>Ga0302250_1000041_pt1 | contig 227218 bp, 180 predicted proteins | sample AAG_RA_Asp_MG_FD_193536 | JGI IMG/M metagenome (GOLD analysis project Ga0302250, IMG submission 193536) | Enriched activated sludge microbial communities from anaerobic digester in WTTP, New Holstein, Wisconsin, United States - AAG_RA_Asp | ecosystem: Engineered > Bioreactor > Anaerobic >... | reverse complement strand
ACGTTATGAAAAATATTCAAATTGATAAGAAAAATTATTTTTGCAGGGAAAAGCCTTTCGGCCTCCCCCGGCCTCAAGGCTTTTCCCTGCAAAAATGGGGTATGACACACTTTTCTGAATACTCCCTCAAAAACCACCAACAAAACCCATCACCCCATCGCCCCTTCACCCCATCACCCCATCGCCCTATCGCCCCATCACCCCATCGCCCCATCACCCCATCGCCCCATCGCCCCATCGCCCCTTCACCCCCTCGCCCCCTCGCCCCATCGCCCCATCAACCAGTCACCATTCACCGATATATTTTCTTACTTTTGCACCCCAAAAACTGATGAATCATGGATTATAACAACTATCTGTCACCTGAAAAGAAAGAATTCAAGAGAGTAACTGTAACTTCAGCCCTGCCGTATGCCAACGGCCCGGTACATATCGGGCATCTGGCGGGTGTGTACGTTCCCGCTGATATTTATGTACGGTATCTCAGGATGAAAGGGCTGGATGTTCTTTTCATAGGGGGCTCTGATGAGCATGGAGTGCCCATCACCATCAAGGCTCGCGAAAATAAAGTGACCCCCCAGGAGGTAGTAGATAAGTACCACGGTATGATTGACGATTCCTTCAGAAAATTTGGAATTTCATTCGACATCTACTCCCGGACCTCCCTCCCGGTTCATCATGAAACCGCTGCCGAATTTTTCCGGGTGCTGTACGATAAGGCTGAATTCATTGAAAAAACCACCCAGCAGTATTATGATGAAGAAGCAGGACAGTTCCTGGCCGACCGTTACATCGTTGGTACCTGCCCCTATTGTAGTAACGACGGAGCCTATGGCGACCAGTGCGAAAAGTGCGGATCATCACTCAATACGGTCGATCTGATTAACCCAAGAAGCCGGCTGAGCGGAAATACCCCGGTATTAAAAGATACCAACCACTGGTTTCTGCCCCTCGATAAATACGAACCCTGGCTCAGGCAATGGATTCTGGTAGCACATAAAGACGACTGGAAAACCAATGTGTACGGGCAGTGTAAATCATGGCTCGATCAGGGTCTGCAACCCAGAGCCGTTACCCGCGACCTTGACTGGGGTGTGAAATTACCCCTTGAAAATACCGAAGGAAAAGTTTTATATGTGTGGTTCGATGCCCCTATCGGATATATTTCGGCTACCCGGCACTGGGCAGAACAAACCGGTAATGACTGGAAACCCTGGTGGAAAGACCAGGAGACCCGTCTGATCCATTTCATCGGAAAGGACAATATTGTTTTTCATTGCATCATGTTTCCGGCTATGCTCAAAGCCGAAGGAAGTTTTATCCTGCCCGATAATGTACCGGCATTTGAATTCATGAACCTCGAAAACGACAAAATTTCCACTTCGAAGAACTGGGCAGTGTGGCTGCATGAATACCTTGAAGAATTCCCGGGTAAGGAGGATGTATTACGCTATGTTCTCACCGCCAATGCCCCCGAAACCAAGGATAATGATTTTACCTGGAAAGACTTCCAGACCCGTAATAACAGTGAATTACTGGCCATATTCGGTAATTTTGTTAACCGTACCCTGGTGCTTACCCACAAGTTTTTTGAAGGCAAAACACCGGCTTGCGGAGAACTGAATGAAAATGACCGGGAAGTACTGCGCGAGATAAATCAATTTCCCGAAAAAATTGGTAATGCCCTGGAACAGTTCAGGTTCCGAGAAGCCTTGTCGGAATTCATGAACCTGGCCCGGTTAGGGAATAAATACCTCACCGACAATGAACCCTGGAAACTGTTCCGCGATAATCCTTCAAGAGTTCAGACCATTTTGAATATTTCCCTGCAAATCTGTGCCAACCTTTCCATTACCGGAAGCCCGTTTCTCCCTTTCACAGCCAAAAAATTGTCGGGATTGCTCAATCTGAGCCAGCTCAGTTGGAAAGATGCAGGCCGCACCGACCTGATGGTTACGGGTCAACAGATTGATAACCCGGTATTTCTTTTTGAAAAGATAGAAGATGAAGCCATTCTGTTCCAGGTGGAAAAACTCAGGAAAAGCAAGGAAGCCCGTGAAGTACCTGCCATTAAGGTAGTTCCACAGAAAGAGCAGATTGTGTACGATGATTTTGGAAAAATGGATATACGTACCGGTACCATTCTCGAAGCAGAAAAAGTACCCAATACTCAAAAGTTGCTGAAGCTGAAAATCGATACCGGGATTGATGTCCGAACTGTAGTATCGGGGATTGCTGAGCACTATCAGCCGGAACAGCTCATAGGCAAAAAAGCCTGTTTCCTGGTGAACCTCGAACCACGCAAAATAAAAGGGATTGAATCGCATGGCATGATCCTGATGGCCGAAAACCATGAGGGAAAATTATCTCTCATCGCTCCCACTGAAGCGGTGAATAACGGGAGTACCGTAAAATAAACGGGGATAAACTTCCGGCTTTTACGACCAGAATTCCCACAAATCGTCGAGAGTTTCGCGCTCCCTGAGCACTGTGAAACTCTGTGCATCCGGCTGAAATCCGATCACTTTGGGAATCTGACGGCTGTTGTATCTCGACCACATACTGAGGGTATAGGCCCCGGTATCATGAATCATGATAAAATCGCCTGAAACGGCTGGAGGCAGGACGAGGTTCTGCTCGATGATATCACCTGAAAAACAAAGCGGCCCGGCAATCATGTATTTATTTACATCAGTTCCTGATTTTAAATTTCCATTAGGGTCGGTCAAGGTAATCTGATGGTGCCAGTCGGCTGGGTGGTAACATTTTCTGATCATCAGATCAGCGCCTACATGAGCCATCAGAATATTGATATTCCTCTCCCGCTTTACATATTCCACCCTCGATACCGTAAATCCGGTATTGGCATGGATATACCGGCCAAATTCGGTAATGATTTTTACCCTGCCGTCGAACATACCGGGAATATTTTCTTGTAACTGCCTGAAATACTCATTCATCGAAACCGGCAGCCGGTCGTGGTGATAAGAAACCGGCAGCCCGCCGCCGATATCGAAAAATTCAATATTCCGGGAAGGATTCTCTGAATGGATCATTGGATCAATTTCCCGTGAAAAATCCCACATTTTCGCAATCCCTTTCACCAACAGGGGAATGGGGCAACCCTGAGATCCGATATGTACATGAATGCTGGTCAGCCAGGGATATTTCAAAAAACAGGATTGGAGTTTTTCCCGGTGATCATCGAGCGGAATGCCAAACTTTGAAACGTTATCGGCCACGCTGAGGTATTTTATGGTGCCTGAACCTACCTGCGGATTGATCCTTACACCGATCCTGCTTTTTGAGCTGACAGATTGCAGAACTGCATCTATTCTTTCCAGTTCCTCAAAAGAATCGGCATTTAAATGTACTCCTGCTTTCAGGGCATATTCAAGTTCCTGAATGGTTTTGGCAGGCGAATCATACACGATTTTATCAGGTGAAAATCCGGCCTTTTGAGCCAGAAAAAGTTCCGGAAGACTGGCGGCTTCCAAACCTACATCCAGTGTTTTGATAAAACCAAGCACTTTTGCCAGGGGATTGGCCTTAATGGCAATGGCATGTAGGGTTTTAGGAGGAAAAATATCTTTCAGGTCATGGATCCTCTGACCCAGAAACCCGAGGTCGTAAAAAATGGCCGCAGAATCTTCCGGGCCAATGATCTTTTGTTGGATGGCAAAACCCAGAATATTGGCCATCTCCTCTTTGGATAAGAATGGTTTTAACATTGGATGTATGCTGATCAAATTGGTTTAAATGGTTTAAAATCTTTGGTCTGACAAAAATAAGTTATTTCCTTTTCGACATTTTTGAATTAACTTTGTAGTAACTCACAAAGTATTCATAGTTAATACCCAGGCCATATGAAAAGATCATTTTGTAAGTCACGATGCATCGCTGTTTTTTGCTCTTTGATAATAGCTTTCAATGCAAATGCCCAATACTGGGAAAGCGTGGGTTCTGAGACGATATCACCCGGCGTGTCTGCCAACCAACAAATTGCAATTTCACCGCAAGGGGACATTTATGTGGCCTATAATGATGCCGAACTTGACCTGAGAGCCACTGTTAAAATGTTTAACGGAACCGATTGGTTAACGTTGGGTGAGGATGGTTTTACCACTGCATGGGTGCAGTATCTTTCACTTGTAACCGATTCCTCAGGAACACCCTATCTGGCCTTCAGAGATGTGGAGATTACCGGAAAAGCATCGGTAATGTACTGGAATGGAAACGAATGGGATTTTCTTAGATCACCCGATTTTTCGGCTGGTGAAGCCGATTTTGTTGATATGGCTATCGACAAACATGGAACTCCTTATGTCGTTTACAGAGATTATGCATATAATGAGAAATCCACAGTTAAAAAGTTTAATGGAACTGACTGGATTAATGTCGGGATGCCTGGATTTTCATCCTGGGCTGTATATCAGTCCATTGCCATCGATTCAAGCGGAACTCCTTATGTTTCGTTTCAGGATGTCGATCATTTAAACCGTACAACGGTAATGAAATTCAACGGAGCTTCTTGGGAAATTGTTGGTATGCCTGGGTTTTCATCAGGCGCTGCTTTGTACACTTCTATGACCTTTGATAAAAGTAATGTACCTTATGTTGCTTTTCAGGATAATGGGTATACCGGAAAAGCCAAAGTCATGAAATTCAATGGAACCAGCTGGGTTAATGTGGGAACACCGGGTCTCACACCTTATTCTAATGAGGAAACAACGTTGTGTTTTACCCCTGATAACATTCCAATTCTGTCGTACCGCAATGGTAATGATATCGGAAGCCAGATTGCAGTGGAACGATACATAAACGGTGTTTGGCAGATAATGGGGTCAGTAGGAATTTCACAGGGGCAGGCAAATTTCATTTCGATGGCTGTTGACTCCATTGGAATTCCCTGTTTGGCTTTTCGTGATGGTGATTATTTTAATAAAACCTCTGTAAAGAAATATGTACCAGCCACCATTTATGTAGATGCTTCCATGCCCAACGATAATCAGAACGGAATCACCTGGACCTGGGCCAAAAAAACCCTTCAGGCGGCGCTCGATATAGTTGAAAATGGCGGCCAGATCTGGGTAAAAAAAGGAACTTACTATCCCGCCTCTTCCTGGGATATTCCGGATGCCACAGCCCGCGACAAGCATTTCAGGATGAAAAAACACGTTAAAATCATAGGTGGATTAGCGGGTACAGAAGGCTATTTTTCCAACCTCGACGACCGGGATTTTACTTTGAACGAAACCATTCTGAGCGGCGATATCGGGACAGTCAACGATTCGTCTGACAATTGTTATCATATTTTCCTTCATCCTGCAGGCCTTAGACTTTCGGAAACCGCAGTACTCGACGGATTTACCCTAAGCGGAGGAAATGCCGATGGCCCCGGCGACCGAAGTAAAGGTGGCGCCATCTGGAATCAAAGAAACAGCCCGCTTTTCAAAAATTGCATGATAAAGGAAAACTTCGCCGCTACTGGTGGAGGAGCCTTGTTTTTGGAACAGTCGGAACCAAAGTTCAGCGCATGCATCATCAAAAACAATACTTCCGGCAATGGCGCCGGTTTAATGTGCACCTCCAACAGCGCAATGAAATTCATAAACAGCCTGTTGGTTAAAAATACTGCAGCCACCGGAGCGGGCGGGATATTCGCTGACAGTTCGGCTGTTCAACTGATCAATACAACCTTGTCCGGCAATATGGGCGCTTTAGCAGGTGGCATACATCTGAATAATTTATCATTTGGGGCTTTAAACAATTGTATTGTTTGGGACAATGCGTCCGGAACCGGAGCCAAACAACTGCTCCTCAATAATTCGCAAGCGATCCTCAACTACTCCTGTTATTCAAATCAGGCCGGCGATGTAACCGCCGATGCCAACAGCATATTCAATGACGGTAACATGAATCTTACTTCCGATCCCAACTTTGTGGATCCGCCGGCAGATGATTACCGTCTTTTTGGCAATTCACCCTCTATCAACAAGGGTTTAAATCTTTATAATTCTGAACCCAAAGATCTGCGGATGAAAGACAGGGTTTATATGACCATCATTGATCAGGGTCCTTACGAATGGAACAACGCCTACGATCCGGCCCAGGTATTTTATGTGGATTTCAGCCGTTCTGATGATTCCGGAGACGGTTTATCCTGGGCTACTGCTAAAAAGACGCTCCAGGCTGCCATCAATCTGGCAGCGCTAAGCGATCAGATATGGGTGAAAACCGGAACATACCTTCCTACAGAAGAACATGGCGGAACCGGAAGCCGTTATAGAAGTTTTCAGTTGAAAAACGGAATAGTCTTATACGGTGGCTTCTCCGGCAATGAAACTTCTCTCAGCCAAAGAAACTGGTTGGTCAACCCAACCATTCTTTCAGGAGATCTTAATGGCGATGATCTTACAGATAATAGCCACACTACCGACAACTCGTATCATCTTTTCTATCATACCGGATCATTGGGCTTAACGTCAAAAACCATTCTCGACGGATTTATCCTAACCGGAGGTAATGCCGATGGCGAAGGGGTTCATGGACAAGGCGCGGCAATTTGCAACATTGCGGGAAGCATTACCCTGACAAATCTGGTCATTTCGGGTAATCAGGCGGTGTCCGGAGGGGCTGTATTATTCGAAAATGCATCTCCGGTTATTACCAATTGTATTTTTAAACACAATTCAGGGGCGGCTGGCGCTGCAGCCCGGTTTATAAACTGTCAGAATCAAAAACTGGTTAATTGTTTGATTGCCGATAACGAAGCCTCAACCGGTTGCGGAGGAATTGATTTTACAACTTCCACCGGTGATATAATCAACGGAACGATCGTAAGAAATAAAAGCCTCGGAAATGGAGGCGGGGTATCGCTTTCAGATGGCTCAACCATGACTGTTGTCAACAGTATTATTTACCTGAATGAAGCGGCATCCGGAAATCAGTTCTTTATTCAGCAAACCTCGTATGCCAATCTTACCTATTCGTGCTACATTAACCAGTCCAATGATGTGATTATTGTTGACGGAGGGACTTTCAATCCGGCTGCGGGAACCACTCAGCAAAACCCCCGTTTTGTTGATGTCCGCGGAGAAGATTACAGGCTTTCGGGAAATTCAGGATTGCTCGACAATGGCAATGGTAATGTGAATCAAACCAATACCGACCTCCGGGGTCCGGGATTTCTCCGGTATATTGACAAAACAAACGGAAATTCAGGAAACATCGACATTGGAGCCTATGAATACCAACCCGGGCTTGATCCAACAAACTGGATAATGTTTGTGAATGATGATGCCAATGGCAAAAATAATGGCTGCACCTGGACCGATGCATTAATGACGCTTCAAGCAGCCCTATCGATGGCCATTCCGGGCGATATCATTTGGGTAGCTGCCGGAACCTACCTTCCATCTGCCACTGTCGGAGGTTCCGACAGCAGGTATAAAACATTCCAACTGAAAAACAACATTTCGGTTGTTGGCGGATTCAGTGGCGAAGAAACCATTTATTATGACCTTTTGCAGCGCAACTTTACCGAAAATGAAACCATCCTGTCTGGCGACCTTAGCGGAAACGACAACTACACAATAACTCCCTGGACGGGAATGGACGAAAACTGCTATCACGTGATTAAAAACGTCGGAATTGGCCTGAATAATACCGCTATCCTTGACGGGGTAACGATTTCAGGGGGAAATGCCAGCTATTGGGGCGACCATTTTGGACCAGGAATGCAAAACATGTACAGCTGTTCGCCAACCGTCAGGTATTGCAAATTTACCAACAACACCACTGTTGGTAATGGTGGCGGTATCTACAACTACGCAGCTTGCTCACCCGTTATTGATCATTGTCTGATAACCAATAATACCGCACTTTCTTCAGGGGGAGGGATTTTCAGCCATACAAATTGCAACCCGGTTATCAGCAACTCCACAATTTCTGAAAACAACACTACATACCACGGCGGAGGAATCTGCAATGAAAATTATACTACTTCGACAATCACCCATTGTGTAATATCAGGCAACACCTGCCAATGGTTTGGCGGAGGTGTTTATTACGAATCTTATTGTCCGGTTTCGATTACTCACACCACAATTAATAATAACCATGCTTCGATTAATGGCGGAGGGATCTACACTTATCAAAATACAGGAATCATCTCCAATTGTCTTATTGTTCAAAATACCTCTCCAAGTGGGGCCGGCATATTTAATTATAGTTCGCCGCTTACGTATGTCAACAGCGCTATTGCCGGCAACATCGGAACAAACAATGGCGGAGGAATTTACACCTATTCGCAGGGAAGCCAGAATATGTTGAATAACTGCATTGTATGGGGCAATCAGGCCGGTCAGAACGGCAAACAGTTTTATCTGGATGCAGCCAATGTAACCATTAATTTTTCATGCTACTCCAACGAAACCAACGATACTTTTATGTCAAATAATCCTTGCAACTTTGTTGCAACAAACAACAATATCACAGCCAATCCCCTGTTTGTTGATGAAATTGCAGCCAATTACAGGATTTTTGGGTACTCCCCATGTATCAACACTGGCAGCAATACTTACAACACAGCCGCTTATGATATTCGTGGAAATGAACGAATCCAAAACAGCACCATCGACATGGGGGCTTATGAATGGACAGCTGGCGTTGATCCTGGCGTCCCACCGCAATTCATTGAAATTCCGGCAGGATGGAGCGGGTTTTCCTCATTTCTGGATCCTGTAAACCCCTCGATGGAAAGTATGCTGGCTCCAATCATGGATCAACTTGTTATGGTGAAGACCTTCAGCGAGGTGTTCTGGCCAGGCTATAACATCAACACCATCGGAAATTTCGACTATACCAACGGTTACTATATCAAGACCTCCGCTCCGGTTACCCTTCCGATCAACGGATCAATACCTGTCACCCGGACTGTTGACCTGGTGCAGGGATGGAATCTGATGCCGGTGTTGTCAGACCAGCCTGTGGCTGCAAATGTAATCTTTGAACAATTGGGCGAAAACCTGGTCATCATCTCAGAAATTTCAGGGACCCATATTTTCTGGCCGACTGCCGAAATCTTTACATTGGAAAACCTTCTTCCGGGTAAAGCCTACTGTATCAGGGTATTAACACAATGTCAGGTACATTTTGATTAAAGGAAATCTTGTATTCCTCTTTGTGTCTTTTACGCCTCCTTAGCGGCTGTTCGTGAAACCTGTCTGATTATGGTTCCTTCAAAGACGCCATGAAAAATACGAATAGCGAGAAAACTTCTCATACTCCAAACTCACTGCCCCCGATTTATACGACTCCACCTTGTTAAGTTCCATCGGCCTTCCTCCGGTGATCCGGGGAATAGCTCAATCCCCTCACCAAGAATAACAGGAATTATTGTTAAGATTATACGGTCTTATTATCGAGCCTGTCCAGCGCATATGCATAAGCGCCGATTGAAACAGCATTGGAGGTTCCCAGTTTGCTTACCCCTACTCCAATTCGTTTCATGGGATCATATGAGATGGTTTTGCTGCTGAACGGTACCTGAATTTCTCTTTTGTCACCCAGAATAAATTTCTCAAGATCAAGGGGATTCTCAAGGTTAAAAGCCTGCAGTTCAAGACGGGATAATTGCGGGCCATCAGGAGTGTCATACATACGGTTCATTTCATCTACCAGACGTTGCAGGAAAAGGGGATGGGCGCCTGATAATCCGCCGCCAATAACAATGAGACCATCGATAAGGGTAATGGCATTGGCCAGGGCGTCGCCGGCCACGAGCGCCATTGAAGTGAAAGCTACTTTGGCGGCACGCTGGTTTCCCTGTATTTTTCCCATTCCTATTTCAAAAATTTCTTTAGGCGAAGGTGACTGGTCAAACCGGATCCCGGCCTCCCTGGCATAAGCCCGCTTTACGGCCCTGATAGATACGCCTTCTTCCACACTGTAGTTTTTAAAGATCATATTACGCATGCGGTTGATTTCACCCTGAGCTGAATTGTCACCATAAAACAGTTTACCCCGGCTTACAATTCCTCCACCGAATCCAGTCCCAAAAGTAACCCCAAACAGGTTTTTATACCGTTTGGGACTTCCTGCACCTTCGAGCAGGGCATTGATGGACGGAAGCAATCCTGCAATGGCTTCACCATAGGCAAACAGGTCGCCATCATTATTGATGAATACCGGAATGCCAAATTTTTCTTCGAGCATAGGACCTAAAGCTACCCCACCCCTGAACACCGGAAGGTTTTCGAGATCGCCGATAATGCCAAGCTCATATTCGGCAGGACCGGGAAAAGCAAAACTGATGGCCACCGGTTGTGTGGTCAATTGCTTTTTCACTTCATTGAATCCCAGGATAATATTTTTAAGTACGTACTCCAGGCTGTTCCCCTTGGCAGGAATCACAAAAGGTTCAACAATTTCCTGCTCTCCCTTTACGGCAGAAAAAACAAAATTGGTACCTCCGGCGTCAAGGGTAAGTACTACCCGGTTGTCAAAATTGTAGCGCATAAATATCTTGATATTGACAGATTTCTGAAAATAGTTAAGCAAAGAAAAAAATTTTTTAATTACAGCCGGTATTATCAGGAAAACAAAAACTTACATCATATGATAATTCTTTTCAACTTCTCAACAATTTCATATGCTGCTGGGCAGGTGAAAGTATTTTGATAGGTAAGCATCAGCCTTTTTTGGAAACCGGGCTTTCCGGTATGCGGATAGTCAGCACATGCCTTTGGTCTTTCGCGGTAAACAGAGCAATAGTTGTCTGGGCCAAGAAATGGGCAGGGCATGGATTGAAAAACATAATCACCATCTTCATCTATTTTCAGAAATTTATCAATAAATGTATCGGGCTTCATTTTCAGGTAGCGGGCTATCCGGTCAATATCTTTAACCATTAACCTCGGGCCTAACGTTTTGCAACAATGTGCACATTCGAGGCAATCAATATGCGAAAAGACTTCATGGTTTAGGTCGATGATGATTTGGTCGAGATTTTTCGGGCTGTTAACTTTTAACCACTTAAAATATTTAAGATTTTCCTTACTTTTCTGTTGAGACTGGGCTTTTAAATCTATCGGATTAATCATTACAAATAATTACAATTAATTGAAAAACAATTACTTAAAAAATAAAATGGGTTTTAAAAAAGGGCAAAAAAAAACCTCATCCGAGGCTTGACTATGGTTTAGCGAGAGGTAGATATTCGAGTAAGTGTTGAGGAAGGAAAGGCGTCAAGTCCTGGATGAGGAAAACAACCTACAATTTAACTTTTAGGAGAAAAACAAATTTATTAACAGCGAGACAAAAGTATGTCGAGAAAGGACGAAATAGGCAATTTAATCAGTTAACGGTCGTATTTGGTCAGTTAACGGTAAAAATTTATCATTCTTTCATTTCAATGGCATGATTAAGATAGTCGATAAATGGGTACATCGTTTTAAAAATGGCAGCTATTTCATCCACCGGATTATTTGAATCAAAAAAAGAATTATCGACGTTTTTACCAACAACATAGGATGTAAACTTCAGCAGATCAATATCTTCAAAATCCTTCGGAAAATCCTTGGGCGGCTTTTTGAGTTGATATGGAGAAAGTTCACCAAAGTTTTGTTGAAAAACCGGAGCCTCCAGAATTTTTTTAAACCCGCCGGGATTGAAAAAGATTTCCTGCCTGATTACTTTGAGGATATCAGCAGGAGGCATATATATTCCCCCTCCTATCATCGATTTTTCACTTTCAATGTGGAGATAATAACCGGCATATGGGCTGTTTTTCCCGCCCTTGTTGAAGAATATCCCAAAATGGGTTTTATAGGGGTCCTTATTGGGAGAAAACCGGACATCCCTGTATATCCGGAACAAACAGTCCTTAACCTGTAGCTGATGAATACGGGGATCAAACTGAGATATGGTTTTAATCAGCGCTGCGGTTAAATCCTCAATTTGCAGTTTTGCTTTATCATACAGGCTTTTGTGAGCCTGGAACCATTCCCGGTTATTGTTTGTTTCCAGTGATTTCAGAAAATCGAAAATTAATCCGGAGTTCATCTACTCAAATTATTTTCTGCAAATGTATAAAATAATTACTTTTACACGGAAATTTAACCAAATTCGAGTATGAAAACACCCATCGCCCAATTTATTATTGTATTGCTTTTCCTTGCCGGTACCTATGTACGGGCAGCTCATGATCCCTATGTTTCCGGAGCAAGGTATATATCCATGTCGTCTTCTGGAGTTATCTCTTATGATCTCTGGTCGGTATGTAATAACCAGGCCGGCCTGGGTTTTATAAAAAAACCAACTGCCGGATTCTTCATCGAAAACCGGTTTATGCTGCCCTCCCTTTCATTAAAAGCTGCCGCTGTGGCACTTCCTTTACGCGGCGGTTCGTTAGGGTTTAGTGCAGGCCATTTTGGCTATAGTGCCTATAGTGAAAGCTCCGGAGGAATTGGGTTCGGAAAAACCTTTGGACAAAGGATGGCTGCCGGTTTCAGAGCCAGCTACTGCCTTACCCGTATTGCCGACGATTATGGAAATGCCTCAGCGATAACCATTGAAGGGGGTATCATTACGGCGCTGACTGAAAAACTAACTCTCGGCGTTCATGTATATAATCCTGTAAAAACTCATCTGACTAAAAACAGCGAAGTGATGATACCCATGGTTTTCAAGGCAGGTTGTCTTCTGAAAATTTCTGAAAAACTCACTACAGTTGCAGGGATTGAAAAAATCTCTTCTCAGAAACCGGCCTTTCAAACCGGCTTTGAATATGAGGCTGCCAAACAGTTTTTCATCAGGGGAGGAATTGCCACGCAAAAGGCATTATTCTCGTTTGGCGCCGGTATGACCTGGAAATGCCTGGAGTTCGACTTCTCTTCAACGTATCATCAGCATCTCGGTTATTCACCACAAATATCTGTAATTTATGAAATATGCAAATAACCGTGATCTGAATTACAGATTAATCTCTGTGATGGTCATTCCGCTTCTGTTATTAAGAGCCATCACCGCATCGGGCCAATTTCAGGATACTATCGCCGGATCGCTGAATCATACATCCCTCCCCGTTGAAGCCATCGAATCGGTATTGGAAAACCTGGAACTGAGCCTGGATATTTCTGATCTTACTGAAACTATGGCCGGGTACCTCGAAAAACCACTCAACCTCAATGTGGCAACCCGGGAACAACTGCAACAAATCATTTTTCTCAATGATTATCAAATCAGTAAACTGAGTGAATATCTTTACTCATACGGCCAAATACTAACCCTTTATGAACTTCAGGCTATTGAGGGGTGGACCAGGGAAACCATTGAACGGCTGATTCCTTTTGTTACAGTGGCTCCGGTGGCATTAAAAACACCACTTAAATTCCGACACATCTTTTCTTATGGAAAAAATGTTCTTTTTATCCGTACCTCGCGGGTTTTGGAGCAGCAGGCCGGCTACAGAATCCCCGATGATTCGCTGAAATTATTAAAGCCCAACAGCTTTTACCTCGGAAGCCCCTATCAGTTTTATATCCGATACAGTTTTAATTTTTCAGACAGGTTAAAACTGGGACTGGTAGCTGACAAAGATGCAGGAGAGGAATTTTTCAAGGGAACTCAACCCAACGGATTTGATCTGTATTCGGTATATTTCCAGTTAAAAAACCCGGGTGTTCTTAACAATTTGGTTATCGGCGATTTTCAGGCACAATTCGGTCAGGGGTTAACCCTTTGGAAAGGAATGACATTCGGAAAATCTCCGGAGGCTGTACTCACAAAGAAAGCGCCGGCAACCTTCAAACCCAATACCTCCGCCAATTCATCCAATTTCTTCCGGGGAACTGCAATTAGCCTTAAAGTTGCCGGATGGAACCTGTCTTCATTTTTATCGGAAATAAACAGAGATGGAAATATCAGCCCTGCTGATACAATTACGGAACAGGAAGATATTCTCACCTCTTTGGTTGTGGGAGGTTACCATCGTTCCAATTCCGAAATGGAAAAGAAAAATGCTGTGAATGAGAAAGTTTATGGAAGTAATCTGACCTATTCCGGGAATAATTTCTCAATGGGTGTATCGGGAGTGATAATGACTCTTGGAATGCCATTAGAAAAGTCAAAAAAAATTTATAACCGCTTCACTTTTACGGGAAAATCCAACTACTGCATCGGATTTGATTATACCTGGTTATTCAGCAAATATCTGATATTCGGGGAAGTTTCAACCAGCCGCAATGGCGGTATGGCATGGCTAAGCGGTATGAATGCATGGCTTCATCCGGCTTTCCAACTAAGTTTGGTATACAGAAATTATGGCAACAAATATCAAAACCATTTTGCAAACGCATTTGGTGAAAATGCCGGTAATGCCGGTGAGCAGGGTTTATACACGGGAATCTCCGTAAAGCCAGCCCCAAAACTGAGTTTATCCGCCTATGCTGACATTTTCTCCTTTGACTGGCTTAAAACCAGCGCCGATCAACCCTCCCGGGGTTATGAGTATTCGGTTCTTGCCGGTTATACCCTGTCGAAAACAGCAGGATTATCCGTCCGGTACCGGTCAAGAAATAAACAGGAAAATATACCCGGGCCTGTTAACTCTAACTACATTACCGAATATTCAAGGGAAAACTTCCGTCTGAATGTAGATTACCAGATTTTACCCCAATTACAAGGTAGTACCCGGATTGAATTCTCCATTACCCGGAAACTTCAAAGTGAAAGTAAAGGATTCCTGGCCTTTCAGGATTTTGATTATGAATTTTTAACGTTTCCGGTGGTTTGCTCCTTCAGATTTTGTATCTTTGACACTGATTCCTATAACGAAAGAATTTATGCCTACGAAAATGATGTATTGTATTCATTTTCAGCTCCGTCTTTCTTTTATGAGGGAATCAGATCATATCTTATTTTTAAATACAATCCGTTCCCCAATCTCGATTTCTGGATAAAACTATCGCGAACCAGCTTTCTGAATCAGGCTGTGAGTGGGTCTGGTTTAGACCTGATTCAGGGGCCGGATAAAACAGAACTGAAAGTTCAGTTAAGATTTAAATTATAATCATTATTTTATCATTTTCAAAACCAATCACTTAAACCATGAAAGCAGAAAAAATCCCCAAACTTGAATCAGATTTTGAAGTAACCGGCATTGATAATCAGGGTAAAAAACATGTGCTGACCGCAGAAAGCATCGCTTTTAACAACGGAGCGGAAAAGATGGATTATACCCGTGTGAAACCCGCCTCTGGTGATAAATCCTTCTATTATGAGGATAAATTCACTAAAGAACAGATCATTATACACTATACTATAGGTTATCTTCCGGGAGATGTAGGTACGCTTACCACAAAGGACAATCACGTTTCTGTGGCCTTCCTGATTGGAAGGAACGGAAAAATATACAACCTGTTTTCCTCCGCTGCCTGGTCATATCATCTTGGAAAGAGTGCGGTAGGCGGAAACGAGATGAATAGCAAAAAGTCTGTTGGTATAGAACTTTCCAATATCGGTCCGCTGGTATTACGGAATAATGACCTGATGACCTGCTATAAAGACAAGAACGGAAATTACTCTGATGTGTATTGTTCCTTAAACGAAAAGACTCTGTATGTAAAACAAACATACAGGAACTTTGAGTATTATGCCACATATACGCCCGAGCAATATAAATCCCTGGTGATTTTATTGCGATATCTTACAAATCGCTATAATATCCCCAGGGAATTTATCAGTTTGCCCGAACGTTTCGACACTATTCAAACTGTTCCCGGATTCAAAGGCATTGTTACCCATGTAAATTACCGGACTGATAAAGTGGATATCGGACCTGCCTTCGATTGGGACGGGGTTATCAACGGGGTGAAGGCATAACCGGCTACTTAATTTTATCCAGCTTTTCCAATCCTTTGATATTCATAGTTTTGGAAAGTTTGCCGATACTTTTCATATCGATGTCGCCGGTTATGGATACAAATCCGGATTCAGTGGCGCCTTTGATCAACAGAAGAAGTTCTGAAATTCTTCCCGATCCGGCTTTCTTTACCATGAATTTAAACTCATTTCCCGATTCCTTTACAATCATCAGCTCGGTAAATCCCTGAAGTTTAATATTGCCAAGGTCAGATCGGAACTGATTGACCAGGTCGTTTTTCTTCACTTTCGACTGGGTGTCGTACATCAATACCCGGATGTAATCGAGTTTATTCAGCACATTTTCCAATTCTTTAATTTCAGCATCCGTACTTTCTTTGCTGATCTCGGCAAACATACTGAACAACTCTTTGGCTACCTGTACGGTAGTAAATCCGTCCTGGGATCCATATTTTTCAAACATGGCATCGGTTGGGCTGGATTGGGCGGTGACAAAGCCTGCCATTAAAAGGATGGCAGAGATTAAGGTGATTTTTCTGAGAATGGTTTTCATAGACTTTATTATTAGTGATTAGTGATTAGTGACTGGTGATTTTTTAATGATGGGATGATGCGATAAGTGCTCTGGGATGAATACTGGTTTTTGAGATTTCATTTATTCTGATAATCGATATTAATAATATTCAGTTTGGATATTTTGCTTACCTGGTTTAGGGAAGAGGTTAGTTTTTCCATTTTGCCAACATTTTCAATCTCTTCATCAAATTTCCCCAGGTAACTTACCGGTTCGGCGCCTTTATTCAGGATATTTCCAACATAGGCAAGGGTAGTCATGGTTTGATGATACGCTTTTCTTTTCTCTTCTTCCGAATATTTCTTCTTACCTGTAAAAATTTCCGGATTGCTGATCCGGATTGTCAAACCAATGGCCAACAGGATAAGAATTGTGGCCGCCACACTTTTGAACCAGAATGGGGTAAGAAATACTTTCTGTATGGTTGTGGCTGATTTCCGGGTTTCAGCTGATTTTAACACCCCCGGAATAACTGTTGGTGCCGCAACATTTCGTTTTTGATGCATGGCCAGAAAATAAAGCCGGTAACCCGAAAATTCAGCTGGTATATCACGCATCGTATGAAAAAACTGAGATATCCTTTTTTCTTCCTCTAAAGAGGTATCTCCTTTTTCAAACCGGTCAATTAATATTCTGATTTCATTTAAGTCCATAACTGTATATCTTTTTTAATTCTTCAGATACTTTTTTTCTGGCTCTTGACAGGGTGACTTTCACATTGTTTTCAGTGAGTCCGCACAATTCGGCAATCTGTTGAAATTCATATCCTTCCACATCGCGAAGATGAACCACCATTTTCTGTTGGTATGGTAATTCACTGATTACCTGTTCAAGGAAATTCATGGCATCGGCAACTTCGAGCTGATCGTGCGGGGTAATCTGATGAATGAAATCATTTCCGGGTACCAGTCGTTGAACCGCCGATTGTTTTGATTTCAACCGGTCAAGGCAAAAATTCCGGGTTATTGACATGGCCAGCGCTTCAACACTTTGGTACTCATGCAGGGATTCTCTTTTCTGCCAAAGCCGGGTCAGGGTTTCCATCATGGCATCGCGGGCATCTTCAGCATTGGCAAGAAGATGAAGCGCTAACCGGTACATTTTGTCCTTTAATGGATAAACCTGTATGTCGAATTCCTGTTCTGTCATAATATACAAGACGATATTAAGCTAAAATAATTACAAAAAGACGAATTGTTTTTGCCTTTAACATGATTATTATCAGCAAGCAGGGCTTTAACCAACTAAAATTTATATTTTTGTTGGTCAAAGATTGAAATTTTCGATTATGATTTAAGTATTAACTAATTAAATTACAACAATTTATGTTTAAAAATCATCCAAGAGGGTTATTAGCTGCGGCTTTGGCAAACATGGGCGAGCGCTTCGGATTTTACACCATGATGGGAATTTTGGTATTGTTTTTACAGGCCAAATTCGGATTGAGCGATACCAATGCCGGACTCATCTATTCTGTCTTCTACTTTTCCATTTATATTCTGGCATTTGTTGGCGGTTTGATAGCCGACCGGACCAGAAACTATAAAGGTACCATTTTGGTCGGATTGGTCGTAATGGCATTAGGTTACTTTTTAATTGCCTTTCCTACCAAAACCCCGGTGCCCGATCAGACACTCTATCTCATCATTTCATGTATAGGCCTCTTCACCATTGCATTTGGCAATGGTTTGTTCAAAGGAAACCTGCAGGCCCTGGTTGGTCAGATGTACGACAACAGCGCTTTTTCAAAAATGAGGGATTCCGGATTTTCGCTGTTTTACATGTTTATCAATGTTGGGGCATTATTTGCACCCCTGATTGCAGTAGCTGTGAGAAATGGATGGCTGGGAAGCAACGGATATGAATACAATGCCAGTTTACCCGAGCTTTGTCATGCATATCTGAATAACAATATTACGCCTGAAGCTCAGGAAAAACTTGCCGTACTGGCCAATGAAGTAAGCAGGGGCATTCAGGTAACCGATCTCGGCGCATTTGCCAACAACTACCTGAATGTGTTTGCTACCGGATTCCATTATGCGTTCGGGGTTTCTATTTTTGCCATGATGATTTCCCTGGTGATATACCTGGTGAATAAAAAAATATTCCCCAATCCGGGACCTAAGGTCACCACTAAAGCCGCCATGGATAAATCTACCATTCACATGGATGCCAAAGAGATCAAGCAAAGGATTTATGCTTTGTTCGCCGTTTTCGGAGTAGTAATTTTCTTCTGGTTTTCCTTCCACCAGAACGGTCTTACGCTTACCTACTTTGCCAAAGACTATACAGACCTGAGTATGATTAAGATCAACCTTGGTTTTACCGAAATCAGGGGAGCTGAAATATTCCAGTCGATCAATCCCTTATTTATCGTACTCCTCACCCCTATTATCATGGCCTTTTTCAGTTACCTGCGATCCAGGAATATTGAACCTTCCACACCCAAAAAGATCGCTATCGGTATGTTTATCGCTGCCATGGCTTATGTTTTAATGGCGGCAGGATCATTTGGCCTTCCTCTGAAATCGGAAGTTATTTCAATGGGTGGTTTGCCTGAAGCCTCAAGGGTAACGCCTTTTCTATTGATTGGAACCTATTTCATTCTGACGGTAGCCGAATTGTTTATCAGCCCGTTGGGAATTTCATTTGTATCGAAAGTTGCACCTCCTCAATACCAGGGGATTATGCAGGGCGGATGGCTTGGAGCCACAGCAATTGGTAATCAGTTGTTGTTTATTGGAGCTATTTTCTACGACAGCATTCCCATCTGGCTTACCTGGACCATGTTTGTGGTTGCCTGCCTGCTTTCAATGGTTACCATGCTTATCATGCTGAAGTGGCTGGAGCGGGTGGCTAAGTAGTTTTATCTTCAGATGATCACTTAAACCTTATAACTCAGAGAGGCTGCTTTAATCAGGCAGCCTCTTTTTTTAATTACTTTAAAAACCTCCACCTGCTATGGTGTCAAATAATACCAACTCCCTGTTACCCAGGTCGTATAACTCTTTCACCGACTATATTAAACAACGTTTTGGCGGCAGAATTCAAAAACTGACCCTGAATGCCGGCTTCACCTGCCCCAACAGGGATGGAACCCTGGGTACCGGAGGTTGCATTTATTGTGATAATGATGCCTTCAATCCATCGTATTGTCATCCACAAAAATCCGTTACCAAACAAATTGAGGAGGGGATCGTTTTTCATAAATTCAGGTACCGGAGGGCTGTTGGATACCTGGCTTATTTTCAGGCTTTTTCTAATACTTATGACTCCCTTCAGCATCTGAAACGGCTGTACGATGAAGCGCTCTCGCATCCGGAGGTAAAGGGACTTATCATCGGAACCCGCCCCGATTGTATCGATGAAGAAAAACTGGATTACTTTGCCGCCCTTTCTTCCAATAAATTTGTACTTATTGAATACGGGGTTGAATCCTGTTACGATCACACCCTCAGGCTCATCAACCGGGGCCACACATTTGGTCAGTCTGTGGATGCCATAAAGCTTACCCATGCTTATGGCATCATGTGCGGTATCCACATGATTCTGGGATTGCCCGGAGAGAGCCCTGAAGATATATTGAAAGAAGCGGAAATCATTTCAGAGTTACCCATAAATACGCTGAAACTCCATCAATTACAGATAGTTAAAAACACCAGACTGGCTACAGATTACCGGAAGACTCCGGAAAATTATTTTTTGCTCTCCCTGAATGACTATATCGACCTGGTCATCAGGTTTACCGAGCGGCTGAATCCGGTCATTATGATTGACCGGTTTACCGCAGAAATACCTCCCCGTTTTCTTGAGGTGCCTGTCTGGAAAAATCTCAGGGCCGATGAAATTCTCAGGCTGATTGAGCAGGAATATGTAAACCGGAATACCTGGCAGGGGAAATATTTTATGGATACTTCTAAAACCTTAAAGGAAAATCACGAAAGGAAATATTGAAAAATTTGTTGAAAAACCTTGCCTTTTGTTAATAAGTACAGATAAAAACATACTTTTGCAGGGAAGTATGCACAAAAAAATGTGTTGAAGATAAATTATGTATTATTTTTGTCATTTGTAAACCTTTAATTATTCACTAAAAATAAACACAATGAAAAAAGTCCTACTCTCTCTCGTGGCAATACTTGCCATTGGTTTTCTGGGATATGTGATGGCCGGTACACCTGCCGGTAAATCCACCCCGACTCATAATTCAGGCGTTTCCGTTTCAACTGATCAACTTGCAAAACCCGCTTCCAACAAAGGTGACAGGGAAGTTCTGTATGATGATGATTTTGAATCTTATACTGTTGGACAAGGAATTGCACTACAAAACTCAACCTGGTGGACCACCTGGAGCAATGCTCCCAGCGGTCCGGAAGATCCCCTGGTAAGCAATGCTCAGTCCAGCAGCCCTACCAAGTCAATTGTAGTTCAGGGTACCAATGATGGTGTTCTGCTTCTTGGCGACAAAACCGAAGGTGTTTATCATGTTACCTTCAAAGCATTTATTCCTACCGGAAAATTTGGCTATTACAACCTGTTGCAGGATTTCGCAGGTGCTAACAGCCTTTGGGGTATGCAAGCCTTTTTTGATGCAGGCGGTGTAGGTTCCATTGACGCAGGCGGACAAGGCGCCGGATCATTCACCTATCAGTATGACACCTGGATTGATGTTGAAAACATCGTAAACATTGATCTTGACCTCGCTGAAGTATGGATCAACGGACAATTGATTGTAACCTGGCAATGGTCACTGGGATCCTTTGGTCAAACCGGTGGTGTAAACAAACTCGATGCAGCCAATTTCTACGCCTGGGCTGATAATGGTACCCCTGGTGCTCATTTCGATGATATCACTTTCGAAAAAGAAACTGCCGGTCCTAACTACTTGTATGAAGAAGACTTTGAATCCTATATTGTTGGTCAGGGAATTGCCCTGCAAAACTCCACCTGGTGGACCACCTGGAGCGCTGCTCCCGGGGGAACTGAAGACCCTGTGGTGAGCAATGCTCAATCACACAGCACCTCCAAATCGATTGTAGTCAGTGGATTAAATGACGGCGTTCTATTATTAGGCGACAAAACTGCCGGAAAATATGCTGTAGAATTCTACATGTATGTACCTTCAGGAAATGTTGGATATTACAATGTTCTTCAGGATTTTGCCGGCGCCAACAGTATCTGGGGACTTGAAATTTATTTCAACCCGAGCGGTGTGGCGTTGATTACTGCCAATGGAACTGCAGGAATTTCCCAGTTTACCTATCCTTATGACACCTGGTTCCTTATGGAAAATGTGATTGACCTCGACAGTGACCTGGCTACTATCCGGTTTGAAGGAACCGATATTTACAGCTGGCAATGGAGTGTAGGCGCTTCAGGCGGTGGTATCAACCAGCTGAGCGCTGTGGATTTCTATGCAGCTACCACCAATGGTACTCCGATTACTTATTATGATGATATTGCCTATTATGAAGTAGAAAACCAGCCTTCTGATCCAACCATCACGGTTGATCCTACCTCCATGACTCAAAATCTGGATCCCGGTCAAACTGCTACCCAGATACTGACTATTGGCAATACCGGTGGCGCCCTTCTGAATTTCGATATCATGATCGAATATCCTTCCAAAGGTGCTTCTGCTCAAAGAATTACCAAAGATGGGCTGGGTGTGGTAAATACCGAAGTGGTTTTATCATCCGATCCGGTAACCCCCGCTTCCTATACTTCACACGGTAACGCTCCCGAATCCACCGATGATGAAGTTATTCTGAACTATGATGGTGAAAATAATGACGCCATTGGTTTGACCAACGGTGGTACCATGTATGTAGCCGCTATGTTCCCGTCATCCATGGTAGGTCAATATAATGGAATGGAACTCGTATCGGTTGATATTTATATCAATGACGCTCCAACTGCCGCCGCTCTGATGATCTGGGCGCAGGGAACTCCCAATGCTCCCGGAACATTACTGCATCAACAGGATATGACTCCCAATCCCCTGAGTTGGAATACTATTACGCTTACATCACCGGTGGCCATTGACGGTACCGATATCTGGGTCGGATACACATTAACCCATACTGCCGGTACTTACTGCGCCGGTACCGATGCAGGTCCTGCAGCTTTGAACGGCGACTGGCTTTCCACCAACGGAACCAGCTGGGCTCACCTGGCCGGATACGGACTCAACTACAACTGGAATATCCGTGCAAAACTTACCGGAACCCCTACTCCACTCTGGTTAACCGCCAGCACCAGTACAGGTACCATTATCCCGGGTGGTTCAACCCCCGTTACTTTCAACTTCAACGCCAACCAAATGTCAGTGGGAACTTATGTTGCTACTGTAAAAATCTCCAGTAATGACCCGGTTAATCCGATGATTACCGTGCCAGTAACCATGATAGTTGGTGAAGAACCACCTATGGGTGAAGTAGTACTTGATTTCGAAGATCTCGACGATTTTGCACTCACATTCGGCGACTGGACAGCTATTGATGTTGACCAGGGCGACACCTACAGCATTTCCGGGTTTGAATTCCCCAATCAAAACATGCCGATGTCATACATTGTTTTCAATCCGGCTATGACCACTCCTCCTATGACTGAACCGGCCATCATGCCTCACGGCGGAGCCAAATTCGGAGCCTGCTTTGCTTCCGTTCCTCCTCCTTTCAACAATGACTGGCTGATTTCACCGCAAATCCAGCTTGGAGATAATTCAGTACTTCAACTTTGGGTGAAATCCTACACGGCTGACTATGGACTTGAAAAATACAAAATTGGTGTTTCCACCACCACTCCAAGCCCTGCCAATTTTACCATCATTTCTGGTGCTACCCCGTTACAGGCTTCTGCTACTGCCTGGGAAGAAAAAACCTTTGATCTTTCCATGTACGACGGACAACTGGTGTATGTTGGTATTCAGTGTGTTTCGGAAGATGCCTTCATTTTCATGGTTGATGACATTGTGGTAAGTTATGTAACCGGAATCAACGATAATCCGGCCAATATGAACTCCATCCTGGTTTATCCGAACCCGGTTCAGGGAATGATGAACCTGTCAGTCCGTGAAGAAATGACCCGCCTCCAGGTGATCAATTTCACCGGACAGGAAATCATTAACGAGGCTGTTACCGGAAAAACCATACAGATCAATACTTCAACCTGGGCAAAAGGTGTTTATGTAATTAAAGCCGAAACTGCTTCAGGAACCTTCACCAAAAAAGTGGTGGTTGAATAATTGCTGATCATCTGAATATAAAAAAGGCTGTCTCCACAAGGCAGCCTTTTTTTTTCGATTTTTGCAGTTCCTTTAAATACTCCATAATGAAGCACATTATATTTTTTTTTATGGTTTTTACCGCTGTAACAAGTTCATTCGCACAAAAGTTGAATGAAATGGTAAACTTTGAAAGATACGCAACCAACAACCAACTTATAAAGACGGAGAAAAATATCCGGAAAAGTGTGGTTTTTATTGGAAATTCCATCACAGAGGGATGGGTTTATGTCGATCAGGAGTTTTTTACAAACAATAACTATATTGGACGTGGAATATCCGGGGAAACCAGCCCTCAGTTGCTTATGCGGTATCGCAAGGACGTTATTGAGCTAAGACCCAAAGCGGTGGTAATCAATATCGGAATTAACGATATTGCTGAAAATACTGGTCCATACAATCAGGCATTTACCCTTGACAATATCAAATCCATGGCTGAACTGGCCGATGCCAATGGAATAAAAGTGATATTGTCTTCGGTGCTTCCGGCTGATGTTTTTCCCTGGCGAGCAGAAATAAAAAATGTACCGGAAAAGGTGCGTGCTTTAAACCAGGAAATACAGAAATATGCCCGGGAAAAAGGATATTCATACGTAGATTATTTTTCAGCCATGTGCAATGAAAAGGGCGCCATGATGGATGGTCTTGCCGATGACGGAGTTCATCCCAATAAGAATGGATATAAAATCATGGAAACCCTCGTAAAAAAAGAGATCGACAGAATAAAACGGTAAACATGAAGGATTCATCCTTTTTTGATCTTGTTTATGATATTGTAAGAATGATACCACCGGGTAGAGTTACTACCTATGGCACCATTGCTTCCGCACTGGGTACCAGGGGTTCTTCACGAATGGTGGGCTGGGCTATGAATGCCTCGCATGGCGATCCGTCAGTACCCGCTCACCGGGTAGTGAACCGAAACGGATGCCTTACCGGTAAACATCATTTTAGCAGTCCGGATGAAATGCAGCGGTTGCTTGAACAGGAAAATATCAGGATTAAGAATGATAAGATAGAGAACTTCGACCGGCTTTTCTGGGATCCATCCAAAGAATTAACCCTTTAATATTTGTAATCAGGCTGTCAGAATTTGACAAACCGTTAATCCGTTTTAACTGTTCATTGGTCGCTTACTTCTGAGTAAATCCCAATTAATTCCTAATTTTGCCAACCTTAAAAAAATTCATTTATGATGAACAAAGAACAAATTACTGAGGCATTGCGCAATGTCATTTATTTTCCGGAATCGGACAATATCATCGCCTTAAACATGGTGGAAGACCTTCAGGTAAATGGAAAGAATGTCAGCTTTAGCCTGGTGTTCCCATTACCCAATGACCGGTCGGCTGAAATTGTAAAAAAGGCCTGCATAGCTACCATTTTACAGCAAGTTGATCCGGAAGCTAAAGTAGAAGGAAATATCCAAATTAAAGTGAGAAAACCACAAAACAAGGGTGGATTGTCTGAAATTAAAAATATCATCGTAATTGCCTCTGGAAAAGGCGGAGTAGGCAAATCGACGGTAGCTGCCAACCTCGCTGTTGCGCTTGGCAAAACCGGTGCAAAAGTAGGGATTCTGGATGCCGATATCTATGGACCTTCTGTACCCCTCATGTTCGGACTTACCGATGCCCGTCCGGAAGCCATTGAAGAAGATGGAAAGACCATCATCATTCCTTTGGAAAAATACGGTCTGAAAATATTGTCTATCGGGTTTTTTGTAGATCCTTCGCAGGCGCTGATCTGGAGAGGTCCCATGGCTTCCTCCGCTTTAAACCAGTTATTGCATGATACGGCCTGGGGTGAACTCGATTATCTCATTGCCGATCTGCCTCCGGGTACCGGAGATATTCATCTTACCATGGTGCAGGAAGTATCGGTTACCGGAGTTGCCATTGTTACCACTCCCCAGCAGGTGGCGCTGGCCGATGCTATAAAGGCCTACAATATGTTCAGGCAGGAAAAGATCAATGTACCCATACTCGGACTGGTTGAAAACATGGCCTACTTTACCCCGGCCGAATTACCCGGTAATAAATACTACATTTTCGGGAAAGAAGGCGGAAAAAAAATATCTCAGGAATACGGAATTCCCTTGCTCGGACAGATTCCTATTGTACAAAGCATTTGTGAATCAGGCGATACAGGAAAACCGGTGGTTACTGATGATGATAGTATCGTGGGAAAAGCATTTATGGAACTGGCCCAAAATTTCATCAGGCAGGTGGAATTGAGAAACCAACTGCTTGAACCCACAAAAAGGGTGGAAATCAACCCAAATGCCGGTCATTAAAACGTAATAAACATCCAAATTGACTAATTTTGCCAATATAAATCTGAACAATCATGAACGATAAAGAAATACTGACAGGAAAAGTTAAAAATGTGATCAGCCAGATCAGGCCCTATCTGCAGCAGGATGGAGGCGATATTGAATTTATCGAACTTACTGACAGCAATGTGGTGAATGTAAGACTGGTAGGTGCCTGCGGCTCATGTCCCCATGCCACCCAAACCCTGAAATACGGGGTTGAGCGGGCCATGATCAAAGCCATTCCCGAGATCACTGCCGTTGAATCTATTGACGACTATTAGGATTCATCCTTTTTTCAGGAAAGATATTTAGCCACTATGGGCATTCTTCTTCCCATGCCAAATGCTTTTGGCGATACTCTTAGGATGGGCGGGGTTTGATGACGTTTGTATTCACTGATATTAACCAGGCGGCATACCCTCTTTACCAGCTTTTCATCAAACCCCATTTTTACCAGCTCATCCGGGCCTTTCCGGTTTTCGATATAATTAAAGAGTATATCATCCAGGATGCCATATTCTGGTAATGAATCGCTGTCTTTTTGATTGGGTCTTAGTTCGGCAGACGGAGGTTTGCTAATGGTATTTTCAGGTATCACCTCTGTTTCTCTGTTGATAAATCTGGACAGGTCATACACCTGGGTTTTGTATAAATCGCCCAATACCGATAATCCACCGTTCATATCTCCGTATAAGGTACCATAACCCACCGCAGCTTCGCTTTTATTACTCGTATTTAACAGAATATAATTAAATTTATTGGAAATGGCCATCAGGATCACACCCCTCACCCTTGCCTGAATATTTTCTTCGGCCAGGTCGAAGGGAAGATTGCCAAATATGGGCTGGAGTGTATTCCGGAAACTTTGAAAAGCATCTTCTATAGAAATGATATCATAAGGAACACCAAGGTTTTCGGCCAGTTTTACGGCATCGCTGATGGAATGCTCTGATGAAAACCGGGAAGGCATCAGCACCGCTCTGCAGTTTTTACTCCCCAGAGCCTTAGCCGCCAAAACCAGGGTAACCGCCGAATCAATACCGCCTGACAAACCCAGAATTGCTTTACTGAATCCCATCCTGGAGAAATAATTCTCAATTCCCATAACCAAGGCATCATGAATCAATCCGATTTTTGAAGGGGCGGCTGAAGATTCGAATTCATTTTTGATTTTTATGGCATCCTCAAGAAAAACTGTTTTAAAATCTTCCCTGAAAAAATCGAGTTGAGAAACCATGGATCCATCTGCAGATAATACCATGGAACCTCCGTCAAAAATCAGCTCAGTGTGTGCACCCACCTGGTTCACATAAAACAGTGGAATTTGGTACTTATTTACATTCCGGGTCAATATCTCTTTACGCAATGCTGCCTGATCATAATGGAAAGGGGAGGCCGCAATATTTACTATGAAATCAGGATGTTGCCGGATCAGCTCATCCATGGGATTCTGGGTATACATCGGATCATCGGAAATATTCCAGAGATCTTCACAAACAGTGATGGCTATTCTCCTGCCATTCAGTTCTGCAACTGAAAACTCAGTATTGGGTTCAAAGTACCGGTATTCATCAAATACATCATAATTGGGAAGTAATGATTTATGATGAAGTTGGCTGATTTTACCTCCTGAAATCAAAGCAGCAGAATTAAACAGACTTTTTCCTTTTGGATTTGGATTAACGGTGGGCAGTCCTACAATGGCGGCAATATCAGTACAATATTCCCGGATTTGTTCGGCTGAATCCCGGCATTTCGCAATAAAATCGCTGAATTCAAGAAAATCACGGGCCGGGTAACCGGATATGGCCAGTTCTGAAAAAATAATCAGGTCACATTGGGCCTCTTTTGCTTTTTGGATGTTGGTTATAATTTTGGCGGTGTTGGCCTCAAAATTACCAATATGGTAGTTTAACTGGGCTAAAGCAATTTTCATGAAGGGTCAGAAAATGATTCCAAAATTGAGTTCAAAATAGGAGAGGAATGCCTTTTGTTTTATCGACGGATCCACGGAATTATATCCCGACATGATATTGGTCAGTCCATTGTTGTAACGAATCCCGGCAATCAGAAAAGTTGATTCGTCAAAGAAATACTCAACGCCTCCGCCAATCATCAGTGATTCTTTGAAAAAGCCGATGTCATCCCCGGCATCTACTTTGGTATTATCCTGTGTCCTTTCAACACCTTCATCATCATACGTAAAAGTATCATCTGCCCTGGCCCGGATGTTAAAACTGGTAAGAAATCCTATAAATCCGTAATAATCAACCGGTCCGAACATTTTTGTTTTCATTTTCAGGCCCAGGGGAATATCGAGGTATCCGAGTTTATATTTCCTGGTCAGACTACCCGTTGTTGGAGCGGTATCACCCTGCAAGGTTTTCCGGGCCGGAAACTCAAGGGTTCCTCCCACATCTGCAATATTAAAACCGGTAACAACAAGATAATTTTCGGTAAGGAATACCTCTCCAATAAACCCCCAGCTATAGCCAACACGTGCCGGTCCCGACTGATAATCCTGTGACTGGGCATTCATCCAGCTGACATTGGGAGCCAGGCTGAATCCGAGCTGAAAGGGGCGTTGCTGGCTAAAACCATCCGAAATCCACATAATGCACACCAACAGACCCGTCTGAAAGTATCTTTTCATAACATAAGTGTTTTAAACAATGATGGCAAAATTAGGGATTTATGAAACGATCCTAAAAAAATAATGGAGCTAATGGATAATTCTGAAAAAATTTTAAGTTTCCTGTTAAAATAATTATTTTTGTATTGAATTTAAAAAACTGATTATGAAAAAGCTATTACTTCTTTTAATTGTGGTGATGATAACACCTTTTGCTTTCGGGCAGTTTTCTTTTGGACCCCGGGTTGGTTTTACTACCGGGAAATTATCCTCAGACCTGGATTCCATATCTGCTTCCATGGATAATTCATTCGATTTTGGCTTGTTCCTGAGGTTGGGTAAAAAAGTATACTTACAACCGGAAGTGATCTGGGTCACTAAAAGCAGTGAGATTAAATATAATTTTGGAGGATCACAGGAGCTGAAAATCAATACCATTGAAATCCCTGTGATGCTGGGTTGGAAAATCATGAGTTTAGGAGTGGGAAATATCCGCATAATGGCAGGACCATCTGCCTCGCTGGTTGTTGATAAAACCATTGAAGCAAAAAATATTGCCGATCCTATCAAAGAGGCCGATATTGAAGACATGATCTGGCACGCCAACGTAGGGTTAGGGGTGGATGTATTGATGTTTACCCTCGATGTCCGTTACCAGGCTGGTCTTACCGAAGTGATCAAACAGGTTAACAACGCCAACTTTAATCTGGTAGGAAATACTTTCAAGGTCAGTCTTGGCTGGAAAATTTTATAGTTTTATCTCCTGAAAATTTAATGATGCCGGTTTCAATATTGAACCGGCATCTTTCGTTATGATAAACGCTTCTTAAAATAATAGTTCATGCTTCGAAAATTACTGATTATCTTATTAATTCCTGCTTTTACCGGAGTTTTATTCTATGCCTGCAAAAGTGGCTCTGACAAATCTACAGAGCTGGCCATATCAAAAATCCAGGTTCCGCAACAGAAAATTCAACGCTATGATTCAGCATTATTTTCTACTTTAAGTGAGCCGTTTGAACAAAAGGCCAAATCGCTGATCACTGAATTTGGAATTTTTATAACGGATACCAATCCCAATTCAGCGGCTTATCTGGAAATCCGTGATTTTTATAATGACCCGGTAATCAGGAATACTGCGCTGGCAGTATTCAAGGAATTTGCTGATTTACAAGAAATTAATAAACCGTTAACTTCGTTATTCAGACATCTGAAATATTACTTTCCCCAATTCAGAATTCCCGAAATGTATACCTACATTTCAGGATATGATGCCGAAAACCCTGTACTATTTGCTGACAGCATCCTCATCATCGGGCTTGATAACTACCTGGGTCCAGCGTATCCATTTTACACAAAATTAAATTTTCCAAAATACCGGATAGCCCGGATGAGTCGTGAATATATCATCAGAGATTGTGCAACCGCCATATCCGAATACATGCTGATGATGAAACCCCGCGAAAACCGCTTTATTGACCGGATGATCCATGAAGGAAAAAAATTGTATTTCCTCAGCAGGGTAATTCCCGGAACAGCTGATACGATCATTTCGGGATATACAGAGGCACAACTCAAATGGTGCAGACAATATGAAAAGAATATCTGGGCATATATCATTGACAGTAAGCTAATGTATTCCACTGATCAGAAAAGCATTTCGAGGCTTTTCAGTGACGGGCCGTATTCCAATGATTTTGGTACCGGCTCTGCCCCAAGAATTGCCGTTTATACCGGTTGGAAAATCGTTTCCCGCTTTATGGAGAAAAACCCGGAATATTCTCTGGCTGATCTGATGAATGATACAGACTCACAGAAAATCCTGACGCTGTCGAAATACAAACCCTAAGACGAAATGGGAATGGTTGAACAGATCAACGGGTTGAATATTCCCACGAACCCACTATTCGTGATAAAAGACCCTTTTAACCCGTTGTGATATGGTGGTTAGTATTTCATAGGGGATAGTTCCCATTTGCGTGGCAAGCTCCGAAATAGGATTCTCCTTTCCAAAAATAATCACCTCATCGCCTTCTTTGGCATCTATTCCGGTTATATCCACCATACACATATCCATACAAATATTTCCGAAAAAAGGGGCTTTTCGTCCTGATATCACAACATAACCCTTCCCATTGCTTAACCGCCGGCTTAATCCGTCAGCATAACCAACAGGCAGGGTGGCTGTGGTCATTTCATTTTCTGCAATCCCTTCTCTTCCATATCCGACAGATTCTCCCTTATGTACTAGCTTAATCTGTGAAATAATGGTTTTTAGTGTACTAACATTCTGCAGAATATCGGTCTCAGCAGTTGTTGAAGGTATGCCATAGGCTCCAATTCCCAGTCGCACCATTTCAAACTGGGCAGAAGTATGACGAATGATACCGGCGGTATTCAGAACATGCCGGATAATTGGATAATCAAATGCTTTCTGCAGTTTTTCGAACATTCTCCCGAATGTATTGATCTGTACCGTTGTAAAACTATCAAATTGCTGGTTTTCAGTTCCTACTAAATGAGTAAATGCCGAAATTACCACTATACGCCGGTTCCTTGTTAACCGTTCAATGAGCAGATCCACTTCACTTTCTTCAAATCCAAGCCTTTTCATACCTGTATCAAACTTAATATGAACCTTTACCGGCATGCCGGTATTATTGGGATTTCTTTCCAATGCATTTTCAAGTTGCTGTAAAGCCCTGAAACTGTATATCTCAGGTTCCAGATTATGCAGAAGCATCATATCAAAACCGTCAGCATCGGGGTTCATTACCATAATGGGGAGCTGAATACCGGCTTTACGGAGTTCTACCCCTTCATCGGCAAAAGCAACGGCAAGATAATCTACCTTGTGATATTGGAGAACCCGGGCGATCTCATAACTTCCGCTTCCGTATGAAAAAGCTTTAACCATAGTCATTATTTTGGTTTCCGGCTTTAACAGTGAGCGGTAATAATTGAGATTATGAATCAAAGCACTGAGGTTAATTTCCAGGACAGTCTCATGGGCTTTTTGCTGAAGCGCATGAGAGATTTTTTCAAATTCAAACAAACGGGCACCCTTTAGCAATATGGTTTCGTTCTGAAATCCGGTAAATGGATAAACCCTCAGGAAATCATCCGTTGAAGGAAAAAATGATTTTTCCATCTTAAACTTATCTGCCTGTCGTGTGATAGATGGTCCGATACCAATAAGCCGGTCTATATTATGATTGGACAAAAGGTCACTGATCTTCGAGTAAAGATAAAGTTCGCTTTTTCCGCTTTGTAAGATATCCGAAAGGATTACAGTTTTTCTTGTGTTCTGGCTTTGTAATTTTAAAAAATCCAGGGCAATGGTGAGTGAATTGATATCGGAATTATAACTGTCGTTAATTACCATGCAGTTATTGATCCCTTCTTTCATTTCGAGGCGCATGGCAACAGGAGTGAGGGCTTTCATCCTGTCCCGGATAACATTATCATTATAATTACCAAGGAGAAGCCAAGACCAGCAGTGGATGGCGTTTTCGATAGAAGCGTCATCTGAAAAAGGAATTTCAACAGAAATCTCTTTTCCAAGATAATGAGCCAGCATTAATGTTTGGGAATTCTTCCGTTTTTCAACCTTAACAATCTCCAGATCGGCAGGTTGTTTTCGACTCCAGGAAAACAGTTTTACCTGCTCTTTGAGTGGCGCCTGTTGAATTAATTCCTGGATTTCCGAATAATCTTTGCAATAAATCAGGGTATTTACGTGAGTAAACAGCTTTAATTTTTCAGCTGCTTTTTGCTTTTTATCGAGGAAGTTTTCATCATGTGCTTCTCCAATATTGGTAAAAATACCAAAATCGGGTTTAATAATCTGCTGAAGCTTTTCCATCTCATCAGGTTCGGAAATCCCGGCTTCGAATACTGCCAGTTCCGTATCATTTTCCAAAAGCCAGACACTCAGCGGTACACCGATTTGCGAATTGTAGCTTTTAGGACTTCTTACCACATGCATGTCGGGGCTCAACAATTGAAACAACCACTCTTTTACAATAGTTTTACCATTGCTTCCAGTTATTCCTAATACCGGTATTGTAAAGCGATTTCGGTAGTCGCGGGCAAGCATTTGCAATGCGTTTAATGGATCGGCAACCTGTATAAAACAAGCGTCCGGATATTCTGAAATGTTGACGGGAGGGCAGGAGATCACAAAATTCCGGATCCCGCTTTTGTACAAATCGGGAATAAATTTATGGCCATCATTTCTTCGGGTAACCAAAGCGAAAAAGATGGTATAATCCGTATGAAGCAGACGGCGGCTGTCTATAAGCAATTCGTTGACAGGTACATCCAAAAATTGTTCAGAGAGAATTTTTCCATTGATAACGGAGGCAATCTGTGATACAGAATATCGAAAGGTCATTATTTATCCGGATGATTGTATCAAGTCTGTGTTTTAGAGCAGGTTTCAAAAAACCTTACTCCGGTTATTCAATAGCATTTTCGGGCATATCCTGGTCTTTGGCAACATAGGGAAGCGGATTTTTATTCCGTTCATCAAATTCCTTCCGGTTTCGGAAGATATCAACTGCCTGGTAAATGGCTGCCTTGAATGAGTCGGGTGAGGCCTGGTTTTTTCCGGCAATGTCATACGCTGTTCCATGAGCCGGTGAAGTTCTCACAACCGTAAGCCCAGCCGTGAAATTCACACCTTCTTCAAATGCCAGCAATTTAAAGGGCAGTAAACCCTGGTCGTGGTACATGGCTAATATACCATCGAACCGGGTATAGTTTCCTGAACCAAAAAATCCGTCGGCAGGATAGGGGCCAAACGCTAACATTCCCTGGTCGTAGGCCCTGGTGATGGCCGGAATGATCGTTTTCTCTTCTTCATTGCCTATTACCCCACCGTCGCCTGCATGAGGATTCAGGCCCAGTACCGCAATACGGGGACTATCAATACCAAAATCCCTGCGTAAAGAGGCATTCAGAAGCTTAATCTTTTTATAAATCAAGTCAGATGTGATTTCGGAAGATACGCGAGATACAGGGATATGGCCGGTAATTACACCGATACGGATATTTCTGGATATCATCAGCATCAGGTAATCATCTGCCTTAAATTTACTGGCCAGGTATTCTGTATGACCGGGAAAACGAAACCGGTCACTTTGAATGTTGTTTTTATCCAGCGGAGCAGTAACCAGCACATCAATGTGTCCGGCCTGTATGGCTTCAATGGCGGCATTGAGCGAAAGCAACGACATTTCTCCGGCAACTTTTGTGGACTTCCCTATTTCTATCTTTATCTCATTCTCAACAATGTTATAGATATTTGCCCGTTTGTCGTGGGCCTGATCGGGTTTTTTAACCAGATTAAAACTGAAATCGGGTGTACAGAGTAATTTCCGGTGATAGGAAGCAACTTTGGAGTTTCCAAATACCAGGGGCGTAAACAACTCGAGCGACTGAGGTTCTGCCAGTGTTTTTATGATCACTTCATAACCAATTCCGTTTATATCACCCTGGGTAATGCCCACAACAATGTTTTTCCTTTCCGCTTTTGGGGAAGGATTTGAACCAGAAAATGTGGGTTTAATCTTATTTCCGTTATCCATAAATCCAATATTTTTGCAAATATAGAAAATGAGCGCTGTTTTGTAGTATATTAGTCGACCAAATTTTATATGCCATGATTGACAGAATTAAAATACTGATTAAAAGACTGAAAACTTTTGAATACAGTCCCAGGTATTCCAGAATTGCCGGCGATCTCGAAAGCTACGAAGCTCATTTGCAGAGGAGGTTGGAGAATTTCGACTCAGACAAAAAACAATGGGCTCAACTGGCTATGAATCTGGTAAATCAAAGCCGGAAATATATGAATGCCTTCAAGATAGATGAAGCCTGGAAGCTGCTGCATACTGCAAAAAGGATGGAAGTACACTGTATGAGCGATCTTGAAAGATCGGGTACGGCGAAAAGTTTGCTGGAAGAAATTGCCAAAACCAATGAGTGGAGACGAAAGGCAATTATTTCGATTCTTGGAAAAGAAATTGACAAGACACCCCCTGATCCTGAATCTCTGGTTCAGGCACTTGAACTTAAAGACGATTACTACAACAACCAGTATTATAAAAATAAACTCACCAGAAATCTGTTCAGCCTGCTATTTTTCATTCTTTCTGTGGTAATTATCGGAATCTCATTATTCTTTATAATTTCAACACATAATTACGGAACCGATTTTGCCTCTAAACTTACTCCTGCAGGCTATATCACCGGTGTATTGCTTTTTGGATTTTTAGGCGCTACTACCAGTGCAATTTTATTTACGCGTACCATGTCTAATTATTCAAGAATTTCAGAAATAGGAAGCAGCCAGGTAATTACGCTTAGTAAAATATTTGTCGGGGTGGCATTTTCTCTCTTTATTTATCTGCTATTACGCTCTTCTATTGCCGGAAGTATCAACCTTTTCAGCTTTTCTATTCAAACACCTCTCGACTATTTTTCAATTGCCTTTGTATCCGGTTTTACAGAGCGACTGGCTCAAAAGGCAATATTACTGGTTGTTGGTAAAGAGGAAGAGGATAAAGAAAAAAAGAGTTCAAAATCAGATTAACAATCTTGTTAAATGGAAGCCATCCTCCTTGTAATAGCTTTACTATTGCTTACCGGCATTATTGCCAGTAAAACCAGTGGGAAGCTCGGTGTACCCGTACTGGCATTGTTTCTTGCAGTGGGAATGCTTGCCGGGAGTGAGGGTTTGGGAGGAATAAACTTCGACAATGCCAAAATGGCTCAATCCCTCGGAATATTTGCCCTTACTTTCATCTTGTTTTCAGGGGGATTGGATACTAAATGGGAAATGGTGAGACCCGTTATGTGGCAGGGTATTATGCTATCTACTTTTGGGGTGATGATCACAGCGCTTACCATCGGATATCTGCTGTACTTATTAACCGAATTTACTTTTTCTGAAGGCTTGCTTTTGGGAGCCATTGTTTCCTCAACGGATGCAGCCGCTGTTTTCTCCATTTTAAGATCAAAAAATATCGGATTAAGGGGTCGATTGAGACCCTTACTTGAATTTGAATCGGGCAGTAATGATCCTATGGCTTTTTTTCTGACTATTCTCATGGTTTCTTTCATTACAGGTGCCAGCGAGTCTCCCTGGAGTATCTTGCCACTTTTTTTTCAGCAGATGATTATCGGGGGAATATTGGGGATTGTGATGGGAAAACTGATGGTTTGGATGATTAATAAAATAAAACTGGAACACGATGGCCTTTATCCGGTTTTTGTAATGGCTCTGGTACTGCTTACTTTCTCAGCTTCATCCCTGGTAAACGGCAATGGATTTCTGGCTGTATACCTGGCAGCTCTTATCCTTGGAAACAGCAAATTCATTCATAAAAAGAGCCTGATGAAATTCTTTGACGGGCAAGCATGGCTGATGCAGATCATCATGTTTATTACACTTGGACTGCTGGTATTTCCAAGCAGAATGGTTCCCCTGATAGGTATCGGATTGCTCATATCATTCATCCTTATTTTTATTGCCAGACCTCTGGGCGTATATCTCAGCCTGCTGCCCTTTAAAATGAAAACCCGGGAAGTTGCTTTTATATCATGGGTAGGGTTAAGAGGTGCAGTACCCATTGTTTTTGCCACTTACCCCATGTTAGCCAACGTAGAAAAATCAGATATTATCTTCAATATTGTATTTTTTGTGGTTCTTACTTCTGTTCTTATTCAGGGCACTTCTATTCCTCTGGTAGCTAAATGGTTGAAATGCTATAAACCGGAAAGATCCGTTCAACGGTATCCCCTCGAAATTGAACTCACCGATTCATTTAAAAATATCCTCAGACAAATTGAAATCCCTGAAAATGCCTTTGCATCCGGTAAATCAATCGTGAATCTTGGATTTCCGAGATCATCCCTGATTGTCATTATTGAGAGAAATAATCAATACATAACGCCAAATGGCGCTTCGGTTATTCAGGGTGGTGATAAATTATTGATAATGACCGATAAAGAAACAGAATTGGAAAAAGTAAGGAAATTGTTGCTTACAGGTGAAAATACTTAATTCAAAGATTTTCTGAAAATTTAAACAGATAATTCAAGCATTCTCTTAATAGGCTGGTAAGCTTTATCCATCACTTCATTTGACAGAATTATTTCAGGTTTCTCATCCTGTAAGCAATTAAACACTTTTTCCAGTGTATTTAGCTTCATGAATGGACAATCGTTGCAGGAACAGGCTTCATTAGTGGGTACAATAATGAACTCTTTACCCGGATTTTGCAATTTCATCTGGTGAATAATTCCGGTTTCAGTAGCTACAATGTATTTTTGACAAATATCTGTTTGCGTGTATGTAAGCATTGCGGATGTAGAACCGATAAAATCTGCAAGTTCCAGCACCGGAGCACTACATTCAGGGTGCGCAATGAGTCTGGCATCAGGATGAACCATTTTAAGACGAATAATGGCTTCAGCATTTAAAATATCATGTACCTGGCAGGTACCATCCCATAAAACCATATTCCTCCCGGTAATACGGTTAATATATCCTCCCAGGTTTTTGTCCGGAGCAAAAATGATTTTATGATCTTTAGGAAACGATTCCACGATTCTTACCGCATTACCCGAAGTACAGATCACATCCGACATGGTTTTAATTTCAGCCGTGCAATTAATGTATGAAATTACTGTATGATCCGGATATTGCTCTAAAAACTTACGAAAATCCTCCGGCGGACATGAATCGGCCAATGAGCACCCTGCCTCTAAATCAGGCAACAGTACTTTTTTACCCGGATTGATTATTTTTGCTGTTTCTGCCATAAAATGAACTCCGCAGAGTAAAATAATATCGGCATCGGTTTCAGCCGCTTTTTGCGCCAGACCAAGACTATCAGCAACAAAATCAGCAATATCCTGTATTTCGGGTACCTGATAATAATGAGCCAGTAAAATGGCATTTTTATCTCTGAGTACTTTTCTGATCCGGGTTGACAAATCTGTATTCATGAATTGTATTTGAATTTTTTATGATAATTATTTTATAATACTTATTATAGTTTGTTAATACGTTTAAAACTATTTTCGATAGAATTTGGTATTTTAAAAAACAATTATTTATCTACAGTTCATTAACATCATTAGATTTATATCTTGCTGTTTATAAATATCTTGCAATTTTATTAACAAGCTGTTGATAAAACAAATGGTTTGAAAATAATTGAGATTTATATCCGGATTAATTGTTTAAAACCATCCAAAACAGGTTTGATAAAAACTTATAAGTAGACCAAAAACTGTTGATTATTGAAATTTGTTGATAAGTCGATTTAATTTTTCAGCAAAACTAACAGTTCATGAAACATATTAACAATATTTTGTTGAAAAGTTATATCATTCACATTAACAGTATTTTACATGAATTGAAAAACAGGTGTAATGTATATTTATACTTAAAAGTCAATACGTTTGAATGAAGTTGTAATTTTGTAGACTGAAATTTATAAACAATGCTTTTAAAAAAGAAAATAATTGGTATAGTGTCAGACCATGCCGGTTTTGAATTGAAGGAATTTTTAAGAGAAAGCCTGATTAATTCTGAATTTGAAATTTTGGATATGGGAACTTTCAGCGATAAAAGCACCGATTACCCTGATTATGCCCATATGTTGGGAGCAGAGGTAAACTCAGGCCGGTTATCATCAGGTATTGCTATTTGTGGTTCAGGTCAGGGAATGAGTATTACCCTGAACAAATATCCCAATGTAAGGGCCGCTTTGTGCTGGAACGGAGATATTGCCCAATTGGCCCGGTTACATAACGATGCCAACATACTGGTTCTGCCCGGCAGGTTTGTCAGACATGAAGCAGCTCTTGAAATGGTTCAGATATTTATGAAAACGGATTTTGAAGGGGGCAGACATCAGGCCAGGGTTGATAAAATAAAAATAAAAATATAAAAACGGCAAAAACTCATTCATGAACGAAAATCATAAGCATTTTATCCTGCATTCTGAAAAGGTAGCCTTTGATACAGTACATCGTAATAAAATTAAATTCAATATTTCGAAGTATGATCAGGCTGTGGTAAGGGGTAAGACTCAATATTCAAATCTTGAACTGGCCAAACAAAGGGCAGCTTTTATAAAGCATCGTTCATTGGAAGAGCTGGATAAATATCTTATTGAGTTTGAAAGGAATTTTGAGAAAAACGGTGGAAAAGTAATCTGGGCGAAATATGCCAAAGATGCTGTAAAAGAGATACTGAAGATTGCGGAGAATCACAATACCAAACTTGTGGTTAAATCAAAAACCATGATTTCAGAAGAAATTGAGATTAATGAAGCATTTGAAAATCAAAAGATTGAATCCTTAGAAACAGATCTTGGTGAATTTATTGTGCAGCTGGCCGGTGAAAAGCCGTATCATATTGTTACTCCAGCCATGCACAAATCAAAAGAAGATGTAGCCCTTCTATTTCATGAAAAATTTAACCTGGATCCTGCATCAACTCCCGAAGAAATAACAGGCTTTGTACGGAATTATTTACGGGATAAATTCCAGAAGGCGCATATTGGCATTACCGGCGCCAATTTTTTGATCGCAGATACTGGTTCAGTAGCCCTTACCGAGAATGAAGGTAATGGAATGATGAGTTATTCCTTTCCAAAAGTTCATATAGCCATTGCAGGTATTGAAAAAATAATACCTTCACTGGCGGATCTTGATCTTTTCTGGCCACTGCTGGCTACCCATGGAACCGGGCAGAATATCACCGTTTACAACAGTATCCTTTCAGGGCCCCAAAAAAACGATGAAACTGATGGCCCGGAAGAAATGTATGTGGTATTGCTGGACAACCGGAGAACTGAAATACTTAAAAATTATGAGATCAGGAGGGCTCTTTCCTGTATCCGTTGCGGAGCCTGCCTCAATTCATGCCCGGTTTATAAAAATATTGGCGGATATACTTATAATACTACTTACAGCGGCCCGATTGGATCGGTAATTTCTCCCTATTTACGTGATTTTTCCGATTATAATCATTTGAGTTTTGCATCGTCTTTGTGTGGAAAATGCACAGAGGTATGCCCCGTTAAGATAAATCTTCATGAACTGCTGCTTATTAACAGAAAAAATGCGGTAAAATGGGGTTATACTGGCAGAAAAGACCGGCTGACCATAAAGGGATGGAAATTGCTGATGCAAAAAAGAAACCGGCTTGATTCAATAAGTCATTCCCTGAAAAATGCCGGTCTGAAAATGGCTTTAAAAAAGACGTGGGGCGCTCATCGTACCCTTCCATCCATCGCAAAAGAAAGTTTTAAACAATTATGGATGGAAAAACATCCGGATAATTCAAAAACATCCGTCTAATTTAAACGATCAGCTGCAACGCACAATGTGATAGTTTTTCTTTCCTTTCTGCACCAGAATATATCTGCCATTCAGGAGGTCTCTTTTTTCAATTTCGTAGTTTTCATCCACTCTGGCTTTGTTAATGAACACGGCATTGCTTTTAAGCATTCTGCGGGCTTCGCTTTTCGAAGGAAAAACCTGCCCGTAATCAGCAAGAAAGTCAACAATTTTTATAGGTGTTTCAAAAAGGGATGATGGAATTTCAGAAACCGGTACGCCGTCGAAAACAGAAAGAAAAGTGTCTTCATCAAGCGATTTAAGGGTTTCGGTAGTTCCTCCGCCAAATAATATTTCGGAAGCTTGTACCGCATTTTCGTAATCTTCTGCTGAATGTACCCTTATGGTAATATCTTTAGCCATAGCTTTTTGTAATACCCTTAAATGGGGGGCTTTTTCATGTTCTTCAGTAAGGCGTTCTATTTCCTCTCTGGGAAGTAAGGTGAAAACCCTGATTAATTTCATGGCATCCTCATCGGCGGTGTTCAGCCAGAACTGGTAAAACTTATAAGGTGTGGTCTTTTTGGGATCAAGCCACACATTACCCTGTTCCGATTTACCAAATTTACCTCCGTCGGACCTGGTAATCAGGGGGCAGGTAAGTGCATATACTTCACCTCCCGACATCCTTCGTACCAGTTCACTTCCTGATGTAATATTACCCCACTGATCGGAACCTCCCATTTGCAATTTACAGTTTACGGTTTTATACAAATGGTAGAAATCATAAGCCTGTAAAAGTTGGTATGAAAACTCCGTGAAAGAAATACCCGATGCCAGACGGTTCTGTACGGAATCTTTTGCCAACATATAATTGATGGTTAAATGCTTACCCACCTTTCTCAGAAAATCAAGGAAAGAAAAGGATTTCATCCAGTCGTAATTATTGAAAATCAGGGCTCCATTGGGCAACGACTGATCGAAATCAAGGAATTTCATCAGTTGCTTTTTAATGCATTCCTGATTATACCGGAGGGCATCTTCATCAAGAAGATTTCTTTCCTGCGATTTTCCGGAAGGATCGCCAATCATACCGGTGGCTCCGCCTACAATGACCACCGGCCTGTGCCCCGCCAGCTGAAGATGCTTCAGCAACATGATAGTAGCCAGGTTTCCGATATGTAACGAATCAGAGGTAGGGTCATATCCGATATAACCCGATGTGAGTTCCTTATTAAGTTGTTCTTCTGTTCCGGGCATCATGGAATGTATCATTCCACGCCACTGTAGTTCCTCGATGAAATTCATGGTTCAAAAATTTCGGCAAATATAAAATGATATCCGTATTTTTGCGCCGAATTTAATGATCTATGATATTAGTAACCGGCGGAACAGGATTTCTGGGTGCACATTTGTTATATAAACTTTGCCACAGGCATGATGAAATTATTGCGCTCAGACGCAGTAAAGCAAGCCTGGATAAAGCCAGACATTTGTTTTCCAGCAATGAAAACGGGGATCGGTTATTTAATAAAATCCGCTGGATTGAAGGAGATTTGCTGGATATTCTCTCTCTGACGGATGCCGTGAAAGGAATCGATACAATTTATCACTGTGCCGCGGTGGTTTCATTTGATAAGGGAAGAAGACATGAATTGCTGCAAACCAATATCAAAGGTACCGCCAACCTGATGAATGTTGCCCTTCAAAACGGAATTAAGAAACTGGTTCATGTGAGTACGGTTGCCACCCTTAACCGTTCCGAAACGGATGAAATTATTGATGAATCCTGTTTTTGGAAACCTTCACCCAAACATTCAGGGTATTCAACCAGCAAATATGAAGCTGAAAAAGAGGTCTGGCGGGCCATTGAAGAAGGGTTGGATGCGGTGATCCTGAATCCTTCCATTATTCTGGGTGCCTGGGATTGGAAGTCAGGAACTTCAGGGATGTTTACCGAAATCAATAACGGCCTCTTGTTCTATCCTTCGGGTTCAAATGGTTTTATTGATGTGGAAGATGTGGCTAATGCCATGATTATGGCCATGGAAAGCGATGTAAAAAATGAACGGTTTATTCTGAATTCTGAGAATCTGAAATTCAAACAATTACTTGATTTTATTGCCCATTCTATCGGAAAAAAAGCGCCATCTGTCCGTTTACGGAAATCCGGACTGGAAATCGCCTGGAGGACTGATGTGATCAGAAGTATAATTACCGGAACCGGGCCAGTGTTAACCAGGGAAATGGCCATTGCTTCCTATAACGATGTAAAATATTCATCTGATAAATTTAAAAGCAGGTTCAGGTATGATTTTAAACCGGTAAAAGAATCCATTGAACAGACAGCGATAAAGTTTTTGAAGGATCGGAATAACAATAAATAGTTTTAGTTGTTATATCAGGTATATAATCCTGATTTCCGGGACTATACTGCTAACGAAATTATTAATATCAAATATTTATACAAATGAAGAAAATTGGATTGTACTATTGGGGTAAGGGTGGAAACGTGGAATCGGTGGCAAAAAGATTTGCCAATTACTTTGCTCCGGGTCAGATTGATATTATACCGCTGGATGAGATGGAAAAATTCAAACCAGGTGATTATGACGCTCTGATTCTTGGAGGATCAACGGTTGGCGCCAGTATCTGGCAAAATGCCGATGACAAAAATTACTGGAGAATATTTTTCAACAGTCTTACCGGAACCAACCCTCTTCATAAACCCTATGCGGTATATGGCCTAGGTGATCAGGTGAAATATCCCAATCATTTTGTGGACGGGATGAACATCATTCGTCAGGAGATGGATGCCGTTGGTGGAAACAGAGTCGGTAACTGGCCTGTAGACGGGTATAATTTTTCCGACAGCGAATCCGTTGAAAACGGAAAATTCATTGGTCTTGCCATCGATGAAGACTGGCAGGACGACATGACGGATGCGCGTCTTGAAAAGTGGATCAGCCAGGTGAAAGCTGAGTTCGGTATGTAAACACGGTTTTCCCGGGTATACTCAGCAAAATCTCAGCATCTCTCACGAGAATAATCATTAAGGTAACAAAAAAACAGAGGCTGTCCTGTAAAGACAGCCTCTTTGCTTTTCGAGGTTTCGAGCGGATTCGAACCGCTGTACACGGTTTTGCAGACCGCTGCCTGACCACTCGGCCACGAAACCCTAATGCGGTGCAAAAGTATAATTTATCATTCAATCCTGCAAATTCTGTATCTTTTATTTATCATTTAACGTAATATTGCACCGTTTTAATTCTATCCGAAATATTGATGTTATGAGTGAATCTGTAGATAAAAATCTGATACAGGAACCCGTTAATGAAAATACCCCATCCCATTTTATCAAGGAAATCATTAACAGTGATCTGAAGGAAAATAAAAATAATTCCAGGGTACATACCCGGTTTCCCCCGGAACCCAACGGATACCTTCATATTGGTCATGCTAAATCAATTTGTCTTAATTTTGGCCTTGCTAAAGATTACAGAGGACTGACCAATCTACGGTTTGATGATACAAATCCTGAAACAGAAGAAACCGAGTATGTTGAAAGTATTATGGAAGACGTTCGTTGGCTCGGATTTGACTGGGAAGACCGGCTTTTTTTTGCTTCCGACTATTTTGAACAGTTGTATGAATGGGCTGAAGAGATTATCAAGGCTGGTAAAGCCTATGTTGATGATCAGTCGGCCGAAGAAATCAGTACACAAAGAGGTATACCTACCCGTCCCGGAACAGAAAGCCCTTTCAGAAACAGATCGGTTGAAGAGAATCTTGATTTGTTCAGAAGGATGAGAAATGGAGAGTTTGGCGAAGGTGAAAAAGTTCTGAGGGCAAAAATTGATATGGCTTCTCCTAATATGCACATGCGCGATCCGATAATGTACCGGATTATCCACAGCGATCATCACCGTACAGGAAACAAATGGTGTATATATCCCATGTATGATTATGCACATGGTCAATCCGACTTTATTGAAGGAATTACCCATTCAATCTGTACGCTTGAATTTGAAGTGCACCGGCCCTTGTATGACTGGTTCCTCGATCAGATCGCCAAAACAGAATACCGCCCCAGGCAGATTGAATTTGCCAGGCTTAACCTGAGTTATACCGTAATGAGTAAACGAAAACTCATGCAACTGGTAAAGGAAAACTATGTTTCAGGCTGGGACGATCCCAGAATGCCGACTATTTGTGGTTTGCGCAGAAGAGGATATACTCCTGCATCTATCCGGAATTTTGCCGACCTTATCGGAGTAGCCAAACGAGATAATGTAATAGATGTTGCCCTATTGGAGCACTGTGTCAGGGAAGATCTGAACAAAACGGCCCCTCGTGTAATGGCTGTGCTCAACCCGTTAAAAGTTGTGCTTATCAATTATCCGGAAAGTACCACAGAAGAAATGACTGCTGAAAATAACCCGGAAGATCCGGCATCCGGAACGCGATTACTCCCTTTTTCAAAGCATCTTTTTATTGAAAAAGATGACTTTATGGAGAATCCTCCTGAAAAATTCTTCCGGTTATCACCGGGAAAGGAAGTACGGTTAAAAAATGCGTATATCATTAAGTGTGAGAATGTTGTCAAGGATCCTACTACCGATGAAATTCTTGAAATCCATTGTACCTTTGATCCGGATACAAAAAGTGGCAGCAGCGCCTCTAACAGAAAAGTGAAATCAACCATCCACTGGGTATCTGAAAGTCATGCCATTAACGCAGAAGTCAGGCTTTTCGACCGGTTGTTTGTTAAGGAGAACCCAGATGAGGTGGAAGATGGAGACGATTTCAAATCCAATCTGAATGCCGCTTCCCTGTTAGTTCTTAAGCATTGCAAACTGGAACCTTCGTTGAAATCTTCAGTTCCGGGATCAAAATTCCAGTTTCAAAGATTAGGATACTTCTGTGCAGATAAAGATTCAACCCCGGGTAACCTTATTTTTAACCGGACTGTATCCCTTAAAGATGATTGGACCAAACTGAAAGGAAAAGGGCAAGGCTGAACAATCACCCTACCCGGTAAATACTGAAGATAATTCAAAAGAGACCGAACCAAGCTTTCCGCCAACAGGTGGATTAAGCTTGTGTATCTTTACCCGCGCTTCTCTGATTGCTGGAAATGAAATATGTACAGCATTCATGATGCGGTTTGCAACGTTTTCAATCAATTTTGAATGTACATCCATTTGTTGCTTTACCACCTGGTAAACTTCTGCATAATTCACGGTTTCCTTTAAATCGTCCGTTATTTCGGCTCTCGATGTATCTACTTCAAGCCAAAGGTCCACGGCAAATTTTGTCCCGATCAGTTGTTCCTCACTAAAACATCCGTGATAGGAAAAAAACTCCATGTTTTCAAGGGAAATTACTGCCATATTCTGTCGGATTATTGTTTATAAGCTTTAAGCTTTTCAATTCTTTCTATGGTTTCATTCTGGCCAAGAATATCAATGATCTGGTAAATCCCTGGTCCAAAACTTCCGCCCACCAGGGCCAATCGCAAAATATTCATAGAATTACCGGTATTAAATCCATTGTCAGAAATAATTTTTTTGATTTCGAACTCAACAATTGAGTGTGAAAAATCGGCGATTTTTGATAATGCCTCTCTACACGACGTTAAAAAGGAAAGACTTTGTTCTGTCCAGCGTTTTTTAATAACCTCCTGATCATATTCAACCGGCTTTTCGAAGAAAAACCAGGTTTGTTTCCAGATATCCGGTACCAGCGTAAAACGCTCCCGGGTTGCCTGAATAATTTTCAACAAAGTATTTTCGTCTCTTGAATATCCTTTTGAGTACAGTATATTTTTCAATTGATAAACCAGATCTTCTTCCGAAGTCCTCTGCATGTAGGTATGATTAAACCATTTGGCCTTGTCCGGATCAAAACGCGATCCTGCTTTTCCTACTTTGTCAATTGAAAACAGCGAAATAAGTTCCTCCATGGAAAAAATTTCCTGTTCTGTACCCGGATTCCATCCCAACAGTGCCAGCATATTAATAAAAGCATCCGGAAGATAGCCGGATTCCCGGTACCCGGAGGAAACATCACCGGTTGCAGGATCGGTCCACTGTAACGGAAATACCGGAAATCCCATACGATCTCCGTCTCTTTTACTCAGTTTTCCCGGACCATCCGGTTTTAATATAAGAGGAAGGTGAGCAAACTGAGGAGGATCCCAACCAAAGCTTTTATATAAAATAACATGCAGGGGAGCGGAGGGCAACCATTCTTCCCCTCTTATCACATGGGTTATTTCCATAAGATGATCATCCACAATATTGGCCAGATGATAGGTGGGCATTCCATCGCTTTTAAATAGCACCTTGTCGTCTAAAACGGATGAATGTACTCTTACTTCTCCACGGATGAGGTCATGCACGATGATTTCTTCATTTTCTGGAATACATATCCTGATTACATAAGGTTCCCCATTTTCAATGCGTTGCAAAGCATCTTCCATCCCTTTTGCTTTCGAATTATCGGTAAAGGGTCTTATTTTGGCATCATACTGGGGATTTGGATTTTCTTCGCTTTTGAATTTTTGTTTAATGTTTTCAAGATCGGCCGGAGTATCAAAAGCATAATAAGCACGACCAGAACGGATCAACTCAAGTGCAAACCTTCTGTAAATATCTTTTCTTTCTGATTGGCGATAAGGGGCAAAAGGACCTCCTTCTGACACACCTTCATCGAATGTAATACCACACCAGGCAAGTGAATCTATGATATACTGTTCTGCCCCTGGTACAAACCTGCTTTGATCAGTATCCTCAATTCGCAAAATGAATTTACCATTATTCTTTCTTGAATACAGATAATTGTATAAAGCAGTCCTTACACCGCCTATATGTAACGGACCTGTCGGACTGGGCGCAAACCTAACACGTACTTGTTTGTTCATAGGAATAAATTTTCGGCAAATATATAAAGCCGCTGGGGATAACAGGCATGATGAAGCTTAGAATCCTTTTATCCGTTAAATTTGCAAAAAATATAAATGTTTCACAAACGTTTGACAAGGTTAACCGTATAATCTATGGAATCCAACTATAATCTGCTGATCAGGAAACTGGATCAGTTTATCAGAAAGTATTACAAAAACCTGATTATCCGAGGGCTTATTTACAGCCTTACGGTGATTCTTTTTTTCTTTCTTCTGATCGTATTAATGGAATATATGGGACGATTCAATCATATTACCCGTTTGATGCTGCTGCTTGTTTTTGTTGGAATAAGTTTGTCAATTATCAGTAAATTGATATTAATCCCTTTAATTAAACTCTTCAGGATCGGAAAGACAATATCCCATAAAAAGGCAGCAGAAATTATTGGAGATCATTTTGAAAATGTTAAGGATAAACTGTTAAATACATTGCAGTTAAAAGAACTGGGTACGGTATCCACCGTCAACAGGGAATTAATAGAGGCCAGTATTGATCAGAAGATTATTGAATTAAAACCGGTTCCTTTTACCAAAGCCATTGATATTAAACGAAACAGAAAATACCTGAAGTATCTGTATCTGCCGTTATCTATTTTACTTCTGCTTGCGGTAGCTTCTCCAGCAATCATCACAGAACCGGCCAGAAGGATCATAAACTACAACCAGACTTATAAAAAGGATATCGGATACACGATTGACATTGAAAATCAATCATTACAAGTTGTTCAAAACAAAAATTTTAAGCTCAGGGTAAAAATAAAAGGTGAGGTAATGCCTGATAATGTGGATATTCAATATGAAAAATCATCCTTTCGTATGAGTCGTGACAGCGCGTACCTTTTTTCATATGAATTCAAAAATGTACAAAAGAATACAGATTTCAGAATTGTTACTGCTGAATACAATAGCGGGTTGTATACCCTGGATGTTATTCCCGAGCCGGTAATAGCCTCAATGCAGGTGACAGTTGATTTTCCTGCCTATCTTAACAGAGAGCGGGAAATTGTTAATAATAACGGAGACTTAATCATACCGGAAGGTTCACAGGTAGTTTGGAAATTTTCATGCAGGGAAACTACCCTTTTAAAAGTTTTCATTAATGACACAGTATATGATGTTGTTAACCCTGTAAATCAGGTTTTTACATTTAAAAGCAGGATTATGAAGTCGCAAAACTATTCCATCCTGAGTAAAAACAATTTCATTTTCAATGAGGATACTCTCACTCACGTAATCAATGTAATCCCCGATAAATACCCGGAAATTGGTTTTGAAATTGTCAGTGATACGGCTGATTATACACATGTTTATTTCATAGGAGAAATAGGGGATGATTATGGTTTTTCATCGTTGTATTTCAATTCCAGTACATATGGGGCTGATGGAAGAATGATGGAAAGCAGGAAAATAGAAATACCTGTTGAAATGAACCTGTCTAATCAAAAGGTGTATTTCTCGATAGACAGAACTGATGTGAACCTTGATTTTGGCCAAAAGATGGAATATTTTTTTGAAGTATTTGATAATGATGGTGTTAACGGCCCAAAAAGCTCAAAAACGCAGAACATGATTTACAAGGTTCCTTCCCTGGAGGAATTGGAAAATAAGATTGACGAAGACACTAAAAATATTCAGGATCAACTGAAGAATCTATCATCAGATTTAAAAGATCTTAAGACGGATATCAATAAATTAAAGAAAGATGTAGTTGACAAAAAGAATATTGACTGGCAGGAAAAGAAGAAACTGGAGGATATCATTGAGAAGAAGAAAGACATCCAGAATGAGTTGGAAAAGCTTCAGAATGAAATCAGGCAAAATTTTGAATCACAGAATGAAATCACAGAACAGGATGAGCGCATTCTCGAAAAGCAGAAACAGTTAAACGAGCTTATGGAGGAAATTCTGGATGAGGACCTGAAAAAAATGTTGGACGAGCTTCAAAAGATGATGGATCAGCTTGACCAGAAGAAAATGAACGAAATGCTTGAAAAGATGAAGATGGACAATGATGATCTGGAAAAGGAGCTCGACAGGCAATTGGAGTTGATGAAGCAGTTTGAGTTTGAGAAAAAGCTAACTGATGCCATTAACAAGGCTGAAAAATTGCAGAAAGAACAGGAAAAATTAAGTGAAGAAAATTTAAAAGACCAAAAAAGTACGGAAGATATTCAAAATGAGCAAGATAAGCTAAATGAAAAGTTCGAAGATTTAAAAAAAGATCTCAACGAATTGGGAAATTTAAATGAGAACCTTGAAAACAAGAATGAACTGGAAAATACAGAGTCTCTGGAAAGGGAAATCGGGGAGGAGATGAAAGAGAGTTCACAGAAACTGTCAAAGAATCAAAAAAACGCAGCGCAGAAAAATCAGAAAAATGCTTCTGACAAACTCAGTAAACTTAAAGAAAGTCTGCAGGAATCTTATGACAACATGATGAAAGAAACTTTGGGAGAAGACATGAACAATATCCGTGGTATTCTGGAAAATATTATTAAGCTGTCATTTGATCAGGAGCGCTTAATTGCAGAAACCAAAGAAACCGCCTTAAATAATCCTAAATACCTGAATATAATCAGGGATCAGCAGAAAATAAAGGACGATGTCAAAATCATAGAAGACTCTCTTTTTGCTCTTTCAAAAAGGCAAACTATGATACAATCCGCTGTGAATAAGGAAATTGCAGATGTTAACCGTAATATTCAGACAGCTATTGAAAAGTTAACGGAACGTAACAAGAATGAATCAGCCAACCGTCAGCAATACGCCATGACAGCTCTGAACAATCTGGCTCTGTTACTTTCTGAATCCCTGGAGCAGATGATGCAGCAGATGATGCAGATGAATGCATCCGGTTCTTCATCCTGCAATAATCCAAAACCGGGAGCTTCCGGGGGTATGATGAAATCCATCAAACAAATGCAGGAAATGCTCAATAAGAAGCTTCAGGAAATGCAGCAGGGAATGTCGAATCCGATGATGCAGGGTAAGGGACAGCAAAAGATGAGTGAGCAGTTAGCCCGTATGGCAGCCGAACAAGCCGAAATCAGGCGAAAACTTGAAGAATACAAGAATAAACTTAAAGAGGAGGGTCTTGGAAACGATGCGCAGTTAAACAGGGCCATTCAGCAAATGGAACAAACAGAAACCGATCTTGTAAACAAAAGGCTGTCGATGGAGATGTTAAAAAGGCAGCAGGATATTATGTCGCGCCTGCTCGAGTCAGAAAAGGCCGAACGAGAGCGGGATCTGGATGAAAAAAGAGAATCGGAGGTCGGCAGGGATTTGAAAAAAAGCATACCTCCGGACCTGCTTATGGAATATACCCGAAGGAAAAATCAAACCCTCGAAATTCTTCAAACAATTCCGCCAAATCTGAATCATTTTTATAAAGAAAAAGTCGACTCATATCTGAACTCATTTTAATGGCAGCTATTTATTTTCATATAGAAAACGTCAATCTGACAATTAAGAACAAGGTGCATATACGTAAGGCTATAATTGAGACTTCTGCCTCTTATAACCGAAAAGTGGGCCAGCTCAATTATATTTTTGGAGATGATATTTTGCTGGATCAGATCAATCAGCAGTATCTTAATCATACCGATCTTACAGATATTATTACCTTTGATACAGCTGAAGATGACCGGCTTTCAGGTGACATTTTCATAAGTGTTGAAAGGGTAGAGGAAAATTCAATGCTGTACAACAACAGCTTTAATCAGGAAATGCTCCGGGTAATATTTCATGGATTGTTGCATTTACTGGGTTTCAATGACAAGTCAGAAAATGAAGTTAGGATCATGAGAAGCATGGAAGATGCTCTGATACAGAAGTATACAAACAATGTAACACGTGAAACATTTTATGTTTGATCAATATGATATAATAGTTGTAGGTGCTGGTCATGCCGGATGTGAGGCTGCAGCGGCTGCTGCCAACATGGGTTCTGAGGTGTTACTGATCACCATGAACATGATGAATATGGCTCAGATGTCGTGTAATCCTGCCATGGGAGGGATTGCAAAAGGTCAGATTGTAAGGGAGATTGATGCGCTGGGGGGCTATTCGGGGATTATTACTGACAGGACCATGATTCAGTTCCGAATGCTTAACCGGTCGAAAGGTCCAGCTATGTGGAGCCCGAGAGCCCAAAGCGACCGAATGCTGTTTTCCCTGGAATGGAGAAAGGAGCTTGAAAAAATCCACTCTTTACATTTCTGGCAGGATATGGTAGTTTCTTTGATTGTTGAAGATGGGGCCGTTAAAGGGGTGTCTACAAAGATGGGAATCGATTTTTTTGCCAAAGCAGTTGTTTTAACCAATGGAACGTTCTTAAACGGGAAAATCCATATTGGTAAAACCAACTTCGAGGGTGGAAGAATTGGTGAGAAATCAGCTACCGGCCTTACCAAAGTTCTGATAGACCTGGGTTTTGAAACTTCAAGAATGAAGACAGGTACTCCCGTAAGAATTGATGGCAGAACCATTGACTTTTCTAAAATTGAAGAGCAAAGAGGGGACAATGAGCCAGGTAAATTTTCATTCACCGATACTCCTGTTTTGTCACGGCAGCGGAGTTGTTATATTACGTATACCAATAAAAAAGTACATGATGTTTTACGCCTGGGATTTGATGATTCACCGATGTTTTCGGGAAGGATACAGGGAATAGGTCCCCGTTATTGCCCAAGCGTTGAGGATAAAATTGACCGGTTTGCCGATAAGAGCAGGCATCAGTTATTCCTGGAACCGGAAGGTTGGGATACTATTGAATATTATTTAAATGGATTCTCATCTTCCCTACCGCTGGATATTCAGATTAAAGCGCTTAATCAGATAGAAGGTCTTGAAAATGCTAAAATATTCAGACCCGGCTATGCTATTGAATATGATTTTTTCCCACCCACCCAATTAAATGCAAATTTAGAAACCAAGCTGGTAAAAAACCTGTTTTTCGCCGGCCAGATTAATGGAACCACTGGTTATGAAGAGGCTGCTGCGCAGGGTATCATGGCTGGAATTAATTCCCATCTGAGCATACACGGGAAACTACCTTTGATTCTAAAAAGATCCGATGCCTATATTGGTGTCCTTATCGACGATCTTGTTACTAAAGGCGTTGATGAACCTTACCGGATGTTTACTTCTCGCGCTGAATATCGCATCATGTTACGCCAGGATAATGCTGATATACGCCTGACTCCGGTAGCCTATAAACTGGGACTTGCCCGGGAGGAGAGAATAAATGCATTGAATCATAAACTGGCTTTGATTGAAAAATTAAATGATTTTATTGAGAATACGAAACTTTTACCGGGCGAAGTAAATGAAATGCTGACGGAGGCGGATACCAGTCCGGTTAATGTAAAAACCACCATCAAGTCATTATTGCTTCGTCCGCAGATAACGGTTAACCATTTATTTAAACATCTTGAGCCTTTCAGAAATTTTACTGAACAAATATGCGTCGGGCACCATGAAATCCTGGAACAATTGGAAATCCAGGTAAAATACCATAGTTATGTAAATAAAGAAAAAGAAATCGCTGACAAGATCAACAAACTTGAAGATATTGAAATTCCTGCAGGATTTGAATTCCGGAAGCTTTCCTCATTGTCTTATGAAGCCAGGGAGAAATTATCGAAAATCCACCCCCGTTCTATCGCACAGGCAGCCCGCATCAGTGGTGTCAGTCCGGCTGATATTTCAGTATTGCTGGTTTACTTCGGCAGATGATGTAACACGTGAAACATACCACTAACTTTTTCATTTTAAATTATTTAATTAATGAAATAACCCCAAATCATTAACACTTCAAATATTAAAGAAAAACTGACCTATGTTACAAATCTCCAGATGTCCATTATGTAACGAATCATATTTTAATCAAAAAGTTGAATGCACCGATTACCTGGTTTCAAATGAAAAATTTTCGATACTTGAGTGCATTAATTGTGGAATGATGTTTACCAATCCTGTTCCCGAACTCAATGAATTGTCCAAATACTACCATTCCGAAAATTACACATCGCATCATCTCAGAAAATATACTCCGGCTGGATTTGTTTACCATACTATCCGGAGATTCAACATTCGAAATAAATTCAAGTTGGTAAAGACTCATTCTCAAAGTAACCGAATACTGGATTATGGTTGCGGGACGGGTGAATTTTTGAAATACCTTCAAAATAACGGATTTGTGGCAAAGGGAATTGAACCCAATGAAAAAGCACGGCGTTATGCATTTCAATACAACCAGGTTCCCGTGGGAGATCTTGAGGATTTTAAAACACTTGAAACGAAAAGTTTTGGAATTGTAACGTTATGGCATGTGTTGGAACATGTTTATAACCTTTCAGAAACCATCATGAAAATCCGGGATGTTTTAACAGATGATGGAACATTGATTATTGCAGTTCCCAATCCCTCTTCTTTTGACGCAGCCCATTACGGCCATTTCTGGGCTGCCTGGGACACTCCAAGGCACTTATATCATTTCACCCCACCCGTGCTGAAAAAATTGATTACAAGGGCTGGATTTGAGCCGGTAAATTTCTACCCCATGAAGTTTGACTCCTATTATGTATCTCTCCTGAGTGAAAGAAACATGTTTGGGAAAAGCAAAATTTTCCAGGCAATGAAAACCGGTTATCGTTCCAATAAAATTGCCGGAGATCAACCTGAAAAATATTCCAGCTATATTGCCGTCTTCAGGAAGCGCAGAAATTGAACCGCTATAAACTAATCATGAAATTTCAGATAAATTACAAATTAAATACAATTTCCGGAATCGCCCTGGCCTTCCTGCTTATTTCAGGGCTGTTGACAATTTGTATTTCTCTGTTTAATTATTATAATTCCCCTGATCGAATTACCAAGGAAATACAACGTGAGTATAAAATCGTAGAAAACAATTTATTAGACAAAACCAAAAGGATCAGTTCACGGATTCAGAATGACATTTTTGAGGCATACAATGAAATTTCGAATGCAGATAATGAATATCAATTCTACATATTTCAGGGTGATTCATTGATATTCTGGAATAATAACGGTTTATCAGTACATGAACTTAACCTTGTAGATTGTTCACAGCAACTGATTAAAACCAGTAATGGATTTTACATGGTTTATTGCAAAGATTTGCAGGATGGCGGCAAAATTATAGGAGCATACAGGATTCAGACAAATTTCAGGTACCAGAACAAGTTTTTGCATAACCGGTTGGTTTTGAATCATAAAGTATTTGAAAAGACTGAAATCACCGATGAAATTACCAGGTCAAAAGTATTTAACAGAAACGGTCAACCGGTATTTAGTCTGCGATTTACTAAACAGGATACCTTTCCGGGAATTCAGTTTGTAGTAATATTTATACTATACCTTGCACTATATTCCCTATTTATATTATTGTTAATCAGTAGTTTAAAACAATTTGTTTATCAAAAATCAAAGGAGTATCTTGCTTTTTATACAGGAATTCTGTTGATCATAATTTTCAGGATTGTCCAGGTAAACTTAAAATTTCCGGCTGTTCTTTACGATAATGAAATATTTGGTCCTCAGATATTTACGTTTAAATTAATGGCAGTATCTTTAGGAGATCTGATCCTCGATATACTATCTCTTGTTATTATTACAGTGCTTCTGCCATCCAGATTAAGGCTGACGGTAAGGAGAAACTCCCTGTATTTTGTCATTACCGGAGTTTTATTGATAATTTCTTACAGCGCATTTATCATGAGCTTCATTAAAGCCATAGTGTTTGATTCAATCGTTCCCTTTAACTTTAACCAGATATATCATTTTAATTTTCTTTCAGGACTCGCAGTATTATTGATTTGTACGGTGATTTTTTGTACGTATGATATTATTTCCGGGGTATTCCGGGAATCTGGATTAATACGGGAAAAATCATGGATTTTCTGGGTTTATTTTTTTTCAGGATCACTGCTTATTATCCTTCTATACCAGTCCGGGGTTCTGAATAAAAACAGCTTGGTATTATCCTATGTTCTTTTTCTGATTTTTTTCATGAGTGAGATGAAGAGGCAACCTGTAAATTATACGGTCAGGACTGTACTCTTTGTATTGGTTAATTCTGGGATAATCTCTGTATCAATCTATCTCTATCAGTTAAATAAAGATGATAATAATCAGATGATGGCGGCTTCTGAGTTGTCATCAGATCAGAGAGATCCGGTAGTTGAATACTTGTTTTCAAATCTCGAAGACCGGTTTTCCAGCGATATTTCAATTCAGCAAAAACTGGATTCTCTGAAAACAAATATTGATTATCCCATGATGGAAAAAACAATAAGGGAGCAATATTTCGGGGGATACTGGACTAATTTTGATGTTCAGCTGACTATTTGTGAACCTGATGACACGTTGAAATTAATACCTGAGACCTATAAACAAAACTGCTATCATTATTTTCAGGGATTAATCAGTGATTTTGGAGAACCCACTTCATTCAGCAACCTTCAGTTTATTAATTATGGACCTGGGGATAAATCCTATCTGGCTTCATTTATTATTGAAACCGGGAAAAGGGAATATAAAATATATGCTGAAATAACCCCAAAGAATTACGGTTCGGAACTTGGACTTCCCGATTTGCTGGTGGATGAAAGAAAGGGAAACCGGTTGAGTGATCTGAATTATTCTACTGCATTGTATGTCAATGGGATATTATATTCTCATAGCGGCGACTATAATTATCACCAGGAGAATCATACTGCATTGGCGGATTCATTCAATTTTACCTTTACGGAAGAAGATGGTTATAAACATATTCATTATAAAACCGGAAGCCAGAAACAAATTGTAGTTTCTCGTAAAAATCTGAATATCATTGAAAAAGGAGCAACGTTTACTTTTTTCATATTGGTTCTTACTGCATTTTTCGCCATTGCCCTCCAAATCCGGAATTTAACCAAAACATCCAGAAATACAGGGATCCAATCTCAATTACAAAGATTTATATCATTTGTGCTGGTGGTTTCATTTCTGTTTACTTCAGTCTTTTCTGTAGTGTATATCAATCAGTTCAACAGTTCAAAAGTAGAGAAGGATCTTAATGAAAAAACCCACTCGGTAATGCTTGAATTACAATATAAAATTGCATCAAATCCAACCCGTAGTTATACGAACGACTTTTTTGATGAACTTCTCATAAAATTCTCGAGTGTGTTTTTTTCAGATATCAATATTTACGGACTTGACGGACGACTGATTTCCACATCCCGTCCGCAGATTTTCAGTGAAGGAATTATCGGCGACCAAATGAACCCGGAAGCCTTTTACCAGATGTCAGTACAAAAGAAGTCCTTCCTCATCCATAATGAAGATATCGGAAGGTTAAACTTTTTATCCTCCTATATGCCGGTAAAGGACATCTCCAATAATGTGGTGGCTTATCTTAACTTACCCTATTTTGCCCGGCAAACCGAATTACAAACTGAGGTTCTTGCCTTTTTGGTCAGGTTTGTCAATATATTTCTGCTCATTTTGATTGCAGGATTGTCGGTGGGCTTTTTGCTGGCTAATTATTTTTCAAAACCGTTGCTTCTGCTTATAAATAATATGAAAACGGTTACCCTGGGAGGCAGAAATTCATTACCGGAATGGAGAAGGAAAGACGAAATCGGGGAGTTGATCCGTCAATACAATACTTTGCTGGCTGAGCTGGAAGAAAGCGCTCTCAAACTGGCCATTTCAGAACGCGAAAGCGCCTGGCGTGAGATGGCACGGCAAATAGCCCATGAGATCAAAAACCCTCTGACTCCCATGAAATTAAGTGTACAATTTCTTAAAAAAGCCTGGGAAGATAAAGATCCAAAGTGGGAAGATAAATATAACAGTTTCACAACCACCATGATTGACCAGATAGATGCCCTGTCAGAAATAGCCAGTGATTTTTCCGATTTTTCAAAAATTAAAACCAACACCCTGGAACCTGTTAATCTCAAGCCCATTGCGAAGAATTCTGTACTTCTGTTTTCCGGTAACCGGAATATTGAAATTGAAATTCAGACAGCAGAAAATATTGAACCGGTTATTTTGGCTGATAAAGATCAAATGACCCGGCTGTTCAATAATTTAATCAAGAATGCAGTACAAGCAGTTGAACATGTAACCCTGGGAAAAGTTGTAGTGAAAATTATGGTGGAATCAGAACTCGTAAAGATCGCGATTTCCGATAATGGTCCGGGGATTCCGGCAGAACTGAAGGATAAAATATTCCAGCCCAATTTCACTACCAAAACGGGAGGGATGGGGCTTGGGCTGGCCATTGCCAAAGCCATTACCGATAGTTTTCACGGAACCATAGATCATACTCCGAATCATCAGGGTGGAACCACTTTTTCCTTGGTATTTCCGCTTTTCAGAACCGGCAAAATATTTCAGCAATAACTATTATCAATATCGATGGATAACATAAAAAAACTGGCAGGGCAAACAGCCATATATGGTGTTCCGAGCATTGTAGGACGAATACTGGGCTACCTGCTGGTTCCGCTTTACACCCGGGTATTTACACAGGCTGAGTATGGTTCCTACTCAGTATTTTATTCCTATATAGCCTTCTTTTTAATTGTATTGACTTATGGTATGGAAACGGCATTTTTCCGGTTTTCAGAATCCACCGGCAAGCACAGACACATTTTTGGAGTATCGCAAATATCGATTTACCTCACAACCGTATTATTTTTGATTATCACACTTCCTTTATCCGGTGTAATTTCAGGCTGGATTGAATACCCCGCGTACACACATCTGGTAATATGGACTCTCCTGATAATTGCCATGGATGTATTGTCTGCGGTTCCTTTTGCCCGGTTGCGCAGCGAAAATAAAGCCATCCGGTTTGCCCTGATCAAAATGATTAATATCACCACCAACATACTGCTGAATCTGTTTTTCATCCTGTTGCTTCCCGAGTTGATCAAAAACTGGGAAGGAAAAAGCCATTATCACGCTATCAGTTGGATGTATCGTTCTGACTGGAATATCGAATATGTGTTCATCTCCAATATGGCCGCCAGTTTTCTGACGCTCGTCATGTTATGGAAACCCTTGACTGATGTTCGGGTGACTTTTGATTTTGAAACCTGGAAAACCCTTATTGTGTATGGATTTCCTCTTATGATTGCCGGATTTGCCGGAATTGTAAATGAAACCATGGACCGGATTATGTTACGATACATTTTACCCGAAGATATTGCTGAGCAACAAGTAGGTATTTACAGCGCCTGTTTTAAAATCGCCATCATTATGTCAATTTTTATTCAGGCTTACCGGTATTCAGCCGAACCCTTCTTTTTCCGGCAGGCAGCGGACAGGAATTCTCCGCAATTATATGCCCGGATCATGAATTATTTTGTTATTGCCTGTTCCCTGATTTTTTTAGTAACCCTGCTCTACCTCGATATTATCATTTACTTTATTGGTCCTGATTTCAGGGAGGGTGCCGGGGTGATTCCGGTATTGCTGCTGAGCCACCTGTTCCTCGGTATTTATTTTAACCTTTCAATCTGGTATAAACTTAACAACAAGACCCAATACGGCGCTTATATAGCTATTATGGGAGCCGTTATAACCATCGCCCTAAACTTTGTTCTGATTCCATACATGGGATACCGTGGATCAGCCTGGGTAAGCCTGATCTGTTACTTCTCCATGATGATGATCTCGTATTTCTGGGGACAAAAACAATTTCCCATTCCGTACAACCCTGTAAAAATGTTTGGTTATCCGCTTATGGCCCTGGCTATCTTCCTGATATCAGGTACCCTTCCCGGGTTTCCCCTCTTTACCGGTTTGGCTATCAACTCATTATTGATCTTGGTATTTCTGGCGATTGCCTGGAGGTTTGATCTCCGTACAGCTTTCAAACAGAAATAATCACCAGTTCAGAATATTATTAAAATTATAATTTTCAGGATCCGGTAGATATTTTTTTGCAACTTCATAATCTGCCTCCTCTATAGCCTGAATATTCATCCCGTAAACCAACCGTGCCTTTTGTGAATCGATATTGACCAGCCGGGGTCTTACCTTGCCATTTTCGTCAGCAACATCTTTCAGGAAAAGCGGATAAATATCACCGGAAGGATCGGATGTAACCATACATCCTGTGTAACCATCGTCAAACAGTTTTTTAACGCCCATACCCAGGAGTGCACAATACATGAGGTCAAAACCGATTGGACGGACACATCGTAATTCATATCCAATTTCAACCGGGCGGCTTTTGACGGAAATATTCAATTCCTTTAAACGGAGTTGGAGCAATAAATTGAAAATGTGAGCTTTGCTGACATTTCCCAGTTCGGGGTGGCCGTGATCGTCGTACGTAAAATTAATTCCGGTTGCTTTAATCTCTTCATCCGACATAAAATGAAAAACTCCTTCAGATATCATAATAGCCCCATATCCAATTCCAAGAATTTTTCTTTTAATAATGGAGGAGATCATTAAACGGAGTATCCGGTCGAAGGAGACCGGGACTTTGTTGAACATTTCGGGGATGATGATCATTGGGTAATGACAGGCTGCGCCAATTCCGAATGCCAGATGGCCAGCCTCTCGTCCCATAGCCGAAACCACAAACCAGTTTCCGCTGGTTCTGGCATCTTCATAAACGGTTTGTGCCAGCCTTACACCTTCCTCTTTGGCTGAATGATACCCAAAAGTAGGCTGGCCTTCAGGGAGTGGCAGGTCGTTGTCGATGGTTTTGGGAACATGGATATTTTGTACCCGGATATTGTGTTTTTCAAGAAAGCGGGAAATGCGTGTAGCCGTTGAAGCAGTATCATCACCACCAATAGTGACCAATAACCTAACATCATGCTTTACGAAAAAATCGGTTTTAAATTCTTCATCTTTAGGTTTATAGCGGCTCATCTGTAAGGCCGATCCCCCCATTTTGTGAATATCATCAGCCCGTTTAAAATTGATCTCTTCAAACTGGGGATGATCTGAAAAAAGGCTTTTATAGCCCCCATGCATACCAATCACTTTGTATCCATCGTTGGCAAATACTTTTGCAACAGTGCCGATTACGGTGTTAATTCCAGGCGCCGGACCTCCACCGGCCAAAATGATAATTGAACCTTTCATATTATAATTTATTGATTATTAGCTTTTTATAGCATTTGAATTAAAAAGTGGGCAAATATATTGATTAAATTATCCTGAAAAGCAGGATTAGAAATGTTGAAGCCTTCAATTTCTTACAGCGAATCGTCAATGGTTACAAACTGGGCAGTTATCCTGCTTTTTTGTTCGAGGATCACCATTTTTCCGGCCAGAAGCTCCTGAATCACAGGTTCAGTGTAATACCTTACCGTAATCAGCTCGAGATGTTCATTGTACCGTACATAGAAATTATCTTTCAACAGGGTCAGGAGTAGAATTAGTTTATCGGATTGATTATCAACACAAACAGAAAAGGAGATCGCTGAATTTTGCATAAGATTGATCTTTAGTCCAACCTCGGTAAAAAGGGAAAAAAGATCGCGAAGGTGGGTTTCGGCAATAAATGAAAAATCATTGGGCTTGATAGAAAGCAATACCTGATTGGGTTTGAAAATGTAGGAGGGGATGACGGAGTCAGGATCAGAATGGGTAGTTATGAGAGAGCCTGGGCCTCCGGGATTGAGGAAAGACTTTATTTTCAGCGGGATTTTTTTATTTTCGAGTGGCTGGATGGTTCTTGGATGAATAACGCTGGCTCCGTAATAGGAAAGCTCAATGGCGTCCTGATATGAAATCGTGTTCAGTTTCACCGTGTTTTCGAAGTATTTAGGGTCAGCATTCAGGAGCCCGTCTACGTTTTTCCAGATTACTACTTCTGAAGCATCCAGACAATGGGCAAAAATGGCTGCGGTAAAATCAGAACCTTCACGACCCAGGGTGGTTCTGTGTCCCTCTTCATTTTTCCCGATAAATCCCTGAGAAATAAATAGTCCTGATGAATTGTTAAAGAAATTGCCTGCTGTATCAGAAATTAACCGGCAGGTGATTTCCCAATTGATACCTGCTTCCCGGAATTGACTATTGGTTTTTATCAGCTCACCTGCATCGAATACATGGTTGGGCAATCCGGATTCATGAAGATAACTGCCGATAACAGCGGTTGAAAGCAATTCTCCGTATGGAACCAGTGCATCATAGTCACTATCGTATGACAAGCCTGGTTCTGCTGAAATGATTTCCATGATTCCGGCAAAAAATGGCGCCACCATTTGATGAACCACATGATCCGGATCGGGAAAAAGTTCCTGGATGATGTTTTGATGAAACAAAAATATTTCCTGAAATTTGTCGTTAATCTCCTCAGGATGGAAGTACCATGCATTGAGCAATCCCTCAAGAGCATTGGTAGTTTTAGCCATGGCCGAAAATACAATAACCAGTTTTTCAGACGGATAATTCCGGATAATTTCCCCTACATTTCTGACAGAATCAGCATCTTTAACCGATGCTCCTCCAAATTTGAAAACTTTCATATACATGCTAATTGAGGGCAAAAATACCAAATTCTGACCCTGCAGGATGTGTAGTAACAAAATATAGAAAGGGGAACTTCGTTTGAATTTTCTAATTTAAAATATATGTTATGCCTGAAGGCAGGTGTGGTGTCAGAGCAAGCAGGCCGGGTACCTGTTTTTATGTGATTATATTATGGATGCAGCTTACTATTGTTTTTTTCAGTTTCAGTAACACGGTTGCACAACAAACGGCCAAATATCATGAACCGGAAGCCATGCAACATAAAGCGCTGGAATTGTTTGAAATGAAAAACTACGGCGCTGCCAAAATTATTTTTGAATCACTTGGTAACCAGGTTAAAAGAGAGTCCCTTCTTATGGAAAAAGCCCTTTTCCATGCAGCCGTTTGCGCATATTTTCTTAATGAGGATGAGGCTTTGCAGCGTTTTTATGAATTTACGGAAGTATACCCGGCCAGCCGTTGGATCGACCAATCCTGGTTTTACATTGGAAATATCCTGTTTGATAATAAGAAATATAAAAATGCGCTGCCTGCCTATAATAAGGTCAATCCCGTGCACCTTACCGAAAATGATAATGCAGAGTACCTCTTCAAGAGCGGCTATTGCCATTACCGGCTGGAGGATTATGAGAATGCCGGACAGAAGTTTCTCTCAGCGAGTAACCCCGGATCAGCCTATCAGCAGGATGCCGTTTTTTACTACGCCCTTATAGCGTATCAGGAAAAAAACTATGACATTGCCCTGGGTGGGTTCCAAAACCTGACTGAACATAAAGTATATGGCCAACAGGCAATCCGGTATATTATTGATATTCATTACCGGGATAAAAGCTATCAGAAGGTTGTCGGCATGGCTTCATTAGTCCAGACGAATGCTGCCAGAAAGGAGGAATTCAGGATTTTTTCACTAATAGGAGATGCCTGTCTGAAAACCGGCAATTATACTAAAGCCAATTCGTACCTGCGTGATTATGTTGCGAAAAGCGGTACCGTCCCGACCCGTGAAGAATATTATGCCCTGGCGTACTCTTTTTACTGTTTGGAGCAGTATAAAGAGGCCATTCCATGGTTTCAGAAATCGACGCAAAAAAAGGACTCTTTAGCACAACTTGCCTGGTATCATCTTGGCGACTGCTATTACAAAACAGGTCAGCCCAATTTTGCCGTGAATGCTTATGAAACAGCGTCAATAAATGATACCGACAAGTCACTGGCTGATGAGGCATTTTTTATTTATACCAATCTGGCTCTTGAAACCGGGCAAATTCCTTCCCGGCAGATTGCCGACAGGCTCAGGAAATATATTGCCGACAATCAGGGTTCTTCCCGGGTTTATGAAGCACAAATTCTGGTTTTCAACATTTTATTGTCTGTCAATAATTACCGGGAGGCTATTGAGATGATCGAGTCTGCAGGGTCACTACCGCCATCTCTCAGGGAATCATATCCGCAACTATTATATTTGCTGGGTATTGAACAATTTAACCTCAGCCAGTTTACCGAAGCGGGAAAGACCTTTGATAAAGCCATTAATTCGTCCAAAAAGGCAACTCCAGCATTACATTTCTGGAAAGCTGAAACCGACTTCAGGCTTGATAAATTTGTTCCAGCCGAGGCGGGATATAAGGCAGTGATCAATTCTAAACCGCCTCCGGATCAGAGAATCAAAGCCATGAGCCTTTACAGTCTGGGACATGTAATGATTAAGCAAAAGAAATTCTCCGAATCCATCGAATACTTTACAATATTTACCGGTTTAAAATCATCCGTAGAACCCGAATTGTTGTACGATAGCTATCTCCGGCTGGGAGATCTGCATTTTGCTCAGAAGAAATATCAGAAAGCGATCACTCATTACGAAAAGGCGCTGGGAATGGGGTCCTTTAAGAACGATTATGCCTTGTACCAGAAGGCGATGTGCACAGGCGCTCTGGGAAATTATTCCGAGAAAACAAAGTTGCTTGACCAGTTGATGAGTAAGTATTCCGCTTCCACATGGGCAGATGATGCCTGTTTTGAGGCCGGGCAGACCAGTTTACTGCTCAACAGGGATAAAGAAGGCCTGAAATATTTTGAAAGGTTGATCAACTCATATCCAAACAGCCCTTACAGTTCAAGGGCATTGGTGAAAAGCGGACTGATATACTATAACCAAAGCCAGTATGAGCTGGCTATCGAATCCCTGAAAAAGGCGGTCTCTGTTTTTCCAAAAAGCCAGGCAGCTTCGGAAGCAATTGAATTACTGAAAAATATTTATCTGGAATTGAACCGGGTAAACGAGTACACCCAATACCTGAAATCTGCCGGAATGGGTGAACTAACGGATTCGGATCAGGCAGCCCTGATTTTTGAAGCAGCCGAGAACCAGTATATGAGCCGGAAATTTGAAGCGGCTGCCAATGGTTTCCGGGATTATATCCAACAGTTTACCAATGGATTACAAATTGATAATGCCTGGTATCTGCTGGGAGATTGTTATGTGAAGCTTGACAAGAAGACAGAGGCTTCAAAAGTGTTTTTGTATTTTCTGGATAAACCTGCAGGGAAACAGGCAGAAACGGCATTACAAACCGCAGGAAACATTTACCTTACTCAGCTGCAATATGATACTGCAATCATGATTTTTACCAGGCTGGAACAAATTGCCTCCGGGGAAAAAGCGCTTACTGATGCTTTGAAAGGGCTGGTGATGGCCGGTTATGCCATGGAAGAATACCAGGATGTTATCATCGCCGCCGGAAAGTACTTGCAACTTTCTGGAATTCCGGAAGAAGCAAAAGCAGAGATTCATCTCTACAGGGGAAAATCGGCTTTCAGGCTTCAACAGGATGCTTCTGCAGAGGAATCACTGAAAATGGTCATTTCGACGGGAAATACGCTTCAGGCTGCTGAAGCTCAGTATTTATATGCGTCTCTGAAATACAACTCCGGTTTATTTTCAGAGGCAGAAAAGATGGTATACGAACTTGCCCGGAAATATCCCTCGGCTGAAGAATGGAAAGCCCGTGGTTTTATCCTGTTGTCGGATATTCTGGTGAAGCAGGGAAATTACTTCCAGGCACGGCATACTCTGCAGAGTATCATCGATAATTACCAGGGAAAAGAAGAGGTTGAGCTGGCAAAAGACAAAATGAAACGGGTAATGGAATTGGAAAATCAACCGGGAAAATAACCTCAAAAAACAGTAATAAGAAGCAATGAATATAGAATTCAAGATATTACAGGGTATGCGAAACAAAATATTTGCGTTAATCATATGGCTGTTTTGGACGCTTCAGGGATATGCTCAGGGAAAGCATGAAGAAGTGACCATAATTGCGCCGTTTGAACCCGAAATTACCGAAAGCCGGAAAATAAATTTCAAACCGGAACCGGACTCCTTAACATCGGTAAAACCCAAATTCAATTATGGTTTTCAGAGCAGACCCTATAATTTTGGTTTTCAGCCTGAACCGGCTAAATCACCTCAATTTGTTGAAAAACACCAGGATTCCGTTAATAACCATTACCTGAAAATTGGCGCCGGAAATTACGCAACCACATTAGTTGATTTTTACACACATTTCAGAACCGGACAAAATACAACCTGGAATGCCTCGGTTAACCACCGGGCTTCTTCCGGAATAATTAAAAATTATGGGTTCCCTGGTAACAGCTTTAACCGGTTGCTTATTGGCGCCCAACACCAGATGGATGGTTCATTACTGGGCGGAAATATATTTTATAACCGACAGGTAGTCCATTTTTATGGTTATGATACCGGCATTTTTCCCGACTCATTAATTGGTAAAGAGGATACTGAACAAAGGTTTAAGACTATTGGGGCGGTTTTAAAACTGGAAAACAATCCAGCAACCGCTGATGAATACTATTACCGGGGGAAAATTGGTTTCAGCAACCTGGCAGACCTGTATCAGGCAAGGGAAACCATGGCTGATATAGAGGTTGAAGCCGGAAAAAAGCCATATGCCATTGGGAAAAAAAATTCATATCAGTTATATTCGGAAATGAGTTTGAAGTACTTTGATTTTTCCGATTCACTAACTGAACAAAACAGCCTTTTATTCCAGATGAATCCAGGTATTAAATTCCTTTTTGGGCCCTTTACCCTGAATGCTGGGATCATGTTAGCATATACCCACGATACTACCAGTAAGGTTTTTGTTTATCCGGCAGTATCTGCCGGATTGATTATAATCCCATCCATACTTCAGGCATATGGAGAGTTTTCGGGAGAAACCCGGAAAAATTCGTTTCATTCATTATCCGGAGAAAATCCGTTTATTAATACCAATCAGGAGTATTTTTTCAGCAATACCCGGTATCAGGCAAAATTTGGGATTAAAGGGAATTTAATGCAGAGCAACAGCGTTCATATAGGCGCCTCCTATGCCGAGATCAGTGATATGCCATTTTTTTTAAATGAAGCTAATTTGGAGATTCTTAATAGTCCGAATGGTATATACAACCGTTTCAAGGTGGTTTATGACCGTACATGGGTTACCACTTTTTTTGCTGAAGCGGAATCAAAAATTATGGAGGGCATTGATATTTCCGGAAAAATCACGTACACAAAATATAAAACAGACTTTCTGGAAAAGCCCTGGCACAAACCGGCGCTGGAGGTGTGGCTGGATGGAAACTGGCAGATCAGTTCAAAAATCAAAACCGGAGCAGGGGTGTACTTTGTAGGAAGGAAATATGCCCAGACCCGCATACTTACTGAAGATATACCGGTTGAAATCAAGCCAGTACTGGATGTAAGCCTGACAGGAGAGTACCAGGTGAGTGATCGTATTTTGGCATTTTTAAACCTCAACAATATTACTTCCGGACGGAATTACTGGTGGTATAATTATCCTTCTTACCGGCTCAATGTACTGGCTGGGGTCAAGTTCTCCCTGTAGTATTAAACATATTGAAAATCAGCAATTTATTACTTATGTATATTGTTGGAAATTGTTGGTTGGTTAAACATCCGTTCAATAGTGGAAAGCTGTCTGAATTGTTGATAAAATCTAAGCATTGATGCAATTTTGAATGGGTTTTTCCGATGCTTTTTTGTAATTTTGCAGATTAATTAAAATGTGGCAACGAAATAACATTTATGACCATAGAAGAAAAAAATCTGGCCGCAAGCGAAAACTACACAGCAGATAATATACAGGTACTTGAAGGACTTGAGGCAGTAAGGAAACGACCGGCCATGTACATTGGCGATATCAACGTAAGAGGATTGCACCACCTGGTGTATGAAGTGATTGACAATTCTATTGACGAGGCGCTTGCCGGTTATTGTGACCGGATAAAGGTGACTATTCATGAAGACAATTCCATTACAGTAATAGACAATGGCCGGGGTATTCCGGTAGATATTCATGAAAAGGAAAACCGTTCGGCCCTTGAGGTAGTAATGACAGTTCTGCATGCCGGAGGAAAGTTTGATAAAGGTTCTTATAAAGTATCAGGCGGGCTTCACGGCGTGGGGGTTTCCTGTGTGAATGCCCTGTCGAGTACTTTGAAAGTACGAGTTTTCAGAGATGGCAAAATTTATTTCCAGCAGTATGAATGTGGCAAACCCCTCGAACCGGTAAAAGCCATCGGAGAAACCGACAAAACCGGCACAGAAGTTTCCTTTGTTCCCGACAAGACCATTTTTGCCGTTACCGAATACAATGCCGACATCCTGATATCCAGAATCCGGGAACTGGCATTCCTCAATAAGGGGATTCACCTTTCACTCGTAGATGAAAGAGTTAAGAATGATGATGATACTTTTCTGACCGAAACGTTTTATTCGGAAAACGGGCTGGTTGATTTTATCGACTACCTCGATGCCACGCGCGAAAAACTGATGCCCGATCCCATATACATAGAAGGGGAAAAGAACAATATTCCGGTTGAAATTGCCATGCAGTACAACACCTCATTTTCGGAGAATGTACATGCCTATGTAAACAATATCAACACCCATGAAGGGGGAACCCACCTGGCTGGTTTCCGCCGTGGGCTTACCCGGACCTTAAAGAGTTATGCCGAAAAATCGGGTATGCTGGCCAAACTGAAATTCGATATCAGCGGCGATGATTTCCGGGAAGGACTTACCTCGATCATTTCGGTTAAGGTAGCCGAGCCTCAGTTTGAAGGACAAACCAAGACCAAGCTGGGCAATTCGGAAGTAATGGGCATTGTGGATACTATTGTATCTGATATCCTTGACAAATATCTGGAAACACACCCCAAGGAAGCCCGCATCATTGTAAACAAGGTGATTCTGGCTGCTACGGCTCGTCATGCCGCCCGGAAAGCCCGGGAACTGGTTCAGCGGAAAAATGTGCTGAACGGCTCCAGTTTGCCCGGAAAACTGGCCGACTGTTCCGAAAGAGACCCCTCGAAATGTGAGATATTCCTGGTGGAGGGCGATTCGGCAGGGGGCACCGCCAAACAAGGCCGCGACCGCCGCTTCCAGGCTATACTGCCACTCCGAGGTAAGATCCTGAACGTGGAAAAAGCCATGCAGCATAAGATATTTGAGAGCGAAGAAATCAAGAATATGTTTACCGCTCTGGGCTTGTCAATCGGAACCGAAGAAGACAGCAAAGCCCTGAACCTTGAAAAACTCCGCTATCACAAAATCGTGATCATGACCGATGCCGATGTCGACGGAAGCCATATCGCCACCCTGATCCTGACATTCTTCTTCAGGTATATGAAAGAGCTCATAGAAAACGGGCATGTGTATATTGCCACCCCCCCGCTGTACCTGATAAAAAAAGGCCAGAACATGCGCTATTGCTGGACGGAGGAGGAACGTGAAAAAACCTCGCGCGAGTTTTCCAACAATGGCGACGGAGCCGGAGTGCATGTACAGCGGTATAAAGGTCTGGGTGAAATGAATGCCGATCAGTTGTGGGAAACTACAATGAACCCGACCTCGCGGATCCTGCGAATGGTTGACATAGAAAACGGTACCGAGGCTGACCGCGTATTTTCCATGCTGATGGGTGACGAAGTACCTCCCCGCCGCGATTTTATTGAAAAGAATGCCCGTTACGCGAGGATTGATGTGTAGGTAATACAGAATGGATATTAATTTAAAAATTTAAAAATTTGGGAATTTGAAAATTATATACAAGAAATTCGGATACGTTTGTATCTGAGGGCTCTTAAGATCAAATCCCACTGATAAAATTTCCTCCTTATCGATAAAAACCTCCTTTAAATCTATGCCTGTTGGAAGGAGCAGTGGGCATCATTTTTATGATTCCGTTGAAATGCTCCCTTCTTTCAAATAAGTCATTTTATTTTTTTCATCTCCTTCCGGAAGTCTTAGCCCGTCTTCGATTATTTCACGGGCATTCTTATTTCTTCCGGCAGCTATTACACTTTGAATAAATTTGTCGAAATAGCTTCCCGGCATTACTGAGGTGATTCTGACCATTGTTTTTCATTTTTTTTGGGAAATTGTATTTCTACGTCAATCCGCGCGATCAACGGGAGATATTTTCCCGGTAGATTTACGCAGAATTGCAGTTATGAGCCAGTTTGATCTGTCCCTATATGAGATTGTCTTAAATTATTTTATTAATTCTTTACCAATTAATCGTAACTTCGCTGTACTAAAATAGTGTTCATTTATGAAGTACAGCGAAACGGATAATTTTATCAATGGTCGCAGGGTAAGAACCGGACGGCCGCGGATGGAGGTATTATCTCCCCTTGACGGAAAAGTAATTTCTACGGTGCCGCTTTGCGGCTATGAAGAACTGAACGAGGCGGTGGAGGCCGCAAAAAAAGCCTTCCCGGGCTGGTCGGCACAAACCTCTAAGAAACGGTCGGAGGTATTATACCGCTATCATGCCTTACTGAAGCAAAACATAGCCGAACTGGCCGCCCTCATCCACGATGAGAATGGTAAAACCCTCGGAGAGGCTACCGCCGAAGTGGAAAAAAGCATCGAACTTACCGAGTTTGCCTGTTCGGTTCCCCAGATCACTGCGGGCGAAATCCTGCAAGTGAGCGATGGAGTGGTGTGTCATACCGAATATGCCCCTCTGGGGATTGTAGCCTGTATCAATCCGTTCAACTTCCCGCACATGGTACCCCACTGGACCATCCCGCTGGCCATTGCGCTGGGTAACTGCATCATTGTGAAACCCTCTGAAAAAGTACCTGTTACAGCCGTAAAGATGGCTGAAATGTTCAAAGAAGCCGGCCTCCCCGACGGGGTTTTGAACGTGGTTCAGGGCAACCGCGAACTGGCGGAAGCCATCTGCGACCACCCTGATATTAAAGCCGTTTCGTTTGTTGGATCCACCGAAATTGCCAAAACCGTTTACCGCCGGGCTGCCATGAACCTGAAACGCTGCCTGGCGCTTGGTGGCGCCAAAAACCACCTGCTGGTATTTCCGGATGCCGATCTGCTGATGACCGCTGCCGACATCACCGCCTCCTTCACCGGAACTGCCGGACAGCGTTGTATGGCCGCCTCGGTTATGGTAGCCGTGGGCAATGTGGATCACATTATTGCCCGGCTGTGCGAGGAAGCCAGGAAGGTAAAGCCCGGGCTAAACCTGGGCCCCCTCATTTCGCAGGCATCCAAAGACAAAATCAACGCCTACATCAATCGGGCAGAGCACATGGGCGCCGAAATCCTGGTGGATGGCCGGAATGCTGAGATTGAAGGGGAAGGCGATCCGGCTGGTTTCTATATCGGCCCCACCATAATTGAATATGCCAATCCCAAAGACTTGCCACTGGAAGAAGTGTTTGGACCGGTTTTCGAGATTGTTCATGTAAAAACGCTGGATGAAGCCCTGGCTATTGAAAATATCTCGCCTTACGGAAATGCGGCCTCTGCCTTTACCCAAACCGGTGGCGTGGCCGACGAAGTAGCGGCCCGTGCCAGCTCCGGAATGATCGGAGTTAACATCGGGGTTCCTGTACCGCGCGAACCATTTTCATTCGGCGGTTGGAACGACTCGAAGTTCGGAGCCGGCGACCTGACCGGCAAAGGGGGAATTGCCTTCTGGACGCAATTGAAAAAGGTAACCAAAAAGTGGAAAAAACAGGAAAAAACCGACTGGATGAGTTAAAAGTGTATCAAATGGCGATGTAAATCGGTGAACAGGTTTGGGCAATAGTTATAAAATGGGTATAAACCTTAATAACTACATAAATACTATTGGAAAAACCACAAATAAATGACGCGAAGCAAATGACGCTAAATCTTCAAAAAATAAAAATATGACTGAAAAGGAAGAAATTTTACGCAACAACCTCGACTATACCCTGTTTTCATGGTCGAAACAAACCGGGCTTAACCCGATTAATGTGGAAAAGGCCAAAGGGGTATATCTGTATGACCGCGATGGGAAAAGGTATCTTGATTTCTCCTCGCAGCTGCTCAATGTGAATATTGGTCACGGTCACCCGGCCGTGATGGAGGCCGTTATGCGGCAGATGCAGGAAGTAAGTTATGTGTATCCGGGCATGATCACCAAAGCCCGGGGTGAATTGGGAAAGAAGCTGTCCGAAATTGCTCCCGGCAGCCTGAACAAAACGTTTTTTACGCTGGGAGGCGCCGATGCCATCGAAAATGCGATAAAAATAGCACGGATGTATACCGGGCGGCATAAGATCATTTCCCAGTACCGGTCGTATCACGGGGCCACCTATGCAGCCGTATCGGCCGGAGGCGATCCCCGTAAATTTACCGTCGACAGCCAGGGAATGCCCAACATCATCCATGTGGAAAATCCCTATTTTTACCGATGTCCCTGGAACAGCAAAACCATGGAAGAATGCGGTGAAAATGCTGCAGCGAACCTCGAGAGGATCATCCGCTTTGAAAACCCCGACAGCATTGCAGCCATACTGCTGGAAGGCGAATCGGGAACCTCGGGTTGTATCAAATATCCTTCGGGCTATTGGAAAAAAGTTAAAGCCCTTGCGGATAAATACGGCATCCTCACCATAGCTGACGAGGTAATGAGCGGTTTTGGCCGGACCGGAAAATGGTTTGGTGTGCAATATCATGAAGTGGAACCCGACATCATCTGCATGGCCAAAGGGCTAACTTCCGGCTATATTCCGCTGGGCGGCATGATGGTCAGCGATAAAATTGCCGGCTATTTCAACGAGGTACCCCTGCAGCTGGGACTTACCTATTCGGCCCATGCGGTAGCCTGTGCCGCCGGGGTGGCCACCATTAAGGTGTATGAGGATGAACACCTGTTGGAGAATACGGTGAAGATGGGGAAATACCTCGACGGGCAGATGATAAAAATGATGGAAAAGCACCCGTCGGTAGGCGATTTCCGGAATACTGGACTTTTGGGAGCGATTGAGCTGGTAAAGAACCGTGAAACCAAAGAACCGGTGACCCCCTGGAATGCCAAACCTTCCGAATCGGAATGTTCGAACCGGATTGCGGCAAAGATCAGGGAGCTCGGGATGTTTACATTTGTAAGGTGGAACTGGATTTTTGTGGCGCCACCGTTGTGCATCACCCATGATGAAATGGATGAAGGGCTGGATATAATATCTAAAGCCATTAGAATTGCGGATGAATACTGTTTTTAATTAACTTGAAACGGACTTTAATTGAAAATGACCAAGATGAATAATTTAATTACGCTTAAAGAAATTGGAAACCACATCTTCACCATTCGTGGTGTACAGGTGATGCTGGACATTCATTTGGCTGAATTATATGGGGTTGAAACACGTATAATTAACCAGGCAGTTAAAAGAAACCAAAACAGATTTCCGGATTCATTCCGATTTCAACTATCTGAGGACGAATATGATTATATAACAGTTATACTGAACGGATTCACCAACTTGAAATCACAATTTGTGATTTCAAGTTCAGAACATGGTGGAAGAAGAAAACGATTCTTTGTATTTACCGAACAAGGAGTTGCCATGCTATCAGCGGTATTACGAAGCGATACCGCAGTAAAGGTAAGTATTCAGATTATCGAGGCATTCGTCAGGATGAGAAAAATCATTGCCGATAATGCTGCGATTTTTCATCGACTTGATCAAATAGATCGAAAAATAATTGAAGCCGACGAGAAATTTGAACAGCTTTTTGACGCTCTCCAAACCAATAATCTTGAACCAAAGCAGGGGATATTTTTCGACGGTCAGGTTTTTGATGCCTATACTTTTGTTGCGGAACTCGTGCGGAAAGCCAATAAATCCATAATACTCATTGATAATTATATCGATGATACTGTACTGATTCTATTTGCCAAGCGTAAAAAAGGAGTAAGCCTGTCGATCTTTACTAAAACCATAAGTAAACAAATGGTTCAGGATGTTCAAAAATTCAATGAACAATACGAACCTGTTGAGATAAAAGAGTTAAAAGAAGCACATGACAGGTTTCTGATTCTTGACGAAAGTGAACTATACCACATTGGAGCTTCAATAAAAGATTTAGGAAAAAAGTGGTTCGCCTTTTCAAAATTGAATATCGGTACCCTGGCATTAATTGAAAAACTAAAAACTCTAAACAATTAAACACATAACTTTAATTTTATGTCACTCCTCATAAAAAACGGACGAATTATCACTGCCTCCGATGATTACATTGCCGATATTTTAATAGAAGGCGAAACCATCACGGCCATTGGCCGGAATCTGGATGTCCGGGCCGGTAAAACCATGGATGCATCGGGAATGCTGGTGTTTCCGGGCGGCATCGACCCCCATGTTCATCTGGATATGCCTTTTATGGGCACCTTTTCCAGCGACGACCACGAAACCGGTACTCTTGCAGCCCTTCATGGAGGCACTACTATGGTGATTGATTATGCCATACAGCCGCATGGCAAAACCCTGAAATGGGCGCTGGAAACCTGGAAGGAGAAAGCGGCCGGCAAAGCTTATGGCGACTATTCCTTCCACATCTGCATCACTGAATTCACCGAACAGATCAGGCAGGAGTTGAAAGAGATCATTGTAGATGAAGGGATTCCGTCATTCAAAACCTTTATGGCCTACAAAGGCGCCCTGATGATTGATGATGCCCAGATGACCGGAATCATGAACGAAGTGAAAAAGCATGGAGGTGTGGTGGCGGTTCATGCTACTAATGGCGATATGATCGATTTCCTCACCCGGCAGTTTAAGGCCGAAGGAAAATTATCCCCCCTGTACCATTACCTGTCGCAGCCGGAAATCACCGAAACGGAAGCTTCGGGAAGGTTCATTGATCTGGCGTGGCTTTCAGGGGTGAATGCCTACATTGTACATTTAACCTGCGAAGGTGCCTTAAACAAGGTTCGGGAGGCCACCCGCAGAAACCAGCTCGTTTTGGTAGAGACCTGCCCTCAATATCTGCTGTTGGATGCATCGGTTTACGAAAGAGGGGCTGAATCGGCCAAATGGGTGATGAGCCCGCCTATTCGCCTGAAAAAAGACCAGGAGACCCTTTGGGCGGGGATTAATCAGGGACTGATACAGACCGTAGGGACCGATCATTGCCCTTTCATGTGGCATGAAAAACTCAGGGGCGAGCACGATTTTACCAAAATTCCCAATGGGGCTCCCGGAATTGAGCACCGCCTCGAGCTTTTATACTCTGAAGGCGTTCGCAAAAACCGGATCAGCCTGAATAAATTGGTTGAAATTACTTCAACCAACGTGGCGCGCATTTTTGGACTGGCACCCCAAAAAGGTTCCATTGCCGTAGGTTCCGATGCCGACCTGGTGATCTTTGATCCCGGCCACAAGCACACAATTTCAGCCAAAACCCACCATCATCGCTGTGATTACTCAGCCTGGGAAGGATGGGAAGTAACCGGTAAGGCCAGAACCGTAATTTTACGGGGACAGGTGGCTATTGATGAAGGGAAAGTTCTCATTAATAAGGGATATGGGAAGTTCCTGAAAAGAAATCCCCTTTACTAATTTGGCAATGAGACAATTTGAAAATGAAATAGTCTTCACTATTAATGGATTCTCACGAGCGAAAGGGTTCTCACGAGCGCAGCGGTCATCCCGAGCGCAGCGAGAGATCTCTCACTTCGTTCGGGATGACTCGTGGATAGTAAACCTAACGTATTGTATTTCAATTTATAATCAATAATTTATAATTTATAATTCTTGTATTATGGCTCGTATCATTAAATCCGGACTGATCCAAATGAGTATCCCCCTTACAGAAGGACAGGGAACCATTGAGGAAATTAAAAAGGCAATGATTGAAAAACATTTGCCGTATATTGAAAATGCCGGCAGGCAGGGCATTCAGATCCTTTGTCTGCAGGAAATATTCAATGGGCCGTACTTTTGTCCGGGACAGGATGCGGCCTGGTATAAAGCGGCGGAACCGGTACCGGGGCCTACCGTTGAACTGATGCAGGAATATGCCCGCAAGTATGATATGGTTATAATTGTGCCGGTATATGAAAAGGAAATGGCCGGATTTCTTTACAATACGGCCGCGGTAATTGATGCCGGCGGGAAGTTGCTGGGCAAGTACCGCAAAAACCATATCCCCCATACCAACGGATTCTGGGAAAAGTTCTTTTTCAGGCCGGGGAACCTTGGGTATCCGGTTTTTCAGACGAAATATGCCAAAATCGGAGTATATATATGCTACGACCGGCATTTTCCCGAAGGTGCACGAGCGCTCGGACTGAACGGAGCCGAGATCGTTTTCAACCCGTCGGCAACGGTTGCCGGATTATCGCAGTATTTATGGAAACTGGAGCAGCCGGCGCATGCCGCGGCCAATGGCTATTTTATGGGCTGTATCAACCGGGTGGGAACTGAATTGCCCTGGAATATCGGCAAATTCTATGGAACTTCTTATTTTGTTGATCCCAGAGGGAAAGTCTTTGCCGAAGCCTCTGAGGATCAGGATGAATTGCTGGTGGCAGAATTTGATCTGGATATGATTGACGAGGTGCGTTCCACCTGGCAGTTTTTCAGGGACAGACGGCCGGAAAGCTATGGAGACCTGATAGCGCTTTAGGGGAACTCTGGAAAAATCCCCTGAAAACAGTAGTAAAAGCGATGGCAACCATCCAGCCTATTTAAGCCTGCTTATGGCGCTTAACCATCCACCGGAATGGGTTATCCAGTCTTCGTTGGTAAATATCCAGGGTCCATCGGTTTCTGCTTTTGGTTTCGTAAATACAAATTGTTCATCAGCATTAAATCCGTTACAAACAGCTCCAGGATTTTTTGTTCAGCTTCAGGTATAATCATCTCCAATACCATAAATCATGCTTTTTGCCATATACCGGTTGTTTTCTTCCATTCCGGCATTGAGTCCAGTGATCCATTGTAAATTTGGCCATGGCAATTTTTCTAAATCTCAATATACAGATTCTGCTGTTGTACGATTGAACATTAGCAGAATTACCTTATCTCTTCTTTTCCGCCCAGATATCTGGCAAACCTTCCCTGGTTTCTGGGGTAAACATGGTCACGGCGAGGCCAGGGCCATCCTCCGAATTCGGTGGCCCGGTAATCGGAAATGGCCTGCCGGATCTCAGCTTCAGTGTTCATTACAAATGGTCCGTATTGAACTACCGGTTCATGGATGGGTTTGGCCTGCAACAGGAATATATATCCCGGGGTATCCCCGTTTTGAATCGTGATTTCTTCCTTCAGGTCGAGGTCAAATGAATACCCGGCAGCAATATTGGTTTGCCACAATGTCAATTTATCGCCGCGATAAAAATAAAGGGTTCGGCTGGTACCGGTCGGATTGGGCGGAAGTATCCACCGGGCGCCGGCTTCCAATTTGATGGTCCAGATGGCCACTTCATTTTCAGGCTGGGCTGCCCACGAATCAGGCGCCGGAGCAAGGGCGATGGTTTTGCCTATTTTACCGGCAATTACGTTTATTTCGGTTACTTTCCCGCTTTCGTCCTTATATTTTATTTTCGGGATTTCTTCATGCCATAGCATTTTAAAATGGGGTTCGGCAAATTTGCGGGCTTTGGGCAGGTTCAGCCACACCTGGAACAGTTCCAGAGGATTTTCCTTATCCTGATTTATCAACGGAAACATTTCACAATGCTGAAGGCCTGACCCGGCGGTCATCCACTGCACATCGCCCATTCCGTAACGGCCTGCCTGTCCGTGAGAATCGGAATGATCCACAAAGCCTTCCAGGACAATCGTAACCGTTTCAAATCCCCGGTGGGGATGAGCCGGAAATCCGGGCACCACTTCTCCATGATACATGCGCCAGCCGTCTTTCAGGGTAAAATCCTGACCGAGGTCACGTCCTTCCAGCGAAGCGGAAGGACCCATTACTTCATTACCTTTGGGATATTGATCATGGTGATGGGCGCAAAAGATAAAGGGATTTTTTACTTCCCATTGAAAACCAAGGGGTTTCAGATTTAATTGTGCTTTATTTAACATATAATTTTATAATTTCTTTAATCTTATCAATCACTTCTGGAATGGCGGTTTCTACTTCCGGAGTGAGGGTCATTCCAAAATCACGGATATTGGATACGGTAATGGCAATGAGATAAATTTTCGGTTGGTTGCCGAGTATGGATGCAGAATCGAGCAGATCTTTCAACCCGATATCGTGGGAGCCGAGTGAGCGGGGAAAATCGGAGGAAAACCGGGGTTCGAGAACCTTAATGGAACCCGGTTCTCTGCCATCAATAGTGGCATCAATAATGATGATTACTTCATACGTCTGAAACAATTCAAGCAGGTGAAAACCACCTGTACCGCCATCCAATACTGCCACATTTTCCGGAAGGCTGATCTCTTTCAGGTGTTCGGTAACCCTGATTCCAACTCCTTCGTCAGATAACAGTATATTGCCGACGCCGAGAACCAGTATTTCAATTTTATCCATAATTGGCAATGATACAAAAAATAAGAAAACAACAGTTTTTGCCAGATGAAAATCAGAAACGGTTACGTAATCTCCTGTTATGCAGCATTACGGGAATAGTTTAAATGAGAGCAGAAAACCCGGAAGATATTATTCTGCGTAAATCTGCGCGATCTGCGGGGGACAGTTTTCCCGCTGATCGCGCAGACTTACGCAGAAATACAACATTCAACTCTTACTTATCTTCTTCTTTTTCAATGAATTTCCATCCGCCGATCATGGATGAAGTGACCCCTCTTTTTTCGACATAATCATGGTAAAACACAAGGTACACATGCACCATGGCGAAAATGATAAATCCCCACATCAGGATGTGGTGCACCTGACGGGTGGCCAGGTCGCTGCCGAAGATGGGTGATATCCAGGTGAACAGTTGCGGAAACCAGGAGGGACTCATGTCTGCATACAGGGCAAATCCGGTAAGGCTTTGAACCAGGAAGATGAGAAAGGTAATAAAATAGGTAAGGCTTGCCATGGCATTATGCCCGATTGACTCAATGGGTTTACCCTTAATATGTAATATATCGATCTTGAGTACCTGAACGATTTCTGCCCATTGAGATTTCTTTAGCGGGATAAAATGATGCCATCTTGAGTATTCATTTCCAACAAATCCCCAGTAAATCCTGAAAAGAAAATTAATGAAGAAGATGAATGCTGCGGCAAAGTGGATGAAACGTACGGTGCCGAACCAATAACTAAAGGAAGCTTCGGCCGGAATGGCAAATGCCAGGGGCGATCCGATCAGGTAACCGGTTACTGATAATACCACAATGGTGATGGCATTGATCCAGTGATAGAACCTGACAGGCATTTGCCAGATATAAACCCTTTTGGAAAGTGGTTCCATAATGTAAGGTTTAAAAGGTTTGAACCTGATGTACGTACGTGCCTTTTTCATCATATAAATGAACGGCACAGGCCAGACAGGGATCGAACGAGTGGATGGTACGGAGGATTTCGAGCGGTTTTTCGGGATCCGCTATCGGAGTACCGATAAGCGATTCTTCATAGGCCGATCTCTGGCCCTGTCCATCCCGTGGTGAAGCATTCCAGGTGCTGGGTACAACCAGTTGATAATTCTCGATCTTTTTATCATTAATTACGATCCAGTGACCAAGAGCGCCCCGCGGCGCTTCAGTCATACCAATGCCGCGGGCATTTTCGGGCCAGGTTTTCGGATCCCATTTTTCCCCGTTGTGGGTGCGGCTGTCACCGTTTTTCAGGTTGGTTAACAATTGGTCATAGAATTCTTTAGCCCACACAGAAACCAGCTGGGTTTCGAGTCCGCGGGCAGCCGTACGGCCCAGAGTGGAGAACAGGGCGGTTACCGGAACGTCGAGGGCTTTTAAGGCGCTGTCGACCACTTCCTTAAAATCGGGACGGCCCGAAGCGTATCCGACAAGGCAGCGGGCCAATGGACCTACTTCCATGGGATGCCCTTTCCATCGCGGGGTTTTCAGCCAGCTGTATTTCTGGTCCACATCAAGGAATTCATAAGGCGGTTTCGGACCGGAGTATTTCAGGTTGGTCTGCCCGTCCCACGGGTGCTTACCTTCGTCGCCACCTACATATTCATACCATGAATGAGAGATGAATTCCTGGATCTGATCGGCGCTGGAACCGTCGAACTCAATCACTTTGCTGAGATCGCGGCCCATGATAATGCCGCGGGGGAATTTGAAACTGCTGATGTCGGCATATCCGTTTGTGGGCAAATCGCCATAGGCCAGATAATTCGTCAAACCGCCGCCAATGGCGCCCCAGTCTTTGTAAAAGCTGGCAACAGCCAGCAGATCCGGGATATACACCTGGTCAATAAAGGCTTTGGCTTCGTTGAGCAGCCTTCCAACCATGGCCAGCCGCTCGGTATTGATGGCATTGCTTTCATTCAGGTTGAAGGAACAGGGTACTCCGCCAACGAGATAGTTGGGATGCGGATTTTTTCCTCCGAAAATGGTATGGATTTTTACGATCTCTTTTTGCCATTCGAGGGCTTCGAGATAGTGGGCCACACCGATCAGGTTTACTTCCGGAGGTAGTTTATAGGCTTTATGTCCCCAATACCCATTGGCAAAGATGCCCAACTGTCCGCTTTCCACAAACATGGTAAGCTTTTTTTGGAGGTCGGAGAAATATTTGGGAGAACTTTTCGGATAGCTGGAAATGCTTTGAGCCAGGCGGGAGGTCTCTTCAGGATTGGCTTTCAGGGCAGAAACCACATCCACCCAGTCGAGGGCATGAAGATGGTAGAAGTGAACTACGTGATCCTGCATATACTGGGCGCAAAACATGAGGTTTCGAACCAGTTCGGCAGTGGGCGGGATAGCTATTCCGAGCGCATCTTCCACTGAGCGTACAGATGCCAGAGCGTGAACTGTGGTACAAACGCCGCATACCCTTTCGGTAAATGCCCAGGCATCGCGCGGGTCTCTTCCCTTCAGGATGATCTCAATCCCACGCACCATGGTGCCGGCGCTGAATGCATCCACAATTTTTCCGTCTTTGATTTCGGCTTCTATTCTGAGATGACCTTCAATACGTGTAATTGGGTCAACAACTATTCTGTTTGCCATATTGTTTATCCTTTCTTATTCTTTTTCAGGTTGAGATTGAACCGGGTTATGAACGATATCTTTCCGCTTGCGGATATTGGTACGGATTGCATGAACGGCAATGCCGGCAGCAGTGGCGGCGCCGGCTACCAGTCCGATCTGATCGGCGGTGGTTTCAATGCCGAATCCGGGGAAGGAAGGCAGGTGCTGATAGAATGGACCGTTGTCCCAGAATTTAGCTTCACTGCAGCCGATACATCCGTGACCGGACTGGATCGGGAAGCTGACGCCTTCATTCCATCTCATTACAGCACAGGCATTATAAGTAACAGGACCACGACAGCCTAACTTGTACAGGCAGTATCCCTTGCGGGCGTTTTCATCATCGAAGGCATTGGCAAATAAGCCGGCATCATAGTTGGCGCGGCGGTAGCAGGTATCATGAACCCGTCTCGAATAAAATTCTTTCGGCCGTCCCAAACCATCCAGTTGCGGAATCCGGTCAAACAGCAGAATATGTAACACTACACCTGTCATTACTTCAGCAATGGGGGGGCATCCCGGAACGTTAATTACCGGTTTCCCGCTGATGATCTTACTTACCGGTTTAGCTCCGGTAGGATTGGGATTGGCAGCCTGAACGCAGCCGGCAGTAGCGCAGTTTCCCCAGGCTATTACAGCCTTAGCATCGGCTGCCACTTTCTTTAGCTTATCCTCAGCGGTTTCGCCACCAATAACACAATAAATACCATCATCGGCGGTGGGAATGGAACCTTCCACCAGCAGGATATACTGACCTTTGTATTTGGTCATGGTATCCGTTAATGATTGTTCAGCCTGGTGACCGGCAGCCGCCATAAGGGTTTCGGTGTAATCGAGCGAAATTTTGTCGAGCACCACCTCTGCAACGCCCGGATGGGCAGAACGGATAAAGGATTCACTGCAGCAGGTACATTCCTGGAAGTGAAGCCAGATTACCGGCGGGCGGGTTTTGGTTTCGAGTGCCTTGACCACCTGCCCGAGGGCAGAAGCCTTCAATCCCAGATAGGCGGTGGCAAATGAGCAGAATTTCAGGAATGTTCGCCGGTCGTAACCGCGATCCTGAAACTCTTCATAAATAGTTTTGGGCTTTTCATTCATAGCATCATGTATTAAGGTGTTTGATAATGATTGATTGAAAAAGAATTTATGAAGGCAATGAATATGCCACCGGAAGTTTAAAATAAATAAATATTTATATATTTATATTTAATTAAATATCAAACAGATACTAATTAATTTTATATTATAAAATTCCCAAAAAAGTAATAAGGATAAATTTACTTGCGGAAATCCGCAAATTGATCACGGAAATCCGCAAGCTGCGGCAAAATCTTATACAACCTATGATAATTATCGAATTGTCATAGGTTTCCGGCCCATTCTGCTCAAACTATCCTAAAAAAGCGGGATTTAGTGTATTGTTTCCAATATTGTAGCAGTAAACCGATACCGGTAAAAAAGTAAACTGCAGGTTTTCAGCTGTTTTTATCCCCATTTGATCGATGGTAGTTACCAAAGCCTTTTGTAAATCATTGGCTTTACAAAAATGGAACAGGCTTTTTAAGTCTTGAGGTCTTTCGAAATATCGGTTGCTCCATTTAATCTCCACGCCCCAAACGGGTTTAAATTTTTTATTGTCAACCAATACGAAATCCACTTCCCCCTCATTTCTGCCATCTTTCCAGCGGGCGTAAGTTAATTCCATTGTTTCACGATGCATCCATTGCGACAGTGCTGCGGTTTCTACCAGATTGCCCATTTCCGCATCAGTTCCCAAAACGGGTGAAAACAAAGCAGTACGCAGAGAAGAATTGGTAAGATACACTTTAAAACTGGTAACTCTTTTCAACCGTTTGGCATTTACATCCACTTTGTTCAGAACTTTAACCAAAAAAGCTGCCTCAAGATACTCAAGATACTTTTTCAGGGTATCCTTTTGTATGCCGCTTTCCTTTGACATTGACTCAAAGGAAAATTCTCTTCCGGTATTATAGGCGATATATGTAAAAAACCTATTCAGTTCCTGTACGTCTTTAATTCCATACAAACCTGGTAAATCCCTCAACAGCACTTTGTCAACAATATCACTCTTTACATACCGGCTCATATCACTCTGAATCTTATCCGACAAAACTACCTCCGGATAGCCTCCAAAGTTAATATAGTGAATAAATTCCCTGTTAAGTTCCTTTACATCGTGTGTCAGGCAGTAAGGGATGTCTTTATCATCATAGGATAGGTAGCCGTTGAATATTAAATGATGCATTTTTTTTAAATGAATGTACTCCTGAAAGGTGAGCGGTGGCAACATAAAATCAGTAAACCGGCCCGCTCCGCTTTCAGTGCTGTGCCATTTCAGGGCAGCAGCAGCCGACCCTGATACAATGAATCGGGTATCTGGGTACAAATCTACCATTACTTTCAGATGTCGTTCCCAGTCTTTAAGGTACTGTATTTCATCAAAGAATACATAACAACCTTTGAGGTGCGAAAGACTAAGCGAATCTTTACACAGCATAAGAATATCTTCCAGATCCAGATGTATATAAATAGGATTGTCGATGCCCACAAAAAATATTTGCTGCGGATTTACCCCTTCTTCCATCAATTGGTGAATACAGTGAAACAACATTACTGTTTTACCCACCCGCCGGGGTCCCATTAGCACCACAGCTCTGCGGATATTGTTTTCTTTCACAAACGGGTAAAACAAATCAAAGTATAATCGCTTTGACATAACGCTGTAGCTTTCTGGTACTTGCCTGGTAACCCACCAGGGATTTTCGTACCGCAGCCGTTCCATTATTTTTTCTGTCGGGATAAGGTTTAATTTGTTCATTATATATATTATTTTTGCAAAAATAAACAAAATAAGATGATTTTAAACCACCTATTAATACATTTTTGTTTTATTTTTGAGTTTTATTATTCATTTTGAAATTGACGGATCACTGGTACCCGAAATTGGCGGACAAAACAAAAGTAAAAAGCAAATCAAAGCATTTTCATTTCATGCTTTTTCATCTTGTCTCTAAAGGTAGAAAGGCTCAGGTTGAGCAGTTTGGCGGCTTCTGACTGGTTGCCGCCGGTTTTTTTAAGGGCTTCGGTGATCAGATTATATTCAATGCAATGGATTACGTCGTTGAATGACAGCCCGCCATTTAAAGAACATTTGGTACAGGTTTTCGCCAGGTTTTCGAAAGAAGTGATATTTCCGAGGTCCGTGGGAAGGTCTTCAGGGGTAACTTCATTTTCTGCAAAAATGGTGATTCTTTGAATCACATTACGAAGTTCCCTGACGTTTCCCGGCCAGTCATAGGACATAAGCGCATGGATCACCGGTTTTGAGAAAGTCAGATTTTTTTGTGGAGCAAACTTGTGGCAGAAATGTTCGGCCAGAAGCATGATATCTTCTTTCCGGTGGCGAAGGGCGGGAATTTCAACAGGCACTACGTTCAGCCGGTAATACAGATCGCTTCGGAAGTTTCCGTTTTTAACGAGTTCCTTCAGGCTGGTTTTTGTGGCTGATATAACCCGGGTATCAATCGGTATGGATACGGTACCTCCCAGTCTCATCAGTTGTTTGGATTCCAATACCCTTAATAGTTTTGTCTGTATATGGATCGGAACATCATCAATATCATCAAGGAACACGCTTCCCGAGTCGGCCAGTTCGAAAAGTCCCTTTTTGCCGGATACAGCGCTGGTAAAGGCGCCTTTTTCATGGCCGAAAAGCTCGCTTTCCATCAGTTCGCCGGGCAAGGCAGAAAGCCCGATTTTCATAAAGGGCCGGCCGGACCTTACACTGCTGTAGTGAATATAATCGGCAAAAACCTCTTTACCCACCCCGGTCTCCCCGATCAACAGGATAGAACTGTCAGAATCAATAACCTTCATCAGGAAAGCTATGATCTCTTTCATCTGTTGATTTTGGGTGATGATGGTTACCGAGGTTGACATTCAGGTTTTATGGAAAATGTATTATTTACAATTCAAATATATTGGTTTTAACAGATCAGCATATCCGGGGCAGTTGTTCTCCCGATATCATATCTACAATCCGGTGGCTTCCAATGGATGTCTTCAGGCGGACGCGACCCGGATGCTGTTCAGAAACATATCCGATCAGGGCAGCTTCTTTTCCGCAATCAAACATCTTCATGGTTTCTAAAATTTTTTCAGCTTCTTTTTTCGCAGCAAATACCAGTATTTTTCCTTCATTGGCCACATACAACGGGTCGAATCCGAACAATTCACAGGCGCCGCGGACTTCTTCCGAAACGGGGATCAGTTCTTCCTCAATGGTAAGACCTACTCCGGAGCTTTGGGCAATTTCGTTGAGCGAACTGGCCAGTCCGCCGCGGGTGGGATCTCTCAGCACATGAACCTCCCGGCTGTTATCAAGGATCGCCTCCACCATATGGTTAAGCGCTGCCGTATCGCTTTTTATACCTGTTTCAAACTGCAGCCCCTTACGGGCAGAAAGAATGGCCATGCCGTGTTCGGCAATTTTTCCGTTGATGATAATCACATCACCCGGCCGGCAGTTTATGGGGGAAATATCAATGCCCTCTTTGATAATGCCAATTCCTGAAGTATTGATAAAGATTTTGTCGCAGCTGCCTTTTTCCACCACCTTGGTATCTCCGGTTACTATTTTGACTCCGGCATTTTGGGCAGCGATGCTCATCGATTGAACAATCTGCTCAAGGTCTTTTATGAGAAGGCCTTCTTCAAGGATAAATCCGACCGAAATAAACAGTGGTTTGGCACCACAACAGGCCAGGTCGTTTACGGTGCCGTTGATGGCCAGTTCACCAATGTTGCCGCCGGCAAAGAAAATGGGCTGAACCACGTAAGAATCGGTGGAAAAGGCAACTCTGGAACCGTTCAGGGGGAGGATGGCGCCATCGTGGGCCAGGTTAAGGTATTCGTTGCCGAAATGGGTGAAAAACAATTTCTGGATGATTTGCTGCGATATTTTCCCTCCTCCGCCATGCGCAAGCATCACCTGATCGTAGTCGGTATAGGGAACGGGGCAGGAGAGCTGATAACCGGGCTTTTCGGGATTCATAGCTTCTTTATTGATTGTTATAGTGGAAATAGGCAGCACAGGCGCCTTCAGTAGATACCATGGGAGCACCCAGCGGCTTTTCGGGGGTACACAGATTTCCGAAAGCGCTGCAGGCGGTTGGTTTAATGATACCCCTCAGGACATCCCCTGCCCGGCACAGCGTCGACTCAACGGTTTTCAGGGTAGTTACTCCGAATACTTTTTCGGCATCAAATTCAGAAAATTCATCTTTTAATGCCAGGCCGCTCATGGGGATCAGTCCGATTCCCCGCCAGTTTCTGTCGATGATTTTGTATACCTGATTCATCACCTTTCTGGCCGGGATATTTCCTTCACGGGTAACCACCCGGGAATATTTGTTTTCAACGGTGGAAGTGCCTTTTTCCAGTTGAGTGATCAGCGCTTCTACTGCCGATAATATATCGACCGGTTCAAATCCTCCAATTACGATGGGAGTTTTATATTTTTCTGCCAGAGAAATATATTCATCGTAGCCCATTACGGTACAAACATGTCCGGGAGCAATAAAACCCTGTACATTCGTATTAAACGAGGACAATAATGCAGTTATGGCCGGCGGAACGAGTACGTGGGAGGAAAGAACCGAGAAATTGGACAGTTTTCTTTTTCCGGCCTCGATAATACTCATGGCATTGGCCGGGGCAGTAGTTTCAAAACCTACGGCGAAGAACACTACTTTTTTCCCGGGATTTGATTCGGCCAACAGAACGGCATCCAATGGAGAGAAAACAATCCTCACATCGGCGCCATTGGCTTTTATTCTGAAAAGATCGGCCGTAGTGCCCGGAACCCTTAGCATATCGCCATAAGTTGTCAGTATTACATCCGGCATTTGCGCAACAGACAGCGCCTTGTCGATCATTTCAAGGGGGGTAACGCATACCGGGCAACCGGGGCCATGCACAAAATCAAGGGACTCGGGGAGGAATTCCTTCAGGCTGTATTTCATGATGGCATGGGTTTGTCCTCCGCAAATCTCCATGATGGTCCAGGGTTGGGTGGTGATGGCGGCTATTCTTTCTGATAGTTTGATTACCAGGTTTTTATCGCGGTATTCGTCGAGGTACTTCAATAGATAAAATATTAAAGATTAAATTTCGCCCATTTGTCGTAACAGATCCAGGGTTTCTTCGGCATCTTCCTCATCGATGATATTCAGGGCAAAACCCACGTGGGCAAGCACATAATCACCCACTTTGGATTCGGGGAGCCAGGTAAGACTTACCTCTTTTATTACACCTCCGAAATCCACTTTTGCCATCATTAATTCCCCGCTTTCAGGATCTACAGACAATATTTTTCCGGGTATGGCTCTGCACATTTTGTTATATTCTTTTATTGCGACAAATGTAGCAATTCAATACTTTAATAGTAGATTTTTAAAATTAATTAATAATTTCGCTCAAAAATCACAGAGATATGCATGAGCTTTCGATTGCACTGAGTATCATTGAGATTTCAGCAGATCATGCGGAAAAGGCTGCCATGAAATCGGTTTCGAAGGTCGAAATTGAGGTGGGAACCATGGCTGGTATCGAAACCGAAGCATTAATGCTTTCTCTTGATATGGCCAGCCGGAATACCATCCTTGAAAATGCCGGATTTGAGATCACATACATACAGGCTCAGGCCCGGTGCCGTTCATGCCAACAGGTTTTCAATGTAGAGAATTTTTATGATGCATGTACCCAATGCGGGTCCTACGACAAGGAGTTTTTTCAGGGTAAAGAACTTAGGGTGAGGGCGATTACCGGAGAGTAAAGGGGTTATGAAATTAATTGACAACAGTTAAAAGTTGAGGCGGATCAAATATCCTGATTCAGACCTCAAGGCTTTAATACACCAAATTTCATTGAAGTATTATTTTTCATAAACCTGCTATACAGGCGGGAAAAAACTACCGGATATCTCGCAATTTTACCCGGATGTTTTGAATAATTTCCCATAGTGCACTTTTCGCATCAAACCCTGAAATCCTCTGGCTGTTAGCAGAGCGACGATCAACAGAACCGGCACATGATACAATGAATAATGCCCCCCTGATTTTTGAAGATAATAATTGAATGAAGAAAAAACGAGGTAATGGACCAGATATAATTCAAAAGATATTTTCCCGATCCAGAGTAATACAGGTTTAGTCCATGAGAAAAAATTTGTATCACTCAGCCGGTAAATCACCATAGCAAAGGAGGCAAAGGCCAGTAATCCGAAAATATCATTGAATATTCGTCCGGTTTGTCCAAATCCGGTCATCATCAAGGCCATAAAACCCAGACCGGCAATGGTAATAGTAATATATTGCCAGATGTAGAAATGAATCCGGTAAAAGATATTGATGTTTCCGGCTATCAGAAAACCCAATACGAACTCCCAAAGGAAGGTAAGGAAAAAACTGTTCCAGATCCGGTGGTATTCCAGGTTCCGGTCAACAATCAGAAACAGGTAGCCAGCTGACAGTATCACAGATACCAGAAGGAGGGGTAGGGTACCGAAGCGGTCAAAGAATTTCACAATAAGCGGGAAAACCAGATACAGTTGAATGATGGCCGACATAAACCAGAGCTGGAATCCAAAACTGCCAGTATATTCCTCCACAAACATTTTATACAGAAATATATGTGACAGCCACTCCTTCCAGCCAGCATCGGGATAAAAGGGTATCAGCAGATTCAACAGGAATGTGAAGGTTACAAAAATATAATAGGGAATGACCACTTTTGAGAAGCGTCTGATCAGAAATCCTTTTACAGAGGATATCTGACTGAATCCCAATCCGAATCCACTCAATACAAAAAAAAGGTGAATGCCGGATCCTCCAAAGGACACGGCATTGTTAATCCAAAAGCCAAAATCAAGGGGAAGGAGAAAATGATATATCACGATAGATACCATGGCAAAGCCTTTGGCAAAATCGACAAAAGGAAAATGCACCCTGGCATTATGGTGAAAATTGGCAGTCATCAGAATTTATTGGGATACAATGACTTGGTGGGATTGTATCCGGTTTCCTGCCTGCAAATGTACAATATATAACCCGGCTGGTACTTTTTCGTGGTTTTGGTTGGTGCCGTCCCATACAACCTGATGTTGTCCGGCTATTACTTTTTCCCGGAACAGGTTTTTAATCATTTGACCCTGAATATTGTAGATTACTAACCCTACCAGTACTTCCTGATTAACCGAAAACTGGATGGTAGTATAATCAGCCACAGGATTTGGATAATTCTGCAGGCCAAATCCGGAATCAGTTGTATGAGTTTCATCCACTGATACCGTACTGGTAAGAATTATCAAAACGGCTATTCCCCGGCTCAAAGCACTGATCCACAGTTCATATCCATTGGTAATCTCCCTGATTTCAATATCTTTGATCTGGGCATGGGGTAAACCTCCTGCTTCAACCGGGAATATGCCGAATTCTTCTCCGTCGAACCAGCATAGTCCTATCCGGGTGGTATCCACACTTCCGAAATTGGTGTACCACAATTTTCCATCGGGTGAAATGGCCAGCGGAGTGATGAATTCTCCCTGAATCTGGCTGTTGGCGGGGCTGAAAAACTGGTAAGTATTATTTATGGAATTGATTCGGAACAGCCCCTGATTGGATCCAACCCAGGCAATTCCGTTACCGGCAGCCACTACGGTGGAAAAGGCATCACTTTGCGGATACAGTTCGGGAAAGTCTTCAACGGTTTTGGACAGGTGATTGGTTCCGTCGGTTCTCAGCACTTCATATCCTGAACAAGCCCATATGGTTCCGGGCAGATCCGGATCTTTCTGAATATTGGCGCCCCAGCCGACAAAAGGAATTGTTGTCCATGACTGGCTTAGATCATTGTAATATTCCAGATGGTAGTATTCGCCGAGGCTCCAGAGCCGGTTCCAGGAATCTTCCACAAGGCCTTTGGAGCGGTCGTAACTATAGTTAAGGGAATTGTAGGAAGCGCCATTCCAGGTATGCAGGTAATTAAACATCGGGTTGATAACGAGGTCGCCGTTGGATGGTCTTTGGTAGATAACCTCGGTATTATCAGTGGGAAATGGAAAAGGATAGCCCAGACCATAGGTATAGTTGTTAAATCCGGTCCAGTTCAGGCCATCGAATTTTTGGATACCCCCATAACCCGGAGCTGCGTTACCGGTCATCCACACATTTCCTTCATCGTCAATAGTTATATCATTCACCCAATAATCAATCTGTGAAGTATTGGTTACCCTGTATCTTTGCCAGGTACCAGTCAGGTGATCTCTTCGGGCAGCCCCGCCGGTTCCTGCAACCCAAATGTTGTTTTCAGAATCGATGTCAATGGTATAGGCATTGACATACTCACCCCAAACACCTTTGTTTTCCCATTGGGTTCCGTTAAACAGAAGTATTTCATTGTTCAACCCTGCCACCAGTGCGTTTTTTGAACCAAAAGCTTTCATGGCCCAAACATCAGGAGTTCCGGAATAGGGTTGTGGAGGAGTTACCCATGTATTGTCCGGTGTCAGGTAATCCAGGGAAAATGGCTGACCTGGGGTTGTTACCCTGAATGCCCATAGGTTTCCATCGTCATCCACACAATCATCACCGGGCAGGGCAATAATTTCACCGGGTTCATAATTTTGGGGGAGCAGGGTAAAAAGCTGGGTATCACTGTCGAAAACGATCATGGTATTCCATCCCTGTCCATCAACCCAAACCTCATAACCTCCGTTTATTTTGTCCCTGATGGCTACCTGTTCACATTCCGGAATGAGCGATGGCCAGTTATTGGCCGTAGTGCCGTAAGTCCATAGGGTCCATTGATTGGAGGCAGGCATGAAACGGATCAGGCCGCCGCCGCCCCATTCTACAGCCAGAATTGACAACCAGATGGAACCATCCGGAGCGATGTCAAGGTCTACGGTTCTGCCACCAGGATGAACAGAGTTGCCGGCGCCCCAGAATTGTAACGATTCTCCGCCTGTAGCCGGGTTAAACTTCAGAAGACCCCTCCAGGTCGCCATCCACAAAATACCATTGTTATCTTCAACTATATCGGAAATCCGGGATGAACCGACATCATATATACTTCCGATAACCGGATAATCGACATTTGAATAGTTGACCCACCGGTTTTCGGAATGGTTAAATTTTGAAAACCCTCCTTCTTCCCAGCCTGGAATATAACCACCTATATAAGCATTACCTTCATGGTCAACCCATACAGATTCACAATAATCGCCCATTATCCCTGTATTTCCTGGAGTATAAAATTTCCAGTTATGTTCAATTCCGGCCTGGGAGAACAATCCTGACTTCAGTAGAAAAAGACCTGTTAAAAGCAGTAGTAAATGTTTCATAATTGACAATTTATAATTTTCGGGCAAAATACCGGGAATAATTCCGGATGATAAAACCCGGCCAGATGAAACCGTCATTATGGGGTATATACCGGGATATTTTGGGGATGAGTTCCGGCCACCGTATCAAAATTTCAAATCCTTCAATCGTCAGTCGTAATTCGTTATTCAAACCTGACATTGGCAACCGCCAGGATTATTTATCCGGTTTAAACAAATCGGAATGCACGATGTTTTAAATTTGCCGTTAAATTTATAACTCATATGAGACACAACATCAAAAGTGCTTTTGTAATTATTTTAATATCAACCGTTCTGGTATTATTCTGGACACCAGGCTATTCATCAAATCCGGAAAGCAGGCCGCCAAAATATATTTTTCTGTTTATCGGGGATGGGATGGGGCTTGCCCAATCGAGTCTGGCAGAAGCATACCAGGCAGCGCTTCAGGGAAAAACAGATATGGGTAAACTGTTGTTCAATACGTTTCCCTCGCATGGCATGGTAACCACGTATGCCGAGAACCGGCTGATCACCTGCTCAGCTGCTGCCGGCACAGCGCTTTCCACAGGAAAGAAAACCAGCATCAATACGATTGGTCTGAACGCATCAAGAACCGACACATTAAAATCTATCCTGCAGCTGGTCAGGGAAAGGGGAATGAAAACAGGGGTAATCTCCACCGTTGGATTGAACCATGCCACTCCGGCCGCTTTTTATGCTCATGTGCCCGACAGAGATATGTATTATGAAATTGCCATGCAGATCCCCGGAAGCGGTATTAATTTTTTTGGCGGAGGGGGAATTATGGAACCGACCGGTGAAAAGGAGGATAAACCTGATGCCTGGGGTATTATTTCCAAAGCAGGATACAAAAAGGTTGACAGCCGGAAGGAATTTTTGAAACTGAAAAGGGGTGATGATAAGGTTTTTCTCACCAACCCTACCCTTGATAATGAATGGGCTATGCCTTTTACAATTGATGCAGGTGCAAATGATTTTTCGTTATCAGAAATTGTGAGCAAGGCAATAGAACTTCTTGAAAACCCCAATGGCTTTTTTATAATGGCAGAGTCAGGAAAAATTGACTGGGCCTGTCATGCCAATGATGCTGCCGCCGCCATTGGCGACATCCTCGAATTAGATAAAGCAGTTAGAAAAGCGCTCGATTTTTATCTGAGATACCCGGAGGAAACCCTTATCATTGTTACGGCTGATCATGAAACCGGGGGATTAACCCTGGGCCACGCCAACAAGTACTACGACTCCGATTTTACCCTGCTGGCAAACCAAACCCGCTCGCTTCAGCATCTTAGTACTGAAACCTCAACATTCCTGCAAAACGCTGATACGCTGAATGGTTTTATAAAAACGTTGAATTTTCTTGATCAACAGTTGGGACTGGGGTCAAAAATCAAATTATCAGGTGCTGACAGTCTTCACCTGAAACAGGCTTATGAGGCAGCTGTTAATAAGAAACTGCCGTTTATCCATAAAGAAGACAATTACGCACTTTATGGAAATGGCAATCCAATAGCGGTAACTGCTGTAAAAACAATTGCCAGAAAAGCCGGTATTGGCTGGACCACCTGGTCGCATACCGCCATACCGGTTCCCGTCAGAGCCATCGGGCCGGGAAAGGAAATGTTTGAATCCTATATTGACAATACTGATATTCCGAATAACTTAGCGAAGTTACTGAGGGGAAAATTAAATTAGTGCAATTTTTTTTGATCAACGGAGTTAATTTGCCACTCAAACGGGTCATTTTTAGAAGTTAGCCGTTTCAACTTTTTCAAAATCACTAATTTGTTTATTTTTGCGAAAAATTTAATCATTATTATAACTTAGAGGACTCTATGATTAACGTTACAAAGTCATTTTTCATTACCCTGTTGTTGTTTGGAATGGTATTTACAGCTGGGTATGCACAAAAATCCAAGGATCCGGTACTGATGACCATAGCCGGCGAAAAGATTACCAAACAGGAGTTTCTGACAGTTTATCAGAAAAATAATGTTCAGGGAGAGGTACTGGATAAAAAATCACTGGAAGAATATCTCGAATTGTACATCAATTTTAAGCTGAAAGTTAAAGAAGCGGAAGCACAGGGATTAGATACCCTGTCCTCTTTCAGGGCTGAGCTTAACGGTTATCGTCAGCAACTGGCAAAACCTTACTTTATTGATGAAGAACTGAATAATCAGTTGCTTCGTCAATCATATGAACGTAAGAAAGAGGACCTCAGGGTAAGCCACATCCTGATCAGGGTGGATGCCAATGCGAAACCGGAAGATACGCTGATTGCCTGGAATAAAATAGCTGATATCAGGAAACGGATTGTAAATGGCGAGGATTTCGGGCAGGTGGCCTGGGAAACTTCAGAAGATCCATCAGCCAGAGATATGGAAGGAAATGCCATGCGTCCGGCCCGTAAAGGCAACCGGGGCGATGTAGGATATTTTTCTGTTTTTGATATGGTTTATCCGTTTGAAGAAGCTGCTTTTAATACTCCGGCAGGACAGATTTCTCCCATTGTCAGAACTGAATTTGGGTATCATGTGCTCATGGTGAATAAACGCAGACCATCTTTAGGAAAAGTTCAGGTAGCTCATTTATTCCTGATGATGCCAAAAGACGCAAAGCAGGAAGATTCTTCAAGACTTCAGACCCGTATTGATTCTATTTTTCAGGCCATTCAGCAGGGTGCAAAGTTTGAGGATCTTGTTTCACGTTTTTCTGATGACAAAGGTACAGCAGCCAATGGGGGGGTATTGCCCTGGTTTGGTTCTAACCGGATGGTTCCGGAGTTTATTGATGCCGTTTATGAATTGCAGAATCCGGGCGATCTTTCCAAACCGATACTTACCTCCTATGGCTGGCATATCATAAAAATGGTAGAACGCAAACCGGTTGGTACCTTTGAGGAGAGCAAGGAAGAACTGAAACAGAAACTGGCCAAGGATCCCCGTTCCAATAAGAGTAAAGAATCGATTATTGCCAAAATCAAAGCAAAGTCGAAATTTTCAGAAAACCTGAAAAATCTTGAGCCATTTGAAACCCTTCTTGATTCAACCCTATACCAGCGGAAATGGGATGCCGCAAAGGCAGCCAGTCTAAACAAACCGGTTTTTACGCTCGAAGATAAAAAATATACCCAAAAAGATTTTGCAGAGTATATAGCCAAAAATCAGCGTATCGGAACCACAGAAACTGTCAAACACTTCATAGATGCTACTTATAAAAAGTGGGTTGATGAAATGGTGATTGATTTTGAAGATAAAAACCTTGAAAACCATCACCCGGAATTTAAGGCGCTTATGAAAGAGTACCGGGATGGGATTTTACTTTTCGACCTCACCGACAAAATGGTTTGGACAAAAGCCATTAAAGATACCACAGGTTTGAAAGACTTTTACTCAAAGAATCAGAATAACTACATGTGGGAAAACCGCGTAGAAGCCACGTTGTATACTTTCAGAGACGGGAATGAAACAGCACGGGGACTTGAAATGATCAACAATAGTATTTCCGATGAAGAAATCCTTAAATCCATTAACCAGGATACACTCAACATTCTGACCATTGATAAACGTAAATTCTCAAAAGGCGATAACGAACTGATTGATGCCAATCCATGGGAACCCGGTGTTTATAAACCCGTTGCGGATAAGGACGGAAATTCTGTGGTGGTGGCCATACATCGTCTGATTGCCCCGGAACCTAAAACACTTAATGAAGCCAAAGGGCTGATAACTGCCGATTATCAGAATTATCTGGAAAAGGAATGGATTAAAGAATTAAGAACCCGGTATCCGGTTGACGTTAAGAAAGAGGTTCTGGATAAAATGTAATTACAAAAATTATTCGGATTCAAACTACAAAATATTGATCTCAAGCAATTGTCAAATAAAGAACCTGAATTCTACCCTCCGGATGTTTACCCGCCGGAGGGTTCTTGTTATTGATATCATTATGAATACCTTATCCTTCGCCTTTAAAACACTCCCGGTCTTTTTTTTCGTTCTGGTATTCATGTCATGCAAACAGGACAACAGTACAGAATCGGCCGTAGCCAGAGTAGGCGAAAAATATCTCTACGCTGAAGAACTGGATGGACTGGTTTTGCCTGGAACCTCTAAAGAAGACAGCCTGCTGATCATTGACAACTTTTTGAATAACTGGGTGAAGCAGCAGATCATGGTTCAGCTGGCCGAGAACAACCTTTCGCCCGACGAGAAGGATTTTACCAAACAAATGAATGATTACCGGAATTCACTCCTGATTTACAAATATGAATCCAGCTACATAAGCCAGAAGCTGGATACGATAGTATCTGATAAAGAAATTGAAGAGTACTACAATACGCATCAAAAGGAGTTCGAACTCAAAAACAATATCGTACGTGCAGTATTTCTGAAAATTAATACCGATTCTGTGGACAGAAAAGTATTGCCTAAACTAAAAAAATATATCAGGTCTGATTCTCCCCGCGATAGGGATTCTTTGGATGCCAATGCTTTTCGGCTGGCCAGCGATTTTTATCTTGAATCCGAAAAATGGATTACTTTTGAAAATCTGCAAAATCTGGTACCCGTTACTACCTATAACCAGGAGTCGTTTTTATCGGGAAATTCCTATTTTGAAATCACGGACCGGTCGTGGGTTTACCTGATCAGGATTCTTGAGTATAAGATCAAGGAAACTATTTCACCACTTAATTTCGAATACAACAATGTCAGGGATATCATAGTAAAAAAAAGAAAACTGGAATTACTTGAAAAGCTTCGAAATGATGTTTTTCAGAAAGCCCTGAGAGATAAAAACTTTGAAATCTTCAATGAAAAAAGATGAGAACTCTTAAATACCGTTTATTACTGCTTTTAATGGTTTTTACCGGAGCAGCGGGTACACAGGCACAGGATACCACCGGACTGGTGATTGATGGTGTGGCAGCTGTAGTTGGTGGAAAAATAATTATGTATTCGGATATTGAAAGTCAGTACATGCAGTACCGTTTGCAATCAGGGGTACAGGGAACCGGAACAGAAATCAGGTGTAGGATACTGGAGAACCTGATCCTTCAGAAACTGCTTTACAACCAGGCTGAACTCGACAGTCTTTTTGTAACTCCGGATGAGGTATCTTCCGAACTTGACCGGAGGTTCCGGTACTTTATCAACCAGTTTGGTTCACAGGAAAAGCTTGAGAAATACTATAACAAGAGTGTGGATCAGTTCAAGTCGGAGCTGTCGGAGGTAATTGAAGAGCAAATGATGGTAGAAAAGGCACAGCAAAAAGTGATTGAAAATGTTAAGGTTACCCCTTCGGAAGTAAAAGCATTCTTCAGGGAGATTCCTGAAGACAGTATTCCATTGGTTCCCGCGCAGGTAGAACTGGCACATATAGTTAAGAATCCACCGGTAAGTCCTACTGAAAAAATTCTGGTGAAAGAAAGGCTGAGATCCATGCGCGACCGAATTCTCAAAGGCGAGAATTTTGGAGCCCTTGCTGCTTTATATTCTGAAGATCCCGGTTCTGCAAAAAACGGGGGTGAAATCGGGCTGCACGGCCGTGGTGAACTTTATCCCCAGTTTGAGGCGGTCGCTTTTAAATTGAAACCGGGTGAGATTTCGGATATTGTTGAAACAGAAGCCGGGTTTCATATTATACAGCTTATCGAGCGTCGTGGTGATTTTATCAATGTGAGACATATATTGCTGATGCCCAGGGTGAGTGATGATGACCTGAACCGTTCGCGGGTTTTTCTCGACAGCATTGCCGGCCTGATCCGGGATAAAAAAATGACCTTTGAAGAAGCCGCGCAGAAATTTTCTGACGATCCAACCAAAATTAATGGCGGGACGATGATAAACCCCTACACCAATAATTCGAAGTTTCAGCTCGACCAGATGGATCCGAGGCTTTTTTCAGTAGTGAACCGGCTTGAACCGGGAAGCTTTTCCAATCCGGTACTTTTGGAAGATGAAAAAGGAACCAGGGCTTACCGGCTGGTTTTACTTAAAGAAAAAACAACGCCCCATAAAGCCAACCTGAACGATGATTATGATCAGATACAGCAGTGGGCCCTGTCGGATAAAAACCAGCGATCACTCAGAAAATGGATGAATAATAAGGTAAAGAACACTTATTTGAAGTTCGATCCTGAATTTGAAAAATGTGATGGTATCCATGAAATTCAAAAAGAAGCCTCAAAAACATACTGAAATTTTAACAGACCCGTTGTAAACGTTGTTATTTAAAAAATTTTCCCAATATGCAATTTAAATCGGATGTGGAAGCATTAAATGCTTTCAGGACAAAATATGAGGAACTCCGCAAAGAGATAGCCAAGGTGATTGTTGGCCAGGACGAAGTAGTAAAAGGTGTTTTGATCTCTATATTCAGCAAAGGACATGTTTTATTGATCGGTGTTCCGGGATTGGCCAAAACCCTTCTCGTGAATACGATTTCGAGAGTGCTCGGACTGACTTACCGCCGTATTCAGTTTACCCCGGATCTGATGCCCTCTGATATTATCGGAACCGAAATTCTGGATGAAAGCCGGCATTTTAAATTCATTAAAGGTCCCATTTTTGCCAATATTATTCTGGCCGATGAGATCAACCGTACCCCTCCGAAAACCCAGTCGGCCCTGCTTGAAGCCATGCAGGAAAAGGCAGTAACCGTTGCCGGACAGACTTATCGCCTCGATGAGCCGTTTTATGTACTGGCCACCCAAAACCCGATTGAGCAGGAAGGAACCTACCCGTTACCTGAAGCCCAGCTCGACCGGTTCATGTTCAATATCTGGCTCGATTATCCCACCTTTGACCAGGAGATAGATGTCGTTAAAAATACGACAGCGACTTATGAAGGCAATCCGCAGGTGGTGATTGATGCTGAAGAGATCATGTTTTTCCAGGGATTGATGAGAAAAATACCGGTACCCGATAATGTATACCAGTACGCGGTAAAACTGGCCTCCAAAACCCGTCCGGGAAAACCAGGCTCACACCCCTGGGCTGATAATTTTCTCAACTGGGGAGCGGGTCCCCGCGCATCGCAGTACCTCGTTGTTGGAGCCAAATGTCATGCAGCCATTAACGGAAAGTATTCGCCCGATATTGAAGATGTGAACGCCGTGGCACACTCGGTGCTTCGTCACAGAATTGTAAGAAATTACAAAGCAGAGGCAGAAGGACTCAGTACTGACCGTATCATTTCAGAATTTTTAAAATAACCGGTTCGTCACAATTCAACCGGTTTACGTAAATTATCCCCGGGCATCCGGTCGATAAGGTAATTATATGGGTCTATTCCCACCTGACAGGGCTTTTGACTCGTCCTGAAAGTAAAGGTGTTTTCCTTTTTGTTGATTTTTACTCGTTGGTATATCAGCGGGCTGCCAAGGTTTTTATGTTTTTCGGGTTCAGCAAAAATCCCGATATCGACATAATCTGATATTGGGGTGCTGGTCTCTTTTCCCAGAGTATCGGCCAAATATTTCTCCGATTCAGTGGTAAAGAAAACTTCAAACTGATCCCCGTTTTTCCGGTAACCAGCCAGTGTTACCCTGTGATTGAAAACCGTAATGTTTTCAAACAGATCCGTAATAAGATACTGCAGCGAATCGGGGGTCACCTTCCGGAAAGCCTTTATGGCCGACCATGATGTGGGATAGGGAGGGTTTTTGTAAGCATATTGATCGATTAACAAACGAAGGGCTTCATTGACCTTGTCTTCCCCTATCATTTCCTTGAGATAATACATCACCACACTTCCTTTCTGATAATGGATATATGGCTGGTTTTCGGTTTTCATCAGGGGTCTCTCCGCTTCGGTTTCGCTGGTTCGCCCTTTCAGATAACCGTCCATTTCATATTTCAGGAATTTATGCATCTTGTTGCGTCCATATTCCTTCTCCATAACCATTAAAGCGGAGTACTGTGAAAAGCTTTCGCTCATCATTTCACTCCCCTGCATTCCGGCTCCGCAAACCTGGTGTGCCCAGTACTGGTGCGCCATTTCATGTGCCACTACATAAAACACCTGATCAATATCATCTTTGGTAACATTTCTGAGATCAACTATAAATCCGATGCCTTCACTATAGGGCATGGTTCCCGGGAACGACTGGGCAAATCCGCTATACCTCGGAAATTCAATAATCCTGCATTGTTTATGATAATAGGGGCCGAAATGGGTGGTGTAGTATTCCAGTGATTTCCGGATGCTTCTCATCATATTGGGCACATTGTAAGCATGTTCACTGATGTAGTACACCTCAAGATCAATATCATTCCACTTCTCCCGGGCAACTTCATAACGGGCCGAAATAAATGAGAAGAAGTTGAAGGATTTGTGATCAAGCTGATACCGGAAAAAATTCCTTCCGTTGCTATTCCATTTTTCCACCAGGCTGCCCGGTGCCACTGCAATCTGGTCAGGATCGGTGCTGATGATCGTGCTCACCTCCACCCAGTCGGCATCATTGAGCAGATAATTGTTGGCCCTGGCGGCGAAGTTGCTGGTATCCAGCCTGGGCATTCTGATCCGGGCCGGCAGGTTCATTTTTTTACGAATGTTCCTGTCGCTGATTTCCATTCCGGGATTATACCCTAAGGAAGGCATAATATCTATATTGTTAAAGAAAGTACCATTTTGAGTAAGCTGCGTAAAACTTACCTCATTCTCAAACCCTTTGCTGAGGCACCAAACATCAACTCCGATTAATAGCGAATCACCGGGCATTAATGGCCCTTCAAGAGAATATATCCTGTATTTCAAACGGTTATCACGCAGTTTCAGCCGGCTGCCGGGAATGGTAATTTTAACACTGTCGGTAAGAACCGGCATGGTCAGGTGCAGTTCACTCACGGGCTTTGCCGAAATATTTCTTATCCATCCGTCAACGGATGCAGTCATATCCCGTTCTGAAGGCATCAGATCAATGCGGAAATCAAGCCGGTAAAAACGGGGCTGGACCAGGTTCTCATATTTTTTATAGTTCTTTTCGTAATCGGCTTGTTTTTTTTCAGCTTCTGAAGATGAATCATACTGATTGATAATCTGTGTGTTATAGTAAATAAATCCGCCACAGATTATAAAAAGCAAGAGCAAAGAGATAAGAATGCCCCGGTTTCGCCACAGGCGTTTGCCAGAAGTTTTTAACCGGCTCCTGAACCGGAAATCCAGGGTACGGAAATAGAAAGAATAAGTTATTAAGGCAATTACCATACAGCCAAGGATCCAATAGATACTAAACCAGGCAACAGAAGAAACGTATGGCCCGAAGCCGTTCATATCTGAGTAAATCACAGCGGGCATCCCACCGAATTTAACCATGTTGCTGCTGATTTGGAGCGGATCCCAGATAAACTGGTTAAGAATGGCAAATGCGGCAAATACAAAATAGGCGATGTACCGGTTATTAATCAGGTAATGAAAGAGGAGGGCGATCACGGTAAGGTATGCAAACGTCAACATATCCACTACCATCAGTGATTTCACATAAACATCCACCTGGTACCGGTAGTAGCCAAAAAGCGTTTGTGCAATTATTCCTTCCGTTATGGCCAGGGCAATTATCAATTCAAGGGCGATGAGCATAGCCATCAATTTTGAATAAAAGAAGATGCCTGAGGGTACTGCAGTAGCGTTTCTGATCTCGTGAATTCCGGCATCTCTTTCTTTCCACACCAGTACGCCTGTATAAAAAATGATGACCGCCATAATGAACAGGTGATAGGAGCCTCTGATACTGTCCACCACATCATACGTAACCGGGTACTGATCAACTCCGTAGCGGCCGGTAAAACTGGTAAGGCTGCCCATAAGGTTCAATAATCCAAGTACAACGATAATGATAAAAGTTGGGTTTTTTATAATGGAAAGGGTTTCAAAACCAATCAGGTGAAAGAAACGATTCCATGGTATGCCGGATTTTTTGCCAGGTTCATGAACACGGCTGGAAAATATTTCAACAGATCTCTCCACCGGGGCTTCCCTGAATCTTTTTATCTTTTCTGTGCGGAGGTTAAATGAAAAGCGGGAGTATATCCAGGCCAGAATTACCATCCCAATTCCAACCCAGAGCAAACGGTTAAACAGCAGCGCCCCGGCCAGTGGCGCCGCGTGGAGGTTTTTTTCATCGATGGTCATGTATTTGGCAAAAATACCCAACGGCCTGAATCCAAAGGGATCAATGATATTAGCCAGCCATTCCTTTTCAATATCGGCTGTAAATCCCGAGGACACGGCATAAAAAACCAGGATAAACATAGCACCTGCAAATGAAACCATATTATTACGATATAGCATGGCTAGTCCGAACAGGATAACCCCCGCTATGAAGGTATTGGGAACTCCGAAGGCCAGCAATCCGTAAAGGTGCCCTGACAGGATGATGTCACCATACCTGTCAGGCTGTACCCATGACATGAACGGCCCAATGAGCGATCCGACAGATACCCCGATTAACGGAATGATGGAGATGATAAAAGTCCCGAAAAATTTGCCGAAGAAATAATCCCGTTCCTTTATGGGTGAAGTGAAAATAAACGGATACATCCGGAAATGAAAGTCGCGGGTAGCAGTGGCATTCATGAACGCCGTAGTCATCAGCAGACTGATGAGGGACATGATTCCATAGTAGTACTGAATAACGTAGGGAGCATTTTTATGCACGCTGCCCACCGACCCGCCAATCATAACACGGTCGGAGGAAACGGCGCCCGTCACCATTCCTGAGATTACCAACAGAAATATCCATACCATGGGTGATTTCAGCCAGTATTTCAACTCATATTTAAAAAAAGTAAACATCGGATACAGGAATAGAGGTTAAATCATTTGATTGAGCCTGGCAAAAAAGACATCTTCAAGGGATTCCTCGGCAGGCTGAAATCCGTTATTCAGCGGTAAATCTGATAAAACATGGATCAGGGGTTTTCCGCCCACAAGTTTGTTCGATACAACTTTATAGTGTTGTTGGTAAGTGAGTAGTTCATCCTTCTCTACTTTTTTTTCCCATACCTTGCCTTTCAGGGCCAGCATGGCCTCATCCGTTTTCCCGGAAAACAGCATCATCCCCTGATCCATTATGGCCATATTCGGGCATAACTCCCTCACATCCTGAACGATATGGGTTGATAAGATAACAATTATATTTTCGCCGATTTCACTGAGAATATTATAGAACCGGTTTCTTTCACCCGGATCAAGGCCGGCGGTGGGTTCATCCACAATAATCAGTTTTGGGTTTCCGATGAGGGATTGCGCGATACCGAACCGTTGCCTCATTCCCCCACTAAAACTGCTGACTGTTTTTTTACGGAGTTCCCAGAGATTGGTTTTTTGTAACAGGTAACTGACCATTTCTTTTCTTTCACCCTTATGGGTAAAACCCTTGAGAACAGCCAGATGGTCGAGCAGTGCTGCAGCTGAAATTCTGGGATACACTCCAAATTCCTGGGGAAGGTACCCGAGAATTTTCCGGACGGCATTTTTATCTTTCAGCACATCGATATCGCCGAGTGTAATGGTTCCGTTATCGGGCTCCTGAAGGGTGGCAATGGTACGCATAAGGGTGGATTTCCCGGCGCCATTTGGGCCCAGAAGACCAAACATCCCCCGGCTAATGGTAATACTTACCTTATTTAGCGCCAGAACACCGTTCCCATAACGTTTGCTTAGGTTGGTAACCTGTAGTTCCATGGTAATTTTGTGAAATTGATTAGGATAATTATTGTTACGTCGGTTATTGGACGTTATTAGAGGTATAAAGTTACAATATCTCCGTTTGATATAAAACTACTTTTACTGAAGGAAAGCAACAAAAAAAGTTTTGTAAATCAGAATTTTATATTTTCGCCACCTCGGTTATTCATTCAAAGATTGTTCATCTGTTGATAATTAATCAATTATATACATTACAAGATATGAAAAATGCAGCAAAAATTCAAAAACACGACCTTCTGAAAGAAACTGTTGAACACATCGACATCGCCTCCTTTGATTCTACTCCCATCATTGATTCGATGCGCAATATGTCTTTTACTTCCAGAGACACTGCCAACGCTACCGATATTTTACAAAGGATGATCCGGGATAGAAAATGTTCAATAATACTAACCCTTGCCGGGAGTACCAGTGCCGGCGGTTGTATGAAGGTGTATGCCGATATGGTAAAATATAATATGATTGATGCCATTGTGGCAACCGGAGCTTCCATTGTTGATATGGATTTCTTTGAAGCGCTGGGATTTAAGCATTTTAAAGGTTCTCCCAATGTGGATGACAAAGTGTTGCGGGGTTTTTACATCGACCGCATCTATGATACTTATATTGATGAGGATGAACTTCAGGTATGTGACGGAACCATTAAAAAAATTGCCGACACCCTGGAGCCCAGGCCTTATTCTTCCAGAGAGTTTATCTGGGAGATGGGAAAGTATCTGGAACAAAATTCGGTTAAGAAAGAATCATTGGTAGAGCTCGCATACCGGCACAACGTTCCCATATTCTGTCCGGCTTTCAGCGATAGCAGCGCCGGTTTCGGACTGGTAAAGCATCAGTGGGAAAACCCGGATAAGCACGTATCCATAGATTCTGTAAAGGATTTTCTGGAATTGACACGGATTAAGATGGCTGCTGAAACCACCGGTTTGTTCATGATAGGCGGCGGGGTTCCCAAGAATTTTGCGCAGGATACCGTAGTTTGTGCTGAGGTACTCGGCGAATTTGCCCCCATGCATAAATATGCGGTTCAGATTACCGTAGCCGATCCCAGAGACGGCGCCTGCTCCAGCTCTACCCTGAAAGAGGCATCCTCCTGGGGAAAAGTGGATACGGTTTATGAACAGATGGTGTATGCCGAGGCTACCTCTGTATTGCCCCTGATGATCAGCTATGCTTACCATAAGGGCGACTGGAAAAAGCGCCAAAAATATGAATGGGCTAAATTGTTTGAGAAGAAATAAAGCGGTATAGCTTGATTCGTCTCGCTGACATTTTAAATAGCGGTTGTTCTTAATTTTTTGAAATATGAGTGCAAATAAAGAAGCATGGGGCTCAAGGGCGGGATTGATCCTGGCCATGGCCGGTAATGCAGTGGGACTCGGGAATTTTCTGCGGTTCCCGGTTCAGGCAGTTCAAAACGGAGGAGGGGCTTTTCTGATTCCCTACCTGGTTTGTTTCCTGCTGCTCGGGATCCCGTTGTTGTTCATTGAATGGTCGATTGGCCGGTACGGCGGTCAGTTCGGGCATCATACCACCCCTTTTGCCTTCGAAAGAATGGGACGGAACAGCTTTTGGAAATACATTGGTGTTTTCGGGATTTTCTCCAACGTGGCCATCGCTTCTTATTACTGCTACATCGAAAGCTGGACACTTTCCTATACCATGCATTCCGCATTCCGTACCTTCGATGGGCTAGATCAACATGGTGTAGCCTCATTTTTCGAAAATTATCTCGACCTGAGTACAACGACTACAGGGATACCCTATGAAGCGGTTGTTTTCTTTGTACTTTGCCTTGTTTTAAACACCTGGGTTTTAAGCCGCGGAATAAAAGGCGGGGTTGAAAAAATGGCCAAAATTGCCATGCCCCTGCTGATCATTTTTGCGATTTTCCTGGCTATAAAAGGAATCACACTGACTGCCGGCAGCGAAAATGCGGTGAATGATGGCTGGGTAGGGCTGAACTTTCTCTGGACTCCACAATACGATTCGCTTACCAATCCCAAGGTCTGGCTGGCTGCGGCAGGTCAGATATTCTTCACCTTGTCATTGGGACAGGGTTCTGTTCAGTGTTTTGCTTCTTATGTGAAAAAGAAGGATGATATTGCCCTCAACTCCATGTCGGCGGGCTGGATGAATGAGTTTGTAGAGGTAGTTCTCGGAAGCTCCATTATCATTCCTATTGCTATCGGATATTTTGGTATTGACCGGGTTCTCGAACTTACTTCGCTGGGCGGCCTGGGATTAGGTTTCAGGATCATGCCCTACCTGTTTGAACAATGGGGATCGATCATTGCCGCTTTAGCCGGTATTTCATTCTTTGGACTATTGTTTTTTGCAGGAATAACCAGTTCGCTGGCCATGGGTACGCCCATCCTCTCATTTATGCAGGATGAGTTCAGCTTTAAACGAAGAAACGCCGCCATGGTATTTGGAGTTATTGTTCTGATTTTAGGCTTACCTACTGTGCTGTTTTTCCAGAAAGGGGTGCTGGATGAATACGATTACTGGGCGGGCACGGTATCGCTGGTCGTGTTCGCCATGTTTGAAGCCATCCTGTTCTCCTGGGTGTTTGGCGTGAAAAAAGGCTGGAAGGAAATAACTACCGGCGCCGATATCAAAATTCCAGGGCTATATAAGTTTGTCCTTAAATTTTTTACACCGGTTTTATTGATCATAGTTTTTATGGGATCGCTGGTACGTCCGGTCAACGACGACTGGCTCAGCATTTCATTCACCAGTTGGCCGCTTCACAAGGAAAGTATCATCGGGCAGATCATTCATAAAGATATTGGTCCAAATAATAAGTATTTTAATGATGAATTCTATTCTGAAGTATCCGGTACCGTTGACAGTATCGGAAATATTGAAGGAAAGAATCAGATACTGATCAGGGTTGCCGATGTAAAAAATAATACTACCGTAACCAGTTATCAGTTAGGGGAAAAGCATGTACCTGTTGTAAAGACAGGAGATATTGTAAAGACAGGGGATGCCATTTATCAGGGCCCGGTGATCAACCGTATATTCTATATCGACATTTCCAGATTATTGCTGCTCAGCGTATTTGTATTGTCGGCGGTTATGGTATTTATTGCCGGCAGAAAAAGAAAAAAAAACATTCATCACTCTTAAGCGACTAAACCATGAATACAATTGCTTTGATTTTTATGATAACCTCACAGGTGTTGATCACCTTTATCACCGTGTATTTATTTGTAAGAGCGATGCGGAAAAAGGGCGGACAAAGCTCTTATACAGATTAACTGGGGCAGACTAAAAGATGGACAACGCTGCTACCGACCGCCAGTTCCGGAAAAACCTCAATCTTTTCGATTCAACCGCCATTGTGGTGGGGTCAATGATAGGCTCTGGGATTTTCATTGTAACCACCGATATGTCACTGGTATTGGGCGCCCCTGGCTGGGTATTGCTGGCCTGGCTCATCACCGGACTTATGACCATTATTGCAGCTGTAAGTTATGGAGAGCTGGCCGCCATGATGCCCAATGCAGGAGGACAATATGTTTATATCCGGGAGGCCTATAACCCGCTTACTGCCTTTTTATATGGCTGGACATTGTTCCTGGTAATCCAGGGCGGATCGATTGCCGCTATTGCCATGGCATTTGGGAAGTTTACCGGGGTACTTTATCCGTGGTTCTCCGAAAGCCATATTCTGGCCGACCTCGGAATTATTAAAATCAACAGTGTACACGTCATTGCCATCATTTCCATCCTGTTTCTTTCTTATATCAACTCAAAGGGAATCAGGATTGGAAAGATTGTACAGAATACCTTTACCTATTCCAAAACCCTGGCTTTGGGGATTTTTATCCTGGCCGGGATATTTTTCCTGAAAAATACGGAAGTCATCCGGTTGAACACCGAAATTTTCTGGGATGCCACCACCAATGTGGAAGGACTGGAAGGACCGGTTTCCGGATTTTCTTTACTCATTGTACTGGGTGTGTCTTTGGTGGGCGCCCTGTTTACCTATGATGCCTGGTACAACATTACGTTTACCGGCGCCGAGGTAATCAATCCTAAACGGAATATTCCCCTGGGGCTTTTCCTGGGAACGCTGTTGGTTACCATCATTTATCTGCTGGTGAATATTGTTTATATCATTGCCCTGCCTATGCGTGGAAACCCGGAAGGAACCACGGTTATTGAACAGGGGATACAATATGCTACCGACAGCCGGCTGGGAACCGCCGCCATGCAGGGACTGCTCGGCGACCGTGCATCTTTGGTAATGGCCATACTGGTCATGGTGTCCACCTTTGGCGCCAATAACGGGATTATTCTGTCCGGGGCCAGGGTGTATTATGCCATGGCTAAGGATAACCTGTTCTTTAAACAGGTGGGAATCCTGAATCGATTCAATGTACCCGGTAAAGGGCTTCTGGTTCAATGTGTCTGGGCCTGCCTGCTTTGCCTTTCGGGAACCTATAACAACCTGCTCGATTATGTGGTGTTTTCGGTACTAATCTTTTACTCACTGACGGTATTGGCGGTTATGGTCATGCGGATCAGAAAACCGCATATCGAACGTCCCTACAAGGCTTTCGGATACCCATACCTGCAGATATTATATCTGGTAGCGGCCGTTTTTATCATGTTGGTATTACTCATATACAAACCCGATTACACCTGGCCGGGATTAATCATTGTATTTCTTGGGGTTCCGGTGTATTATGGCCGGAGGGTTTGGCAAAGAAGGATGGGTAAAAACTACACTAATGAGTTATAAATTTTAATTTAAAATTTATTTAGCCAGGTTAACAGTCAACGAGTCATCCCGAGGCCTTAGGAATGGTTTTCCTACTGTGCGATTGATAATAAGGAACTCTTTTAATCCTCTTTGTGGCCTTTGCGGCTAAGGGTGAAACCCATCTGGTATTAATTCTCGCAAAGTCGCAGTGGAAATTACGAAGAACGCAAAGAATATCCAAATACAATGTTTCAGATAATCCGTTTCTTACAAACTTGTCATTGGCAATGCAGTGAGCGATCTCTCACTTCGCTCGAGATGACCCGATAAAGCAGATACTATTTCATGCCTGAAATGCCCAAATGTCAAATGGCCAAATGCCCAAATGATGAAACCGTAAATCGTAAAACCTTTTCTTTTCCCGGAACCCGGTTTACAGTCCCAGCTGGTTCATGATAAACTCAAAAGTAAACGTCCAGTTTTCGATCATCTGAGCGGTACTCTGACCACTACCGTGGCCGCTGTTGTAGTCTACATACATGATCACCGGACTGATCTGGCCGGTATTGTTCTGCAGAGCCGCTGTAAACTTACGGGCATGCATGGGATCCACACGGCTGTCGTTAACCCCGGTGGTGACCAGCATGGTGGGAATATTCACCCCTCTCCGGATATTATGGTAGGGAGAGTAGGCCAGCAGCCATCTGAAATCGGCTTCGTTTTCAGAGGAGCCGTATTCGGGTATCCAGTAGCGGGCAATCCGGAACTGGTGATAGCGGATCATATCGAGCAGGGGAACCTGGCAAACAATGCTTTTATACAGATCGGGCCTTTGCAGGGCAATGGCGCCCATCAGCAATCCGCCGTTACTGCCGCCCATAGCCACAATCCGGTTGGTGTTGGTATACTTTTCCCTGATCAGCCATTCGGCGCAGCTGTTGAAATCGTCAAAGCAGTTTTGCTTATTGGCCAGCATACCGTCTTCATGCCATTTTTCGCCATATTCATTACCCCCCCTGATACCGGGTTCCACCACCACACCTCCCCGGTTGATAAATGAAGCATAAAATCCGAAATATCCCGGTTCGATACCTGCATTGAATCCGCCATAAGCCGTCAACAGAACAGGATTCTCCCCGTTGAGAACCATGTCTTTGCGATGAACCACGAAAACCGGTACCCGGGTGCTGTCCTTAGAATAATAGAATTTGAGTTCACCCGTAATATTACTCATATCAACCGGTAGTATCCGCTGATAATAAAGGCGCCATTTGAAATCTTTGGGAGAGGCCACAAAAGTTTTTGGAGTCGAGGTAAATGAACTCAGGGAGATATAAACGGAATCTTCTTCCCGGTTATAATAAATGCTGCCCACATTACCGGTTTCGGGGAGTTCAATGGTTTTGAGTTTTTTACCGGCCAGAGAGTACAGGGTTAACCGGCTCATAATGTCCTTTTTATCCTGAATGATGATGTTGTTTTTGGTAACCACATAGCTCTGCATCACCGTTTCACTTTCCGGAATCAGGGTTTTCCAGTCTTTATATTCCGGTTTGTTTTTGCTGGCTGTCATCAGCCTGAAATTGGGGGCATTATCATTGGTAAAAATGTACAAAAGATCACCAATGGCTTCAGGATAAGCATTGAATTTTTTGCTTTCATAAATCAGCTGCCCTTTTTCAAACGTTCCGGTTTTGCGTATAAAACAACTGTTCGAATAAAAATCGCCTTCCCCGTAAAAGGTAACATCGCTGTAACGGTTGTCGTAAATATAATAACTGTTTTGAGCATCCTTCGTAGTGCCAATGAAAACCGCTTTTTCGAATGGTTCTCCCACTTTCCACCAATAGGTTTTGAGCGGGTTTTGTTTATCCACATCTTCCGGTGTACGTATGGTAACATAAGCATGTTGCTGATCCTGTGCCCATTGAAATCCGAAGGTGTTTTCCAGCGAAGTGTGCAGAAATTTACCGGTGCGGGTATCGATAAAGTAGGTGGTGTTGATTTCAGAGCCGCTTTTCTGAGCCATTACAGCGGCTCTTTCTCCATCGTAGGTATAATCAATACCGCTTGTAGAAGTGCTTCCGGTGGAATCCAGCCGGACAGGATCCCAGATCAGAACTTTCTTTCCGTCGAGAATGGTATACAGCTGATATTGCTTATCCCCTTTCTTTTTCATATTCTGAAATACCCGTTGCCCTCTTTTGTTCAGTGGACCTTCATAGTCCATATCAATATAACCGGCGATTTCCTCCCTCAGTCCCGGGTGGGTTTTTTGTGTTTTCCGGAGGAACTCTGTGCCATAATCGTGCTGGGCTTTCATCCATTCGATCACTTTGGGGTCGTCTTTGTTTTCGAGCCAGCGGTAATCATCGGTAAGTAGCACCCCATGCAGGGTGTCGGTAACAGGAATGGCCTGAGTGGGTGGAGGTGTGAACCGGGTTTGTGCATGCAGCGTAAGCGCCATCAGAATGAGCGTTGAAAAAGAGATTAAAGTCTTCATAATGAACATAATTTTATATCGCAAAACTAAAATTATTTATGATCTGTCCGGGTAAGTTCACAAATATTGTAAGAAACATTCAGATTTCAAAAGCCTGTTATCTTTGCCGGAAAAAATGGATATGAAAATTGATCTCAGAAGCGATACCGTTACCCGGCCGACACCAGCCATGCTGGAGGCTATGTTTAATGCCAGGGTGGGCGATGATGTTTTTGGAGAAGACCCTGCCATGAATGAACTTGAGCAAAAAGCGGCTGACAGGTTTGGCAGGGAAGCCGCATTGTTTTGTCCTTCAGGCACCATGACCAACCAGATTGCCATTAAGGTACATACCCGTCCGGGCGATGAAGTGATATGTGACCAAACCGCTCATGTTTACAATTATGAAGGGGGAGGAATCGGGTTCAATTCCGGGTGCTCCGCAAGGCTTCTCCAGGGCGATAAAGGCCGCTTCAAGGCTTCAGATGTGGAAGAAAATATTCACTCTATCCACGATGTTCACCGGCCGTTGAGCCGGCTGGTGGTAATTGAAAATACCTGCAACCGTGGGGGCGGGAGCATCTGGAATATGGCCGATATGGCCAAAATCCGTAAAACCTGCGATGATCACGGATTGGCTTTACATCTCGATGGCGCCAGGTTGTTCAATGCCCTTGCCGAAACAGGTGAATCGCCAGCCATTTACGGAAAAGTTTTTGATTCCATTTCCATTTGTCTGTCGAAAGGATTGGGGGCTCCGGTTGGTTCGTTGCTTATTGGAGATCAGAATTTTGTAAAGCAGTCCCGCAGAATCCGGAAAGTATTGGGCGGAGGAATGCGCCAGGCAGGTTACCTTGCCGCTGCAGGAATCTATGCCCTTGAACATCATGTTGAGCGGCTGAAAGAGGATCATCGCCGGGCAAAATACCTTGGCGCTGTGATATCCGGGTTGCCTTATGTTGATGAGGTATTTCCCATTCCCACCAATATCATTATCTTCAGGCTTGCCAATCATACCACGGCTGCCGGTTTTGCCGAAAAGATGAGAGAACGGGATATCCTGGTACATCCTTTTTCAAAACAAGCAGTACGATTGGTCACCCACCTCGATTTTGATGATGCGATGCTGGAAAAGACGGAACAAGCATTAAAAATATTTTAGATTTTAGATTTTGGATTGAAATACAATTCGTTAGGTTTACTATCCACGAGTCATCTCGAACGAAGTGAGAGATCCCTCGCTTTACCACCAACGTCAGGTTTTATAAGATGCAGATTGTCAGGTATATTTTGTTTCCTTTGCGATCTTCGTAATTTCCATAGCGACTTTGCGATAACTGTATTCAGACGGATTTTACGCAAAGCCGCCAGGGATTCGCAAAGGTCACAAAAAGAAGTGCAAAAGATCATACATCGTCTGTTACCCTTAAGTAGCCAAAAAACCTTAATTTTGCAGCCCAACTAAACCCAACTCACCATGTCGTTTTTTACTGAAAAATTTACCGGAGAAGGATTTACCTTTGATGATGTGCTGATTGCACCCGCCTATTCTGAAGTAATGCCCAGGGAAACTGATATCAGTACTTTTTTTACGCGTAAGATAAAATTAAACCTTCCGGTGGTATCGGCCGCTATGGATACCGTAACCGAATCGGTTATGGCCATTGCCATGGCCCAGGAGGGCGGAATTGGTGTGCTTCATAAGAACCTCACCATTGACCAGCAGGCCAATGAAGTAAAAAAGGTGAAAAGAGCCGAAAACGGGATGATCCTCGATCCGGTTACTTTACCCATGAATGCCCGGGTTGAAGATGCCCTGAGTATCATGCGGGAATATAAAATCGGGGGAATCCCGGTAGTTGACAACAACAAGCGGCTGGTAGGGATTATCACCAACCGCGATCTCCGTTTTGAACGTAACCTGAAAAGGCCGGTTACAGAAGTCATGACCCGTAATAATCTGATCACTACCAATATAAATACCGACTTTGAAAAAGCTGCCGACATTCTTCAGGAATACAAGATTGAAAAACTTCCGGTGGTGGATCAGGATTTCAGGCTGATCGGACTGATTACCTATAAAGACATCATAAAAATCAAAGCCCGGCCCAACGCCTGTAAGGATGAAAGGGGACGTTTAAGGGTTGCCGCGGCAGTAGGCATATCAAAAGACATGATGGAAAGGGTGGATGCCCTGATCCGTAATGAAGTGGATGCTCTGGTGATCGATACGGCTCATGGCCATACCCGTGGAGTGATTGAAGCTGCACGGAAAGTTAAATCAGCCTACCCGGAGGTGCAGCTGGTTGTCGGGAACATTGCCACGGCAGAAGCGGCTTTAGCCCTGGCAGATGCCGGAGCGGATGCTGTAAAAGTAGGAATTGGTCCGGGATCGATATGTACTACCCGGATCATTGCCGGAATCGGGGTTCCACAGTTATCCGCCGTGTACGATGTGGCCAAAGCCCTTAAGGGGACCGGTATTCCGGTAATTGCTGACGGAGGAATCCGGTATACAGGTGATATTGTTAAAGCCATTGCCGCGGGAGCCAGTTCCATTATGGCCGGCTCTATGTTTGCCGGAGTAGAAGAATCACCAGGTGAAACCATCATTTTTGAAGGCAGAAAATTTAAAACCTATCGCGGAATGGGCTCCATCGAAGCCATGCAGGCCGGCTCCAAAGACCGGTATTTTCAGGACATGGAAGAAGACATCAAAAAACTGGTTCCTGAAGGAATTGTGGGAAGGGTACCCTACAAAGGAACGCTTTCGGAAGTTATCCTGCAGATCATTGGCGGACTGAGAGCCGGAATGGGTTATACCGGTTCAAAAGATATTGCCACCCTGCAAAATGCCCGGTTTATCAGAATTACCTCCGCCGGCATCACTGAAAGCCATCCACACAGTGTAACCATCATTAAAGAAGCGCCCAATTACAGCCGGTGACGGGTGACGGGTGATTGGTGAAAGGTGACTGGTAACTGGTGAAAGGTGATTAGTGAATGGTGAATGGTGAATGGTGAAAGGTCTGAAAATCCCCCCATTATGCCCGTAGGGCAGTCATATATGTAGCCCAGCGCCACCAACGATCCCCATTATGCCCGTAGGGCAGACATACGGTCTTTTAATAGCCTCATGTCTGATCTCAATTTAAATGGCTTTTTCTACAGTCTGTGCTTTAATTTTTCCATCATCGTTTTTTTCCAGGGAAGGAAATCCCCTTCAATGATATGTTTTCGGGCCTCATCCACCAGCCATAGATAAAATGCCAGATTGTGCAGGCTGGCGATCATTGGTCCCAGCATTTCTTTGGCGGCAAACAGGTGACGTAAATATGCGCGGGTATGTACGGTGTCAAACCAGGAAGCGCCGTCTTCTTCAATGGGTGAGAAGTCATTTTCCCATTTCTTATTTCTCAGGTTGATATATCCCTGGCGGGTAAAAATCATTCCGTTACGACCGTTACGGGTTGGCATCACACAATCAAACATGTCTACTCCCAGGCTGATACATTCGAGGATGTTCCAGGGGGTACCTACACCCATGAGATATCTGGGTTTGTCGTCAGGCAGAATACTGCAAACCAGCTCAGTAAGTTCATACATTTCGGCGGTAGGTTCCCCTACCGATAAACCGCCAATAGCATTTCCCCCGGCATTTTTTTCGGCAATATACTCTGCCGACTGCATTCTGAGATCCCTGTAAACACTGCCCTGAACAATGGGAAACAAGGTCTGGTCGAAACCGTAGCGGGGCTCGGTTTCATTGAAACGGGTCATACATCTGTCGAGCCAGCGGTGGGTAAGGTTCATCGATTTCAGGGCATAATCATGATCGGAAGGGTAAGGGGTACACTCATCAAACGCCATGACGATGTCAGCACCGATAATCCGCTGGATGTCCACGGCATATTCGGGTGTGAAGGTATGTCTGGAGCCATCAATATGCGATTGGAATATGGCCCCTTCATCCTTTAATTTACGGTTGTTGCTCAGTGAAAAGATCTGATATCCCCCGCTGTCGGTCAGGATGGGTTTATCCCATCCGATAAATTTGTGCAACCCCCCGGCTTCCGAAAGGATTTCCAGTCCTGGACGCAGGTACAGGTGATAAGTATTTCCCAGGATAATCCGGGCTTTTACATCTACTTTCAAATCTCTGAATGTCACCGCTTTTACACTCCCCACCGTTCCCACCGGCATAAATACAGGGGTGGCGATTTCCCCCCGCGAAGTGGTAATTACTCCTGCCCGAGCCCGGGAAGCCTCATCACGACTATCTATTCTGAATCCAATCATACAATGTTAAATAAGCGGTCAAAAGTAAGTCAATTTAATGTTTCTTGATATTATTTGTAAAGTTTGGGTATTTTTGCCCCTTCAAAAAGATATTTTAATGTTGAACGAAATAACCACATATATTGATCTTCAGTTGATTGAACAGATAGACTGGCATTACATACTGTTGATCATCTTTTTTTATGCCGTTACGGTTCAACTGATCTATCAGTGGGTGGTATTCAGCCGGATTGGTTTTTACCGGAGAAAAAAACCGTCACTTCTTTCAAATCCGGTTTCCGTTGTTATTTATTCAAGAAATGAAGCCCATCATCTTCGGACTAATATACCCATATGGATGGAACAGGATTTTCATGACTATGAAATCCTTATAATCAATGATAATTCTGATGATGATACGGAGGAATTACTGAAAACATTCAGTGGAATTTATCCGAATCTAAAGATCATCAATCTTGGTCAAAACCTAAATTTCTTCACGGGAAACAAATTTGCCATAGCCATCGGAATTAAGTCGGCAAAACATGATATTGTGCTGTTTACCTATGCCCATTGCCTGCCTTCCGGAAAGCAATGGATCCGGAATTTTCAGTCGCATTTTACACCCGGGAAGGAAATAGTGCTGGGGCACACCCAATTTATTGGGAAAAAGAGATCGGGTAACCTGCTGGCAAGATATGATCTTTTTGAGATGTCGCTCCGATATTTGTCATTTGCCAAAGCCGGGATGCCCTATATGGGGGTCGGCAGTAATCTGGCCTACCGGAAGTCACTGTTTTACAGTGAAGGTGGCTTCATTCCGCACTATAATATCAATACCGGCGAAGATGATCTTTTTATCAACCGCGCTGCCAAAAAAAGAAATACAGACATTGAGATACATCCGGAAAGCCTGGCTAATTCATCAAGAAAACTGAACACCAGGTTGTGGCTCCACTTAAAGTACAAACAACAGCATACCTATCGGCATTACCGGTATATCCACAGGTTGGTTCTGGGCCATTACCACTTTAGCCGGTTTATATTCTGGATTATCTTTGCATATCTTGCCATGGTTTTTTATATGTGGCCTTTCCTTTTCGGAGCCTTTTTCCTGAGAGTTGCCAGCCAGCTTATCATTTATAAAGGAGCTCTCAAACGCCTGAATGATAAAAATTTATGGCTCCTGTCCCCGTTTCTCGAAATCATACTTTTGGTAATCAATCCCTTTATCAAATTTTCCGGGTATTTTGTTCATAAAAAAGAATGGTACTAAGGGTATTGACCATTGTATGTCTTTTGCGTTCTTCGTAATTCAATTTATAATTCATAATTCCTTTTAGTGTGGGGCAGTGTTTAAGGATTTGTGTTTTCGGGTAAATCATATCAGTTTTGATATATATTTGTGCCATGGAAACGAATTCTAAGGCAAATTACTGTTTAAATCAATAATTATCAACTAATTACAAATTTTTGATTATGAGAAAACTATACAAATTATTCTGGTTATTACCATTGCTTCTTTCTCTTCAAACCTTTTCACAATCCAATCAATACCTTCATTTCGACAAGGTTGATGATTTTGTGGTTCTTGAAAATGCTTCACAATATTTTTCCGGCACCACACAACTTTCCATTACCGGTTGGTTTTATTGTGATGCGCTGGCCTACGGACAGGGTTATATGGGTTTCAGGATTGGCAGCGGTACTGCTGAGTTTTACCTGATCCAGCTGAATAACGGTGTGATGGAATGCCGGTTGAAAACCACTTCCGGTCTGTATGAATACGTTGCTCCGGCCAATACGGCCATCCCACAGGTTTGGCAACATCTGGCCTGGATTTATGACGGCACTTCCATCAAGCTTTATGTTAATGGCGCATTAAAAGGAAGCGCAACGGCTACCGGGGTATTCCAGGGGGCTAACGTTCCTTTTGGTATCGGAAAAAGTATTTTAGGGGGATTTAACTTTGTCTACGGTGGAAGGATCGATGAGGTCTCCGCATGGAATAAAGCCCTTACACAGGCCGAAGTACAGGATCTAATGGAAAACGAACTTACCGGTAATGAAACAGGTTTGCAGTTATATTACAAATTTAATCAGGGTGAACCGGGAGGTAATAATACTTCCATTACCAAACTGATTTGCGAAGTCGGGAGCGGAGAACGGGATGCTGATCTGATGAACTTTGCGTTGACCGGTCCGACTTCCAATTTTAACGGAACCCTGAACCCGGGTTATCAGGCCATTTCATTCCCTCAAATCCCCAACCACCTGACTTCCGATCCTCCCTTTAACCTTGAAGCTACCGCTACTTCCGGATTACCGGTTCAGTTTGAAGTGGTTTCTGGTCCGGCAACACTCAACGGCACCCTGCTAACGCTTACCGGAAATGCAGGAGAGGTGGTCATTAAGGCCACCCAGCCCGGAAACGGCACCTATGATCCGGCCGATCCGGTGTTTAATACCTTTATGGTGATTGATCCACAGACTAATGTACCAGAAATTGACGCCCGTAATCCATTACCCGGAAATGTTTATGTATCCTCCCTGAACTATATCCAGCTGGCTACTTTTGTAACCATCCCCTATCCCGATTTGTTCTCCGTTCAGGAAGTGAAATTTACGGTTAATGGTCAAACGCTGTATCCCACCAACTGGGGCAATGGTTATTATTCGGGCTGGTGGGCGCCACCTTCCTATGGCAGTCATATTATCACCATTACGGCTAAAAATAATTTTGGAGCGATGTCTACGCAAAATGTTAGTATAAATGTGGTCAACCAGGCTACTAATCTTGAGATACAGGCTGCTGAAAATATCTGGGTCAGTACAGCTACGCCGTCAATAGTAGTTGATGCCGAATTGCCTTCCTTCCTGGATGCTTTTGGTCAGATAACGGCTTCCCTCGAACTAACCTGTCCAACCGGCGGCTGTGGCGAATGGGACCGGGTGGCCAGTATTGATGCCCGGGGTCACGACGGAAAATGGGTGGAAATCATACGATATATCACCCCTTACGGAGTCCCCTGCAACCACTCACTGGATGTAACCGATTTCATGTCGATCCTTCAGGGGAAAATATCCCTGCGATTCAACTGTGCAACCCTCGACAACGGCTACCTGTGGAGCCTGGCTTTCAATTATAATACCGGTACTCCGGCCTTCAAATACAGCAAAATTGATATTATCTGGCAGGACACTTACCAGTTTGGCGATTATGCCAACCTGCAGCCGGTTGAAATGATTGATTACTCTTTCCCCGAAAACGCGTTGGCTGCCACCATGAAACTGGTATCTACCGGTCATGGCTGGGGTAACCTGAACACTGGGAATGCTGCTGAGTTTCATGATGATACCCATCATATTCATGTGAATGGGGTTCAAACTTTCGAGCAGCATAACTGGCAGGATTGCAATCCCAACCCAGATGGTTGCCAGCCTCAAAACGGCACCTGGTATTATGACCGGGCCGGTTGGTGTCCCGGAGCCATTGCTCACTGGTTCGACTTCAATATGACGCCTTATGTACAACAGGAAAATGTTCAGCTTAAATATGTTTTTGATCAAGATTACGTCGATCTTTGCCATCCCAACCATCCTGACTGCGTTACCGGAGTAACCTGCACGGATTGCGACGACGGGTTTAATCCGCATCTCGTGGTAGCCTGTAACCTGGTTTCCTTCGGGAATATTCCACTCGATGAAGCCAATATAGTGGGTATTGATGAAAGTTATTTCAACCTTTCCTCTTATATTGCCCTTATCCCCAATCCGTCTGCATCCTTTACCGATCTCGAATTTTACGGTGAATCGCTGTTTGATAAATCTGTGGTAAGAATTGAAACCATGGCCGGAAAAACTCTTCAAAGTTTCGCATGGAACGGCGAAAAGAAAACCATTGATCTTACCGGAATGTCAAAGGGCGTATATTTTGTAATTATTGAATCGGAACAAAACAGAGCCGTTAAGAAGCTGATCGTACAATGATACTTGCTTGAATGTCAGAATATTTCGAAAAAGGGTTTTTGACATTTATCCGGATAGTTCGATGCAGGTCTATTTCCCGCCGATTGCGCAGAATTACGCAGAAATGCAATACCAATATTAATTCTGCGTGAATCTGCGCAATCTGCGGGAGCATGTTTTACATTGGCATCAAAGAAATATGCTGGCTATTCTTCCAGTGTGAAAAAGAAGGTGGCCCCTTTTCCGGGTTCTGATTCCGCCCAAACCTGTCCGCCATGTTTTTCAACAATCTTTTTTACCGTAGAAAGCCCCACACCGGTACCCTTAAAATCAGAGGTTTTGTGAAACCGCTGGAAGGGTTGAAACATCTTATCAGCCTTAGTCATATCAAAACCGGCTCCGTTATCTTCTATAAAATATAGGGTGTGTCCGTAAAAATCCTTTTTACCGAAACGGATCGAAGCATTTTCAACCTTCTCAGAATATTTGAAAGCATTCCCCAACAAATTGTCAAATACTACGCGGATCATTTTATCATCGGCTTTGGCTTTGATATTTGGGGTAATAATAACCTCAACATTTCGGGATGGATTTCGGGCCAGAACTTTCTCCATAGTTTCCCTGGCAATCTCAGACAGATCCACCATTTCCTTTTCAAGTGCAGCAGTACCGGAACGGGCAAATGCCAGCAGATCGTTGATAAGATTCGACATCGACCAGGCTGAATCGTGAATAAACCGGAGAATTTTTTTTGTCTCCTCATTCATTTCATAATGGGGATCAATGGTCAGAAGGTCTGTAAAACCAATAATCCCGTTAAGTGGCGAACGCAAATCATGAGAGACCATTCGCGTAAACGCTTCGAGATCGTTATTGGCCGAAACGAGGTTTTCATTGGCAATTTCAAGTTGGGCTTTCATGGCTGTAAGCTCATCATTACGTTGAATGGCGGCTTCGTAAACAGAAAGCAGTAAGTCAAGAATTTGCTTTTTATCGGAATTAATCTGGTACTTCTGTCCGCGGAATACCAGTTCAATCAACATTTCAGGGCTTCCTGCGCTTCTGATGGCCCGGTTGATGAGCATATACTGAATTCTCGAAAACAGGTAGTTCTCATCATAGGGTTTGGTTATGAAGTTATCAGCGCCCGCCTGCAATCCCTTGATAATATCATGCGGATCCTGTAGGGAGGTGAGCAAAATAACCGGAATGTAGGGAAGCCCGGGAGCGCTTTTAATTTTGGAACAAAAAGTATAACCATCCCATCCAGGCATTACTATATCGCTGATAATCAGCTCGGGAGGGTTTTCAAGCGCATATTCATAGGCATCCTCTGCATTATTGAATATTTTAAAATTGATTTGGTGGTTTTGAAAAAAGAACTCCAGTTTTTTTGCCTGTACCAGAGAATCCTCCACAGCCAAAATATAGCCTGGACCAAATACCATTTGAAAGGAATTACTCATAATTCAGGGTGAATATTTAAAAGGTTAATAATTTCAACAGCAATTTTATCGGGAGGCAGTACCTTTCCCGCGGCACCTGATTTTACTGCTTCGCCGGGCATTCCGAATACCAGGCAGCTGGCTTCATCCTGCACCAGGGTAACCGCACCGGCATCTTTCAGCTTTTTTAATTCAGCAGCGCCGTCTTTTCCCATACCCGAAAGAAGAACAGCCAAAACCTGAGGTCCGAATATTTCTCCAATACCTTTAAACAGAACATTTACCGAAGGACGATGAATTAATTGTTCTGGTTGACGGGTAACACACAGTGTGTTTTTTGATTTTACGGTCAGGTGATGGTCGCCCGGAGGCATGTAAGCATTTCCTGGCTGTATTTTCTGATCATCCTGGCCAATATGTACCGGAATATTTGAAAAAGTATTCAGCCAGGTACAGAATCCTTCAGCAAAATTGGCATCGATATGTTGTACAATAAGTACAGGCAACGGAAAACTTTTAGGCAGACAGCTGAGGATGGTCCTGATTCCTTCCGGCCCTCCGGCACTCGCTCCAATAGCCAGTACCTGGAATGGTCCCGGTGATGCGGGAGGAACTGAAGCAAAAGAGGATTGTATTATTTCCTGGCGAGGCTCTTCTCTTTTAACAACCGCCGCTTTTTTTCTCCTAACCACCTTTACCTCCGACATGATTTTAAGCGTATTCAGATAGCTTTTTGAGGACGAAGAAAATTTGGGATGTCCGGGGCCGTGAGGACGCGGAATAATGTTAACAGCGCCGGCTTCCAGCACGTTCATGGCCATTTCAACCTCAGAGGAATTATAAAAACTGCTTACTATGACCACGGGAACCGGAATTTCCTGCATGATCCTCCGGGTGGCTTCCACTCCGTCCATAACGGGCATCTGAATATCCATACTCACAATATCCGGTTTGAATTTCATTACATAATCGTAAGCCTGCTTCCCGTTCTCAGCAACGGCCAACAATTCAAACCGCTCATCAGACAAAACCAATCCTTTGAGCAACTTTTGCCCCACCAGTGAATCCTCCACAATCAATACCCTGATTTTCCTGTTTTCCATTATTAATTGCTAATTACTCATTGCTCATTGCTCATTAGTTAAATAAGTCGTTGTATGGTTTCAATAAGATCGCTCTTTTCAAAGCTGCTTTTTACGATATAGGCATTGGCGCCGGCTTCAAGTCCGCGCTGGCGGTCGTCAGCTGATTCAAGAGCCGTGACCAGAATTACCGGAATTTCTGAAAGTTTCTTGTTTTCTCTGATTTTAGCGGTTAGTTCAAATCCATTCATCCTGGGCATTTCAATATCCGATACCACGAGGTCAAAGTTCTCAACCAGGAGTTTCTGATAACCATCATACCCATCTATGGCTGTTTTAACCTGATATCCGGCATTTTCAACAAAATTCCTGAGCATGGTTCGAATGGTAACGGAGTCTTCAGCAATCAACACCTGCTTTTGTTCTGATATTTGTCCGGTTGATTCTTTTAAAGAGGTACTTTCGGAAATGAAGGTCTTATGGGATGCGGTATCCATGAGTTCGTTAACGTTGAGTATGAGCACTACCCGGCCATCTCCGGCGATAGTAGCTCCGGCAATATTTTTCACATGGATGAGCAACGGCCCTAAATCTTTTACAAGGCCTTCCATCTCCCCAATAACCTCATCCACAGCCAGCGCCATTTTTTTCTGGTTGACATTGAGTATGAGTGCCGGAACATAATCCCTGTTATCTTTTGCAGCTCTGGCACCGGGCAGGCTGATCAAATCTGACAAGCTTACCCAGGCAATGGCTTCTCCGCCAATCAGGATGGTTTTTCTGGATCCGACGGTTTTTGTTTCTACTGGAGCGGTTCTGAGGGCTCTTTCAACGGTATTGGTGGGAACTGTAAAATACTGACCGGTAGTGCGAACCAAAATGCCCCGGTAGGTAGCAATAGTTTGCGGAAGAACAAGTGTAAAAGAGGTTCCGGTTCCGGGGACAGATGTTAATTCGATCTGTCCGCCTAATTTTTCAACTTTTTCGGCTACAATAGCCATTCCCAATCCGCGTCCGGAAATATTCGTAATGTAATGGCTTGATGATACTCCTGAACTGAAAATCAGCCGGTAAGCCTCTTCATCTGAAAGCCGATCGGCCTCGGTTGCCTGAATCACTCCATTTTTAACAGCTGAACTGATGACCCTGTTTTTATCAATACCGGCCCCATCATCCCGGATGGTTAGAACAATCCGGCTGTCGATTTCCTGTAAAATGGAAATCTGAATATGCCCGGTTTCGGCTTTACCCGCTTTCTTTCTTTCCTTTGGCGGTTCAATGCCGTGATCCATACAATTCCGGACGATATGAATCAAAGGGTCTTTTATTTCTTCCAGTATTCTTCGGTCGATTTCAATATGATCGCCCGATATACTCACCTCTATTGGTTTTGAGAATTCCTTTCCCAAATCACGGACTATTTTCGGAACGATCGAAAGCAGGGAAGAAAAGGGATATAAAAGGGTTGAGCGGATGTCTGTCAACAGTTGGTCTGTATTTCTGGCCAGCACCTGTCTGAATCTGACAACCTCCTTGTTGATACGGGTCAATGCTTCAGTATGATTTTTCAGCAGGAGATCATATTGACTCCACATGGCTCCGGTTTTGGCATTTCCGGGTTCACTTTCCAGACCTGGAATTTTTTCTTCCGTTTCATGGATTTTGTTTTTTTCCCCCATCAGCGAAGAGATGGCTGCATCTATTTCGCCGGAAAGGTAGTCGATAGTGGATTTGCTGATGATCAGTTCTTCCGACTGTTGCAAAATGGCATTCAGTTTTGAAGTGGAAATCCTGATGGTTTCATTTTCGGAGGGCTTTTTCGATACATTATCAGGGATAATTGGTGATTGAGCATTGCCCAACATAACCGGTTCAAAGTCAGCTTCAACAGGTTCCGGAGGATGAATTTCCTCTTCCTGTCCGGTCAACGGCTGAGATTCCTTTCCGATAGCCGGATAAGGCTGGACAAGATCCGTCACAGCGTTTTTTTTGTTTTTCAGCAGAAAGTCCAGGTTTTTCAGGACATGACCAAGCGTGCCGGGATGTGGTTTTTTTGAGGGAGCATCAATGGCAGACAGGTAAAGTTTCATCAATTCCATGGCATGAAGAACCTGATCGGTTAAATCCTGATGTAATTCAAGTTCTTTCTTTTTCACCAATCCGAATGCAGTCTCCAGCGACATGCATATTTTTTCAATCTCAGGCAGGTTCACGGCCCTGGAAGCGCCTTTCAGACTGTGTACTTCTCTGAATACCGTTTCAATGATTTTCTCCCGTTCTTTCTCAGGAACCACGCTGTCCAATTTCAGCAAACCCGAAACTACTGATTCATAGTGTTCGGCGGCCTCAATTTTAAAGTCATTGAGCAGCTCCTTCAGAAAAGCTTCTTCGGATGGGTTCATGCCCTGATCAGAGTTTGTATTTTTCGATGATATTTTTCAGATTCTGCCCCAGTTGATTCAGGTCATGAGCGGCGGCCTGAGCCTGACGGATTCCGCTTACATTTTGCTCGCTGGCCTGCCTGATGTTGCCCATAGCCGGAACGATCTGTTCAATACCTGCCATTTGCTGCTGGTTGGAAGAGGATATCTGGATGGAAGCCTGTTGCGCTTCTTCAACGTTTTCGGCCAATATTTCAATCACTTCACTGCTTTGGTTCACCAGAACCTTACCATCTTCAACCGTTCTGGCGCCCTGATCGGTAACCCCAACGGCATGATTTACTGATTTATTGATTTCATTCAAAATCTCTTTTACCTGCAGGGTAGCTTTTTTGGATTGGTCGGCCAGGCTTCTGATCTCCTGAGCTACTACGGCAAACCCCCTGCCATGTTCCCCTGCTTTGGCGGCTTCAATGGCTGCATTAACCGCCAGCAGGTTGGTCTGATCAGCAATATCGGCCACGCTGGATGTAATCTCCCCAATGGACCGGTTTTGTTCTGAAAGCTTTAAAATAGTAGAGGAAATCAATCCCATCTGATGGTCTATCTTTTTCATGGCTTCTATGACCGAATTTACTGCTTCCCGGCCATTTTCCACCGAATCAGCTGCTTTTTGGGAGCTCAGCAGCAAAGCCTGTGCTTTTTGATTCGATATCATGGAGGTTTGATGAATTTCCTCGATAGTAGTTGAGGTTTCTGATACTGCGGTGGCTGTTTCGGCAGCACCGGTGGATATTTCAGTTACTGTTCCCAGAATTTCAGCAGCCGAAGTACCCAGTACATTAACGCCAGATTTGATTTCCCGGGCTACCCGGTTCAGCATTCTCAGCATTAATGTCATAAAAAACAACGCCAGGATTACCAGCCCTGTTCCCAAGCTAAAGTTGACTACCTGAACTGTACGGTCAAGCGCTTTATTTTTTTCTACCAATAAGCGAACTTTTTCATCAAGTACCGATTCAAGCTGTATGATAGCCTTTCTTACCATTTCATATTTTTCATTCCACAACGAAAAATTATACTGGTTGAGAATTTCGGTTCCGGAAGCAGTCACCTCTGCCAGTAATTTTTTTCGGTCTTCCATTATTTCAGCGAATTGCAGGGTAAGTTGCCGGAAAGAAGCGCGTTCTTCATGGAAATTCAGCATTTTTCTGTCAGCATCTCCGATCCTTTTTTCTAATTCTCCGATCCTGGTTTGCATGTTCGAAATAACTTTGTCACGTTCTGCCTGATTGTTGGCATGCAACAGTTCCAAAGTAAGAACGGTAAGCCGGTTCTGGTCGGAGCGCAATTGAGTAAGGGAGCGGGTCAGGCTGTCTAACTGCAATATTTGTTCATGTTGACGGTGTATTTTACCAAAGTTGATATAGGTAGCCAACACAATGACGCAAATGAAAACGATCAGAACGGATAATCCCATAATCAGTTTTACACGTGTGCCTAATGAAAAAGGTTTGTTCATGTTTTGGTCCTCCGGATATTTATGTAATTATTTTACTATCAATTTATTACTGTTTAATATTTGAGATGCATCCAGCAATATCAACCCAGATATATCCACGCCGGAGATAAATTCTGTACCGGTTTGATCCAGGGTTATCGGGGGGGAACTCAGGGTTTCAGTATCAATCTGTTGGTTTCCAATTACAGAATCGGCTACAATGCCAAATTCCATATTTTCATTTTTCAGGATAAGCACTTTGTTCAGCTCGGTTAACCCCCTGTCTTTAAGGTTGAACAAGGTCTTCAGATTGATGATGGAAACTATACGGCCTCTCAGATTAATAACACCCATTACAAAGAGCGGGGTGCCGGGAACGGGGGTTATTTCTTTAAGCGCCAGTACCTCTGATATAAATTTTTCCCCGAATGCAAACCTTTCGGGCTGAAGTTGGAAGGCCACGACGTTCAACAACTTTGAAACATCGTTGGTTTTGACTTTATTACGTCCTGCAGTTCTTAAGGCTCTTTCCTTGAGTACTTCGGCATCGGTCTTCATGGTTTATTCAATCATGTTAACAATCATTGACTTTATACGTCCGGCGGTCATTCCTTCTGTTCCGTAAACCAAATCCTGATCCTGATATTGATCAAGCAAAGTAAATACATTTTTAAAATATTTGGATGCCAGTTCTTTCTTTCCCTGAATATTCATCAGGTTTCCCAGCAGCAGATAGGTTGGTATATGCCTGTGGTCCAGGTATATGGCTTTTTTTAAATGAGTTTCAGCTTTTTCGTAATCGTTGAGTTCAAAAAGTACCGTAGCATACAGATAATACACCTCCGGGGTGGTTTGTTTCCCGTAAATCAGTTTTTCGAGATAATGAGCAGCTTCTCTGTAATGGCCGGTATTGGCATATGCCCTGGCTATTATCGGGATTTTTTCAGGAGTCAGCTCAGGATGATTTCCGGACCTTTCCATGAACTCTGTGATCTGCCTGTAACATCCCGTATCAAACAATGCCCGGAGATCTGGTGTCGTTTGATGGGTTACTGTCCTGGTCTTTTTATCGAGGGTCTGGTTCTTTGACGGATTTACCGTCACATTTTTGTTGTTCTTATGGGATTTTTTATCCGGCTGCACAAACGGTATAACCGGGTGGTTTATTCCTGCAACCGGTCCTGGATGGGTAATAGCTTTATTAATCTTAGTACTGCTTTTCTGATAAAAAATTCCGTTCAGGAACTGAATCCTGTGGAAATCTGAATAATATTCATCATTCAGTTCAACCTGGCTGGTAATGAGCCATCCATCATCATTAAGGCAGTTTAAGAACTTTTTTGAGATCTCTTTGATTACAGCGGGATCAAAATACATGAGTACATTCCGGCATAAAATTAAATCCAGGTGTTCAGTTTGGGTAAGTGGAGAAGGATAGGATTGATCAGCAAGATTGATAAATGAAAAATTCACCATCCGCTGGATTTCCGGGGATATTCTCCAGTTACCCCCCTCCTTTCTGAAGTATTTTGATTTCAAAAAAGGATCAATGGTTCGGAATGACCATTCGGAATAAATCCCCTGAATGGCTTTTTTCAGAGCCAGCGGGCTGATGTCAGAAGCCAGGATACTGATATCGGCCTCTGATATCTGGGGAAAGTATTCTTTTATGATGATGGCCAGGGTATAGGGTTCTTCCCCGGAGCTGCATCCGGCACACCAGATTCTGAAAGGAACGGTTGTTTTTTCATTCTTCATATGACGGGGTAAAATCAGTTCTTTAAAAAGATCAAGCCCGATCTGCTCCCGGAAAAAATAGGTTTCACCTACCGTAAGGTGGGTGGCTAAAACGTGAATATCATTTCTTGATTTCTCTGCGCGCATCATCCACTGATAAATTCCATCAACGGATTCATCCATTTTCAATTCGCGGGCTGCCTGTATAAGTCCTCTTTCCAGATCACCCAACCGGGTATCAGGAAAATACAGACCAAACCAGTCCACTATTTTTTCTCTAAGTTCCTGAAGATAATTCTGTTTATTCATTCTGAATCTGCTCTTTCACTCTCCTGATAATCAAGTAACGCAATCAAATCAATATCCTCCAGACTACTCAGTAATTCATCAAGATCATAAATCAGCACTAACTCCTGCTCCTGTTTCAAAATCCTTACAAACTTCAACCCGCTATTTATATCAACGGATTCAATGATTTCGTTTTTATCGGGTTTTACATGGCCTGATACTTCGTCGGCTACCAGCGCCACATGGATATTTTTTGAACGAACCAGAATAAAACGATCCGAAACCGCTATTTCCTTCCCGGGAAATCCTAAACGCTTCCTCAAATTGATCACAGGGATAATTTCACCGTAATAATCAATCAATCCGGTAATGAACGGCGGAGGTTCCGGAACCGGCTTTACTTCCTGTGCGCGAATAACCCTCCATACATCATTTAATGAAATCGCAAAATGATGATTATCAATTACAAATGTGAAGTAATTTAATTCAAAGACCATAAGCTGTAAGAATATTCCACAAATATAAAATAATTTTAATTCTCGCCATTATTTATTTCTGTAAGGAAAACTGCTATATCTGAAGCATTTAGCTGATTTTCAGACATATCCTTTCTGACCAGGAGATGGTTCCCCTGTATTTCAATCTCCAGGTCGTCAAATTTTTTCATGACCTGTCTGAAACTAATCGACATATTTTGCCTTAATTGGTGTTTATCTCGTGCCACTACGTAATATTTTTTGCTGAAAACAGGATCGTCTTCAAAGTCTATATCACCACGCGCAAACAGATCAATAAATTTATCCGAAAATGTCTCGGGCTTGATATACACTTTGCCATAGTCCTTTCTCAAAAACGCCAGCCCGAAAAGTTGCTGGTTGGTAATCATTTGCTTGTCCTGAGGCATAAATACATTGGTTTCGGAAGAATTGAGCGTAAGAAGAAGCAGATAGGATTTATGGTTGTTACCGGCAATTTCAACCGCATCAGCAAGGGTGATGAACGGATAAAACCGGAGTAATTGGAACTCCGACAGGATTTTACTGATTTTCTCTTCGGTTTCAGGATTCACTTTCGAGAAAAGAATTCCGGAAACGGGATTAGTAAAGTGTTGATTTTCGGTCATGTGTTTTTCATCTTTGATGATGACAAATGTAAGTTTTATAAAGTCCGGACAGAAAGAGCCTGTAATTTCTTTTTCAATTCTGTGAGGGAGCCCGGAGATGAACTGAATAAATGTTGGAGAAAATAATTCAGGCTCCTGTTTAATCCTGTTTCAGGTTTAATTTGACTACATCCAAAAATTCCAATAGCATGAACAGAGCATATACCTTTTTGACCCGCTCCATCACGGCTTAATTCAGGATTCATACCGGGAGGGGAATCAAAGTTTTTTTAACAAGGGATCAATTACAGGGAAAGCTTGTATTCAACTTTGTGTACTTTTCGTTTCCTTGCGTCTTTGCGTGAGCTGTCTGGCAGAAGTTCCCGCAAAGTCACAATAAGAATTCCGGGGAACGCAAAGTAAATACAAATAAAATACTTTGGTTTATCAATAACTTGCAAAACATGTCATTGATAGACGATTAAAATGCCTTTGGTACAAAATCAGATGCATTCACAATAGAGGAACTGCTGCCGGTAGCCCTGATCACAAAGAAACCCATATTTTCGGCCATTCGGTCGCTTTTACCATCGGCTGTGAAGAATGCCATGGCGCCATAAATCCTCATATCTTGGTACTTTGGTAAAAACACCTTCGATTTCCTGAAATCTCTCTGTCAGAATCCGGTCAGTTTCCTGAAACATCTGCCAAACCTGCTGAAAATCAAGGGGGCGTTCATAGGGAACCATGGGTTCATTTACTCCGGTAGTGTTGTCTTCCATCTTTGTAAGTTTTAGGGTGCAAAGATATGGAAAGTCATAGTCACGGATTAAGGATCAAATCTATATGCGTAAAAGCTGTTAAATTATTTTTCCTGCAGAAAGAAATGCTTATTCACTACCGGTTATTTCAGGTAAATCCTTACAACGTTTCAATCTCTTCCAGATATATTTCCGCCTGGTTCAGTATTTTCGATTTCTCCTCGGCCGGCATTTTAGTCCATAAATTCAGGATCATCCCCATACGCTGATTGGTTTTCAGTGGTTCCCTGTTCCGGTCGATGAAATTCCAGTACAGGCTGTTGAAGGGGCAGGCTTTATCACCATATTTCAGATCCTTGCTGTAGTGGCAGCCTTTGCAGTAATCGCTCATTTTATGGATATAATTAGCCGAGCTCACATAGGGTTTGGAGGCCATGATGCCACCGTCGGCATACTGGCTCATGCCACGCGTATTGGGCATTTCCACCCATTCAATGGCATCGATGTACACCCCGAGGTACCAGCGGTCGGCTTCACCGGGATCCACACCGGCCAGCAACATGAAATTGCCGGTGATCATCAGCCGCTGGATGTGGTGGGCATAGGCGGTTTCAAGGGTTTGGTTCACACAGTGCCGGATACAGTTCATGCGGGAATCTCCGGTCCAGAAATACCGGGGCAAAGGCCGCTGGTGGTTAAAATGGTTCATCTGGGAATACCCGGGCATCTGATCCCAGTAAATGCCGCGAACATATTCGCGCCAGCCCAATATTTGACGAATAAATCCTTCTACCTGGCTCAGCGGGATTTTTTCCGGATGAGCATAGTGATGATCCAGCACGGCATCTATCACCTCCTTTGGATGTAACATTTTGGTATTCAGCGAGAAAGAAAGCCTGGAGTGAAACAGGTATTTGTCTTTTACCGTCATCGCATCCTGATAGGTACCGAAATATTCAAGCTGACAGGTGATGAAATATTGCAACAACTGAAGGGATTGTTCCCGGTTCAGGGGATAACATACGTTCTCCGGATTAGCGGAACCTATAAATGGAATTTTTTTTTCCAGCAGCGTATGATAAACATCTGTACAATCATTCTCAAACAGCATCGGAACCGGTAGGATTGCCTTGCCATCCCAGGGTTTCCGGTTTTCTGCATCGAAATTCCACAGACCGCCTTCGGGTTGATCGCCCGATACCAGGATCCGGTGTTTCTTTCGCATGTAGCGGTAAAAACTCTCCATCAGGTATTGTTTCTTTCCTTCAAAAAACTCCCGGATTTCAAACCGCGTAGTCAGGAAATGTTCAGAACCAACAATTCTGGTTTCAACAGGCAGTTTCTCAGCAATTGAATTCAATACCTCATCCAGCCGGTATTCGTCCGGTTCCATGTATTCGAACAGGGTTACCGGATACTCCTGAATGATTTTCAGCAGATTATCCCCGAATGATTGCCGGTTTTGCGGATCATTTAATTTTAGATAAATAACCTGATAACCTTTTGTGCGGAGATATTCGCCAAAATTCCGCATGGCCTTGAGATAGGACAGTAATTTTTGCAGGTGATGGGTAACATAAGTGGTTTCGGGAATGATTTCCATCATCACATAAACCGCATCATCCTTCTGTGTAAACCAGGAATGGTTATAGTTGAGCTGATCACCCAGTATCAGGCGGAGGGTAGCCATAAGCTATTATTTGATTCTGTTCGTAAAATGTTCCGAATCACCCCATTCATCCCAGGCAATGGAATGACCGGTCATGGCTATTCTTACATCGAGGCAATGGGTGCAATCGTCGGCGTTTTCGTCGGTACAGGGCTTATTTTCATATAGCTTATACGAATTGCGGTACAACCCCGGCGTAATATTGGGCATGATCACATTGGCCCCGATCTTTATGGCCTTTTCCCGGCCTAACGGGTCGATGGACTGCAGGGCGGTGGTAGCGGCAATATTGATGTTTTTCATCATAATCCTCAGGATGGCCACCATTTTCAGGGCCAGATCCAGCCGTACTGATTTGGGATACAACTGGTCTCTGAACTGGTACAGCGGCGTATCCTGATGTTCGAGATAGGGACCCATGCCCACCATATCCACCCTCAGCGACTGCATCCACAGTAAATCACCGGCCAGGTGTTCATAAGTCTGAAAAGGCAACCCGATCATCACACCTGTACCTAATTGAAAACCCACTTCCTGAAGGGCATAGATGGCTTCAAGTCTTTTTTCAAAAGAGTGGGTTTTATTGCTAGGATGCAACCGGTAATACAAATCGCGGTCGGAGCTCTCAATACGCAGCAGATACCGGGCGGCGCCATGCTGCAGCCACTCGCGGTAGGTTTCCTTATCCTGCTCACCGCACGATAAGGTTACGCGGAGCCGGTTATCCGACAGCGTCCTGATTTTATCGAGCAGCCGGCTGATCCTTTTGGTGAAGGCTTTGCTTTTCAGCTCCCCCGACTGAAGTACAATTGAACCATACCGGTTGTCGAAGGCAAACCGGGCGGCTTCGAGAATTTCATTGTCGGTGAGGTTATACCGGTTCACATTTTTGTTCGACTTCCGGATGCCGCAATACAGGCAATCTTTGGCGCAAATATTCGAAAATTCAATCAATCCCCTGAAATACACCTTATTACCCACGTATTGTTGTTTCACCTCAGCCGATTTCTCAAACAGCCGTTTTTTATCGTCGCCCTCTGCCTGGAGCAGCGCGATAACATCTTCTTTGGAGAATCCGGATTGCTGAAGAATCTGGTGTACTGATTTCATGGGTCTTCGGAAAATGGAAGTTTTCAGCAAAATTATCAGTTTCTCCGGTAATCAGTCATAACAGAATTAAATCTTTATGATATTTGCCAATTCTTGTCAGAACTTCATTCATTTTTACCCGATGCAGTTTTGTCCAAATAATTGATAATCAAATGGAAAATCCGGAATCGTCCTCCCAAAAATGGCTGCTGATTGTAAACCCCAATGCCGGACGGAGAAAAGGGGAAAAAGACTGGCCGAAAATTTCGAAACTGCTCAAAAAAAACAATATTGAGGGCGAGGTGCATTTCACCAGGCACCGTCACCATGCGGTACTGATTGCCAAAACCGGAATAGAAGATGGTTTCCGGAAGATCATTGTAGCCGGGGGCGACGGCACCCTCAATGAAGTGGTGAATGGCATTTTTCTACAAACCAAATATCCCACCACCGATATCACCCTGGCCATGATACCCATTGGCACCGGCAACGACTGGGGCCGTATGTACGGCATCAAGCCCGATTATGAGCAGGCCGTTCAGGTTATTAAGGAGGGGAAAACCTTTATACAGGATACCGGGCGGGTTATGTACAAAAAGGAAAAGCTTCAGAAGTGCCGGTACTTTATCAATATTGCCGGAATGGGCTATGATGCCATTGTGGCCGAAAAAACCAACCGGATGAAAGACCAGGGAAAAGGCGGCCCGATGTCGTATCTGGTGAACCTGTTGTCGAGCCTTTTTTCGTATTCTCCCAATAATATCCGGCTTACGGTGGACGGCAACACCTCGTCATTCCGGGTATTTTCGCTCAGCGTGGGCATTTGCCGCTATAACGGGGGCGGCATGATGCAACTTCCCAAAGCCCTGCCTGATGACGGGCTTTTCGATATAACGGTCATCGACAACATTGGCAAAATGGAGGTGATTTCGCAGCTTAAGAATCTGTATAACGGTTCTTTTATTAATCACCCTAAGGTTAAGACATATGTAGGTAAAGACATCAGGATAGAGTCCGCCTCCAGGCTCATTCTCGAAGCCGATGGCGAATCGCTGGGTTCGGCCCCGTTTCAGTTTGAGATGATTCCGAAAAGTGTGAAAATCATTACAGGGGCAAAGCGGTTTTAAATCCTACTGACATTGAAACGGAGACACCTATCTGGGCGGATAATTGGTATATATCTCATATTTATTAAAATTAACTTTACCAATAATTTGAACCACAATAGGCACATTAGGGCACATATATCTACAAATCAAGGCCAAACCTTTTTGTATAACATTGATTAATAATAGATTAAGTCAATAAGTGTATTTCTAATGTGAACTATGTGCCTATTGTGGTTTCATTAGAAAAACATCGGGATCAGATAGGTTGGTTTCTTCTCTCAGTGTTACTCAGTGAATTCTCAGTGAATCTCAGTGTGATTGAATTCCTAATATGTGAAATGATCTCAAGATTTATAAATCGCTACTTGTCCTGATGCACCCGATCAAATGTTGCCACCAGCATTATCTTAATCAGCGAAAATCTGCGCGATCTGCGGGAGATATTTTCCCGCTGATCTCGCTGATACACGCAGAAATACAGTTTTTTGCAAGTACTATCTTAATTGATGTTCCTGATGGTATCCGTTGGGAGACATTGCGGTTAAATACACAAACCTGAAAAGCTGTTTTTGTCTTTCATTTTAAATTGCAGAGGTCAGGTATTCCGAAATGATGGTAGCAATTTTTACTAAAATATTCATTAACTCTATGATGTTTATTATTTTTTTTGCTAGCTGCATAGAATATCTTTACCTTGTTAAGTATTATTTGCAGGCAAAATCAGCTGAATGCTGATTTTTGTAAAATTTAAGATATTTTAACAACTTTGATTTGGTTTTGATGAAGATTTAATTTTACATTTGAACACAATTTTAAAATTATTAGCAGTATGAAAAACCTAAAATTTTCTTTAATCGTTCTGTTTCTTTCCGTATCATGGGTGGCTTTCGCCCAGCTTAAAATTCACAGCGGCGGCAGAATTTCTTTGGGTTCCACTTCAACGCCCATAAACAACTTTAAACTACAGGTTGTTGGAAACAGTGTTTTCACATCCTCAACCGGAACAACTACTTCATCTGCATTTATTCGTGGATTAAACAGCAACTCTTCAGCAACAACTCCTGATTATACTTATTGGGGAGATGATCAGACAGGCATTTTTCACCCTGCTTCTGAAGCAATAGGGTTCACAACAAATGGCCTGGAAAAAATGCGAATTACTTCAGGAGGAATCAAGGTTACTTCTTCGGGAAATTATGCAAAAAGTTTCTGGATATATGCTGCAACCTCTAATGTCTGCGGGTATCATATGAATTACGGATCATCTGACAATTTCTATGTTCATGCTGCTGGTTGGATTTATTCCCAGGGTCAATATCTGGGATCAGACATTTCCTTTAAAAAGAATATTCAAACGATTGCAGGCGCTTTAGAAAAAGTAAAGAACCTGCGCGGGGTAACTTATCAGTATAACTATACAGATTCGATGGCCGTATTTAACACCGGCGAAACCTACATGGGACTGATAGCCCAGGAAGTAGAGGGAATTGTTCCGGAGGTGATTAAACGGATGGAAAACGGCAAGCTGAGCGTGGCCTATTCAAACCTTGTGGGATTATTGATAGAAGCCATTAAAGAACAACAGGTTCAGATTGAAAACCTGAAGAGTTCAATGGACAATATCAGGGATGGCAGCGATACCACAGGGTATTTGAAATCGGGAATAAAAAACAGCGATAATGAAAACTCAACCGGTAAGCATACCCAAAATGTGCTCTATCAAAATGCGCCCAATCCATTCAAACAAAGCACTGCAATCAGGTACTCCGTAATTGAAAATGCCGGAGCGGCAAATATTTACATTTTTGACATGCTGGGCACCTTACTCAAGTCACATGACTTGCCCCAGCGCGGAGAAGGAACGCTTAACATTAACGGCGGTGAAATGAAACCGGGAATGTACATTTATACATTGGTTGTTGATGGCCGTGAAATAGCCACCAAACGAATGATTCTGACGGATTAAGTTATACATAAAAACAACAAATATGAAAACGCTTAATATTTTATTTTTAATATCATTCGTATTTATATTCACCCATTATTTCATATTAAATGGATATGGCCAGATTCATCCTTCAATAGATCCGGCATATAAATTGGCATGGGCAGATTCATTTAATACAGTCCAGCTTGATACATCGAAATGGAATAAAACATATCCCTGGCATCAGGGTTTAAACTACTTTATTTGTGATACAAACATCGGAGCAGTTCCAATGGCTGCCATTAAAGTATGGAGCGATACCAATAATAACCTTGATACCACTAATTGCATAAGTAGTAATGGAACACTAAAATTGATCACACGAAAAGAGAATTATCTTGGAAAAATTTGGAATTGGCCATTGTGTTCGAGTGATTCATGTCATTATGGGAGTGGTTTTGACAGTACCTGCTTACCTAACAATTTTACAGATACTTTGTATTGTTGGGACATTGATGTTCTACCTTTTAATTTCACTACAGCCATGCTATATTCAAGATGGGATTTCAGATATGGCTATTTTGAAATCAAATTTAAATTACCACCTCTACCGGAAGCTCCTAAAACATTAAAAGGTCATGGGGGCTCATTTTGGTTATGGAGTGGCGGAAACTCATTTTATAATGAAATTGACGGCTTCGAGATTAATGCGTACGAGGAAAGCTCAAATACATTTTATAAAGCAACCGGGAATTCTCACTTTTCAGCAAATTCAGGATCACCTAATTCGGATTTTTTTTCGTATGGCAATTTTACGCCAGATGCCTGGCATACCGTTGGAATAAACTGGACCTCAAATTCTATTGAATATTACTACGATTCAGGTTTGCAGTATATTTCGTATAATCATCCGGATTCACTGGGTCAAATGGCCATTATAGTTACCTGTGGCGGAAGCTATGTGCCGGTAGATAATTATTGTGTTCCTTTTGACACCATAAGCGCTGACAGTACTCATTTTCCTTATACACTTGAGATTGACTATATTAAAGTATGGCAGCATAATGAGGATTGTGATAACAACATTACTTTAACAAATTATAATCCTGCATTTTACCCTAATAAACTTCATAAATCCGTTACTATGGGCACTAATGTTTCGATAACGAACCAGACGAACAAGAGTATTTGGGCATCTGATTATATCTTATTCAATGAGAATACATATATCGATAATAACAGTAATTTTTTGTTTAACACAACTGATTGTAGTAATATTTTCTATGGAAGAATCAGAAAAGATACCTATCATGAGCCATTGCCTCGGGCCTTTTCATACCGACTTTCATTTCATCATTAATATTTTTAAAAAATGAAAAATTTTAGTCTTCTTGTTGCATACATTTTAATCTCAATTAGTTTAAAAAGTCAGGTCAACCCTGATTCACTATTAGGGATTTATGAAGGCCAACTTTGGATCAAAGAGGGATATAACGGTGTATGGAATATAACACCGGCTACCGAAATAGTATTAGGAATCGATACTTCATCTTGTTTTACAATCTTGGATGGAGCATTGACTTCCAATTCCGGCTACAATACCACTTTTTGGACAGATTACACATTCTGTAATGGTTTTTATAATCCTCCAGATGACCCCACAGGACTTGCCTATCCAAAATTTTTTGCAGGAGACAGTTTACTTGTCTACAAAATAGTTCCACAGCCATACCCTAACCCATTATGGTTTTACAAAAGATTTTTGGGCAAACGCATTCCTGGGACAGGTTCAGTAGACATAGGTAGTAAGGCAAAGGTAAATATATCACAATTTTACCCTAATCCTGGAAATGGTTCAGTGACCTTTGATAATTCTTGGAATTTTACCTCGTATGAACTCTTTGATATTCATGGTAACCGGTTGGCATCTGATTCTGTTGATCCCCAATCCTTTCCCCTGCAATTGGATTTTTCATTTTTAAATCCCGGGATTTACATGATCAGGCTTATTGGGGGCAATACAATACATTCTGGAAAAATTGCAATTCAATGAATACCAACATATATGATATATTTAATCATGAGCTTATTTTTCATTTGACTGGCTTAAATTTCTTAACACCATGAAAAGCCTTACCGGCCAGGATTATTCGCCTGAAACACACATTGGAAAGGGTTATGTTTCGCCTCCAGCCTCATGGTACGAAAGATTAAAATTTCATTATTAATAAGTGAACATTATAATTTATTAATCTTTAATTTAAAAAATTGTAGATAATGAAAAACAAGTACATAGTATTATTATTAACCTGTTTAGTTCATACATTTAGTTCAAAAGCACAATTAACAATTGATGGGTTTATAGGCGCTTATGAATGTACTCGCTATGAAGTTGGAGGTATCCACATGACTGCAAACCTTTTGCTCTGGCCTGCATCAAATGGAAACCCTACGCAATTTAATATACAAGACCCCAATGTTTATGGTGGAACCTGGACTCGTTATGGATATTTAAATCAAGACTCAACATTCGAATTATCATTTTATAATAACTATGGTCATTTTTATGCAGATGACAGCATTTATGTTCAGTATTACAGCCACCACTGGTCTGGTGATGACTGGTACTACTATTATGGCCGAAGAGTGAGTGTGGGGATTGAACAGAACCCAAGGATCACTGAACCAATCGATTTCATTCATAATCCGGCGTTTAACAATATTCAGATTATTAACAATTTAAACACCTGTGAAATTCAATGTGATTTGTTTACCATTACCGGGATTAAAAGTATATCAGAAAGCATTTATTCAAGTCTCGGTGAAACCAAAACCATTGATCTGCCACCACTGCCTGCCGGGGTATATATTATAAGGCTGGCGGGCGGGGGAACTACCAGAACCGGAAAAATAATTGTACCTTAGACCTAAGCAGACAAGTATGAACTACAGAACTAGTAACCTCATCTCTAAACTTTGGGGAATACAGGGGATTGTATCAGCAACCAAACTTACCAAATAAACCGCAAATTACACAGAGTATATCGCAGAGTAACGCAAAGGAAACTCTGCGAACCTTTGCGTGTATTGGCTCTGCGGTTCTTTGCGGTTAAAAACAGATACCTGGAAAGCTGTTTTTGTTCTTGAACTTTTACGTTTTTGAAAAAACCTGCGTATTAAAGTATTTACCCTTGTACCAAAACGCCAGGTTCACCAGGGCAATCATCACCGGCACTTCAACCAGCGGGAGGATTACATCTGCAAAAGCTCATGCTGTATTTAATCTGTTTTACATCTTTTTTATACAAGTTTGGAAATTTATTTTAATTTTGGCATTACACGGTAATGTTCTATTCATAATATAGTGAAACAATGTTCAACAAATCAATAACAGTCATTTTATTTGCTGCCAGCCTGGTAATGATGGGGTTTGCCGGAAAAGGACAAAACCCCTCCTATGATCCGATGGTAGTTGAAAATGCACACTGGGTAGTAGGGCTTTGGTCCTACGAAAATCCCTGGTGGCCACCGTGTCAGTTTTTTCAGTATGTACTAAGCGGAGATTCGATAATAAATGGGAATCATTATAAAAAACTATATTACCGCGATTTGGATGACATACACCCTGAGCATATCCTGTCGGAAGAATTGTTTGGTTTGATGAGAGAAGATACATTGTCACGAAAGGTTTATGCCATTACATTCAACGACAATGGATTTGATTGCCCTGTCAATGAAGAATTTCAACTTTATGATTTCGATCTTGACATTGGTGATGCAACTACTTTATGTTTTGTATGGTCTGGTTATTCATGGATAATTTATGATATTGTTTATGAAACATTATTTGGCAAAGAACGAAAAATATTCTACGCAAACACTATTGATAATGATTACCTGATTGAAGGAGTTGGCTCAAATTCTGGCTTGATGGAATGGGGGTATTTTGTTAAAGGAGCCGAAATCTCAGGCAAAGGCGCATTTTACATATTATGGAACTATTGTATCGGAACGGATGAAGAGTGTGGTTATCAGTGGGTTGGTTTGGAAAAGACCCAAAATCCATATGGATTTAGAATTTTTCCTAATCCTTTGTTTGAGAAAAGACTTTTCATCAGGATTGGCCAACCCATTAATGAATTAGCAAAAATCGTCATTTTTGATGCCCTTGGCGCAGAGGTACTTAATATTCAATATAAAAACATCATCACGGATTTAGTTATAGAATTACCTGCCGGTTTAGTCAACCCACATTCAATCTTATATATTTCAATTCTGGTAAACAACCAACCGGTTTTTAGACAAGCTCTAATGAATTAGTATATTATTAACAAACAATTTACAATTATGAGAACTTTTACAAAATTTCCATCTGTATTTAAAAACACAAAAAATTGCATTATACGTACTGCCCTAATACTTCTAATTTTTTGTACGATGTTGTCTCAATTGAAAGCTCAAATGCTCTCACTTCCTGATACAGCAAACTTTTATGATTATTTGAATGCAGTTTATACTTCACCAGATTACGATGCAACTGATACGGCTGAGGGTGGTTATAAAGCGAAACATGAAAGATTAATCCTGCAATGGGGAAATCGTTTGTATCCTCACGGTAATTTCAGTGTAGCAAACAAAGCAATCATTGATTATTCTACAAACTTTACACCCGTTAACACAAATACAGAAAATCCAAACTGGCTGTGTATAGGCCCTTCCAATGTCCCATCTAATAGCGATAGTAATGGTGTAGGTCAAATTCACAGGATAACTTTCGATCCCAGGTATGATGGGATAAATAACCAAACAATTTATGCTTGCACCGGTTTCGGAGGATTATGGCGAACTGAAAATGATGGCTTGCTATGGGAGAATGCCAATACGGATACAAGCCTGCCTTTAAGTTCAGCAGCGGATGTTGCAATTCATCCAGAAAATACTGACACATTGTTTATGGCAACTGGGCTTCCTGATGATGGAGTAAATCTAAGATACAGTCCAAATTGGTCAAACACTAATCCAATATATACAATAGGTATTTTTCGATCATTGAATTACGGACAAACCTGGAATCAAATAAATGATGGATTTATTGATGATTTTTATGATAATGGTGGTACAGTACGAAAACTGACTATTGATTTAAACAATGGAAATACTTTATTTGCAGCAACCTCCAATGGCGTTTATCGTACGGAAAATGCATGCGCCACTACTCCAAACTGGACAAAGGTTTTCGATGGAATTTCTAATACAGATGGTGATTTCAGAAGTGTTGAGTTTAAACCAGAGAATAGCGATACCGTTTATTCTGCCAGTACAGATATTTTCAGAAGTGTTGATGGAGGCGATACCTGGTTATCAATGAGCGGCCAAAATACCGGACTTGACTTTGAAGCGCTCGAACCTTTTCAGCCAATTAGAATTAATTTGGCTGTTACTCCTGCAGATTCGGAAAGATTGTTTGCTTATATATCCGGGAAAAATGGTTCTTATAATATGCTGTATATTTATTTTTATAATGGTTCGATTTGGCAGCAATTATATAGTGGCACTGGCTATCTTTCAGATGCATGGATGGGATTTGCTGTTTCACCTGTTAATAAAAATGAATATTACTTTTATGGAAAATTCGGGGTATGGGGTACAACAAATCTTGGCACACCTGTAAGAATTTCGGAATATAATACAACGGGAGTTTATTCAGATGGTCATGTTTTGACCTTCCAGCCAAATATTCAAGCCAATCCACTGTTGTTTTTTGGACACCATGCAGGAATAAGCGTAAAAGCATCGAACAATACATGGAGTTTCCGCAATAACGGATTGCAAAATCAACTCATTTGGTCATTTGATAATTCGAACTTCGAAAGTGGTGTGGCAATGATTGCAAACCAGGATTGTTATGTTTATTCATTAGAAGATGGGAATTGGAATTGTATTTTTCAAAAAGAATCAGATTCATATAGTGTAAAGAATTCAAAAACAAATTCAGATTTATTTTTTCATAGCGCCGGAGATATGCATTTAATGAGTTTTAATAAATCTACCTGGACTAACTATGAAGAAAGTGATAGTATACCATATGATTTTCAAAACCCAAATGAACAAACAAGAATTGTAAAAACTTTTAAACTCATTTCGTTTCCTAACGATACAGCAGACTATTTGGGGTTTTGTGAAATTTATAAGAGAAACTTCGACTGGCCTGCGTTGCATAATATCAATGACTTGTGGGAAATTGATTCCGATCTTGGGAAAATTGAACCGCTTAGTCATAAAAGGCAAATTACCGAAATTGACTATTGCCAATCACAGCCAGACACAATTTATTTAGCAACCGGTGGCCAATACCCCTTCGAAGGTACTCTTGTTCCCATCTTGGCAAAGACTACGATAGGTGGCAATAATGGAAATTACTCGGGAATAACCGCCTACCAACATTTGGAATATCCCGGAATGAGTAATGATGATTATCCCGTAATTTCAGGTATAGCAGTCCATCCAACCGACCCCGATAAAGTGTGGATTAGTTTAATTGGGTACGATAATATTGATATTCGGGTAGCATATTCCAACGATGGGGGTAATACGTGGAATAATGCGGATCCAAATAATAGCCTCCCTGAATTGCCAATGAACGGAATAGTTTATCAGTATGGAAGTAATGATGTTTTATATTTGGCGACCGATGTCGGAGTTTATTATAAGGACGCAACAATGGATAATTGGGAAGAATATGGGGAATTCCCACATGTGCGTGTAACTGAACTGAAGATCAATTATTGCGAAAATAAACTTCGGGCAGCAACCTTTGGGCGTGCATTGTGGGAAGCCGATTTGTTACCTTCTGAAAATCCGATTTGCTATGCAGTGGAATCTGGCGACACCCTGATTTGGAATAAACCAAAAGCGCTTCAAACAGGGATAAAGGTAAAAAGCGGCGGTTTAATGATTATTGAAAATCTCGTTAATATGCCTGTAAATGGTAAAATAATTATTGAACCTGGTGGTAAAATGATTATTGATGGCGGCACATTAACCAATTCATGTGGTAAGAGCTGGCAAGGCATCGAAGTCTGGGGGAATCCTACACTTACTCAAATACCTGCCAACCAGGGCTGGCTCGAAATAATTAACGGTGGAACCATCGAAAATGCTGAGGTGGCCGTGCGCGCTGGTTCGGCAGACTATACAGGCAAAGGCGGTGGAATTGTCTCGGCCGAAGATGCCGTTTTTTTGAACAATACCGTATCGGCAATGTTCGATCCCTACACTGCATATACCAATACCAGTGCCTTTGGCAGTTGTATCTTTAACTACACGAAAACCATCAGTGGCGAACCGGAGCTTTATTTTGCCAAATTGAATAATGTGATTTTCGTTCAATTTAATAATTGTACTTTCACAAACAACTCCAACCAGGAACGTATCGGAGTTGGGATCGAAAGCATCAACTCCATTTTCAGCGTCGAGGGAGTATGTACAACTTATTCGGGCACCGAATGCACCGATTGGGATCCTGGTCTGTTCGAAAACTTAGAATACGGGGTTTATGCTACTGCCAGCACAACCACCCGATTTGCCGATATCCGCCATACTACCTTTACAGATAACTCACATGGCATTTACCTTGGGGGAATGACCCTTCCACGCGTAACTTCCAATGAATTTCAATTAAACCGTACGGCATCCCAGGGAGGTTACGGATTGTATTTAGATGGTTCGACGCAATACTGGGTGGAGGACAACCACTTTGAAAGCAGCATTGCAGAGACACCAACAGGTATTGGTATTTACGTAAATGCATCGGGTAGTCTGGCTAACGAAATCTACCTGAACAGTTTCGATTACATCGAATATGCAGTAACGGTTTTGGGTTATAACCGTAACAGCAGGACGACTACAACCGGCCTCCAGATCCGTTGTAATAATTACGACCATACCCTCTTCGACGAAACCATCGTACACGAAGGGCCGTTCATCCCGGGTTCCGATGGCATCGCCTCTATCCAGGGCAGCAATAGCACCAATGTGGAAGACATGGCCGGCAATATTTTCTATTACAATACCACCGTTACAGGTGACTTTGATGACCTGAACAACCAATCAAACCACTTTTATTATTACTATTCTAATAATGCGACTGGTTATAGTGTTGAACCATTGGATTACACAGTAAGCAAAGTCACAAAAGTACCAAAAACCACATCTACATGGACTTATGAAGGTGCTTGCCCTTCTAACCTTTCAACCGGTGGAGGTGGCGGCACCGAAGGCTTACGTTCGTCCCTGTCCGAAGCCCAGTCGAACATTGTGAATACCGAAACGGTGTTATTAGCCCTGGTGGATGGAGGTGATACCGAAACGCTGAATGCCGATGTTGAAACCAGCACCCCGCCCGAGACTGCAGAGATTTACAACGAATTAATGACCGGGTCGCCCTATCTTTCGGAAACCGTTGTTGGAACCGCCATTGATAAGGAGGAGGTGTTGCCCAATAGCATGGTACGCGATGTAATGGTTGCAAACCCGCATACTTCCACATCGTTTCAGTTGTTGGATAAATTAGACAACCGAACCAACCCAATGCCTGCCTGGATGAAAGCTCAGATTCTGGCTGGCCGGAGCATCCAATCACTGAAAACCGAACTGGAAGGTCAGTTAGCAGGCTATCAGAATGCAAAATGCAGGGCAATGAACAGCCTTGCCCGCCACTTTGGCCAACAGCCTGAAAATCCGGCAATAACCGACAGCCTGATTGCACTGTACCAGAGCGACAATACACTTAGCAGCCGATATATGCAGGCATGGTTGTATCTGAACAGCGGCCAATACCAGCAAGGCCAGAATGTAATGGCTTTAATCCCTGCTAATTTCACCCTTGCTGGAGATGAATTTGCTGAATACCAGAACATGCAATTGCTTTACGCTATGCTGAAAGGGCTGTTGGAATCAGGTAATGGTTTGGATGATTTGAGCGAGGCGCAAATCGCGCAACTTCATACAATTGTTGCCGACGAAACCGATTTTGCTTCCGTTTATGCACGAAACATGCTTTTAGCAATTGATGAATTTGAATATCAGGAGCCGATAATCCTGCCCAACAGTATGAAAAGCGCCGAAGTTGAAGAAGCATACCATGAAGCGCTCAATTCAAAGGCGCCAACCATGCTGGAGGTGTATCCCAATCCATCCAAAGATTTTATAATTTTGGCTTATCAATTTGATAAGGAGACCAAAGGCATGATCGAGATCAAGGACATATCCGGCAAACCGGTTCAAAGTATTACCATCAACGGGATGCAGGATCAGGTAACCGTAACAACCCATGGATGGCCCACTGGTGTTTACGTTATTAGTCTTGTAGTAAACGATAAGGTGATCGAAACCACCAAATTCACATTGGTAGAATAACAACAAATACAAATAGTTTCCCGGTTTTACTACCGGTAGACTATTTGTATTTTAATATTACTGACAAATGAAGAAACTAATAATAACTGTGTGTATCATACTTTTCACTATTTCAGTTCACTCCCAAAAATGGCAAAACCTGATTGGAATGCCGGGAAGGGATGATTTTACAATGAACATTTTGGAACACTACGATCGTGGTTACCTGATTACGGGTAATATTTACTATGGCGGTGAGAATACACATGGATGGTTAATAAAAACTGACATCAACGGGCAGGTATTATGGGACAAGGTAATCACCACGCTCCCTGATAAAGCATTAATCACCAAAACACTTTTTGATTCGCTGGGAAATATCTATGTTTTCGGGTGGTTACTTCAGGATCAACCGCACGAATTTCCTTTAATTGCAAAACTCGATGCCTGTGGTGAATTGCAATGGTGCAGGCTTTTGGCCATTGAGGGTTATGATTATGGATTCTTTAATGATGCCATATTTCTTGACAACGGTGATATATTGGGATTAGCTATTATGCCGGAAGATGATGCTTCAAATAACAACAGAATCATTTTGTTTCGGATTTCACCGGAAGGGAATTTAATTTGGAAAAAGGGATTTGCCACCCATGAAAACCATCCTTACTATGGAGATCCTTATGGAGCAAATATCTACCATTTTGGTGATATTTATATGATTAGCGGAAATGTTTATTCCCCCTACCCCAATAGCCCTAATCCCTACCATGTTTATCAGCGGCCGATGTTCATTGGCATTGATGAAAACTTTGAGGAAGACTGGATTGTCGAATTCGGGATAAATGATTCTCTCCTGGGTAAGGCCGAAACAGTAGTTCCGATTAACGATACCCTTTTTTTGGGCGTCGGACGATACAGGTATATAAACGGGAGCGGCAATTATGATGAAAGTGCCTGGTTGATGTTTTTTAATCACCAGGGAGAACAGGTTGGATACAAGATACTGGAAGATGAACAATTTGGATCTGAGGTATTGGGCAGCTATCTTTTTGGTGTGGAGCAAACAGAAGGTGACAGGTACGTTTTAGCAACTGGCTATATGTATGATGAGGAAGATAATTATGCCAACGGGGAAATAGTTGTAGATACAGCCGGAAGCGTGTTCAACTATACCATTCGTGAGAATACAATCGGAGCTCGAATTTATCTAGCGAAAACCTTTGATGAAAAATATGTATTAAATACAGAATACCTCTTACCCAACCAAACAACATCCGATATTTATCTTTACAAAATCAATGAAAACTTAGAGCAGGATACGGTTTACCCTGGCAATTACACTTACGATAGCATGTGCAATCACACCATCGAATCTGGTGTCATTGATCTGGGAGGGTGCTATGGAATAACCGGCATCGGCGAAATACCTACGCTGGAGAATTATAACAAAAAGCTACAAACTATCCCGGTAACGGCCAGCCCCAACCCCACCAACAACGGAGAAGTACTTTTGGAATTTGAGAATACCGGCCTGTTTGAAAACCTTGAGCTAAAGGTTTTTGATGTTTACGGAAAGCAGGTTTTCAGCAACACAATCCTCCACAACCAGGGAGCCTCACGCTTAGACGTGAGTAGCTGGGCGAGAGGAATGTTTGTGGCAACAGTTTTTAGCAATGGGCAGATAAAAGGGAGGTGTAAGTTTTTGGTGGAGTAGCATTTTGTATTATTATTTTGTGAATAGCTGAAAAGGTTGCTGCCATCTCTATGATCAATTCTAATATCTTTTCCGAAACCAAAAAGCCACATTCACCAACCCGATCATCACCGGCACTTCTACCAGCGGGCCTATAACAGCCGCAAAAGCTTCTCCCGAATTCATCCCGAAAATAGCTATAGCCACCGCAATAGCCAACTCAAAGTTATTACTGGCAGCGGTAAACGAAAGGGTTGCTGATTGCTCATAATTAGCGCCCACTTTTTTACTCATAAAGAAGGATAAAACAAACATGGTGATGAAATATACCAGCAATGGTATGGCGATGAGTACAACATCAAGCGGGATTTTTATGATATATTCCCCTTTGAGTGAGAACATTACAATAATTGTAAACAACAAGGCAATGAGGGTCAGCGGGCTTATTTTCGGCACAAAACGGGTGTGATACCACTCTTTGCTTTTAATTCTGATCAGAATAAACCGGGTCAGAAATCCTGCAATGAACGGGATTCCAAGATATATGAAAACACTTTCGGCAATCTGACCAATGGTGATATTTTCCACTGCATCATTGGTGGGGATTCCAAACCATCCCGGTAAAATGGCAATGAAAACGTATGCATACACTGAAAAGAACAACACCTGGAAGATGGAATTGAAGGCCACCAGCCCGGCAGCGTATTGAGTATCTCCCTTTGCCAGGTCATTCCACACAATCACCATGGCAATGCAGCGTGCCAGTCCGATCATGATAATTCCGTACATATACGGAAGGTTGGCGTTGTTTTCACCCGGGAATAATTTGAACAGCAGGATCGCAAGAATAAACATCAAAACAGGGCCAATTACCCAGTTTTGAACCAGGGATAGTAAGAGTACTTTCCAATTGCGGAATACATCTCCAAGCTCCTCATATCTCACTTTTGCAAGTGGCGGATACATCATCAGGATCAACCCGATGGCAATGGGAAGGTTGGTGGTACTCTCGGGGGATGGTTTTAACGAATCCCAGAATCCGGCAATGCCGGGAAATAAGTAACCGGATAATACTCCTGCGAACATGGCGAGGAAAATCCATAGGGTCAGGTAGCGGTCGAGGAATTTGAGACGGGGAGTGGAAGGCATGGTTATTCGGGAATTAATTTGAAAATTTAGGAATTTGGGAATCTGAAAATGAAATACAAATTGAGAATGGTATCCATAGCATCGCGGGAAGCGATACTATGGAGGGGGCTGGCATACTATCGCTTCCAGCGATGGTATGACTATAATCCTGGTCAGTTATCCATAGCATCGCTGGAAGCGATACTATGGTATCCCTAACAGCAGCACGAGCAACCACAGTTGGGTTTTTCTGCATACACCGTTACACTGAAAATTCCGGTTTCCGAACGGCGGAACTTATCCAGATCCCCGGGGGTTAAATATTTAAGCAGAATGTCATCCGGGATATGGATGTCCTTTTTCTTTTGTACCTTGATATTCGCAAACCCGGCAAAATCAATGATGTTCAGATATTCCTGCAACTGTATGGCGCCCGATACGCATCTGGCGTACATCTCGGCAGCCTCCTTGATTCCATCCGGCAACTCACCTTCAATCACCACATCAGATACCGAGAAGTGTCCGCCCGGCCTGAGTATCCGGTAGATTTCATTAAAGGCCTTGAGTTTATCAGGCACCAGATTAAGCACACAATTGCTGATCACTACATCGGCTTTGTTGGCGGTCATGGGAATCCGTTCAATGTCGCCATACCGGAACTCCACATTGTTGAAGCCCAGCTTTTCGGCGTTTTCACGAGCTTTCTCAATCATGGCTTCCGTAAAATCAATACCGATCACTTTTCCGGTTTCTCCGGCAATGGCCCGGGCGACAAAACAATCGTTACCGGCTCCCGAACCCAGATCCACCACCGTATCGCCGGGCTGAATCAGGGCAAATTCGGTGGGCAGGCCGCAACCCAGACCCAGGTCGGCATCGGGGTTATATCCATCCATGCCTTCATAGCTTTCGCTGAAAATGGTGTAATCAACTCCACAGCAATCGGTGGAACCACAACAGGAGGATTCATTCTGTTGCTTTGACTGCTTCGCAATTTCGGAGTACTTTTCTTTGACGAGGTCTTTTAAATTCATTTTAATAAATATTATGTTACACTGAGAAATTATGAGTTAACACTGAGATACACTGAGAAATATCAATGGCTCTACAGTACATATTTTTTTATTCCATTTTTAAGTAATTTGACATTGAAATTGATTAATAATCCTAATTCTTTATTTGCAAATTTGAGATATGTAAGAATTTGAGCCTCATGAATTTCATTAAGATTTTCAACAGACTTAAGTTCAATAATTACGGTATCATTAACCAAAATATCTAATCTATAACCACAATCCAGTTTAATTTCTTTATAAATTAAAGGAATCGGTTTTTGTCTGTCTACTTTCAAACCCAAATTTTTGAGTTCATAGGCCAAACAATCTTCATAGGCAGACTCTAAAAGTCCCGGGCCAAGGTGTTTATGTACTTCAATAGCACAGCCAATTATTTTTTCCGTCAATTCGGAATATTTGTATCTATTATCAATCATAATGGTTGTATTCTCAGTGAAACTCATTGTATTCTCATTTACACTCAGTGTAAATTTCCTCTTTATATTTTGCAAAATTCATTATAAAATCTCAAAAAAGCTACTTTTATCTGGTCTCTTATTTTTCTGAATTCACTATTGACAAATTCTTCAGAACCAACAGAGTGTGAGGGATCATCGAAACCGATATGCATACGATGTTTGACCTTACCGAGGAATGCGGGGCAGGTTTCATTGGCGCCGCCGCAAACGGTGATCACATAATCCCATTCCTGATCCAAATATAATTCAACCGGATCGGAGGTGTGGTGACTGATATCGATCCCGATTTCCTTCATGACGGCTACCGCCTTCTCATTGAGTTTTCCGGAGGCTTCAGTTCCGGCCGAACACACCGTAAGGCCGGGATCAAAGGATTGCAGAAAGCCATGGGCCATCTGGCTGCGGCAACTGTTGCCGGTGCAGAGGATAAGTATTCTCATCTTAATAAAATAATATGTGGAATTTGATTTATGGAATTCTGTTGAATTGGAAGATATTGCTTTAACTATTCAGGTTTCAGGTTTATTTGCCGCACCCTTGCTTTGGCCCGCATCCGGAACCGCAACCGGCGCTGACCTTTTTGGCGCTGGCCACCAGAACCGCTGAATTTACACTGCCATCAAACTTGCCGGTCAACTGACCTTTTGAATTGATGACGAAGGTTTGCGGACTTTTTAAAGACCGGTCTATCTTTAATTCGGCCAGAAATTTTGCCTCTTTGGGATCATCCAGATCAATTTCAATGACTTTGGCATTTTGCTGCATTTCCACACAAGCCTGGGCACAGGTTCCTATGATTTCGCTTTTCTGTTTCATGGTTTTACTGGTAGCTACTATGAATACCGACTTATTGGCACTCAACGCCTGAAGTACCTCCGCTTTTTTGGGAGAGGGGATCAAAGCAACCAGTTTTTCAGGGCTGGCCTGATTCAGCACATATCCTCCGGTAACACTCCCGTTTTGAGCTATAACCAATATTACCGGCAATGGCGCTCCCGCCAGACCATATTGTTTTACCAGGGTTGCATCAGAAGGCTCCGACCGGTTCATCTGAATTACCGTTGAGTTGGTATAGCTCTTGTTTGATTGTTTGGCTATTTCCAGTGCTTTGCCGGTTTCACCGACTCCCTGATCTGTCACCACCAGGAATACGGCTTTTCCTGCAGCCGTGGCGGCATCAATTTTTTGTTGGGTCTGGCTGAAGGTGTCAAAAGAAATTAGCGTCATCGCAATGACTGCTAACCAAAACAAAGATTTTTTTTTCATAATTCTGTGATTTATATGAATCATTTTAATTTAAAACGGTATCCGAATCCGTGATTTTTTCTTTGAAAAAGATATGGTCCACCCGGCCATTCTGAAGGTGTATTTTGGTGTGACCAAACTCTGCAGCCGCAGGACTATGGGTAACCATAATCAGGGTTACTTTTTTCTCCCGGTTGACTTTCTTAAGCAAGTTCAGAATGTCAGCCGATAACGATGGGTCAAGGTTGCCCGTAGGTTCATCTGCCAGAATTAAGGAGGGATTGTTTACCAGCGCACGGGCAATGGCAACCCTTTGCTGCTGGCCTGCCGAAAGTTCCCTGGGAAGATGATTTTTGCGGTTTTCAAGCCCGACCAGTTGCATCAATTCCATGGCTGATTTATACTTCTGCGTTTTCGGAAGGTTAAAAACGGCCAGGGGAAGCATTACGTTTTCGAGGGCAGTGAGGTAGGGGATCAGCGCAAAACTTTGCATTACAAAACCGACATTGTTTTTCCTGAAGGCCGACAATTGTCCGTCGGAGGCGGTATCAATACGAAACTCTTTAAAGGTAATTTCACCCGATGTTGATTTAATCAAGCCGGCAACCGAAAGCAGCAAAGTAGTTTTTCCTGATCCTGACGAACCCGTAATGGTAACAAAATCACCCTGCATTACGTCAAAACTCACCTCTTTTAATGCATCCACCACCCCGTCGGCATGGTGGTATTGTTTACTAAGGTTTTGAACTTTCAGAATCATTCTCAGCCCTCCTGCATATTGATAAAAGGATCAATTTTCCCTGCCAGGTAGGCCGGAATCACGGCACCTGTCAGAGATACGGCTGTCGAAATCAATAAGGAAACAAAGATCAAAGCCGGAATGGCATGAACCTGTAACCCGGCAAATTCCGGACCCAGCCACATGGCTGCTGCGGTTCCGATAATATAGCCGATTACTCCCCCTAAGATCCCTAAAATGAATGCTTTGGCCAGCAACATCCGGTAAATGGTTTTTCTGGAAAACCCGATCATCCTGAACATCCCTATTTCTTTGCGGCGCTCATTAACATTGGCCCACATGAAGTTCCCGATCGAAATTCCACCCACAAATATGATGATGATCAGGAATACCAATGAAACCTTATTCATCATTTTATTGGTCTCAATCTGGGTCGATACTATCTGACCGATTGTGGTGATCCGCGTGTCAGGGAGAATATTTCTGAGTTTTCCCAGCAAACCGTCACTGATGGCATTGCAGCAACCCATGATTTCGATGGCGCTTACCTGGCCTTGAATGCCAAGCAAATCCTGTACGGTGTGAAGATGGGCAAAAATGCGGTCATCATCAATGGTACCGGTTTCGGAAATAACTTTGGCAATATTGAAAGTCCTTCCTTCGATTAACAGGGTGTCGCCTTCTCTCAGGCTTAGCCTTTGTGCGGCAGAACTGCCCAGCAGACAATCGTCCATAGCCAGTGAATCCACCGATTTGCGCTGGAGTTTCTCATCCTTGTAACCCAGATCCTCATTGGCCTTGGTATTGGTATCGCAGGCAGCCTGAAGTTCGGCTCCAAACAACCCTGAATTCTGCCAGATGGGTTTGGAGGCCAGTTCGTTTTTGGGCAAAATCCCGGTGAGAACAAATTTCTGACCATTAAGGGTAATGCGGCGGGTGAGTTTTGGCGACATATTATCCACCCCGGCAATGGTTGAGGTGGCAATTCTTTCTACGTATTCTTCCGGAAATGTGGGTGCATCAATATCCGCTGAATAATAATTGTCGACATTGGATGCCTGAGGTAAAACCAGGATGTTTGCACCCAGATTATCCAGATTTACAGCCACTGCCTTTTCGGATACCACTGAAACCGAGCGAATGCCCACAATCACAGCAATTCCAAGGGTAATGGCGAGCAGGCCTGATATCAGTTGAGATTTGCGATGCCTGAACTCAAGCCAGATGAGTTGATTCAAATTCATGGATTATTTTTTAAGGGGTTATTTTTTAGGGGCGCAACCACTGCTGCTGCTGCTTCCGCAGCCGCTCTTACTGCCACCCGGGCAACATCCGCCGCTTTTGATCTGTTTGTAGGCCGATGACATCAGTTTCGATTCATCAGTAAGCCCTGTGTATTTATCGGTAACCTTGCCGCTATTGTTGGTTACAATAATCATGGATTTATCATTGATGGCCGTAACCCCAAGCTGTTTCAGAAAACCGGTTTCTGCGGGATTCTCAAAATCGACCTCGATGATGGACGCTTTGGGAGCCATTTTGGCGCTGGTATTTTTACAGAGTGTAGTAACGGTTTCCCGGTCTGGTGTTCCTGATTTCGAAACAACAATAAATGTGGGCTTTTTCTGATTTATGGCCGTCAACAGTTCTTCCTGTCCGGGAGAGGGCACTCCTTTCAGCAGCATATCCACGGTTACCCCTTTTTCGGGAAAACCGCCAACAGCAATACCCTTGGGTGAAATCATCAGGATAAACGGCAGTTCCACGGAGGCTATTGAATATTGCGCCACCAGGTTTTTGTTGTCTGGTTCATCCCGGTTAATGCTCAAAACCATTGATTTTTCAATCTTTGAACTGGCTTCATGGGCAATTTTTACAGCCTTTTCAGCTTTGGTAACCAGATTATCGGTGATAATCAGAAAAACCAACCGGCCCTCTTTCCGGGCCTTCTCCAGATCGGTTTTCACGCCAGCCGGAGCTGACACGCCCGAATTATTCCCCATAGACGGGAGATTTGAAATCAAAATGAAAACGAATGCTCCGGCAAGTACTAACAAGGACTTTAATTGCAGAGAACTGATAATTTTTAAAATTTTCATGGTATTTACTGTTAGGTGAGATTTAATCGCAGGCACAAAAAAAGGAAGTAATGGATTTTTCGAAAAACTGGCTGAAAACTTTCTGATGCTCGGCCAGTCTCGCCATATCGAGACAATAATGAATTTTTAACCCATCAATGGACCCTTTGATGATGCCCATTTCTTTAAGTTCTTTAAGATGTTGTGAAACTGTAGTCCTGCTGATAGGCAAAAAATCGCTGATATTACCGGTGCGTATTTCTTTTTTTTCCGCCAAAAGCTGAATAATGGCAATACGGGCAGGATGGGAAAGCAGTTTGGCGCAATTGGCCAGTTCCTGCTGCTCCGGACTGAACTCTTCAAATTTATTATTGGTCACAATTTCTATTGTTTAATGTGGCAAACATACGACATATATTTTTCCTGACCAAAATTTTCTTGATTTTTTTTACTTAATCACACTAAAGAAAGATGCCACACAAACACAAATGTTCTTTTTCAAATCTTGAGTACCTAGTATATAATAATCCGTTGTGAATCAAACAAATTATTATTGGTGACCTTCAGTAAATAAATGCCAGGCTTCAGGAAACTAATTGCGGTTATCGAATTATCAACATAGTACATGTTTTGCCCTGGTTTGTTATTTACTTGTTTACTCAACACCTTAATACCTGAACTTGAATACAATTCTATAATTGTAATTCCTTCATGACGGGTTGTGTATTCTGTTGTAAACGAGCTGTTGGTTGGGTTGGGATAAACTCTTTCGATTTTTACACACCCCTCCTTTTTTAATCTTCCGCTTTTATCCTTTAATTTACTGAAAAGTAATTCTTTTGTGCGAATTATATGTGATACATCATTTGCCCTGAGTGATAGATCAATTCCTTCAGGAATAGTTGTTGATTTATACCTGCCTGATTCGATGAGCGCATTCGAAAGATTAATAATTGCATACAATGAATCGTAATAAGAAACAGGATTTTTTAAGAGGGCTTCATAATTTCTGATTGCCTCCAGGAATTGTCCATCAATTCTCAACGCAAGGTTTTTGTATTCAGACGCATATTTCTCAAGGCTGGTGTTAATAACCGTATCTTGCAACATATTGTCCATGTTTACAATGAATTCTGACCAGGATAATCCTCCTTCCCGAAAACATTCAAATTCTCCGGTTATCGAAAAAAGTGCCTCGTTGGACTCGGGAAATGTTTGAATCAGTTGTTCGAATACCTGAATCGCACTTTCGTACTGTTGCTCATGTTGGAGTGTGTACGCAATACCAAGTAATTCTTCCGGACCACTTGCAGTAAGATTCTTAAAATTGGTTTGCGCACTGTTCAATAAGGGGATGATAATAAAATTTGAGGATGGGTACAAATGACTTTTAACCGCATTTGTATCGGACGATCCATAATAATTACTACTGATGTTTAGCTTATTTAACGGGGAATCGTTTATAAATATAAGGTAAATACCAAGAGTGTCGTTGTAAATATCGTTGTGTCCGTTTTTTATTGACGGTATCGAATTGTACATGGCAATGGCAGTATCGTTGTTGATAATTCCATTATAATAGGGCACATTACTAAAAGTTCCTCCAACTAGGTATGGCCTGCTGCTTGCCTGGCAGGCAATTGAAATTGAATTTTGCGTAAAATAATTTTCGATGATTCGAGGTGAACTGGCATAGGCGCACAAACCCACACGGTTATTTTTGAAAGTATTATTTTCAACGTTTGCCGGTTTGCTTGAATACAAAAATAAGCCAACCACTGCATTTTCAATCTGGCAATACTCGAGTTGTACAATTCCGTTGGTTTTAGCGGTTATTCCACCCCAATGGCTTTTACCGGCACCCATAATATTCGCTGTAAAATTTATTGGATGAAATTCTGTTCCTTTGGCAATCAGCTTGCCAAAAACAATAAATTCGGCACCTTCTTTTGCATAAACATGGGTTCCCGGTTTTACAATCACCGTTGCTCCCGCAGGTATTTCAAATGTATCGGGGATACTGATATTGTCGGACCAATAAACGGTGTCGTTGGATTTGTAAAATGCGGGTTGCATAAACATACCGTTGATTTTAAGATTTCCGAGTTCTCCCTCCCATGACCAGATTTTGCTATTTTCAACCAGTTCGATATTGTTTAAATATCCATTACTGTTCAGCAGAATATCAACTTTCCCGTTGTTTTCCTTGTCGGCAATACTGTAGGATTCATTATTTTTAACTAAAGGGAGTTTAAAAACAACCGAATCCAGTATGTTTCTCGCTGTCAGGTAATACCTCGAGCCTTCTTTAACTTCATAAATTATCTCTGGAAAATCATCATTGTCGGCATCACAGAAACCGGCAAATTTTAATAAAATACTATCACTTACCTGAGTCTGATTAAGTTGATCGTCATACACATAAAATCCATTTCCTGAAACTGAGATAATGACCTCCATTTCACCATTATTATCCAAGTCATATATTCAGGGGCCAAAAATAGGGGTATTTGATACTTGTATGGTATCGTACTGCAAGGTTCCGGCATCAATTAAAGCAAGGCAGTATGTATTATTTAGATCAGAAAAACTTACTGCAAATTTAATCATCTTATTAAATCCAATATCTCCGATAACCAAAGGTCTTAATACCTTTTTACATCCGTCAATTATTATTGAATCTTCAATAGCAAGTAACCCAGGTTGGGTTTCTCCAACAATAAATATTTTCCCGTCTGCCGATGTAGTAGCAATGCGATATTTATTTATTTCATTATCGTAATAAACAATGGGAGGAAATAAAAGCCCAGCAGGTTGAAAAAATGGACTGATTGAATAAATCTGTGAATAATCTTCAATTTTCCATATTTCATTGCATTTATAATCGAGACATGTTAAATTGTAATGCCAGTTTGTGTCAGCATAAATAATGCTGTTAAATAAAATGTAATCGTTACCAGTGTTATCTGTAAAACCCACGCACGGCTGTCCAAAATGCTCATTGGAAACAGAAGCCATGCTCCAGGCTGAATCCAAAGTATATGAAATAATATGTCCAACTGTACCTGTATTATCGACGGAGCTGACAAATGTTACATTGGCATCTGCCGAGTTACCTATACCCGAATTATTGTTGGAAGGTTGTTCAAGATTTTTAATAATACCTCCCTCATAAGTAAAAATGTGTGTACCAGCAACAATTTGATTGTTGGCAGTCAAATTTCGAATATTATAACTCAAAGGAATAATGGATGAATTTATCTGTTCATCAATATTTACCGGATTTAAATTCAGGATAGTCACCTCAATTTCAGCGCTGTTGTTCAGTTTACTTAGTTCATCAACAGTTCCTGCCGTATCTACAACTACCTTACATTCGTAAAAATCCTGAACAAAGGGATTTGCAGGTATTTTAAATTCCAAGGTATCATGAGTAAAAGCATCAAGTCCATTGGTTGTTATTGAAGCAGCATGTTCAAAATTTGGCTGACCGACTTGCTTTAAGTAACATGAAGTTACAAAAGATTCATTAACATCGTGGTTCATCAAATTACTGATTATTGTGCTGATTCTTAATGTATCTTCCTGCCTAACCGGGTTGTTTAAGGCAAATAGTTTCTGTACGATTATGTCTGCTTTAAGAGTGTCGATGTTTTCATAAAAAAGATTCAGCGCCGGGTCTCCGAATAAGTTAAATTCATTAACTACAGAAGGTGCTTTTAATTGACATTCCAAATATGCCGATCCAATTACTGGAGAATTATAGTACAGGGAATTGATCATATAATAACTCCTATTTACATTAATCCCAATTACTTTATTGGCGCCAACAGTTGCAATCATTCCCCTGTTTGAACTTTGGTTAAGCATTTCCTCACAAAAGCAATCATCGTACAGGTGAAAAGTTCCGGTAAGGCATGTATTAAAAAACCCAAAAGGTAGTTTATCATTATGATCGTTGTTTAAATCGCTATATTGAAATCTTAATGTACCAATAAAACTTTGTGATCCATGACCCAAATAATTAAAACAAGTCATCGTTTCTTCATACGTATCTAAAACTGTTTCAAGTTCATAAGGCTTTTTAAGAATCCAGTCAGGATGATAATAAATACTATCAAAATCATTCGGTGTAATAAAAAATGTGCTGTCGCCAGGGATAATATTTCGAATTTCCTCAAATTCTTCATTGATCTTTGTATAAAATACAGAATCATTATCACAAAATTGTAAGCATTGATTTTTAGTCTCAAACTCATCAGGCTCGAAATTCAGTATTTTTTCAACTACATTTTGCACTTGTGACAAAGTATCCACGCTGCAACGGCCAAGCATAATGTCAGGGTAAGTGTCGTATTGGCCGTTTGTTTGAGTGAGCCGGGTGTAATAAACATCGTAGCCGCCATGATCAGGGTCTTCATAATGTGTTGGTATGTTTTCTTGCCCATTCCATAAATCTACATCCCCAAATAGATTAACATAGGCTACTTGCCGTCATATGTATTGTTTGCAAAACCATTATCATATGTGTTCTTTAATAGATTACGAATTCGTTCTTTGTTGTTGATCCCAATAATGCTATCCTCTATATCTATCATTCTTACAATAACCACATCAAATCCATTGAATTCTGCCCTATGCCTTGCAAGTGAATCAATATAAATCTTTGATGCCTGTTCATAGTAGAAATAATCATCAGTAATTAATAAATAATCGCAAGTATCCATAATTGCATCATTAGGAAAATTTGTTGCCCACTTCCAAGTGCCCTTATTAATTAATCCTGTACCACAGCTAACAGAAGCGTTTAATCCATTTGACCTATAATTTATCAAAGTATTACCTACAACTTCATTAAAGATACCAACATCATGCTGAAGATTACCGGAAGCATTATAAAATGTTATATTGACCTCAATACTTGAATATGCTTTAATTATATTCTTTACAGGGTTAAATTGTAAGGGGTAAAGCATAACCCTAACAACATTTTGTTCCCTAATTGCTCCTTTATTAATAGTTTTGCCAACAAATCCCGGGAACATTGCATCTGTTTCATAAGCTGAAGTATCGTATGCAAATTGCTCTATCAGTGCTATTGCGCCACCTTCTAATGTGTCAGCTATAAGTTCTGGAGCCGGGTAAATATTATAACCGGAAAATTGTATTAAATCTAAAAGTACAATGTCAAGGTTCACACTATCACAATTCGGGATAGATAGAAGAAATGAAACAACCGGTACTTCAGGAAACCCAACAGAATCCATCCTGATGTGTTCTTTTATTTCTATCCTGTTAAATGTATTCACAGGTGTTTCATAGATTCCCGGAATGGTTACCTTGAACTTTACTAAAGTATCATTAGAAATACTTACGGTATGGACTGGTTTGGTTGATTCACTCGTGTTAAATTCTACCCAGTTTTGTGCAAAAACCGAAAATGATAACAAAAATGCTATTCCTAAAAGTATCATTTGTTTTTTCATGGCAGTAATAATTAGAAGGTTTTTAATATTTTACAAATTGCTTTGTTGTTGATATTTAGAAAATATATCCCGGGAGGGCAATTTCCATCATATGAATTTTTCCCATCCCATCGTATATCACGTCTATTCATGTTTAGTGTTCTTACATTTTCACCATTGTTATTATAAATAGTTACTCTGTTATTTTGTTCCCGGAGTACAGTTGGGACTATAATATTAAGTTGGTCAGTAAATGGATTTGGATATATTTTAGTTTCTATCTGATGATGGCTATTAACATCGGTTACTAAATTAACATATATAAAATTCTCTCTTATAAAAGAGTTTGCGTCATCACCATTAAACACAGTAAGTTTAATAGAGTACCAACCGGTATCGACATAAGTATAAATTGGGGATTGCTCATGAGAATCAACTAATCCGTCATTGTTAAAATCCCATTGATAAATTGTGGCTTCACCTATCGAATAATTATAAAACTGGACATCTAACGGCATTTCTCCTGTTACAAAATAGGTGCTATCGTATTCTGATATGATAACATCTTCAACCAAGCAAGGTTTAGCTGAAAAATTAGAGAGCAACGGAGATTGACCTTTTGAAAATGGATGAAAAACCTCAAAAGAAACACCGTAATCATTTGAGTAAAGTATATAGGAATGCGCGTTCTGCCACATCATATTTACATAATCACATTTTATGTAAACCTCTCCTTCTGATCTACCGCCAACTACACCCATTCCATAAAAGTCGCCGAAATTGAAATTATTTAAGTTTATCCAGGTGTCAGCGTAATCGAAACTGAATAGTAGTGCTTCCCTATCATGGTTAAATAAGTATAGCTCACCCTGATTTGATCCTCTGGTAAGTTCAATTGCTTCATTCCAATGATATGCAAATGTTTTATTATGGTAAAGATTTTCAAAATTGTCAACTGACTTTAACAAATAGATAGAATCTGCAACATTTGATTTATAGGTAAGTATGTAGCCGAAATTTGCCTGAATGTCTATTTCACTTTCAATATAATTTCCGAAAAAACCATTGTAAGAATGAGGTATGAATGTTTGGCCAAAATCATCACTGTGAGAGATGAAAACATTATATATTTCACCTTCAAATCTTCCACCATTAAAACCAGGATATATTCCTCCGTTTTGCAGTTGCCATGTCCCTTGTTGCCCATAGTCAGTCGAAATATATAGGGCTTGTCCAAAGTTCCTATAGTAAATTACTCCAGAAGTAAGATCAGCAAGGACGCCAGTGGCATTAGTTGTACTATCTACACATATTGCTGAATTGCCAAAATCAGTGGAATAATATATACCAGCTCCGGTGAATGTAAGGCCAATAAAATAAATTTCTCCAACCCAAGGTCCTCGTGTAATAAAATAATCGGAAAAAGAAAGCATGGAAACTAGAATTAACAAGATTGAAAAGATTATTTTTTTCATGATATTTATTTTTTTATGATTTTAAAGTATGATGAATCATTTTGGTTTGAAATACTCAGAACATAAATGCCACGCTTTAGGCCTATAGTGTTAATGTTAATCAATTCTATACCATGACTGTTTTTCCGCATAACTTCTATTCCATTTAAGTTATAGATAATTAGTTTTTAACAAAAGTATTAGAACTGTCAGGGCCAATAACTGATAGTTTTACGGAATACCATCCTGTGTCAGCATAGGTATAAACAGGTTCTCTTTCGTAAGAATCTATAATGCCATCATTTTCAAAATCCCATTGATGTTCCTGAATATCCCCAATGGAATAATTACAAAAAGCAGTAAAGTAGCAAATAAACCAAAGTTTTTCATATTTTGTTTTTTGTTAATTTTAATGTTCTTCAAAAGTAGCATTAACTTCTATAACTTTATTGAAGTTTTGCAGAAATATTTGATTTACTGCCTTTCACTCGCTATTTATCGTTGCGATTGGCTCTTCGGGAGATGAAAAATATTCAATAGACTTTTATATTCGAGGCAAGCCTTGCCGAAACCGCCAGGGTATTGGCCATTTGAATTTCATTGTAGCGACGATAAACAGGAATGTCAATCGAGAGAAAGAAATTTAACTTACGTTTTAATGAATAAGAAAGCGCCGGGGAAACGAATACCACCTCATTGCCGGTAACCTCTTTTTCGATCCCTTCTTCGGTATCACGGTTTTTGATTTCAGTTCTCAATTGCAGACCCGTACCGAGATTGCGTAAAGGTGAATAATTTCCTGAAACTGCTGCAATATAAAGATTCCCGTATTTCAGGTTTTTAAAGTAATCATAGTGGGTCATCCCGCTGAATTCCGCGGATGCATATCCGGTTACTCCAAACTTAGGATTTATAAATGCTTTACTTGCCAAAGCGCCCACCTGGTATTTAAAACATCCGGATGAGGGCTGGATGTTTATCGGTAGTAATATTCCGTTGTCTTTGACATCAAATTCACCCACCGGGACTTTGATATTTCCGAGGACAGTGATGTTTAAAAGAAGCTTTTTGTTATTATAAATATGATATTTCAGGTTAATCCCTGCGTCGCCCATCCCTTTGCCGGAAAGGCTCCCTAACTGGCTGCTCTGAAATATGGTCGTTTTATCAAAGAAGTAACCGGCTGAGAACCCTAAATCAAGCTTTGGAGTGATCCCATAATTCAGATTGAATTCGAGGAAATTATAAAACGTCTTCACAGGCAAACCCGGAGGCGGGTTCTCGAAATCATATTTGTCGGAACCCATAAAATACTGGTCAGAACTACTATACTTGTAAAATAGGGATATTTTCATCTGATGGAGTGCAGCGGTAGTATTTTCAGGATCGCTGATCACAGGATTTCCGGCGCTGCAGCATTGCGCCAGAATATCAAAATGTGCCATCAATCCCAGGAGGAGCAGAAAATATTTCATGACCCCGGGAAATAAGATTTGACGAAAACCCATGCGGTATCGCTGGCTGTACCGGTACTGTCGATAACGGTGCAAATGATCTGGCGATGACCTTTACATGACTCACAGGCAGAAAACCGGACAGAATTTGGAAGTGAAGTCTGAATGATGGTTCCCTTGTCTGCGGACCATTCATACCGGAGATCCGCGCCTTTGGCATACACCGTGATGATGGAAGTATCCCAGGCTATGATCGTATCCCGCGACACCACCAGGCTGTCGATCTTCACGGTTTCTGATATCGGCAGTTCCTGATCTTTTTCACAGGAGATCAGAATGGCCATCGCAACCACACACAAGGCCAAAAGGTTTATTGATAAATTTTTGTATTTGGTAAATGACGTCATCATTTCAGAATATTTTGAATTTTTCTCTGAGTTCTTCGCTTGAGATGTATCCATTGTGAATGTAAAACTGTCTGCCAGTTTTATCAAGCAGCACCTGTGAAGGAATCGTGGCTATTCCAAAATATTTCATTAAATTCTGATTTTCTTCATCCAGAATATTGAGAAAAACCACGTTGACATCCGGCCGTAATTCTTTCACTTCCTGCATCACCGCCTCCATTTTGCGGCAGGCAACGCATCCCTCCGAGCCAAATTCGAGAAAAGTATAAACGAACCTCTCCTTGTTTTTCTGATAGTTAAAGGCTGAATCGAGATACAGGGCTGTATTGGATTTCAGGTCTTCAGTGGTGTGGGATTTTATCGATTCTGATAAATAAATATTGATATCCTTTCTCATCATAAACAAAACCATTATGCCGGCTATGAACAAAATGAAAAAAACGCCCGACAGGATAACGGTAAGTTTAGTAGACGACTGAGACCTGATCATTATCAAATAATATTTTATGGCTTTTTGTGCCGGTTCCTTAACATACACATGCACGAACCGGTCATCATCCTCGTTTTGTCGGTGGTTACCGGATAGCCGCCCCGGTCCCAGTCAACAATACCGCCTGCCAGGTTGTATATTTTTGTAAAACCAGTTTCCATAAGAAATCCTGCAACCTCCTTACTCCGTAGTCCAACGGCATCGGCAATAATCAGAACCTGGTCTGACGGTAAATCCATTACATGATTCCGGATTTCATCATACGGACAATACAACACCTCATCCACATCAAACAACCGGTTCAGTTCGTAATCAGGCCTTACATCCACCAGGGCTGCGCCTGCCTTTAACAGATTCAGCGCTTCCAGGCCGGAGATATGCTGCAATCCGGCAGTTACGGCACTTTCATTTTCAACAGATGATGTTACAGGCATAGTTTTACAATTTGTATTCGAAACTGAATAAAAAATGATTTTGATAATGGATATCCGGGTTATCGGGGTTCCAGTCCTGGTAATTCACTGAGAGACTTATTTTTTCAGCCGGGTTGTAATGTATTCCGGTGATGAGGGCTCTTCCGGTGTAATCGTAGTACCAGTTGTTTGCGCCACCATCAAGATAATTGGCTGAAAGTTCATCATACCTGATAAAAACCTCGAGGTTTTTCAAAAGGCAGTAACTTCCGAAAACCGAGCCGCCAAACAGATTCCGGTTGATGTTGAACTGATGGTTTTTCCGGTAATTGAATTCACCCCCTATTCTGAACTGATTAGGCTGCCGGTATCCCGCAAATACTGAAAATGACCGTTGAGTACCGGTTTTCTGCGGGTCATCCGAACGGGTATAATCGGTATAAAACCGGGACTGAAGCCCTTTTAAGGGCAGGAAATCGATTCCGGCTGCCACTTTCACATCTCCGAAAGGATCCTGATCAGAACGGAACCCTTCGCCGTTGGTAATGGCCAGATCAACATGGAGATCCTGAACCGGCGAGTAAAAGGCAATGATTCCCAGATCGCTGCTTGGCATTTTGAAGTACCGGTCCTGGAAGGTTTCGGCTACATAGCGGTAACCCCAGAATTTTTCCTGGGTAATGTAATGGTTTTGCAGAACCGCTCCGGCCTGTAATTTGAAATTGGCCGCAGGTTTCCATTCTATCGAAGCAAATTTAAGGGTCATGGTGTAATAACTTCCTTCCCGGGAAGTATTGCTCACCTCATGATGATTTCCGGCTGAATCGGTCACCTCAATGGTTCCGGTGGAAGCAGGCCTTCCGGCATCGAGAACGATTTTTCCTGAAAGATACCGGTTATACTGATACTCGTACCCAAAATGAGCCCGACCAAACCAGAAACCATATTTTTTGTCTGCCCCCTGAGTGGCATTATAATCAAAATTGCCAAATACCTGGATAACGGGGTTTCCTTTTGCCGGATCAAATCCGGTATACTTCAGGGAGTCCTGGGCAGATATTCCCTGAAGGATCAGGAGGCTCATTATTATCGGAGCATATCTTTTCATGCATTAGTGACATATCATTCAATCAGAAAAATCCACCGTAAATCAACCCTGAAATGGTAGCCATAACCACCACCAAACTTACATACACCACCGTTTTCTGAGTTCCCATCACCCCGCGTATCACCAGCATATTGGGTAATGACAGGGCAGGACCAGCCAGTAGCAGCGCTAAGGCAGGACCCTTACCCATTCCGGAGGCCAGCAGGCCTTGAACAATTGGGACTTCGGTGAGGGTGGCAAAATACATGAAGGCGCCCACCAGTGAGGCAAAGAAGTTGGAAAATACCGAATTTCCTCCCACCAGCCCTTCAATCCACTCATTGGGAATCACCCCGGCAATGGCCGTATTTTCGTGGGTAGACCCGAGCAAAAATCCGGCGGTTACCACGCCTGCCGCCAGAAGCGGCAATATCTGTTTGGCAAATCCCCAGGTGGCATAGGTCCATTCGCGGTTATCCTCATCGTTTTTATCAAAAAGGGTTAGTATAGATAAGGCGGCAATCCCCACCAACATCGGGATCAGGGGAGCTAATTTGGGATCGGGAACATAAACAGAGGCCAGAACACCGGAAACAGCCGTAGCCAATCCGGCCAAAACTGCCCACTGCCATTTGATTTTCAGGATATACACCAGCGAAAATCCCAGTAAAACACTGAAAAAGCCGGTTATGTACCATTTGTTGGCCCATATCAGGTACCAGGCCCCAGAGGTAATATCGGCGGAAGGTTTTCCCCAGTTGGCGAAAACCAGAATCAATACCAGTACAAAAAAATGAAAGGAGGTTTGCCATACCGGCCGCTTTTCGGGCGGCAGGACAATATTCATCTGGTTCTCTCTTTTCACTTTTTCCTCTTTACGGTATATCAGTGACATGATTATTCCGATAATAATGCTGAATGTTACTGCCCCGATAATTCGGGCCACCCCCATTTCAAATCCTAAAATTCTGGCTGTTAAAATGATAGCCAGAATGTTAATCGCCGGCCCGGAATACAGGAAGGCAATGGCCGGCCCCAATCCGGCGCCGCGCTTGTGAATGCTCGAAAACAGCGGAAGAATGGTACAGCTGCACACCGCCAGGATGGTACCTGAAAAAGAAGCCACCGTATAAGAAAGCCATTTTTTGGCATTCGCGCCAAAATAGCGCAGCACCGATCCCTGGCTCACAAAAACCGAAATAACCCCGGCTATAAAAAAGGCCGGCAACAGGCACAATACCACATGTTCGCGGGCATACCATTTCACCAGGTCGAAAGTGGCATCAATAGCAGTGTTAAAGCGGGCGCTTTCTACCGGCAGGAAAAAGGCTGCGGCAAATATTACCAGAATCCAGGTCAGGTATTTGAGTTCGTTTTTGGCTTCCATAAGTCATCAGTTAGATAAAACACAGTATCAATAAAATATAATACTCCTTTACTTGTTAAAACATTTTCATCGTGTAAATCTTCCACAATAATACCTAGTTCATGATTGTAATAATCATTATATCTGGTTTTTAGAAAACCATTATAATTCATGAATGCGTTAACCTGATTTAAGTCTGTAACTTCATCAGAAGAAATATATGGTTGTTGAACCACTGCAAGTAAATCAGAATTTTCTCTGTAAAATCCGAGTAATGAATAGGCTGTATCAGGAAAGAAATAATTGTGAAGTAATAAGCTAAAAAGGTAATCGCGCCAGGATTTATAAAAAACTCCGGTATTAAGTTTTAATACATGAAATGCATCTTTAATAAAAACTTTCTGTTCTGCACCTTCAGCAATATATTTTGAAGCCGAAATCTCTTTTACCCAGAGTTTTTTATCTGTAATAATGCTTTCGAGTCTGGCCGTTTCTTGTATTCTGAAGAGCTTTTCATTTTCAGCAGTTTTACCTGTTTGCGAGCCATCGCCAAGGTGACCGGCAACTGCCTGGATAGTTGCTCCATCCCTAACCTGGCTCTTTCCTGAAAGGATATTCTGGAGTTCATTTTTAACTGTATTTTGCATTTACAAAATTATACAATTTTCATGAAAATCTTAAATTATATAACGATCCACCATATAATACACCCCCACCAGAATGAACAAAACCGCAATAACCCGCCGGGACCACCACTCAAACACCTTCACTGAATTGTAGAAGTTTCCCAATCCTGACAGGCTGTAAGCCAGCAGCCAGGCCACAATGACTACCGGCAGCCCCGTAGCAACGGCAAAAACCAGCGGCAGCAATAGTCCCGCCGGATTAGCAATGGTCATGGGGATCAGCATGCCAAAATAGAGTACCCCGGAATAGGGGCAAAAAGCCAGTGCAAACACCACCCCCAAAAGCAGGGCGCTCCACAGGCTTCCTTTGTTACCGCTTTTTTCAAAACGGCTGGTAATGGAATCGAACCCGGGAAACCTGATTTTGATCAGATCGAGCATCACCACCCCGATGAGGATCAGCAGAGGTCCCAGCAGTTTTGCGCCATAAGTCTGGAATAAACGGGCCACTTCAAATTTGCTGGCTCCGAGGTAGAGTATCAGCGCCAGCCCGAAATAGGAAATGGCACGGCCTAAAGTGTACAGCAGCCCGTTCATGAAAGTTCTTCTCCGGCTCTGAATGTCCCTGCTGATAAACCCAATGGCGGTAATGTTGGTGGCCAGCGGGCAAGGACTGAAAGCCATCATCAGCCCTAACAGAAAAGCAGAAAGAACGGGAAAAGTAGTATTGTCCAACAAATTCTGAAGAAACTGCATGGCGCTCTATTTCAGTTGTTTATCGATAGCTTTCCGCAGCTCCGACTGAAACTTTTTCTCATCATTCACCCTTGAAAAGGCCATGTTGGTCATATCTTCAATGGATTCCTTTCCGTTTTTAATACCGGTTACAGCCAAAGTGGCACCGTAGGCCTGGTATTTTTCAGCCAGCTTTTCATTGGCTTTCTCTTCAGCATTAAATACTTTTAAAACCAACGTACCATCATCGACCTGTTTTTTATAATAAGTTTCCACGGTTTTACGGGTGGCGGCTTCAATGGCATTGCAGGTTTTACAACGGTTGATCATGTGAAAGTAATACACCAGCACCTTGGGCTGACCGGCGGCGGATTTGGCTGTTTGAGTGAAGGATAATAAGGGCAGGAGTAAAAATAAAACTACAGAACTAACAATGATTTTTTTCATATTGATAAGGTTTTAATATTTGATATTCAGGATTTAGAAAGGAAGAAAGAAGTTCTTTGGCCTTCTCCCAGTTTTCTGGATGGATGCAGTATTTGATCATGGGAGGTTCAATATTTCCCTGGATAAGTCCGGCCAGTTTCAGTTCCTTCAGATGCTGTGAAAGGGTGGAACGGGCTATAGGCATCTCGCCAATCATTTCGCCACTGGTGCAGCAGCCGCTCATCTCTTCGAGCTTCTGCAGGATATAGACCCGGGCAGGATGGCTCAGAGCCTTACAAATACGGGCGATTTCCAGATGCTCTTCGGCAAACCTGGGCTTAGCCATTGGCTTTCTGTATTAATTCGGCAATTTCGGCATTGGAAGGGATCCTTCCCGATACTACTACTTTTTCATTGATCACCAATCCGGGGGTTCTCATAACGCCATAGTTCATGATGTTGATGATATCCTCCTCCTTGGTTACTTCGGCATCAACGGCAAGATTTTTAACTACCTCGCGGGTGGCAGCCTCCAGAGCTTTGCATTTGGGGCAACCGGTTCCAAGAACTTTGATTTGTAAGGACATATGTTTTAATTTTCTATTTTGTATTTCGCAAAAATACGAAATAGTTGATCTGAAATAGTGATTTTTCAATAATTTTTAAAGATTTTCTGCTTCCTCGCTTTCGGAGTACTGTTCCCCGATCTCCGGAATCATACTTCTCGCATCGGCCGGGCTGAGCGCTTCCACGCTTTTCAATCGTTTTTGTATGGCACGGGTTCTCTTGCCCATTACATCATCCAGTTGATTCAACCCGGTCTGGATATTCTTCTGGGCTTTCTCCATGAGTCCCCCAAACTGTTCAAATTCGCTTTTAACAGCGCCTAAAATCTGCCATACTTCACTGCTTCTTTTCTGAATGGCCAGCGTTTTGAATCCCATTTGCAGACTGTTCAGGATAGCGGCCAGCGTGGTGGGACCGGTTACAATGATCTTATAATGGCGGTGAAGTTCTTCCAGTAAAGCGGCTTTACGTACCACTTCGGCATATATCGCCTCGAACGGGAGGAACATGATGCCAAAGTCGGTAGTTCCCGGCGGATCAATGTATTTATCATGGATATCCCGTGCCATTTTTTTAATCACATTTTCAAGATTTTTCTGTGAAACAAGAATTTTGGCAGGATCGCCTTCTTCATAGGCAGTCTGGAGTTGTTCAAACGTTTCTTTGGGGAATTTGGCATCAATGGGTAACCAGACCGGAGCATTATGATCGTCTTTTCCGGGAAGCCTGATGGCAAATTCTACCAGCTCGGCGCTATTGGCTTTGGTTTTTACATTGGCCTCATACTGATCGGGCGCCAGGATTTGTTCGAGCAGCATCGAGAGTTGAATTTCTCCGATACCGCCCCGCATTTTCACATTGCTGAGCGCTTTTTTCAGGCCGCCCACGTCGTTGGCCAGGTTTTTCATTTCTCCCAGGCCCTCCTGAACTGCCTGCAATTGCTTACCCACGGTTTCGAACGACTGGCTCAGCCGGTCGTTCAACGTTTTTTGCAACTTCTCATCAACCGTTTTGCGCATTTCATCAAGCTGCCGCTGATTGTCATCGCGTATCAGTTTCAACTGGTTTTCCACCGCCTCCCTGATCTTGTGGATATTTTCGGTAGCCGACCGGTTGTTTTCGGCCTGCATGGCGGCAAAGTCAGAAAACTTCTGCCGGAGCGATTCATTCAGACTTCTGATATTTTCTTCAAACCGCTGTTCAAATGATTTTAATCCGGAGGTCAGCTCTTCACGGTTTAACCTGGCGCTGTTGCCTGATTCTTCACGGTTTACCCGGAATTCGTCCTTCACGGCTTTGTCGGTAATTTCAAGAGCTGTGGTGAATCTCAGAACAGCCTCTTCCAGCTTCATTAAACGGCCTGAGTCGGCTGAGGTTGCTTTCCTGAAAAAAGTGATGATAAGATTAAGGAGTACCAGTACAAGCAGAATAATGAGGAGAACTTCGGTCATGATTCGGAACATTAAGGTTGTATAGGCAAAAATACCTTTTTCTCCTCAGAACACGATAATTTTTCCAAGATCATTTTTTGAGAGCCCCTGTGTGGAAATTTCGGCCAAAGGTTTAACCGGAAAGGTTCTTGGTATGTACGCTGATTGGATCATATCTGCGGCCTCCTGTAATATTGTACCGCTGGCGCCTGTTATTTGCCCGATTAATGTAACATGATACTTTTTGGCAAGCCTCGTGTATTTTCCCATCATTATTTTCATGATCCATTTCATAATTCCGGGTAAATCCACACCGGCTTTATACATCTGTGTGGTGTCAACATATTTTAAGGATACAATTTTTTGGGGTTGTAAAGCGATGGATTTTCTGAGAATTTCGCCACCAAGGGTATCCAGTATATAATCCACCTCCCCGGGTTTTAACAATTGTGAAAAGTTTCGGGTTTTATAATTGATGAAATGGTCGAGCCCTGCTTTTTCCAAGTCAGCTTTGTCGTTCGGTCCGGCAGTGCCCAAAACAATCAGTCCCATTCGTTTGGCCACCTGCAATGCCTGAAAGCCGACCCCGCCTCCCGCTCCGTGAATCAGAATTTTCTCTCCCTTTCTTGTATTAAGTTGCCGGATGCTGTCATACGCGGTAAGCAGCGGCAGAGCTATGGCTCCGGCTTCTTTGACATCCAAATTTTCCGGTACTTTGGCACAAAACGAGGCATGTATGGTAATCTCTTCAGCCCAGGTTCCGATATCACTGAACAACCGGTAGAAAAAAACCTTGTCGCCCACTCTGAATTCAGTAACCCCTTTACCGGTTTCAACTACCATTCCGGCTCCGTCAGTACCTCCTGTTTGCGGTTTTTTGTATTTCAGGGTCGGAAAACCTTTCATTAAATCCATATCCACCGGATTTATCCGGCTGCTGATCATTTTTACTTTCAATTCACCCGGTTGTATAACAGGGGAGTTAATGTTTAATACTTTCATAGTGGAAAACTCTTTTCCTGCCTTGGTTCTTATAATCGCTTTCATATGATATTAAATGTATTTTGAATTTAAAAAGTTCAAAATTACTACCTTTGTCAAAAATATATTTATAGTCATTTTTAATTAATATAGTATAAAAAAATAGACCAATGACTAATAAAAGGAAAAACAAGGATTTTAATCCGAATAACTGCCCGGTTACCCATTGTCTGAATAAAATTGGGGGTAAATGGAAACCGGTGATCATTCATTTGATCCGGCTGGATTGCAACCGGTTTTCGAAGTTGCAGAAGGCTATCCCCGATATCAGCAAGCAAATGCTGGTGAATCAGCTTCGGGAAATGGAGGAAGACCGGATTCTTGAACGGATTATTTATCCTGAAATTCCCCCGAGGGTTGAGTATAAAATATCGGAGTATGGTAAAACACTGTTACCCATCATCGACAGTATGAGTGAATGGGGGCTGAGAGATATGAAGAAGGTATAGAATTCCCGGAAATAGCCGTGCAAATTTGGTTTTGTCTTACAGGTTAATGCATTCAATATTATTTTTCAACGGATTAAAGCGACATATTTACTATGTTAAAACCCATTACCTTTGACCCCAAAATATCTCTATGAAAACCCGTTTTTTTATTGTTGTTATTCTGTTTTGTACTGTAAGCTTTTCAAACAGTTATTCCCAAAAGATCAAATCAGTCCCGGCCAGGATTGAATACATTACCCTCGTAAACGGCACAGAAGACCGTGACCGTGGAAAAATCATCCTTGAAACGGCCGGGGATGTGGCCAAAATAACCACGCAGACTATGGGCAAAACCTTAATACCGGAAGCACCCACCGAAACCGGATACCTCGATTACAAGGAAAAACGCGCTGTTCAACTGGCTGAATTTCAGGATGGAAAAAAGATCAGCGCTGTCACCCCCTTTGATAAAATGCCCCAATTTGAAATTACAGATCAACAGGATACGGTGGCAGGATACCTGTGCCGGAAAGCCAAAGCGGTGGTTTTTTCCAATACGATAGAAATCTGGTTTACCGTTGAGTTGGGGATAAAAGGGGCTCCTTCTCTGGGCTATGCGATGGATAATGTTTTGATTCTGAAGATCCTGAGAAACAACAATTTTGAAATCAGGGCAGTGTCGGTTGAACGGAATCAGAAAACGGAACCCTTGCCCATGCTCCCGGCTGATATCGGCCAAACCCTTGAAACCCAGGATTACCGCCAGGTTTTGGCTTCCGCTTACATCAAGAAAGTGAAAGTCTTCACCGATGAACAGATCTCATGGGGAAACCCGGCTTCCAATCCCGCCAACCATGATTCCGCCGGGGCTACCTACCGGTTTGCCGGAGGAACCGTGATATTAAGAAAAGTCATACTGCCGGAAGTGCCTTCCGATGCCAGCGTGTTTGTAAACCTGACCCAATTCTCCAACGGCGATGCCTACGACCGGACCGGCTCGGTATTTCTGGTTCCTGTAAATGCAAAACATTCGTTTCTGAATTGCTTTTTCGACGGACTGAATACCCTTCCGGCATACCAGGCAAAGAACGGTAAAAGCTATCAGGGAATAATCAAAACTGAAGATTTCAATCCCGTGGTCGAACTCATGCGCTTCTTTACCCCCTTTGGCATCCGACAATACAACGAAAAGGTAAAAATTACCGGGTACAACTGGTTCGATTCGGTTACTTACAAACAGGACATCACTGAACTTCTTCCCCTCCTGAAAGGAGAACAATGGATCGGGATTTACCTCGGAAATTACGATGCAGGCGGCCATAAAGTGAGTCTCAACATTGATTTCCATCTGAATCATAAAGAAGTACAGGAGATGCCGGTGGAGAAACCGTTCTGGATTTCCCTCTTCAATACTACCAACATTATGGAAATGGCCGGACAGGAATACGGAACTCTGTTTGGAACTGATACGCTGACCGTATGGCTGGATATCCCTGAAAGGGCAACCGGTCTGAAGCTCAGATATATCAGTACCGGACACGGCGGCTGGGAAAACGGGGATGAATTTATCCCGAAGGAAAATGTAATACTGATCGATGGAAAGGAGATTTTCAGCTATACCCCATGGCGTGCTGACTGTGCCACCTACCGTTTGTACAATCCGGCTTCCGGCAATTTCTGGAACGGGCTCTCTTCATCCGATTACAGCCGCTCAGGCTGGTGTCCCGGAACCGCTACCAATCCGGTGTACATACCCCTGGAAAACCTCTCCCCCGGAAAACACAAATTCCAAATATTTATTCCAATGGGTGCCCCGGAAGGCAGCAGCTTCAGCTCATGGAATATATCGGGCATTGTTTTGGGAAAACAGAAGTAGAATTCCTGCTTCTTTTTAATTAATTTTCAGGAATTTAACCCTTTATTAATTTTTTTATTATCATTGCGGTTGATTTATAGGAATGGACCCTCCTTACCTGTAATCAGGCAGGCAGTTCATACTCATATTCCTATTAAGTACAATATCAACATTTTATAATTTAATCGCTCACTCATGAAACAGTTCTCTACCCGTTTGTTACTTGCGTTCATCATGATGTTGGCTGTCGGCACATCCATGGCGCAACATGCGTTCAGGTCGCTTCCCGGGCCTGATAAAAGCCTGTGTTTTTCAAGGGATTATTCCGGGATTTTACCTGGTAATCAAATTAAAAGTATCAATTCGGTATTTGAGGAAAATTTCTCCGGAACATTTCCTCCTGCCGGATGGACGGTTCAGGGCTTGGGCCAGACCAACTGGGCATCCAGCGCTACCAATAATGCCGGTGGCATTGCCCCCGAGGGCAGGATGAGCTGGTCGCCTTCGTTTGTAGGGGTATCCCGTTTTGTATCCCCGGCCATCAACACCACTGGATACACAACCCTGGCACTGCAATTTAAACATTTTGTAGATGATTACAGCGGTTCGGGGTATAGTGTTATGATAGAAACCTCGTCCAACGGAACCGACTGGACTACGGTTTACTCCGCTAATCCTACCGGAAATGTTGGTCCGGAAATGATTACAACACTGGTTACCACGGGCCTGGGCGGCACAGATTTCAGGATTGCCATTACCTTCAACGGCGATTCATTCGATCTGGATTACTGGTACTTTGATGATGTGAAACTTTTCGAAACCTTTACTTATGATGTTTCGGCCGACATGATCAACATTGGCGGTCAACTGCCGGTGGGTATTATGATCGAACCCACCGGAAAAGTATCCAACAACGGTACTACAGCCGCTACATTCACCGCAAAACTGGAGATCAAACAGGGATCAACCACCGTGTATACTTCTACAAAAAATGTAACCTCCCTGCCGCCATTTAATGCTGAAGATGTAGTTTTTGACACCTGGAATACCATAGAAGGAAATTATACCGCCTATCTGACCGTGACCCTTGCCGGAGATCAGAATCCCGCCAACAACATGATTTCGAAAGATTTCCAGGTGCTGGAAGGTATGGTGCTCAAAAAACAGCTTCTTGAAGAATTTACCAGCTCTACCTGTGCTCCCTGTGCTGCAGCAAATCCGATCATTGATGCCGTTCTGGCTGCCAATCCCGGAGAATTCAGCCTGATCAAATACCAGATGGACTGGCCGGGTAGCGGCGACCCCTATTACACCGAACAGGGCGGAGTAAGAAAAGACTATTATGGCGTATCCTATGTTCCCGATCTCTACATAAACTCTGATCAGTATGATGCCGGAAGCATGTCGCAGGCCATTTTCGACCAGTATGTGGATGATATCACTGCCCTCGATATCGAAATTGAATCCAGCATTGACCTGAACGGAATAATCACTGTGAACGCCAGCCTGATACCGCATGCCAATTATACAGCCGGATTAAAAGCCCATATTGTGGTGGTTGAAAAAACCACGGTAGGTAATGTGAGTACCAATGGTGAAACTGAGTTCCACAATGTGATGATGGTAATGCTCCCGGAAGCCACCGGTACCACCCTCGATGCCCTGACTCAGGGGGTAAATGTACAGTTATCGGAAACCTATGATATGGGCAATACCTTTATGGAAGAACCTACCGACCTGGCTGTTATTGTTTTTGTACAGGATGATACAGACAAAACCCTCATTCAGTCGCAGATGGTGGATGTGGAAGCTGGTGGTTTTACAACTTTCAGCGTTACTTTTAATGTGGAAGACAGTGATGGAAACCCGGTAGAAGGCGCTACCGTTACCCTCGAAACCCAGGCTGCCCAAACCACCAATTCATCTGGACAAACGGTGTTTCCACAGGTTTTTCCGGGAACCTACGGCTGGACGGTGAATAAAGCCGGCCTGGAACCCGCTTCCGGAACGATTACCGTTTCCGATGAAAATGAAGAAGTTAATGTGGTTCTGAATATCCCTGAATTCTATTTTTATGAAGATTTTGGTGTAGAACCGGAAGGCTGGACGGAAGTATTTTCCGGCTGGAACTATGTGTACTGGTATGGCGGAAAATACATCATGTTCCGGCAACAGGCCGGTTCAGAAAATTTATATCTGATATCTCCGGAAATCGATCTGACACAAGCCGGTATATTATACATTACAGCTGGTGAAGCCAACCAATCGCCGATTTTAGGAGTCGGAACGGTAAGCAGTCCGACGGACCTGGCCAGCTACACCGAAATGGCTTCCTTCCCGGTTACCTCTGCCTATCAGGATTTTGAGGTCGATTTTACGGGATACAGTGGCGGCCACTCATATATCGCATTTAAATATGCAACCACTACTACCGGATTCTTCAGTATTGACCTGGTAAAAATAACCGAAGGAGGTGGATCAGGCGGTGCGCTCATCAGTGAACCGTTTGAAGATTACACAGCCGGTCAGAAACTGGTTCAGCAGGCGATGAGTATGGGCATTGATTACTGGACTACCTGGAGCAATACCCCCGGAAGCGCTGAAGATCCAGTTGTTTCAACCGAACAGGCTCATGAGGGAGCGAATTCAGTTTTATGCCAGGGAACCAACGATTTTGTAATGCTGTTTGGCGACAAAACCTCTGGCAATTACTCAGTGAATTTCTACATCTACATTCCTTCCGGAAAAGTAGGATATTACAACATCCTGCAGAAATTTGCCGGAGGCAACAGTATATGGGGTTCCGAAGTGTACTTCAATCCCAATGGCAATGCGCTGATTACTGCCAACGGTTCATCGGGGATTGCCAGTTTTACCTATACGTACAATACCTGGCATTTTATTGAAAACCTCATCGATCTCAATGCTGATCAGGCTACCATTAAGGTAAACGGAGTTGAAATTTACACCTGGCAATGGAGTGTGGGTGCTTCCGGAGGAGGCATCAACCAGCTGGGGGGTATGGATATCTATGCGGCCACCACCAATGGAACTCCCTATTTCTTTGTGGATGATATTGAATTTATTGAATTTGTTCCGCTGGCTGCTCCCTCAAACCTGGTGGCAGTGGTATATGAGAACGATATCACCCTCACCTGGAATGCCCCGGCAGGAAAAGGATTCATCGGATATAATGTTTACCGCGATAATACCCTGATTGCTGAGGAGATCACTGCTCTTACCTATACCGATACGCATCAGTTGCCGGGTACCTATATGTATGATGTTAAAGCCGTTTATGATGAAGGATATTCTGCCGGAGCAGGTCCCGTGCCTGCGACCGTAGAGGGTGGAACTGAAAGGGATATGGTAGTACTCGAAATCGGAACCGGAACCTGGTGCGTATATTGCCCGGGAGCCGCCATGGGTGCTGATGAACTGGTTGAAAACGGTTATGATGTGGCCGTAGTGGAATACCATTCAGGCGACACCTACGAAACCACCGAATCAGCTGCCAGGGTTTCCTACTACGGAATTACCGGTTTCCCCACCGCATTCTTTGATGGGGTAATATCGCACGTGGGTGGCAGCAATACTGTAAGCATGTATGAAACCTACCTGCCCTCCTATATCAACCGTTCGGCAAAAGTATCCTTGTTCAACCTGGGTATTACGGGTCAATATCCGGTTGGCGGAAACAACTTCAACCTTGAAGTGACCGCTGAAAACATCTATCCTTATCCCGGAACCAACCTGGTATTGCATGTAATCTGCACCGAATCGGAAATACAGGAAAACTGGCAGGGACAAACCGAACTCAATTTTGTATGTCGCGATATGTTACCCAATCAGAACGGAACGCCCTTGAATTTCAGCGGCAATCCCAATCAGTCATTTAACTTCCAGTTAAATCCCGGTACCTGGAATATTGAAAACCTCGAATTGGTGGCATTTATTCAGGACAATACCACTAAGGAGATTCTGCAGGGAGCTAAATTCGATCTGGGGACACTTGTGGGCATTGATGAAAACTCAAATACGGCTCAGGTAAAGATATCCCCCAATCCGGCCAGCCAGTGGATCAGCATAACGGCTAAAGAAAACATCAACAGTGTGAGACTGATTAACCAATTGGGTCAGACTCAGTTTAGAACCACAGGAGTTGGTTCAACATTTAGCATCAATATATCTACTATTGAAAAAGGGATCTATTTAGTTGAGGTAGTAACCGGAAATAACCGGAATATACAAAAGCTTATTGTGAAATAACGTTCCTCCTGATTGAAACCTGAAAGCCAGCCGGTACATCATAATCCATGATTCCGGCTGGCTTTTTTATACTGATGAAAAGGAGAGTTCTCAGGGTTTCAGCATCTTTAATCCATCCAGGGCAGAGGTGTCGTTGGGACGGATCAATAAGGTTTTATAAAACAGAATCTCTGCTTCGCGCGATTTTCCCAGTTTCAGGTTGGTCCAGGCATACATGATCATACCGTCATAATCAAACGGAAACAGGTTCACCACTTTTTCAAAATGTTTCAGAGCTCCGGCATAGTCGCCTTTTCCATACAACAGTTGTCCGTAACGGTAATTGGCAAGGGTATTCAGCGGATCGATCTCCAGAATTTCGGTATACTGTTTTTTGATCTGATCCCAATAACCCAGGGCAGTCAAAGGATACACATACCCTAATCTGGCTTCAATGGCATAGGGTTTCAGTCGCATGGCCTTCTGATAAAATGCCTGCGATTCCACAAACATACCCGACAGATAATTTAACCACCCGATCCGCAGATTGAGTTCGTACGATTTTTCGTCGTAAACCGCCTTAAGTACATCCAGCGCCTGTTTGTATTCCCCGGTATTTTCGAGGGTATAACTGCTCTGGAAGGCCTGCATCAGCGATTTATAATCTTGTGAAGTTTGTGCTTGGGAGAATGTAGTCAATAAGATTAGTCCAAAAACGATCAGTCCTGATTTCATAATTTCCATGATATTCCTGCTATTATTGAATGGGTTTGATATGCGTTAAACGAATTGAAAGGCATTTTCTGATGGGTTTCCGAATTTATCGGATACACCATCTGCTCAGCCTGCATGTCTGAGTAAATGTATCTGAGCTGCAAATTAATATTTTTATTCAGCACCCAGGTCAGACCGGAACTGATCTTTTTATCAGACCGGTTGAGGGTATTATAAACGATGTAGACATTGTTGTCGGTAAATGATTTCAGGTTCCCGGAAATACAGGAGATATCGCCCCATAGTTTTCCCAGAATTTTTCCGCCTGCCCCGGCACCGAAAACCGCAGAGGTATCTCTTTCTCCTGCCAGAATATCGGCATTGGCTGAAAAAAACAGGTTCAGATTTCCAAACGGAAACCAAACGACCTGACCGCCAAGCTGCCGGTTCTGCTCATTGCCAATTTCAGAAAAAATCAATCCGGCCGACAGGTTAAAATTCCCGAGATCCTTGTAAATATTCAGGCCACCCGCCCATTCGGTAAAAGTTTCCTGAAAATTATAAATACGATACACCGGAATAACGGTGTTAGCCGTATCATAAGGCACTGCCAGGAATTCTTTAGTTGAATAATCAATATTAAACGGCTCATGCCTGAACTTCAGATAATGAAATGCCGGCACAAATTTCCAGCCTTTGCCCGGACTTATCTCGGCATTAACATAATACTGGTTTTGTACCAGGTCGTATTTTTTGTGTATCCATACCGGCGAGGGCGAGAATAAGGGGCGATAATAGTCGGTACCATTTGCACTGTATTCTAAAATGCTGTCATTAATCACATAATCCTGGATGTAATGCTGCTTCCATTTTTTAATATGCAGATTCTGGTAACTTACATAGAAACCTAACCAGGGCAATGGATTTAACTGAACTCCGAGGTAACTGTAATACATATTCCCGTCGAGTACCTGGGAGGAATAAACGGTATCCCGGTTACGGTTCAGGGCATCGCCATTACGCTGAAAGTTATTGCTGATGATTACTCCCGATCCTGCATCTACCTGCTGAAAAATTCCCGGTTTTTGTTCGTCCACTTCCGTAAGCTGGTAAGCATTCATTTTCCGGAGTGTTTTTCGGGCATCCGTTACAGACCCGGTATTTAATGCACTCCAGAAATGGTATTTCAGGGCCAGTTCATCCGTGGGATTTTGGCGCAGTATTTCGTCAAAAACCTGTTGCGATTTACGGTAGTTCTGCTGTGAGAAGTACAAAAATCCCAGTTTCCGGAAATTCACTGAGCCGGCAGAGTCAGAATTACTCAACGTCCTGTACACCTTTAGCAATGAGTCGGCATTTTCAGGAGGGTGAGCAGATTCAGCAAAGCCCGCATTATTAACCGGAAACGACTGCCCGTTTACAGACATTGCCTCCAAAAGGGTGAAGAGGATTAGCAGAAAACTAAAAATCAGCGTTCGGATCATCAGGTCAGTTTAACGGATCTTCATGGAATTCAATCAGCTTGTATCCGGTTCCCTCAACAGATTCGACGGCTTTCATCAGGTTGTTTTCAAATACCATATTAAAGGAATATTTTTTTAATATTTTTTTCCCGGCTTTAACGGTTGCTGATGTATTAAAACTGACAGACCCCCCACTGAAATCATCGATAATTTTTGTACACTTGCTTTGGTATTCCGATTTAAGGAAGATGTGAAACGGCGCCAGAAAATCCTGGAAGAATAGTAAAATCCTGTTGGTGAATATATTGATAGGGAACCGGTCCATAATGGAAATATCCCTGTAAGCGCCCTGAAGGATTTTATATCCTGCCAGATAAAACTGAAATAAAGCTGATTTCTTATCCCCGTAGAAAGCCGTAAAATAATGGATCAGCCCATCGTTCCAGAAATAGAGACTCGACTTGCTTTCTTTGCAGTAAATGTAGGAGTTGTTATAAATATCGGTATGTATCTCCCAGGTTAACGGATGGCGGGTATTCCGGATTTTATCAGTTACGGTTAGATGCAGTTTTTGCCCCGGAATAAAGTGAAGCGCTTTTGCCAGGGTTTCATTCTTCACGATGTTGGATACTTTCTGCCCTCTTTGTGGGATATCAAACTGATGAAGTTCATACCGGCCATTATCATTTTGGATATATGAATTTACAGGGTAGTACAGGGTTTTAGAACCGATATGGGGTGTAATCTGCATCTGGAAATGAAGATGCGGATAGGGAGATCTTCCCGAATTGCCACAGGCTGCAACCACTTCCCCCTTTCTGACGAATTGTCCTCGTGTTACTTTAATACTATCATTTCTCAGATGACACAATTTCGAATACAAACCATCATGGTGCTTAATAACCACCGCATTACCCCAGTTTTTCGACAGGTTCACTTCTCCAATCTCATTATCCTCAATCCCGTTCTGAATTTCTTCAATCCAGCCGTCCATCGGAGCGGTTACGGGTTTCCCGAAGCAGTAATAATCTTCCCGGGCCAATCCGGAATGCGTGTAGGATAGTCCGTTTTCATCCTGAATTTCAAAATCAAGGGCATAGCCCCAATCATCCTTGTGTGTGTGAATATCCTGATATCCCTGGGTTATGGTCCACTCCCCCCAAAATGGCAATGAAACCGGCGCATAATACCTGCCGGCAAAACGCTTGTCGTTGTTTACCTGTGTATACAGGTTGGTTTCAGGTGAATAATACTGGTATCCGACGAGTTCCGGGCGCGTGTACGATCTTTCCCTGAATTTCAGTGCATAAATAAATATCAGTACGATAATATTGAAAGGTAATGAATAAATGGAAAGATGCAGGTTCCCGAAAATGATGGTTCCGGCTGGAATCAGCAAAGAAATCAGAGGGGTAAGAAGAAAAATCCACAACAGACTGTTAAGCCGTGGCAGCAGAAAGAAGCCGGAAATGGCTATGGAAGTAAGTATGTAATTGAAGCCGATATAGGAGTACTCAAGATCAGCGAGGTTGCTACCCAATAAATCATAAAACATGTAGGCTGTGGAAAAACCGATGACCGATAAAAGGAACGCAATCCTCGACCAGTATATAAGTCCAATCGCTACCAGAAGTCCGGCAAAAAATGAATACTGAAAGAAAATGGCGCTCAGTGATCTGAAATAGATAATCATGGGTACGGGGAGATCAAGATCATTGAACCAGTGATATACATTCACCAAAGGAGATCCTCCCACAGTGTATAATTCATTGATCATATAAATACCCCTTTCACTCAGTTCAAGGTTGCCAAACTGACGGGAAGCCAGCGTCACAATCCATATTCCGAGAAGGAATGGCACGCTTAAATAGGGTAACTGGTATTTTCCGATGACCCCTTCGAATAATACAGTCAGGAAAAGAGTGAGCAGTGAGGCAAACACCAGAACAAAATAAAAGGCAGGATTGGGTTCAAAATAAATCCCAAGGCCAAGGCCTACCATCAGGCTGTTAAAGGTGTAAAAACCTGAAACGATATAATACCGTTTAAACCCCATCCACCAGGAACAGGTAAAAGCGGTAGCTACTGCAATTACGCCTGCCAGCCCTGCATAAAAATCCAGAAATGTAACGGCAATAAGCATCAACGCCATAAACCGGCTTTTGGAAAAGAAGATGATGGAGTAGCTGTTCAGGAAGCTATTCAGGGCATTTTTTCCAAACTCAAGAAGCTTTTCTTTTGACATGCGTATTTCGGGGCTGTCCCGGATCTATGGGTCTTTATTGGTCACTATGCCATAAAGTCACAAAGATTCACAAAGGATTATTCAAGATGTGTGGGTGTATGCTCCATGGACCGGATCCCGTCAAGCGTTTCATTTTCTCTGATTACGTGCACTTCTCCCTTTAGGTCAATCAGAACAATCCTGGGCCGGAGGTTAATAAACTGCATCCATTGCGTCATGTTGTAAGCGCCCACATTATGGATCACCAGGTGATCGCCGGTATTCAGCAAAGGTAAATTGGCGCTCTCCCTGATTACGTCGATGTTCATGCACAATGGCCCGTATATCGTGGTATCCTCCGAATACATGCCAAAAGGCTGTGCCGGAGAGATGCGGTGGTCGTACCAGAAAGAGGTGAATAAAAGATTGATGCCCACATCAATAATAGTATTCCGTCTTCCTTGTGAGGATCGTTTGTTGGCTATCACAGTACCTAATAAAAAACCGGCATCATCAATCAGGGCTCTGCCCGTTTCAAGAATCAGTAAGGGCAACTCCTCTGACTGAAAATCGCTGTTGATGAGCACAGAGGTGATGGCTTCAGCATATTCGTCAAATGAAGGATTGGTATCTACGCCTGGCAGATAGGAGTATTTCAGGGTGTTTTTCGAGGCAAATCCACCACCAAGATCAATATACTTTACTTTGTGGTTGTATTTGTTTCTGAGGCCAATGGCCAGGTCAACCAGCTTCGTGGTAGCGACGCCATAGGCTGACGGCGACATAATGAATGTGCCGATATGGCAGTGCAAACCAATTAAATCGAGCCTGCCGGATCGCATGATCTTATTCAGCGCATCCCAGGCCTGCCCGTTTTCATAATTGAATCCGAAACGGTCCCACATAGGAAAAATACCGGTATCCATATTGACCCTGATGGCAACTTTGGGCTTTTTTTTCAGGCTCTCTGAAATCTCAATCAGAGTGTACAATTCATCAAGATGATCAATATGTATGGGAGAATCATTTTCAACGGCTTTCTTCAGGTAATCCACGGTTTTATCAGGTCCGTTGAAAATGATATGTCTGCCGTCAACGCCGTTCTCAAGCGCCTTATCGTATTCAAATCCCGAAACCACCTCAGCCCAGCTTCCTTCCTGATGAAAAATGCGGCATACCGAATCGAGGTAATTGGTTTTATACGACCAGGCAAACTGTACTTTGGGATAACGGTTTGAAAATGCTTTCTTGGCTGATTTATAATTCTTACGGATGGTGTTTTCCGACATTACAAACAGGGGTGATCCGAATTTTTCGATCATGGTTTTTACGGATACCCCGTCGATTTCCGAAACAGGCCGGTATTCGGTTTTTAATCCGAATTTATTGGGCATATTGTTTTCCAGCCTTTTGATAACTGGTCGTTCATATCTTTGCTTGTCCATAGTGTTTTTACAACTAAGTTTTTGTTAAACAGTTCTCTAATTATTAATTGGTATTTTTTCAGAGTTCACCATACGTTGAAATCTGCTGGAATTCATCCAGGTCAACAATCATATCCCAGGCATACCGGATAAACATTTTGCCTACTTTATATTCGGTAAATGGGGCAACTTTTTGTCCCATGGCCAGTTTTACAATGGTTTCCGGGATGTTCTGTCCTACACCTACCGAAAGATAAATCCAGGCAGGCATTCTTGGATTGATCTCCAGAAGATAGAGATCACTGTGCTGGTCTTTAAGTAATTCCAGCTCAAATGGGCCTTTCCATTTCGTTTGCTCTATGAAACTTTTGGTAAGTTGCAGCATTCTCTGATCATCGATGGAAATACCTCCCCAGGCTTTTCCTTTATCCGTGATATATTGCTTCCGCATGGGTACCGCCGCAATAGTATTGCCTTCACCGTCGCCAAGACCTGTAACGTTATATTCAGTGCCGTGAACAAACTGCTGGATTATAATAGGCAATCCCCATTTTGCACTGATTTTATTGAAATAGGTTTTTACCTGATCGAGATTGAAAGCGGTACTGGCATCATAATATTTACCTTTAACCACCACCGGATAATCAAACTCTGAAGAGATATTAAATATTTCCCCGGTACTGTAAATGGCTTTGCTTTTCGGAACTTTAATGCCATATTTCTCCCCGAATTTGTTCAGATTTACCTTCAGCCTTTCCTCAAATTGCTCCAGAGTTGGCAGAAACATCCTGATACCCATTTCACGAAGTTTCATCTCCAGTTTGATAAATGAAAAGAGTTCAGCATCAAAATTGGGAATGATCATATGCAGGTTTTCCCGGCTGTGAATGTACTGTAGCCGGCTCATCAAACTATCGGCTCCCGCTGAAGGATACGGAATCTGGTAGGTTTTATCAACCAGTTCATGCATATATAAGCCAGGTTCAAGCGCCTCATAGGAGAGGCCAATGATCCTGACATCGAATTCTTCAGAGTCACGTAAACCTCTTATTACGGCCACCCCGGGTCCGGGGCTGTCGATGGCATTTAATCCAGTAATCCCAATATTATAGGTCGGTTTCGTCATTCTGGGTAATAAACTTAAATTGTTTCAGAAAGTGAATAAAATCGAAATAATCTTTTTCAATGGTTGCCGCATCAATGGCATATTTCTGAAGCATTTCCCTTGATATTTCAGCAAAAGCTTTGCCTTCTTTCAGGGCATGGATTATTTCAAGTCCGGTGGCATTTACTGTAAAAGATTCGCCGGTGGTGGGATTAAAAATAAATCCCGTTTCACTGATGGCAATGTTTTGATTGATCTTCATACCGTATAAATTATTTGCTGATGATCAGCTTCTCATTCTGAATCAGGCGATTGTCTGAATAAATCCTGTACATGTAAGTTCCCGAAGGGAATGAAGTGGTATTGACGTGTAAACTTCCCCGGGTTTCATTTAATGCTACATCGCGTATGGTGGTTCCGTTCATATCCGTCAGGACCAGCCGGGCATTTTGAGTTCCCGCTGGCAGGTCGTACGGAATAGTAATTTCGGTAGTGGCCGGATTGGGAAATGATCTGTTCCTGGTATTCTCAATCGGTTCAACAATGCCAATGTTGGTGTTTAGTTGACCGGGTAACTGGTATACCTGGGTTTCCTGGTAATAAATAGTGCTGGAATAATCGTAAATGTAAGCAAACAACTTCGCAGCTCCGCTCTCATTCACCTGATTGATAGCATAGTAGGTGCCGTTTGGGATGGCAAGCAGTATATTTCCATCTTCATTGATAATTCTGATTTCATAAGTGTAAAACTGTCCTGCAGCGTTATAGCTGTAAAGCATGGCCAGGAAGGCCAGTTTGCCATCCACTGAAAAAAGGTTCTCGGAGGGCTGCTCACAATAGTAAAGGTAATAATTGGTAGGCAGGGCAACAGGTACACTTTTCCATAAAGTATAATCCTGGTTGTATACCTTAAAGGTGCTGCTGGTAAAATCGGTACCTGCATATTTATATCCCGATGTGGAAAGTTTCACCGAATACATCCATTCTGCAGTGGTTTTGTCGAGGGTAATCTGAGCCTTGCCCGCCAGGGAGGCAGTTAATAAAGTAACAATAATTAATGACTTTCTGATTTTCATATGTCTGATATTAAAAAGGGTGCAATATTAACATTAACCTGCAGATTAAAAAACACGAAATTTTAAGAAAGTTGTATGAAATTTTAAGGTGAAAGCCTTGATAGATTCAACCTTAGTCTCTCACGGTGTTGTCTCTCTAATCGTCAATCGACAATTGTCAATCCTCATTGGTCAGGGTCTCGGTTCCCTTAATCAACACCTCCTTAAGTCCGGCTGCCTCAATTATTTCGGTGATGGATTCATTGGAAAGCCCGGTCTTTACATATTTTTTAACAAAGTAGTAGGCATCCTTATCTTCTTGTTGTTTAATAAAAATATAATTCCCACCGGCCGATTTCTGAATCGCCTCCGTGGGCAGCGCCAATGCCTCTCTGGCAGCTGTAATCACTCCAGCTTCAACATATTCTCCATCAATAAACGGATTGTTACTGTTTCCTGAAATTTCAGCATAGCAATCTACCGTTTTGGTTTCCGGATCAATGGATTTTCCTACCGATACGAGTTCAGCCATACCTGATTTCAGCCTGTTGCCCGGATTGTAAAACCTGATTTTCTGCCCTTTGGTAAGATTTGAAATATCTTTGGCAAAAACCGATAGCTTCAGTTGAAGTTTTTCCTGGTCAACCATTTCAAACAGCACCGACTGAGGTTCAATGTATTGGCCGGTCACACCATTCATGTATGTGATGTATCCGCTTATCGGAGCTACGATATTTATGCGGGAAGTTACCTTCCCGTCAGTAACATCTATTGGATGTATACCGATCATTTCTAACTGACTGGATAAAGCCTGATATCGGGAACGTGCGGCCAGGTAATCGCTTTCAACGGCAACATACTCTTTCTGAGCACCGATTTTTTCCTCCATCAATGTTTTAACTCTTTGATAATCTGAATTTAACTTATTCAAGAGGCTGTGGGTTTCAGCAAACTCCTGTTGCATCTTTACCGCTTCCTGGCTGTTGAGTACGCAAACCAATTTCCCTTTTTCAGCATAACTGCCGGGAGCCATCACAATGTTCAGAATAGTGCCCGGAATCATCGTACTTACTTTCGCTTTTCCTCCGGGCTTTGGAACTATAAGGCCATTAACCCTTACAGTTTCCTCAAAAGTGCCTGATGCTGGTGTTCCGGTTTCCATTTTCATTGCTTCAAATTGTGCCCGGGTAATCATGAGATCATAGACAGCCCCGCTTTCAACAGGTTTTTGTTCTGCTTTCCTGTCAGAGCAGCCTTCTGATAATCCCGCAAAAATGATAACCGTTATAATGAGTAGTAATCCTGTTTTTTTCATTTTCTGATATTATTCAAGCGTTAAATAATTCAATTCAATAACATTAAAATTATAGTCTGATAAATTGTCGAGATAATCAATTTCAATTTGAATGGCATTTTCCAGCGTCATTAAATAGCTAAACAGATCAATTTCTCCTTTTTCAAAACTGAGCCTTGCCATTCTGATCATTTCCCTGCTCAACTTTTCTCCGCTATTATAGTAGTAATCCAATGCCGACTTTCTTCCTGCTATTTCCACTTTGAGTTCAGCATGTTTGCTGTTCAGGTGTTGCCGGAAATTATCGAGATGATACCGGTTGATTTCCTGTCCAATTTTTAATTCCCTGATCCTCGCTTTGTTCTGTCCGAAAAACAGGGGGATTCCCAAACCTGCTTCATATCCGGAATAGTTTTTAGCTCCCGGGTATCTGTTGGTGCCATTAAAATAGCCAAAAGTAATATCTGGAAGAAGTTTGTTTTTTTCTACCCTAAGCTGGGCCTCTCCAAGTTGCAGATGCTCATTCATAAGAACTACGCCGGGATTTATCTCCGGGCTGGAGGGCGCAGAGGGGATCTCCTTCAACTCCGCGTAGGGAATGTAGAAAGCGCTGTCATAATGAATCAGGATTTTGAATTGAAGGTAGGCTTTTTCCAACTCATAATTCAGTTCGGCTTTTTGTTTTGCGGCCATTTCTTGCTTCGACCGGGCAGTTAGTAATTCGAGATAGCTTATTTCCCCGGTTTTAAATCCAATTTCAGAGGTTGAGCTGAGCCGGTTAAAAATACTGTCGATAAAGGCAACTTTCTCAATTTTATTTTGGAGATACAGGATCTGATAATATTGCTGTGTGATACTCTTAATAGTTCGCATTTGATAATGTTCCAGCTCATATCCTGCAATATTGATATGGATCTTCTGAAGTTTCCGCTGAGAGGAATAAACCGTGGGAAACTCCATGCTCTGTGCAATTCCGAAAACATGTAGCGGGTGTTCATTCGCGGCAATATTATTTCCATCATAGCTGTAATAAACCGATGTTTTATCGATAGAAAATGCAGATGACAACAGGGCTTTCGATTGATCAACCTTTAATTTGCCTATTTTGAGTTCCTCATTATTCTGAAGCGTTATTGAAATGGCCTCCTCTAAAGAAATGGCTCTTCCTTGTCCAAATGCTGATGCGGAAACCAGTGTAAGCGCCGGAATTAATACCAGCATTTTGGTACGCCTCCAACCCGGGGGCCAAATCCTGAATCCTTCAATGCTATCAAAAACCGAAAACAGAAGAGGTAATGCTATCATAGTGAGCAGGGTTGAAGTGATCAGTCCGCCAATAACCACCGTAGCCAGCGGACGTTGTACTTCAGCTCCGGCCAGTGTGGATACTGCCATAGGCAGAAAACCCAAAGCTGCCGATGAAGCGGTGAGCAGTACAGGTCTCAGCCTTTCAGTGGTGGCCTTCAGGATAAGCTCTCTCATATTGGTAATTCCAAGGTGCTTCAGTTCTTTAAGATATTCAATCAATACTATTCCGTTAAGTACGGCTACCCCAAAAAGGGCAATAAATCCGATTCCCGCAGAAATACTGAAAGGCATTCCCCGGATCCACAAAGCCAGAACTCCTCCAACAGCTGATAAAGGTACCGCTGAAAAAATCATAACTGCATCTTTAAAAGATTTGAAAGCAAAGTGAAGAAAGATAAAAATGAGTGCCAGGGCTACAGGAACGGCAAAAACCAGCCGGTTGGTGGCATTTTTCAGGTTTTCAAACTGCCCGCCGTAAGCCACATAGTATCCGGGCTCCAGTTGCAGGTTCTTGTCAATGGAAGCCTGGATATCTTCAATAACAGATTGCAGGTCACGTCCTCTCACATTAACACTGACAACTACCCGGCGGTGTGTATTATCCCTCGAAATCTTTGCAGGTCCATCTGTGTAATAAATATCAGCCAGTTCATAAAAAGGCACCTGCCCTCCGTTGGGAAGGGATACACTCAGGTGGCGGATATCTTCAAGGTCCTTCCTGAAGTCTTTGTTTAATCTGACTACCAGATCAAAACGCCGCTCCCCTTCAAATACGCTGCCGGCGGCTTCCCCACCGAAAGCCATGGTTAAAACGGAGTTAAGCATAGCTGTATTTAATCCGTACCAGGCAATTTTCTGACGGTTATAATTTACAGCCATTTGGGGTAATCCTTCCGTTTTTTCAAGGATAACATCCCCGGCTCCGGGTACTTTTTCTGCCAGCTTTTTTATTTCTGCCGCTTTTTTCGCCAGATATTCCAGGTCTTCCCCAAATAATTTAATGGCTATATCAGCCCTTACTCCGGTAATCAACTCGTTAAAGCGCATTTCAATAGGCTGGGTGAATTCATATTCTACTCCCGGAATTACCGATAATGCCTCCTTGAATTTTTCAGCAAGTTCTTCCTTGGATTTTGCCGAAACCCAGGTTTTCTTGGGATTTAATTTAATGATCATGTCGATCTCCTCCATCGACATAGGATCGGTGGGCACTTCGGCCGCACCAATCCGGCAAACAATCTGGCTGACTTCCGGGAAACTGGTTTTCAGGATGCTCTCCATCTGGGTGGTAAGGGCAATGGTACTGGATAAAGAAGTTCCGGTTTTCAGCACCGGCTGGATTACAAAATCACCTTCATCCAGTGTGGGAACAAACTCACCGCCCATCCTCGAAAATAATATTCCGACCAATATGAGTGACCCGGCAGCCATGCTGAAAATGGTTTTCTTATGATCATACGACCATTTGATAACCGGCAGGTAACTGGCGTAAATCAGCTTCATAATCCATTGGCTTACCCTGTTGGCCTCTTTCTTTTCGGGTTTAATAAAAAGGGAGGCTGCCACGGGGAGCCAGGTCATGCCAAAAATCATGGCGCCCAACAGGGCAAAGCAAAAGGCAATGGCCATTGGCCGGAACATTTTTCCTTCCACTCCGCTGAGCGATAAGATGGGTATAAACACAATCAGGATAATCACCTGCCCGAAAATGGCCGAATTCATCATTTTTGAGGCTCCGCTGAAAGTGATACTGTCAAAAAGGCTTTGTCTCGAATTCCGGTCAACTCCCTCCAGTTCGTTTTTGGATGCCGTAATCCGTATGGCAATGTATTCCACAATAATCACCGCACCGTCAATAATAATCCCGAAATCAAGTGCTCCCAGGCTCATCAGGTTGGCATCAATTCCAAAAATATACATCATCGAAAGGGTAAAAAGCAACGATAACGGTATCATGGAAGCAATCACCAGTGCTGATCGCATGTTGCCCAGTATAAGAATCACCGTTAACATCACGATCAGGCATCCTAATACCAGATTTTCGGTTACCGTAAATGTGGTTTTAGCAATAAGCTCGCTTCGCTCCACAATTGGATTTATAAAAACGCCCTCAGGAAGGGTCTTTTGTACTTCGTCGACCCTTTTCTTTACTTCACGGATCACTTTCTTTGAATTGGCATTTTTAAGCATCATGATCTGCCCCAGTACTTTTTCACCCTCCCCGTTGGCGGTAATGGCGCCAAAACGGTTGGCATGGCCATAGTTTACCGATGCCAGGTCTTTTACCAGCACCGGGATACCGTTTACATTTTTTACCACAATCAGACCGATATCTTCCAGTGATTTTACCATCCCGTCGCCCCGGATAAAATAGCTCTGACTGCGTTTTTCAATATAGGCCCCTCCGGCTATATTATTATTTAAACTTACCGCCTCATAAACTTCCTGAAAAGTTATTCCAAAATTCTTCAGCTTTTCGGGATTAACGGCTACCTCATACTGTTTCAGAAATCCGCCCCAGGTATTGATCTCCACCACACCCGGAATGCCCGACAGCTGCCTTTTTACTACCCAGTCCTGAATGGTTCGCAGTTCCATGGGCGAATAACGGTTTTCATATCCGGGTTTTACATCAAGAATGTATTGATAGATTTCGCCTAAGCCGGTGGTGATCGGACCCATTTCCGGAGTACCAAACCCTTCCGGAATTTTTGCCGCTGCCGATTTTATTTTCTCGGCAATCAGTTGTCTGGGAAGATAAGTTCCCAGGTTATCATTGAAAACTATGGTAACCACCGATAAACCAAATTTCGATATCGACCGGATTTCCTTTACTCCCGGCAGGTTGGCCATCTCCAGCTCTACCGGCGCTGTAATAAACTGTTCAATATCCTGTGTTGACAGATTGGAAGATACTGTGATTACCTGTACCTGATTATTGGTGATATCAGGTACCGCTCCCACCGGAATATTTAAAACAGAAAAAATCCCAAATACACAAACCGAAAGTGTAAAGAGTATGATAATCAGTTTATTGTGTATACTGAAGTGTATTATTTTATCCAGCATCTTTTTAAGTTATTATTAAGAAAGAACCCGTGTTAAGGACTTAAATTTCGTTTTCAAATATAGGTTATTTATGGTCTGATGACCCGGTGTTCATCCCTTTTCCCAAAAAGGAACAATGTATAAAAAAAATAGAAGAATGTACATCCCGCCTGATTTTCAAGGGTGTCTTCGGTAATCATGGAAAGCAGGGTGATGCTAAGTATGGTAAAAACAAAATAATCGCCCCCGTTTCCTGTTTTCCGGAGCGGATAAAAAAGCGAAAACATGAAAACCAGGATTCCGGGGAGGCCAAAAGTAACCAGAACCGACAAATACTGATTGTGCGACCGCCACCGGTATTGTTCGGCCAGCAGGGTTTTCATCTCTTCATATTCTGCCCTGAAAGCGTTTTTAACATCTCCGGTTCCGGTTCCAATCAGCCAGTTTTTAACAAATATTCTCCACGAAGCTTTCCAAAACTCAAATCTCTGTATAAGTGAACGTCCGCTGGGATCTGGATTGAATTTCAAGGCATAAAATTCCCACAAGGTTTCATAAATTCTTACTTTCAGGCTCGATTCACTGAGGTAAACCGTATTCACAATACCGTTTTCCACCGCCGTTATCTCCAGATCGGTTAACGCCTTTACCCCATCGGCATCTTTTTTTAGTCCTTTGGATGTAAGAAAACGGATGAGCGTGGTCTTTAACTCCTGACCCTTCAGATCTTTGCCGTCGTAATCCAGTCGGCTTCTGCCGTTCCAGGCTTCCCTGAGTTCATCATATTGAATATTTATGTAGATGAGATATCCGTTTTCAATTTGTTTATAGGCTGTATCATGAAAGTAGGGGTTACCTTGCGGGGTAGAAGCTTCAAGCGTTTTAAGGTCAACAGGGCGGGGCGTCCAGATCTGATCCGTTATATTCTGAATGTAGTAGAAAACACCCACCGGAATACCCACCGCCAATAAAAACCAGCTAAGTTTTAACCAGGAGAGGTTTTTTTTTACTGCCACATATAATACCATGGCAGAGAAAGAGATAACCAGAATTACAAGTCCGGTTACCAGTTCGGCAAGCGCCAGAAAAACAATCAGCCATATCAATAATAACAGCAGTATAACTCTGATTTTTCCGGGATAAAATCTGTCGTAAAATATCAGATATACCAGCGAGAAAACGGCCATGTCAATATTAAGCCCGAAACGGATGTGAGAGATAAACGGAAAAATATCTCTCAGATCGGCAATAAAACGGGTGGCTAATATATAGGTACTGAGCAAGGTGCCGGTCAATACCGCTAAAATATGAATGATCAGAAGCCATCTGAAATTCTTTTGATCCATAATCGGACTGGTAGCGATAACCACAGGCAGCATCAGCATGGTAATTTTCAGTTGCAGATCCTGCAGGGCATACCCGAAATCCTCCGTGTATGTGAGCCCGGCAATATGAAGGAGATAAAAAGATGACAGCGCCAGTGCTGCTTTGTTTTTGAAAAACATCACGAACCTGAGATGAAGATCTCTTTGGATGAAACCATCAGTCATCCAGGCGCCCAGCACCAAAAACTGACCGATACTCATCGTATATTTTGAAAGGGGAAGTGAGGCGGCGATTACAGCCAGTCCAAACCAGTAAATCCAGTATAAAATTTCTTTTCGTGATAATTTTTCCATGATTTGAAATCAGAGGATAAAAGTATCAAATTTTTATAACTGGGACAGGGTATCATCCTGTTTTCCGGGTGTAATCTCATTTTTATAATCACTCACCGATATTCCGGTTATTTTCTTAAACTGAGTGGAAAGGTACTGAACGCTGCTGTAGCCCATCATAAAGGCTATTTCACTCAATGAAAGTTCATCCTGCCTGATCAGTTCTTTTACTTTTTCTATTTTCTGAAGAATGATGAATCTTTCAAGGGTGATATGCTCCCGGGTGGAGAAAAGGGTCGACATATATTGATAAGACAGGGAGAATTTCTGAACGAGAAAGTCGGAGTTTTTCACCATGGCATCAAAAGTTGAATGGTACACCAGGTCTCTAACGGCATTTTTAATTTGATTGATCAGAATGCTTTCACGGTTCCGGATCAGCTCAAAACCATTGGTTTCCAGTTTCCGGATGATCTCCTTTTCGGTAACCATATCAGGATTGAAGACAATACTTACTTCTCCCATTTTCACATACTTCACCGTTACACCCATCATTTCAAGGTCTTCCCTTACAACCCTGTAACAACATGAATGGATCAGGTTTTTGAGATAGTAAACCCGTTCGGTTTGAAGTTCTGCCGGTGAGTCCAAGTTTTTTTGCGCAAAAGTATTTATAACTATATTTAGACAAGCAACTGTGGTAAAACTTGTTCCCTGCTAAAAAAATTTTTTTGTAAGATGCAAAAACCGGATTTGGTGGCAGGTTTTCAGGAAAATTATTGTTGTCTTCTATTCACATTTCTGCCACTAAGACTATAAGTCACAAAGACTCACAAAGAGTTAGATACTAACGTATCATCACTTTGTGAATCTTTATGTCTTAGTGGCAAAGAAATATTGTCTGAGCAATGGAACTTTTATTTTTCTGAATCAATATCAATACAACGCGCGGTGGCATTCCGAGCAAAGCATCTCCTTCCATGCATCTCCGATATCAACCGGGTGCCTGAAATCGAGGAAACCGTTGGCTGGAGCAGTTTGCAGGCTGTCAGGCGACCCCTGTCCTACAATTACATGACACAAATTACAGTCTCTCGAAATGGTTTCACCTTCCTTGGTGGCATGTTGTTCATCATGACAACGGTAGCAGCCGTTTGAGGTCATGTGCCCGATATGATCGGGATAAACATTCCATTTCACTTTCATTTCGGGAAAAATATTCTTACTGAACCCATCCTGAATAGCCAGGATCATGTTTTCAACATCCTTTTTGGACGAGCTGTAAATGTTCGGATAATTTTCCTGATAATAGGTGTCAATCCTTTGCCTGAGGTAATTCATGGCGCTGTCGGTGGTGGAGAAGTCTTTATCCATGCCGCTTAGGGCTGCCAGTTTTATATTGGGAAGACTTTTGGAGATTTTTCCTGTTGTAATGGCATCATCAATAAACCACTGAGGCGGATGGTAATTGTGAGAAGGCCGGTTATGGCAGTCCATACAATCCATGGTTCGGAGCATGGATTCGTCAATTTTCCCCGGATCAATAACCGTATCACTGGTCGTAAATATTTTTACTGCCCCTGTTTTCAGGTTTGTATATCTTACCCAGGGTATTTTTTCCACCGATTTGTCGGTGGGTAAATATTCAATTTTCACATCTTTATTGATGTGCCAGTGAATACCTTCCATCAGGCCGAGCGCTTTATAGGATGACCCGATTTTGATCTGCTGCATGATATCCCATTCGGTGTTGGCTTCATCGGCCAGGTAATGTTTCCCGGTTTGAAGCTTACGGCTGTAAAACTGTTCGGGCCAGTGACATTCTTCACAGGTTTCCCGTGCCGGGCGCAGGCTGCTGATGGGAGTAGGAATGGGGGTGGGGTATACATCGGCCAATACAGCATAAACCTGGTAGAGGCCTGATAATTTTGACTTTACGTACCATCCGGCTCCTGATCCCACATGGCATTCCACGCAGGCTACCCTGGCATGGGGCGAATTTTGAAATGCCGTATGTTCCGGTTTCATCACCGTGTGGCACATGGTTCCGCAAAACTCTACTGATTCAGTGTAGTGAAAAGCTTCATAGCTTCCTACTGCACTCAGCAACAGGAATACGGAAGTCCCGATAATAAATACTATTGCAGCAGTTCTTTGCGGGCGTTCATTCAAATTGAGAACCGGAAATTTTATCCCGGCTTCCTCCTTGTGCTTTTTAATCCTGCCATGCTTTCTCCAGGCTCCCAGGGGAATCATGAGTAACCCGATGATCAGAAATACAGGCAGGAAAATATAGGCAACAAGGCCTGAATAGCCTTCCCCGGTTCCAAATGCTACGCTGAAAATCATGTAAATAATGATAAGTGCCGCACTAAATACAGCGACTACAGCACCTGCTATGGTTGTCCAGTTGTAAAAAGATTGAGGTAGTTTCATAGGCTATCAGTTATTAAAAAAACCAACCAGCAAAGTTTTCAGTGAAAAACGGTATGCTGGTTGGTTCATGATTTCAAAATTTTATAATAATCCTGGCGGGATTATCTGCGAATAAATGAATTACTTTTTGGGAGCTGCAGGATTTGGATGAGCTACCTTTGCCAGGTAGGCTTTGTAATCAAATCCTTTGTAGTGGGGACTTTCGGCATTGTGACAGGTTTTGCATAATTTTTCATCCGGAATGATCAAGCCGTTGGCAATGGATTTTTCCCTGCTTTTCATAATGGCAATCGGTGAATAATCAGCGCCTGGACCATGACATGTTTCGCATGATACCCCCTCTTCCATGGTTAATCCGCCTAAAGAACCGGCTTTGGCTACAGCTGCCGTAGCATGGCATTTTGTACATTTGGGATTGGTCCTTTCAGCACCTTTAAGTCTTTCAAATGCTTTGGCATGGGGTGTTTTTTCCCATTGTGCATATTGTGCTCCGGTGTTGGGTTTGTTATGACATACCTTGCACTTTTTGGCGCCGGTGTAATCATGTTTCTGCTGGGCGATGACTCCAAAGTTTCCCAGTAAGAACAAAAAACAAGCAAATAATAAACTACGAACTAACATAATTTTAAGTTTTTAAGTTTTAAATGAATTATTAAAGATCTGATTTTAAGAATTAAATCTGAGTATGAAAAGTTTCCACAAATGGTGCCATACACTGATTTAATTGGCCAAATATACATATTCTTTTATATTTGGCACGACCAGTACGTAATTTATTTTAATTCTAAATTTCTAATAAAACCCAAACAACAGTGAATATACAATTAGCACCACCATAACGATTCCGAAACCAAGGAAAAGGAACCCAAAAAACTTGATCAGCCTTAATCTTTGTGGGGTTATTTCTTTTTCAACTACCATTTCGTCAAGCTTTCCGGATTCCACAAGTTCCTGATATTCACGGGGACGGTCTTTTTTGTACTCTTCCAAAGGAACATGTCCGGTGAAGATAACCGTATCCATGGGAAAGGTTTCAGGCCTGAGATGAGTATTGAAGAAGTGTATGGTAAAGATGAATCCGGTAGCCAGCAAAGCTTCGTCGCTGTGAATAATCTGTGCAACATTGATAACCCATCCGGGGAAAATCAGGGTAAAAAATTCAGGGAACCACAGGATAAGTCCCGAAAAACCAATCACGGCAACGCCCCAGAATACAGCCATGTAATCAAACTTTTCCCAGTAGGTCCATCGTCCGTATTCTGGCCTGGGTCCTTTTCCTATAAACCATTTGAAAGACTCTTTTAATTCTTTGATATCATTGAGGTTGAACATCAATGAATTCTTGCCAAAAACGAAATCTTTAAATTTCTTTCCCTCCTTGGCTTTTTGAATTACCAGATTGTTCAGGTGGAATGCAAAATAGGCAAAGGTCAGGATAGCTGCCAGCCGGTGAATATTTCCGGCATTTTTCACGCCACCCAGCAGATTGGCTACCCAGGCAGCCCATTCCATGTGGGCAAATTTAAGGGTCATACCGGTCAGGGCCAGTAACAGGAAGGTTACAATCACCATCAGGTGGGTAAACCGTTGCCGGCGGTTAAATCTCCTGTAATACAAAATCTTTCCTTTTGGCATGGCGTGGAAGGCTGCCATTCTTTGTTTGAAGGATTTGGGAAGCCACAGGATGGTATGTAAGCCAAAAAATGAGAAAACAACCACCAGCAGGGAGGTCATCAGCCAAAACGACCAGAACATAATATCATTATCGTGGTGGGTGGCATGGGTCATATATCCCGTAAATGCCAGGTTGGCATTACTGTGGCATTGCTTACACGTGTTGACTACATTTTTGTAACTAAGTGTCGAGTTGGGATTGTTAATATTCAGGATGTAATGTGATCCATGACAATCCGAACACTTGGCAGCTCTCATATCACCGAGCATATAGGCTTTACCATGATAAGTGTCTTTGTATGTTTTCGACAGTTTTTCATGACATGTTCCACACTGTACGGTTACCTCATACTGAAACTGATCTCCGTCAATATCTGTAATGGTATGTGATGAGTGGCAATTGGTACAAACCGGGAAAGTGAGTTTGTCCGTGTTTTTAAGGATGGAGTGATCACTTTTCAGGTATTCCTCATAAATACTTTTATGACATTTCCCGCAGGTAGCCGGTATATTTGATGGATGAACCGATGAAGCTACTTCTGAAGCTTTCATTTCATGGTGCGAAGTATGGCAATCCGTACAAATGGCGCTCACCAGGAGTCCTTTTTCAACCAGACCTTTTCCGTGAATGCTCTGTGAATAATCGGCAAAGGCATTAACCTGTTTTAAATGGGCATGTTTGTTAGCCTGGCCGTCAGGTTTGTGGCACTTCCCGCACAAATTGGGAATGGCAGCACGATAGGTCGGAGCCGTCTCATCCAAATGCGATTTGGTTTCATGCGATCCATGACAATCCTTGCAATGGGGGGCATCCGGACTTTTATCAAGAAAAGCTTTTCCATGCCCGCTGTCGAAATAATCGTTGGATACTTCGATATGACAACTGGCACATTCTACCATTTTTGAGGTTTCACAGGGTCGCTCTAATTTTGGATTGGCATCGGAGTGGCATTTGATGCAGGGGATATTGATATGCACTGAATTGGCCAGGTGATCAATATCTACAGCGTGAACTTTCAACCCCTTATAAGTCGGGTTTTTCGCCACATTGGACTTATCATGACATTTCAGACAGACCCTGTTGGAAATGGTTTCGCCGATCTTTTCATATTGCACAATATGTGGGGGGTGACATTCCGAACACGACGGAATGGCTCCGGGTCTTTTCTCCCACAACTCATTTTTGACAACTTTTCTGTGTGTCTGCTCAATCCTCACATGACATTTCATACAAGTACCCGCAACCCGGTCATGATGTACCGTGGATTCTTTTTCCCGTGACGGTTTCACCATGTGATTGCCATGGCAGTCATTACAGGTGGCTGTCACCAGCAGCCCACTTTCATACAATCCCTTGCCATGGATACCTTCACTGTAGTTACTCACTATATTATGCTCGGTAATATTATATATCCGGGCAATTGGCGATCCCTCTTTATGGCAGTTTCCGCACAGATACGGAATATTCATCTTGTAGGTGCGTGATTTTGGATTGTCTTTGGGAAGAATATCATGTTGTCCGTGACATTCTTTGCAACTCGGAGCATACGGGTCATTTCGTTTAAATCCTATGCCGTGAATTCCCTTATTGTACTCCATATCGGCGGCTTTATGGCAATGACCGCAATTTACCGCCGGCATCTTCTTTTCCCCTTCTGAATGGGGAAAACTCTCCGCATCCTCCTCAATATGACACTCGGCACATTTAACATCCTTGTGTACCGACTGAAACATGGAATTGGTTTTAACGTAAAGTGAGATTTTTTTACCTTTCCTGATCATGGAGAGATCAGGATCTTCATGGCACATTAAACAATCCTCATTGCTTTGAGCGATCATTTTAAATGGGCTGATTATCAGTATAAATACCAAAACCAGACTTGAAAGGCAACTATAAAAATAATTACGGTTCATATTCCGAAGTGTTAGAACAATAAAAGAGAACAACCTGTTTGTTTTCTTTAACGGGTTAAAGATAGTAAAAAAATACAATATCAGATTTTATTCATGATAACCATTGATCATGCTTTTAAAATTACTGACAGCGGTGGTGCCTATGGTGCAAAAATAAATGTGAACAAACATGAATACGGATATAAAAAATCCAATAACGGTATGTAAGATGGCAGTCAGCTGTATGCCGCTGAACCCTAATACATTTCTAATGATGATTTCCGGAAAGAATAACCCCCATCCGGTGATAAAGATTAGAGGAAGAAACAGGTACATAACCGTTGCATACGCCATTTTCTGTAAGGGATTAAACTTCATTTCTTTTGAAACGGGATATGGTTTTTCAGCATTTTTAAAGATGCCCACAGTATAGTATACGAATTGTTTCATCAGACTGTCCACAAATCCTTTGACCCTGATCTTGTAGTATTGTCCGTTAGGCGTAGTCCAGTTCCCAACAATAAACATCAGATAATTCAGGGTAAGTATTATACCACAAATGTTATGGATATTTACCGAGATATCAAACCGAATAAGCGGGTATTGAGGATTGGAATACTGCATGCTGATTCCGGTAACAATAAGACCCAGACATAATATAGCATTGGTAAGGTGCCAAAGTCTGACCCATACAGGATATAGATATAATTTTTCCGACATAGCTTTCTATTTTTTTAAGATTCTGAGAATGGAATGGGTTCCGATGGCAACAAGAATCAACCCGAAAAATACAATGCTGATGATATTCAGGTAGTAATTCCTGTTAGCTCCGATCACATACGACTCGGTCATCATGGACGCATTGAAAAATCCGGCTTTGTTTCTTCTCTCCTGTATCTGATATTTGTACAGCGAGTTCAATAAAATGGAATTGGCCTGGTGGCATTCCACACACTTTCTCACCGCCTTTTCTTTGGGTTGCACCAGATGTGCCACCAAAAGACTGTCGTTGGATGCGGTATGACATTCAATGCATCTCACGCTTGAGAAATGTAGTTTTTGATTGGGAAGCCATTCATGGGTTTTCAGGATATTGGGATTTTCCTTCTCTGTCAGAATCTGATAATTGTTGATGTTGGCATGGCAGTTCAAACAGATGGCATTGTCATAGGCAATGGTTTGAGTAAGATTTTCGGTATCCCTGGCGCTGATTTTATACGAGTGCGGATTGTGGCACATCCAGCAAGTAAAACTCTGGTCATGCCTGCTGGAATGCACACTGTTATGGAATTCCTGGTCAATACCCTCAAAATTGAACTTTGCATAGGTGTCATCTCCGCCATGACAATCCAAACAACCGGCTTTCTCCTCAAACCGCAGATTGCGGTCATGTGGAAATTCCGAATACCCGGCTGAGTGGCAGTCGGTACAGTAAAAACTTTTGTGATTGGATACAAAGAAATCTGAGGAATCAATAATAAAATACGGATTCATTCTTTCCCGGAACTGGATTCCAAGGGAGTCATTGGTATAGGACCATTGTTTATGCCCGTGACATTTTAAACATTGCCGGTTTTGAATGACATTATCCGGGGTTTCTTCTCCTTCCTGGGCCAACAAAGGACCGGAAACCCCAAACAGCAGGAGGCTGATCGAAAAAACGAAAAATCTTTTAAGGAACGATTGCATTATTTTTTTCATTGAAAGAACAAATTGGTGAATAAACGCAGGATTTTAGAAATTCCACAACCGGGTCATGGTAAATCCCAGCATCATTTCCCCGTTTTTCCAGTCATTCTGGTTTTCCATCATATTATACTGCGGGCTTAGTGTATTGCCTGTTCCGGCAAATATCTGGAATACGTGTGTACCGGTTGAGATTTCCCATCCAATTCCAAGGTTTGGTTTGGGTTTGCTTAAAGGTTCTTTACTCTCATACATGTTTTCCAGTTCAAGGGGTAAGGTATAGCATAACATCACTGAGGACTGGCTGGAAAATTTGTACCTTCCTGTGAAGGAAATTCCGACTTTATCATGTTCATATAAAGAGTCGACAGAATTGAGATGGGAAAAGTGTCCTGAAACCTGAAGACTTAACTTCTCATTAAATTTTCTTCCTACCATCAGTTCTCCGAAATAGGAAAGGCGGTTCGAAAACTGGTATTCTTCTCCAAAGCTCTCCTCATCAACACAGGTAACACCCATATTTCCATAAAAGGCGACACCAACCGGCATACTTCCTGAACGGGTTTGGTTTATCAAACTGATTTTGGTTCTGAAATCCATCAGTTTGCGGTCTTTGGTATAACCATAACCCACCATAATACGGTCGGTGAAGTTGTAATTGATACCCAGGCGGATATTGGATGGTGCATAAATCCCGTAAACATCGCTGATACCATTGGCATTCATCAGCCCGAAACGGTGTTCAATGACACTTTCCAGGGTTTTGGCCTGCTGATTCATGAAAGTCTGGTTATCGATCAGGGTACCGCTTTCAAACGGGCTTCTTACCGGGCGGTTATCTGGTTCGTCGGAGGCGGTTTCATCCTGTGCAAATACCGACATGGAAGAGATCAACAGAAAGAATATAATATATTTAATTGATTTCATCATTTAAGATTTTAATAGTTATTAATCAGTGAGTTAGTTGTTTTTGGCTCCGTCTTTTATCCATTGAAGAACGGCTGCCGCTTCAGCACTGTTGTATTTTTTCCATCCATGTGTTGAAGATGCCGGTTCAACAATTTTGTATATGCCGCTGTTTTCAGGGTTGGCATTATCGATTAATCCCATGGAGGTAATGCTGTTAAAAGCTGCCGAAGGAGTCAAATCGGGGGCGGTTCCTCCGGCTTTGTGGCAACTGGTGCAATTGTTATTGTTGTTCCAGATGGGAACTATGTTTAGGCTGAAGCTGATGGTATCACCCGGTGGAACGACAGGAGGAGGATCAATAGGATCCACAAATTCGTATTCGCAGGCTGCAAAAGCTACAATCATGAGCAGCAGACTGATTAATTTTGATAAGTAGTTGGATTTCATGATTTATGTGTTTTATAAGTATGATAAAAAAAGGCTTTCAATACGAATATTGGAAGCCTTTTTTCATGATGAATGATCAATTAGTTGGCTGCATAGGTATTTAGTGCAGTAATAGAATTGGCCAGTAAAGTTTTGGTATACTTGTAGTTATGAATACCTAAACTATAATCTCTGAGGCACAACTGGAAGTTGATAAGTGCTCCCATCTGAACGTTGGTGATAGTAATCTTAGGAAGTGTAAGATTGTAATCTTTTTGAGCCTGTGTCCAGGAGTTGGATGGAGCCGGGTTTTGTAACTGGCTGGGATTGTTATCCGGTCCGGTGGGGTTTGTGATTGGATCATAAACGTTGAGGTAGCCATCATAATGATTGGTAGTATTGGCATACCAAAGATTGTGTTCTGAATCCGGATTACGGTTTAGTAAATCAACACCACCTACCTGTAATAATGCAGCGAGGGCATCCAGTTTGGTTTTGATGTCGGCTCTTGGGTTTAACCAGAAAGTTTCGGAAGTAGCATTTACATCAGAGTGGCAACCTTCTACGTTACAACCCTTGAAGTTTCCGGCTGCGTTGAAGGTATGTCCGCCTGCTCTTCCGGTCATTTCACCCATGTGGCAATCACTGCAGGAAGCGCCTGCTGTGTGAATGGAGTTGGCATAACCTGTACCAAACTCAACTCCGCCAACACCGGCGAATACAGCTCCAACAGCGCCATAGTGAACGTGGGTTCTGTAGCCGGGTCTTAAAATAGTAGGGGCACCAGCATCAGGATTGTAGAACCATGCGCCGGGATTGCTTACAAGACTAGCATAATCAACTACATTTCCGTCACCGGCCGAACCTGATTTGGTTAAAGGCCGGGGCTGGTGGCATTTGATACAGAGGTTGCTCGATCCGCCGTCGGCCTGGCAATCAATGGTTTTGGCGCCGCCCCACATGGACATAGCTACCGGAGCTACTGTAGTCAATGCAGCATCGGCAGTGGTGTAGGTAGCGTGAATAGCACTGTGGCAGGTAGCGCATCCAATCTCACCATAAGCAGCGGTGTTGGCACAGAAATAATCATTGACATACTTGTTGGTGGTAGTATTCAGGGTAAAAGTGGAAGGAGTGTTATTTTCCACAACATACCTGAAAGCTTCCTGTAAGTGGCAGGGTCCGCAGCTGGTGCTGCCAGCTTCTTCAAATGCGGCTTCGCCATACTCATGTTTGGAGAGTTGGAATTGTGTTGAAATCAGATCAACAACATCCGGTGAGTGACATTCAATACAACCGGCTGTACCATCGGCGCCATCCTGGCCGTTCGTACCATTTTGACCGGGAGCGCCGTCTTTACCGGCAGGACCTTCTTTTGTACAGGATGGCGCTAAAGCCAGCACTGCCAAAATGCTTAAGATGGAGAACAAGAAATAAAACTTTTTCATAAGAACAACAAATTTTGATGAACAATTAATTTATTAGATGTTAGCAAAGCTTTTTATCGACTTAAAAACCAGATAGTTAATAAAGATTGCTTCACTTTGTGAAACCAGTAACAGTTTCAACGGCAATGATAATTAACTCTTTAATAGCCTGGGAATAAAAAAACACCAAATAATACAAGTTTTTATTGATATAAACAAAATTAGTTATTGATATATATCAATATAAAATTAACCTGTGAGGCTGATTTTTTTCAGCCCCTCTAAATCAAGAATTTCAAATGTGTCGCTATTTACGTTTAGCAATCCGGATTCTTTAAATTCTTTCATGATCCGGATAGAGGTTTCCTTTGATAAGGCAGCCAGATCTGAGATATCCTGGCGGCTTAACGTGGTTGTGAACGGATTTTGCTGGTATATTTCCTGACAAAGGTAAATAAGTACATCCGCCATACGACCATGCATGTGCTTTTGTGTCAGGTTAATAAGTTTACGGTAATTGTTGATTACCTGATGATTACTTTTTTGCAGAAGTTCCCGTACAAACCCGGTACTGGTTTCAATCATTTTATAAAAAATACCGGGTTCAATCAGGCAGGCTTTTACTTTGGTAAGGGCAACCACAGAATAGTGATTGCGGTTATCGGTCAGCAGACCGGGTCCACCCAGAAAATCACCGGGTTTCAGAATATCGAGAAGAAGATTTTTATTGACTCCCTCGAGGTACACTTTCGCATAGCCTGTATTGATACAGGCGATATAAGTCAGGGGAGCTCCCTGCTTGATAATATTCTCTCCCGTATTAAAAATCACTTCACTACGGGCGGAATTGAATGCCAGAACCTCCTCGTTTCCAATCAGACGTAAAAGATGGAGGTTGAAATGACAGGTAGTACAAAATTCAGTCAGTGTTGACCCATTCATTGAATAAAAATATTTCATTCTTATTCAACAAAGATACAACTATTTGGGGCAAACCATCACTACTCCACAAGAAACTTATAATTTCTGATATGCTCCCCCGAGCCTGCTTTTAATATATACATGCCTTTTACCAAGCCGGCAAGATCAAACACCAGTACCGATTTTGAATGGTCAGTATATAATATTCTTCCATTCAGATCATAAATTTCAGCAACCAACTCAACTCCGGCGGGTACCGATACCGTCAGCAACTGCCCTGTCCGGATAACCGAAACCGCCGGCGCTTCCGGATTGTCAGCAAAACCTACATTGGTTACCGCTATTGTTGAAAGCGCGGTTGAAGCCTCACAAGCCGTATTGGAAGCGCTGAGAAGCACCTCGTAAGATCCTGAGACAGTATAGGTATGAACAGGATTTAATTCTGTTGAGGTGTTTCCATCGCCAAAATCCCAGGCGTAGTTGGTGGCATTCTGGGAAGTGTTGGTGAAACTTACCGTCATGCCGTCGATATTAAATGTATAGGAAGCGGATGGATTTTGGTAAACCGTTACAAAAGCATTTTTGTTAACCGTTACATTCCCATTGATGGTGAGTGAAATATTTTTGGGTCCTGGATAATTGTAAGTAACCGTATGAGGACCCATGGTACTGGCGGTGGCAGGTACTGCTCCTCCTCCGAAATTCCAGAGGTATGTACTGGCATTGACAGAAGTGCTCGTGAATACCACGTTATCACCCATACAAACATCCTGTGCATCTGCAGTAAAATCGGCAATAACCGGAATATGAAGTATCTGGGTGGCGACTGCGGCATCGCAGGTGGTGTTGGAAGCCGATAGTGAAACTGTATAATTTCCTGCTGAACTGTAGGTATGGGTTGGGTTGGCTGAAGCTGAAGTGTTCCCGTCTCCAAAATCCCAAACATAGGTTCCGGCATTGGTTGAAGTATTGGAAAATGTGGCAGTATAATCTGAAACTATACTGGTAAATGACGATACCGGCGCTGCAGTTACATTAATAAAATTCTCTTTGGTTTCAACCACCGAACCGTTCACTGTGAGACTTACCGTTTTAGCTCCTGAAGAAGTATAATGAACTGTGTGGGGTCCAACAGTATTGGCGGTTTGCGGTACTGCGCCGCTGCCAAAATTCCAGCTGTGAGAGGTTGCGCCGGTGGAAGTGCTGGTAAAAACAACATTTTCATTAACACAAACAGTAGTTTGATCGGCATTGAAATTGGCAGTAACCGGAGTGTAGGTGAGTGTCATATTTTTAAAGTTGGCCTGGTCGGGCGGAGTAATGGTTTGTGGGGATGTACCTTTGGTAAAAGGAATTGAATACAGTGGACCCTGAGCATGTTTTTCAGTAAATTCTATCCAAAGAACGTACTCGCCATCCGGGAGGATATTTCCGTTGAGGTCCCTGCAATCCCAGGTTGCCGTGACTGTACCATGGGATGTACGCGTTGGACCTGTAATAGCATCTGTAACATTATAATTGGATTTCGCCTTCCAGGTGTATAGGTATTGCTTACGTGCATTGGCATAGGCTACCCTGGTTTTTACGAACTGGGTATTTTGCTCAATCCAGATAGCCAGCACATGACGTGGGGCATAGGTGCCATTCTGGGTCACGGTGGTCACCGTAAAATTCACGGTTCCCCCGGTTTCCTGGGTCGCACCCGGATTTTTCGCTGACTGGGCACCGGAAAATAATGGAAAAATGAGTACAAGAATTAATACAAAGGTATTCAGAAACTTCATTTCAATGGATAATTTAAGGTTTTACAAAATGGAGTTGGCAAATGTATGTTTAATTAAGTATTTACATACCTGATTAGTATAAAAATTCATAAATGGTTGCAAGAGATTGAAAAATATAACGGTTTTATAATTCAGACAATAATTTAATGATGAATACGCAACAAATCATCAGGTAACTACATCAATATTTGCATGATCCTGATTACAATAATTCACCCTTAATTCAGTTTTGAGCATGATTATATTTAAAGGAATGAAACATAAAAATATACTGTTATTCATAATACTGCTTTCCATTTTTAAAATGCATTTGTTTTCTCAGGATGTTGGGGTTGGCGAATGGAGAGATCATCTTCCCTATGGAAGAACCATTGCAGTGGCGGAAGCGGATGACCTTATTTATTGTGCTACACAATTCAGTTTGTTTTATTTCAAAAAAACTGATGAAAGTATTCAGCGATTGACACGGATCAATGGTCTATCGGATATCGGCATTTCGGCCATGGCCTATAACCAGGAATACAATACCCTGCTGATAGCGTATACCAATGCCAATATCGATCTGATAAAGAACGGGGAAATTATTAACATTCCAGACATTAAAAGAAAACAGATTCTTGGCAATAAAACCATCAACAACATCACTTTTAATGGCAAGCAAGCCTACCTGGCCTGTGGTTTTGGTATTGTGGTGCTGGATGTGGACCGGGTTGAATTTCCCGATCCGGTTTATTACATAGGTCCTAACGGAAGTATGATCAATATCCTTGATATCACTTTTGGAAATGATACCATCTGGGCAGCCACTGAAACCGGCATCCTCAGGGCATCAGTTAACAGCCCAAACCTGGCCAGCTTTACATCCTGGAGTTTCGATAACCGTTTTAAAGCTGTAAAATACAACCTGATAAGTTTTTATAATAGCCGGTTATTTGCCAATTATTCAAGCCAAAATTACAATTCCGACACACTTTATTATTTGAATTTTGCCACTAACCAGCTGTTCCGGTTTGATCTGCCGGAATATATGGGACGAAATCATATCCATGTGAATTATAATAAGCTGGTAATTGTTATAAAAGGCAAGGTAGAAATATATAATGAAGATCTGAACCGTGAATTTTTGTGCTATAATCCCAGCCAGCGCTTTATTGATCCGCTGGATGCCATACTTGCGGCTGATGGAAATGTTTGGATAGCTGATAATGGCTCCGGTCTGATCAGGGCTTTTGATAATGGTTTTACCGGCGAATTCATAGAACCCAATGGTCCTTTCTCTTACAGTGTGTTTGACATGTCATTGGAGGGCAATCATCTTTGGGTGGCCTCAGGAGGCCACAACAGCAGCTGGGGAAAATTGTATAAAAAGGAAGGGGTTTATGCTTTTGATAATGCCTCCTGGTCATCAAAAAACTCACTCAATGAAGCCGCTTTTGATACTATCAGCGATATGACCTGTGTGGCGGTTGATCCAGCCAACCCAACCACCGCCTATGTGGGTACGTGGCAATCGGGAGTTATGAAGTTTGAAAATGGTTCCTTAACCAAAATATTTGATGAGCGAAATTCTTCCCTGCAAAAATGGCAACTGGCCAATTACATTGCTGTCAGTGGATTAGCGTTCGACTCTTACAACAATCTTTGGGTGGCCAACTCCGGTGCCCCCTCTTTGATCTCGGTAAGGGAAACCGATGACAAATGGACTGCGTTTACCCTGGGTGGTTCTGCCAGTGGCATTGATATTGGCGATATGATGGTGGACTCCTACAACCAGAAATGGGTCAGAATGAGAGCAGAACACTCAGTATTGGTCTTTACCGAGAGTGGTACGATATCGAATCCGGCTGACGATAAATACCGCATTCTTACCAATGCAACCGGTAACGGGGCATTGCCCGGTAACCGGGTAACCTGTTTTGCCGAAGACCTTGATGGAGAGATCTGGCTGGGCACCGATCAGGGAATTGCAGTGATCTACTCACCCGGAAATATTTTCAGCGGGCAGAATTTCGATGCCCAGCGAATCCTGGTGGAAGTAGGGGGTTATGTTCAATATCTCCTTGAATCGGAAACCGTTACTGCCATTGCCATCGACGGGAAAAACAGAAAATGGATCGGCACTGACCGTGCGGGGGTATTTCTGCTATCAGCGGATGGTACTGAAGAAATCCTCCATTTTACAGAGGAAAACAGTCCGTTGTATTCCAATTCAGTTACCAGTATCAACATTAACCAGATTACCGGAGAAGTGTTCTTTGGCACTTCCAAAGGAATCATCTCCTATAAAGGTACTGCAACAGGAGGAGGTACTACCAATTCGGATGTATTGGTTTATCCCAATCCTGTCAGGGAAAATTATTCAGGACTTATTGCCATAAAAGGGCTGGTTCGCGATGCCAGTGTAAAAATAACCGATGTGGCCGGCAATCTCATTTACTCCACCATTGCTGATGGCGGTCAGGCCATATGGGATGGCTCTGATTTTTCCGGGAAAAAAGCCCGTACAGGGGTTTACCTGGTTTGGGCCAGCAATGAGGATGGGTCGGAAACGATCGTAACAAAGATTATGTTTATTAAGTAAGGGTTATCCTTAAGGTCCTTAATGTCCTTGAGGACTTTAAGACTTTAAATACAATCCCTGACTGAACCAAAGGCCAGTCATCCCCCTCGCACTATTTTTTACTATTCGCTAACAACAAAAAGATGATTGTTACAATATGATTGTATATTTGTAACAATCTTAACAATAATTGCTGTTTCATGTGCCCATCCCCCACCTCGGTACTCACCAAAAAGTTTGTTTTAACCGATACCTCTTTCAACAATCTGATGAAAAAAAGGATTTATCATGTGCTGCTGGTTTCCAGCGCCTATGATGCCTTTATCCTTGAAGACGATGGCAGGATTGACGAGCAGATATTTATGGAATACGTGGCCCTTAGCCTGCGTTATCCACCCCAGTTTATACTGGTTCATTCGGAAGAAGAAGCTTTTCAGGTACTCCGCGAACGCAAAATCGACCTGGTAATTTTTATGCTAAGCGCATTTAAAACCGAAACTTTTGAAATCGACAAAGCAAAATACGACGATATTCCACTCGTGCTGCTGACACCGTTTTCAAGAGAGATGTCGATCAGGCTAAGCGAGGGCAGCCTGAAATCTGTGGACTATGTTTTCTGCTGGCTGGGAAATGCCGATCTTTTGCTGGCTATCATCAAGCTGATTGAGGACAAGCTGAATGTTGAACATGATGTGGCAGAAGTAGGGGTTCAGGTCATCATACTGGTAGAGGACAATGTACGCTTTTATTCCAGCTATCTGCCCAATATATTTAAAATCATTTTCAAGCAATCGAAAAAGTATATGACCGAGGGGTTGAATGAGCACCAGAAGATGCTGAGAATGAGAGGAAGACCGAAAATACTTTTGGCAACCAACTATCAGGAAGCAGTAAGGCTATATGAAAGATTTAAACACAATTTACTGGGTATTATTACCGATATGAGCTATCCCAACGAGGGGGAAATGGATAAGGAAGCCGGGCTGAAGCTGATAAAACTGGTGAAGTCGGACGACCAGTATATGCCCATTTTGTTGCAATCATCAGAATCGCGTGCCAAGGAGATTGCCCGGAAACAACATGTAGGCTTTCTCTTCAAGAATGCCAAAAACCTTTCCATTCAGATCCGGAACTTTATCAATGAATATTTCGCTTTTGGCGACTTTGTATTTATCGATCCTAAAACTCAGGAAGAAGTAATCCGGGCTACCGACCTCAAATCGTTACAGGAAATATTGTTTGATATACCGGATGACTCGCTCCTGTACCATATTCAGCGGAATCATTTCTCAAAGTGGTTGAGCGCCAGGGCTTTATTTCCGCTTGCAGATCTTTTTAAACTCTTTACTCCTGAAGATTTTGAAGATCTGGACCATGTGAGGCGTTACCTTTTTGATGCCATAGCCAAGTTCAGGATGTATAAGGGTAAAGGGGTGATTGCTGAGTTTTACAGGGATAAATTTGATGAGTATCTTACATTTACCAGGATAGGGGATGGTTCGATTGGTGGAAAGGCCAGGGGACTGGCTTTTCTGGATTCTCTCATAAAAAAGTACAATTTGATTGATGAGTACGAGCATGAAGGGGTTTACATAACCATCCCCAGAACCGTAGTTCTTTGTACCGATGTTTTTGACGAGTTTATGGAAGACAACAATCTGTTTGATTTTGCTTTGGCAGAAAGAACTGATGTAGAAATTCTGGATGCCTTTGTCAAGGCACGTCTTCCTTTCAGAATCCACGAAGACCTTTATACTTTTATCTCTGTTGTAAAAAATCCTATCGCCATACGTTCATCAAGTTTGTTGGAAGATTCACATTATCAGCCATTTGCAGGGATATATTCCACCTATATGATCCCCTATGTTCAGGATGATGAGCGGTTGATGATAGAGATGCTGAGCAAGGCGATCAAGAGTGTGTATGCATCTGCCTTTTTCAAGGACAGCAAGGCCTATATGAGCGCAACCCTGAATGTGATTGATGAAGAGAAAATGGCGATTGTTCTTCAGGAAGTATGCGGAAGACAATATGGTTCAAGGTTTTATCCAACCATTTCGGGAGTGGCCCGTTCTATAAATTTTTATCCCATACCTCCTGAGGAACCCCATGATGGAATAGCCAACCTTGCATTTGGATTGGGTAAATACATTGTAGATGGCGGGAATGGGTTGCGGCTTTCACCAAAATTTCCCAAAAAGGTGCTTCAACTCAGTAATACATCCATGGCACTCAGGGAAACCCAGAAAATATTCTATGCGCTGGACCTGAATCCTGAAAGTTTCCGGCAGTGTGTTGATGATTCGGTAAACCTGCTGAAACTGAAGATTCAGGAAGCCGTTACCGATGGCTCCCTCAATAAGATTGCGTCTACCTATGATTACCAGAATAATATTTTAAGAGATGGCGTTCAGGAGAATGGCAAAGTGTTGATCACCTTCTCAAAAATTCTGAATCATAACATTTTTCCGTTAGCCAAAATTTTGCAGGATGTTTTGAGGATCGGGGAAAAAGCTATGAATAAACCGGTTGAGATAGAATTTGCCGTTGAATTGAATCTGCCGAAAGATGAAACGGTGTATTTTTATCTTCTCCAGATAAGACCGATCGTTGACAGCAAAGAGTCCATAGATGCTGACCTTAGTTCTGTGAAGACGGAAGATACCATTATCAGTTCCAATTCGGCCTTAGGTAACGGGATCATAAGCAATATTCATGATTTTGTGTATGTTAAGCCGGAAGCCTTTGATGCTTCCAAAACGTTTCAGATTGCCGGGCAGGTTGAGCAGATCAACCAGACATTTCTCCGGGATAAGAAGAACTATGTACTCGTAGGTCCCGGTCGCTGGGGCTCATCCGATCCGTGGCTGGGTATTCCGGTGAAATGGCCGCAGATATCGGCTGCCCGGGTCATCGTGGAATCTAGCCTTGAAAACTACCGGATCGATCCCAGCCAGGGGACTCATTTTTTTCAAAACCTTACCTCTTTTAAAGTAGGGTATTTTACCGTCAATCCATCCATAAAAGACGGGTTTTATGATGTTGATTTTCTTAACCGTTCAAAGGCTTTATACGAAGATCAGTTCATCAGGCATATACGCTTTGATAAACCGGTTGTAATTCAGATAGATGGGAAAAAAAGCAGGGGGGTCATCATGAAACCCGATTCAAACCATTAAAAAGTGGAATTATTCCAGTATTAAAAGATTATTCTGAAATATTTTCTTTTAGCTGGTTGATTTTATTCAATGGAAATAAAAATGCAATCCCAAAGTTCGGATATATCCGGTTGTCGAAGAAAATACCTGTAGTTTCCATGTAAATCCTTTTAGCTCTGAATGCCAAGGATAATGCCGGGTAATTAACCGGAAATCCCTGACTGGACCTGGATTTTTCATTTTTCTTGATATAGAAGTTATTTAGGCTGATCCTTGGAGTGAGGTACACTTCATAATTTTCCGAAAACCGATAGGAAAATGGCATGAAGAAATCACCGCTGATGGATCCTTTGGTGCTGGACTCTGAAATGCTGTCTTCGGAAATAACAAAACTAAAATCAGCTCCCACTGCGCCGTTAAACTTATACCAGGTATCATACAAACTGTGCTGGACCCCTAACCGTAATCCAAACCCGCCGAACGCATAGGGCAGATGTACTGCACCTCTCAGGGTCAGGCGGTCGTTGATCCCCAAATCACCTCCGGCAGCCACTATTGGAGCCATTTGTACTTTTTCGGAGAAAAAAATATCACCTTCATCAGTTACACTGTCTATTTCAGGTTCCAACCCGGTACCACCTCCGATATAGGCCCGGAACATTCCTTTTCCGGCCGGAACAGGGTCGTTAACATACAGGTTGTTGGTAACCGTGCAGGAAATCAAACCCACCAAACCCAATAACCAAATCAAAAATCCGTATACACTTTGCATGATTTTGAGATGAATGGTTATTAACAAATTTAAAGATAAAACTGACCAATGTGATAAACAGATACCTGAAAAAACATTCAAGCCATCGGCTATCCCAATACAGAAAACTCACCGGGTCAGAAAAATTACAAATTTCCGGTCATCTTTGAGGGATCCACCCACTGGTCAAACTGTTCTTCGGTTACCAGCCCCGAAGCAATTGCCGATTCTTTCAGGGTTAATCCTTCATGATGGGCTTTCTTGGCAATTTTGGCAGCATTGTCGTACCCGATGTGGGTATTCAGGGAAGTAACCAGCATCAGCGAATTGTCGAGGTTCTTTTTTATGTAGGGTAAATTGGGTTCAATACCAATGGCGCAATGGTCGTTGAATGAAACGCATGCTTCACCCAGCAGCCGGGCCGATTGCAGGAAATTGGCGATCATTACCGGTTTGAAAACATTCAGCTGAAAGTGGCTGTGGGTATTGGCCACGGTTATGGCGGTATCGTTGCCAATAACCTGGGCACAAACCATGGTAATGGATTCATTTTGAGTGGGGTTTACTTTGCCCGGCATGATAGATGATCCCGGCTCGTTCTCGGGGAGTTTTAATTCACCAATTCCACATCGGGGACCTGAAGCCAGTAACCGGATATTGTTGCCAATGATCATCAGGCTGGCTGCCAGGGTTTTTAATGCTCCTGATGCTTCCACGATGGCATCATGAGCCGACAGGGCTTCAAATTTATTGGGTGCGGTAACAAAGGGTAATCCGGTGAGTTCGGCGATTTTTCTGGCCACCAGCACATCATAGTTTTTTGGAGCATTTAATCCGGTGCCCACAGCTGTGCCTCCCAATGCCAGTTCAGAAAGGTGTGGCAAGGTGTTTTTCAGGGCTTTTAATCCATGTTCCAGCTGACTGGCATACCCCGAAAACTCCTGACCCAGGGTTAGCGGGGTGGCATCCATCAGGTGGGTACGGCCGGTTTTCACAATGTTTTTGAATTCTTCCGATTTATTTTTCAGGGTAGTCATCAGTAACTCAACCCCCGGAATGGTTGTGTCAATCACCATCTTATAAGCTGCAATGCTCATAGCGGTGGGAAAAGTATCGTTTGATGACTGGGACTTATTTACATCATCATTGGGATGGATGGTTTTCTTTTCATCGGTAAGCGTGCCGCCATTGATCACATGTGCCCGGTTGGCAATCACTTCATTCAGGTTCATGTTGCTCTGGGTTCCTGAGCCGGTTTGCCAGATTACCAGCGGAAAGTTGTCGTTAAGTTTTCCTTCAAGGATTTCATCGCAAACCCGGGCGATGAGCCTGCATTTTTCTTCCTTTAAAACGCCAAGATCAAAATTGACCAGGGCTGCTGCTTTTTTAAGTATGGCAAAGGCTTCAATAATTTCATGAGGCATTGAACCCTCCGGCCCGATTTTAAAATTGGTTCTTGATCTTTCAGTTTGGGCGCCCCAGTATTTTTCAACCGGGACTTCCACCAACCCCATAGTGTCTTTTTCAGTGCGTGTATTCATAATGAAAATATTTTGATATAATGTTTATGTGATAATTACATGGCTCAAAATGCTTCTGGTTGTTCAGCCGGAAACACCGGACAGATCAGTCAGAGAATTTTTCTGATCTCTTCAGGAGGCTCTCCAATTATAGCCGTACGATCTGTTTCAATAATGGGTCTTCTGATCAATTGCGGGTTTTTAACCAGAATCTCCATCCATTCCTGATGTGAAAATGTTTTTCCTTTTAATTCGGTTTTATAAAAATCCTCCTGGGTTCTTACGAGTTCAACGGGTTTTAAATCCAGTTTTTCAATCAGGGATGATAGTGTCTGAACAGAAAAGGGCTCATCTTTTAAATAATAGATGATGCGGGCACCCGGATTGATATTTAAAAGGTATTCCAATCCGGCTCTGGATTTCCGGCAACGGGGATTATGGTATATATTAATCATAAGATGCTAACATAATGAAGGTGAATTACCCCCCAAATTCCATCAGATATGCCTTGATAAAATCGGCCAGATCGCCGTCCATAACGGCCTGAACGTTGGAAGTTTCCACTCCTGTACGCAGATCCTTCACCATTTTGTAAGGGTGCATCACATACGAGCGGATTTGGGAGCCCCATTCAATCTTTTTTTTCTGACTTTCCAGTTCATCAAGGGTTTCGCGTTTTTTGCGAAGCTCGATCTCATAGAGCTGGGATTTCAGCATTTTTATGGCTTTATCCCGGTTTTGCAGTTGCGACCGGGTTTCCTGGCATTCTACAATGATATTTGTCGGAATATGTTTCACCCGGACTGCGGTTTCCACTTTGTTTACATTCTGTCCTCCCGGACCGCTGGATCGGAAGGTATCCCATTCGAGATCAGCCGGGTTGATCACAATTTCGATCCTGTCGTCAATAACCGGATAGGCGTAAACCGAAGCAAAAGAGGTGTGTCTGCGGTTATTGGAGTCGAAAGGCGACAGCCTGACCAGGCGGTGTACCCCGCTTTCACTTTTCAGGTATCCGAAAGCAAATTCTCCTTCAATTTCAAGGGATACTGATTTAATTCCGGCAACATCCCCTTCCTGTAAATCCAGCTCCTTGATCTTGTAATTATTCCGTTCGGCATAGCGTATATACATCCTCATGAGCATCTGGGCCCAGTCCTGGCTTTCAGTACCTCCGGCCCCGGCATTGATATTGAGAATGGCTCCCAGCTTGTCTTCTTCATTGCGGAGCATGTTCTTAAATTCGAGGTCCTCCACCAGCCTGAGGGCTTCAGCATATTGTAACTGTACATCGGCTTCAGTACCTTCTCCCTGATCGAAAAAATCGGATATAATCCTGAACTCTTCAAAAGCGTTGATTGCATTATCATAGGCGGTAGTCCAGTTTTTCTTTTCCTGGATGCTTTTGAGAATCTGTTCCGCCTTTTTGGGATCGTTCCAGAAGTCGGGTTTATGTGATAATTCTTCTTCTTCTTTGATCAGTTTTTTCTTACCATCAACGTCAAAGATACCTCCTTAAGGCCGACAGCCTTCTCTCGAGGTCCTTAATACTTTCTGCAATTGTCATGTCAATTTATTTAAGTGTCTGGTTAAATTTTGGTGCACCAAATCTAATTCAAATCCTTTAGAAAGCAAATATTTTATTGTTTTTTCACGAATAATTAATTTATCCTCCCCATGCAATTCTTTTAATTTGTTGTTTATCAAGACATTAATTGTTTCTAAATAATCTTCTTCAGATATTTCCTGAAGGGCTTCTATAATGAAGTCATCATGAATTTCTCGGTAACGCAATTCGAATTGTATCTTGATTTTTCCCCATTTTTTTAATCTGAACTTGCTCCCGGCAAAAATCCGGGCAAAGCGCAAATCATCAAGAAACCCATCACTGCTGAGAGATTGGACTATTTTTATTTTGTCATGCTCAGAGATGTCAAACTGTTCCAGTTTTTGATACACTTCATGGGTGCACCGCTCCTGATAGGCACAATATCCCTGAATTTTGTTCAATACCGAGGTATAGGTATGCTGCTCCGTTCTTTTCACTGTTACATTATTTAGGTGGTTTTTTTCGGATCAGGTTATTTTGCAACTTGAAGCAGATGGATGTCGAATATCAGGATGGAATTGGCAGGAATGTCACCAACGGTCTGATTTCCATATCCTAAGGGTGAAGGGATAAACAGGGTTCCTTTACCTCCTTCATTGAACAAAGGGATTCCTTTTTGCCATCCTTCAATAGTCTGATACAAATATAGAGAAAGAGGCTCATTCGTTTGGGTTTGGTCGAACACCGTACTATCCATCAGATACCCTTTATAATATACCATTATTGTTGAATAAAGGCTGGGTTTTTGCCCTGTCCCGGGTTCCTCAATGATGTAAAACAGGCCGCTTTCATGTTTTTGGGCTTGTAACTGGTGCTGGAGAAGGTAGGTCTCAATAATTTCAATGTCTTTATCCAGTTGACTTTCACCATTATCTTTTTTGCACCCTGAAAAAGTGATGATTAGCGGGATAAGACAGATTATCAGGCTGAAGGGTTTTCGGAGTTTCATGATTTGTTGTTAACATTTTGACAATAACTTATCCACCAGTAAAGGGACACCATGAGCAGCGGTATTCCTTATAATTTCGAGGTTTGATACCCTGGCGCCCGGTTCAGCTTTAGGATCGATCAGATACTTCGGGGCGGAATTGGATACATAGTGAATCAGACTGGCTGCCGGATATACCACGAGAGAAGTTCCGATGATCAGGAAGATATCGGCTCCTGATGCTATGTGAACCGCTTTTCCGAACATCGGAACCGGTTCTCCAAACCAAACTACATGGGGGCGGATCGGGGAACCGTCGTCAGCCGTATCTCCCGTTTTCATTTCCCAATGATTTAATTCATATACCAAATCAGGATTTCTTTCACTTCTTACCTTATTAAGTTCGCCATGCAGGTGCAGTACATTATTTGATCCGGCCCGTTCATGCAAATCATCCACATTTTGGGTAATAATAGTAACCTCAAACTTTTCTTCAAGCCTTACCAGTGCCAGATGACCGGGGTTAGGCGCTACTTCAGAAAGCTGTTTACGCCGCATGTTATAAAATTCGGTTACAAGTTCCCGGTCGTTTTTCCATCCTTCAGGGCTGGCCAGGTACTGAAAATGATGGTTTTTCCAAAGTCCGTCATCATCCCTGAAGGTTTTTATACCGCTTTCAGCGCTCATGCCGGCTCCGGTAAGTACCACAAGTTTTTTCCGGTTCATATTGAGATTTTTGCTGGTCAAAAATAGGAATCTTTTTTCAATTCACCAGTTCCGGGATTGTATTGCAAATCATAAAAATGATATATTTGCCTGAAATAAGTGTTGAGATGACTAATATAATTTATCATGTTGAATCATACCAGATTACTGGTTTATGTATGAATGTGCATACCTACCTGGGGAAGGGATTTCTTGAAATAGTATACAAGGATGCCCTCGAATCAGAATTGCTGAATGCCGGTATTCCCTATGAAAGGGAAAAGGAGTATTTAATTAATTACAAGGGACTTATACTACCACATAAGTTTTATGCCGATTTTGTGATTTATAACAAAATACTCCTCGAAATAAAGGCGGTAAAGGCGCTTACCGATGAGCATCTGGCAGTTACCATGAATTATCTGAAAGTATCAAAAAACAAACTGGGATTGCTGATCAATTTTGGAGAGCCATCACTGGTCACAAAACGGGTGGTGCTTTGAAACCACTAAAATTGGTCAACCACGAATTCACGAATTTTCAATTCAGAGATCCGACCACGAATTCACGAATTTTCAATACAGAGATCCGACCACGAATTCACGAATTAAAATACAGAAATCCGACCACGAATTCACGAATTTTCAATACAAAAATTAGTGAATTCATGGTTAAATCAATTCATGTATTCGTGGAAAGAACCTCAGGCGATTTTTGTAAATATTCAGTTCCAGTTCCAATTATCAGTCGAGAACATTTTCTCAACCTGGGTTTCAGTTCCGTCAGGTAAAAGATAGAAGAAGTCGATTCCGGTGAATTTTTCCACACTGTCAATAGAAACGGCATAATCCTGCAATGGTTTATTAGACCCTTCATTCGGAAGGATAAACCCAATCCCTTTTATTTCAGGGAGTGTATAATCCAGGATTACCTTGTAGTAATATCCGGGAATTGATACCTGATTTTTACCGATTACAGGCAGTCCGTCGGTCAGAACCGGGCCGGTTACTATGTAGAGTGTGTCATTTTGCACGGCCCAGTCGCGTATCTGCTCCTCCAGTTTTTTCCAGATTCCTCTGTTAAATTCCGGTCGTTGCGGACTCATATTGCTGTAGAAAAAGCTTTCTTTCATGGTTGTAGACGACCACCCCATATCTGCGGCCGGAGCCAGGTGACCCCGGTCAAATCCCGATCCCGAATAGTCTTTGTTTTCAGCGGATCCTGTTATTACCTCAGGATCAACCAGAAACCGGTCAGAGCGGTCAACACTTTTTTCTGTTTCCGGGGCAGTGAGCTGATAAGCTACCCATTCAGCCTGTTCATGCTGCTCGTTGTAAAGCAGGCAATATCCTGTGTGATGTATGACCTGTCCAACCTTACTACCCCTGGGTAATTCCAGGCTGTCGATGGGAACTATCCTTTGCAGGTAAGTTAAGCTATCTGAATCAGAAGATCCTGCCAGGTTCCCCATTTCAGACAACTTTTCATTTTTGGTTAAGTTTTCCCGGAAACACGATGTCTGGAGTACTATAACCATAAAAAATAGCAGAGGAAGCCTGGAAAATTTCATAAGCGGTTTAATTTTTAAACTTTAGAAAATCAATCCGGAAAATCAAATTCTCTGTAAAAATAGTCAGAAAGAAGATATTCCTGATGAATTATCAATTATCTGGCATAATATAATCCTGCTTCAGGTCCAAGCGGCAAACCCAAAACTATCCAGATAATCAGAAGTAGTGTCCAGGCGATAAAGAATGTAACCGTGTAGGGCAGCATAGTGGCCATTAAGGTACCCAGTCCTGATTTTGAATCATATTTCTGGTAATAGGTTATGATTAAGGCAAAGAAACTCATCATGGGGGATATGATATTGGTAACGCTGTCGCCAATCCGGAATACGGCCTGGGAAAGTTCGGGTGAATATCCGAGCAGCATAAACATGGGGATGAACACCGGCCCCATAATTGCCCACTTGGCGGAAGCGCTTCCCATGAACATATTGATAAACGCCGACAGAATAATGAACAGAATAACCAATGGGATAAGTCCAAGATTGACACTTTGCAGCCAGGTAGCCCCATTGAGGGCAAGCAACAACCCAAGATTGCTCCATTTAAACCAGGCTACAAACTGGGATGCAAAAAATACAAGCACCAAAAATGAAATCAAGCCTTTAAAACTGTGGTTCATACCGGCTATCACATCTTCATGTTTTTTAAAGGTTCCGGCTTTAAAACCGAAAACAATTCCACAAAGGGCTGCGGAGATGAAAAGCACGGAAATAAATCCTTTCAGTACCGGAGAATGCAACACGGTGTTGTCAGTTCCTCTTAAAAACCCATGGTCGGGGATTAAACCCCAGGCTATCAGAATTATTATGATTATAAAAACGCCAGAGGCCCATTTCAGCCCTTCCGTCTCCTTTTTTGTAAGTTTGCTGATCTCTTCTGATTCAACATCTCCTGTATAAGCGCCCAAACGGGGCTCAACGATCCGTTTGGTTACCCAGGTTCCGGCCAGGGAAACCACAAAAGTGGATACAGCCATGAAATAGTAATTGGCGGTGGGCATCACATAGTATTCAGGATCAATGATCCGGGCTGCTTCTGTAGATAATCCGGCAAGAAGAGGATCAATAGTGCCAATGAGCAGGTTGGCACTGAATCCGCCACTAACACCGGCAAATGCCGCCGACATACCTGCAATGGGATGACGGCCCAGAGAATGAAAAATTATACCGGCCATCGGGATAATCAGGATATATCCCAGGTCGGATGCGGTATTGGATATTACTCCCGTGAATACGATCATGAAGGTAATGGAATTTTTCGGGGCTTTAATTATTAAAGCATTGATTACCGCCTTAATGAGTCCGCTGCTTTCGGCAATTCCGATTCCCAACATGGCTACCATCACGATCCCCAACGGGGCAAACCCGGTGTAGTTATTCACCATTTCGAGCAAAATCCGGTGTATTCCTTCACGAGACAACAGGTTTACCACCCCCACCGGCTCACCGGTTGCCGGGTGAATACCCTGCCAGGAAAACCAGGCGCCAAGGGCTGAAAGAAATAAAGTGATGAGGGCAAAAATTCCAAAAAGTGCGGCAGGATGTGGCATAGCATTCCCAATCCTTTCCACTGCTACCAGAAACCGGTTGCTTGATATTTTCATAAAGTAAAAGAGTAACTTGGTTTATTTTATAGGAACAAGTAAACCAAGTGCTTTGTTTACTTATACTTACGGTAAAATATCAATAAATTCACTCAGGTCGGAATACAGGATTTCTTCAAATTCGGAATAATTTTCTTTTTCCGTTTCTGCAAACAGGTAAATCGACATGGGATATTTACGGTAATCCATTTTGATATAAAAAATCGGTTTACTGAAGTGACCGATAAATTTTTCGTAATTGAAGCTGATTTTGTTTTTGTTCAGATGTTTCGGGATATCGATGCCAAACATTCCGTATACCTTGTTGGTTCTTGAACTCAGGATCGTTTCCCAGTCTGGTTTTTTCTGCAGAAAGAAATACTCATAAGGGTTGATTCCGTAAAAATAGTATTCCACATCCGCTACACAAAACCCCATGAAACGCATGGGATTGATTTCAACAGGAACAAAACTGCCGGAGGGTTCAAGCCGCATTTCAAGGTGGAAAGGAAAGTTTTTCAATCCGGTAATTTGTTTGATTTCATTTAGATATTCCATTATCGGATCATGGTATTTCCTGATAATTTCGTCAGAGGTGATGTACAAACGGTCACTCATATCCGAGGGGGAGGTGAACAAATGAGTCAGTATATTCAAAATGACCGGTTCACCGGTGGCATTGAAGTAAGCATCGATAGCAATTTCAGTTCCTTCAATATAGCTTTCAATTAAAAATTCATCCAGGCTGACTACCTCTTGCGGAAATACTTCCTCCATCAGAATTACTTCTTTTTTGATCCCCTCCAGTGCCTTCTGCCATTCAGATTCGTTCCTTACTGCGTGTATTCCTATACTGGCAAAGCCCCTTACCGGCTTTATAACAAAAGGAGCAGGCAGTTTTGTCGTTTCAAGTTTTTCAAGCTCAGTCAGCTGATAGGTTTTAAACCAGATGTGCGGATTAATTCCCGAAAAGATCTCCCGGAGTTTCGACTTATCCTTAAAATAGTTTACCTGCCTGGTAGTTGGATGATCAGGAGCAAACCAATTGAGCAATACAGCCGAGTTTTCCGAATTGCTGTAAAGCAACGGATCAGGTTGCTCCTGAAGAAGTTGGAAAAAAACCTCAGGGGGAAGAAGGTTCATATCAGAAGCTAAAGGAAGTCCTGTTGAAAATTCCGTAGCCAGCACCGGGATTTGAAGGTTAACCACCGTTTGTTGCAGAAATTCCGAGACATAGGGTTTTTCAAGGATGATCATATCGGATAATGTCTTTCAGAAATTTTGGAGATTTTCGATTTACTGACACCTGTTCAAATGAGTAGGCCATGGCCAGTAAGTCAGGTTCAGTGAAGGGTCTGCTGAAAAAAGTCAGGCCGATAGGTAACTCAAAAACAAATCCGGCCGGAACCGTAATGGCAGGAAATCCTGAGATGGCTGCCGGGGTGGAAAATCCCCAGGTGTAATGGTCGCCGTTTACCGGATCAGTAGTCCAGGCCGGCGCATTTGTGGGGCCACAAATGGCATCCAGGCGGTTTTTGCTGAAAATATCATTGAGGATATCTCTGGATGAGAGAAGTTTAGCCAGGGCATCCTGATACTCCTGCTCGTATAGATCGCCTTTGGCTTCTGCGCTTTCAAATAATTCCTGCTTAAAGAAAGGCATGGCTTTTTCCTCGTTTTGCCTGTTGAAATCCATCAGTTCTTTCAGTGATTGCATTTTCCCTCCGGTTGCTGTCAGATATTTGTTCAGGGCATATTTAAATTCATAACTCAATACCAGTGATTCTGAGGGTTCCAGATCCTGGATCTTTTTCAGAAAATCAATCTCAACAATCTCGGCTCCCTGTTTTTTTATTAACTCAAGGGATTGAACCATCAGATTGTCAACCGCTTCATGAATTTTTAGAGAGGCGGGATCAATCCCTATCCGTTTATCTTTTAGCCCGGATTTATCGAGAAATTGGGTGTAATTGGTATGAATATTTCCTTCGCCGGTTTTGGTAACCGGGTCATCCGGATCCAGGCCGGCAATCACGCCCAGCACTATGGCTGCTTCTGTTACGGTTCGTGTCATGGGTCCGGCAATATCCTGTGAGAAAGCCAGCGGTATGATGCCCGAACGGCTTACCAGTCCCATGGTGGGCTTGATTCCAACAATTCCGTTGATTCCTGAAGGACAAACAATCGATCCGTCGGTTTCTGTACCAATGGCCACACTGCAGAGATTTGCTGCTACTGCCACTCCGGAACCAGAACTGGAGCCACAGGGATTTCGGCTGGTGATATAGGGATTCCGGGTTTGTCCTCCCCGGCTGCTCCATCCGCTTGATGATCGGGTGGAACGGTAATTGGCCCACTCTGAAAGGTTGGTTTTTCCGAGGATTACCGCACCGGCTTCTCTCAGTTTCTTTACGATGAATGCATCATCCTTAACCTTATTCCAGTCGAGGGCAATGGAGCCAGCCGTAGTTAGCATTTTATCGGCTGTTCCGATATTGTCTTTCAACAATATGGGAATCCCGTGCAACGGACCTCTTACTTTACCGGCTTTTCTTTCGGCATCCATTTCCCCTGCAATGGTTGCTGCATCCGGGTTGATCTCTATCACACTGTTCAATCCGGGTCCGGATTTATCCAGCTGCTCAATCCGATTCAGATATAGCCTTGTGATGGATTGAGAGGTAAGTTCATCTTTTTTCATTTTGGCCTGCAGCTGATCAATGGATAACTCATTCAGGCTGAAATCATCAATAAAGGATTCTCCGTTATCGCTGCCGGTCATATTTTTACTTTTTTCGCCGGTGCAGGATGATTGAATAACCGGGATCATTCCCAGGGTTCCGGCAGCAGTGGACAGAATAAAGTGTCTTCTTTTCATTTTTGTTTTTTTATGTTTGACTTCATCAGGTTTTCTGCAGCTTTAAACTTTGCGATCCGTTCCACCAGTTCAAACGGGATGGGCAGAGAAAAAGGAAATTGAATAGCTCCTTTTGAGGTTTTAAAACCTGATAGTTCAGCTGAAAAGTGAATGATTGCCGATGGGGTGGGATATAACCCTATGTGATTTTTATTGCCGGCGAAATATACCAAAGGACCCTTTAATTTGTAGCAGGGCATTCCATAGCTCATCCCCTCTTCCGCTTCCGGAACGGCATTTCTGATGGTTGCCCGGAGCCGGTAAAGGATCTCCCTGATTTTTTCAGGAAAGCCTGATATATATAAATCAACAGGATTTTCAGATTCCATAAGTTGGGTAAGAAATAGATTCAGGTTCAGTTCAGGATCCGGTCCATAAAAAAGGACAACATCATCAGAACCCGGGACTGATAGTCAGGGCAAAAATACAGATATATTTTTTCGTAATTTCATTTTTATGATCTTGATATTTCTCTTTTTATACTTTTGCCCGGTAAAATTTGAGTTGATCCGACGGGGAAATCCTGCCGGATTTGTTAATATATAAACATGGAAAATCCTGTAAAAACACACAGGAAACTGAGTTTTCTTGGGATCGTTGTCACGATTGGGATAGTTTTCGGGGATATCGGAACCTCTCCATTATACGTGATGAATGCTTTGATTGACGGCACACGGAATACGCCAGATTTCATCATCGGGGCTATTTCCTGTGTGATATGGACCCTCACTTTTCAAACCACCATAAAGTATGTGCTCATAACGCTGAGAGCCCATAATAATGGGGAAGGAGGCATATTCTCCCTGTATGCTTTATTGAGGAAGAAGAAGCGTTTTGTCTATTTATTTGCCATTATCGGAGGTGCCACATTTCTGGCCAATGGCGTGTTAACCCCTTCTATAACAGTTACATCAGCCGTTGAAGGGCTCCGGATGATTAATCCGGATATACCAGTGGTTTATATCGTATTGATTATTTTTCTTGTACTTTTTACTTTTCAGCAGTTTGGAACCGACCGGCTGGGTATTTCCTTTGGCCCGATAATGTTTGCCTGGTTTACTGTACTGGGGTTGCTGGGAATTTCAGAGATCCTTAAATACCCGGCTATTCTGCTGGCTTTCAATCCCTATTACGTATATATTTTTCTGAGCCAGTTTCCGGAAGGGTTCATCCTGCTGGGTGCCGTATTTCTCTGTACTACCGGAGCGGAAGCGCTATACTCCGATCTGGGGCACTGTGGTTATAAAAATATTCAGATGTCATGGGTTTTTGTAAAAACCACCCTGATCCTGAATTACCTGGGCCAGGGAGCCTGGGTACTGCAAAATCCTGAAATAACAACCGGAACTACCAATCCTTTTTATGCAATTATGCCTGAATGGTTTCTGCTTCCGGGAATTATCCTGGCTACCCTCGCTTCTGTTATTGCAAGTCAGGCATTGATCAGCGGTACATTTACCCTGATATCGGAGGCCGTGATCCTGAATTTCTGGCCCAAACTCCGGATTGAGCATCCTACCGATATCAAAGGGCAGATGTATATCCCTTTTATCAACTGGATGTTGTTTGTTATGTGCTGTTTTGTGGAAGTGTTTTTTCAGGAATCAGCAAAAATGGAGGCGGCCTATGGTCTGGCCATCACCATCACCATGCTCATGACTACCATCCTGGTTACCTATCATCTGCATCTGAACAAAAACCGTAATTTCCTGACCATCTCTCTTTTTCTGGTCGTATTTCTTATCATTGAATTCTCATTTCTCTTTGCCAATATACATAAATTCGTCAATGGGGGATGGTTCACCATTTTACTGTCATTTATCTTCGGGCTGGTGATGTTCGTCTGGTTCAGGGCGCGGGAAATTAAAAACCGGTTTTTGCAGTTCGTAAGGTTTTCTCAATTTTCCAACGTGATCTCTGATCTGGAGAAGGATGAAAAAGTACCCCTGTTTGCATCCAATCTGGTGTACCTTACCAAAGCCGATAAATCCACCGATATAGAACGGAAAATCATCTATTCCATCCTTAATAAATTTCCCAAGCGGGCCGACAGGTACTGGTTTATCCATGTGAATTATACGGATGAACCCTCTACCAGAGAATACCTGGTTACCAAGCTGATTCCTGACATTGCATTCCGGATTGATTTCAACATTGGGTTTAAAATCAGTCCAAAGATCAATGTGTTTTTCAGAAAAGTCATTGATGATATGATCAACAGCAAAGAGGTGGAAATCATCAGCAGTTTTCCTTCTCTGCGAAAACATAAGATCAGCGGAGATTTTAAATTTGTTCTTATCGACAGGATACATACTCAGGATCTTGACCTGAGATTTATGGATCGGCTGATTATGAACCTGTATGAGATCATCAATAAAATCAGCATACCCGAAAGCCGTTCGTTCGGGCTGGATACCAGTGTGGTGATCGATGAAAAAGTTCCGTTACGGACAAAACCGGGGTCCCGCGTGGTGTTACACAGGGTTAAACACAATCCTTAAATTTGGATGTTGTATTCTCTTCTGGGGCAATATGGAAGCCTGATCATGCTTTCATGGCTGTACACTGCTTCCACACAATCGGAAGGATCGCAGCAGGTATGGCACACCCTTTTAAAAGCGCTGAAATAATCCAGATCAACATCCGAGGATAAGAAATCCTCTTTTACCGGTTCCTCTTTGGTGAGATCGGTGCTTAAATATTTTTTATTTGAGTCGGCAAACACCGTAACCACCACTTTATCAGGTCCCAACTCGTTTTGCACCTTTAAAGCAGCCAGGAAATTGGCGCCTGAGGAAATGCCTACAGCAATTCCCAGCCGTGCCAGTTTTTGTGCCATAATAATGGAATCGCCATCATCCACGGCCACTACATGATCCATTTTTGCAAGATCAACAATAGCCGGGATAAACTCATCTGAAATTCCTTGTATTCTGTGTTTACCTACTTTATATCCGGTAGTAAGTGTAGGTGAATTTTCGGGTTCAACCGGGTGTATGCGGATTCCCTGATCGTGTTCGCGAAGATATTTTGCAACCCCCATAACGGTTCCGCCTGTCCCCACCCCGGCCACAAAGGCTGCCGGATGAAGTTCGCGGTATTTCAGCTGCCACCATAACTCAGGTCCGGTTGTAGTATAATGTGCTTCAATATTATCCCTGTTGGAGAATTGTCGGGGAAGGAATCCATTTTCCTTTTTAGCCAGTGTTTCTGCCATTTCGATACTGCCCAAAAACCCGCCCTCTTCCTTGCTCACGAGGGTTATGTCACACCCCAGACTCTTAATCAGGTTAATCCGTTCACTACTCAGCCAGTTGGGCATAAATATCGAAACCGGGTGGCCAAGCGCTCTACCGATTGCAGAAAAGGAAATGCCGGTGTTTCCGCTGGTAGCCTCAATAATCCGCTGCCCGGGCTTCAGTTCCTTCCGTTTATAAGCATTCTTCAAAATGTAAAATGCCATACGGTCTTTGATGCTTCCGGTCATATTTAAACTCTCCGCTTTGGCATACAATACTCTTTCCTCACCTTTATAGGTAAAATGAACAGCCAGCAAGGGCGTATTCCCAATCAGACTTGAAATTCCGTGAATTCTCTCATTGATAGAATGATACATGATGTGAGCCTGGGATTAATGAAAATATTTAAAAAGCAAAAATAGAATATTTATTTACGATTGAAAAAAGACTATTTTCCCTTCTTCGTTGATGGATTAAGTATTTTCCGGATACACACCGTCATTCCCGGGGACATTTTTTCCTGTTCCCGCAAGGCAATGATGGCTTTCAGCTCCTGTTCAAGTTCCGGATAAATTTTAAGGAACTGGGATATCTTTTGGGTGGAATAGATCATGTGACCCGGCTTGCTGCCAGGATCTGCAATGATGGTAAATAGCCGGTCAAGAAATCTGCCCTGATCGATTTCTTCTAATGGAAAACAAATACTTACACCCAACAGATTTCTCAATACAGATGAATTTTGGGTAGTTATGATGCAGTTCATTATCTGCTCCTGATATGAGTTAAGCATTTGTGGGTTTTGCCTCGAAATATGCAGTAACAGCCAGGATGAATACTCCGGAAACGGATGTTCACGACCCGATACAGCCAGAGAAACGAGTTCGGGCAATTGTTCGGGATGCTCGGGAAAATAACCGGAAAGCCTTGGAAATTGGGGCATCCTCTGGTTTTCCCTGATCAGTGATTCTACATCCGGATAGTGTTCTTTTACACCGGGTATTTTCATCTGCTGAAATCATTAACCTTGCTTTCGACCTGTTCCAGAAAATCAGAAGTAACCCGGAAAAATTCATCCGGCGCATCGGTATGAACCCAATGCCCGGCGCCCTCAATGGTTTTTATGGTCGCATCCGGAAAACTGCGGTATATCTGGTCGAAATCGGTATATTTCACATAGTCGGAGTTCCCGCCGCGGATAAACAAAGACGGTTTGGTAAAGACCCTTCCGGGTGTCACTCCTGCCATCAGTTCATCAATATTGTCACTGAGTGAGGTAAGGTCCGGCCTCCAGGCAAAATCATTCCGGGTGCGTCGATACAGGTTTTTTAACAGAAATAACCGGATTCTCGGCTCCTGAATCTGTTTTTCAAGCCATCCTTCTACTTCCTGCCTTGAAGTGACAGCTCCCAGATCCAGCGATCTCATAATCTCAATCAGGTTGATATGATAATACCGCCTTTCATAATCGCGCAAACTGATATCCACTACCATTACAGCCCTGGCTATCTCAGGATATTCGAGCGCAAACGTGGCAGCTACTTTTCCTCCCATGGAATGACCCAGAATAACAGGTTGCCTTATCTCGTGTTCCTGAATAAATTCATGAAGGTCATCCACCAGGGTGTAGTAGTTGAAAGTGGGGCTGTGCGGCGACTGGCCATGGTTGCGCTGATCGGGAATATAAATGGAATATCTGTCTGCAAGCCGGCGGGCGTAGGTAACCCAATTATCGGATAATCCGAGCAGCCCGTGCAGGATAATCAGGGGTTTTCCTTCTCCGTAATGGCGATAAAACAATTTCATCAGACCTGAATTATTTGGACACAAAGTCTTTTCTAACAGTAATATAATCGGGAAATGAAAGCGGACTGCCGCCCACATTGATGGATGGTTTAATTTTCAGCGCCATACGGGTAGGCTGGGCTCCCTGTCCTGCAAGGTTTAACCCGAAGTTGGCAATTGCTTCGGCTGATTTGCCCTTCAGTACTTTTTTCAGATCGATGTTCATCTGAACCGGAATAACGGCTGTTCCCCCCTTGGCAGGTATGGTAAACGACCGGGCCAGCTTACCCCGGGTCATTTCAATATCATCAATCAGCATGATCCAGTCCATCGAACTTAATCCGGCTGCCGCTGCATTCGGGTTTCTGGCTTCCATATTAAGCGTGAAGGTAAGGGGTAAAGTATTACCCGCCACCGCGGCCATGAGTTTTGCCCCGTCAGTAATGCTCAGATCTGTCAGTTTTTTAACATTTTGCACATTGATACCGGCTACCTGGATCTGGTCGGCAGACTTCAGTCTGAACTCACAGTTTATCAGGTTCATGGCCTGCTGTGCCTGCTGAAGTACCGTACAGGAATGGGTAAATAAAAGTGAGGTTAACAGTAACAGGATGAATACTTTATGCTTTTTCATTACTTAAATATTTATGATTACAGGGTTTTAAATTTCCAAACGTAATTATTACCACTTTGTTTTCAACAACTCAGTAGCTGTACGTAGATTCCGGGTGGTGCAGGGTACTCCCAAAACATATTCAAGAAATGTGTTACTCAGTTTGGTTTTTCCATATCCGCCGGGGCAATATAAATATACCGCCTGCTTCCTGACCTCTATTTCCTCACCAGGAAGTCTTTTTGAAAGGAGTTTTTCCAGGTTAAAATCCTGAACAGGCGAAAATGGAAATGTTAAATAAATGGATGAAAAATCCTCTTCTTTTTGAGGAATATAGGGACATTGATCAACAACTTCCTTTAACAGATCTGGTTTGATAAGCAATACAGGAACCTGAAATCCAAAGTCTTTCCCGATCTCAGAAGCAATCATTTCTTCCAGGTGGTTTTTGTCCGTTTTACCGGTTTCAAACAGCACATTACCACTTTGCAGATAAGTAGATACATTCCCGAATCCAAGCCTTTCAAACGTTGTCCTTAATTCCGCCATCCTGATCAGGTTCTTTCCCACCACATTAATCCCGCGCAACAAACAAATATACCGTTCCATATTAACCATCGAATTTTTATAAAACCATAAATCCTCAACGCCCAACGCCTAACACCCAACACCCAACGCCCAACGCATAACGCCCAACGCATAACGCCCAACGCCCAACGCCCAACGCCCAACGCCCAACGCCCAACGCCCAACGCCCAACGCCCAACGCAGAACGCCCAACGCCCAAC
>Ga0302250_1000040_pt1 | contig 228454 bp, 215 predicted proteins | sample AAG_RA_Asp_MG_FD_193536 | JGI IMG/M metagenome (GOLD analysis project Ga0302250, IMG submission 193536) | Enriched activated sludge microbial communities from anaerobic digester in WTTP, New Holstein, Wisconsin, United States - AAG_RA_Asp | ecosystem: Engineered > Bioreactor > Anaerobic >... | reverse complement strand
CCATCTGCATCTTGACCGTTTTTCCGTCGGCGCTCAAGACACCGGTGCCCAATGTCCAGTAATAAGTATAGCTGTCATATTTAACTTCCGCCCAGAATTCCTTCAGGTCAGAGGGTTTTAAAGCGGAGCTTAAGGTGAATGTTACGGTCCCATCAACGGCGCAGACAGCCGAGGTAACTGTCGGAACTGTCAGACTGCTGGGATTAGGGTCTATCGTAGCATTGGAACTGCCCAGGGTTATTGCAGAAGAGCCCCCTGTTTGAACCGCGGACGCCGAAGTGCCGGAGGTCTGACTGCCTAAAGTGACGGTTTTCGCATTGGAACTGCCCAGGGTTATTGTAGAAGAGCCCCCTGTTTGAACCGTGGAAGCCGAAGAGGCAGAGGTCTGGGTGCCCAAAGTGGCAGTCCCCGTATTAGAATAATTTTTTCCTGAATTGACCGTGGAATTCAAAAGGCCTACCGCTTCCCTGATCTCGGACCTAAGCTGTTTTATGGAAGAAAGGTATTTCGTATAAGCATCCTTCCTCTCCTTGCTGTTTTGAGCGTTAGAAAGATCTTTTCTGTACTCCTTCCCCGCTTCCAGCATTCTACTGTGGATATCCTTTAACTTGAGCCTGAATGCGCGAATACTCGCTTGCAGAGAAGAACCTTCACTCTCTTTTTCCCCGGCCCCCCCCTCTGAATCGGATAACTGCGAAGGTTTCTTGAACGATTGCTGCTGATCGACGGCGCTGATTTTCTTGGAATCGGAGTCGGTCTGCTGAACGGAAGAAGAACTATCCGCGGCAAACGCCGGCAGATAGAATACTCCCGCGGAGATAAAAACGAATACAGCGGTCATTGATCTTAGGCTTTTTAAATTCATTGGACACTCCTTGAAGGAAGGTTTGAAGCAGGAACAAAGCAGTAATTACTTGAGTTTGAAAAACGTTTCCAAAAGTTATTCTAAGATAAAAGTGCTTTTCTGTCAAGAACTTATTGCTATATTTTTTACGCGGAGGGATCCCTTTTCCCTTTGGCTATAAGGCAGGGTGCGTTTCCGATAGGTTAAAGTATATAGGCCTTGTTCTTCACCAAAGGAGACTTCCGGATCTCTTCGCTTATCTCTTTAGGGATACCGGGTTTCTTGAGCTTATAATACATATAATTTTTATAGCCTTCCACCCCGGGTTGGTCAAAAGCGTTGATATTCAGCAGTTCTCCTTCGAACGCCGTAGCCATCTCGAAAAAGAACAACAAAGCGCCCCAGGAATAAGCGTCGGCCCGCGGAAGCGTAATGCTGCAATTGGGCCGCTGCTCTTTGACCAAAGCCCATTCAGTAGCTTCCTGCGCGAGATGTATCAATTCAGTATAAGTCTTCCCGGCAAGGAAATCACCGGTACCGGTAACCTTAAGTTCGGAGGAGAATTTATCCAGCTTTATAAAAGTGACGGTTTTATCGTTCTCCCCTTCGATATTGTTCTGCTGGATGGAATGCAGGTCATTGGTCCCCCTGGCGGCGACCGGCGTCCGCCCCAGATTCACCTTACGGGAAAAGTCGCGCAGCCACTGCTCTGTTTTGCCGTTTACGACTATTTTACGGGCGTATTTCTTGCCGGTGCTCTCGGCCAAAAGCTGACAATACCAGTCTGCCGTGGCGCGCAGGCTTTCCGCGAAAGGCAGCAAAATAGATATTTTCTTCCCTTTTTTGCGGTAAAGCAGGGTGTGCAACAGCGCGTACATATAAGCCGGATTCTTCGACGGGTCCGGCAGCGAGCATCTTTCGCGCATGCCGGCGGCACCTGCAAGCAGTTGTTTTAGGGATATCCCGGCCAGCGCCGCGTGCAAAAGCCCCATATTGAATTCCGAATACCGGCCGCCCACCCCGTGCAGCAGCGGAAAATTCCTGAAACTCAACGCGTCCTTCGCCGCGGCCGCGTTCACTTTTGCCCGCAGTGAGCCCCCGGAAGGATCGGTTATGGCGGCGATCTGCCTGCCGTAGTTCTTCCCGCAATGTTTCTTCAGCCAATTCTCCACCACCGCGAACCCCGCCTTGGTCTCTGTGGTCTCTCCGGACTTGGATATGACCACGACAAAGGTTTTTCTGGGGGACAAAGCGGACAAAAGCGCGGAAAGCGTGTCCGGATCGAGATTATTACCCTCGAAATATATTCTCGGCCTGCCTTTGCGCAGCCGGGAGAATTCGTTATAATAGGCCGGGCATAAGGCGTCCTGGGCCGCTTTTAACCCCAGATAAGATCCCCCGATACCGAGAAAGATCACGCTCTCGTATTCGACGGAGACTTCCCCGGCGAACTTTTCCACTTCCTTCAGGATCTTGGCGTCCTGCAAAGGCAGCATCGCCCACTCAAGGCCTATACCTACTCGGCTCGCCCTATCGGCGAGCACCCGGCTCAGATGTTCATGCGCCTTGCGCGCCTGCGGAAACATGGATTTCAGCTCCGCCGGGGCCGCGCCATGCGCTTTGCCTACGTTAAAACTCATCAGGTTATTAAAATCGAATTCTATCGTTTTTTTCATCAGACCGCTCCGGTTATGTCCGCCTTGGATGTTTTCACCCCGCGGGAGTGCAATTCCAGCAGTTTCTTCCTCGAACAATCTTTACAAAGAAAGACCGGTTTAGCGTTTGAACGGTCGTAATTCGCCGTTCTTACCAGCCTCCACAAGCTCTCCTCTTTTCCGCAATTATCGCACTTGCCTTTCTCCTTGACCTGCCAGACTTCTATGGCGGCGGAAGTGAAAATAAATTTATCCACCCAAAAAAAGATCGCCCCGCCGATAAGGTTCGCTATCACCGTCGAAATGATACCGGCGCCCATGTTCCTGACCACCAGCCAGAGTATGGGCGTGCTTAATTGCCACCTTAGCAGGTAAAGCAAAAAACGTTTCATATTTCTCCTCCCGATGTCATAGTATCTTGAACCGGCCCGCGCGCCGGGCAGACGAAGAAAACTGCGCGTAAATATCGGCCTATCTTATGCCGCAAACAAGCGGCTTGTCAATCTAAATCTGCCCCTTTAAGCGCTTCAAGCAATTTTTCCATCACGTCCCCCGCTTCTATCCCGCCCATACATTCCGGCGCTCCCTGCGCGTCCAGAACGCAGTTCTCGGGCGGTTTCATACACGGGGCGCATTTCGGCGGACGGCGGCTTCTGACGCGCAGGCCGGCCGAAAGATAAGGATAATAACAATCGGTATTGGTAGGGCCGCTCAAGGTCACGCAAGGGACCCCTATGCTGTCGGCGATATATGCCAGGCCGCTGTCGCAGGAGACGAACGCCCTGCATCTCGATATCAATGCCGCGGTCTCTCTCAATGAACACCTGTCCACGGCGCGGATAATTCCCGGGGAGAGCCGTTTGAGCATCTTTTCAGACAACGCGTCCCCGGCCGCCTTGCCGAACAGGAGCGGGACCATTCCCGGCCGGGAGGAAATCAAGCCGGCGAGCTCATTCCATTTCTCCGGCGGCCAGCATTTAAGCCCCCAGTTGGCGAAAGGAGACAACCCGATAACGCGGGAACCGGCGGTTATACGGTGTTCCGAAAAGAACGCGTCGGCGAACGCGGATTCTCGCGGGGAAAAGGCGAAATCGACAGGGCCGTGCGCGGCCGGGACGCCGTGACGCCTCAAAAGCCCAAGATAAACGTCTATCATGTGCCGGTTCCGGCCGATCTCCTTTTTTCTCACCCTCCAGACGTTCCCGGCGCCGAGAAAAACGAACATAAAACTGGCCTTCAGCACAAGCACGAGGCTAAACCTGCGGCGGCGCAATCCCAGGGCCAGCTTCAACTGCCTCAAGAGCCCTTTATCTTTCCCATAACGGTCGTAAACCAGGACTTCGTTTATGCCACGGCAGCCTTCGACGAAACTCTTCAGCCTGGGAGAGGTCAAAAAAGATATCCGCGCGCCGGGAAAAGCGCGCGACAGCGGAGCGACCACGCTAAGATCGCTGCAGACGTCGCCTATGTTCGAATGGCCCAGGATGAGAATATTCTTTTCAGGCATATGCGCGAAAAAAACTTATCACTTGCCTATCAGGTCTTTTAACCCCTTAGCCGCTCCGCCGACCGCGTCTTTAACGCTCTCCGCGGTGCCGGATACCGTCTCCTTGACGGCGCTCGCCGCTTTTTTCCCGCTCTCCACGGCCGTCCCCTGCACCTCCTCGAAGACCTCCTTGCCCTGCGTGCCCATATAAGAAAGGAATATGTCGGAACCTATCTTGGCGGGGTTATCGACGTTATGGTAGGTCTGGTCGAGATTAAGATTGATATCGTATGTTAAAGGCGCGCCCGAAGTCGAGTATCCGGAATAAACTATCCTTCCCACCTTCAGTTCAAGCGTGTCTATGCGCCACTGCGGCGGGGCGCCTTTTCCTTTCTTGGGGATGAACGACTCCAGAGGCTTTGTGTTGGTCATCCCGCTTTTATCGCTCCGGAGCACTAATTCTTTCAGTTCGATCCTCACGCGCGGAAAGAATAACCTGCCGTTCAAAATGTCGGGCAGGCTGTATTCAACGTAGAATTCCGGCAGGTTTATCATAGTTTCATCCCTGGCTACCGACGGATTGGATAACGTTAGGCCGGAGACGCGTAAATAAGGCTTTAAAACGCCTATATCTATCTTCGACACGCGGGCATTCAGCCCGGCCGCCGACATCGTGTACGTGAAGGCGGCTTTGGCGATAACGTTCCGGAACACCAGCAGCAGCGCCGCCAGTAACAGAACAAAAAGCACAATGGAAAATAATATCTTTTTGATGAATTTCATGGGTTTATCCCCTTTCCTTTACGCCAGAGAAGCGGCCGCTTCGATTATCTTGACGCAAAGCTGCACGGCAGCCTCGACGTCGTCCATACTGAAGACCCCGGTGGAGGAATGGATGTAGCGCGCCGGGACGCTCAAGACGCCGGTGGGAATACCCTCCCTGTTCATATAGATCATCGCCCCGTCGGTCATTCCGCCTTCCACCACGTCCAACTGATATTTGATGCCGTTGTTCTTGGCAGCGTTGATGCAAAGTTCACGCACATTCTCCCCGACGATCAGCCCCCTGCCGCCGGCTTCTATCATCGTGATGGCGGGGCCGGCGCCGAGTTTCAGGCTGGTCTCTTTTTCCTGTATGTTGGGAGTATCCCCGGAAGCGGTCGTGTCCAGCGCCAGGGCGAAATCCGGGTTGATGCGGAAAGAAGCCGTGCGCGCCCCCTTTAATCCCACTTCTTCCTGGACGGTGGCCGCGGCGTAAACCTCCGCCTGCGCGTTTATCCTTTCCATCGCTTTCAAGAGGACGTAACACCCCACTCTATCATCAACCGCCTTGCCGTAAAACAAGCCGCCGCCGAGACTGCCGGAATTCGGCTCGAATATCACCTGGTCGGCCACCCCCACTTTTTTTTCGGCTTCCTCCCGCGAAGAACAGCCGATATCGATGAACATATCCTCGCAATTCACCGGTTTCTTGCGCTCCTCTTCTTTCTGCAGGTGGGGCGGTTTCAGGCCGATTATCCCCTTAACGTCGCCGCCGGCCCCTTTGACCACCACCCGCTGGCTGACCAGCACCCGGTCGTCTATGCCGCCGATCTTGATGAAACTAAGGTATCCGTCCTTGGTTATGTGTTTGACCAGCAGGCCTATCTCATCCATATGCGCCGCCAGCAGAAGTTTCTTCTTCCCTTTTCCTTTTCTGGCGATCACGTTCCCCATACCATCCTGATAACACTCCTCGCAGATACGTCCGAGTTCCTCTTTCATGATCGCGGCCGTCTCTTTTTCGTACCCGGATATACCGGGGGCTTCAAGCAGTTTCTTCAATAATGCGTCCATTGTAAAGATACTCCTTTCGCAAGATGAATAGGCGCGCGGTTGAGGATTTCCGCGCCTTGATTGAAACTGCCCGGGCCGTCCCTTCGACAATGCGTTGACAGTGAACCTGTTGAACTACTCAGGACAAACGCCCGGGGTTTCTCTATCGATCGGGAGAGATAAACTCTCGCCTCTTCTTTTTAGAGATCATCGAGATCGACAGCCTTGAGCCCGTCTATGCCCCTGGCCTCGAAATAATCCTCGTATTTGTTTATGAATCCGTAGAGCTTTTCGAAACGCTCGTGCTCCCCCATTCTTTTCACCGCTTCTTCCCCGATTCCGGCGATGAAATCCCGGTTGGCCATCTTGTCCACCAGCCTCTCCCAGAAAGTCTCCTCGTCGTAGTCATTCTTGTAACCCTCTATTTCTTCGCTTTCCTCGAAACCCGGCGTGGGAAAATACTCGCCGCAGGAAGAATCCAGTTCCACCATATCCCCCAGGCCGTTAGCGGCCGCCTGGGAATATATTGCCTGTTCGATCTCGTCGAACTTCTTGGCCCGCTCGCTCTGCAGGCGCACGCCGTTTATCATCCAGTTCCCCAGGTAAACCACCTTGACCAGGTCTATCATCTGCTCTTTTGTCAATTCGATCTGCATAAAGCCCTCCGATTTAAAAATTACGGCGCGGATAATACTGCCGCCGCTCGCTATCGCGCGGCTTGCATTCATCCGCTTAATTCCTTGCCGCCGACTTCAGCCTGGAGAAAAAATCGTTATACGGGAAATATTTACCCGGGCACTCCGTCCTGGCTCCGGAGACCTGGCCGTGCCCCAGTATATTCTTCAAGGGAACGGAATAATATTTGCGCAGGATGTTGACCAGATAGACCAGAGAATCCATCTGTTCCTCGCTGACGCTCTCCTTGCTGAAATTGCCTACCAGGCAGATACCTATGCCGCGCGAATTCATATTGGCGGCTTTACAATGCGCGCCGTCCATCTGCTTGAGCCAGCGCGGAGAAACCTCTATCTGCCCGTTCTTCTTGCCGCACGTGCCGTTGGCGATGAGGAAATCGTAACCCAGGCCGTTGTCGAACCCGCGGCGCAGGTGCATCTGGAACAGAGAAAGCGCGTTGTCTTCGTCTGTGGCGCTGTGATGAATTATGATATACTTCCATTTGCGCGACGGGTACAACGGGATTACCGGCTTCAGCGGCGCGGCGCGGGGAACGGTCAGGCGCTGGCCCATTTTCAACACGGGACGCGACGGAAGGCTGTTGACTCTTGTGATATCGGCCATCTTGACGTCATACATTCTGCTGATGCGCCAAAGGGTCTCGCCCGGGCCTACGATATGAACGATGTCCTGCCTGGGCATATAGCCCGGCTTGACCGGCAGAGGAGCCGTGCCGACGGGATACTGCGGTGTCCTGGCGCAGGAAAAAAGGAAGACGGCGCAGACGGACAGGCAAAAAAACAACAATGCGCGCGCGCCCGAAACCGGGATGTCCCTGTTCTTCCGTCTGCTCATAGGTTAGAACCTTTAACGCCTTTCATCAATACATCCAGCGGCACACCCAGATCGCGCGGGACGATCCTTCCGCAGACCCGCGGCCCGTCTTTCAGGAACATCCCCCGCTTTGCGGCGGGGAACGTTACCGTAATCGCCGCCTTAACGCATTCCCCCATTATAGACCCGTCATCCGCGTTCAATCCGGAAGGTATATCCACGGAAAGAACCGGCGCCCCGGAGGAATTGATTATATCGATCATTTCCGCGTAAATCCCGCTCACATTTCCCTTTATGCCTGTCCCGAGCAGGGCGTCTATCACCAACCCGCAGGAGCGGGTCCGGTCGAGGATATCGCCGCGCTTTTTCGCGCCGGCAAAGTACACCGGACAACCGCCGAGCTTCAGCAAGGCCGCCAGATTTATCTGCGCGTCTGCGCGGATTTCTTCCGGCTCGGCGGCGAGAAAAACCGCCGGCTTTTTCCCGCGGGTCAACAACTGCCTGGCGGCGGCAAAACCGTCCCCTCCGTTATTCCCTTTGCCGCAGAATACGCAGACGGAATCTTTGCCGTCAAGCAAGGCCAGCGCCTCCGCGCTTATGGATACGGCCGCGTTTTCCATCAATATCAAGGAAGGGATACCGATGACGGCGGACGCATACTCGTCCATCCTCCTGGCCGTCTCCGCGCTTATCGCCGGGAACTTCCCGGCGCCTTGGCTCCCCATTTCATTCATAACGTTCTTCAATCCCTAAGCATACTGTCTATTACAAGACGGCTCACGCCCTGCGCTTCCAGAGATGCTATTTCCGCGTCCGTGAAGGCGTACCGCGAACCGCTAAGCAGGATCTTATCGATTATGACTTTTTCATCCACCCCCTGTTTGGCCATCTCCACGATCTGGGAGACCGGGATCTGATTGGGATTGGCGGAAGGGTTTATGACCGCCGCCGGCTGACCGGCGGGAACCTGCTGCTCCTGCGGAACGGGCTGATCTGCGGAAGACTCGGCCTGCTGTTTTTCCACCATACTCCCCGTTGCCGCTCCGGCAGCGGCCCCGGTAACCGCCCCTATCAGCGCGCCTTCGGTTCCGTGCCCGCTCTGATGACCGATGATACCTCCGGCCGCGGCCCCCAAAGCTCCTCCGATAAAAGCGCCTTCCACGGTCCGCGTCTTATTGGACGCGCAGCCGCAGATAACTAAACCGGCCGCCGATAGAACTAAAAAAAACCTGAAATTCATCCGGTTTCTCCTTTCGAAGTCATTTTTTGACCGTTCCTTCATTTATCCGGGCTTATGCAGATAAAACGGCATCTTCCACTGCGCTCGTCGGATGCCAGGATATTATCCGGCTCTATACTCAACGCCCTGGACAGGTATTCTTCATATTTACCCTTGTCTCCCAGGGCCCGGTATGTCTGCGCGATGCGCACATAAGCGTCGGCCAACAGAGGATCCCTGCGCACGGCCCGCTCAAAATAATCAAGCGCTTTTTTCTTGTTCCCTCCTGCGACCACCGGGGCAAGGAAATAAAAATTGCCGAGGCCGAATAATACCTCCGGACAATCCGGCCGGAGCGATTCGGCTTTTTTTAGAAGCGGAAAGACCGCGCTACCGTTGAGCACCTTGGACAAAGGCCCGCCATAATGAGCTATCATACCCTTGCCTCCGGCCGCCATCAGATACGCCTTGGCGTAATCGGCGCGGTCAACCTTGTCACGGCCCATGGCGATCACTTTCTGCGCCAGCGCCACGGAACCGGGAAAATCCGCCGAGGCATGTTTAATATATGCCAAGCTGTTATAAGCGGGAGCGAAATAGGGTTCGGCTTTAAGTATTTCCTCGAGCATCTTCCGGCTCTTGGCCGCCTGGCGCCCGCGGCGCAGGACCTCGGCCTTGCCCCAGCGGAATTCGACGGCGCCCGGGCTGCCCGCCAAAAGCTCGTCGAATATGCCGCCGGCCTCGGCGTTCTTATGTCCGGCAAGATAGACAAGCGCCAGCACGTAACGGTCTTCCGGAGAGGCCGACGCGCCGTAAGCCCGCTTTGCGGCGGGGATATCGAGCGTCTCCGCCCGCTCATGAAGCGCTTTCCAGTCCAGCGCGGCCGCCGGCGAGCGGCAGTCAGTCAGACAAAAACAGGCGCATAAGAATACCACGGCGCCGATGCGGCCGGATATGGCTTTCAGCCTGATCATTCCGGACTCCTTACTCCTTCCCGAAGATACGGCTGCCCGCTCCCGGGATCATTCAGCCGCGGATATCTCTCCGTCTCCCCGCGGATCAGTTTCAGGATGTTCACCGCGCTTTTTCCCGGGGGTCATTATGCCTCCGGAGACTATCAAACGCATACCTTCTTCTACCGAAATGTCCAAAGGGCGCAGATTCGAACGCGGCACGAATACCACGAAACCGGTAAAGGGATTCGGGGTGCTGGCAACATAAACGGCCACGAGGTCGGAACCGGAAGACACGCTGCCTTTTTCAAAATGTTCGTTTGTGACAAAACCCAGAGTCCATATATCTTTGGAAGGATATTCGAACAAAAAGACTTTATTGAATGACGGTTTCTCCCGGGAAGCCACGTAGTGAATAATATGTTTTACCGGAGAATATATCTGACGGATGAAAGAAAACCTCATCAGCCAGCGCTCGAAGACGCGCAACAGCCTCTTCCCCAGGAAATTGGTCGCCAGGAAACCGGTAAAGAATATCACCAGCAGTCCGATTATCAGTCCCAGGCCGGGCACGGAGAAACCGAAATAACGTCTCAACAGGGTATTGATCAGCGTGCCGCAGACGCCGTCTATGAAAACGAAGATGGAGAACAGCAGGTAGAAGGTGATGAAAAGCGGCAGGATGATAAGCAGGCCGGTGATAAAATACTTTTTGGAATTGGACATAGTCTGGACAGGGCGCGGACGACCGGTTTCTTTGCCGAGAATAATATTTATATGTTTGATTTTATGACCGCCGCCGCGATATGTCAACCGGAATTATACCGTCAAAAGAGCGGCGGACGGCACGCTCATTCGCGCTCGAGACTCTTCAGAACGCCCTCGGTCTTCTTCAATTTCTTGCATAGAAAAGAACGCAGGGATTTCAGCACCTTCAGGATATCCTCGTCCTCTATCTTGTAGTAACTCGACAGCCCCTGCTGGCGGCATCCGAGTATGCCGTTATCTTTCAGCACCGTCAGCTGGCGCGAAAGCGCCGGCTGGGAAAGATGCAAGGACTTCGCGATGCTCCCGACGTTCTGCTCTCCTTTTTGCAATGCCTCTATTATCTGGAGCCTCACGGGATGCGCTAAAGCTTTCACGAAATCCGCCTGGATCTGATAAGCCGAATTCTCCATGACCGCCTCACTTTTTTGTCTGCCGTCTTTTTTGTCGTCGAAATTATATACCCTGCAGACGTTTTGTCAAGGCAAATCGGCCGCTCGTCGGACAAAGAGAGGGAACGCGGACGCCCGGATCTTATTTTTGCAGAAAAACGGTCTGACTGGGATAGGCGAATTCTATTTTTTTCTCCGCGAACTCGCGCATCACCGCGAAATTGATCTGCTGCTGAATGTCCATGTATTTGTTATAATCCCCGCCTATGACATAGTAAACCACCTCGAAATCCAGGCTGAAGTCGCCGAAAGAAAGAAAATGCGCCCTGTCGAAAACGGTCCCCTCCACCCCTTTTATGATCTTTGCGAGCATAATGGGAATCTCCTTGACCCGCTCCAGAGGTGTTTGATAGACCACTTTCAACTGAAACAAAACCCGCCGTCTCTCCATCAATTTGTAATTCCGCACCCGGGAATCCGTTAAATCGGAGTTGGAAAAGATCAGCATCTCCCCGCTTAAACTGCGTATGCGGGTGGTTTTTATCCCTATATGCTCTATAGTGCCCAGATAATCCCCCACGATGATGAAATCACCCACGACGAACGGCCGGTCGAAGAGGATACAAAAATAGCTGAAAAGATCCTTAAGCACCGCCTGGGCGGCCAGGGCAACGGCAACGCCGCCTATGCCGAGTCCGGCGAGCACAGCGGAGACCTTGAACCCCATGTTATCGAGTAAAAAAATTACCGCGCCCCCCCAGATGACAAACTTCACCACCGTCAATATCCCCTGCAGGCTTTTTTTGAGCGTGGAGTCGCTGCCGCGCGTGCGCAGGTAAACCGTGAACCCGTACGCCGTCAGCGCGATAAGGAATTTCACAAGGAAATAAACGCCGGCCGCCAACCCGGCGTAATTCAGGGCTTTATCCGCCGGCACTGGCAGCGCGAGGCTCTTCAGGGCGCCGTAGGCCAAAAAACAGTAAAGCAGAGGCAGCGCGACACTCTCGAGGACCTCCGCCAGAAAATCGTCTATGGTGGTGCTGGTCTGCTCCGCCAGCTTCTTGACCCTTTGGACGACGCGTTGTATAACCAGCCTCAGCACCAATATCCCGGCGGCAAATATCGCGGCCGTGGCCAAATAACGCGAAACGCTGTTGCCGAGAAACTCTCTGAAAAGAAATTCCTGGATCTGTAAATTCATAACCTTTTCCTCCTGATAAAGAAATTACGCCTTACTGAGTTATCTGCCGGAATTCGTCCTGCAGGCCGGAGACGAAACGCATGGTCATCACGGCGGCGAAATAACTCAGGACGATAACAAGCAGACTCAACACTATTTTTGTTTTACGGGAGAACTGCGGGTGCAGCCATACCAAAGGCAAAACCAGCGGCCCGAAAGAAAGAAAAACCAGCAGCAGCACCGGCCTCCTGAAATACCATTTAAGATTAGCGTCCGTCATAAGCGTGCCCTCCCGGTAAAGCGATAGGTTAATATCTTGCCGCGTTTTCCGGCGAACGCGGAAGTAGAATTTCATTATAAAACTTTCGGCGCCGCCTCACAAGTTAATAATTTGTTCCAGGGCGCTTATTGCCCCCGGCCCGCCCGGGGATTTCTCCGCTGTCGTGCGGCACAAAGGCCGGCAGGAATCAGCCTTCGTTGAAAAACCTCATAAAAAGCATCATAACAAACATCATGAAAAACATTGTAATACCAATACTTTAGCTGTAGAATAACGGCATGAAAAAAGCAGCATATCCTCTCTTGTTTATTCTCACGGCGCTCTTCACCTTCAAGGCCGGCGCCGCGTCGGCAATGAACGAGGAATATTCGCAGGCAGTGGCGGAGGCAAAGGCCGGCGACAGGATATTCGCCTTTATGCATTTTCGGGAAGTGGCGGCCCGCGACTCCGGCTCCAGATACCGGGAAAAGGCTTTATTCGCGATAGGCGAATACTATTTCTCGGTGCGCGCCTACGGAGACGCCTTCAAGGCGTTCAGCGGCCTGCTCTCCCGATATCCGAAGTCAAAAATGAAGCCTTTCGCCCTCTTCTATCTCTATAAAATGGCCCGCGACTCGGGCGAAAGCGGCGCGGCGGAGAATTTCAGGAAAGAAATACTGAACTGGGAACGGGTAATCTTTATCTTCAAGAAGTCGAAAGAGCACAAATTAAGATCTCCGATGGGCATAAAATATAAACTCATTCATTATGTGGACAGACTGGAATTCTACATAGATGGAAAACTCCGGGAAAAGATCCTCTATTAGAAAGCGCCTGCTCGCCGCGATAACGGTTGGCCTCGTTGCCGTTCTGCTCGTCATTCCCAACCTGTTCCTGGCGGCATACAAAAACAGTATCTCCGCCAAACTCAACGCCGTTTCTCCCCTGCCGCTTGACGTAGGAGGAATATATTACCTGCCTCCGAACCTGCTCATACTCAAAAAAACCTGCTTCTACGAAAGGGACCTCGGATCGCGCGGCAAGATAATCTCCGTTCCCGAAACTTACGTCGTATTCTCCCTGCCGGCCCTGCTTCTGGAAAGAAAATTCGAGGTGATATCCCTGCGCTGTTTCAGGCCGAGCGCGGACGGCAACAGCCTTTACCGGCTGGTAACCGGGAATTACCGGCAGATACTGGAATTCATTCTCTCTCTTCCTCTGCGGGATATGGACGCGTCGCTGAAAGAAGGCTCTCTTTTCTGCAGAAAAGACGGCGATCCCATCCTTAAACTGAACGCCGACTCCACCTTGAGGATAAAAGACAGGTCTTTTTTCCTGAACCTGCGCGCCGGCGGCGTTTCCTGCGAATTACTGGGGGCAATGGATAAGAACAACAGCCTGGACGTGAAAAAATTCAAGGTCTTGAGCCGCACCATAGACGGCGAATTCTGGGGAAAGATATCCTCTTCAGCCGCCGCGCTGAAAGGCTTCCTTTTCATCAATAATGCGGGCCTAACCGGACGTAACGACCGGGACAACATCTTCATTCTCGATATAGATTCCCTGGTGAAATTCGGGTATCCCCTGACGGAGATAGAAAAACTGGATTTTACTCTCAACAACAACCCGGTGCGGATAAAAGCCTCTCTCGGGCTCGCCTCCCCATACAACTCCACTCTCGAGGCCTCCTGCGCTTTCCGGGGGTTGAGAAATAACGGGAATACCGGGACTTTGAAAAATCTCTCTCTCGCCTCCTCTTTCTACCTAAAAGACGACAAATACCTTTTTATTAACGGCACCGCCGGGATCGATTTGCCTGATTGGCGGAAACAAACCATCCCTCTGCAGTCGGCGCGCCTGCGGCTCACCGATATGACGGTCCCGCTGGACAAGATAATGCCCCTGCGGGAATTCAATGCCGCCGGCCTCGAACTACTCTGCCGGACGGACGGAGGCTCCTGCCTGACTAAACTGGACGGTTTGAACGTCACCCTGCGGCGGGCCGGAAAAAACGCCTGGCTCGCGGAATACTCTTCAGACTTCCACAAGGGTTGGATGGAAGGAACTGCCAGGATCGGATGGAAGAACGGTTCTCCGGTGATAACGGCTTTCGCCTCGATAAAGGACGCCGAGGCGAACGAACTGCGGGAAATAGTCCCCCAGTTCTCCAGGATTCACGGTAAGTTTTTCGGGAATATGATGTTTTTGAACTACCCGCGTCTGTTGTTTAAAGGCGGAATGAACATCCATAACGGCAGGCTTGAGGATTTCAGCTTCTTCAAATGGCTGGCGGAATTATTCGCTCTGCCCGGGCTCAACAAGATACCCTTTCGCGGCGCCGACGCCGACTTCCTGGTGGACAAAGACGGCGCCGGACTCGTCAGAATGCGGCTGGATTCCGACAACGTCGGGTTGAACGGGAACTACCGGCTGGAAAGAGCCGGTAATATGGTTTCCAGCAGAATATCCCTCACCTTCCCCCGTTCACTGCTCGAAGAATCCCCGAAATTCACGCCTCTGCTCAAACTGCTGGACAAGGGCCTCTCCAACCTCAATTTCAACTTCCAGCTTTCCGGGAAGATGGACGACACAAACTTCCAATGGCTGCAATCGGATTTCAAGGACCAGCTTCAAAAGGCCATCCCCGACTTTGCCGAAGCGGGTTTCGAAGAAAAACTGCAGAAGATAATCGAATCCATCTCGAAACAATGACCAGCGGGGCTCTGCGCGCTCTATCCTATCATCTCTTTTGTGATAACGCGGTACTCCCCGGCCTTAAGATCCCCCAGGCGCAATCCGGCGATCCTCACTCTTTTTAATTCCAGCACCGGGAACCCCAGGCCCAGGAAGAGCCTGCGTATATGGCGTTTTTTGCCTTCGCAGACCACCACCCGGCACAGCGTGGAGTTTTTATCGCGCTTGATGATCACGGCGGAGAACGCCTTTAAATGCTCGCCTCCTTCGATGACGCCTTTCCGGGCCATGATATTGACATCATCCGGGACAAAACCGGAGACGCGTATGACATATTCCTTCTCCACCTCGAACCTGGGGTGCGTGAGCCTGTAACAAAGGTCTCCGTCGTTGGTCAAGATAAGCAGGCCGGAGGAGTTCTTGTCCAGCCGGCCCACCGGGAAAACGCCGCGGAACTTCTCCGGCAGCAGGTCGGTTACCTTCTTATCCGCGAACCTGTCCTCCAGAGTGGTGGTCACCCCCTCCGGCTTGTTTAACGCCAGATACAACTTCTCCACGACGCTCAGCCGTTTGCCGCCCGTCTCCACGCTGTCTTCCGGCCCGACCTGAAAATACGGCTCGCGCACCACCCTCCCGTTCACCCTGACCTTGCCGTCGGCGATAAGCAGGTCGGCTTTGCGGCGGGATGCATGACCGCTCTTGGCGATAAAAAGGCTCAATCTCATACGTTCTTTCTCCTCATTGCCCGCGCCAGCAGGAAACAACGGGCGAGTTTTTCTTGAGCGCGTGTCCCGAGCGGACGCCCCTGCCCGTCGAAGAAACGGGAAAATACTTTTTTGCCTTCTAATAGAGCCCGCGCTTCCTTGAAGACCGCTCGCGAAAAGACGCGCGCGGCGCTCTGCCCGCGCTCCAGTATAAACGCAAGGCACCTATACACCCTTGCCGCTTGCTCACTCACCTTCCCGCTTTCCAGGCACCACAACGCCTGTTCGGCGGCCTCACGCTTCCTGCCGAGGGCAAGAAGAGCAAGCAGGCGCACTTCCCCGAAACAGACGCCTTTCCAGGGGCTCCCCTCGTCGAAAACGACGCCGGCAGCGCGGGAAACATAACTGTTGTCGCCGACGTATTTTTTATCCAGTTCGCGCAGAAGAAGCTCCGGCCCGCGCCTCCCGCGCGCGGGCAGCGTCATCAGCATGCGCCCGGCGCGCGCGCCGCTGTTATTGTTCAGCAGGATGAGATCGCTGAGAGGATATACCTCCGACATACCCGGGACCACGACGCGGCAGGCGTAGAAACCTCCCCCGGGAAAGTCGGCCATATACACCTCCCTGCGCTCCCGCTGAAAGATTGAGAGCAGATATTCGTACTCCTTCGCGCGCGTGCCGCGGAAGTCCGGGTAACGAAACGAAAAATCCGGCTTCCCGCGAATACACCGCTCATGCACCAGTCCGCCGGAATCGATGAAATGCTCCTCCAGATTGAAGGGATCGGCGGCGTCGCGGAGCCTGCGGCACGGCTCACGCAATCCGTGGAAATCATTGAGCTCCTGCCCCTGCAATAACTCCGCCAGAGTCCTGCTCAGCGCGGCCTCGAAGGACGGATGCGCTCCGAAGGCAAGAAAATACCTCCTGGATCCGCGCTCCCCCAGGACGATATTCACCACCGGATATCTGCCGCCCAGAGAAGCGTCTTTTATCGAGACGGTAAAACCGCGCCGCCGTAAAGCCCCGATCGCCTCCGGTACCCCGCGGCACGCGGAATAATACCTCCGCGGAACAAGAGGCAGCGCGATACCTTCCCTAATGACTTTATATTTAACGTAACGTTCGAGTATTTCGGAGAGCGCCTGCACCCGCGCCTCGGCAGGAGTGTTGCCGGCAGCCATTCCGTTGCTGGCGTAAAGATTATCAAGCAGATTGAGGGGGAAATAGACTTCACGAAAGTCGGATACGCGCCTGAACGGTACGGCGCAAATCCCGCCGCGCAGCCCCGCGGAAACGCGGTAAACCAGATCGGAAGCGGCGAGCTTGCCGTCCGGGTCATAAAAACCGCGCAGTTCTTTATCCAATATGCCCGCGGGCAAACGCCTGCCGGAAAAAGAAAACCACTTCTCCTGCGGAAAAAAAAGAAAACCCCGCGCGGAGTCAAGTCCATAAAACGTATAATCGCTCCAGGCATAAGCGGTATTGATCCGTTCCATGAACTCACCGAGCGCGCCGGCAAGCGCCGAATCCCTGGACATCCCCTTGCCGTTGGCAAAAAGCCGTTCGCATCCGCGCTCCCGCACGGAAACCGACCAGACGCGCGGGACGGGATTTTTCCAGGAATACACCTCTATATCGAAACCGGACTTCTTCAATATAGAACGTATGCGGCGTATAGTATCTTTAAGCCGGGCATCTTTAGTAAGCATACCTACTCTTAGTATCCTTCCGAAACCGGACAGTTTGACGCAGGAGGCTTTGACCGCGAGTGTCAGTTAGAAGTATCATAGTGGAGCCCCTCGGGCTAAAGCCCACGGCTCCTTCCCACAAGGGAACACTTGCCCGATTCCCCCCAAGGGCAAGGTGTAACACACTGGTGAACACTTGGCTCTCAAGAATTAAGTATTGTGTCCCCGGAATTTCAAATGTTCTTTTGCTTTCTTCAACCTGCGTGAGAATTTATTTTTTCCGAAGTCGGAGGCCCATTTCTTCATAGTCACCCATCCGGCGAGACGAAGCAAATGATTGCGCCAGGGCCGGTACCACTGCCTCCATCCGGCCCGGATATCATAGAAGAAAAAGACCAGCGCCGGAAAAGACAATATATTCATGCCGATCGCGAACAGCGATTTAAAGTGATAGAACTTGCCCATTATTTTCCTTACCGAATGCTGCATCTCCTCGGCAGTCATCGGAGGATCAGGCTCAAAAAGAGGAAAGTTGCCGTCGTAATATTCCCAGCCGATATCTTCCAGGGGATAGATTCTTCTCTGCTTTCCCAAACGGCTCGTCAACTGCGTGCCCGGCAAAGGGACCGGAAGCATAACCTGTATCGTATCCAGCCGGGCTTCCCGTATAAAACGTCTAAACCGTTTGACGCGCTCTTTTACCGGCATAGTAAAGCTTACGTCTTCCTTCATCGGATAACCAAAAATAAACATGCCGTGCACCAGAAATCCGAATTTATGGAACACCCTGGCCTGAGATACCATATCCTGCGGCCTTATATGCTTATTCATCACATCTAACTCTTCTTGTATCGGCGACTCGAAGCCTATCGCCACCATATTGATGCCGGCCCGACGCATCGCTAAAAGCAATTCCGGGTCTTTGGCTTTATCCAGCCTTATCTGCACGGTCAGATCCAGCCTTCTGCCGGTGCTCTCTTGATAATCCCGGAGCATCCCGCAGAACCTCACTGTCTCCTCCCTGTGCTGCCCGAAGAAATCATCGACTATGAAAAAATGTCTGGCCTCCCTGGTCTCCAGAAGAAAACTGATATTCTCCAGCAGACGCTCCGGCGAAGCCGGCCTGGGTTTACCTTTGACCGTGCAGAATTCACAGTCCATACCGCAGCCGCGTATGCGCTCGACAGGATACACTTTGATACGGGCGTAACGCACCAGGGAAAAATCCGGCCTGGGGAATTTATCGAAATCGGCCAGGGGCGGCCTTGGCGGGGTAAAAACAACTCCCTCCTCATCCGAATAAGCGATCCCCCGGACATCTTTAAGCTGCCGCTTGCCCTGAAGAGCTTCCAGGAGTTCCTTAACGGTCTCCTCTCCCTCTCCCAAGACTATATAATCTATACCTGATGACAAAGCGCTCGGAATATTTTCTTTGACAAAATGCTGACCGCCGGCTATGGTGATCACACCCTTTTCTTTGTAAAAACGCGCGACCTCATAAAGCCTGGGGATAGTGCTGGTCAACCCTCCGTAAAACCCCGCAATATCCGCCGGTCTCAGGGTCTGCAGAAGATGATGATCCGCCCCGCCGGATTCACCCCGTGGGCCGTATCCTTGCAAATTATTCTCATCAATAACCTCAACGTCCCAATTCTCCATAGCGTTGACCACGCTGGCCACGCATACCGGCCCTAAGGCTGTAGTCTTGCTGGCGACATGAGAATAAATATTGAACGCCGGATAAACAGGCAGAACTAATCGTAACCGGTATCTTTTTCTCGAGACATCCAGCATATTCTCGCCCCTTTGTTATTATTATAGCTTTTAAAAATAATAAAAAAACATAATTCTGGCGGAGCCGAAACAACCGCCCGCGCGGAACCCTTTTATACGCCGAGCCTCACGAAAGAAGTTTTCACGTGTCGGAAGATACCTTCGCTATTTGTCCCGGACTATGCGGAGTAACCTACGCGATATTCATCCCCGATCTTGAAGCCCGGGGATTTCTGGGCGAGGGGATTCAATCGTCAAACGCAGACCAACCGATCATCTTACCATCTATTCTCATGGACGCGCTCCGGATCGAATTTATCCTTGGGCTTGTCCTTGCCGCCGGGCACTCCTACCGGGATCAGATTGAGCGGAATTACGTGTTCCGGTATAGCCAGTATTTTTCTTACCGCCGCGACACGCTCCGGGTTGGGATAAATACCGGTCCAGACCGCGCCTAACCCCATCGATTCCGCTGCTAAAAGGATGTTCTCGGAAGCCGCCGAACAATCAAGCGCGAAGGAAGAAGAGTCCTTCCCGCCTGCCTGCCGCGTGGTATCTCCGGTAACGATGATACCGGCAGGCGCGTTATTAGCCGCCTGCGCGTACGGCAACGCCTCCGCGAGCCCGGCCAGGACCGATCTGTCGGTAATTATGATAAAATCCCACGGCCGCCTGTCCATCGCGCTCGGCGCCGCCATACCTGCCTTTACCAGCATCAATAATTGCTCTTTGCTTACCCCGTCGCCGGTATAAGAACGCACGCTCTTGCGGTTGAATATCGTCTGCAAGGTGGGATTTGTTGCCGATTCTCCTGAAGAGACAGAATCCGCGAAAACGTTCCCGGACAAAAGACAAAAAAACATTCCGATCCAAAATACTGTCATATTCTTCCCCGGCATCTCCGCTCCTTTCTCAAACCCCGATATCCTCGTTCCATAATCCCGGTTTCGCCGCGATAAAATCGCTCATCATCTTCATGCATTCCTCGTCCTGTAAAACCTCCACCGCCACTCCCCTGGAACGCAGATAATCTTCTTCCCCGAGGAATGTCCTGTTCTCTCCGATCACCACCCGCGGGATCCTGTACAAGACTATGGCGCCGGAACACATTGCGCAGGGAGAAAGCGTTGTATATAAAACGCTCTCCCGATAAACCTTTGCCGGCAGGCGTCCGGCATTCTCCAGCGCGTCCATCTCGCCATGCAATATGGCGCTCCCTTTTTGCGCGCGCCTGTTATGCCCCCTGCCGATTATTTCTCCCCGATGAACAATGACTGACCCGATAGGAATACCGCCTGTCTCCAGCCCTTTCCTGGCTTCTTCGATCGCGGCCTTCATAAATTGTTCCATCACATACCCCCCTTAAAAGAAATCTGTGCTGACGCGGCGGTTTGAGGTGAACACTTTCCCACATGGAATTAAGTATTGTGTCCCCGGAATTTGGCGTGGACGGGTGTTAAAATAATCGCAGGATATAAATGCCGGTGTAATAAAGACCGACAAGAATAAAAATCACCCCGGTAATTCTGCGGGTATAAAATTCCAGCTTCGTGACCTTATTAAACCAATGGCTCATTGAAGTCACGCCCAGCGCGATAGCGACAGCGAACGCCAATACCGGAAGCCCTGTCCCTATCCCATAAATAAACGGCAGAATCGTCCCGGCCTTGCTATTAAGCGCTAAGGGAATAAGGCTTCCAAAGAATAACGCCGCTGAAACCGGGCAGAACGCCAAAGCGAATATCAATCCCAAAAGAAAAGCGCCCGGAGCGCCGGACTCAACAAGTTTGTTGTGATGCTTTTGAGACAACGCCACGCCCGGCAGTCTTATCGTAAGCACTTCCAGCAAAAATAACCCCGCAATTATCAATAAAGGCCCTAAGGCCTTGACCATGTATTTCTGCAAGAACTGCGCAACCTGCGGAACGCTTAAAAGAGAACTGATAATAATCCAGCCCAGCGCCGCATACGCAACCATTCTGCCGAGGGTATACGCCAACCCTGACAAAAACACCATAAACGGATGCGCTATTCTTTTTGAAAGAAACGAGACCGCCGCGATGTTCGTTGCCAACGGGCATGGGCTGATTGAAGTCAATATTCCCAGCCACAGCGCAGAGCCAAGAGCGATCAACAACTCCATTATTGGGCATCCTTCATAAGAGCATTCACCTCAACCGTCACATACTCAATGAAGTTCTGCTTATTCCGGGCAAGCTCCCAAATCTTATCGAGATTTTTTGATTTAACCTCTTTGTCGTCTTTGACCATCGAAAGAATGAGCGACTTGGTATAAAGTTTGTAGTCATTGACAAAATGCTCATTGCCCCGATCTTCAACGTTTACCGCCTTGAATTCAAGTTTGCCCGAAGTGAGAGCGTCTTTAAAATTCGCCTCGATCGCCTCTTTAGAATACTTCTCCATATTGGTGCAAGTGGCACACCGAAATGACCCATGGAAATAATAAGCGATGATTTTCGCCTGCGGACTTGATTGGGCAAAAGCGAAAGAACCGGCGCTAATTGCCGCAGCAACCGCAAGAACCTTCACTTTTTTTCTCACATCCGCCCCCTGAAATGATTGCCTTGATTTCATCTTTATTGAGAACTTTCCCGGATGAAACCACTTTGCCGTCTATGGCCAGCCCGGGTGTCATCATCACACCATATTCGGTGATCTTGTCGATATCCGTAACCTTGCCGATCTCGGCTTGAATATTTAATTCTTTCACAGCCGCCTCTGCGTTCGCTGTTAGCTGTTTGCATTTAGGACAGCCGACTCCCAAGATTTCTATTTTCATCTTTGCCTCCGTCTATTTTTTCACCGCTGAAACTTTTATGCTCACGATTGCGTCAGAGGCCGCCTCAAGATTATCAAACATGGCGTCCACCGGATAACCGGCTTCGCTTATTACCTTTATATCCTGAAACCCCGCCTGCTTGATGAACCCAATATAATCGTCTTTCTTAATCGCTCCGGCCAGACAACCCACATACGCCTCGACTGATTCTTTTATTTGTTTTGGCAGGTCTTTTGCAAGCACCAAATCCGAGACCATCAACCGTCCTCCTGATTTAAGCACCCTGAACGCTTCTTTGAATACTGTCTCTTTGTCCGGAGACAGATTTATAACGCAATTGGAGATGATCACATCAATCGTGCTATTCTCAATCGGAAGTTTCTCTATTTCGCCTGAACGGAATTCCACGTTATCGAACCCGCCTTTTTTAGCGTTCGTCCGCGCCCTCTCCAGCATTTCCGGAGTCATATCCACGCCGATAACGCGGCCGGTTTTGCCGACCTTTTTGGCCGCGAGGAAAGCGTCAAATCCTGCACCGCTCCCCAGATCAAGCACCACATCGCCTTCATTTAACGAAGCGATGGCTACTGGATTGCCGCACCCAAGACCCAAATTCGCCCCTTCGGGGACAGCGTTCATCTCATCGTCGGAGTAACCAACGGTCTTACCGATATCCCGGGAATTGTTTGAAGATGAACAGCATGAGCTGGAAGAACAGCAGGACGTTCCCTGCTTGGCTACTTTGGCGTAGCCTTCCTTGACTATCTTCCTAATATCTTTCCCCATGATCCCCCCGCTTATTTAACGACTGGAGCCCAAAGGGCGGCGTCCCTTTACGGGCTAAGCCCAAAAATCATGCCGCTTATGGTTGCCATAATTACAACCAAAACCACATATACAGCAGTCTTCTTCATTCCCAGAATACTGCGCAATACAAGAATGCTCGGCAGGCTCAACGCGGGCCCGGCTAAGAGAAGCGCCAAGGCAGGGCCCTTGCCCATGCCGGATCCAATCAACCCCTGTAAAATAGGCACTTCCGTGAGCGTGGCAAAATACATAAACGCCGCCACAATGGATGAGAAGAAATTAGCCCGCAAAGAATTCCCTCCGACTAATGCCTCTATCCATCGGGAAGGAATAACTCCTTCTTGCCCGACCCTGCCTAAAAGAAATCCCGAAATCAACACCCCGCCTAAGAGAAGCGGCAGGATCTGTAAAGCGAACCCCCATGTCGCAGAGGTCCAATCTTTAAGCTCATCCTTATTGAACCATCTAAAAAGCATCGCTCCCAAACTTATAAGCGAAAATCCGGCGATCCACCATTTGTACTGATATATGAATGTCCATACGCTGTGATCGCCTTCCAACGGCTTGCCCCAGTTAGCGAAAACAAGGAAAGCAACCATAGAAGCAAAATAAAAAACAGTCTGCCCTAATGAGCGGGTTTCTTTTACTTCTCCGAGATTAAAATCGCCGTTGGCGTGACGCTCTCGTTCCTCTTTTAAGAAGATCAGATGCATCAATAAACCGATAACAATACTAAATAAAACTGCACCTATGGCTCGTGCAAGCCCCAACTGCCAGCCAAGGATCCGGGCGGTAAGAATAATCGCCAATACGTTTATGGCGGGGCCCGAATAGAGAAATGCGATCGCAGGTCCCAAACCGGCACCTCTTTTGTAGATACCGGAAAACAAAGGCAACACCGTGCATGAACACACAGCAAGAATTGTTCCGGAAACAGATGCCACGCTATACGATAAAAACTTATTCGCCTTAGCCCCGAAATACTTCATCACTGACGCTTGGCTGACAAATACAGATATGGCCCCGGCTATAAAGAACGCCGGGACAAGACATAAAAGAACATGCTCCCGAGCGTACCATTTGACAAGCGCCAGAGCCTCAAAGACAGCGTTGGTAAAACGGAGATTCTCAACCGGCAGGTAAAAACAACCTAAAAATATCGCCGCGATATAAAGAAACTTCTTCCGCTCTTTCATTTCTTAACCGCCCTCCCTCCGACTCTACAGCATCCACCCTCAATACGGATCGCCTTAACATTCACCAGCGCGTCTGTGACCTTTTTGCAGGCTAAGGCAACAATCCGCGAGAACGTCGGCCGGGATATTTGCATAAGTTTTGCCGCGTCTCTCTGCTTCATCTCTTCCAAGCACGCCAGCCGCATCGCCTCAAATTCATCGATACTTAAAACAACGCCTTCGAGTTTATTCAACGGCTTGCATTTTGGCCGAAAGCATCTCTCGCCCGGCAAACATTTAACCCATCGTGTCTTCTTGGGACGCATGCATAAACCCCTCTGTTATGAACCAATGTTCATAACAATCTTAACACAAGACAAGTTCAAGTCAATATGATTTTATAGTTCAGGGACCGACAACGCATAATCCCCCGGAAGCAATCAGCATAAATACCGCTACGTCCAGAGTCTGGATAGCGTTCATCGCCCTCCCGTTTTTATACCGGCTCATTTCTTGAACTTAAAAAATAAACCTGCCGCCAGCAAGACCAGCCCTGCTCCCGCGCCGAATGCGGCAAACACAGCCCTCTTCAAGATCGATATCCGGCGTTTGTCCCAATTATTTACCCGCGCCTTGATATCCGCCGGAACGACTTGAAACTTTTCTCCTGCGCCGGCCTCAAGAAACAGCATTTCTTTCTCCGCGAGTTTGGACAAAGACGTCCCCTTGATATATATCTCAAAATCGTTCTTAACTTCTCCCAAGGACAACATCATTCCTTTATGTGTCCACCAGATATTTCCGCTGCCCTTCTGCAGGGACAGAAAAGCGCGGGATAATAAAGAAACAAATACGCAGGAACAAATGATACCCGCGCCGATAAAACCCTTTGCGATTTCTTTCATAGTTCCCTCCTGTGTTCCTAAGCCCGCGTTAATATCTTTATAACATACCGACCATTGTTTTCATGCTTTCGGCCGAATCATTTCCTGAACATAATCAACAGCATACGGAGGTCACAAGCTGTTTTTAAGAGACCATATCTCGCGGCGCCAGGCGGACTCCCACTTCTCCGGAAGGCCTTCAGACGCAAGTATCCTCTCGCGGAAAAGACGGTAATAATCCTCTTTCCGCCCTTTGAGAAAAAGCAGTGAACGCAATATCTCCCGGCGCCCGGCCTGCAGGAGCGGATCAGAATTATGCAGCATTACGAACACGAACGCCCAGGAAGAGGCGTAATCAGCGGAGGAAAACGGACTGCCTCCCGCGGTTGACAATAATTCCTTCAGCCCCGGCGCGCGGCCGCGCTGTAACAACACTCGAAATTCCCTTAAACGCGCCTGATTGATGTGTTCTCCGGCAATCCCTTCCTCAAAACTTCCCTCTTCCATATAGGCCGCTACGCCTTCATCGAGCGCCGGGGGTATTTGGCCGAATACCCGGTCTATATAATAATGCGCGGTCTCATGACGCAGTGAGCGTTCGAACAGCCCTTCTTCCTCGCCGACGCAGGCAACGTGGACCTTGCCGCTTTTCGACTCATACCTGCCTGATATCGGCGTGCCTTTGGGCAGTCCGAGCGCCTCGCGCAGGCTCTCCTCCGTGGGGTAGAGCGCGATCTCCGGCGCCGGCGCGGGTTCGCCGAAAAGCTCCCGCATACGCCCGATGGCCAATTCCGCTATCTTCCGCGCCCCGGCTTCATCGCACCCGGCGGCATATCCGCCGCGCGGCATAAAAGATAAACACAAAAACGCGGCAACCAGGCATCGTATCATCATTCACGGTTCACGAAATAGCGGCCGCGAAAAGCGTCGGCCGCGCGTCGCGTCAAGGCCGCGATATCCTCCCGCGTCCACTCCCGGTCACTATGCGAAGAAATCATCCGGTTCACCTTGTTCATCACCAACAGCACATACTCTCTCAAAACGACAAATACCGTCCTTCCCTTCCTGGGCAGGCCGCGCGCCAGAGCTCCGCCCGTCAGCCCCAGCCCGGCAATGTTCACCAGCAGACGCGACCCCAAAGAAGGAGCGCGGATATCGGCCTTGTCATCATGAAGATATTCACCGATACGCTGAAATATCGTGTCAAGTATAAGCTCGTTCCTCTCATCTGCCGGGTCATTACTACGGTATTCCGAAATGAGTTGAAAATCCGGCAGGTGAAGAGGCGCGTTCGGGGAGACTATGCGCGCGTAGTCTATCTCGAGATGCTCCGCGTACCAGTTGACCCAGAAATCATCGGCCGGGAACCTGTTCAACGGGAAGGGATCCGGCAACCCGGACTCGCGAAAAAGATGAGAGATGAATTCGGTGCAATAATACCTGCCGTCTTGCGCATCGGTCCAGCGCAGGGCGAAATCGAACTTGATCTTTTTTTCATCGTAGAGACGCTTCATCTCTAAGAAAGCGTCTGCCAGCCTGCCTTTATCCGGAGGCACGCGCGGCCTGACCAACGCCACCTCGCGCAGTTTTTCCAGATGGTTTTTGACCTCGCTGATCCTCAACCCGTTGGCGGAAAAATCAACCAGCCTTCCCCCTTTATCCGGCAGTTCGACATAAACCAGAGCGTGCGCGTATTTGCCTTCAGGCTTGGCGAAAGTGCGGTTACAACTGTTTAGAAGCGACGGGACGTAAGTAAGCAGGATGTCCCCATCCTGTAAAACCATCCCGCTCCCCGGGAAAAAAGGGCCTTCTCCGCCGGCGGCGCTCGCTGCTCTCGCGCGCTGGCCGGCAAAGAAGGCCGTCAGAAGAAACAAAACAATAGTAACGCTTTTTTTCATCAACCCCGGAGACTATTAGAGTTGATGGGTGAAAACCAGCATAGTGTCCAGCACGCGGTAATCGGCATTGCTGAAAGTCCGGGACATCCTCAAGCTCAAACTGTTATTTTCTCCCAGAAGCTGCCGTAACTGCAGCGCAGCCGTGTTATAGTCGAGGTCGGCTGAAGCCACGTTATGCAGCCTGCTGTGGCTGTAATCGAACCCGACGCTTCCGCCCGTCCAGACGATCTGCTCTATGCCGAGCCCGGCGTTGGTGAGCGCGGCATTCCTTCCATAAGCCTTTTCCCCGGACAGATTACGGAAATCGACATGCGAGAACTTCCCGGAAAGGGCCGTGCCTCCCTTTTGCCAACCCAACAACGCTACCGGGCCTATCTGGAAGGAACTAGGGTTATCGAAGGTCCCGTAAGCGAACTCCCCGCTGGAATCGGTAAGCTTGGACTTATGCTTATACCAGTGATATTCATAACCGAGCACGGTGCCCACGTCGAAGCTTATACCGTGCACCTGCTGGACCAGCAAATGATATTTCGGCAACACAGCAAGCCCGAAGCTGGAATTGTTGAAGGCTTCGAAATCGCCGTTGTTATCCTGATTCTTTATCGGCAGGGAAACGGTATAGTCCCAATTCCCCATATCCTGACCGTAAAGAAAAGTCACCCCGAAAGTATCATTTTTACGCTGGGTCCCGTTTATGATGCTCCTGGAGGAGAAATTGGCGTGTGAATGATTAACCAAAACGCCCAGCCCGCTTTCCGTCAGGGCGAGATCATCGGCGGCTGACTTATAGTTCTTTCCCTCTTTATCCTCATCTTCCGGCAGGTCTCCACCTTCGCTGGAACCCAAAAACCCTCCGCTGGAGCCACCGTAATGTATAGAGTTAAGTTTGTATTCACGGCCGTTAGGATTAAGCCTGATTGTCGTATAACCCGGTCCGGACAACGTGATAATCTCGGAGCTGGAACTGTTGTGTATAAGATAAGACCCGTCGAGAGCGGCCGCGGTGGCTCCTTCCGAAGAAGAACTACTGCTGGAACAACTGGCCACGGAAGCCCAGGAACCGCCTCCCATGTAAACAGAACAATGCCCGCCGGTGCAATCGCAGGTCCCAACCGGGACTTCCCCTGCCCGGGCATTACCACGGGACGCGAACAAGATTCCAAGCAAGCAAAAAGCGAACACCAAGCGAAACCGTACCAAAAAGTTTACTGCACTAACCATACCTGCTCCTTTCCTAAGAGAAAATTACCCACGCTCCCCTTTTGAGCGTCGTTATATTATATTTATGGAAAAACCGCCTGTCTATATATTTCTTGAATATATATATGTACCCGGCAAGAATATCAATATCGTCACAATTTTTCTCTTGCTTAATGGGGAACATGACAATAATGCGCATCAATGAGGCGAGGGGATTAAAGGATTCTTCTCAAAGGCCTTTCCATTGGCCGCAATAATATTACTGAAAGACCCCCAAAGAACAGAGGGAAATACTGGGATTGGTCAAGAAAACTTAAATGTTAGGTTTAGTTTTTTCGATTTCTTTGCCAAGTTCAATATCAATCAACTTCGATTTCTTAAAAGCTAATATCTGCGAAGGATATACGCTTCTGTGACCTGTCATGAGAAAACTTATCACGCATACCAAAGCCGCATAGGGAGCTATCTGGGGCCCGAAAAGTTCAATAGCCATAATACTTGCGGCAATAGGCGTGTTCGCCGCTCCCGCCAAAAGTCCCACAAAACCTAAGGCGGAAAAAAGAATAATATCCAAATGTAGCGCCTGAGCAAAGATATTCCCTGCGCTTGAGCCAACAAAAAATATCGGAGTCACTATTCCACCGCTACCACCGAAATTAAGCGTAATACTGGTAGTAAACGACTTGAGGATAAACGCATACCACGGGAGGGATTGTCCGCTTAAAGAAGATTGTATGGTATTTAATCCCAGCCCCAAATAATCGGAGGAGAATAGCAAAGCGACGATAATCAAAACCGCTCCCCCCAATAATCCCTTTAACGGCTTCCAAATCTTTATCCTTTCCGAAACCTTCTTACCGATATTCAACACTTCAATCAACAAAAAAGAACATAAACCGAAGAATACGCCAGAAATGAGAATTTGATAGAAGAATATCGCCGAGAAATTAAAAGGCATTGTCAACGCATGGTGAAAGTAACGGATACCAAGCATTGAGGAAACATTATAACTGATAACCCCGGCTATGAAAGACGGCAACAAAACGTCATAAAGGATAGAGCCTACAAAAAGAACCTCAACGCCAAAGATCGCTCCCGCTATTGGCGTGCCGAATACCGAGGCAAATCCGGCGCTGATACCACAAATAACCAGTTTCTTCCGGTCGTGGGCGTCAAAACGAAATAATCTTGCGAATGTCGAAGCAATCCCCGCTCCGATCTGAGCACAAGGCCCCTCCTTACCGGCAGAACCGCCTAAAGCGATCGTAATAATCGTAGCGACAAGTTTAACCGGCACCACAGCGACCCTGATGATCCCGTCATTTTTGTGGATTGCTTCTATTACTTTCTCGGTGCCGTGGCCTTCGGCATCAGGGGCGAAGAATTTGATTATAAGGGCGCTCAAGAACAATGCAAAAGGCAAAAGAAGGAAATAATGCGTATGCAGACCAGCCGTATCCGAGGACCAATTTAAAGCCTTGAGGAATATTGCGGTAGATGCACCAACCAAGCATCCTACAATAACCGATAGGAATGCCCATTTTGCTACACTGTAGAAAATGATACTTTGCTCTTTTATGCGTCTTTTCATCTCTTTCCACTAACCGTGTCACAGTAAAAAACTGCTATTTCAACACCTGAATAAATTCGGCAATGACTTTAAAATCCTCGTCGGTTTCACCTTGCAGCACAATGGTGTCATGCTTCTTATTCAGCGGGATCAATTCTACTCGCTCATTGAGCTTACCTGGTTTCTTGCTCTTATAACTTTTATACTTTTTCACCGTATAGCGTCCGCCATTATCAAGATCGTTAATACTGTGGTGCTGGACGAGGACAATCTTGTCATCTCTTGCACCCACAACATCCGCCTGAAACAAACAGTAATCTCCGTCGTTAATTCTTGGCTCCATTGAGTCGCCCTTAACCTGAGAAACAAATCTTCTTGTGTCTTTGCCTTTCAATCGTAAGCCTTGAACATCAACCCAGCGTGAAATTTTGGCTTCGCGGCCTTCGCCAAATTTCCCACAGGTCGCTTCTAATGTATAAACCGGCAGGAAATCAATATATTCTTCCTTGCCAGGAGGGACAACATCGCTAAAAAATAGGTCGGATTTTTCTATTTCTTTAGAGCCAATGACTCGTTCAAACGCATCTCTAAATTCCTGCTTCTTCAAAACCTCATTATAGAATGGCAAGCCGACGAGACGGTATTTGTCGGATACAAATAGATCGACTATCTTAAAGCGACTCTCAATTTCTTTAAGAAACTCCTCTTTCCACTGGTCGGTCTTTATCAAATGCTGGCCTTTGGGCTCAACAAACAGTTGAAAAGACAAGGCTTTTTTTGTGTCTTTCTCCGTGAGGAATAATACAAAGTCCGGCTCAACAGCCTTCCCATCAGAAAACCGGTATATTTTAAATACACGCTCATTTCGTAAAAGGTAAATGTCCGAATATTTCTTTTTAAGCTCATCCATTGCGTGCCGGACAAATTGGACAAAATACTTTTCCTCCGACGTTCCGTAATTCTCATTATACATATACCAGTCGTGATCTTTAAGGTGTAATCGCAGGTCGTCTCTGGTCGTTTGGCTCATGGCAATACCATATTCCTTGTCATCGCCACCGATCAAAACCTCGCCTGACCGTGACGGCTCAACAATCTTACAAATTTTATGCCCCTTAAATTCAATTGTCCCGATATATTCCGTTATGCTGGCCTCGATCTTACCGGCTAACTCCTTGAAAACATCCAAAGCAACTTCATACTTGTCATGATTGTCGATATTATTTAGTCTGTCTTTTAATCCAGAAATCTCAATGTCAACTTCACCAAGATAAGCGTCCGAAGTCAAAAATTCATCCATTGACTTCAACGAGGGGAAATACTGCTTGAGGTTAGAAAAGCGATAAAATTCAACCTTGTCCAACGCCTTTCGGCTTATATGTTTTTCGATACGGTTAAACTTAATCGTCCGTTTATCTAAATCCTGATCCTGATCGCCATTTACCATCACCCCGTCAAAAACGGCTGTTTCTTTAGTTTTGCCAGTCCGGAGGTTGTGCGCAAAAGTAGTTTCGGAAACAAGATCGTGCATCCGCTTGACCTTTTCCCGGGTGTTTTCTTTCTGTTCGTTGATAAAAAGAAAACCGTTCTTCCAAAACTTTGTATTTTTAATATTATCTTTAATCGAGACGGTTATTATTTTACGCTTCTCATCCGGAGGGGTGATTCCGCTTTTAACAAGTTCCGATTTAATTTCAGCGATATAGCGGGAGTCATTAAGACTGTGGTAGTGAAGCTCCTCTAAAACTCTTAATTCACTGTTTATGTCATCATCAAATTTACGTTTAAATCTATCCTGACCTTTCTCGGTAACAAACGGGTAATACCTTGCACCACGCCCGATAAGCTGGGCCTCTGAAATGGTCGTTCCTCCAGCCTTCCGGCCAACCTTACGAGAGCTTACATCACGGCTTTCATAGAGCCTCACAATGTCAAACAGATTGAGGACATCCCATCCCTCATTGAGCATATTGACGGTAAATATAACCCGAGTTTCATTATGCTCGGCCTCAAGAGTATTTACCTTTATCTGCTTTTCGTCACTGTCCGCCTGCGAGTTAATCGCAATACATTTTTCCTCTGAGAAATCAGATTTAATTTCCCGTACTAAATTCTCATAGGTTACGCCGTTATCCTTAAAGAACGTAAAAGCCTTTTTGATGATTCCGTTACTATTGCTCTTTTCGATTTCCTTAATATCGCTAACCTTGAGACTCTTAATCATTGCCTTAAATTTCTGCTCGGCGTTCTCTGATTGGGCAATGGTCTTTTGGGATTTGATCAAGATAACCGGCTTAAGCTGGATTTTATGTTTCTCGGCCACTTTGCGCCTGTATTGGCTTAAAATAACCGCCTGCAAGGCCCTATCCATTAGATCAAGGTCAGACTGCATAATCTGGACATCTTTAGAAAACTTATCCTCTCGAAATTCCTTCAAGGTGTATTGATAAATGATTTTATTCTTATACTTCTCAAATATGTTTTGATGCTGTTCGACCGTTGCCGTGTATTCAAGCAATACGTTTGCCGGATTAACATTAAAAATATCTATGACTGTTTTCTCCCAGCATTTCGTTTCCTCTTGTTCTGCCGGACTCAACCGGTCTAAATTCCTTGTTAACACATTTATATGATGGGCTTCATCTGAGAGAAAAACGATTTTCTTATTCTTGAAATCTTCCCGCGTGATAGCATTCTCCTGCGGAGTCCATATCCGGGAATGGAGTCCCTGAATAGTCGTAAAAAGGATATTGATATTGTTCTGATTAACACCTTCAAAATTATCAACTTCCTGAATCTGAACGGCCTTATCGTTAAAAACAACCTTCTCCGCAAAGAGATATTTCGGCGAAGATTTATCCAGAAAATTTGCCTTGCTCTTTTTTATTATGGTCGTGCTATTAACGAAGAAAATAAAATTGCGATAGCCGAGCTTGTAGAGGTAAAGGATATTAGACGCCATTAGGAATGTTTTTCCGCTTCCAGTCGCCATATTGAAAAGCAGGTGAATGGGAAGCGTCTTGTCTGGGTAAGCGTTAAAATAGTAGAGGAGCCGGGCGATACCTTCCCGCTGATAGTCCCTGATCGAAAATCGCTGACTAAGATTATTAACAATATAATCGGGTAACTTTTTATGTGGCTCCAAAACCTTCAGTTTTGAAGCAACATTCAATTCCTCTACTAATGTCTGAGCATTTGCCATAGTTACGCAACCGGTTTATAAAACTCTGCGTTTAGTTTTTTCTCGTCCGCACTGACTTTATACGTGGCATCATCAATCTCGCTTAGATTAACATAAAGGTGATTCTTATCGAGGCATTCGCATAAAACCTGTTTCTGCTCCTTGAGTGGTAACTTCTCAAATTCCTTTTCTTCAAACTTGGACAGGTCAACGTCGTAACGGAAGAATGCCTCTTTTGCCATTTTCTCGTAGATATTCAAAAGCTTGCGGGAAGAATCAGCATTCTTAATTTCCGGCATATATTGTTCGTTCCATTCCATAAGCTCGGCATAGACAAATGATCCGCCACCCTGCCATTTAACCTCTTTAGAAACACCATTTTTGTCACCCTTCACAACTTCTTTCATGCGTTTCACAAAGGCGCTGACCCCTTGTTCTAATTGCTCGACGCCTATCCAGCGCCTTCTCATCTTATGGGCAACGGCTGTTGTTGTTCCACTCCCATTAAAAAAGTCCAGTATCAAATCACCTTCTTTGGTCGAATACTCGATTATGCGTTTTAAAAGTTTCTCCGGTTTTTGAGTGTCATAATCGACCATTTCGGAATGTTGACGTTGCTCAGCTTTAAATGCTCGAGGATCAGCATAGATTTGCTTTATATCCTGCCAGACTGTGCAACCCGGGACGCCCGGACTTTCATCTAAATATTGTTTTTCCCAAACAACGTTTCCTTTCCCATCTCGACCACGCATTCTTCTTTGATAAATGCGCCCGTCTTTCTCTTTATATTTAAACCAATCTTGTAAATATTTATCCGTATACGGCGTATAAATTTTAAACTGCTGTCTCTCCGAATAATTTTTTGCATAATGCAAGATATAGTCGTGAATGCCCACCAGCTTCGCCCCTGCCGCTCGTCCCCCAGATGGCGATCCATACGCCCATATAATCACTTCAACAAAATTTTCAACACCAAATATCTCATCCATTAGCACCTTGAAATAATGAAACTGATTGTCGTCTAAATGAACAAAAATATTTCCGTCAGAACCTAACAGCTCGTTTGCCATTGACAATCTGTTTTTCATAAATGTCAACCACGTCGAGCGAGTAAATCTATCATTATAAAGGAAGGTATCTTTCCCTGTGTTAAACGGAGGATCAATATAAATGAGTTTAACCTCTCCACGGAATTTATTTTTCAGACAATGTAATGCCAAAAGGTTATTCCCTGTAACAATCAGGTTATCATTGGTGTTAAATTCCGTAATCTTATGTTCACCCTTGTTGTCGTATTTCTTGAAGTTCGTCAAAACCTTAGGCTCAAATAATCGGTCTATTTCATCCGGAGAAAGCGTCTCATTATAGAAAATCTCATCCCGCTTTTGGTCTTCTTTGTCCTGACCGCCCTCAAGCACGCAATCCTTATAGGCCCACGCCAGAACAACGTCATTCTTTTCTTTTAAGTAATCGCCGTTGGTCATTAGGCCGATCTTATTCTTAAAGCTGGTAAAGGAGTCCGGCAGAAACTCTTTATTGTTCACGAATGCTATAAATTTATCCTTGTCAAAAACAAGAACCTTCTCTTTTTTAGCGGTCTTCTCAATGAAGAAATGCTCTTTTATCTGATTATCGGAAAGAAGTAGGTCAAGGAGAGGCTGATCCAGCTTGAGAGTTAACTCGGTGAGCTTATTTTTTAGCAGTTTTCCATCGGCAAATATTCGTTCGTCTTTCTGGAACAATTTCATCAAATCGTTCATTAAGTTTTGCATTTTATAACCCCTTTATTCTTCAAAAATTTCTCAATCTGATATTCTTGGATTTTACTCGGGCAAGTCTTGTTGTTAAGCCACCGATTGACAGTAACAAAAGACACGCCAAGCTGTTCTGCGAGGGCCTGTTGGGTGATCTTGTTATCCAACCGGTAGGAATCGAGCTCTTTTACTAAATCCATAATTAACATTTTATATCATCTTATAAGTAAGGCAAGAACATTCAACTGCTTTTAATAAAATTACGGACGACATGCCCGGAATGAAAAGCTGATGCTCACGAGCCATGCTGATGCGGGCGGGGATTTTTCCAAAAAAGAATTATTTTTACAGAATTGACCACGACATGACATTTTCATAGATTCCGCATAGATTTCGGGGACACATTACTTAACTCTGATATATATACATACCACATTTCCGCTGTTACTTCAACGCTCCCCTATAAAAAAGGCCCAGCATTTCTGCTGGGCCTTTTTTGGCTCCCCGAGCGGTATTCAGATTCGGGCCTATTATGACACTTCACCGCGCTTGTGACCGAACAGCGTAGATTCCGGGGACACATTACTTAACTCCAACTCGATTATATCCACCTCTTATTACAATTATTTTACATCTCCACCTTAAGGCATGCAATAAAAATAGCGAAGGGCGCGTTGGACCATTCCCCGCTCTCGGGCCGCTCAAAAATACTTTCGCTCCTTAGGGAAAAACCCTGATGGTTTTCCCCTAACGCAAGCTGTTCCCTTTCCTTCTGCAGAGAAGTCAACAGGATAAAGGAAAAACAATCTTTTTCCCTTATCTTCCCTTTTCGTTCCTAGAGGGGGAGCCCAAACGCCCTTCAGAGGGGAACGGATTCCCCTCTGAAGAACACCCTTTCCTCGAGGGAGGAGTTTTAAACAAAAAACGCCAAGCATTCGCTTGGCGTTTTCAAAACTCCCCGATGTTGACGGTAGTCGAACCCCACAAGTCCAATATTGTCAACTGCTTGTGAAAGTCTATTCGAGAAGGACTAAACGATTTGAGCTGTCAATTGACCGACCGTTCCCGGCACCAACCCCACAAGAAGTTAAAATGCCAAAAAACATCGCCAGAATCGCCCTTGAGGTTAAAGCCTATGCGGAAGCCCATCCCGGACAGTCCTACAGCCTTATGGCTGAAAACTTTAACGTGTCCCGAGCAAGGATATCACAATTATTAAAGATCATTGATAACTTACCTGCATATCTTATCAAAAAAATACAGGAAACGGAAGATCCAATTGTGCTCCGCAAGTTTTCCGGAAAACGTCTCCTGAGGCTGGCTTCCTTCCAGACACAAGAGCATATGGAAAGCGCCATCGAAGCCCTTATGCCGTTATAAAATCTGCACAATAGAATCCCAATATTTACTCTCTGACATTTTTTTCTTAAAATCTTTAATAAAAGCGTCCTTCTCCGGAGATCTTTTTGGGTAAATTTTATCGAGAAAAAGCCAAGCCTCATTTGGGTGCCCTGTATAAATCAACTCTAGCATGTGTCCCCAAACTTTTGAAGTCAGCACAAAGTCGTTTTTAACCCAAGCGAAATTATCAGCGTCGGTTTGACCGACAGTTTTCATGTCCTCTTTGATCTGTTTCAAAACCTCGGACTGATCTTTCCGTATTTCGTTTATTAACGTTTCTTCCTGTTCAGGACTTGGCAAGGGTTTCTTCATCAAAGCCAGTGCCAGCCTGTATTTCCCATCCTGATATTTTAAAATGATTTCCGGAGCTGGAGATGCGGCGAAACATTCGTGCCAATATCCGTACGACCAGTCATTTCCTTGAAATTCCAGAACACCATCATTATCAATATCAACAAACTTTCCTAAATCGCCATCACCGTTATCTATTACATCAACTAGTTGAAATTTCTCGCCTATGTTGAAAACATAAAATGTAAAACAGCAATGCGCCCCACCAGACCAGTGCGAAATAACCAAGTCAGGTTGTCCATCTCCTGTGATATCGTTTCCGATTTTAACTAACGAATTCTCCGGAATATCATCATACATAAGCCCGACACGGTAACTGACTCCAGTTTCAGAAAAAACTTCTTCACTATGTTTAAATATTTTTAACTGACCTTCACCGCTCTCTTGTTCTCGATAAGTTCTTACCTCGTAGTCGCCATAAGCATATTTTCCCTGTAAATCTTTTTCAGACACTGCGGCCTGCGCTTCAAAGGACATTAACAAACAAACTGCATAAACCAAAAAACAAAATCGCATACGATCACCCTTGTTAATTTTTAAATTACCTTCTTAAAATTTTATCCTTGTCGCTAAAAATAGATACTACGGACGCATTCCTGTCATCGCCACCGATCCATACCCAGAACACATTATCATCAGAAGACATCATCGCACCGCTGTATTTAGAAAACATATTTTTGGGCACTGCTTTTTCAAAGGCAATCAAGAACTCAGGATAGAAAATATCATCAAATTTGAGCAAAAATTCATCTTTGTTTTTGATTTCTCCCAGATCAGTGTTTAGGGGATAAAAAACCATCTCGGAGATCTTTTCCTTATCCAGCTTTAGAACCGCTTCCTTGAAATTTCTGGCGAATAAATCTACCATTTCATCATTGCCCATGCCACCAATAGCGTACATGGAGTTTAACCCGCCAGCACTGCCATAACTCATCTTTAATTTTATCTGCCCATCATTATTTGCGGACTTGATTTCCCCTGAAATAACTTCTCGATCCAGCTTGGAATCTCCATAAGTGTCATCTTGATCTTGAAAAGATGCATTGATCACTAAACCATCTTTATCTTTTAAATTAATTTTTCTGCCATCAAGAGTCCCAGAAAGCGGAATACTCGCATAATCCGAATCAAGATATAGCTCACCAGTTACATTATCCTGATCATATACAAGAGTTAGCCCGCCGGTTTTACCTGCAATGTCCCCCCTGTATGTCCAGTGCCAATCTTTGGTGAATGAATCACAATGCCCCTCTGTGCCTGCGAACAACAGACAAAAAATAAATATAAGTAATGCCCGCATCTTTAAACCCCTTTTTCCTTTAAAAAATCAAGTATGGGCTTGAATTTTCTTATTGTGTTGATGATTTCGTTCTCTAACTCTACTGATTCTGTAAGCACCTTGGATCCCCTGTCTATGGAATACCTAAAATGTATGCCGGGCGCACCGGGATCCTTATCCGCCTTTTTCAATATATCTCCGACGTAAAGAACGTCCTGCTTACTGACGATATCGCATAATTTCATATCAAAAAACTTCACCCACTTCTCATTGCCGGGCATGATACGATGCCCTGTCCGAGGCAACCTTCTCGAAACAACGATTCGTGCTTCTTTTCTTATTCCTTTAATCACCCGCAGAAACCCTTCAGGTTCGTTGGTTATTTTATTAAAAAACACTCCGATCGGCGTCCTCATTTGATGAGTACGCCCATTGCGAACAACGGTGTTAATATCAAGGCAACTCTTTGACACCTCAATTGTAAAATTGCACTGATTAAATATATCCTTACCATCTTTCGGTCTTTTAATCGCTACCCACGCAAATCGCTCATCCTTGCCGCTTCGTGATATATTCCCGGGCTTAATAAAAGAATACTCTGCGCCAATGTCCTTGGGCAGTTTCTCCCTAATAATAGTCGCCAATGCTTCCAGTTTCTTTTTGAGAATTGGCACATAATATGGGTTCGGGTCCACCCAAAAATCAAAGTCCGAGTTTTTGAATCCATTAAATTCGGTCATAACCACAACCTCCATGTAGTCAATAAATTGCTCGATTAAATGCAGGATCGCAACCATGTGCCTATCGGCACGGATTGCGTCAATGGATTTCAGGCAAAGCCTATGTACTTCAACCCAATCTAAATACCTTAGCCGCCTATCTCCAACCCTGCTCAATTCTTCTTTATCCTGCCGATGGTTCGTTATAACAACCAATATGTCTTGCGAATCGATAGACGTTAAGTGGCGTTCAATCTGACTAATATCCAACCTTGCCCTGACCTTTGATTCAATATGAATATTGTAATCTGCAAGATCAATCAAGGCATCTGTCCTGCTGTCATCTAACCCTTTCTGTAATCTAAAAGAAGCAACTGGTCGCTTAGGGGCATTGATCGCTTTCAAAAAGGTATTCAATAAATCCTCATACCCCGCTTGGCAACAAAATTCCAAGACATTAATTAAGCTCTTTGTCGTGTTATCCTCTACTTGGAAATCATACAATGACAGCTCTCTATCCTTGGAAGGCCCACGATAATAAAAAAAGATGTTCTGATGCGGGTCTCTCATATCTTTCCCCCGTACGGTGTCTTGAGGAACTTACCGAACGCCCAAAGGGCTTCATCGAGCTTCTTCCTTGAAATCCCCTTGTCTGCCAACTCGTTAAAAAATGGAACATATTCTGAGAAATACACATCTTGCTTGCGCTTATTGTCAGGGATCTCCCCTCTCTGATTCTTGACTATAAAAAGATACGCTCTATAGACATGCTGATCAAAAATCGGGAAGTTGTCAGGCTGAATTATATGCAACAAAAACATCTTCCATATCGCACCTTTCACAAAGCCAAACTCTTTCAAAAATGTATCGATGCAAAATTTTGACTTAAGGGTATTAATCTGGTCAATCTTAGCGACGATGTTTTCCAGAGCTTTCTTTTTCTTTTGGGCTAACTTCCCGCCATTCTTCCATTCAAACAACTTCGATAGATCATCTTTCGAGAACCGTTTCTTTGAGATGATAGGAGTGTAATACTCCTCCAAAGAATAGCTGTAAAAACTACTCCAGAAGTCCACAAACTCCTTTGGACTTACCACACTATTGGTGAAAATCGTGGTCTTCATTTCTTTTTTAAGATATCCCTCTCGCTACCATCTGTATATTTTATATCACCCATATCGGTAAAATACGTAGGATCGTCCCCTAACGGGGCGATCTCTTTCTTTAGATCCGGTGTAAACAAATAATACCAATCATAAGAGCCGCCGTAAAACCAGTAACGGTGCTGAGCTGTTACGATGTATCCCTCGTAACTCTTTTCCCGATCTTCAAAAGTTCTCGCTGACAAAACAATCTTAGTATCGTTTCCGGGTCCTATCATTTTCTCTTGCGTTCCATCAGCATTCATCATATGAAGCGCCGCAGAGGTTACCCATTCCGAAGTTTCAAAATATACTTTGTTTCCAGAAGGTGAAAACTGAATATTACCAACCGTGGCGACCGCATAATCTGGGTCAGGCCCATCTATAGCGGCATGTTCGGATCGAAACAACATGGTCGCACCAGTGCCGTCTTTCTTAACACGCCAAAGCTCTTGCTTAAGAAGACCATCCTTGATTTTTACACCCTTGGGAGGGTAAAATTTTTCTCCAACCCATTTGCCTTCCACATCTCTCACGAAATATACCCATTTTCCATTTGGATGAAGAACGACACCGCTATCTCTACTAGAATTCGTTAATTGTTTCTGACCATAAAAAACATTCCCATCTTTTATGTAAGGGGAATCTGCATAGGCAAACGTAATCACACAACAAATCATAGTAATAATTAAAATAATCTTTCTCATAGCATTAAACCTGCTTTCCGCCCATTGAAGGCAACTGTTTTGCCAGCTCTTTGACCGAAGTGTCTGGATGCTTTAAAAGCGCCTTCTTGTCATATGTTATGAAATCCGGATGTGTGGAAATTCGGTACTGTTTTGAACCGCCACTTTCAATAAAATCTTTAGCGTTCTTCTTCAACAAACTGCCCCTAATTGGAGTACGCAACCTATTAATCGGCTGATATTTTCCAGCATCAAAATACTTTGTTATCCAACCGCCTTTGTTCTTTTTAAGCCCAATTAAAAGCTCGAGAAAAAGCAAGAACGGATCGTCAGACAGCGTTATCGCATGACCATTCATTATAATGTCGTTGCTTTTGTTCCTCGGGAATGTTCCGGGGATATGCACTTTGTCGTAACATTTATACTTATGAGTTTCGTAACCTTTTCCCTGTTTATCAGTAATCTCTGTAACCTGCCCGGAGTCCTTAACGAATTCTTTAATAAGGTCATCAACAGGCAACTCGAAGGTTTTTGTATTAAGCGATGATGCCAGCGGAGCCGTAGCGATCATGCACTTGCTCAACGTGTAACTTAATTCAATGTTCTCAATCTTGGTGAATGGGGTAAAGACCACGAGAACCTTGTCATCCTTGCACAGCTCTTTTAACCCGGTAAACTCGACCAGCTTGCCGTCCTTGATTTTAGGGGCAAAAACAAACCCGGCACGGAAACTGTCAAATACCTTATACCCGACATAAAAATACCCGGTTTTTATCTCGTGAAACTTGCCTTCAATTTTATTCGCAGAACGTATCTTCTCAAAAAACGCTGGAAGGGAAAGCTGGTAACGCTTGAGATCGGATTCTTTAAGCTCTATCGGGTCAATGTCTGACGATTCAGTAGAATAGGCAAAATACCGGCCGTTTTGCTTCCTGATGAATTTCTCATCATCTGCCAAAAAGTAAGGTTCTTTTTCGACATCATATTTTATACGGCTCAAAAATTTCTGTTTTGTGAGGGTGCTGAAAGCCGATCTTGAGATGCCGACCAATTCGGTTTCGCTGAACGATGCGGTAGGAAAAGCCTCAAGACTTTTTAATATAAAATTCATCATCACGTTAAAAGCACCCCGTTAGCCCGCAGATACGCCTCAATGATTCCCTTCTCCGCCTTCTCGGGCAATTTTGTGTTCTCCGGAGGTTTTATTTCAACCGTTATTGATTTGGACTTTTTACCGCTACGCTTGATATAAAATCGCAGTTTCGCCGAGACATATTCGGCGTCCTGCATGGATATATTTAATTCCGAGAAAGCCTGCCGCACATCACCGCAGTTAATCGTGACCTTGATAACCTTTGTCCCTCTACACTTAACCCTCACCTCTGTCAAATCAACAGACTCAACATCGTTATTGCCGGAATAACTGAAAGCGCCATTCTTAATAGGATCGAGCACCACCAATGTATTATTGAACGTCGCCTCAGGCACCTGATCCATGCCGAGGATGACGTTCCCGAATATTTCGATATACCTTTTTTTATCAGCTTCGCTCCATCCGCCAGCGTTCACACTGAGCACACAATTCCTCGTATCAAAAACAAGCATATCCTCTCTGGCCGGACGAAATGACTGAATATCAACTTTTCCATCTTTAAATATTAAGTGCGTTTTCATGAAATCGCCATGGGCGATCAGGACAATGTGCTTGCCGTTGCTCGTTCTATATCTGATATCGCAATGCTCACTCTTACCAGTATCCTTAAAATACTGCACGATGGCGGTCTTTAACTGAGCGACACGATCCTCAGCGAAATTACAGTTGTTATGATCGAATTTATGGTGGCTTAATTTTTCGGAATAGACAACATATAGGTAGAAGTCAAAAGCGAGCGAAAAAGCTTCCTCGCTATGCAGAAAAACCCGCATGGCGGTCGTTTCCGACGGCTCATCATCCTGAGTGGTTATGCTATATTGACGTTTCGCCTGCTCAAGATATCCTCTTGCCCGGTCAGCGATGTCATTAATACACTGCAATTCTTCCTCAATATACGATCGTATCCCGTCATCGCTGATGCCGTCCAAAAAGTCGTGAATATTATCCCTGTTGAATATAAACGCATCGGGCACCGGGACATTTTTCCGGGTGAAATATGCTTTAAGAAGGTCGTTGCTGACCCCAGTAACAAATTTTTCAAGTTTAAACGACCTATGCTTTGCCATATTCGCCCTCTTCCTTACGAAACTTCTTCCCGCATTTCGGACACTCGACCTCATCATCGAAAAATAGACTGCACGGTACCCCTGCGCCGCAATACGGACATTTCACCATGTCAGCCCCCATGGTGAAATCGTATTCCATAAATTCATCGAATAAATCATCCATGCGAAAATTAGTGTTTTCTATCTTTTGGCGGACACGGATCCTTGCCAAAACTGTCCTTATCCTGAATCTTGCCATCACGGCCATGAATCACGAGCTCAGACTGTTGATGTTTCGCAATCTGCCTTCCAGCGTTCTCAGCGGCGCTCTTAGTACGGTGTTCTGACGTTAATCTTGAGTTGCCCGCACCACGAACACCCCAACCATCGTCCGTCTTTACCACATGCTGATTCTTTCCCATGCCACACCTCCTGTTTTTGCCTATAAATAAAAAAACCTCCAACAGGTGAACATAATGACACCTGTCGAAGGTTTTGCTTTTTTAGCGTCCGGGATTTAATCCTTCCAACTCGGGACGAATTACTTTTCTTATACTACAAAAGCATCGTAAAGTCAATGATTTTCCTAAGTTGCACCTCTTTCAATTACCAACTACTTGCTTCCTTTTTTTGTGTTTTTTTATAATCGTATCAATAAGATCTTTTGACTCAACTCTATATTTTTCAAATTCAGAAATATTTTTATGCGTAACCCCTATTTGATATTCAATCCCTCCTCTGTGCTGATGACTTATGTAATCATTATTCTTAACCTCGTCTTGATCCAGCACCCAGTAAAGTATTTGATCAACCCAAACGCCAATAAAAATAAAAATATCACATGAGTCTGGCTTTAACTGTTGAAAATTCATCCAGAACGGCTCATGGGAAGATAGCCTAAGCGCCTTAGAAACCAAATCCCCTCGTTTTTTGGTATTTATAGCTCGGCAAGCCTTAACCTCCGCTTTAATTCCTTCGACCCATAGATCATATTCACCATCATAATTGCGATCGGTTCCTTTTGAGGGCTTTTCAAATCGACTATCAATTTCCCTCAAATGCTCCTGCCCCCATATCTCGCCAAAAACTCTCGGAGATAATCCGTAAAGGTTTAGGAATCGATTTGAAGATACATATTCCTTCCTAATTTTTTCGTACTCCTCCAAAGTCAACACATTTCGATCCCTCAAAAACATAAGCATGTACTCATATTCATTAAAAGGAAAAACTGATACCAAATCTTTAAGCCTGCTCTTTAACTTGTCTTTATCCTGCTCAGTCAGAGATAACATCAACTCAGATAATTTAGCCTTTAATGAATCCATTTACACCCTCTCTTATACGTTGAATCTCTTGATCACTAAAATTGAACTGGTTAAAAATAAATTCGTCAACTTTTTCGATTTCTAAACTGCCACGAATTACACTATCGGCCATGGTTGACAGTTTGCTTAAAACACTCTCACTCCACAGCGGTAATGGTAACTGCTCAAGATGACTACGCAAAACTTTTATAGATGAAAACTTCTTTTGAAATATAAACTGATAAAGGCACGAATTAAACAACACCATAATAGCCTTGGCTGGATAATCCTTAACCTTCGGAATGACAATATTTGCACTATTAAGCGTTAATCTTTTTTTGCAATCATAAGCGAATACTAATTGTTTTGAAATAAATCTATAGATTAATTTTTCTGAGGCCCTGTATCGCTCCTCAGGAGCTACTTGTTGGAATAGGCTGGGATTAAAAACAATATAGGAACTAGCAGATCCACAAACATACTTATTGATATCAGAGCCCTTAAATATTTCTTCTGCTCCATCAACATGATTTTGGTGCAAATATTTCTTATTATCACCTGTAACAATTCCAAGAGCCCATTCGGCACAGCCTTTTAAAGTCGTATGAGGCACCTCAAAAACTTTTTCTATAATCTTTGAATCTGCATCATCATTATGAATATCAAAAACATACGCATTATTGTTTTCGATTCTCCCCTGACTAATCTCGTAAACACTGTCCGTCTTTTGAATAACTATATGATGATTTTCTCTCCTGCCTTTTCTTAAATCAAGTCTAATGACGGGAGTAAAAACTTTCTTGAAAACCCGATCCAAATAAATTATTTTTTCAACGGCGTTGTTTTCAACAATACATCGACGTATATCTTTATGCGTCATCACGTTTAAAATAGACTCCGGAAGGATGAATGATAAGACGCCGCCCTTCTTAAGCAAATCGATTGATATTTTTAAGAAATACGAGAAGGATTCTAATGATTTTATGTCGGGAAACCTATCAAGAAGAATGGCTGTCTCAGTTCTACTAAAATGAACACCCCACGGAGGGTTTGTGGCAATTATATCAAAATTCTGTAATAAATTGTCTGCGGACGCAAATAAATCCCCACCACTCAAACTTAAAACTGTGTTTTTGCAAAATACATTGGGGATGAAAGAATGATCTCTAAATTTGAGCAATAAATTGATGCGAGCAATCCTTACTGCTATATCGTCAATATCCATCCCGTAAATATTGCATGGATCATCAATCGCATCGGCAAAAGATAATAAAAACTGCCCTGAACCACAGCATGGGTCGAAGAATTTTGCCCCCTTGAACGCATACTCCCGTGTAATCGCTGATACAATTTCTGCTGGAGTATAATAACTGCCCTTCTCAGATTTATTTCCTTCGACTAAAAGCGACTGATATATCAAACCCAAAATATCGTTGTGCAAAGGAACTATGACATTAAGAAGAAAATCCCCATCTTCGAGATTAGTAGATAATGGGGCTATCGTATTATGCCAAGATTTAATTTCTTGATAAAACTGCGGCTTTGCAAAAGATTCTTTCGTAAGAGCATCAAGATCTCGCATCGAACCGATCAAAAGGATGCCCTCTCTGGCGAGTAAATTAATGGACAATAGAAACATTGCCTCACTTAACTGAATTTTTTTCTCTTGTACAACAGATACAATATTTACCAGTTGCTCTTGCTCATTTAAGTCGCTAAGATATTCTTCAGGCACAAACGTCCTGTTAGCTTTTGCCTTATTGGCTCTTTTGTTAAGCCTATTTACAACGCCATGGCTAATATCTATACGTAGCTTTTCAACATCTTCGCTGGAAAATAAAAGCTGATCGGGAGCGGCAGGAAGTATATGATTGTGGCGAATCCAATTGGTAATAGTAGCAGTAGAAACCCCTAAAATAGCGGCGGCTTCTTTAATATCTAAAAGTTTCCCAGTAATTTTATCAATTACATTTGATTCCATAATTATCCCATTTTTGTCTAATATTATATCACTCTTTTGGGATAATTATTATTCTTTTTATTCAAAAGATTATTATTTGTTAGTATCCTTCTTATTTCTTTAATTGCTGGATTACTCTGTAACCATTTTTCGCCTAATAAAAACAAGGATAATTTTATGAGCGCCCGATTTTTACTACCCATCCTATCCATCACATTTCCCTCCTAACCCTCAATATTTTGCGCCTCTATATTTGCCAACAAAAAATAAATGTTCACCAATTCCGCCACGAACTTCTGCCTCCCCCCGACATGCCAATCGGTATTCCGCTCTGGCTCAAGCGATGACTTGTAATCATAGATCGTAAACACCAACCCATTGATCCTACCAACCCACTCAGCTTTGGTCTTCCCATCAAGCGATCGACCTAGCTCTGGCTGACCAAACACACGGACAATCTCCTCGTACCGAGTGCCTTCAGGCAAATAGCCTTGACACCCGGTACCGATATGAGACACGCCGCCCATCGCAACCGTGAGTTCGATCTCAGCTTTGACTTTCATTCTGCACCTTCCTCTTGCCCCAGCCGGACTTCCATCTGGCGACCGCACCAGCAACCACATCCTTGATCCGTTCCTGCGTCACGTCATCCGCTAACACCTGAGCAAGTTCTTCCCTATTAAGTACCCGAAAATTCTTGATGCCCCGATCCTTCGCCCGCAACATCAAATCGTTCCGGCTATGCTTGACTTCCGGCTGAACCTGAACGACTTTTTGCTTTTTCGTTTTCTTCGCCATTGAGATATCCTCCTTTTACAAAACCGACTCTTGTAATTTACCGCTTACGACATCGAGCATCTGAAAATGCGTCACGTTGCCTTCCTTCCACTGCTGTTCGATCGTAATTGACCATTTGCCCAGTGGCATAACTCGCTGAATTTGCCGCAACCGCACCTTGGCGGCCGGGAGATAATCACGCATGCGCCCGGACGTTGGGATATTCTCGACATACGTTTCCTCGCCTCCGTTACGGACGCTGATATACCGGCTCTTTTTTGCCGTCATGTTCTCTCGCACCATAAAAATCCCCTCCTTTCGAGGGGTATAGGGCCATACGGTTTAATAGTTGGCAAGGCGTTTCTTCTAAAACTCTACCCGCACACCAGCCTTACCACCCACGCCCTTGCGATTATCGGATTCAGCGAATCCGTAGCCCTCCACAAAAGGGCTAACATCGATACCCGACTTCTTCTCCTCCCGTTTCTGATCAACGGTCACCTGAGCGCCCGGCTGGGCGATGATATGCGTTTCCTGCCTCGTTGTTTGAGTCGGCATAAAGAACGCTCTATAAATAGTAAGCCCGATAAAGCCGACCAACGCTATGCCAGCCGCATATCGCAAAGTTTTCACCCACGGCAGGAATTGAAAGAAGCTCCCCAAGAATTTCAGTAAATTAAATTTCTCCGCTTCAGCCATACACACCTCACTTCCTCGACTTTAAATCACGCCTGAGCTCATCGATCGCCCTGATGATCCGATCATTCTCCTTCTCGATAAACCGGCTCTGCGTCTCGAACTCTGCCTTGGATACATACAGGTTTCTTGGCATATGAATCTCGTCATTAGCCAGATGATGAAACAGCTTCTCATCAATACGGTTGACCTGCGTAATGATCGTGCCGAGCATGAAAATAACGATCGTCACTAAGACCGGCGTGATAAACTTTGTCCAACTTACGCTATCCCGCATAAACCTATCCGACCTTCTTTATGTCATCATCAATTAAAGCGATCTGCTCATCGATCTTTTCTCTGCGTTTTAAAAACATCTGCTTCGCAGTGGTTAAGCTTTCCTTCGTATGCTCCCGCTTCTCTCCGGAAGGATACGTCACGATCTTCTTTCCGTCTTTGAATTCAATTGTAGGTTTTGCCATTTTCAATCCTCCTTTTTTATGCCTGCCCGCCACGAACCGGACGAACGTAACACATATCCCACGGTCTACCCCAAGTTGTCTTGTACCCGTCATATGGATACAGACACCAAGCACCATCCGACCAAGACACACACACCGTAGACGACCAAAATGGCGTCCATTGATCTACCGGATTCGCAAAAAACATGGTGTCCCATGCCGGGTTGTATCGAGAGTGATCCACAATCGACATTAGCTCATTGATATTCGGCATTCGCCAGTCGTCATGCCCAGCGTAGATTAAGTTCTCGCAAGCGTTGATAGCGTCATACCAATACATAGTCATTCCTAAACCAGCGGCCTGCGGATCCTTAACCCACATAAGCCCAGTCGCCATATCAACCACAGTGCCGTCCCCGTTATCAATGAACCTTTGCCCGCCTCCAAGCGGATAACCCATTTGGTAATAACCGTCATCGCCCATCTGATAAACCATTACCTGACCAGTCTTGGGCAATCCGCCATCGGTCACGATCTCCGTGACTCGATTTATGATCCTGTTCTTTTTCTGATGTTTAATATGTTCCATCTCAAACTCCTCCTTTTTTAGACTTCATACGTGACAACGATCTTGCCAGCGTCACTGCCCGCCTTTATCACCTTAAAATCCTTGATGTGATAAATCGACGGAAGCTCAACGATATCCCCATCCTCGAGCAAAATACCCGATGACGCATTTGGATCCTGCCCGTTCACGAAATACCGCATATCACCGCCCTCTGCGCTAATCATGGCGAATGAAGCGGACTGTCCGCCTACCGGATTGTAAACAGCCGGGCTCAACGCCTTGACGATATCCTCAACTACAATCTCTTCATGATTCATGACTTTTCCCATTGCCATACCTCCTTTATTTTTTTAATGCTTCCAATATTTCCTCGTTCTGCTTGGCGACATCCACCAAGACCTGCCCGACCTTATAAAGCATGCGCTCACGCCGATCCGCCAACTCAACCGGCAAAAATCCCAACGCCTGTTCGCTCTCAACAGCGCATATCCGGCAATATTTCGTGATCGGAACGGTCAGCTCCTGATTGACCTTGTAGTGCGTAATCACACAACTGTGGCATGTGCGGGCGTGCGGGCAATTTTTCCAACAGCCGGTGTATTCCTTATCGATATTCAAAAAGATGCCTCGAATGAATGGCCGATCCTGAAAGATATTGCCGAGTTTGAATATCCTTGCGCTGGCCGCACGATGACAGGGATAAACGTCGCCGTTGTCCAATATGGCGATATACGTCTTGCCCGCCTGACAGTATTCCTTCTCCGGGGGCACCTCATCGTTAACTATCTTGAGCGGTTTATCGATAAACGCTATCTCAAGCGGCAACCCTTGACGCTTGCAATACCGGCGATAATGATAAATCTGCGCCAGCTGATAGCGGTATTGCTCAACAGCCTCATCCGTCCAATCTTCCTCCATAACAGCGTGGTGCATAATTTTGGTGACACCAAGCTCATGCAAATACTGCACGTTAATAGCGAGCCTTCCTACCGTTTTGGGCGTAAACGTCATTCGCACGCTCATGTCCGGCTTAATCGCCAAGATCTTCTTCATGTTCTCAATAATCCGCTTATAGTCACCGTGCCGGTATTCGGTATGCGTGATCTCATCGCCGTCACAACTGACCTGAATAGCCATGCCTAGCTCGGCAAACTTCTTGAACACTGCCTCATCGAAATACATGCCGTTCGTTGATATTGAAAAGGTCGAGGTGTGCCGCCCCTCGTTATCCGGAGGCCACAGCTCCCGGGCATACAAGGCAAGTTCGAGTACCGTCTGCGGATAAAGAAGAGGTTCCCCGCCGAAGAACGTGACCTGCAGTCCCGCCGGGCTTATTTCCTTCATCCGGGCAAGGATCTTCCTGCCCTGCTCAACCGAAAGCACAGCCTCGGTCTTTGGGTGAAAACAATAATCGCAGTTCATGTTGCACCGCTCAGTAATAAACAAATCTATACTTTTTATTTCGTCTTTGGTCTTACCTCCGACCACTTCCTCATTAGACATTGACCGCCTCCTTCTTTTCTTTTTCCAACTGGATATATTTATCAATGACTTTCGCCAGAACCTTATTCATGGCGCAATACCCCGGCTCCGGCTTAAACATATCGCCCATATGCTCGAGGTTTAACCCCAGACATTTATTGCGAGGACACCGCTTATACAGCTCACAAGCCTCGCAGAACCTACCGAGAAACTTTTCCCGATTTGCGTCAATCTCCCAGACATAATCCAACTTTGAGTAATCAATCCCGTCATAAACCGACCCCAGCCGGTTATGCCTGCAGATATACATGTTGTCGCACTGCCAAATGCCGCCCTCGGTATCTATGAAAAGACGCTCCAGACCCGTCCTGCAGAAGTGAAAATCACGAACCTGCGCCTTAAGCCCGAACTCCCGGACATAGGCGTTGCTGTGAAGCGCTGGATTCAGCGTCTGAAACATCTCAGCGTCACGCTCATGCTCAATAAGTAACTCGAAATACTGCCCTGCGAACCTCTCCAAGTCCTCTTTGCTGTGATCGTGTCGAGTCGCTAAATCAATCGTGATATTGCGTGTGATGTTTTGAGCGATAAAATCAAAGTCCTCTTTTAGTTTCCCGTACTCCACGACCATAAAATTCACGTTGTGATTCGGGTTCTCCTTGACCAGCTTCAGCATCCACGTCTCCGCCTGTGCCTTGCCCTGAGGCCCGCCGTACTTCTCGTAGCAATTGCCAAACGACCATGTGATCCCGATATTGCGATTTCGTGAGAAAAACTCATACATCCGCTCATCTATCAACGCCCCGTTTGTGTTCATATGAAAAAGCATCTGCGGATACTTCTCCATTACATGATGAATGACCTCAAAGTTGACCGTTGGCTCCCCACCCCAAAAGTAAATCGTGAACTTAGGATCCAGCTTGAGCCTTGCGAAAGAAAAATCGAGAATGTCATCCGCCGTCTTTTTTGACATCTTCATGGGTCCGAGCGTCGATATCTTGTTGCGCTCAAACAGTCCCCTGCGATAGCAAAACGAACAATTGGCGTTGCAAGCGTGCGTCAGATACAAATAGACTGATTTATAGACTGAAATCCTCATACCCGCCCCTTGTGGTAAAGAACGTCTATGCCGGTCTCAATCGCCTTCTTCGCTATGTACTCATACGTCGCTGTCTCAATACGATTCGCCCAGCAGTGATTCGGCGCTGGCTTTAACGGATTGCCGGTTACCGTGTAATTTTCCGCCAAACACATCGCTCTCGGGCAACACCGAATGTCCCCGTCAAAACAAACCTCGCAGTCCCGGCAATGCTCATAAAGATCGCTAATCCAATCCCCCATCTTCTTAAAAAAGAACGCCGTATCGTTAAACCCGTCCCAAACGTCCCCGATCTTAAACTCCGGGTAATTAGCGAAGAAATCACACGGATAAATCTCGCCTTTGTTATTCACCGCCAGATACAAATACCCGCATCCGCAAAAAGTTGGCGGCACGTCCTTGAGCGCAATACCCTTCATCTTGCGATAAATATTATTTTTTAACGCTATGTCCCACTGACTCCTTCCGAACTTCGGCTGACCAGTGAAATAAACGTACTCCGCTATACGCTGAAAAAGATCCTTGAACCGCTCATTCTTGTCCCTGACCATATCCCAATGTCGGGCTGAAGATACCCGCACGACTGGAACCCCGTATTCATACAACCGAACGATCTCCTCATAAACCCCGGGACGATCCGGGTCATCAACCACATAATGCACATCGCCACCGTTCGCTTTGACCAAATCAAGCACCGCCTGCGCTTTATCCAAATAACCATCGCCCAAAACACTGCGTAGCGCCGATATGCTGACGCTTAAATTCAAATGATACTTATGGCGAAGCACCCATCCCCTGACGCTTGGGTCTTCCAAAAGAACAAGTCCGTTCGTGGTGACAACATAGCGATACACACAATAGGTATCGCAAAGATACTTGAGCATCGGGAAATTCAAGAACGGCTCGCCGCCAAAGATGCTGAACTTGATCTTGCGCTCATCAAACGTCCGACAAGCCCAATCGATAGTTGCGTCGATTATTTCTTTAGTGATCGCCGTGTTCTTTTGCCTAAACTCCTTGGGTTGATAACAATAAGCGCACCGCAAATTGCAGTCCTGCGTCATCAAGAAATAAACCGTGGTGTATTCCTGCTTGCCGTCCGTTATCGAACCGATATCGAACATTCCTTCGTCTTTGTACCGTTTGATTACCTCCCGGCACTGTAACGGCAGATCACCGACCGCCTTGCTGTTCTTAAGTTCAAATACCGGCATCCATCCTCCAGTCCAACTTGCTCAGCCCCGGTTCAATCTCCTCGATATCCATTCCGAGTCTTACCGCAAACACCTGTCGGTGGTCATCAGTAATGGCGCCCTCATGCGAGGCGTAAATGTTGTCCCTGTGTTCACCGGCCACGAATAAAACGAAATCGGACACGTTTCCCTTCTCCCCCTGAACTCCCAGTTCCTGATAAGCCAAACGCAAGGCGTCGATAAATGTCTGAACGCTCATAAACCGTTTATGCGTGAAACACTGGACAGTTAAATCGTTCAGATTATTTCTGCAAAAACAAATAAGCTCTCTAACGGTGTTCTCGTTTTCCAATAGAGCCGCCTTAAATGACGCTTTGTCCGCTTTTTCCTGATCTTGAAGCATAGTCCTCACCACGTATATGGGTTGCATTTACAATTCCACGCCGTATGATCATGCCCGCCCGAATACTCGCATGATCCCCAATTTGAACCCGGTGGCGTATACACACACCAATCCCAAGGAACATATCCATCCCACGCTAAAGGCGGGTTCGCCGATTTATACGGATGCTCTGCGGCTGATGGCAGATTAATACTTGCGCAATTCCAATAGTGGTTTATCGAATGGTGACATTCCGAATATTTATGGTCATCACACGCCACGCCCGCATGCGAGCACGTTGTATAGTGATATCCACAATCAGCGCAATATTGGCATTGCTCAGTCTCACAAATACAGCCGGTCATGAGTGCCTGAACCTTCTGCATCGTCTGCCGGAAATGAATCCCCTTAACCTCAGTCGAAAGAGCCGTGATCGTTGGATCCGTAAAATCCATGCATCCGGAACTATCCTGCGGGCAATATCCAGCTTCACCCCTGCCAGATTTGCACGCCGCAAGTTCCGTCCGTAATTGATCGACATGCACTTTCCTGATTTCCGTGACCAAAGCCGTAATTGTCGGGTCAGTGAAAGACGCCTGCGTAAGCCCACGCCTCACAAACTCTGCGTTCAGGAACGACCGAAGCTCATCAATATGAACCTTGCGAACCTTCGTGGACAGATCCGTAAGAACCGGGTCCGTCCAAGCCGGTGTGTTCGATGAGCATTGTTTTGGTGGTAACTTATGCGCCATACTTCTCCCTACGAGGCGTAAACCGCCGTCTTATCAAAAAATCCTTTTGTCCCTGATGCGTTCGTTCCGTAATACTTGTTATTCCCGGGCGAAGCCGCTCCATTCTCGAGTTTCGCTGTTGATACCCCGCCGTCCTTTAACTGCAACTGATCACCCGCTGATACCTGAAACATCGCTGTGTCAATTAACCCGTCCAAATACTCCGGCGTGGTGTCACTCACATCCGCCTTCAATTTATTAGGAGAATTTTCCGCAGGTAGAACTCCGGCCGCAGAAGGAACGCTTGCTAAACCAGTGATCGCCAAACCATGAACCTTATTCAGCGATGTAATCTGGGCGAGTTTTGTATCCTCAATGCCCGCTCCCGGTGCGACTTTAGCGTTCGTGATCTGTAACGCCGGGTCCGTCAATAACTCCAAAGCCTCCCAGTTAGCTCTGCACGTTGGCGGGAAGTTAATCAAAAGCATGTCGTTTTCGGGTTTAGTCTTGTCCCAAGCCATCGCCAACCTCCCTCTTTTTATAAACCTCAGCGACTTCGTTCATGTCGTTAAGCTCAACCCCATGGTCACGTAACATCTGAATCCAGCAAACATCGTGTAACGTCATCTGCCGGGAATAGTTTTCCGCCTGCTCGGCACAAGTGAAAACAATCGGCTTTCTTTTCGGCATACGCAAAATGATGTCGCCATTGACCGACACATATGCCATGTCGTCCGGTATTTCTTTCTTGCACCTGTTACAAATCAACTTGTCCATCTTCCACTCCTTCCGACTGGTTTGCGTGTTTGGAAAATTTCTGCAACAAACCATTCAGTGTCGATTTATTAAAATTTGCGTCCGTAATCCCGACGCTTTTTATGCGCCCGATAACACCCCCATCGTTGACCCTGTATAAAATGACACCGTTCAAAAACTCGCCTTTTTCAAACTCAATAACCACCTTGTAAGGAATCAGCTTTTTCGCCATCTTTTAAACCTCCTAAATCCCATGGCTGTGCCAGTCGAACATGCCGACCTGCGCCACGCCTTGAGCGTCGTACAATTTCACCTTGAAACTCGTGATATCTTTCTCGATAAACTGCGAATAAATCCCACTCCCGCTTCTTATCTCAATATGCACGCTCGGTTCTTCGTGGTACGTCTTGCCAAAAAATACCTGCTTACCATCAACCGCTGAGAGCACCGTATCGTTGCCATAATCATCAACGTCCGGAAGATCCCCGAAATACTGAAACGTCGAACAGGTAATAGCGTCACCAATGTTCTCCCGATACAACGTCAACTCGATCTGAAAGTAGCGGCAGTAATAATCGCCGGGCTGATAATCCTCCCAATCCTTCCATGTGACGCTGTCCTCTGAAGTCCTTATACGAAAGCTCGCCGCCCTCAGGGTTTCCTGACCAGTGAAACGATACGATGGGCTATCAGTAAATTTTGTAACTCCATCGCTGTTAAACCGCCTGCCCAAAGAGGTCGAGACGATCACATCAATCCCGATATAAACACTCGCCACGTACCCGAAATCCCTAACCGGCGTAATATATGCCCCTGACATAACGCCGTCTGTGATGACGATTGATTCGTCCACCTTTTCAATATTGACTTTTGTCCCTTCCCACAGTGGCTGTTCCTGATATTCAGCGATGATATTTCTGAACGGAATCTCCGTGATTGTCACAACCGCCTCTTTTGCGTTCACGGAATAATTACCGGACGTGTCTATTGCCTTAATCCAATACCGCTGGCCAACGCCTCTTTTAACATCCTTGGTGAGATAATGCGTCCCCTGTTGAAGCGTGATAAACTCAGCGCTCTCCCAATCAAGCCCTCTCCTGATCTCATACCCCCATACATCAACGTCAGCGATAGGCGTCCATCCGAGATACAGCATGTCCCTATTGCGGTTAACCAAAAAAGAAGGAACGTCGGAAGGCGGCGCTGACTTACCCACAACCGTGATCTCGCTCTCTGGCGCCGTGGCAAGCGAACTCTCCTCGTTTAATGAATCAAGCGAAGTCACCTTGACCTTATAGGTATGCCCATCAACAATGTCACCAATGATGCGGAACTGCGTTCCTGTGGTCTCGCCTCTCGCACGCCAACTTTGACCGTTATCATCGCTTAAATAAATTTTCGCCTTGGCGTATGACTTGACATAATGATCCACATACGCTGGGCGGTCGAACCAAACGTCAATTGCGTTCTCGATCGTTCCATCTGTCTTCTTAACGAGCGACTCCGTCAAACTAAGGTTGTTGACCGTTGGAATCTCACTCGATAAAGATGAATAATTATTTTGCGGCAAGATGATGTCCGAATCGTCATACACCGCCTCGTTATACTCAAGCGCCGATATCTGAACCTCATGCTTGCCTTCCCGCTGAACTGATACGACCCGGAAATCTTTTTTTATCTTGTTTGTTTCCCCAATAGCATAAACATCGAACACCTGCGGATCATCGGAGAACGCCTCACAAGCGATTTCGGTATGCGTTCCCGTTGGCGAGGTGATAAGCCGCTCCTCAATCGTGTCATCACTAAATCGAATCTGTATCTTGTAGGACTTGCCGTCCTCAATAATCATCGCCCGGTCTAATTTAATAAGCGTGGCTGAACTACCATCCTGCACCCTGCCCGAGAAACCCCACTGAGGAACATCATGCGAGATAGAAATAATATCCCCCGCCTGACAAGCCACAGCGTCAATACCCGCCTTAAAAGCGACTGATCGGTTGATATACCGAGCGACCTTCAAAGCGTATCGTGCCGCACGAATGGCGTAACTAGCCCCAGTCGTAAACAAACGAATCTGGCTCTTGCGCATTGGTTCGCCCGAACCCAGTGATTCCTCATCAATGTAGGCGATTGTCTCCTGCTGATAGTTTTTTTCTTTATCGGTAAACTGCACCTCGATCACATTCGGCACTTCTTTCATCGTTTTCCAACTCTGAGCGAAAGAATCTTTGACGATATTGCCCATACCAAATAACTGCGTTGGAAGCGTTGGTTTATCAATCTTGAATGCGAGACCCCCTGCGCTATATACCGGCATGGCGTTAAATGTGGCGCAAAGCTGAATCAAAATATCCAACGCCTTATGATTGCTATCCACCACCACGTCCATTCTGAACCGTTTCTCAAAACCACCTTGACCGTCCGGTACTTTCTCCTCGCAATACTGCGACATCTCAAGAAGCGAGGCGTTATCCAAATTGTCCGTGAGAATAAATTCACCAAGACCATACCTCTTGCTTATGACGAGATCCCGCAAACACCACACCGGATTCGCTGAGTATTTCAAAACATATGTAACGCCATCCCAAGAGAGAAGCGTGTCATCAGCGAACAACCGATAATCGCTCCCATCCCAGTAATAATCTTCCCAATCAACCGACGCTCCTGCGTTGCGCACATCCGGGATTAAAACCTTTTTGCCTTCCACGACCGCTGTTATGTTCGGCGTTGATCCGCTCAACTGGTCTGTCGCCAAGAGATGAAGCCCGAGCAATGAGGTGTTGGGATAAACCAAATCATCGGTTTTAATTTCGTCGATTTGAAACAGCGTAAGATCGCCTTGTTTTAACGGTTGAAGCGAACTGTCCTCGCTGGTGCGGGTAATGCGGATATCGTATTGCCCGGGCGTGAGCCCTATTTTTCTGAACACACGCCGGACACTTGTGCGTGATTGCCCTGATATCGTCGTCTCTCCCAAGTCGATATAAACACTTTCTGAATGAAGTTTGTATTCAACTCGGTAAGTCACGCTCCAGCTTTGGATATCACCGGAACCCGAGTTCTGCTGATATAACCCGTTACTAAGCCTTAAATGAATCTCAAACGCCTCGACGTCGGAATCGATTGTGGTATATACATACGGATTGTTCTGCGTCAGATTGGCGTTGACCGGATAAACATTGTGTAGATCCTCAAAATTAGAGATCATGCTCTGATAATTTGTTCCGAAACGCTTCTCTAAAGAAACGCCGTCAAAGTTACCGATCGGATTGTTGTTTAGCTCTATCTCCTCAATCGACTCAATCTCGCCCTCGCAAAGAGCGAGCAGAATATTGAGATAATGCTTATCACCGTCCTCCCATAAAAACTGATTAACAATATTGCCGCCTATGCGATGCCTGCCGTAGACTACCGCCACCGGAACGCCGACCTCCTGAATGGTCTGCACGCCGTCCCAGCCATATGTTGGCGATCCCTCATCCATACCCGTTCCTGACCCCAAATTGAAATCCGGCATCTTTGGCTGGTTCATGTACTGATAAATCGAATAGCCCATGGAAAGCACAAAGAACGTAAACAAAAAAGGATGCGCCACGGCCGCCGCCCAGACAGCGGAAATAATCCACGACACAACCGCTACAACCGGAGCTTTTACTTCCGGCACAACCACAATCTCATCCCCGTTATCAAGTCGCACTGATAAATCCTCAATGCGCTTTCCGGTAACAATTACCCGCTTGCCTTGATAGTCAACACCCGCCTCATCAAGATAATCCCGCACGCATTTGCTCCGGGAATACTTAAACTCCCGGACGTCTGCGTCCTCAGTCTTAAACGGATTGGCTATGTTACGAATTATGACCATGCTCTTAACCTATAAAACCCTTCAATCTTTTTAACCCATGAAACATCATCAAGCCGTGACACGATCACGCCCTGCCGACAACAATGAATGAACCGCCTGTTGCTTAAAACTATGCCCGCATGATTAGCAATCCCCTTTGAGTTAACAAACAAAATGCCGTCTAAAACCTGCGGATCGCTCACCTTCTCCCAATCATGGGCGTAGTTATCCTTAAAGTAATCTTTGCCTTTAATCCCCCAAACTTTGCTGTATTCCAAGTCCTCAACATCAAAAAGACTGACTCCTAAGTCGGCGTATGCCAATTTAAGAAAGCCCCAGCAATCGAGCCCCTCCATCATGCGTCCTCTGTGCCGATAGGAAACGCCGAGATACTTCTCAACCATGCGTTTCTCTACATCACGTAAATTCGTCTTGATGGCACAGACGGAAACGCCCCGAACCGATGGTAATTCTCCAGCAGTTTGCACCGCTGTTTCGTCTTGTTGCATGCACTCTCTCCTCCCACATACCCGCACTCCGTTGACTTGAATTTCCAAGCACAATAATTACGGGCGTACCTGCGTGCGGGCAAATCCACACCCAACACGTCAAACTTGCCGGTCAACGTGAACTCAACGTTCTTTTGATCAGCCGAGTAATTGTCGATATAAAACACGTCATCCATATGAGCGTCCGGATCCGCCAGTTGATCAGCCCAAACCATACGAATAACAACCTTCTTGCTCCTAAAATCAAACTGCTCTAAATAAAGCTGAATAAGCCGTGAAACGTTACCGAGCCTCACCTTCACCTGTTCAATCTGCCCCTGATTGTTCTCCGCTATAAACTCATGCGTTATAGGAAATTTAGAGTAAAGCACACCGTCATACGTAACATCCTGATCAAACCCAGCCAGACGCAGATCATTAACCCCGTCATACGCCTCAAGCGTGTAAAGGAATATCGGAGCATTTTCCTGCTTCGCCTTTTCTTCTTTAAACGTTAGATCAACATCTCTGGGCATTACTTCACCTCTTGCAAATCAAACTCAAAGTCATAAACCTCGTGCGCTTTCATAGTGAACTTGAAACTGTCTTCCACAAATCGCACTGAATACTCAACCAAATCGTTCGGGTTCGTCCAAGTAAACGCCATGAACGCCCCGTATTTGATTTTAAAAAAATCCCGCACCGACTGCATGTCAGCCTTCACCCGGCTGTTAAATCTCAGCCTCCACTTACGTAGCGGAGCCGCCCATTTTCGTCTGCGTTGCTCCGCACCGCTCTCGAACTCCGAAATAAGCGTCTTGTACTCCAGCGTTTCCTCAAAAATAAAATCCGGCAAATACGTGAAATCACTCATGTGTAACTCCTGATCACCGAACGAATCTTGCCGTTGTTATAAATGTCATCGGCGATAGCGTTTGATAACATCTTGCGATTTCTCCACACGTCCTGTGCGTCCCACGCCTGAATAACCTGATTGACGTTGATAGTGATCCCATCGCCTTGGATAGATTCGCCGTTATTGAGCGCCCGTAAATTATCCGACCCACCTACCGCTCGCATCCCTCTGCGGGAAAGCACTCCCTCGCCTGTCTGCGCTATGATCGGCACCTCATCGGGGGCGAGCCCAGAATGCGCACGGATAAACGCCCGGTTGCGCCTTTGAATGGTACCGCCCTGATGGAACAAACTCGCCACTGGCACACCGAATATCGTGCCGCCAGCGCCTGCCATAGCGGTAAACATCTTGATGAGCAACAGCTTCGCCAAGATGTTTGAGATCATCTGCAAGACCGCCCTGCCGAAATCTGCGAACACATCTTTGACACTGCGAAGTTCTCCGGTAAACGCCTTAAAGAAAAAGTCCGAAAAAGCGTTCTGCATATTCCGAGCGGATTGTTTGGCGAACTCCTCCATGGCGTTAAATTGTTTTCCTGCTTCCTCAGCACCCTTGCCAACCTCTTTCGCCACGTTCTTCAATATCTCGGCAGTTTTATCGCCAGTGTCTTTGACCTTGGCGAAAACAAGGTCATACTGGGCGATCGCCTCTTTTGCGCTTTCCTGAGCGGCAAGATTAAACGCCTGTCTCGCATCATCAAGCCCCTGCGTGAGGCCATCAACATTGAACTGGATCGTGTTATCCTCTAATGACTGCGAGAACCGCTCTACCTCAGCCGCCGCCTGTCTATACGTCTCACCAACTGAACCGGGAAGTTTTCCCAAGAGTTCATAAAATTTAATGAGCGGCACCATGAGCTTCTGAAAAAAATCTGTCCCAAACTCTAAAAGTCCGTTAAGAGCGCTAATGATTCCCTGAATAAACGCCTTCACAGCGCCAGCCCCGTATTCAAGGATCGTGAATACACCTGTCACCAATTGGTTGGCGAATCCTTGAAGAAAGCCAAGTACCTGCCATAACATCTGACCAGCCGATTCCATAAAATCGTTCCATTTGGATTTAAGCATCTGAACCTTTTCGTAGCTGGTCATCAACTCAAGGTTCACCGCTTCAAGGTGTGACTTGCTTCTCTCTAAAATATGATTGGCGAGCGCCTGCGCCATGTAATACTTCTGCACTTCTTCGGTAGTCTTACCCGTAGCCTTTGCGTATTCCTCAGCCGCATCTTTAAGCGATAATTGAAGCCCATACGACCTACGCAGTGTAGTGACCAATCCTCCGGTGACTGCGCTTGATATATTTTGAAACGCTTCTTCCGTAGTCGTGCCAAATATTCGTGCCTCCACCCGAGCCTGCCGCATGAGCGCCGTGACCTGATCCATATTTAACCCCTGCGCCATAAGAGCCGAGGCTTTATCCGCCACGTTTGAAAAATTAACCGTCTCATTCGACGCTTCCATCAACGCTTTTTTCATCTCCCGAGAATTGATGCCGACACTCTCGGCCATGCGTTTGAAACTTTCCTCTATCTGCTGGGCTTTCGCTCCCATTTCCATAAGATCCCACGCCTTGCGAAGCGCCAAGATGCTCGCCGTAATAGCGGCGGTAATTGCAAGCCAGTTCTGCTTCCAAGAATTGGCAAACCTCTGCAAGTTGCCACGCACGCCCTCAAGACGTTTCGTCGCTTCATCACGTAAACGCAATATGATTGACAGCTCTTTATTCGTCATCGCTTAAACCGATTCCTTCTTTTTTCCCGCTCAAGCTCAATCGCCTGAAGCTCTTTCTCAATGACCTCAAAAGCGTCCAGCATCTTTGCCGACTGCTCAATCCAACTGCCATCGTTCGGCAAATATCCCTGCTTATAAAACTGAAATGCCCTTAAAAAATTCGCCGACTGTCTCGTGACGATTTTAAAAGGGCACCCTCGGTACTGCTCGCCGTATAGTTCCCAGACTTCCTGTCCGGGCACTTCATACTCGCATTGAATCTTTCTCCCGCTTAAACAACTGCGGCAGTTCATGGTGAGGTCGCCCAGATGAACCGCCACGATCAGTTTTTTTGTTCGCCCTCCGACAGTTTTGATTCGTTCAGAATCACTTCCGCAAGCTCCTGCCTTAGCTCGTTTGGCAACATGGCGATTATCCTGTCCGGAACGACATTCCTCATCTTGCCTGCGTAATGAACTGTGTCGAATTTAAGCTCAATCGGCTTCTTGGTCTGCGGATCAAGGAAATTGTCCATGCCCTTGAGTCCAAACTTGATCGCCGTGATCTGCCGCTTGTTCCAGTTAAGCCGAACTTTCGCCTTATCATTGGGATTCGTTGAACTCATCTCATAGGTACTGCTTTCGTCATCAACTTCAGCCCTTAATACCGGATCCAATATCCCGATATGAAACACTGTGGGATTTTCTTTGTCCGTGTCCAACTTGGACACGTGCTCTCGTGTAGCGTTAATATCAATACCTGTTAACATGGAACACCTCCTGTTTTATAAAAGTAATATAGCCAGTTCGTCATCGCCGGGCTCCATTGACCCGGTTAAATCAAACGACGTCTGCGCCAGTTGAATGCCGTCACGATCACCGTCATCGACCTTGTTGTAAATAATCCCGGGAGCGTAGAATCTGAACTTATTGCCTTCCGTCTCGCCATAAGCCAGATCAACCGCCATCGGCGTATTGCCAAACCACTTCGAGAAGAAGTCATGCGTGGCGACCGGAACCATCTCAGGATTAAACGATCCCTGCATGTCACGGCCAGTGATCATGAAGGAAAGAATCCCTTTTGCGTCATCGATCTTGTCCTTTGATGCGAGCGTATTGGCGACATCAATTTCCATTTCGCCGATATTAAGCGAAACGCCATCGCAAGACATCACGGCGTTCAAAAGCACCGGCGGCACAGTAGCGTCAAAGCTAACACCCGTCAGCATAGGCACATCCGCAACACCTGACTCAACACCTTTAAAACTAAAATCCAATGTCGCTGGTTCTCCGATCTTAAAATTAAACTTTACTGTTCCCCGACACCCTTTAAGGACTTTTCTGATACCGTCCTCAAACAATCCCATGGTCAACGAAATCACCGAACTGCTAATCGGCTTAATCTCAAAACCTGCACTTATTGGATCCGCTGTCGCTGTTGACGTAGCCCCTGACGTTTCGCCCGTTATAACCTCACCAGTCTCGAATGTTCCGCTTAAAGCGACAAAGTACATCGTGGTCGTTCCGTTAACCGTCTTTACAACCACTCTGCCGGTCGCCCCCGATGTCTGACCAGTTATGGTTTCACCATGCGGATAAGGCCCTGAGGTAATCGCTCCAATCGATATCTTTTTCAAATTGTTAGAGGCGAACCCGCATGCCTTAATTAAACGCAACCATTCCGGTTCGACGGTCACTGAACCCGAACCTTTAAGTTCAACACTAAAATCAATCCCCGCCGAACGTTTACCAGCCAGCTTCCCCATTTTTGTGAGTGATGCCCGAACCGGATCCCGCTGGTACATCTGCGGATCGTAACTCGCCTTTGGCGAGAAATTGACCAGAATGCCTGCGTCAGCCGCCAAGAGGGTTTCCGCAGAACCCTCGACAGCCTCAATCTTCGCCGCAAGCTGGCGTTTTCTTATAAGCATTGACATCTCAATCCCTCCTTATTAATTCTTTGCCGTTGGATCAAACCGTAAATGACGGTAACGAATCCTTAACTCCATAATGATTCCAGCGTATGGTTGCGCCTCTGTTGTCTCAAATGGGGTTGTTCCCAAAACATCCGTATCGATTGCGTCTCCGCCACGAGTCGAATCCAACAAAATCGCTTTCTTAATATCGCCCTGCAATCTGTTTAAATACGTGTCTGTCGGCACCACATCGTTCTCGTCGTTAATAAAAAACACGTCTAAATAAACAGCCAACACGCATTCCTCAAACGGATGCGGCGAACTCGTTTCGTCCTCATCGCCCGGACTGATAACCGCCATCGGCATATCGACCATGCGGTTGCCGTGCATTGACCAACGCTGAACTGTCTGCGGCGTGAAATCAAAGTTGTATCCATTAGCGATCGTAACCGCCTCGATTGTGGTCTTTATGTTTTGAAGTATTCTCTCTCTTACCGTTTCCATTAAATCTTCCTCAATGCGTTGGCGATTGATTTATTTAAAATATCGATGCGGTAATTAACTAAGCCATCCCACGTACGGTAAAATCCAAGCCGGGGTTTTATCCTCACCTGCCGTTTTAAGACGTAAAGCGGCAATATTTTTGCCGCCCGTTTTGTCACCCGGGCGAGAAACGTCTCACCCTTCCACCGCATCGCTCTGACGTTTTTTAATTCTTTTGGGCGTTTGTATCTGGCTCTAAGTTTTCCAGCGGGCGTAAACATCTCACTGCGTGCTGATAAAGGCACTGCCAGCCGCTTGCCACCCGGGTCTCTTACTGTGCCGCCTGTCTCATGAAGCTTGGCGATCTTTGACTCGGTAAATATTTCAAATCCCATACCCTCGATTTCAGGCGACACAAGAAATGTCCGTTTGAACGTGCCAAAGAGTCCATGACCTGACGCTCCTCGCACGCCCGGAGGCCCTTGAAGCTGTTGCTGTCTGAAACGCTTCAGGAATCCCTTGCCTATGCGATCCATACCATCCGCAAGCTCGAATTTAAGCACCCGGGGAGCAATCTTAATCGCCCGCTCAAGCGCACGTGTATCAATCTCTGTGGTTAATTGCACCATGCCTACCACCCCACCAAGAGGTACCACATACCCTCATCACGAGTTATGACATCGTTAATTCTCGCCTCGTGATCAACACCTTCGGTGTCTTTGAGCGTTATGCGGTCATCTTTTTTATTTACCGAAGCCACTCCATTCGTTTCATCGTTTGCGATATAAACTTCTGCCTGCTTTTTTAACGAACGGTTGATGTTTTCTTCCGCTGGCGCAAGCTCATATCGCACAACAACAGCTTTGATCACCTTGGAAACACCAACTCCTGTTGTGTAAGTAATCTCCTCAGCGAACTCACCGTCGTTTAAAAAACAGCCGACTGCGTCCTTCGGCATCCGTTCTTTCAGACTCATAGACACTCCTTAAGCGAGGGCCCGGGAGCGATTAAGCCCCCGGGTGACCCTCAAATGTTAAGCGTCTACTTTCATCAGATGAGCGAAATACGGATCGACAATCATTTCGTCCACATGCTGACGTACACGGAAGATGTCGCTTCTTGCCGCATCGTCACGGTATTGCTCAACCGTGGCGTTCTCCGGGCTATCCGCTGTCCAAAGGAATGTTCTTCCTACAGTCGGGTCGGACAATCTCTGCCCCTCGCCGATAACAGCCACCATAGCAAAGTCATCGCTCCAGATATCCGCACCCTGAAACGACTTGCCTTCCTTCGCTATGTTGTAAATCGCCCTGCCGACAATGATCCTCTTAACGCCCAAAATATCCGCCATGGCGTTGAGAATCTCCGCTTCGGTAAGCCTTGCGACATACTGAATTGCGCCGGTTATCTTGTTATTGCTCAGAAGTCGGTCGATGTTCGCCTTACTCATAATGAGCGTACCGGGCTCTATACCGCAGTTTTGTCTCACCTGCTCACGAGCGGCTCTCACCTGAGCGATAACATCGCTCGAGACGTTATCCCATGGTGCGCTCGAATAGTCGGTGAAAAGTTTTGACCCCGTAAAAACGGAAGTGTCAAAAACTTTTGATGCAATACGCTTCTCCTGTGCCTGCAGAACCCTTCGTGTGACGATTTGAACGGTTGTAAGCTCGGCGTCGAAGTCCGTGGCATACATTTCCCGTTCGGAATCATCAAGAGGCCCTTCCAGACCATGTTCCTCACAGGCGTACTGTCTATCTTTCGCCTGAAACGAATCACGGTTGTAGTTACCTCGAGGCGCACGCTTGGTATCAGCCTCACGAGTGATGCTTTCCCTTGTAATCGCCGGAAAGATACTCGCCTTTTTTTTGGTCTGGAAAATAGGCAAAACCTTGGTGCCTATAAACTCATCCTGCGACTGGATAAACTCCAGTGCCGCTTCTCCTAACTCAAGTCTCGGTACTGCTCTTGTTCCCTGATAATCTGGCATTTTTTATTCCTCCTTTTAATTAGGCAAATAGCCCTTCGATAACTTCGCTATCGCTTGTCGACGCTTCCAGCGCTTTTCCAATAATGGAACCGCTCACGACTGCGCTGATCTTGCCGTCATTGGCTCCGTAAAAGTTGCCGCCAACACTGATAGCCCCAGCCGCAACCATTTTGAACGTCCTGCCCGTACTTTTTAAATCCACACTGATATGCTCTCCCTGAGCCGCCTTTGCCGCAGTGATTCCAATACAAGCCTCGCCTGCGTCCGCATACTCAACCTGCGAGCCGCTTCCTGCACTTAACTTCACCCGACGGTAGGCTTCTAAATCCTCTCCCGCTACAAACGCTTTTGATCCGATATTAAATTGAGACATTTTTCTACCTCCTCCTTTATGGTTATTGTCTTTTATCCGCTGTCGCTTTAAGAGCGTCCGTCATGCCGCACCCATGCTCTTTCTGGTACTGCCGAGCACGCTCCAAATGAGTGACCTTCTTATTAGATACTTCCTCGCCATCAGGCCCGACAACCGGCGCTGACGCTTTCTCGATATCATCAAGTCGTTTCTGCTGAAACTTCACGACCGATTGATCAAGCGTAAGCCCCTGCTCAACTGACTCCAATGCGAGAGCGCTCATCCCCTGAAACGATTCCGCTTTTTTCAGAATCACAACCGCCCTGCCACGCTCATCCTGAACGCCAGCGTCAAAACCCTGCTTGTGAACCGCCTCGAAAATATCCTTTCTCTCTTCTTTCAGCTTCTCTAACGTTAAATCATGCATCGCTAACACCTCCTCTTTAGGTTTGGATTGCACTTCTTTATTCAACCGATATCTATTCAAAAACCCGATGGTTCTCTCTACCGCATCAGGATTGTTAAGGAATTTATCCAAGAACGCTGTCATCTCCGCTGACGGCCGCACGCTCTCAGAAAAAAACGGCATGCCAAAAAGACCATTGTTCGCCGCCGGATCGTCCACCACATCAACCGAGAATAGATTCGTGACACGAATGAACGGCGGCAGTTCGTTTCCATTAGCGTCCAAACCCTCTCGTTTTTCCTCATCCCAATAAATCACCATTGACGCACCGAACATCTCCGGGTCGCTTTCCGCAAGATTAAGAACATACCCGGCGAGATCACCATCTGGCGTTTCAAATGCCGTCTTATCAATGTGCAAGTCCGCTCTAACGATGTCTCCATCACGCCTAAAATTCCGCACCCTTCCCAAGAAAGTACCCAGAGCGGTACTGCTCATGTTGGGATGACCAAATCTTGACTTAATACCCGTTTTTACCTTGTTCCCGAACTCAACAACCGAATCCAACGAAACATCGTCAAACTCTCCTCGGCTGTCTTTCGTAACGCCTTTCGTGACTACGGCGAAGCCATTGATCGTCCCCGCATCCCTGTCAATTCTGACGTTGCCGGAACGTGCGATATCTGTTCTGAATAAATCTTTTTTCATTTACTCATCACCTCCACGACCAGCGTCTGCGCTGTCTGCATTTGCGCTCTTACCATCACCTGAATCTGGCTTCTGATTGATTTCAAGCCCGAGCGCCTTGATTTTTTCTTGTTCTCTTTTTCGTTGCTCAAAACATTCCTCCCAGTCTTTGCCCTGTGTTGAATACAGGTCAGAATAAGTAACAATTCCATTTCGGATACCTACTTCCGCCGCTTGGGCTTCTTTTAATGGGTCAACCCATTCCCAACCCGGAGTAATCCACGATGCGTTGACCCAATATTGCTTGTTCTCGTAGAACGATATCGCCCCCAGTTCGCCCCTGAGATACGCCTCCTCTAAAACCATCTCCCAAACTGGCTGACAAAGTTTTCGTGCGAGCCATTCCTGCCTAACCTTGAAATACCTGCGTGCCTCAAGAAGCGCCGCACGTGCGCTTGAATAGTTCGTTTTTGAGAAATCCTTGGCGACTAACTCGTACGGTAATCCCAACGCCGCTGAAATTGCCCTGAGCATCTTTTCAATAAATGGTTCAAATGTCGCTGACGGACGCTGAGGATTAAACGAAGTGATAGACTCCCCCGGAAGTAGATGCTTTATCATTCCCGGCTCTAATGACTCTAAATATTGCCCTTGAAAGTTGCGGTCATAGCCGGTGTTAAGATCCATCGATGCTTCCGAGGTGATAAATATCGAAAAACACGCCGCAATGCGTGCGGCGACAAGTTCCGCTTCGGCGTACTCCGCCAAGTCTTTAAAATATGTGAGTACTGGAGAGAAGAACGGAACGCCCCGAGTTTGTCCGGATCGCTGAACTGGATATAAATGAAAAACATTAGCTCTGCCGAATTCATTTCGTGCGGCGATCTCAACGAATTCTCGTTCATCCGCTTTTGTGAAGCGATAATCACCGGGGTGACTTTTTTGAATGAAGTAAGAAACCGGCTCACCATTTTCGCCGATCCTGACTCCAGCTCTTATGGTCTTATCTCCACGCTTATCAGGTGGTGTGGCGAGCCTATCCGCTTCAATAACCTGCAACGCAAGAGAGTAAGGGCGATTCTTATCCTTAAACATTACCGGGATAACAATCGCCTCTCCGTTCTCAAGAATTTGCCTGTCAACCAACTGCTGAATCTCGTAAAAGTCCATGCGGTTGCCAGCGTCGGCGTACGGAAGCCACATCTTCCATGACCGCTCGGCTTTCTTCTGAAACTTGTCAGCTTTGCTCTCAGCGATCCCGAGCGCCTCTTTATCAACCCTGCTCTGCGGCCGGATACCAGTGCCAACGACATTCGTTGTCATGGTGTTAGTAATCCCTGAGGCGTGTGCGTCATTGCGGTTTAAATCACGACTACGTTCTCTTAAATCCGGTAAATCAGGAATAATGTCCTGATCGGCAGAACCCCCTCCCGGGATCCACGATGAACGCATTCTGTTCTTTTCAGCTCCACGATAAGCCCCGAACTTATCGGATAACTTAATCGCTTCACGAAACATGCGCCTCTTTAAGCCAGCCTTCGGTGAGAAGAAACTGACTAAACCGTCTAATCCATTCGCTAATTTTTCTTTTATATTCATACTGGATTATCAAACCTTGCGTACGATGTGCGAGAACTACCAGAGGCAATCTCCTGCCGTAACGTGTCCCGCAGTTTTATAAGTTCAGCTAACGTTATGTACTGCAAATTGCGGCCGCCGATCGAATACGACTGCACCGCACCGCCAGTCATTCGTGCGTTAATCGCTGTTTCAACGTTCTCAAGCATTTCCTGTTTTGTTGGTGCGCTCATAACCTCTCCATCACCCCAATAAAAAAACCCGACTCCCCCTTAGCTAAGGAATCGGGTTTTTTATTACTTATTGGGTGCGGCGGCAGTGATCAGCTGTCCCGCTTAAATTTTTCTAATTATAGTTTACCCCACCTCAAATCTTTTTCAATTGGGTCGTTACTACAAAATAGTAATAATTATTTTTCATCATTTGCCTCAACAGATTTAAATTTATAGCCACAATCCCGACAGACGTGATACCGAATTGGTGGCGTACTCGAATAACATCTCACGTCCTTGCTTCTACATTTCGGACAACGCACAGGAATATATCGAACCCCATAATCCTCGTTATCATTAACTGGCCTACCAACAGGGCGCTGTTCGATTTTGGATTTTTTATCAAGCCAGTTTTCATGTCTATTGAGCCATCTGCCGCCCATTAAATCCACGCCCCTTCTCTTTTGCGAATCCAACTGGAACGGCTGTGTTCCTGTCTTATATCTTTATGAACCGTGCGCTCATCTCTGCGAAGATTAAGCGCACGGATTATGTCAGCGGCGGCGATAGCGTAAACCTCCGCATCAAGATAGTGATTCGCAACCGAGGAGCGTTTTTTCTGCCAGACTTCCTTCGCCTTACCTGTGTTTCTATTTCTAAGCAAAACCTTATGTTCTGCGGTAAACTGCGAAAGATAATCATCTGTCGGGTCTTTAAATAAATGCCATTTTGCCGGATCCTTACTCGCCACAAGGCGGCTAATTTTGTCCTTATACTGCGTGACATTAAGATTCCATAAAACAAGGCCGTTCTTTATTATGCTTCCCGTGCGTGAATTAATATCGATCTTTGACGCACGATAAAACCTGCCATCTGTTAATTCTTCCTGCCCCTTGATCGCCTTCGCACGATCATGCCATTGCCTGCAAAAGTGATATACCTCATCTGTCCTAAAGCCTGAGTCAACACACGTCATGTAAACCGGAAGCGTTTCTCCTCCCGAAAATTTCCTGTATTCGGTTTTAAATAACACCTCGACTAAATCATCCCAATATTCCAAAGATCCGCACCGCACAAGCCAAGACTGCTCCTCATAACCCCAACCACGAATGACGTAGTAAAAATGATCTTTCTGCACGTCAACGCCCGCTGTTAAAACAACCGCATCATCCGGCACAATGCCTTCAACATACTCGCAGGCGTGCGCCTTTACCCGATCAACCGTGGTCTCCTCAATCTTCTCCTCCCAAACCTCAGCAAGCCACGAGTTGACAAAGTTCATCAATAACTCAATGAAATCTTTTGATTTCAAAAACTCTGCGGCGATATCGCTCCAATTAAGCCACGGAGAGTAAAGCGAATTGATCCAGAATCCCCTGTGCTTGCTTTTAATCCCCTCTCCCCAAATCTCTCCTTGCTCGTTTATCTCACAATCTCTCGGCACCCATTTCCCGTGAGGAAGGATCTGTTGCTTCTGATAATCATCTATCCGCTTTTTACAGTGCTCACACTCATACCACGCAAGACGCTCATTCCTAATTCTTTCCGCCGATCTCTCATGCTCCGGCCACTTAATCTGACCAAAAACCAATATCTGATACCCGCCGCAATGCGGGCATGGCACGAAAAACCTGCGTTGATCGGATTTCTCAAACTCACGGTAGATATAGCCATCACGAGTTGTCGGCGTTGAGACCTTGACTGTCTTTTTATTCCAAAATGTTTTCTGCCTCTCTGTCGCCAGTTTAATCGGATCAGCTTCACGTCCCGAGAACCTCGGGTATTTATCAATCTCGTCTAAAAACAAATAACGAATCGGTCGTGAGGCAAGATCGGCCGGGCTGTTCGATCCGGCGAAGAAAAGAATCATCCGGTCAAACCGATATTCAAGTTTCGTCATATCGTCTGCGTTAACCGGCATGCGGTTGCGAAGAACCGGAGAACCGTGAATCATAGGAAGCACACGATTGTATGAAACACTCTTTGCGTCGTTCTCTCTCGGCAAGACCACCAGCGTGGGGCCCGGGTCTTGATCAATCAGATATCCCAGCATGTTAAACATGCCCTCGGTCTTGCCGACCTGCGAAGCGGCCATGACAGTGATCTCCTCGACATACGGATCCGTGAAAGCGTCCATAACGCCCTGCAAATACGGCGTTCGGATTGTCTTCCACCTGCCCGGCTCGGCTGACGTTACCGGATTAAGATAACGGTATTGATCAGCCCACTGGCTGACTGTTATCTTCGCCGGACGCTTCCACGCCTGCTGTTCCGCCTGCGTCCAAATTTTCCTGTCCTGCTTCAGTGTTCTCATTTACAACTCCCGCAAATTCATCGATAATTTCCGATATCGCCTCATAAAGAATGACCTCGATTTCTCTCGGCTCTTGCATAGAAAGAGCCGGTGCGAGCCGTGTCGGTAACGCCAAAAACGCACGCTTAACAGCGATGATTCTTGAAATGCGCCCACGCTCGACTTCCTCACTCGAAACAAGCTCGCTTTGAACCTTCTTCAACTCAAGCTCAAGAAGCGCCGCTCTGTACTTCCTGATTTTTTCTTCCCAGTACGCCTTACCCTCACCATCACCGATCTTTTCTCTTTCCTCAAACCACACTTTAATCCGCTCAAGATCGTAGTAACCATCCTTGGTGACCGGCATGCCCTCGTTACGCCACCGGTAAACCGTACGCTCAGACACGTCCATAACCTGCGCCACTTCCTCTGCGCTTTTAACGATAGTCGGCTCCTGCGGCTCTTTCTCAAATTCCTCAAGCTCTTTGATCTCAACCTTACTAAGCGGCGTACCGCTATGCAGTTTCTCGATCAAATGCAGGTAGCGTTTCTTCCGGGCGATATCCGCCAAGTTTTGTTTCGGCTTTACTTCTTCCATTACGCTCTCACCGCTTTTTTGCCGGTATATTCTTCCCAACGTTTAATAGCCACATCCACGAAGAACGGCTCAAGCTCCATGGCGAAGCACCTGCGATTTAATCTTTCAGCGGCGATTATCTGTGAACCCGAGCCGCAAAATGGCTCAAAACAAATATTCCCCACCTGTGTATGAACCCGCATCGGTATTGCGAAAACCTCTGTCGGCTTAACCGTGGGGTGCTCAGCGATCGAGCTTCCCCGTTTCTTTCCTTCCCAATCAAGCTCCCAAACATCGGTGTGATATTCCGGCATTGTCGGGTCGCCTGAACGCACAAAGTCAATCGACCACACGCTTCCGATTGACTTGTCTTTCGGTCGGTACGGCGGCTTCTGCCCTTTAACCCACATCAAAAGACATGGTTCATGCCGCCACGAGTAAAATGAGTAGGTTAGAATCACGCACGGCTTAACCCATATGATTTGCTGGTGAATTAGAATATTTAATTCCTGACATACACACTCAATCTCGCTTCTGCGCTTCGATGCGTGCCAGAGATACAACGCCGTGTGCGGTTTAATAAACTTCAGAGCCACAGAATAAAAACTTCTCATGAACGCTGAAGCGTCCGGAATATCAATCTCGTGGTAAACGTTCGACCAATCCCTGCCGCCGTTGGGTCTATCCTTGCCGGTATAATCAACACAATACGGCGGGTCGGTAGCCAGCAAATCCGCCTGCTGTCCACCCATCAACCTCGCCACATCTTCTTCCTTGGTGCTGTCACCACACAGCAACCGATGATCCCCAAGAATCCATAAATCCCCGGGCTTCGTGATAAGGTCTTTCGGCGGCTCTGGAAGATCGTCCGGTAAGGTTTTGCCAAGCCCGGTATTCTCCTGCTCAAACTCCCGCACCTGATCCCTAAGCTCCTGCATGCGTAAAGCGATATATGCGTCACCGTTCTCGGTGCGCAATTTCTCAAGAAGCGGAATAATCGCCGCTGTCCACTGCCCGGTTATTTCTTGAGAGTTGAGCGTCACGTTCATAGCCATTTCCGCTATCTCATCCACATCAACCATGATGACAGTGACTTTCTCAACACCCGCTTCCTGTAAAATCTTGTACCGCTGATGCCCCGAGATGATTCTCATATTGCGCCTGTTCACAACCAAGAGATCAACCATACCAAACCGCTCAAGAGACTGCCGAAGCCCAGCTAACGCCTCATCTGAAATCTCTCTCGGGTTATACGGAGCCGGTTTCAGCTCTGACACACTGACATCGCAAATGTCAGGATTAACATTAATGTTTGCCATCGAAATTCCTCCTTATTTGCCCATATATCAGCGAATCCCCCATGAAATGCGCCTTTTGAGCCTTTTGTGACCATTTTGGCCGCCTTGTTTTGACCCCACTGACACTGACACGCATTTTGAAAATTTTGTATCACTCACAAAATGCGCCTCGCCCGACCCTCGCCCAAACCACCCCCGGAAGGACCCGTAAAAGTTCTTGTCTAAAACGTCACGCATATCGTCAACACTCCTGCGGCCATCCAGTAAACTGCGTGCCGCACGTCCCCGCCACAGGCATACACAACACCTGCGGCGAAATCTAAAACAATTAATATGATCGGGAATAGTTTCTCCATCTGTTCTTCTTCCTCTTGCTTCGTTCTTCAATGTGTTTTCTTTTCTTCTCTTCATCTTCAAGTACAATCGTTCCTTCAAACAGATCAACTGCGTACTTGACCTTGCCCCAGTAATCCTTCTCCTCATCGGTAAGCGTCACCCATAATGCGTCCATGGGCTCGACTACCCGCTTATTAAATTCCTCTTTATCCTTCTCCCGGGCTGTTCCCTCCTGAATCTTCTGATTCAACCAGCGAGAGCCATCAACGAACTTCTTATATAGGCGTTTGAATTCCTCATGCTTGTCCATAACAACTCCGGTGAAGCAGTGAAGCAAGTGAAGGGTTTTTCCCTAAATGCTTATACGCATATATAAAAAAGATGTTTTCTACACGAGTTATGGCAAAATGCTTCACCAGCTTCACTCCATCACTAGCCAAATTTAGAAACCGCTTATAAATCAAGGACTTATAGCAGTGACAAAACTCACCCGAGTGAAGCAACTTAGTACGGTCTGCCATTTTCGCCCCCCTCACAACCGCTCACCCGGATGCCTTTCCAGAAAAATCTGCCCTTCTGTTCGCCAGCCGTGCGCCTTTCTTTCTTGTATCCATGCTTCTCCAAGTAATCGTTGAACTCCTTCTTCTTCATGTAAAAGTCAGAGTTTTCCTTAAAAGCCGCATACAGATCAGACACGGAAACCTCCGCCCATTCATCAAGTTCGCAAAACTCATCCAGAAACGCTCCCACGCCGTCCTCCGCTGATTTGTACTCCTGTGTTGCGCTCATAACGATATCCGGCGGCTTCATGCCTTCATCCTGCATCATCAAAAACCCTCTGACCGCCCAAGCCAATATCCCGGGCAATTCCGGAAGCAGAAACTTGTCCGCAAACTTTTCAATCTTATTTGCGCCCTCAAATTTATGCTCAAACGGAATCAGACGAATACGCCGCCAGATACCGTCATCCGTGCCTCTGATCGTAGGCTTGTAATTTGTGGAAAGGAATATCTTGCCGGTAGGCTTAAATTCAAAAAACTCCTGCCGCAAAAAACGAGCTGAAATTGGTTCTTCGCTTGTGAACCGCTTGACTAAGGCTTCATCAAGCAACTTCGAGCGCTCAAGCTCTGATGAGATGATGAACCGTGCGCCTTTGAGCCGAGCAACGTCATTGGGGATTTCGTTGCCACGTTTCGCTATCAATGTCGAGGTGGGTGTTATTGCGGCGTAACTGCCGAGAATCTTATAAAACGTTTCAACGAAAGTTGACTTACCATTCGCCCCGTCACCATGCAGAATGAAGAATATCTGTTGCGAAACATCTCCAGTAAGCCCGTATCCCACCGCTTTCTGAATAAACGTGATGAGATTTTCATTCCCCTGAAAAATCGTGTTTAAAAACTTAATCCACTCCGGACACCGTGCGGTTGAATCGTAATGAGTGTTGCATATCTTCGTTAAAAGCAAATCCGGGCTGTGCGGTATCAGCTTGCCTGTCTTTAACTGGACAACACCGTTCTGGCAATTAAGCAAATATGGATCAGCGTCAAAATCATCAGAACGAACTGACATCTTCGGCCAGCTTCGGGCGACGTTCGCCATCGCCTTAAGTTTTGTTTCATTTCCGGATGAGCGGATATGTTTGATAAACGCCGTCTGTCCATCTTCATCCATGTCATGTAAATAATCATGAAACGTCCCGACAGTATCCCGAGCGAGAGCGGTTATCGAATGGATCTCATCAGCAACCCACGCCTTCTTATTCCATACATGCCAGCCTCCAAGATGATCACAATTTCTGATTAAGCCAGCGTGCCGCTCAACAAGCCGCTTAGCGTTCCACTCGTCATTCCACAATCCGGCCGGAACAGCGATGCCTCCTTGCTTCTGAATCTTGAATCCATACTTCTCCTCAGCAATCTTGACCACCCTCTTGAATAAGTCACCACGTAAAATACCGGGCTTCGCTTCATGACATTCAATAATCCTCTCAAGCACAGCAATCAAAAGAAGTGTTCCGCCACCGGAATCACAGCGAAAACATTTCCAGACGTTCTTCTGCGGATGAACCACAAGATTCATCCCCGTCTTTGATCCATGAATCGGGTGAGCGCAAGAATACTGTCCGGATAATTTCTTTAACTCAATGCCGTTCTTTTGCAGAACGGTCAGGATATCCAAATCTTCCGGCTTAATGCCGTCATACAACTGTTTGTCGCCAACCAAAAACTCAGCCAGCGGTGAGAATATCTCCTCCCTGCTGATGCGTGTTATCCCTAAATCACGAAACAGTTCATACGGCGTTTTTGTGTCAGGATGAATTGAACCGCACCCGACAACCTGCGCCCCGCTTGAGATGATCTCGCCGAAATGTTCCTTATCTTTATTAAGGACAATCTTGCGTGTGATCTCTGCGCATAAGAAATAATAATGATGCCCGCACTTCGGCGTCTTCACCGTGAATGTTTTGGGTAAATCAGACTCGGCGATCTCGCTAATGCGTTTCTGATCAGCGTCAAGGATGATCAGTTCACCCTCGCCGCCCATCACGCCGTAGTTGTTGCCCGTGCTAACCCACGGCTCAATATCTGTAAAACGGTACGGTTTCTTCTGCCATCCTGTCTCAAGCGGCATTTTTGTCTGACCACGAAGTTTGAGGAAACCATACCGGTTATCACGTAACTGTTCCGGTATTGTCATAAAACGCTCCTATAAAAACAGGGGGTGAGGACAAAATGTCCCCACCCCTTATCCTCTTTAGTATGGTCTTTCTTCCTCCGTGGTATCCTCAACGTGAACCTGAATATCCTTCGCTTTAGCGGCGAAGTCTTTCCACAGCCTCTCGCACACGGCGAACTCCTCAGGTGCGCTATCGCCCACTGGCGTCACTCGTAGCACAGCGTAAGTGCCGATATTGTTTGACTCCATCTGCGAGGTCAAACGGTACTTGCGGGAAAACATATCGCCGCCGCAAAACCTTCCCAGCGACAAAAGCTGTTTACCCGTGCGATAACTCGTCTTTGCGAAACTGACGATCACCGGCATAGGAACACCCGGGAAATACGAGAAGAAGTTAAGGAACGTCGTGGCCACCGGTTTCTCACCGTTAGGCCCGAACTTCGTCTGCTCCAAAACCAACGGATCGCTCGGGTCCGCTGACCGCCAGATGATCGCACCCGGTTCGAAGTCCGAGTCGAAATTCGGGTCGTCCTTGCTTCTCGGGTTAAAACGAATGTAATTCTTGAAGGAGAATATCGGTATAAACTCCTCCGGTAACGCCTCCTTCGTGAGTGAGTTGATGATCGCCCCGATCTTCATGCCGGGCAATCCTTCCTGCATCTCAGGCGACAACGCCTGAATAAGCTTAGCTCTCGGGATGATCAAGTCTTGCTGATCAACGCCGGATTCAAAACCTCTCTGCTCTTTATCCGCCTGCATTAGAGAACCACTTTGTGTCTTTACGATTTCCTGACTCATGTCATGCCTCCTTAGTTTTCAGGCGTAAAGCCTGATTGTTGGTTTTAAGTAATAACTGATAAACTCCGGAACCTCGACCCCTCCCTCTATGCACTCTTTCGTGAAACTCGAAAGGGTCTGCGGCATGACAGTTGTTTTGATTAGATCCTCACGTCTCTGCTCTTTAAGGAAATCAAAAAGCCTGTCCATGTTCTCCTGCCTACAGCTCGCATAAAGTTTCGGTTTCTGAATCTGAGCGTATCCCATACCCTCATACTTGGCTGTGGATACCGCTCCATTCGCTTCCAAAAACTCAATGAGCCTTGATTCCGCTTTCTCGTATTCCTCTTGCGACTCGTCCAACGCCGCCTTCATTTCTTCCCGGCGTTCTCGGGCGCATTTGAACCGATACAGCAACTCTCTTTCCGTGTCTTTCTCAGGCATTATTTACCTCCCTTTATTTCCTGCCCCATGCACGACTGAATATCCTTGTCATAAATATTCATCGTGTCGTAATGCCGTTCCTTATCCAACGGAGCGACCTTGTAAAAGACGCCGCTCTCAGTCTCAGTGATACTGATCACCTTGACGGCGATGAGAAGTTTTTCTCCGACCTTAACCATTTAAATCACCTCCTTCGTTAGTAAGTAGATTCCTGACCTGATCCACACTACGACACACAGCGACACGCCCACCGGCACGTTTAATCTGTTCAAGAACGTAAAGCTGTATTCTCGTAGCCTTGTTATTCCCGACCTTAAGCTCGGCCGCAAAAAAGCGTCCTTCTCTGCAGATAAGCACGTCCGGGATTCCCGCTTTCCATCTATCCGACGTTTTATAAACCCACGCATCGCCAAACTCCTTCCTAAGCATTGCGAGTACTTTTTCCTTTAGCCTTTTTTCTGACGATTCCATAAACCACGTCCTGTAATGACTGCTTGCGTTGCAGAACTTTCAAAAGCTCCTCGTCAATCGAATCCTTCGCCACCAAATAGACGTACAAACAACTCTTGTTCTGCCCGATTCTATGAATGCGATCCCTCGCCTGAGCGTGCGCCTCGTAGGAATAATCGAGACTGAAAAACACCATCGCCGAGCAATTCACGAACGTAAGCCCGTGCGCCGCTGACCGTGGATGCGCTATCAGATACCGCACCTCATTATTTTTGAATTTATTGATTGATTCGTCCCGATCGGGCGTATCGGAATAAAGGGTCGTGACTTTATCTGCTCCATATTTATCGCTGATGAGTTTCTGAATAGCGTGAACCTCGTGATGAAACTGCACCCAGATGATGACCGGCTGTCCGCCCAACTCCTCAAGCACATCCTCAAGCTCTTTAAGTTTTGAAGATGTTCCGATTTGGAGCGCCGCCCCTGTCGCCGAATACAAAAATCCTGCTGTTACTTGCCGCAACTTCATGAGTTTTGTGAGAGCGATCTGCGCCGTCACCTCAACACCATCAATCTCGGTGATAAGCAAGTCCTCCATTTCCTTATAAGCCTTGCGCTCCTGCGCCGAGAGAGTGACTTCACGACTCTCATCAATCTTCTCGGGAAGATCCAACGCCTCCTCTTTCTTAACCCAGTGCGTAAACGGCTTAATCTCGTTCATCAACAGTTCCCTATTCTCATCGGTAATGGCGTACTTCCAGCCTTGACTAAAGATTTCCCGAATCTCGTCTTTGCTCATGTACCGGCTTCCCTGCCGCATGATGCCGTTACGCTCCAAATGAAAATAAGTATTACGGAATGCGTAAAAAGACTTATGGAGTAACTCCGGCTGAACGAAATTCATCTGTCCCCAAAGCTCAAGCTCACTATTCGGCATCGGGGTACCTGAGGCGACCAACCTGTATTGAAAGCAATCGGTTAACCCAAGAAGCGTCTTTGTGGTAACGCTCTTATTGTTTTTTAGGCGGGAACTCTCATCGAGAATGCACATGAAACGGTGCTTCCAGATAAGCGACTCAACCAGTGGTAAATTATTTTTCGAGATAAGGCACTCGTAGTTGATAACCACGATGTCCGGCACCTCGCCCTTGATCTCTTTAAATGGTGCGTACGTGAAGTCGGTGAACTTCTTAATGTCCTCGCCCCAAGCCGCATTGACCAAGGAAAGCGGACAGACAACCAAAAGCCGAAGCCCGGGATGCTTACCTCTGTAATAGCGAAACACCTCAAGCCCTGTGCGGGTCTTGCCCAATCCGGGATCGTGAAAGAACGCACCGCACCCACGATTGCGAATGGCGAACTCAACAGCCTCTTTTTGGTGCCTGTAAAGACTCACTGCTTTCTCCTTAACTCTTTGCAGTTGGCTTCCCGCAAACGCATCCGGTTGTACCAACTCAAGCGCTTATAAATTTCCTTTAGACCCCGAAGTACCTTCATTGCGCACCCTTTCAACGGTAAATGACTGCTCCCCGTAATCCTTAATAAGAAGCCCGGTGAACACCTCCGCTATGTGCTCGCCCACCGGGCTGGAAACATCGATAACGACCTTGTTGTCTGCCGCAAGATACGCCGCATTAAGCCTGACCTTCGCCTGCCCGAACGTGCATTCAGCGGCCACGATCGCAAAGGCGATCTTCTCCTCAATCTGCTCACGGCTTAAACTTCTGTTAAATTTGAATCTGCAAACCTGCATTGTTTTCTCCTTCAAGGCGTACATACAGATTCCATGTTCAAAATGTCGCATTCTTTTTTAAAATTTATTTCAGATAGTCCTTCAGTCCTTCTTTCTCGAATACTTCTTTGATTCGGATTACATCTCTGTAAATATTGCTTCGATGCTTGCCAAAGTGACTGCAAGCTTCATTTATGCTCAGCCCTTCTTCTCCTATTAATCTGCACAGCTCTTTTTGCTGAGGTGAAAGTTTTGAAAGAGTTCTGACAATCTCTAACCGGAGTTCAGTCCCGCTTCGGGGCAGATCTTCTTGCTTGCTTGCAATCTGATCTTTTAAGGTAGGAGCATCTTCCTCATCGCTAATTGGCGCATCTAGCGATTCACTCTCATAAAACGCTTTTCTTTTTTCTGCTGTGGCCTTTTCAACGATATTTATCAGTAGATTCCTGACAATCCTTGCCATGAAAGTCTTCTCGGAAGCCTCTCGGTCTTGATCATATGTGTCCCTGACCTCGAGCCAGCGCATAAGACATTCCTGCAAAAGATCGTCAAAATCGTCACGCTTTAAGCATTTCCAATTTTCCCTGTAATCGTGAATCAGTTTTTTCGCTACCGCAATCTCCCATCCTTCAAATAGGCCGTAATAATTAAGGCTCGACATGAGACACCTCCGCTTTGTTTTTTTTGCGGTGTCTCAATCGAGCCCAAAATAATGATAGCCTTTATTTCAGCTCTAAAAAATCACGGAGGGGTTACAAAGTCTGTTTCAATCTTTTTCTATGCTTTGGGATCACAATCTTCACACGCCCGAAAAACTCATCCTGCGTTGGCTCTCTACCAAGGACAGACTTCAATAGCTGAAACAGAGCTTCTCTCAGGCATTTGTTTCGGTATTCCTGCTCAGATGAGCTTGACGGTTCTTTGGCATAATTAACCTGTATGCCATTTGGGAATCGTTCCTCTAAATATCTCTTTTCACGCTTATCCACTTTTTGCCTCCGAGCATACATACAGATTTCCAACCTGAAATGTCGCACTCAAAATGCGACAAATCTGAAATAAATCTGTATATACGATTAGAAGCTCTGGAAGGTTGATACAGCTTGACTTGTGCTGAGGGTTGTTATAGGGGTTGTCTTGAAGGAGGCGATATTTTATGGTCTTAAAAACGAACGATACTAAAGAAAAACGATTTGTAATCTACACACGATGCTCCACAGATGATCAGGCACAGGGCGACTTCACCACGCTGGACGCCCAAGCTCATCATTGCAAAAACATGCTTGATGCCTTCAACTACAAACTCGCAAATATTGGGAAAAACGGGATTGTTAATGATGATGGGTTTTCAGGAAAGGATTTAAACCGGCCGGGAATACAGAAGATTCTTGATGACGTAAACAAGAAAAAGAGGACTTTTGACGGAATTATTTTCTTCCGGTTAGACCGCCTAACCCGCAATCCTAGAGATCTCTATGCTCTCATCGATCTATTCCGGGATCATGACATTGATTTTATTTCAGTACGTGAAAACCTCGACAGCTCAACCGCTATCGGACGTGTGGTAATTGGGATTTTAGGACTGCTCTCCGCATTTGAACGAGAACTGACTGGTGAAAGGGTAAAAGCTTCTGCAATAGCAAGAGTACGGCAGGGTAAATGGGTTGGCGGGAAACTTCCGTATGGCTACAAACTCGTACCACATGGCGATCGTCTGCCAAATGGTGTACAACCAAACAGAATCGAAATCGATAAAGATATGGGTCCGAAGCTCAGGGTTATCTGGGAGCTTGCGGCACAAAATAAATCACTCACAAAAATAGGTGTTGAGCTTGAAAAACGTACAATCTATACATGCACCGGTAAACAGTGGCGTAAACAGAACATATCGAACATAATCAAGAATCCATTTTATAAAGGTTATATCCATTACAGCGGTGAAATGCATAAAGGAAATCATGAAGCTTTAATTGACGAAAAACTCTGGGAGAAGGCTAACCGTATCCTTGTAGCAAAACTGCCCGGACATAAGTTTGTGAAAAAACCGAAAGAATATAAATTCCTGCTTGAAGGATTAATGAGATGTGGCGAATGCGGTAGCCATATGATGAGTTGCTATTCAGGCAACGGTAAAGGGCATAAATTCTACTATTATGAATGCGGGCGCTCAAAACAAGCTCTAGGATGCTCAACCAAACGGATATCTGCCAATATTCTCGATAAAGCTCTGATTGAGTATTTCAAGCGTGCCTCACAGGATCAGAACATAATAAACCGGGCAATCGGAAATGCTATTCTTGAAGCTAAGGTCAAATTTGAAAGCCTTGAAACAAGGATACATGAAAAGGAACAGGCGCTTGATGTCTTGAAGCGTGAAGCAAAAAAACTGCTGGATTTAGCGCTTGAAGGCACGGTCACCCAAGGATCCACTTTTAAAGACAAAATGAACGCCCTCGAATCCGAAATCGCCACGATTGAGACCGACTTAAGCAAACTACAAGCCCAGCGCCGAATTGCCCAAATGAACGCCAATTCTGACGAATTTATACACCATAATTTGAACCTTGCCATGCAACTTATTGACACGGTTCCGGCCGAAATCCAGAAGTCCATCATTCAATGCATGATCAAAGACATCGTGCTGTACAACGAAGATAAAATGGAAATTAACATGTTTCTGGGCGATTCCCTAAAAGAAAACCTGCCGGTAAACCTGCTTGAAGTTTTACCCCAGAAAGTAAAACGCCCCACTCAAATGAGTGAGGCGTTAACCGCTAACAGCCAAAGTTCGGCTGATAGTCAACATTGGCTCCCCGGGCGGTATTCAGATTCAGGGCTGTTATGGCACTTCACCGCGCTTGTGACCGAGCAGACCAAATGGAATCACCGCATCATTTCCATCGTCCATGAAGGCCAGACGCCCGACCAAGCCCGCAGGATCCGCCCCAAGCCGCCCAAGACCTACCGAAACCCCATCTTCCGGGCCAAAGAATACGCCCGGATGATTGAATCAGGCCAAGCCAAGAACGAAAGCGACCTTGCCCGCAAAGTCGGTATCTCCCGCATCAGGATCTGGCAATATACCAGCCTCCTGAACCTCAACGCCTCGCTGGTCGAAGCCGTCGAAGCGCTGGGCGATCCCATGCCTAAACGCCTGATCACCGAGCGCCAGCTACGGCAGATGCTTAAAAATCCCAAAGAGCAGGAAAACTTTACATCCAAACTTCAGTCAACACGATCATATATTACAAATTCCGTTTAATGCCTATTCAAATTACAATACCTATGCGTAAGTCTGGCGTTCGATAAAGCAGTCTTGCCACCTTCGGAAAATCTTTCAATATGATCAACATGAGCATCCTCTATGTAGGCGATCTCATTTCCGCATAAAGCGCACGTATTACTCTGATCAAATAGTCGCTTCTTTTCTTCATACGTGAAAAGGCGCCTGTCCTCTTTGGGCATGCCCATAATTTCTCGCAACTTCTGCACCCACATTTCCGTCCTGAGCTTTACCTGTGGCGTTCCATACGTACCGATCTCGATCGTCTCAATAAATTTACTATTCGAAGTCACAAGCTCAAGAAATGCCTCTTTTATCGCCTCGGCACGAGGAACGACATCGCGTTTGTTGTATTCCATGAAGCCGCACATATGGATATCAAAAATGCCCTGATTGAGCGTTTTGTCTATATAGCCACTCGTCATTTCATCGTTGCCCGGGAAAACCCTTTTGTATGCCACATTCCCGAAAACAGTTTGGCATAGTTCAACGCATTTTTTGAAAAGCTCTCTTTTTTCATTCGCCTCAGTTTCAGCGATATTCTGCTTTTGCAACATATAATCATTCAGGAATTTCTTAAGCGGCGATTTATAATTTCTCTCACCCTTATCACAAAAGGCGAAAAAACGCAGTATTCTTTCAATATCAAGCATTCGGGAATGCGTGTTTCTAAGCCCTTGCAACCGCAAAAAATCCTTGTTCTCGGCCAACTCTTTCAGCAATTCATTAAAACTGCCCCTGTAAATACAATTCCGCAACTCCTGATCATTTAATTTTACCGATCCGCGATTTAGCCTTTCGAATATCTCGAACTTAATATCCGGATGCGATTCTTTCAGGATTTTTACTACTCGTAAGGGACGATCGCAAAAATTATCCTGAAGATCGCCAAGGCGGCTTGACAATTCTTTTATGACCGGATCGCTCACGTTAGAGAGGTCGCTAAATTTATATCCGTTTAGCTCTTTAAGAATAGTAAGCCCTGTCAATTTGAACTGATTATTCTTAAACCCATGAAACGTCAAAAGCCTCTGCTGGCCGTCAATAACTAATTCTTTCCCAGTTTTCTCATCCTCGGCAGTATAAATTATCGGGATAGGAACATTAAGAATAACTGATTCAATCAACCGGCTCTTTATAACCGGCTGAGATTCCCAGACATACTTACGCTGGAAGAAAGACCTGACTTCCAATTTGCCCTTATCGATCCTATCAACGAGAGAAAGTATGGTTGGTTCTGATGGCTGAGTGATAATCTTACGTTCAGCAAGGGGGATTTCATATTCCTGGCCTTCATCGTATTCTTCGCTGTCATCATCTTTCTCATAGTTACCTGAAATCAAAGAGTTATATTTTCGATCCGAGATCTGTTGTATCGTTTGCATGCCAAAAACCATTTCATCAAAGTCAATATACCGATCCTGCCATTTAACAGAAATAAAATTTGGGCAAATAAAGCTGTCACCTTCGCCGGAATAGCGTTCCTTTCCCATGTTGAGGTCATAAAAAGCCGGTCCGCAAACCTCGCCAATTCCCACAATAGTTTTCCGACCCTTCCGGGCAACAATAGTGTCACCGTCTTTGATATCTTTGTAAAAAGTCTTAAAAGTATTAAATATTCGCTGATTATGATTATCCGGATATTCTTTTTCAATCTTTCTCATTAAATCAGGATCGGATAGCTGGGTAATATCTCCCAGCTGAGACCACCCAATGCCAATAACACCCTTCTTAAGATCGAAAGACCACGATGCTTCAAAACCTTCTTCATTTTTTGATGAATAAGGAGCTATAACCCAATAACGCTTCATAAAATCGCCTCCTACGAAATTACTTCTATAAACTCAGCCACTACCCGGAAATCATCTCCAGTGATATCTTTAAGAACAATATCGTGAAAATCTTTATTATCAGGCGAAAGGGTAATCTTTTTATGACGCCATTCGCCGTTGCCCAAGTCTTGCTTTTCGCTCTGATAGCGTTTGACCGTGAAACTCTGATGAGTCTCCGAATCAGTCACTAATCGTGATTCGACCAAGACTACCAGTCCATTTCGAGACCCGCCACGTTCAAAGCGGAATATGCAAAAACTGCCGTCCGGAATCGTCGGCTCCATTGATTTGCCGACAACCTGAGCGATGAACATGTCCTTATTCAGTCGTTTATTTTCGATTTTCTTCCAGCCAAGCATTTCAACGTGTTCTTCCTTGCCAAAACTCGTGGCCACTGCCTGAAGGGAATACACCGGAAGATACTTCTTAAACTTTAACGATTCCTTCACCGACGTTAATATCTGCACGAGCACGCTGGTCTTTTCGGTAACCGTCGATGGACTGACGACGCCAGCGTTCCCGGAAATGATTTGGGCAATATAAGCACAATCATCCGGTTGGTCGCCAAAAAACAAAATATGCTCCCCGGCATATCTATTGCGATCCCATTCACTGCCATGCCGCGTCCTTAGATCATCAAAAGGCGTCGCGGAAATGATAAATGAATCCAGTGTGAGGCTTTTCTTCAAAGTCTTCTTGGCCTGGATTACTTCGGATTGCAATTTCTTATAGAGTCCAACCTTGGGATTTATGGACGGATGATCTTCCAGAAGCATCCCATGCGGCTCGACAAAAATAAGCCGTTGTTTCTTTCCCTCAGTGATCCACAGCATGAAATCCGGGAAGAATCCGTTGTCCTCAAAGAATCCAATTCCTTTCCCGCGGCTCAAATTGCGGAGCAGGAAGAGTTCCTTTCCCGCCAAGGCATCAAGATTAGCTAAACAAAACGCCTTAAGGTCATGGACAAAGCGTTCTTCGCTGGGATTCAATGAGGGCGGCACACAGCGCACTTTGCTACCTTTGCTGATCAATAACGGTTGAAACAAATGCCGGTCAAAATGGATATTGGGTATATCCGAGGACAATGTTTTCTGCACCCTCTTCCAATCCGCGATCGCCGTCTGAATCGTTTGCAGAAGAGCAGTGTCGCTACGCGGAACCTTGAGAATATAATCTTGAAAATTATCGTCATCTTTACCAAGCGGGGCGTACACCATATGTTTTGAATCCCAACGCTGTTGCCGCTTGCGGTAGAACCTTTCAATATACTTTTTCAGAACACCTGCCATAACAGATTGCAAAATCAAAACCTGCGCCGATGTTTTCGGATCCAAAACTGACTCGTCGCATATAAGGGAATAAAGCTTTGGATCAGACGCCTCAAGAATAGCCCGAGGATGTTCCGGCCGGATAACCAGATTATGGAAGCCGCGTTCTTGCTTAAACTGAAGCATCTGTAAATACAAATCTTCCCAATCAAGCCATCTTAATTGTGCAGGGTTTGCCCAGCGTTCAATGCCGCCGGTGTATTTTGCCGTCTGAATTGCCCCGGCCTGCGTCCCGATCCTTTCAACCTGAATCGAGAAGTTCAAAACAACCTTCGCCGCAGGATCGAGACCAAGGACGATCTTGTCATCATCGGCAAAACTGCTATCTTCCGGCAAACGCGGAGCAATAAGGCCCTTCTTTAAGAAAACTGATTCGCGTCGAATCGGTAACGCCAATTCCATATCGCCCAGAGGTTCAATACCTTCGCGTTCAAGATACTCACGGAATTGCGTCATATAATTTGCCCGGATGGCGAATATATTAAGCCGTTCCAACAGCTCAATTCCTGTAGGATGACTGCCTGATAAGGCGGCGCTTCGTTTGAGACAACGGTTTAGGCCTTTAAGGCGCACCCCTCGGCCAAAAAGCTGAATAATCTCTGACCCCTCACTGCGGCCGATATTCAGAAGCCCCATGTTCGTCACGCGCCAACTATCCCAGCCTTGCATGAATTTCTTGGCGCCGACAAGAACATTGATACGCGAATCCTGTTTTTTGATATTTTCAAATAATCCCTCACCAATCTGATCGTCTTCAACTTCGACTTCCCGGCATTCTTGTTCAATGAGCTGTTTGAACGTAGCTGTGTCACCGATATATACTAACCCAAAATAATAATCTGAACCGCTTACCTTAAGACCAAGCTCTCCTGCCTTGCCTTTAATATCGCCCACATGCAAACGTCCGCTATGGGAAGTATGGAATATCCGCTTGAGAATATCCCGAAGAATGGCGTCCGGGTCTCTTTGCCAGCTTTTTAATAGCTTAAAACGCGCGGCGAAAACATCATTCCCGCCGTCATCTGCGATACCGCTATTGCCATCCAAAATCTTTTTAATCCATTTTTGAACCCACTGCCTCTCATTACGGAGAAAGACATCGAGAAATTTAACAACGGTAAGAACATCAGAACCTTGCGCCTGATTTGTCGTATTAACAGTACTTCCGACAAAGATCCAAAGAGGATCGGCCAGATGATACTTGAGCATCTCAGTAGACTTCGTTTGGAAGGCCCGTTTCTGCTCATGAAAAGCCAAGAGATTGGCCAGTAATAGCGTGCGCGTCTGTTCCTCGGTTGTCTCATGCCGGAGATTAAGGACATCAAAATCTTTGCCAAAGCCATCCCCATAAAAATATTTGTAAGAGTAGTCAAAGAGTATGGCCTTGCCGTACTCTTTGGTCATCTCCTCATCCCTGGCCGCAGTCATGGCCTGACCAAAAGTCGCGCTGTACTCAAAAGTAAAGCCGGTTTGGGCCAGCTTCTGGCGATATCCGATCCAGCGATTTGCTTCACTGCTGGCACCGCGATGCCCTTCATCGACAAAGATAAGGTTATGCCCATCAAATGCCTCAACTGGCACGCTGACACCGGAACCTTTCTTTTCTTCGACGAGTTTGGTGATCTCAATCACACGGACAATATTCTTTTTGACCGCCTCAAAGCCGCTGTCATTCAGAGAAAACCTCTCGCAAGGGATCCCGGCCTCCTGCATATGTTCAATATGTTGCTGTGACAGCCCCTCATCAGGAGTCACAAGAAGAATGTTATCCAAGGCATCAGGGCAATAATGGAGATACTGCCTGTAATGGAAATGCATCAATATTGTCTTGCCGCTTCCGGTTGCCATCCAGAAAGCCAGCTTCGTCAGATCTCCGTTGGCAAACTCCGGATCCTGCGGTTCGAGAGGGCCGCGTTTGCTGTTGCGATCAATAACGAATTGATTCAATTCGGCACGGAGCGCTTGTCCACGGTTAAACAGGCGGTCAAGCAAGAATTCCGAAACGATAAGAGAAAGGTGCTGGAAATAGCGCAGAGTGAGGGCTTCCTTGCGGTGCTTGTTAAAGTAGGCCAAATGATCTTTGATATTGGCATCGTACCGCTCGAGATCCTCAAGGGGTATCTGGCATTTGGAGCCGCGTGACGCGATAGCCTGTACCAAATAAGACCTACCAACGCCATCAAAACCTTCGTCAACACTCCGCAACGCCTCAAACATGGCCTTATTTGAATTAAACCCGAGCTTTTGGCAGACCCAAGCGGCCAAAACAAGCCTCTGCTCAAGTTTTACGTATTCCTCAACCCGGGAAACAGCCCCTGCGGTCGCGTTTCTTGTTTGTCGTACACGCGGCATCAATTACTCCTCGTTAAACATACGATGTTTAAAAACCGGATCGAGAGAACGAGCACCGGGAATGAAACTATCGGTATTCACAAACACATCCTCCGCGCCTTCGGTTAATTTCTCTTTAAGCACAAAATCCCGATCCTGCTCAAATTCTTTCTTATCCCATCCGCTGGTTGTGCGCCAGATGACCACGGTTTGCTTGCCTTCGGCCTTGCCACAATAAACGAGGTAACGTGTTCCTTTATTCTCATAAACCCGGCGGGATTCCACATGCAGGCCGATCAGGTAATTAAACGTTTCTGGCAGGTCAACAGGCAATGGTTTGTCCTTGCCATGACGTTTTAATTTGTAATCAAACGGCGAATCCAGCTTGGCGACGTTCAACAGTGTCTCGCTCTGTTTCGTCTCAAAATCGAGCATATAGCTCAAGACATAATCGTCCAGCTTGAACATATCCTGCTTATCCGGCGTTTGAAACGCGATATTGTCGAGGGCGTCTTCGTAAGACTCAAGGTGTAGATACTTAAAAGCATGACTTGACCCTTTGCGCGATATAGGCTTGCCGTTTTTCCAGTCTTCAGAATAAATTACTTTCTCAATACGGGGTTTAAGAACCGTATCAAAATATTCTCCAACCTCAACAAGAATATATTTGCGGCTACCTTTGTCTTCGCGATTTAAATTAATCACAGCGTGTGCTGTGGTGCCAGATCCGGCAAAATAATCAAGCACAACTCCATCTTGAGAGTTATTCATTCCTGCATCAATACAATCTCTCACCGTATAGATTGATTTCGGATATGTAAACGGATTACCCGGTAGAATATTGTTTAAGACAACGCTACCCCAACTATTTGCACTATACCGCTTGTCTTCCCAGAGAGATTTATACCGGAATTTCGTTTTTTTTCGAATGATATCCCACGACTTTTTCTTCTGGTCATATTCCGCAGTCAGTTCATCGTTTATTGTTTCTACAGTATCACGGGCAAAAACCCATTTACTTTCTACACCTGATGGGTCAATTGGATATACCTCGATAATTCCATTATGCTTAGCAATATTAATGCTCGTTGGGTGGAAATCGTCATCGCAAACATCTCCAAACCCAATAATTTTCCCGCCCTTTACGAAAATCGGATAGAAGCAATTTGCGGCAGACGTACGAAGATGATCTTTGCCAGAGGATACGTTTCTTAAAGGCCTAATGTCAGGCTCTGACTCGCGCAATGGATCATCTCGATTTTCTAGACCAATGCAAGTGGCATTTGATGGGTATACGAAATGCGCAAACTCATGCGTGAAAGAAAAATTATCGCCTTGTTGTCCAGTCGGATTATGAACGATAGATATACATGCGTCCTCACAGCTATTAAACAAATTCGATAGCATTAGGCTCAGCCTCATATTTTCAACTTCATCTATCGCAATAATATAGACAAAAGGCATGAGTAGTAATGGTTTTGAACATTCAATCCTATTTTGCATCAATGACAACCAAGATGAATGCTTATAAGAATTTTTGTATATTATTTCACTCGACTGGGCATTATATGGTGGATCAATATAGACACACCTAATCTGTTGTCGATATTTTTCTCGAAGAAGGTTTAACGCTTGATAATTATCTGACTTAATAAGCACCCCATCGAGACGCGAATCAAGGCCATCTAAAAACGCCAATAAGCTATCCTTAAATTCACTGTTGAAATTCTTAGTATCCAAAACAAGATGGGGCTGTGCCTTTAGATGACTTGTCTTCGTTGGTTTGTCCTTGATATTAAATAGAGTTCCCCACTCATCAATCTGTGCTTTATTTTTGAGAATCTCCGGATACAATGCTTCAGGAATACGATCAAGCGTAATGCAGTAATCGGCCTCGGTTACAAACTTCCTTTTCTCAAAAACCCTTTTTTGAAAATCTTCGATCTGCGATAGAAAGGCAATGATCTTGCGCCCTATGGCTTTAATAGCCGTCATCATCTGAAACCATCTGGGAGAGCGCGCTTCGCCGCCAGCTTCGACCTCATCGAGATTAAGAATTTCGTTCTTCAGATAAAAATCCAATTCTTTTTCTAAAAATTCTTTTAGATCCTTATGAATAAAAAAGTCTGAACTGTTTATTCGTGTATAGGTTGACAAATGGTGCTCTAACAGGGTAACGGGCTTACCTTCGGAGTCCTTGCGCTTCTCATGCAGTAGCGCGGCCAAAGCATCTGAATTTGCTTTGCCTGCCGCAAGAATCATTGGATATGCTTCATCAAGTATTTTGTCCTGAACGAGTTTAACGCCATATTGGGCTTCTTCAGTGCTGACCAATGGACGATATTCGAAAGGCACCGTCAGAGCGCAAGTTTTCTTGTCAATCGCAACGTCAGCAACTCGCGGAATAAAGAATCTCTTTTGCCCTTTAACGTTATTTTGCTCAACGCTGGCATTGCGAAGCTTGAAATGAATCGTCCAGCCACCATGCTTGTAGCTGTAATCCGTGAAGTTTTCGCCGGTTTTGATGTAATACTGGTCAGCGTTGGCCCAGTGCAGATGCACTTCCTCGCCGTTATAGGGAATAGCGTACTTATCCCGTTTGGAATAGCGGCGAAGCGACATAAAATCGCCTTCATCGTAATAGCGGCTAAAAAAGGAATAGAGATGGTTAAAAATCTCGGACTCCAGTTCCGTGCTGGAGCGGGCAGAAGAAGCGCGTTCGCGAAGTTCAAGATATTGCTTTCCAAGTTTTGTTTTATGATGCTCTTTTGCAAGGTTTCCTTCGGCGTCCAAGGCCTCATCACTTAGCGTTTCTTTTATCTGTGCCGAAAGTGCGGCCAACTCCTGCGCTAAGCCTGATTCCTTACCAAGCGCCCCTGATTCAAGTGCCTTGGCCACGCCATCGAGCAGATCCTTCTCAATAAACTTTTCAATGACATCCCGCTTTTGGTTCATGATGCGGTAAATGCCAAAGTCTAATTCAGCGCAGTCAAATTGAAAAAGCTTCCTCAGAAGCGCTTGAAATTTCTCACGTGGATTTGCCATGTATTATTCACCTTTCCCTGTAGTTAAAAATCTCTTCCCGGCGTTCACAACGTCAGGACGTTAGCACCGCCTGAAGTCGTTTGTTCTAATTCCCGTTAAATCTTCCTATACCTCGTACTCCTGCCAAGCCCGATACGCTCGACTTTTTTAAGCTGAATTAACTTGCCCAACGCTTGAGCTACTGTCGGCAAAGCGACTTTGGCGTTTTGCGAGATATCTTTCGGCGACGCCTCGTCAACGGTCTGCAAATATTCCCAAACAGCGATCTGTTTGGGCGATAATAACTTCTCAATATTCTCCTTGGACAAGAGTTCTACAGCCAATTTCGACTGCTTATAAACCACCGATAAAAAGAAATCCAGCCACGGAACAATGTTCGGCTTTGAAGTGCCAAGCGTTTTCTGCGCCTTCCTTAACGCCATATAGTAATCAGCTTTGTTGTCCTCAACCAATTTTTCATGCGAAACATAAGGCATATACTGATACCCGGCGTGTAACAAAAGCAAATTCGTAAGGATACGGGAAATACGCCCATTACCGTCCTGGAACGGATGGATCTTCAAGAATTCAACAAGGAAATTCCCCGCGATAAGTAGCGGCGGAAATTTACTCTCTTTAAGAGCGCTTTGCGTTGCTTCGACCAATTCCTGCATTTCCTTCGGCGTAAGATACGCCGGTGTCGTGTCAAAAAGAATGCCGACTGAGTTCCCCTCAGCGTCAATCATCTGCACTTTATTCTCGGTTCTTTTGTATTCGCCGCGATGAAGCCTGTCTTTGTGAACATGCTTTAATAACTCTTTATGAAAATGCTTGATCGTGCTCTCGGAAAAACGTATATGTTTCCATGAATCAAAAATATTCTGCAAGAGCTCATAGTATCCTTTGACTTCTTGCTTATCGCGATCGGCAAATTTTTGTATGGAAATACCGCGCATAAGTTTCTCAATATCTTCATCGGAAAGCTTAGCGCCCTCTATACGCGTGGACGCACCGGTTGACGTAACCAAGACTGACCGCTTCAGGCGCCCCAAGGCCTGCGGGCTTAACCGCGCGCCTGTGATCCATTGGCCTTTTAATTCCTCTATTTTGGTGATCGTTACCCAGATTTCAGATGGAAGGTTTTCTAGTCTTTGATTAAAGGCGTTCGCCATAAAAGCTCCTCGTCTAATCTCGTATTTTAACTATATGAGATTACATTAGATTATATACCAAAAGATATGTTTGTCAATCGAATTTTCCTTAGAAGAGCTATAAAAAACAAGGCTCGTGCTTCTGTGTTTTCAAACCTGCGCTTGTCGCAAAAACCATATACTTTTTACGACATATCGCCCTCTATGGCAATGTTCACTTTCTGATAATGTTCACCGTTTAGTGAACAATAGAGGTCGAGCAAACATCCGGCTACGCACTGTTTTTTTGTCACAAAAACTATATACTTTTTCTGACAAGATACCCTGCGTGCGGTTCACTACCAATAGGACATTCGGACATTTTTCGTGTCGTATGATGTCCGACTTTACTGACACACTGACATGAATCGTGTCACTGAATGTCAGTGGAAAGTACGCAAATTTGCCCAAAAATGCCCAGTTTTACCCAAAAAACACACGTTTTGAGCACATTTTCAACCATTATGACATCCTGACACCGACCCTATATGACATGACATCGATTTTTGAAATTTTATATCACTCACAGAACGCGCCTCGCCCGACCCGCACCCGACACCCCCTTCCAAGGACCCATTGCCGGAAAGATTCAGGCGTAACATGAAGCCGCAGGGTCACGCTATGCCCATCGCCTAACTCAAAGCAAACGTGTACCCAGAAGCCGGGCTTCCATTTCTTCTTTTTACGTTTATGCCTATACCATCTCATAGCATTCCTTAAAAAATGGCGTGCGAAGAAGGGGAAAGGACGTAACCCCTCTGTCAGGCGCACTTACCTGACAAAACCCCGCGAATCATGGATGAGAATCCGCATGGATTCCTTCGCATTATACTTTTACTGAGATACCGGCTCTACTTCTTCAGGTTGTTTTAACAGCTCCGGCCGGTACTTCTTCATGACGCTTGCGATTTCATGCTCAAGGTCAAAGTGCGATACCCAGTGATCTCTCCCGCGTATATTCTCCTCAATATCGCCAATAGTAGGCCGTCGCAGTTCAGCGATGCTTTTGTCTAACTCATCATGGAAAACCTTGTAAGCATCAGTCCCTAATCTGGGGTTAAACTCCGGTGATTCCTCCAAATGCCGTCTTGCAGTCTCCGGATGGCCGTAAATGGCGAACGCTAACGCGAACAGCTTGCCCTTAGCGCGCCAAAGCTCAAGCACGGCCTTCTCGCGCTCGATATCCCATTGTTTTCTGTCGTCAATAATCCGCTTGGCCTCTTCGTCGCGCTTGGCGGTTAGAGCTTCTTCGAGCTTCGCCTTGAGCTTGGTTAAGCTCTCGGTAACAACATCAAGGTTGATATTGCATTCCTCCAAAGCCAGATCAGCTTGCTTCACTGCATCGGTATTGACCCGCTCACCGCACATGACCCGGCTTCTGATTTCTTTGGCCTTTTCTTTAGCTTCGGTTTTCTCTTGTTCGCAGAGTTTTTGTTTTTCTTCAAGAGCAACGATCTGCTCGGCGATTTCATTAGGACTGCTTTTACCCTTTAACACATTTAAAAAATTCAGTCTCATTTTTCATTCCTCCTGTTTTGGTTAATGACCGATTTTGTTGTTTTCCCTGCGCGATTTATGGCTACATTTTTCACCTCCTTCGTGAGCTTGTGAGCGTTGTGAAGATAAAATTCCTGTCTTTTTACCTCTGTGTGTTTTGTGAGCTTTTTTAGCCATTCCTATAAATATTTTCTTTCTCCGACCTTTAAGCAAAATAGCTTCACAATCCTCACAGATTGCTGTAACCGCTTGTATACAGGCGAGTTGACCCTGTGAAGATGCCTGTGAGTTTGCGTGAAGATATATCCCGACCTTCACGCAATCAGAACGGCCGCTCATCATCCACCTCGCTATCATCTTCACAAACACAATCGATCTTCACACCATCCTCACAACTTTTGCTTTCACATTTCTTGAGCACAAAAATACGTCTGCCGGTTCCGCCTTCACGCTTGTCTTTGATGATGTCGATACCGACATTGCGCATGACCGGCGCGATCCTGACCAGCTCGTTCGATAGCCACTTGGCTGTTTTGGGAATACCTTTCTCGTCATCTTCCGGGTTGATCTCGGTCAGAAGCTCAGCCGGTGATCCTGACCAATAACCGCCGCGATTATCCAGAAATTCGCGGATCTTTTTCGCGAACGCGCTATCTTCCGCGGTGTCCTGCCATTTGCGATCCACTGATTCCTGATACTTTCTAAAAAATTCATCCCGCGAATATCCAAGAACGTCAGACAAAGCGCCGCCCCACTGCGCGAAGTCAGACATGCGAAATTTTTCATGGCCGGTAACCTGCGCCACTTGTCCCATAGCTTTTGAGATAGCGGTAAAGAATCCGCCGAGAATACCCGGCAAGGATTTCTGCCACTCGTCATTCATAACGCTTTCCGGCCGGGAACTTTTAAGGATTGGGATTTCGAAAATGATCGAGCGATCAAGAAGATCAGGCCGATACATCGATGAACCAATGCCGTTCAAGACGAAACATCTGCGATATGACCTGATAAATTCATCATCATTGGTATACAGACTGCGTTTCATATCGCCTTCGCCGGTTACGCCACGGCAATAGTAGTCGCTGAGCCATTCCGGGATTCGGGAGATATTGTCAAAAGAGATAAGCCAGTGTTTCTCACCGATCATTTGCGCGTGCTCTAAGTCTTTCGGATTAGAGATGAGGGTCACGCGGGACGGATCAAGCAAGTTTTTAATCTTGCGAGAGTTGTTAGACTTACCGGAACCCTGCTCGCCGGTCTGGCTCAAGATAACGTGCGGAATGTTCGGAATGAAATATGAAGCAATCACCGCCATAAAAAGGCAGTGGTCGTTCGCCGAGATATTACAGAAACGCAGAATGTCTTTGGGATCCCATCCCGCGACCGGAATAACCTGTTCGGCCTGATGTTGATAGCGCCTAAACACCGGCGGGATATAAACTACTCTCCAGCCGCATGGAGCTATCTCAACGCCCTTGTGATCCGCGGTCGTGAGGTCATAAAAAATCTTATTGTCATGCCAGCCGACTCGATTGAATAATTCAACCTGACGTGACGCGGCGCACCGCGCTTCGATCTGGACTTTCGCCTGATTGATCGCGTCTGTCTTGGGAGGCACGCCGTATTTGTCACGGTAGCGGGTCGCTGTCCAATTGCGAAAGCTCGTGCTTGACGTGGGGCATACTTCGAGATGAGCTCCTACAGGAAGCACCAGAATTGAATTACCATGCTGGTCGCGGAAAAAATCTTTGCTGTTTTCCTCGCAATCCCGAGTGATTATCTCGCCTTGAGTCGGTTTATGTTTAAACTCGTTTCCCGATGATTGATAAACATTCACGCAACTCTCAATGGCTTTCTCGATAAGCGCTTGGCCGTACGTTTTGCCATCACTGAAATGCTTTTCATCCCACTTGGGGCGCATGAGTCCAGACTTACGAAAAAGTAAATCCATAAGCACCGGATTCTTGCCTGCCCAGAAAGCGAGTTTATTGCACAGAGCGAGGTCAGCTTCGCTTTGAGATGGGTAATCGTTCTGCCATTGGCCGGAATATAGCTTTTGAAACTTGTCCGCATCTTGGCTTTTTGCGATAACAGATAGGAGATCATCCGTCTTGTCCGTTTCGACATATCGCGAGAATATGTCTTTTAGCTCATCTGTCCGGCTGGCAATCTCGGCCGGATATTCTTGAAGCCGATTGCCTGTAACAGTAAAAAATCTGCCCTTGGTGTAAATCTCCAAGCCAATCTTTGAAACTTTGCGTGCCTGCTTAATTTCGCCCTTACAGATAATATGAATGCCGGTGCCGCTGGGAGATAATTCGGAATATGAATTGAGACTTTTTAAAATAGCCAGCGCATGCGGAGCGATCACGCTATCCTTAATACAGTGATCGAGATCAACTCCGACATAAGGCGGTTGAAACATAAAGCCGATGCCGGAATAGCCGCGCTGAACAGACAAGCCTTCGGCTGTCTCAAAATCTGTCCACGTTTCGGGATCGTTGCTCTTAGCGGGCTTGCCGGTCATGACATTCATGGGAATCTTGTCAGATCGTTTGCCGTTAGGCTTTAGGACATAACCGACCCATGTTTTTTGTCGTTTTAATTCATCGGGGATAATTGAGGATAAACTTTTCTCTGCTCTTCTCTCGGCACTCATTTCACACTCCGTTTTGAAATAGGTAATCTTTAGCCCTTCGATAACAGTCAAAGAGGCGTCTCGCCTCTGAATCCGCGTAAAAATCCTCGCAAGCCTTGGCAACATCGGGGGAATTGTCGAAAAGGATCTTTTTCAGCTTCCCATCGCCTTTAAGGCCCTTCATGGTAAAGCCGCGAAAGATAAGGTAGGTGGCAAGATACAGGTTGCCCGCTTCAAAATACTGTTCTCTCACGTTTTCCTTCTCCTTTTTTCGCTGTCCCCAGTGCGTATATACAGATTTTTTCTTAGAAGTGTCCCCCCTAAGCGTATATTCCCCTTTTTCCCAAAAAGTGTCGGAACTTTTTTGTCCTAAGCATGTATTCCGGTTTTTTCGTGAAAGTGTCGGAATTATTTTTATTTTGCCTGCAACAGTTTGAAGAAAAACGGCGTATATACACACTAAGGCGGGACACTTTTCAAAAAAATCCGGTATATACGACTTGGGGGGGGAAAGATTTTTCCGACACTTTTCAGTTTTTTCCGGAATACACGCCTCAAGGCAGTATATCCCTGACACTTTTGGCATTTGTGGGTAATGTACGCATTAGGAGAAAACCGAATGACATTAAAAGTAACAGTTGAATATATCGAAACCCCAGATGAGGCAGAACGCATGAAGAAGGTCGCCAAAATCCTTGCGGGAGGCGTTTATACCTACCTTAAAAAGGAAGGCGTACTTCGTATAGACCCCAAGCGCAAAGAAAAGATCCGCGAGGCCATGGATAAAGCCCGGGAAATCATCAATCGCGAAACGAGCGAATAAAGGGTTGATTCAGCTTGGCTTGTGCGGGGGGTGTGATAGGGTTGGGTCGCTATGGCAGAGACAAATAAACGATGCGGATTTGTGATCAGGGTTAGTACGGACAAGCAAGCCCGAAACCCCGAAGGATCACTCACAAACCAGCTCCAACGTTTGCAGGCGCATGTTGAATACAAAAATACCGCCTGCGACGAGCATTGGGTTGAGGCTGGCCGCTACATTCTTAAAGGCGTATCAGGCAAGGATTCGATCCGAAGCCCGGAATTCGCCCAACTATTCGCTGACATGGAATCCGGCAAGGTCAACACGGTCATCTGCACCGCGCTTGACCGCATCAGCCGATCCGTTAAAGACTTTCTGAATTTCTTTGAAGTGCTCACCAAATACAACGTCGAGTTTGTCTGCTTAAAACAAAACTATGACACCACCTCCTCGCAAGGCAAGCTATTCATCACAATTATGATGGCCTTGGCCGAGTTTGAGCGAACGCAAACCTCCGAGCGAAACCGCGACGCAACCATCGCCCGGGCAGAGCGCGGCCTCTGGAACGGCGGTCATCTTTTGGGTTTTGACCTCGACGAAAAACGAAAAGGATATCTGACGATCAACGAGCAGGAAAAAGCCACGATCCAGTTCGCGTTCAAGAAGTACCTCGAATGCGGATCGCTTGTCGAAACCGGCAAAGCGCTCAATGCCAACGGATTCAGAACCAAAGGATACACGTCTCGGCGCGGCAAAATCCGCTCCCCGCAAAAATTCGGACGAACATCGACCAAGACCTTGCTCACAAATCTTTCCTATATCGGGAAAAAGGAAATAAATAAGAACCTGAAAACGCAGGATCAGGCAAAGCTCGCGGAAAATTACCGATACCGTTCTGTTCCGGCGGTCTGGGAGCCGCTTGTCGATGAAGATACATTCACCAAAGTCCAGCATCTCTTGTCCGTAAACGCGGCAACGAAACATAACGGCACGACTGAATTTAAACACACTTATATTTTGAATAGTGGACTGCTTGTCTGCGCTAAGTGCGACAAGCCCATGGAAGGAACCTGCGGAACAGGCCATCAGGGGAATAAATATTTTTACTACAAATGCAAACACTGCGGATTCAAGATGCCCGCAAGCGAGGTCGAGCAAGTTATTATTGATCACATTAAAATGTTAGGCACCCGGGAAGATATGGTCGAGGCCATGGTGCGCGAAGCCAACTCCCAACTGCAGAAAGAATTGCCACAGCTCAAGACCCAGCGTGACGCGCTCCAGCGCAAGATTGAAACGATCAAATCGCAAGCTGACGGCATCATGGTCAAGTGGACGAACATGGCCACGGATGACAACAGCATATTCTTAAGGGAAAAACTTGATGAGCTGGCCAAGCAACGCAAAGAAGCCGAGACTGGCTTCACCGCGATTGATATTCAAATAAAGGACATCCAGCGCGACGCGATTCGCAAGGAAGACGTCGTGATGGCTGTGGACAAATTCAATAGCCTTTTCGACACCCTGCACCCTTACCAGAAAAAAGAGATCTTCAAACTCCTCCTCAAAAAGGCCGTCTTAGGCCCAAAGGGCATAAAAATAGCCCTATTCGGGAAGTATCCCCAAATAGGGCTATTTGATACAGCGGCGTCTGACGGCGCAATCCGCTGTCAGACGTCAATATGGCTCCCCCTCGAGGACTCGAACCTCGGACCTGGTGGTTAACAGCCACTCGCTCTACCGACTGAGCTAAGGGGGAATAAAATGTATAAAGAACAATCTATCTCGTTCTACCCCCGCCAACCTGCTTTGGCGGGTCCGCCAATTTCTGTGGCGGAGACTGAGCTAAGGGGGAATAATCTTTCTAGAAATCTACGACCTTGACCAGTTTTCAAGAATCTTTCGCGCTTCCTAGCACTTTGTTCGTCTTTAAAATCTTCTGTGTAAACTAATTCAAACGGCCTATTCTGCCTTGTGAACGAATTTGTTCCGCTGTTATGCTCCGTAAGCCGCTGTTGAGGATTCTTAGCAGTATATCCAATATACTGTTTCCCGTTCTTTAGGCTTCTTAGAACATATATATAGTTCATTAAACCACTCGTTCTACCCCCGCCAACCTGCTTTGGCGGGTCCGCCAATTTCTGTGGCGGAGACTGAGCTAAGGGGGAATAAAATGTATAAAGAACAATCTAACTCGTTCTACCCCCGCCAACCTGCTTTGGCGGGTCCGCCAATTTCTGTGGCGGAGACTGAGCTTCCGACGAAAGCGAATCAGCCTGCGGCTGAAAGGGAGAATAATCTTTCTAGAAATCTACGACCTTGACCAGTTTTCAAGAATCTTTCGCGCTTCCTAGCACTTTGTTCGTCTTTAAAATCTTTTGTGTAAACTAATTCAAACGGCCTATTCTGCCTTGTGAACGAATTTGTTCCGCTGTTATGCTCCGTAAGCCGCTGTTGGAGATTCTTAGCAGTATATCCATCCCGGTCTTTAGGCTTCTTAGAACATATATATAGTTCATTAAACCACTCGTTCTACCCCCGCCAACCTGCTTTGGCGGGTCCGCCAATTTCTGTGGCGGAGACTGAGCTAAGGGGGAATAAATCTATTTATAAAAGAACAACCCTGATCCTTCGGCCAATTCCGTCTTAAGATAACGAAAAAATCTATTAGCGTATATCAATTTTATCTAAAATCTTCTCAAAGTCAATTGTTTTTGAGTGGACATTGGAAGACAGCATAAGAACGCCTTCTCCCGGTCGTTTTTTTACCGTTTCTATCCCCGCAGAGGCCGGTTACTGTATCTCCGCCTCTAACTTGGCTATCTTCTGGTCTATTTCTGCCAGGAGCTGTTCTATTTCCTTAAGCCTGCGGCCGTATTCTTTGGCCATTTCTTCGTCGCGGCGGTAGATGTTGGGTTCGGAGAGCGCCCGGACCTTGGCGTAGCTTTCTATCTGTAGTTCATCCTTTTTTTTCTGCAGTTTGTTTATCTTCTCGCGCAGTTTGCTGTTGTGGGTTTTGCGTTCTCTTTCTTCGTCTTTCTTGCGTTTTGCCTCTTCTATAGCCTTATATTTGGCTTCTTTAGCCTTGTCCATCTGCCGGTGGTCTGGAGCCTTCTTCTTCGGCTGTCCGTCTTGTCCGTATTCCGGCCTGTCCTTGACTTCCAGGTAGTAATCGAACCTGCCGGGAAACTTGCGCACCCGGCCTTCTTTTACTTCAAAAACCACGTTGGCCACGGAACGCACGAAATGTATGTCGTGGCTGATAAAAACTACGGTGCCTTCATACTGTTGTATAGCTTTTATCAATGCCTCGACGGCGTCCACGTCCAGGTGGGTGGTCGGCTCGTCCAGGAGAAGAAAATTGGGCGGATTAATCAGAAGTTTTACCAGTATCAGGCGGCTCTTCTCCCCCCCGGAAAGGACCTTCACCTTTTTGTCCGCGTCGTCACCGGTGAAGAGGAACGCGCCGAGCATAGTGCGCAGGCCGGTCTCGGACATAAAGCCGGGCGCGGCGGAATACGCCTCCTGCAGTACTGTGTTCTCCGGGCTCAAGACATCCAGCCTGGTCTGGGAAAAGTATCCCACGTCCACGTTGTGGCCTACAGCGCGGTTCCCGGAATCTATGGGCGTGACCCCGGCCATCATCTTCAAAAGCGTGGATTTTCCGGCGCCGTTGTCCCCGGCCAGCACGGCCTTCTCCCCCTGGGTGATCTCGAAATTCAGGCCGTTGTAAACCTCTATATCCGGCGGATAAGTCTTGCGCACATTCTCCAGGGTTATCACCTTGTAGCCGCTTTTTCTCGTCTGCGGGAAGATGAAGTCCTTGATGCTTTCTTTCGGGTCGGGAGGAATGACGATCTCCTCCATCTTCTCCAGCGCCGTGCGCTTGGCGCGCACCTGCGAGGCCTTGTTGGGCTGGGCGTGAAAACGCGCGACGAATTCCTCCAGTTGCAGGCGTTTTTTCTCCTGCTCCTTGGCCTGCTTTATCAGGAAACCGCGGCGTTCCTCTTTGATTGCCTCATAATGCTCGTAGTTGCCCTTCACCTTGAAGATGGAACCGTGTTCCAGTATCAGCGTGTAATTGGTGACTTCGTCGAGAAAAGCGCGGTCGTGGGAGATCATAATGAACGTGCCGCGGAAGCTCGAGAGATAATCCTTGAGCCAGAGCGCGGCGTTCAAATCGAGGTAGTTGGTAGGCTCGTCCAGAAGCAGGATGTCGTAATGCACGGTGAGCAGTTTCGCGAGCAAAGTGCGCATCTGCCACCCTCCGCTTAAGTGCGAGATCGGCCGCTCGAAATCCTTTTCCTTGAACCCCAGTCCGGAGAGTATCTTTTTTGCTTTATGTTCCAGTTCGAAATACCCCAAAGTTTCGAGCTCCTGCAGGACCTCTCCGTAACGCATAGAACCGGCGGCGTTCTTTTCCTCAAGTTCGCTCTTCTCTTTATGCAGGCGCACGATATCGGCGTCACCCTCGGTGATCTCGGTAAGCACCGTGCGCGTGGAGGAAAAAGAGGATTCCTGCGGCAGGTAACCCAGGCGGATATTCTTGTTCACCTGGACTTCTCCGGACGACGGCTCGCACTCCCCGCGGATAAGGGAAAAAAAAGTGCTCTTGCCTGCGCCGTTTGGCCCGATCAAGCCGACTTTCTCACCGTCGTTAATGCTGAAGGAGATCTCCCGAAAAAGGACTTTCTTGCCGTAGTTTTTGGAAAGATTGCTGATCGATATCATGATATCTTACGGGAGATGAAGATCGCGGCGAGACTCCATGGCCTTAAAAAGGGTCTCCGAGTCGGCGAATTCCAGGTTGGAACCTACGGGCAGTCCGAGGCCGATGCGGCTGACGCGCACCGACAGAGACTTTAGCACGCCGGTCAGATACATGGCGGTGGTCTCTCCTTCGGTGTCTGCATCGGTCGCGATGATCACTTCGCTGATGTTGCCCTGTTTTATTCTGTTATACAGTCCCTCGAGTTTAAGGTCGGCCGGGCCCCTGCCCTCCAGCGGCGAGATCGAACCCATCAACACGTGATAGACTCCTTCGTATCTGCCGGCTTTTTCCATGGCGGTAACGTCCGCCGGTTTCTCCACCACGCAGACCAGGTCTTTTCTGCGCCGTTCATTGGCGCAGATCGCGCAGACATCCCCCTCACTCAGGTTGTTGCAGACCGAACAAAGACGCACATTTTCCTTCACGGCGTCTATGGCTCCGGAAAGAGCTTTTATGTCCTCTTTCGGCGCGTGCAGAATATAGTTGACGATCCTCTCGGCGCTGCGCCTGCCTACTCCGGGGAATTTGGTCAGCTTCTCTATCAGGATCTCAACGGAAGCCGGGTAAACGGCCATCTTACGACTCCACTATCTTGCCGCCGAAAAACTCGATGGCGGATTGCACTTCCGGGTGCGCCTTGATATCGGCCGCCCCGGTTTTTTCTTTGTGGGAAAGCAGAAAATGCGCCTTTAAACGCGTATTATATTTTTTCAACAAACATTCCTCCACCACCTGGCTATTCTCTTTCCTCTCCAGCGCTTCCTTATGCAGGGAAAACCCCTTGGGGAAAGAGATCGTCAGCACCCCTTTTTCCAATTTCAGCGGTTCTCCCTCGCTCAAATATGCCGCCGCCGACATTTTAACATTCCCGATCTCTTCTATCAGCTTTTTCCACTGCTCCTGGATCAGCTCGATATCCGGCCCGGCCGCGGTGGGAACAGCTACCTCTTCTCCGTAAAATTCCTCATCCTCTTCTTCTGCCACCGCGGTAGCGGCCTGGATAACCGGATCAAGCTGTCTGGCGGCCGGTTCCGGCAACTTCCGCGCCGGGACAACGGGCGCTGCCGTTCGGCTCTGCGGCGGAGGCAAAGGCCTTTGCTGCGGCGCGCTTTGCGCCGGGCGCGCCGGGGTATGATGGAGCGCGGGCGGCCTGGCGCGTGTATCGGCCTGCACCGGTTTATGCGCCTGCTGATGATGAGCTCCTGCGCCGGGACGGACCGGCTCGGGACTTTTGCCTGCTTGAGCCGGAGAAGCCAGCATCACCAGGCTTACCTCCAGCGGTATGCGCGAATAATCGAAACGCTTCAGTAATTCCTGCCCGTCCACGAGGATGTTGAAAGAAGAAAAAATCTCTTCCAGGGAGACTGAAGACGACTGCTTGCTCAGGCGCGCTACGGTATCCTCCGGGAGGTCTATCAATTTCGCATCCGGGCCCGCGATCCTGGCCACCATCAGGTTACGGTAATGCTCTATCAGGTTTTGCCAGAATACTTCGGGTTCTTTTCCTTCGTCCAGGACCCTGTTAAAAAGCTCAAGCGCCCCGGCCGGGTCGCGCTTTATGATCTTCTCCGTCATCTCGAACAACGTATCCTGTTCCACCACGCCCAGTAATGATACCACGTCCTTCAGGGAAACATTCCCGCCGGAGATGGAGATGACCTGGTCGAGGACGGTCTCGGCGTCGCGCAAGGCGCCGTCGCTGCTGCGGGCGATCGCCGCCAGCACTTCCCTGTCTATCTTGATGCCTTCCGCGTCCATTATCTTTTCCAGTTGGCCGATGATCTCCAGCACCGGTATGCGCCGGAAATCGAAACGCTGACAGCGGGAAAGGATGGTCGGCAGGACCTTGTTGGATTGCGTGGTGGCGAAGATGAATTTTACGTATTCAGGCGGCTCCTCCAAGGTCTTCAAAAGGGCGTTAAAGGCCTCCTGGGTGAGCATATGCACTTCGTCTATTATGTATATCTTGTATTTCCCGGATGCGGGGGCGAATTTTACGTTTTCCCTCAGTGTGCGTATTTCGTCGATACCGCGGTTGGAGGCGCCGTCTATCTCGATAACATCCAGGCCGCGGCCCTGGCTGATCTCCAGACACTGCGGGCACTCGTTACAGGGATTGACGGTGGGTCCGTTCTTGCAGTTCAGGGCTTTTGCCAGGATGCGGGCGCAGGAAGTCTTACCCACGCCGCGGGGGCCGGAAAACAGGTAGGCGTGAGCCAGGCGGTTATTTTCCAGTGCGTTTTTCAGCGTGTTAACTACGTGCTGCTGGCCGATTAAAGAATCGAAGTTCTGCGGCCGCCATTTTAAAGCGAGTACACGGTATGACATAAATAAAAACAGCCTATAGCCTTACAAATATTGTTGTTTCTTTCGGCTTCAAGAAACGCGTTCTTCTAAGGAAAACCGATTTATACTTCGGCGCCGCTAAAACCGCTCGCTTAGGGGCGAGAATAACGCTGAAACCGTGGCGCGTCGAAGCTATTTACCTTTTTGTTATAGCAGAATTATGCCTAAAAAGCAATTAGAATTCCGGGGACACGATACTTTTAAAGTATCGTGTCCCCGGAAGTATCATGTCCCCGAAATCACAAATCCTTCCCCTCATGAAAGGCTTCGTCCGGCAAGATAGTTACAAGCTCGGGATGGACCACCTTGATATTCTTCCACTGTCCTGTTCTGTAACGCAGAAACACTAAGCCGGAGAAGAGCAGAAAGAAAAAGACGATCGCGCTCCATCCGGCCTGGGGCGAAGTCCCGATCACTTTGAGCATAAACCACAATACAACGACCATTATCCAGTGCAGGCTGACCGACATCGCCATAGCCCAGAGAGTATCTCCTGCCCCGCGCAGCGCGCCGATAAAAACTACCAACACCGCCTCCACCAGCACGTATAAAGAAGCCATGCGCACCATAAAAACGGCCAGCGGCACGGCGGAGGAAAAAATATGGTCCGGCACCTCCGGGCGGAAAACGCGCACCATGAAATTCGGAAAGGCCGTGAAAAACAGCAATATCACAGCCGAATAGACAAACCCGAGTTTCAGGCCCGACATCACCGATTTATGCGCGGTATCCGGGTCGCCGGCGCCCATGCAGCGGCCGACAAGACTGGTCACTCCTATTTCTATACCGATCAACGGCACGAAAGAAACCATATCCCAGTTAAAAACTATAGTGGCGGCGGTGGCGGTCGCCGGGCTGTGGGAATGAAAAACCAAGACAAGCGCGGTAAATGCCAACAGGTTCAGAAACATCTCAAGCCCCACCGAAGAGCCGAAACGCAGTAATTTCCCGAATACCGCGCGGTCGAAACGCAGGGATCCGCCTATCCTGAATTCCCGGCGCATTGGCTTCCTGAAATAAGCGCAGACAAGCACGCACAACCCTCCAACTCCGCCGAGTATAGTGCCGTAGGCGGCACCGGCGATACCCAAAGCGGGAAAACCGAATTTTCCGTAGATCAGGACGTAATTCAAACCGACATTCAAGAGCATGGCCGAACAGGTGGCTATCATCACTATACCGGTCCTGCCTATACCGGAAAAGAAAGCGCTAAAACAACTGCGCAAAAGACTTATCAGCACGCCGCAAAGCAGGATATTAAAATAGACCTTCTGCGGGCCGATCTGTCCGGCGCCGATGCCCATTAAAGAAAAAATACCGTGACCGAGCGGACGGCAAAACAGTATCAATGGATAAGCGACAAGAGAAATAATGACCGCCTGCGAAAGCACCAGCGGACAGTTCTGCTTTTTGCGGGCCCCCAGGTACTGCGCTGCCAAAGCGGTGGTGTACCCGGTCAGGCCGAGAAAGAACGACATGAGCATAAAGACGGTCAGCCCGCCGGCCATGGAGGCGTTCATCAGTTCAGGGCCCAGCCTCGCCAGAAATAACCTGTCGGTAAAGACCATCGCCGTGTCGCAGGCGTTGGAGACCACCATAGGCAGGGCGATCGCCAGCATCTCACGGATACCGCCTTGTCTGTGCGGCGATCTTGTTTTGTTTTTCATCGCGGTAAAACCTTTCCAAAAAAATCAGGACGTTCCTGGGAAGAACGTCCCGATATAATTTCTGCGCTTTGATTAAGTTATACCAGACAAGAGCCCGGATTACAACTTAAATCGTCGCTCATAACTTCCTTGCCAGCGCGGCGGCAAGTTTTTTCCCGGACAAGAGCATCCCGCCGAAAACCGGCCCCATACGAGGCCCGCCGAAGACGGCGTTGGCACACATCCCGCAAACGTAAAAACCCGGGCAGACTTCCTTGGTGTTTTTCACGATAGACGCTTCCCCCGCCTCTGCCCACATCGAACCCTCCCCCATCAACCTGCCGGATCGCGTGCGCAGGCGTATGCCCGACTTCTTCTCTACTATCCTGGCGACCTCCGCGGGATGACCTGTGGCGTCAACGACGGCCTTCGCCCGCATGGTGACCGGATCGACGTGCAGATTAGCCATCTCCACAGACGTCCAGTTCAAGACCAGGCCGCATATCTTCTTGTTCCTGATCATCACGTCTTCCGCGCTCAAGAGATTGAATATCTTTAACCCGGCTTTCACGGCCTTGGAGCAAATGGTGGAGACTGCCTCGATGGAATCGGCAAGATAATAACCTTTTTCGTATTCCCTGGTTTTTACGCCGAATTCATCCAGCACTTTGCGCGCCTGCTCTTGCACCACTATCTCATTGAACATTATGCCGCCGCCCCACATACCGCCGCCGACGGAAAGTTTGCGCTCAAAAAGCACAACCTTCTTACCGGCCCCGGCAAGATAATACCCGCACACCAGGCCTGCCGGCCCGCCGCCGACTATTGCCGCGTCGGCATCAAGGGCATTGACCAATTTCCTGCTGTATGATTCGATGATCGCCTTAGATATCTTTATTTCATCCAACTGCATTTCAAACCCCTTTCGTTTGAGTTCCGGGGACACAATACTTAATTATACGGGGACACGATACTTTTAAAGTATCGTGTCCCCGGAACTCGTAATTAAGTATTGTGTCCCCGGAATAAAAAACCCTTATGCCACACGCATAAGGGTTAACAATTTCAACCTCCTCTCCCTCCGCTGGCATTATCCAGATCAGGTTCACAGGGTAATCCGCTTATTTCGCGGAACTCTCAGGCCGTATTAACGACCTCCCCTTTATCGTTTTACATCGCTTGCTCCGTTGTCCTGTTATACCAACAACGGTCAAACACATACTAAAGTATTGTCGCGGTATCGTCAAGCGGAATTCCAAAAATAGAAAGACGGTTGCAGTCGATGATCTTGCATTTCCGCTCCTCCCCGGCTTGAACAGAGCGGGGATTTCCACAGTTTGATCAATACAGCTTCGCCGTCATTATTATCGAATAGAACGTCTTTTCGTGCTTGGCGAAATCCCCGCTCGGCGATTCGCAAAGCAGCATGGTCAGTTTGCGTTCATGCGAAAAAACGGCCAGCAATTCCTTTTCTTCAACCCCTTTATCGTTAACAAAGGTGAGCTTCGAAATCACCCCCTCATAGCCTCTTTCCGTGACAACTTCCTTGCGTTCCTCGGAAATAACCTTTTTCATATTCGATACCATACTATTAATCAGTTGATGATCCACGGAAAGTCCTTCCATCTGCAGACCGGGAGTTATATGGCGAAGCAGCATAATACCGGTGGAATAGTATCCCTCAAGGTCTATGTTTTCCACGCTGATGAAAGCCTGAAAATTGTTTCCGTTGCTCATCTCCTTGACGTTCCAGCCGGAAGGGTAAGAGATCTCCATCCGGTATTCCGGATGCGTCCATTTGTCCAGGCCGTCCAGGCCTCGCCAGACGTCTATGGATTCGTCATTGACAATGGACAATATTTCCTGCGTATGTTCGCAGACGAGCTTTTTCTTTGCCTGGTCTTTGTATACCCGTGCGACGATCTTATAATACTTGTTCTTTTGAGGCGAGGAGACAGGAGGAGAAGTGATATTGAACCTGTCATCTTTGGGGTCTATAGCGACTGAGGCGACCAACGGCCTGGCAGCGTCCGCCGGATTTTCAAAAGTCACTTCCGCGAACACCGGCTCCGGAAAAGGCTTTATTATCTTCAGGTCCAGGATGTATTTGATCTCCTTTTTCGGGAAATCAAGCATGAGACCGGCGACGCTGCTCTTGAAATACTCACTCGTCACAGGCTCGGGAGGACGGTTGGCGGCGAAGGCTAAGGTGGAGAGGAAGAGAAATAAAAGACAACCCGACAATATTCGCATATCCGGCCTCCGTTTAGTGGTTAACCTGAGTTTTGACGGATTTCTTTCTGTTATGCGGCACAGCCGTTGGCGATCCGCCGGATACGCCAACGAATCACCGCGGCATCAGGGCGAAGACACCCCAGCCCAAATATTCACGCGTGTAAGCGGCGTAACGCTCCGGTTCCGAGGTAAGTTGGGCTCGGACATCCTTCGCGAGTTCATCGTCGGGATTAGCCGCAAGCCATCGACGCATAGTGAGCCATTTTGCCGCCTCGTATCTGTCCCAACCGTCCTGGTCAGCGAGAACCATTTCAACGACGTCGTAACCAAGCCGGCCGAAAGACGCGAGAAATTCCGGAAGCATTAGAAAGTCGGAGATTGAGTTGGCAAGACACCCTCTGGCGATATCTTCCGTCGGCGGTAACTGCCTCCAGTAGGGCTCGCCGATTAGGATGATCCCTCCGGCGCGGAGACTCCGCGCCAGAAGCTCGATAGTGCCGGCGACACCACCGGCAATCCAGGTGGCGCCGACACAGGCTGCCACACTGACCTTCTCTTCGGAAACATAGCCGGCAGCATCACCGTGGATGAACTTTACTTTATCGGCCACGCCAAGTTCTACAGCGCGGAGTTTCGCCTGCTCGGTGAACAATAGGCTCATATCGACGCCGGTGCCGATAATGCCGTGATCGCGTGCCCAGGTGCACAGCATCTCCCCCGAACCGCTGCCGAGGTCGAGCACCCGGGCCCCCGGTTCCAGACGCAGCGCCGCGCCGAGAGTGGCAAGCTTTTCGGGCGTGATCGGGTTGTGAATGCGGTGAGCGCTTTCAGTGATGTTGAATATCCGTGGAATGTCCATTGTGAAAGATTTCCTTTCCGGGGACACAATACTTAATTACTGTTAATTATTTTAAAATATCGCGCATTTGTCCTCAGCTTATATTCCATTGTGTCATAGCCACCTTTTACTTCACCGTATCAGGAGAAATGCGAACGGTTTTGCCGTTTGCCCATACTGCAAGCGAACGACCTGTCTTTTTATGCCGCTCTACGACTCCACGTACGGCTTTTTTCAATGCCGCTTCGGCTTTATCCTGTAAAGACATTCTCTTTTTCATGAATTACCTCATACTTTTTAGGACAAGTTTAAATAATTCTTCATTGGCAATCTCTTTATGGGCATTTCGTCTCTTTGCGATTAAAACAGGTCTTGCTTTTGAATTATCGAATAGCATCCATGAATCAAGCAAAGACTCGTATAATGCAAGAAAATTATTGATACCACGGGAAAATCGCCTGCGCACATCTTCGGCGGGAACATTGTGCCCGCCTTCTGCGACTCTATCCTTAATGCGGGCTATCGCCAACTCTGGGCTGGGTACCCAGAGAAAGAAAAGATGAAGCGCGTACCCTCTCTTTTTTAACTCGGCAAGCAGGCTTGCGTAAGATTTGCCAGATAAAGTTGTTTCAAATGCAAAATCAACTCCACGCTTAGAATATTCATGAATTTGCTGCAGTACGAGCTTACCGGCTTTAATGGCCGCGGCACGCGGCTCAAATGGTGCCAATCCTTGGGCAATAAGGTCAGCATTTACAAAATTAGGGCAATTCACATAATCAGGTAAGAACAATTTTGCAAATGTCGTTTTTCCTGACCCATTAGGCCCAGCAATAATATAAACTGCCTTATTTTTCATTAACACACCGCTTTATGCTCTTAGCGAACCCTGCGTATTCTACCCACAGGGTTCGCCTGTGCGTCAACAATGGCGGAGAGGCAGGGATTCGAACCCTGGGGCCCAGTTACCCAGGCCAGTTGCTTAGCAGGCAACTGCTTTCGACCGCTCAGCCACCTCTCCAAATCCTAAAGAACAAATCTAAAGCAACTGCTTTTCCCGCCCGCTATCGAAACTTATTGCGGCGGGATCCCGTATCATTATTCTTTATTTAGAACAACGGGACGACCGCTCAGCCACCTCTCCAAAACCTAAAGAACAAATCTAAGGCAACCGCTTTTCCCGCAGGATTATTTCTTATTCTGAAAACGGGACGACCCTGCAGCCGCCTCTCCATATCTTTTATTCGAGAAAGTCCGTAGCACCTATTTCCTATCCGGGAAACGAGCACAAAGAGGTATTAATTCCGTTGCGCGGCGGTTTTAGCGCGTTTTCTGGCAAAAAAACCGCTTACAAGCGCGCCGCATTCCTCTGCCAGCAGCCCTTTGCGCACTTTTATGCGGTGGTTCAGCCGCCGGTTGTCGGTAATGTTAAAAACCGAGCCGCAGGCCCCTGTTTTAGGGTCATCTGCGCCGTAAAACAGCTTCTCGACCCTTGCCAGAACCAGCGCCCCGGAACACATCGCGCAGGGTTCAATTGTAACATATACGGAAGACTGATTCAACCATTTCATTTCCAGGGCGTTGGCCGCCGCAGTCAAAGCCAGCATCTCTGCGTGGGCCGTGGGGTCTTTGAGCCTTTCTATTTGATTATGGGCGCGGGCGATTATCTTTTTTTTATGAACGATAACGCAGCCCACCGGAACTTCATCCTCGTCAAAAGCTTTCCGGGCTTCTTTGACGGCCTCGCGCATAAAAAAAAGATCCATATCCAGCATAACTTGATTTTCCCGTCTTGACCGGTTTTAGATATTTATAGGCAGGTATTCTCTTACGGAAGGAATGGTTCGGCGCGTGTACTTCGTTTACTTGCTCACCACAAGTCTGACCATCCTGCGCAAATGATTTGAAGACGAACGCGTCGAAGGATAGAACCTGCTTTTTCAGGTTCTCACTGCCGTTGCTTATGCAATCGGCGCCTATTCCCAGGCAAAAACAGTGCGCCTGGCAGGAATCGAACCTGCAACAACTTGCTCCGTAGGCAAGTGCTCTATCCAATTGAGCTACAGGCGCATTTATTTATAAGCGCAAGACACAAAAAAAGAACAAAATATAAAGACCTTATGAAGAACTGTAGCTCAAAAGTCCTCTGTTCCAACGGAGCAGATCTTCTCCTGCGACGTCCCGCTTTCCTTTTCGCGGGATTGAGCTACAGGCGCATACTTAATGTGTACTTGCGTAATTCCTCATAAACGCAAGGTGCGCATTTATTTATAAGCGCAAGACACAAAAAAAGAACAAAATATAAAAACCTTATGAAGAACTGTAGCTCAAAAGTCCTCTGTTCCAACGGAGCAGATCTTCTCCTGCGACGTCCCGCTTTCCTTTTCGCGGGATTGAGCTACAGGCGCATACTTAATGTGTACTTGCGCAATTCCTCATAAACGCAAGGTGCGCATTTATTTATAAGCGCAAGACACAAAAAAAGAACAAAATATAAAAACCTTATGAAGAACTGTAGCTCAAAAGTCCTCTGTTCCAACGGAGCAGATCTTCTCCTGCGACGTCCCGCTTTCCTTTTCGCGGGATTGAGCTACAGGCGCATACTTAATGTGTACTTGCGCAATTCCTCATAAACGCAAGGTGCGCATACTTAATGTGTACTTGCGCAATTCCTTATAAGCGCAAGGTGCGCATACTTAATGTGTACTTGCGCAATTCCTTATAAGCGCAAGGTGCGCATAAAAGGCTATTTGTAAAAAGAACTCTCGCCAAGACCTTTCAAAAGGCAGGGTTTGATTATATCGGACTTTGTTCCGGCTGTAAAGAGAGTTTTTGTATCGGGGGCCAAAACCTGTATACTGTTATGTCTTCTTCTTTTCTTCCCGTATGACATCCAGAAAGGCCTCAACTATGCGCGGATCAAACTGCGAGCCGGCCCCGGCTTTTATCATCTGCAGGGCCTTTGCCTTGCTAAATGCCTTGCGGTAAGGCCGGTTGGAGATCAATGCCTGGTAGACGTCTGCTATAGCGATAATGCGAGCCCCTACCGGAATATTCTCCCCTTTCAATCCAAAAGGGTATCCGGTGCCGTCCCAACGCTCATGGTGATACAGTATCAGAGGAATTATACCGTGCAGAAGACGTATAGGCCGTATGATATCGGCGCCGATCTTGGGATGACGGCGCAGGGCCTCGAATTCCAGGGATGTCAGCCGGGAAGACTTCTGTAAAATGGTCTCGCTGACCCCTATCTTGCCCAAGTCATGCAGTATCGCCGCCTGCCGCACCAGTAAAACTTCTTCTCTCGGCAGGCGAAGTTTACTCCCGATTGAAGTGGCGTAATGTACAGTGCGTTCGACGTGCGTGCCGGTATAATGATCTTTCAGCTCTATCGTTTTGGCGAAGGCAAAAATGGCTTCGATCAAACTCTGGTTTGCGCTCTTGTTCAATTTCTGCAGTTTCTCCTGCAGTATTCTCATTCTGCTGACTCCGCCGCCGTTGAGCGCAGGTAAGGGTTTCGGAGCGGAGACATCGAGAGTGGAATAGACGCGGTTGCCGCCGCATTCCTTGGCCTTGTTCAACATATGATCCGTAACTTCTATCAGGTCGGCGGATTTTATAACTTTGTCTTCGGGGAAAGACGCGACGGCCACGCTCACCTTCAACTTTATGCTGTTCTTGTGGCTGCCGAAATCCTGCAGGTTTATATCATCCAGCAGGCGCTGGGCCATATAGATCGCCCTGGCCCTGCCAGTGCCGGGGAAAAGCACGGCAAATTCCTCGCCTCCGTAGCGCACCACGATGTCGTACTGCCGCACAGTCTTTTTCAGGAAAACGGCGAACTTTCTCAGCACTTTGTCGCCGAACTGATGTCCGTAAACATCGTTTATAGACCGGAAATAATCCAGGTCGATCATCATCAGAGAAAGCGGGCTGTTATACCTGCGGGAACGCTCGAATTCCGCGTCCAGCACCTCTATCAGGTAACGGTGGTTGTAAAGCCCGGTGTGCGGATCGCGCAAAGCCATTTGCTTCAATTCCTTGTTCGACCGGGTCAACTCCTCATTCAACAGCTCAAGTTCTTTCTCCGCTTTCTTGCGCAGGGTAATATCGCGGATGGACTCGATAGCCCCCGCCATCTCGCCTTTTATGTCGTATAAAGGGGCGGCCTTGATCCAGAGATAAGCCCCCCTGCCTCCATACAAGGACTGGATAAAGACTTCCGCGTAAAGGACTTCTCCCTCGCGCCGGATGTAGTTATAAGTACCCTCTATCCGCTGATTAGGAGTGGTTATCAGATCGATCAATATCGGCCGGCGGGTGCCGTAAAAAGGCACGGAGTAGGAGTATTCACCCTTGCCGAGTATATCCTTTTTCTTTATGCCGGTCATTTCTTCCAGCTCGCGGTTCCAGGCTATCACACGCTTGTTCCCATCGATAACCAGAATAGCGTCCGGGAAGAATTCAATGATATCCAGCAGCTGCTGATGCGCGCACCTAAGGCTTTCCTGTATTTCAACGCAGTGTTTCTCGGAAGCCTGCAGCGCGACGAATTTATCGCTCAGGGACTTTAATTGACGTCTGGTCTTTTTACACGTCGTTTTTCTTACCATATACTCCCGTCTTGAGTCTACCTTCCGCCCGGGACAAGCTTTTCGCCTGTCTCCGCGACCTGTTTTCTCAACTCCAGTATGCTATTCTCCAGGCGCTGAGATGAACCGGCAACCGCAACGTTAGAATCCGCCACTCTGGCATTTTCTTCCGACAACTTATCTACCGCTTTCACCGTCTTCTCCAGGCGCAATATAATAAATGCCAGAAGCAAAGCTATGAGCGTAAGGATTACATTGGTGTACTTCATATCTTCTCCTTCCCGGTCATTTTATCACGGCCGGCGCCGCAGGGCCGAAATGGTTCGTCCGCGCCGCCCAAGAAAACAGATAGCGGCAATGAGCCCCAAGATAGCGCATATAATCGGGCCGTTCAGAAAGAGGCTGAAGATAAGCCCTTTTCATATCTAAAACCCTGCGTTCGCGGCAAGAAAGCAGTGGATGCAAAATCAGAGCCACGAGCAAGACGTTGGTAAAAACCAGATCTCCAGAAAGATAGATAAAGATGTGGCGGGCGTAGCGGAAGATAAAATAACGCGGGAAATAACCGGCTGTAGATAGGCTTATTAACACCGCTCCCAGCAAAACCTGCCACTTGAATATACGCTTGAATAACTTTATTCAGCATACTTTATCCCGTGGCTGGTTTTATAAGTATACCACAAAATACCCGCAAAGGAGCAAATTTTTAAAAAAATCCCCCGGCATCTGCTCCAATATATTTGCTACTTTTAGATCATTTCCCGCTCTTCCAGCAGGAAGGCTGATATACCAGGACCGTAATTACGCCCGCGATAACAAACTCCACAAGGTTGAAGAAGAACCATCCGGCAGCGAGCTGAAACGGCAAGGGGTACACCACATACTGGCCGAAAACACCGATCAAGCTGAAGAAAAGCCCCATCAACAGTCCGTAACGCACGCCTTCTGCTATTCCCCTATTTTCTCTGCCGAAGGTAAAGATATAAACAAACAGGAACGCGGTAAGGTAATCCAGCACTATCATTATCCAGGCCTTATCCTCAATGTTCGGGCGCCACAAACCGCAGACACTTTCGTACAAATGTCGCAGGAACACACCGTGAATGATCCCGTCAAGGATTACAAACGAGACGAATATAAAAAAACTGGCCAGGAAAAGCTTGCGCATTGACGCCTCCTTCTTTTTTAGAGTCCGCGGCCGATATTCCGCGGGCCCATAGTTAAAACCGATTTCATGCTCCCGAATTCGGTATATCGCGAATATAGTAAACGAAAAAATGCAGAAATATGAAGCACACACCCGCTGGGAAAGGCAAAAAAAAACGGTTACGGCGTGTTACCTGTTGTTTTCAAGTTCCACCGTAACCGTTTTGAAGAGAAACTCTACACCTAACCCAAATATAACACAGTCCCTCGGAGTTTTCAAGGGCTCTGGACAAAAAATCACGAGAATTTTGCATTTTTTCCGACGTAATCGAAACACTTTTCATATTTGGCCTAACCGGCTGTAAAACAACCAACTAAATACTTTCATAAACATTTCCAGCCCCGTTGATGCCGGATTTTTCGCTCTTCATTTAATACACTCTACTATTTCCGCGGAAATTCCGTATTTTCCGGCCGGAGATATCAGATAAAAACCGCTCACTTTACCTTTCAACACCTCCGTCAATTCCAGTAGTATTTTCTTCCCTTCTTCTATTGCCCGCTCTTTATCGGATATCTCCATTCTTTCCCTGATGTTCAAGGGAACGCTCATCCCGGGGACCTCATTATGCAGAAATTCCGCGCTTTTCCTGCTTAATAGAGGCAGGATACCGAAATAAACCGGCACGCCGAGTTTCATAATGTCCCGCGCCGTAGAAACGGCCTTATCTTTGTCGAATACCGGCTGAGTAAGCACGAAATCCGCTCCCGCTTCTATCTTTCTCTTCAGCCGTTCCAGCTGTCCGGATATGCTGTCGAAGTTGGGATTGAAAGCCACTCCTACGCTTATGCGCAACCCCATCTCTTTACGCATATTATCTATAAGAGAAACCAACTTTATCGAATTCAGGTCGAATACCGATGAGGCGGCGGGATGACTCCCTAAAGAAGCCGGATCACCGGTTACAGCCAGGACTTTATCCAGTCCGAGCGCGCAGGCGCCCAGCAGGTCTGATTGCAAACCGATCAAGTTCCTGTCCCTGCAGGTGTAATGAAAGATTGTGTCTATATCCGCCTGCTTTTTCACCAACCCGGCGGCGGCTATGGAGCTCATGCGCACCTGAGCCAGGGGATTCTCGGGAAAGCTCAACAATTTCGCGCCTCGTGACTTGAGCATCAACGCTGTATCAATAAGTTTCTCCGCGTCCGCGCCTTTGGGAGGAAGGACTTCCACGATAACCGTGATCTGCTTGTCTATCACCGGCCTTTCCCGCAGCGGCTCTGCCGGACGCGATTCCTGAACGGACCTCGCTCTTGACGCCGGTTTAACCCCTTTCAGTTTCTGCGCGGCCAGGCGTATGTATTCCGGCGTGGTTCCGCAGCATCCGCCCACGATATTGGCGCCGGACTGTGCAAGTTTCAGGGCGTAAGAAGCGAAATATTCCGCCGAATCGAAATACATGGTCCTGCCGTCCACGATCTGCGGATAACCGGCGTTGGGCTGGGCAGAAATGTATTTTCCGGTAAGCTGCGCAAGACGCTTCACCGCTTCCAGCATCGCCGCAGGCCCCTGTCCGCAATTCGCGCCGATAACGTCGGCTCCCGCGGCGGAGAGAACCGAAACCACAGAAGAAATGCTGTTCCCGAAACCGGTACGCAGGCCGTGGAGAAAAACCATCTGGCATATTACAGGGATACCTGGCGCAGTATCCCGGCAGGCGGAAAGCGCTATGCGAATATGCTCAAGACTGGAAAAAGTCTCCAATATAAAACAATCCACCCCGCCTTCGGCCAGGGCTTGGGCCTGAACCTTGTAAATATCGTATATCCGGCCCGCGGAGAGCTCCACCTCCGGAGGATTCCTGCTTAAAGGCCCGATGGAACCGGCGACAAAAACGCCTTTTCCTGCCGCGGCCTCAACCGCCAGGCGCGCTCCGGATAGATTTATCCTCCCGGCCTCTTTTTCGCGGCCGAAGGCCTCCAGTTTTGCGGCGTTGGCGCCGAAAGTATTGGTCTCGATGATGTCGGCGCCGGCGGCGATGTATTCTTCGTGTAAGCGCGAGACATGGACCGGGTCAACGATATTAAGGCTCTCGTAACAGGACTCCGGGGCTATGCCGCGGCTGTGGAACATAGTCCCGGCCGCGCCGTCGCAGATAAGAACCCGCTCTTTCAACGCTTCAAGTAAAGATGTTTTAGTCATCGTAATGGATATTCATCAAGCCGGACAAAACGCAACCCGCGTCTTTTCAACAGTTCCAGGGCATCCATAACTCCCTCCGCCGTCTCCTTCTCGGGATGATTCATGTGCGCGATTATTATATCACCGGGCCGCGCCGAAAGAAAAGCCTCTTTTACCTGCCCCCGGGAATAAGACGCCCCCTTGTCACCCAATACGCTGAAACCCACGCAGTTGTAACCGAGCCTTTCCACGACGGCCACGGCCTTCTCGTCGTAATACGCTGTGCCGGAACGGTAAAAACGCGGGCGGCGGCCGGTAAGCCGCCTGATCTTCTCGGCATTCCCCTCCACCTCGCTCCGGATCTCGACGGGGCCGGATGTCCCCTTGATCCCGTAAATCGACCTGCCGTTTACGGAACAGGGCTTATGCAGCATACCATGGTTCTCTATCTCGAAAAGGGGATTTTGCGATAAGGCGAGGAATTCCGAAGGGTATTTATCTATCCAGCGGGCGTTTATGAATAGAGTGGCGGGGATCTTCTCGCCGATAAGATAATCTATCAGTTTCGAATCGTAACCGTCGCCGTAAGAACCGCAGGCGTCAAAGGTAAGAGCGATCACCGGTTCCCGGGTATCAAGACCGGTCTTGACCCCGGAGGCGGTCTCGGACCATTCAAGCGGGGGCGCGAGAAACTCCGGTTTGAACAGGATCAAGGCCGCGAAGAGTAGAAAGGCGGAAATTACCAGAAGTAGTATCCTCCCCGTCTTCCTCATAACGAAGCGGGTTTGGATTGAAAGATACTTTCGCGGTGTTTGCGTATCAACTTCGCCCCGGGGCCGATCGTAACGATTTCCTCGACGTCTATTTTGTAAATTGGGACGTCCTCCGGGAAAGATATCTCGAAATTCTCGGAACGGTATTTGCCGGAGACCCCGGCGACGATCCGCTCCACGCAGAATTTCAATTCCCTCTCCTGCAGGATGTTCATCAATATGTCCGACTCCGATTTTTCTTGGACCTCATGCGCCTTGCCGAGGAACTGGTAAGCTATAAGAACGTCGAGACAAAGGAAGCCGACCGCGACATTCGGATTCTTTTTCAGATTCAGCGCTGTGCGGCCGTTTTGGAAATCCGCGATGAAAATGGAATCCTCTTTCACTTTGACAAGGAATTTCGGCGCGACGTTCGGACGTTCGGCGTCGCAGGTGGAGATATAAACAAACTCCTGTTTTTCCAGGAGGCCGCGTATTTCTTCGGAAATCAGATTATCTGCCATAAGGCTGCTCTGTCCTTTCGGAAGAAGCCGGCCGGCGGGATGTCCCGGACGCGGCTGTTATGGGCGTCCGGAAATGGAATACTCCGGTCCCGGCACTATTATAATGCCGGGCCGGAAGGCGGGCAACAGAAAAATACTGTTTCACCACTGGACGGAAAAGCTTCCCTCGCCGGATTACGGGACTGAAGGGGCTTCGAAGGGAGGCATCCCGCGGGGCGGCGGCCTGCGGCGCATCTTCTCTTCTATTTTCCGGTTAAAAGCCGCGAACTGCTCCGGCGTCAGTATCTTTTTGAGGTCCATTATACCCTGCAGACGCGAATCCTCCTCGACGGCAAGCAAAAGCTTTATGCGCTGCTGGATCTTTAATATCTTTCCCATATCCGGCTCGATCCCGGCAAGCTCGCGGCGCAGATCATCCCTGTTTTTCATCATATCAACCATCAGACGATGCCCCTGTTCCATATGCTGCCTGCGGTTGTCCTCAATCATGCGTATCTGCTCAACGCTTAAATTAAGCTCTTTTGCCATCTCCCGAAAAGGTCCTCCTGCTTTCCTCTCAGCAGCCTTTCCCGGAGGCGCATCCCCGCTGGAAGGAAGATAAGCGGCCCCGGAGAATATCCCGGCGGCCAATAACGCGCACAGATAAAAAAGAATATTGATTTTCCTGCCCATAAATACCCCTCCGCTTCTGTCCTTCAATCTGAAAACACCTCTTCAATATCGGGATAATTTCTTTCGTTACTGCCGCTGATCGTATCGGAGAATCCCATTATATACGCAATATACTGCATCTTCTCATCCTGAACGGTTACGTTGTGACCGCCGGAAGCGCCCGGCGGAGAAAAATGAAAATATATCAAGAGCGCCGCGGCGACGCAGGCGGAAACGCTCGACAGCGCCAGTAATGCCGGCCTGGGAATAAAAAAGAGCCTGGACAGAGCGGCGCGCAGTGAAGGCGCGCGTCCCGGCGCGGGCTCCGGCAATTGTTCGCGTATCGCATCCCAAATCCCGGGAGGCACATCTTCCCGCTCAAGCCTTTGAAACGGCGCGATCGCCGAACTCTGGACAAGCGCCTCGAATTCCCGGCATTCCCAGCACGAAGAAAGATGTTCCTTTATCAATCCGGCGTCCGTATCGGTGACGGTCCCGTCCGCATAATCGGTAATGATTATCTCTCTGATCCGTTCACAATTCATTTTCCAGCACCTCTTTTCTGACCGACAAAAGTTTTTCCCTGGCCCTTTTCAGCCGGGAACGCACCGCGTTCACGTCTATGGCGAGGACATCGGCCATCTCTTCGTAACTGAGTCCTTCCATGCTCCTAAGCACTATGCAGGCCCTTTGTTCCGGCGTAAGCACCCCGAGCAGACGGTTTATCACGCCTTCGTTGTGCTCGCGTTCGGCCTTCTCGGCCATGTAATCCCTGGAATAGGAACTGCCGAGGGAGTCGTCGTATTCCACCATCCTGCTTTTTAGACGGGCGTGCTTCTTTATGTAATTAAACGAGGTGTTAACCGTCACGCGATACATCCATGTCCGCAGAGAAGAACGGTGCCGGAAGCTTTTCAGCTTATTGTGCACGGTCACGAAAACCTCCTGGGTTATCTCCCTGGCGTCCTCCCTGTGACGGGTCACCCTTAAGGCGACGTTGAAAACGAAACCGGAATAGGCATCGTAAATGTCCCGGAAAGCCTGCAAATCCCCGTTTGAGGCTCTCGCGATCACTTCTTTAGTCGGATTATTATGCATAAAAACGCGTCTTCCCGCGCTCCGCGTATATTCGCTGGAATTCCATACGGCTCACAGGCCGCGGTTTAAAGAATATTATTTACCGTACATCTCCTTCAACTGCTGAACGGAGGGAAACTTACGGTAAAACTCCCCCTGAGGCCCGATGAACCCGTCGTCCGTTTTCTTCAGCGTGACCTCGGTGTAAGTTCCTCCGGTGTTGGGAATGTTCACACTGTATATCCCGGTGACCGCGGCGGTATCCGCCGCAGGGACAGCCGCCGCCTTGAAGACCTCGACCGGAGGCTCCACTATCCGGTAAACCGGATCATCGACAACCAGATACCCCTGCCTGCTCCTGAGGTAATACGTATCGTTGTAGTAGAAATAAGACTTGCCGCCTATGATCACGACCCTGTAGCCGCGAGGCAAATATCTGACCACTGCCCCGGCCGGCGGATCCACTATCGCGAACCCTCCGAGCCTCTTGCGGTAGAAATAACCGTCGTCGAAATAATATTCCTGCCCTCCGTAAATGATCATTTTAGCCACCACGTCTGAAAGAAATGGGACTACTGTGCCGCGGTAGGGGTGATAATGACGATGATGTTCATGCCGCGGCGGCCTGGCAAGGGCTTCGGTTTTCAGTCCGCACAACAGCAGAGCCGCGCAGGCGCTGGAAATGAAAAATTCGGACATCACGCTTTTTCTCATATCAATCCCCCTCCTATTCTACGTAATTCGTGCATACTCTCATTCTTTTCTAATATATAAAGGCCACGATTGCAAGCACTACTTTTCTGCCTCCTTACGCAACTTTGCGCCACGACAGGGTATTGCTTGAGCGTTATCTCTAATTAGACAAGGAAACTGCCGCAAAAGTTACTCTTCACTGGAGGGCACGGTAAGCAGAAAAAACCGGCGGGAGGTATTTCCCGCCGGTTATAAAGCAAAAACCAGCCGTGATTATATTATTTCTTCTCGCTGAAATCATCCTGTATCTTTTTCGAGATAAAATCGAACTGGCGTGCGAGTTTAACGTCCAAGGCGATTCCCAGCAATTGCTCCCTGGTCCCCGGCTGGTATTCGACCATCTCGGTCATTATCTTGTTACCTCCCATCCTAGAGGACATCCCGGTATACGACTGATTCAATCTGTCGGCCAAGGCTGCGTCCGTAACCCGGCTTACATCCAGCACTCCGTCTTTCAATACAGCCGTACCCAGAGAAGTTTCGTTCCCGGTAGTTTTGTCCTTCCTCACGAAATTCACGGTTATCATCGCACCTTCCTCAATCTCCGCGCCGGACTCCACGGTAACGTTACCGGTATCGTTCTTCATTGCGGCGGCCGCCATCACCATTCCGTCAGTATCATTAAAAGGACTCCAGGCACACGCCAGAAAGAAAAATCCGCTTAAAACCAGACAAAGCGTTACCGGGAATATAACTGTATATGCCCTCACACTCATCTTTATCATTTATCTCTCCTTTCTAAAATTGTATCACCAACAAACCGTGTTTACCAGCGTTTTCAACCCATCACAGGAAGGCCGTCGTTTCCCAGAAGGACTTCCGCCCTGGTAACGTTGCCGCCGGAATCGGTGGCGTAAACATAGGTATAGGTGCTTCCATCGGAGCCGGTATGCGCGAAAAGTTTAGCCATGAATTTAACCTTTTCCAAAAGCACGCTCGATCCGGATTCCGCCTGGCTCTCAGCTCTGGAAATCAGCATCTCGGAATCGGTGCACCATGTCTCATACATGGTGGCGAAATCCTCGTAGCCGGGATCTTCCAAACTGTATTCCGTCATCCCGTAGGCACTGGCGTAATTCTGCACGTCGTTTCCGGAGGCCTCGTGTAAAGCGGTGAATTCCGCGGAATCCTCCGAGGACAATGCGTACTGTACGCGATGCCCTATCTCGTGAGAAAGGGTGCTTGCGAAAGTCTGCATAGCGTCGGAGGAACCGGAGATGTACGAACTCGAAGTGTTTATCACCACCGTGCCGTTGTCCGTATCGCTATAAGTGAAGCCCAGGAGGGAATCGTTTGACCCTTCGGAAGCGGTGGTCGTGGTTATGACGTTGATCTGGGCGACGTCATCCGCGGGCAAAGACGAAAGCACTTCGGATATCTCGCTCAATTGCGCATCCGTAAAATCGTTGCCGCTGGAAGAATCTACCACCAGCACGCCGTAAGTCTCCCATATCTCCAAGGCCTCTCCGCTGAGATTGAAATAGTCGATAAAAACCTCTTCCAGGCTGGAATCGGATTTCACCAGATCCACGATATCACTCAAGGCGGCGCGCGCCGTCTCTTGATCGGCGGCGTCGCTATATTCGTTTATAAACTCGTTCAGATCGGAGGATTCTGTCGGCTCTGCGGTAGTAGTAGCGTCTCCGCCGGTCGGGTCCTGGGTGCTGCCGCCGCCGGTGACGGGCTCTTCAATGCCGCGGCCTCCGCTTGTGCCGCCCGGCTGTTGTATCTGGCCGCCGCCGAAGCCGCCGCCAGGAAAGAACCTCCCTCCCGGTCTGCCCCGACCGCCTATCCCGCCGATACCCATACCGCCGCCCATCCCCATGCCCCGGCCGCCGGTCGCGGCCATTCCGTTGTCCCGTGCGGAAGTATTTCTATTGTTCTGCGCCGCGGATATTCCTTTATCCTTTTTTTCTTCTTTGGAAGATACATTCTCGGTGACTGTCTGTGGCGCTTCCCGGTCGGCTGAGACTGCGGTCTTCAAAGTTTCATTCGTTTTCTTCCACTTCTTTTTATGGGCCCCTTCCGCCGACTGTTCCATCACCTGTTTCGTGGGATCGCCATTCCGGCCAGAATCTCCGGCGTAAGATATAGGAAGGTTGAGAATCAAAAAAAGCAATACCGCCGGAAAACAAAAAACCTTTCTTTTCATACTTACCTCTTTTCGTATTATCCCGACCCGGGAACTGCCAACTTTATAAAACTACTTAATAAGCAATTAAAACACCTACGCTAAATTCTATTTAACTTTCTGCAAAAAACTACTTTTTTTATAACTTAGTTTAAGGGAGGTAACATCTACATAGCTCTTTGATTTCACTGCAATAAAATTGTAGAATATACTTAAACGCACTCGGTATCGAAATTATCAAAAGAACCACCCGTGCTGCGTTGAATTATTGCTCCATTCTAGGATTAGACAAAGAGAAATAAGAAAAAGTTACTTTTATGGAAGGTCTCAAAGGTCCAGGAATACATCTTTTTTACGGAATATGCTGTTTAACAAGATCTTACAAATAAACGGCTTTTGATTTTATTTACTGGTTGAACCCGGAGCCGGAAGTTCGAATTCGAGGGAATATATCCTGGAAATCAGGACCCTGGCCCGGCGCAAAGAAAGCTCCAGGACATGCCCTCCGGAGCTCCTGTCGGAGGAAATAAAGTGAAAATGATATCCGGGTTTGTTCACTCCGCGGCAGGAATCCGGAAAACGGAATCCTATCATACTTCCGTTTATCTCCTTGAAAAGAAAAAACGTCTGTTTCTTCAAGGCCTCTTGCAGCGCGGGGAACGGTTTATCCTGCGCCGGGACACTGCGCGTTTTTAGGGAATCGAAACTGCCGTCCACCCGTATGGCGTATAAAGCCTCTTTATCGGTAAGCAGTCTGTCGAGATAAGCGGTCAGCGCGGCATAATCCCCGATATCCGCGGCCGCAAACTCCATGTCGGTCCGGAAGAAAGTCACGGTTGCGAACGGCGAAAGCGTCGAGGGTGAAATAACGTTCACTCTGCCGTCGGAAGCGATACGGTAGAAACTCCCGTCAAGGGCGATCATCTCGCCGTCCAGCCGGTCCACTGTGCCGATACCGAAATCGCCTTTTTCCGCTATGGCGCGGTATTCAACCCACCCGCCATACTGCCCGGCCTCCAGGGCGTCCATACTGGAGAACTGACAAACAGCCGTTTTAGGGTCCCGCCGTTCATAAAAACACCCTTGCTGAAAAGAAATGAAGAGCGAAACAAGAACAAAACATAAAAAGTATCCTGGCGCTTTACGCATAGCACTCCTTTTTTATTCCGGGGACACAATACTTAATTCGGCAACGGCTACGGTAACGAAGCCCGTTTCGGTTATCGGTCACGGGGACGTCTTAAAGCCGAAAGACGTTAAACGATTGACGATACCGGCATCGTAACCGATAAACGATAGACGAGCTTTAATATCGGCTACGGTAACGAAGCCCGTTTCGGCTTTCGGTCTCGGGGACGTCTTAAAACCGAAAGGCGTAAGACGATTGACGATATCGGCATCGTAACCGATAAACGAAAAACGGAATCAATCATGCCCGAACTTCTTTATGAACCATGTCTTCACCCCCTGGACAAGAAATAAATAAGTCAAGACGATGAAAAACAACACGGCGAAATACGCCGGAGGCGGCGCGGTGAACCCGAACGGGCCGGCGAGCGGGGTAAAAGGTATGATCATACCGATGCTGATGATCACCAGGGAAGTCAAAACCAGGAACCCGCTGGGACGGCTCTCCAGGAAAGGCACCTTCCCCGTCCTGATGACGTAGATGACGAGCGTTTGCGTGCAGAGAGATTCTATAAACCATCCGGTGTGAAAAAGCGAGGCGTTGGCGTGAAAGATAAACAGCATTACACCATAGGTAAGGAAATCGTATATCGAACTTATCGGCCCGATAATGAGCATAAATTTCTTGATGTAATCCACCCTCCAGGGACGCGGCTGGCGCAGGTATTCCTTGTCCACTGCGTCGGTAGGTATCGCCACCTGAGAAAGGTCATAAAGAAAATTGTTCAGCAGGATCTGAATGGGAAGCATCGGCAGAAAAGGCAGAAAAAGGCTGCCGCCGGTCATGCTCAGCATATTGCCGAAGTTCGAGCTGGAGCCCATTTTTATGTATTTGACGATGTTGCCGAAGGTTTTACGCCCTTCTATGACGCCGTCCTCAAGCACCATAAGGCTTTTTCGAAGCAATATGATATCCGCCGACTCCTTGGCGATATCGACCGCGTTGTTCACCGATATTCCGACGTCGGAAGCCTTCAGAGCAGGCGCGTCGTTGATACCGTCTCCGAGGTATCCGACGATATGCTTGTTACGGTGCAAGGCGGTGATGATGCGTTCTTTCTGTAAAGGAGAAAGCCTGGCGAAAACGTTGGTGCTCTTGACCAGTTCCTGGAGCTGCGGGTCGTCGGCTTTATCTATCTGGTCCCCGGTAACCAGCCCCTGCACGTTCAGCCCCACCTCGCTGCAGATCTTCTTGGTGACCATCTCGTTATCGCCGGTGAGCACCTTGAAATCCACGCCGAGCTTTCGCAGGGCGATGATGGCTCGCCTGGCGCTCGGTTTGGGCGGGTCGAGAAACGCCACGTAACCGGTCAAGATCAGTTCTTTTTCGTCATCTTTGGAATAAGCTTCTTTTTTCTGAAGGATATCCTTATACGCGATCGCCAGCACCCGAAAGCCGTCGGCACTGAGATTCTCATATTCCTCTTTGAGATCGGAAAGTATCAACGGGTCCATCTCCATCAGTTCCCCGTCGAGCTCATAACCGGAGCAGCGCTTGAAGATCTCCTCCGGAGCGCCCTTGCAGATCAACCTGTGGATGCCGTCCGTTTCCACCACCACCGACATTATCCTGCGGGAGAAATCGAAAGGGACCTCGTCAACTTTTTTGTACTGGCGCACCAGCAGTTTTTCGTGTTTAAGGATGGCCCTGTCCAGCAGGTTCTTCAGGCCGGTCTGATAATAGCTGTTTATGTAGGCGAAGCGCAGAACGCCGTCGTCCTCTTTCCTGACCACGTCGCAGTGCTTTTCCAGGACTATCTTGTCCATGGTCAGCGTCCCGGTCTTATCCGTACAGATGATATCCATAGCGCCGAAATTCTGGATGGAATTGAGGCGTTTGACAATAACGTCCTTTTTCGACATTGCGATCGCGCCTTTAGAGAGGTTTATCGCCACGATCATCGGCAGCATCTCCGGCGTCAGCCCGACCGCAACGCCGAGGGAAAAAAGCAGGGATTCGATCCAACTGCCGCGGCGCATAGCGTTTACGGCAAAGATGAAAATGACCATAAAGAACATCGCGCGGATCATCAACCAGGTAAAACTATGCACCCCTTTGTCGAAGCTGGTCTCCACCCTCATAGTCGCCAGGCGGCGGGACATCTCTCCGAACCTCGTGGAGATGCCGGTCTTGATGACCACGCCGAGAGCGGTGCCGCTGACCACGCTGGAGCCCATAAAAACGATATTGCCCATATCGGGAGCGGGATCACTTTTCCCCGTTGCCGGGCCGGCAGTTTTCTCTATAGGGAAAGACTCTCCGGTAAGGGATGCCTGGTTGATGAACAGGTCTTTGCAGGAAATGACGCGCAGGTCCGCCGGGATCATGTCGCCGGCGAAGATGTCCACAATGTCTCCCGGGACAAGCTCCCGTATCTTGATCTCCTTGGAGCGGCCGTTCCTGTAAACGGTGGCGGTGGCACGCACCATTTCGCTCAGCCTGTCTGCCTCCTTGCCGGCGCGATACTCCTGAATGAAAGAAAGCAGGACGCTCATCACGGCCATCAGACCGACCAGCAGGGCGCTTATCTTCTCGCCGAAGAAAAGCGAAAAGGCGCCGATTATCAAAAGCACTATAACGAGGGGATTGACGAATTTGGAGAGGATCTGGATAAAGACCGTGCGCTTCTTTTTCCTCGCCGGCTCGTTGAGACCGTATTCCTCCAGGCGGTCCTGCGCCTCCTGCTCCGTCAGTCCTTTTTCCGAAGTGCGCAGTTTCTCGAGGAGCGTTTCTTTGGGGCAGTTTATGTAGTCAAAATCCAGTACCTGCGGCTTCTGGTGCGGGTAACCGTGGTTTTTTTTCTTATCTATCTTAAGAAGCCCCATGGGAAAGCCCGGTTGACACCGTAATTCGCAATAGGATCGCGGGAAACGGCCCGAGCCTTTTCACGGATCACGGGTTAAAGTATTCAAACAAAAAAGGCTTTATCGCCTTCCAATCCCCAGGCTTTTCTAAACGCGCCCTGAAAAACTGGCAGGGAAAGAGCCTTTAACGTTGAGTATATTTTTGTTTTATGCCTTTGTCAATCTATAATTACGTATCGACGGGCGGCGGTTGGAAAAACGGGGTTTGTTCATAATTCTGCTGCCGCGGGAAGATCAAAAAAAAAGGCCCGGCTTATTCAGCCGGGCCTTGTGCGGTTCAAGGTTACAGCTTGACTACTTTAGTCGCCTGCTCGCCTTTCGGTCCCTTCTCAATTTCGAATTCGACCTCCTGGCCCTCCTCTAAAGATTTATAACCCTCACCCTGGATCGCGCTGTGATGCACGAATACATCACTTCCCGATTCGGGAGTAATAAATCCATAACCTTTTTGGTTCGAGAACCACTTCACTTTACCTCTTGCCATTTTGCACTACCTCCTTCCCTTCATATTTATGACATTCCGTCAGAGGGCGGTCATAAAAAAAACCGGAAGGTTAATCATCCATAAACCTTTCCGGTCAAGGACATCACACCTCTGATATGCCACAAATGGAGTATACAACTTTTTACCGATTTGTCAACTATAATTTTACGCAATTTCAAGCAAAAAGCACACAGCGCAAAACCTCCCTCCGCGCGGAAAACGCCCGCTTCAGAAAACGGGTTAACGCTTATGCGGGAAACCGCGCCCTCCTCCGTGGCGCTTGTGCCCGAAACCTCCGCCGGACTGGTGCCTGCCGCCCGGTCTGTGCCCAGGATGACGGTCAGACTGCTTCCCGGCGTTATCCTGGAATTGCGCAGTAGGAACTTGAGGATGTTTGGATATGGGCAGACTCGCCCGGATCAGCTTTTCTATCTCCATCACGTCGCGTTTCTGGTCGGGAGTGGCGAAAGAGACGGCGTGGCCTTTATGCCCCGCCCTGCCGGTGCGCCCGATGCGGTGCACGTAATTCTGGGCGTCCTCCGGGATATCGTAATTTATCACCAACTCGATTCCGTTGACGTCGATACCCCTGGCGGCGATGTCGGTGGCAACCAGGACCTTATACTTGCCGGACTTGAATCCCTCCAGGGCTTCGCGCCTCTGGCAAAGCGAGCGGTTGGAATGTATCTCCGCGGCGTTATGTCCCATATCCCTGATACTGCGGGTTATCTTCTTGGCGCCGTGTTTGGTGCGCGAGAACAAAAGCACCGACCCGTGGTAATCGTTCAGCAGTTTACGCAGCAACTGCAATTTCGCGTCCCTGGGAACTATGTAGAGCTCCTGGGTGAGCCGTTCGGCTATGGTCCCGGAAGGCGCTATTTCCACCGAAACCGGGAGTTTCATGTATTTGGCGGTCATCTGCATTATGGATGCCGGCATTGTCGCCGAAAAAAGCATCGTCTGCCTTTCCTTGGGAAGGAACCCGAGTATCCTGTTTACCTGCGGCGCGAACCCCATATCCAGCATGCGGTCGGCCTCGTCAAGCACAAGCATCACCAGGTCGTCGAACATTATGTTCCACTGCGACATATGATCCAGCAGCCTCCCCGGAGTGGCGATAATCACGCGCGGGGTGCGGCGCAGCGCCTTGATCTGCTCGCTCATAGAGGCCCCGCCGATAAGACAGGCTGTCCCCATCCCGAAGGGGACGGTGAGCCCTTTCATGGAATCCTCAATCTGCAGAGCGAGTTCGCGCGTCGGAGCCAGGACCAGGCCTATCCCCTGCTTCTGCGCCAGCTTCTGCACCATCGGTATGGCGAAAGAATGCGTTTTCCCCGTCCCGGTCTGGGCTATCCCCACTATATCCTTGCCCTGCAGGGCCATCGGTATCGCTTTATACTGGATCGGTGTGGGCACCTTGAATTTGATGCGTTCGAGAATATCGAGAATTTTGGGCGCTATGCCCAAGCCAAAGAAACTCCTGTCGGATACGGAGGATGAAACCGGCTCCGCGCCGGTTGTGCGCTGATTCATTTTGAACGGTTCCTTTCTGTCTGAATTAATTATCTGTTCGTTATGCGGATGTTCCATACTTTTATATTATATCACTCATACCGCAAAGCTTCTATAGGATTTAATTCCGCGGCTTTCTTGGCGGGCCACAAACCGAAGAGGATACCGATCGCCAGCGAGAAGGCTGTAGCCAAAGCTACCGAGCCGGGCATTATTCTCACGGACCAGCCGGCCAGGAGATTGATCAGCGCCGCCGTGCCGACACCCAGGAGGATCCCCGAGGCCCCTCCGAGGAGCGACATCAACACCGCCTCTATCAGAAACTGCACCATTATATCCTTCTGGTTGGCGCCTATGGCCTTGCGCAATCCTATCTCGCGCGTGCGCTCCGTCACAGATACCAGCATTATGTTCATTATGCCTATGCCGCCGACAAGCAAAGATATAGCCGCGATCGAGCCCAGCAGGAGCGACATCGTCTGGGCGGTGTTTTCCATAGCTTTTTTCATCTCCGCCATATTGCGTATCTGAAAAGCGTCCTCCCGGTTCTTTCCCAGGCGGTGCGTCTTTATTATCAAAGAGGATATGGAGTCCTGGGCCTCTTCGAGAACGTCCGGCGCCCCGGCTTCCACGTATATCGTGTTTATGTAATCCTTGCCGAAGACGCGGTACATCGCCGTGGTCACGGGAATCAACACGATATCGTCCTGGTCGCGAAAAGAGCCTCCCCCTTTGGCAGGCAATATCCCGATAACCCTGAAATTAATCAGGTTTATCTTTATTTTCTCCCCCACCGGGTCGGCGCCGCCGAAGAGTTCCTTGACCACTGTAGTTCCCAGCACCGCCACTTTTTCCCGCGCCTTTACCTCCTGTTCGTTGAAAAACCTCCCCACCTCCGGGATGAGGGAGCGGATAGCGGCGTAGGAAGTCCCCACCCCTTCGACCTGGGTATTCCAGTTTTTGTTGCCGTATACCAACTGACCGCTGCCTGTGACCGAAGGACTGACTCTGGCCACCGTATCGGTCAGCTTCTCGATGGCGGTAATATCTTTAAAAGTAAATCTCGCCACGGACCCGGCTTCCATGGCCACCCCGTGCACCTTGGCCGAACCCGGACGGATGATCAACAGGTTAGACCCCAGGGAGGCAAGCTCTCTTTCGATGGAATCCTTGGCGCCCTGCCCCACGGCCAGCATGGCTATCACCGCGCCCACCCCGATCAATATGCCGAGTATGGAAAGAAAAGACCGGACTTTATGCGTTATCATAGCCGCGCCCGCCTGGCGCAGATAATCCAGGAATTTGGCTCCGCGCGCAAGGCGCTCGGATTTCGAGAGGACGTGATCTATGACCTCCCCGGCCGCGCCCTCCGAAGCGGTATCCTTTTCGGAAGGAAACACGGTATCGGCGGAAGGAGACACTTTTTTGTCCGAGATAATCTTACCGTCGCGCATTACTATCACGCGCCCCGCGTGCGCGGCCATCTCCTGCTCATGCGTAACCATGATCACGGTCTTCCCTTTGCGGTTCAGCTCCTTCAAAAGATTGACGATATCTTCCTTGCTCCTGGAATCGAGGTTACCGGTAGGCTCATCCGCCATCAGGATCAGAGGATCGTTGACCAGGGAGCGCGCGATCGCCACGCGCTGCTGCTGCCCCCCGGAGAGCTCGTTGGGCCGGTGGCCGATCCTGTCCGCCAGCCCGACCTCCTCGATACGCTCTCTGGCTTTTTCCTTGAGATGGCGTTTTCCGGCGTAAACCAGAGGCAGCTCTGCGTTTTCCAGGGCGCTCATGCGCGGCAGCAGGTGGAACTGCTGAAAGACGAAACCCACAAGCCGGTTGCGCACCGCGGAGAGTTCTTCGTCGGACAACTCGTTCACGCGCCTGCCGCCGAGGAGGTATTCGCCGCTGTCAGGCCGGTCAAGCAGTCCCAGGACGTGCATCATCGTGGACTTGCCTGAACCGGAAGGCCCCATTATCGCCACGAACTCGCCGGGCGACACCGAGAAAGAAACATCCTGCAGGGCGCGCACCTCCATCTTGCCCATAACATAAGTTTTAGAAACGCGCTTCAACTCTATCATTTTTTCTTTCTCGAGGGCATAAATGGATTGCTTCCTCCGGAGTCTTTCTGCGGAAGGGCGTATTTTTTCACCTTCATCAATATGCGGTCTTCCGCGGTTATCCCGGAGACGACCTCCACTTCTTTATCCCCGATTATGCCGGTGACCACCCGGGTCTTCAAAGGTTCTCCGCCGTTCTCCTGTTTCAGGAGCACATAGGAATGCCCGTCGCCGTTCATCACCGCTTCCACCGGGACGAGCAGCGCTTTGTCGTTGCCGGCGACGACGAAATCTATATTCGCGTTCATTCCGGAACGGAAGAAAGCCGGAACCGACTCCGGCACCAGATCGACCTTGTAGATGGTAACGTTATTCGAAGTTTCCGATTCGTAATAAATATGCTGCACCACGGCTCCGATCCCGGCGTCCGGGTAAGCGTCCAGCGTAACCAGCGCCTTGGTGCCGAGGGCTATCTTTCCGATGTCCGTCTCGTCCACCTGCGCCCGCACTATCAACCTGTCGGAAAGCACCACCACCGCGCCGGAAGTGGTAACGGTCTGTCCCGGCTGCGTGGTGGCCACGATCACCTGACCGTCGATCGGAGCCAGCAGGGGTATAGGTTTATAGGTCTCCTGCCAGTATTTAAGCGCCGCCTCCCCTTTTCCCCTGGCGGCATCCAGCAGCGCCGCGCGCTCCGTGGAGCTCATCATTGCCAGCGTCTGGCCGGACTTGACCATATCCCCTTCCTTAACCGCGATGGACTCTATGCGCCCGGCTACCGGCGGCATTATCTCCAGGCGGTTTTTCGGAAGCACGGTGCCCGTGCAGGATATATAAGTCTTGACCGGCCCGAAGAACGGCGCAACCTCTTTCAATGCGTAACCGCCATTCTTGTCTTTACGTCCGGCGGAAGAAAGGGCCCATACCCCGGCCAGCGCGGACGCTATTATCAGTAACATCAGGGGTCTATTGATACGCATATTCCAGCGTCACTCCTTTCGCCTCCTGCCACTCCGCTTCTTTCAAGAGGGCATTTGCCCTGGCGTCGAGAAACGCCTTCTTCTCCTGCACCAGGTTATCCTCGATTATGGTCCAATTATCGTAATCTATCAGACCCAATGAATACTGCGACTCCGCTATCCTGGAGCGTTCCTCGACTGCCTCGAGGAATTTTTTCTCCACGCCGACTGCTTCCCGCGCGTCCTGCAAGGCGGCCCACGCCTCCTGCAGCGCCAGCACCACCGCGTCTCTGCCGCCGCGTTCGTCGGCCCGAGCCTGATTCCAGGCGGCCCTGGCCTTGGAAACCTCGGCGGCCCTCGACCCGCCCTCGAATACCGGCAGGGATAAGGTCAACCCGGCGTTCCACTGCTCGGTCCGCGGGGGCCAGCGCGATCCGCTCTTATTGGCGCCGGCCGAAGCAGAAAGCTGCGGAAGAAAATCCCCCTGGACCGCCTTCACGTTGAACGCCGCCGCGTTGCTTAAAGAAGAGAGACGGCGTAAAGAAGGATGCCCTTCAGCCAGTTTCTCTAAATCAGGCTTTTCCTCCGCGGGTTCCAAAAGATCCAGGCCGCCTTTAACGGAGATCTCACGGTAGCCGCCAGCCCCTATCTCCTTCAGCAGGCTGAGCCGCGCCACCTCCAGCGCGCGCCTGTTCTGCGCTATTTCCAGCTCAGCCCGGGCAAGGTTCGCCAGGGCGGTAAGAAAAGCACCGCGGTGCTCTATGCCGGATTCATAACGCAAAGTGATCAATTCCAGATTGCCTCGCCTTATTTCGTAGATCTCGCCCGAGAGTTTGAGCGCCTCCTGCGCCTTCAACAGATTCACGAAAGCCCGGCGTAAAGCCAGGCGCACGGAAGCGGAGGTATAATTGAACTGGAATTTGGCGGCCCTGGTGTTCTCAAGCGCGGCGTTGAATTTTTCCGGGGTCTTCAACCCGTCGAAAAGCAGTTGGGTCCCGCTTAACCCATAGCTGTAGCTGTCCTGCGTTTTGGAAGTCCCGGCATCCAGGCTGGAATCTACCTTGGGCAGCACACCGCTGAAAACGATCTTTTCACTTTCCCTGTATTGCTTGACCGTTTCTTCGGCGGAGATAAGGCCGGGGTGATTAACCGCCGCCTCCTTCACGCAGTCCTCCCAGGTCAATTCCTGCGCGTACAAGCCCGATTGAAGCGCGGAGAGGAAAATCGCGGCTGTTAAGAAAACGGGAAAACAAATCTTTTCTTTAGCGTTCATTATCCGGCAGAAATATTTTTTCATTTTTTATTAGACAAGAAATATCCTCTAAAAGTTACTCTCAAAAAAATCCTGGAAATACCGATACCGGAGACCTCGGGTTCGCGCTGTCGTTTCCCCGGTTACGATGCCCTTGTTTTAGTCTTACGTTTTTCGGCTTTAAAACGTTCCCGTTACCGTGAACCGAAACGGGCTTCGTTACCGTAGCCGTTGCCGAATTAAAGCTCGTCTATCGTTTATCGGTTACGATGCCGGTATCGTCAATCGTTTAACGTCTTTCGGCTTTAAGACGTCTCCGTTACCGAGAACCGAAACGAGTTTCGTTACCTTAGCCGTTGCCGAATTAAAGCTCGTCTATCGTTTATCGGTTACGATGCCGGTATCGTCAATCGTTTAACGTCTTTCGGCTTTAAAACGTTCCCGTTACCGTGAACCGAAACGGGCTTCGTTACCGTAGCCGTTGCCGAATTAAGTATTGTGTCCCCGGAATTCAAAGAAACGGGCTTCGTTACCTTAGCCGTTGCCGAATTAAAGCTCGTCTATCGTTTATCGGTTACGATGCCGGTATCGTCAATCGTTTAACGTCTTTCGGCTTTAAAACGTTCCCGTTACCGTGAACCGAAACGGGCTTCGTTACCGTAGCCGTTGCCGAATTAAGTATTGTGTCCCCGGAATTCAAATATTATATTATCACTACCGTCTTTTTTGTCTTCTTTTTTTATTCCCTCGCCCTGACCGGTTATGAGCCGCTTTTTCATTTCAAGCCGGTTTTCCGCCCCGGCGCATAAGGAACTTCAAAAGTTCCAGCCAGAGCAGGGCGAGCGCGGCCGCGGCCAGGGAAAGGGACAGTTCTCGCGCTGAGACGGCGGAGAGATGGAACAGTTTTCGCAGCAACGGTATGGAGAGTATCGCGGCAAGCGCGGACAGCGCGCCGAAGATAACCAGCCGGAGCGCGCGGTTCTTTTCCTTCAAAACGGAAATCATTCCGGACTGCCCGCCGAGATTGGCGAATATCAGCATCAGATTGGACAGGACAAGCGCGATGAAAGCCGCCGTGCGCGCCGCATCCGCCCCCGCCCCCCCGCGCAAAGCGTAAATGTAAAGAGCGAAGACGACGGCGAGAACTCCAAGCCCCTGGAAAATGCTGAATACCAGAGTCCGCCTGTCGAACAAAGGCTCCTGTAGCCTGCGCGGCGGGACTTTCATATTCCCAGGCCCGGGGGAATGCGACTCAAAGACCGTGGAACAGGCAGGGTCTATGATCAACTCGAGGAAAGCGATGTGCGCGGGCAGTAATACTATAGGCATATGAAGGAACACCGGAAGGAAAGCCATACCCGCCACCGGTATATGCACGGCGAAGATGTAAGCGACCGCTTTCTTCAGGTTAAAGAAGATCCTGCGCCCCATGCCCACGGCGTCAACGATGGAAGAGAAATCGTCGTCCAGCAGGACCAGCGCCGAGGCCTCTCTGGCGACGTCCGTGCCGTGTTTTCCCATGGCGATGCCGATGTGCGCGGACTTTAGGGCCGGGGCATCGTTGACACCGTCGCCGGTCATCGCCACCACCTCGCCATTGGCCTTGAGGGCGTCAATGACCGCCATTTTCTGTTCCGGGACCATCCGGGGGAATATGTTGATATCCCTGATCTTAACCTTCAGTTCGCCGGAAGACAGCGTTGCCACTTCCTGCCCGGTGATATATTCCCCCGGGTTCTTCAGGCCGATCTGTGAAGCGATATTGACCGCGGTCCCGGGATAGTCGCCCGTGATCATGATCACGCGTATCCCGGCCTCATAGGCCTCTTTTATCGCCTGCGGCACGGCGGGACGCACCGGATCGCTGAATCCAAGAAGCCCCATGAATTCGAAAATAAAGTCATGCTGTTCATCCGGAAGCTCCGTCTTGCGAAAAGCGGCTCTCGCCACTCCCAGCACGCGCAGGCTTTTTCCGGCCAGGGTTTCAATATGCCCGGAAAGTTTCCGCCTGGCCTCCCCGCTTAAATGGCAGAGATCGGCGACCGCCTCCGGCGACCCCTTGGCGGCGATTATGTAATTTTTTCTGTCCGGCGATTCCCAGACATGCGAAAGGGCAAAGAGTTCTTTGGAAAGCGGATATTCTTTTACCAGCGTCCAGTTGTTATGTATATGTTCACTGCCGGCGAGGTACAATTCTCCGGCCAGTTTCAACGCCTTTTCGATAGGGTCAAAAGGATCCTTCTGTCCGGCCAGGATCCCGTATTCCAGGACGTCATGGAATTTATCGGGCAGGACGCTTTTTTCTCCCCGCGGCCAGAAATACGCCCCGGAGGCAAATAAACCGCTTAATTCCGCCGAATTGAGCGTGAGCGTCCCGGTTTTGTCCACGCAAAGGACACTGGCGGCGCCAAGAGTTTCTATGGCGGCCGCGCGCCTGGTAAGCACGTTATTACGCGAGATGCGCCAGGCGCCGAGAGTAAGAAAAATAACCAGCACCACTGGGAATTCTTCGGGCAAGACCGCCATGCCCAGCGTCAAACCGGCCAGTATCCCGCCCGGCCAGTCGCCCCTGGTCAATCCGTAAAGAATTATCACCAGCGAACAAAGGACCATTCCGGCCAGAAAAAAAACGCGCACGATGCGGGAGGTCTCTTTCTGCAGGAGAGTCTTTTCACCGCGGATTGACTGCAGAGCCCGGCCGATTCTGCCCATTCTGGTGTTTATCCCGGTGAAATAGACCTCGGCGATGCCGTGCCCGCCCACCACCAGCGTGCCGGAATAAACAAACGGTAAATCGTCCCCTCCCGGGGCCGCGTCTTTATCCCCGTCGGAAGAAACATCCCATTCCCGTTTGCGCACCGGAACCGATTCACCTGTAAGAAGAGACTCGTCGAGCGACAGGCCGGAGCACGAGACTACCCTGGCGTCGGCCGGCACCCTGTCGCCTTCGCGCAGGACAATGGTATCTCCCACGGCGACCTCTCTGCCGGCGATCCTCCGCTCCTTCCCGTCCCTGATTACCAGGGCGCGCGGGCTGGAAAGATTGCGCAAGGCATCCAGGGTCTTCTCGGTCTTTCTCTCCTGGTAAACGGTGATGCCGATCACCACAAAAACAAAACTGAGCAGCATCAGGGCGTCCCCGGGTTCTCCCAAAAAGGAATAGAGAAGGCCCCCGCCCGCTAAAAGCAGCAGCATCGGCTCCCTGATCACTCCCATGAATATGGACAGGATGTTTCTCTTCTTCTGAGAAGGCAGTTCGTTATAGCCATCTCTAAGCAGCCTGGCGGCCGCTTGCGCTTCGCTAAGGCTCACCGTAAAGCCTCTGCCAGCGCGCGGGCGAATTCCAGGGCGGAAGACGGCCCGTCGGCGGTAATGATATTACCGTCCTTTTCCACCGCTTTCGCGGTATAAAGCGCTCCGCCGGAGACGAGAAATCCTTCCTCTCCGGGAAAAACCGTTGCCTTGCGCCCTTTAAGCACTCCGGCATTGGCTAAGATCACCGGGGCAATGCAGATGGCTGCCAATATGCGCCCGGATGAAACCGTGTCCCGCGCGAGCTTGTGCGCCTCCGGGTCATTAAAAAGGGATTCGGCGCCCGGACCGCCGATGAAGACCACGGCATCATATTCGGAGGCGTTGACCCCGGAGAGGCCCTTATCGCACGCCGTTTTTGTCCCATAGACGCTCACGGCTTCTCCGGGGGCGGAAGAAGCTACGGAACAGCTTACCCCGGCGGAAAGCAGAGTGTCCCTAACCGGAAAAAATTCCTTTTCCTGGAAACCGCGCTGAGACAGCACCACCAGCGCGCGCCTGCCTCCGGCCCAGGCGGCCCCGGAAGGAGAACCGGCCGCAAGGACCCCTGCTACCGCGCATCCCGCTATTATCTTTTTCATGATTTTCACTCCCATGTGCTGACCACCAGGAACTTTTTCTCCCCGGGGGAAAGGTTAAAACGCCCCAGTTCTATCCCTCCGAGCCGCCTTGCCCCGCCGTCGGAAGTCTCCACGAAGATATCGTACACACCCGGCTCCAGCAGCAGGCGCGCCGCGCGGATCTCGGCCGGCAAAGTCTGCCAGCAGCGCAGATCGGCCCTGTTGGAAAAAATATTATAAAGACTGCTCAGTATCCTGAAACCGATCGCGGTATTCTCCCCTCTGGTCTCCTCTATCCTGCGCTCCGCCGCTTTCTCAAGCGCGTATTTTCCTCCGGCGGTAACAAGCATCTTGGCGATCACCCTGACTCTTCTGTTGTCCAGGTTTTGTTCGGCGATGGCGCAGATATCCTCTACCGGTTCGCTCTCCGCCGCGTAAAGCTGTCCGGAAGCGGAGCGCGCGCGCAGGGACGAAGCCTTTACCTGATTCGGCCTGCGCTCGTATGAAGGGAAAGCCAGGCTGAGCACGTAGCCGTCCGGCAAAGGCACGGGGACAGCGGTCTCCTTCTTATAAGGAGAGCGGCCGTTATAATTGAACAGGATCACTTCCGCTTTCTTCGCCTTTTCAGGCAGTGGAAGAAAATCCTCTCCCCTGAATTTTACGCCTGCCTCCATAGCCTCCCGGCTCCCCATCCACTGCGCCGCCGCGAGAAAATTCTGTTTCAGCAGGAGCGGCACGCCGAGGCCGTAATGCGTTTTATAATCCTCTTCGTAGGTCTGCACCGCTTTCGCGTAAGCTATATAAGCGTCGTTTTTGCCGCGCCCGTTCTTCTCCGTCTCGTAAAGCAGGCCGGAAAGCAGGCGCGCGAAGGCGTCCTCTTTGTAAACGTTTTTTTCTCCCTGATTGTAGCGGCTGTTGATCAGGCGCAGGCGTTCGTCAACCTGCCTGGCCTCTACCAGCGCCCCGGGAAAATCCCCGAGCATACAGTAGTTGACAGCCTGAAAGACATTGACCAGTACCCGCTCGAAGTCCTCTCCGCGGTAAGGGGCCATGTAGTCATTGACAAGCCAGGTCGCGGCTTCCTTGCTTAAGGAAACGGAATATAAAGCGTCATATTCCTGCTTTGCCTGCTCGAAAGCGGCGATACTTCCGCGATAATCCCCGCCGGCGTGCAGGACGTAGCCTTTATCGAGAAGATACAAGAGCTTGTTGCCTTTGCCATATGCCGCCGGGCCTTTATCAAGCAGTTTGCCGGCACGGGCGTAGTCGCCGGCGGAAAGCGAGTCGCTTATCATGGCGCCCATACGCACGGAAGCGCAGGAGATGTTGAAGAAAAATGATAAACAGGCTAACGCGGCCGGGAAGAGCCGCTTTATCGTTTCCATAATCCGGCGGGCGGGGGCTAAAGGCCGAAGGTGCTGCGAGAGACTATCTTCTTTATCTCCTTCTGGCCGATCCAGACTTTCTCGTTGCTGGTCAGATTCACCAGCTCCAGGTTGACCTGGTAAAGGACCACGTATTTACCCTTGACTTCGTCTTTAACGGAATTGACCTCTCCCTGCAGCATGAAATCGGCCCCGGTCTCGGCATACTGCGGCTTGGCGGTCTCTTTGGAGGCGTATTGCGCCTGATCCGCCTTTTCCGCGCGCAGTTCCTGGCGGCTGACGCTGTCGGAAACGAATTTCACCTTTCCGGAATTTAACAGGCTTCTCTGCAGGTCATTGACGAAAACGCCGGAATTGATGTGCTCCGAGGTGCGGTTGATAATGGTTCCCACGATCACCACCGGCCTCTTCCCTTGCGCGATGTTAAAATCGCTCAGCCACGGGCGCTGAAGGCAGTCCCCGATCATCTCTTCGGCCGTCATCCGGGAATCGCTGTCGTTCCAGCCGCCGCTTAGGTCCACGGTTTTGGACGTGTCCGTGCGTTTGACCTTTATCGAGGAACAGCCGCAGCAGGCGGCAGTCAGAAATACGGCGGAAATCAGTAAAGAAATCAACGAGCGCATAAGCAACCTCCTTTAATATGGCCGGTAAAAAATATCTGCCGGACGGATAAGCGGCCTGCCCGATCCTCCGGCTGAAAATAACAGTGTCTATCGGGAATATTATAAACCGCAGGGAAAGGGTGTCAAGCGGAATGACCGATGCCGCTGAGCTCAAAAAAGAGGGTTCTGCCGTTGGTTTTCAGCCACTGCTTTCCTTCCGGATAATCAGGCATTATTTCCCCGACCTCTTTCCAGAAAAAGCGGGAATGGTCCCTGCGCCGCAAGTGGGCCAGTTCGTGCGCCACCACGTAGTCCAGGGCAGGCAAAGGCGCCATGACCAGACGCCAGTTGAAACGAAGACGGCCGTTCCTGCCGCAGGCGCCCCAACGTCTGAACGCGCCGCTTAAGGAAAAACCCGCGTGGGACAAACCTGAACGCGCGGAATAATGTTCCAGCCTCCCTGCGATCACCTCCGCCGCCCGGAGCCTATACCATGAGCCGAACACTCCGGCGGCGTTCCCGCGCAGAAGGCCTCCCAGCCTGAATTCTCTCCCGTCGAAAGACAAACCTTCCGAGCTACCTTCGGGAAAAGTTATTTTGTAAACTTCACCCAGATAAGGGACTCCCGCGCTAATTGCCCTGCGCCGCTCCTCTTCCCGCAGAGCTGAAAGGCGCTTACGCGTTATCCATCCCATTCTGGAAGACGCCAATCGCTCCGCGGAGTGAATTGAAAAAGCGGAAGGGACACGCATTAAGACTGTCCCGTCCTGGCAGACGATCAAGGCGCAGGTCCTCCTGCGCCGGCTGCGGATGATCCTTATATCGCTGAATGAAAAGTCCATCTGAATTCCGGGGACACAATACTTAATTCGGCAACGGCTAAGGTAACGAAACCCGTTTCGGTTCTCGGTAACGGGGACGTCTTAAAGCCGAAAGACGTTAAACGATTGACGATACCGGCATCGTGACCGATAAACGATAGACGAGCTTTAATATCGGCAACGGCTAAGGTAACGAAGCCCGTTTCGGTTTTCGGTCACGGGGACGTCTTAAAGCCGAAAGACGTTAAACGATTGACGATACCGGCATCGTAACCGATAAACGATAGATGAGCTTTAATATCGGCAACGGCTAAGGTAACCAAACCCGTTTCGGTTTTCGGTAACGGGGACGTCTTAAAACCGAAAAACGTAAGACTAAAACAAGGGCATCGTAACCGATAAACGATAGACGAGCTTTAATAGCAGGCGCCAACCTGCCCTTCCTCCCGAATGGATGCTACCACCCCTTCCTCCCTTTAAATTGGTAGGATTTAGGAGAAATGGAAATACCCGTAGCCGAGAATGAACTATTATAAATCCCCGCTATGATGCTTGACCACTTTACCTTCTACCATGTAAATGATGTCCTCGGCTATGTTGGTGGCGTGGTCGCATATGCGCTCGAGGTGGCGCGCGATGAGTAAGAGGGGCACGGCCCTGGAAGCGGTGCCGATGTCTTTTGCCATGAAATCATTGATCAGCTCTTCCTGGACGAGGTTACGCAGCCGGTCCGCCTCGGAGTCTGCGCACATCACCTGCTTGGCCAGAGAGACGTCGCGCTTCACAAAAGCGTCGATCGCGTCCCGCACCATATTCTGCGCCACTACGGAGAGCTTGGGGATGTCTATCAAAGGCTTGAGTATCGGCTTATCTATCAAGTCCTGGGCGCGCTGGGAAATATCCACAGCCAGGTCGGCTATGCGCTCCAGTTCCGAATTTATCTTCATCCCGGTGGTGATGAACCGCAGGTCTCCGGCCATCGGCTGGTGCCTGGCTATAAGGTCTATGCACTTTTCGTCCACTTCCAGTTCCAGCATATCTATCTTGTCGTCGGTATCGATCACTGCCTGCGCGCGGCCTTTATCGCGGTTCTTCAGCGCCTCGACCGAATTAAAAATGGCATCCTGGGCCATGGCCGCCATCCTAAGGAGTTCTTTACGCAGATTAGCGAGTTCTTCGTCAAAATGTCTCTCCATCATGACCTCTCTTTCAAACTTGTCGCATCCGGGAATTAGTATTCTTCAATACCCATCCTGCTTAGCCGCGTCATTTCGACGCTCCCCTGCTCATTTTTCGGCAAGCCTTAACAGTGCGCCTGCCGAAGCAACGGTGCGAGTGGAGTCCCTCGGGCCAAAACCCGGGAATTTCTGGGCGAGGGGATTAAAACGCCGCGCGGCCGCCATATACTATTATATAGTATAACACACAAGACATATTCCGGTAGCGGCCGCCGCCAAAACCGGCCCCTTCCCGGATTTATCCATACCTGCCGGTTATGTAATCCTCGGTGCGGCGGTCCGACGGTTTAGTGAATATCGTTTCCGTCCTGCCGAACTCCACCAGTTCCCCCAGCAGGATAAAACCCGTTTCGTCGGAGATGCGCGCCGCCTGCTGCATATTGTGCGTTACGATAACAATGGTATAATCGCGCTTCAGTTCGCGCATCAATTCCTCAATGCGCTGGGTGGCCTGCGGGTCAAGCGCCGAACACGGCTCGTCCATAAGCAGTATCTCCGGCTTGACTGCCAGCAGGCGCGCGATGCAAAGCCGCTGTTTTTGCTCCAGTGAAAGCCCCAGAGCGGAACGGCCCAGTCTGTCTTTAAGCTCATCCCAGAGCAGAACCGAGCGCAGACTCTGCTCCACCAGGTAGTCCAGATCTTTCTTCCTCGCCTCCAGGTGTATGCGCGCGCCGAAGACGATGTTTTCGTATATGGACAGCGGGAACGGATTCGGACGCTGAAAGACCATTCCCACTCTCTTGCGCAAAGCTACCAGGTCGGCGTCCTTATGCAGGATATCCGCCCCGTCTATAATAATCTCGCCTGAAGTGCGTACTCCCTCGGCCAGGTCATTCATGCGGTTGAAGACGCGCAAAAGCGTGGATTTACCGCACCCCGACGGGCCGATGATAGAAGTGATCATCTTTCCGCGGAACGAGGCGTTTATCCCCTTCAATGCCTTGAAATCACCGTACCAGAGATCGAGGGCCTTGACCAGAATTGCCGGATTATCCAAATTTCCCCCTTATGTAACCGTCGGTGCGCTTGTCCCGCGGCGCCGTGAATATCTTATCCGTGCCGTCCATCTCGACAAGCTCACTGGAAAGGAAAAAGGCCGTCCTGTCCCCCACGCGCGCGGCCTGCTTGACGTTATTGGTAACCAGGATTATCGTATAATCCTTTTTGAGCACGAGCATCGCCTCTTCCACCTTTGCCGTCGAGATCGGGTCCAGCCCCGAACACGGTTCGTCAAAAAGAATGACGCGCGGCTCCACCGCCAGGGTCCTGGCTATGCAAAGCCGCTGCTGCTGGCCGCCGGAGAGCTTGAAAGCCGAGGTGTCCAGCCTGTCTTTGACCTCGTCCCAGAGATACGCCTGTTTCAACGCCTTTTCTACCGCAGCCGCCTGAAGTTTCCTGTTCCTGACCCCGGAGACTTTTACTCCGTAGGCGACGTTGTCGAATATCGACATTGGCAGGGGAAGCGGAAGCGCGAAAACCATCCCTATCTTCTTTCTCACCGTTTCCGGGTCCATCTCGACGATGTCCCTGCCGCCGAAAAGCACCTCGCCCGTCATGCGGAAATTGTCGTTCAGTTCATTAAGCCGGTTGAGCATGCGCAGGAAGGTCGTCTTGCCGCTGTTGGCCGGACCAATCACGCTCAATATCTGTTTCGAGCCGATCTCCATGTTCACGTTCTTCATGGCGTGTATCTGGCCGAACCAGATGTTCAGGTCTTTTATGAGGAACTCTACCATTTCTTCTTCTTTCTGAAGCGGCAGCGTATCACCACCGCGGCAAGGTTCATGAAAAGCACCATCGCCAACAGCACCAGCGCAGTGCCGTAACGGATTCTTTCGTCCACGTTGGGCACCTGAGTGGAAATGACGTAAAGGTGATACGGAAGCGCCATGACCTGGTCGAATACGGAGCCGGGAAGCTGTGGAAGATAAAAAGCCGCCACCGTAAAAAGTATGGGGGCGGTCTCTCCCGCCGCCCTGCCCAGACCGAGGATCGTCCCGGTGATTATCCCGGAGATGGCGTTGGGAAGCACCACGTATCTTATAGTCTGCCACCTGCTGGCGCCAAGCGAACGGCTCGCCTCGCGGAAAGACTGCGGCACGCTCTCCAGCGCTTCCAGAGAAGCCGTGATTATTATAGGCAGTATCATTATCCCGAGCGTCAAAGCCCCGGAGAGTATCGACGCCCCGAATTTGAAGAAGGTAACGAAAAGCGCCAGGCCGAAAAGCCCGTAGACTACGGAAGGCACGCCGGCGAGATTGACGATGGCGAGTTTTATCAGGCGGGTGAGAAAATTCCCCCGGGCGTATTCGCTGAGATAAACGGCGGAGAGCAGGCCGATGGGCAAAGCGAAGACGATGGCCCCGCTCACCAGGTAAATTGTACCCAGGATCGCCGGGAATATCCCTCCGCTGCGCATCCCCTGCCTGGGGATGTCGGAAAGGAACTGCCAGGTTATCCCCGGCAGGCCTTTCTGCACTATGATCACTATGATCAGGCCCACCGGCACGATGATCAGAAGAGTGGAAAGAAAAAGGAACGCGAAAGCCAGACGCTGGGTCAAAACCGGGTCTCTGGATCTCTTCTTCAATTTAAGCGCCGGCGACGCCGGACTGTCCGTGACGGTAGTATCGTTCATTGTTCTTTCTTGTGCAGGAAAAGGTCGGCGCCCACGTTTACGATGAAACTTATCACGAACAACACTATGCCTACGGCGAAAAGAGCGAAATAATGTTCGCTGCCCACCACCGCCTCTCCCATCTCGGCGGCTATGGTGGCGGTGAGCGTCCGCACCGGCTGAAGTATGGAATGCGGGATCACCGCGGCGTTTCCGGTGATCATCATCACCGCCATGGTCTCTCCTATCACCCTGCCTATTCCCAGCATGACCGCCGCCATAATGCCGGAGGAAGCGGCGGGCAGGATCACCCTGTGGATGGCCTGCCAGTGGGTGGCGCCCAGCGCAAGGGCCCCTTCCTTATATGTCTTGGGCACGGAATAAAGGGCGTCCTCCGCGATGGAGACTATGGTAGGCATGGCCATAAAAGCCAGCATCACCGCCCCGGAAAGCGCGGTGAGGCCGGTGGGAAGATGAAAAATGCTTTTTATCCAGGGAACCAGGGTGACCATGCCGATGAAACCCAGGACCACACTCGGGATGGCGGCCAGCAGTTCTATGCCGCTTTTAAGTATTTCCTTGATTTTCAGGGGGGCGACCTCCGCGATGTAAACAGCGCAGGCCACGCCGATGGGTATGGAGATCAGTGCCGCGCCGAGCGTGACCATTAAAGACCCCAGGATCAACGGCAGAATGCCGAGATGAGGCGGTTCGGAGATCGGATACCAGCTTTTTCCGAAAAGAAATTGGGGAGGAGTTACCGTTTTAAAAACCGCCAGGCCTTCTTTTAGCAGGAAAAGAAAAATAAGCACCACGAAGAAAATGGAGGCCAGCCCGCAGAACAGTATCAGTTTCTCTATGACGAATTCTTTTAGTTTACGCACAGGCTTCTAACGTTTGTAAGGGACGAAATCGGTTTTTACCACTATCTCCTGCCCGTCTCCGGAAAGGCAATAATCGATAAAATCCTTCAACATCCCCTGCGGGCTGCCGTTGAGGTAAAAGAAGAGCGGCCTGGATATCGGATAGCGGCCGCTTATCACGTTGTCGATCGTCGGGGCTTCATAAGCAGACTTCGCGTCCCTGGCCACCAGGACCGCCTTTTGTTTGACGCAGACGTATCCCATTCCATAATAACCGATGGCTCCCGGGTTCTGGGCGATCTCGTCCGCTATCGCCTGCGAAGAAGACAATAACAGCGCCGAAGGAGCGAATTCCTCCGTCCCCTGCGGATTGCCCCGCCTGAGAACGTGCTCTTTGAAATAAACGTGGGTCCCGGAATTCACCTCGCGGGAGAGCAGCACGATCTTTTCGTCATTCCCTCCCAATTCTTTCCAGTTGCAGATCGCGCCGGTGAATATCCCGGCCAACTGTTCCATGGTCAGCTTTCCGACCGGGTTCTGCGGATTGACGACCACCGCCAGCCCGTCCAGGGCGACCTTTATCTCGTAAGGATGGATGCCTCTTTTCTCCGCCAGAGCGATCTCTTTTCCCTTTATTTCCCTTGAACTCATGGCGATCTCGCAGGTGCCGCTGATCAGACTGGAGAGCCCGGTGCCCGAGCCGCCGCCTGTCACGGCCAGGAACACTTCCGGTTTTATCTCCATGTATTTTTCGGCCCAGGACTGCGCCAGGTTGACCATAGTATCAGAGCCTTTTATCCGCACCGAATTATTCACGGCGGCCGATGAATGGGTAGAGAAACAGGCGAGAAAGAACAGAGACAATATCAGGCTTTTCATTATGACTCCCTTTTTGGACCGGCGGGAATGGCGATCCATAAACGCAGAAAAAACGTTAATCCGGTATTTTATGGAGAACAACCGATTTCTCTGCAATTATACATCAAGTTCCGGCAAGGCTCAATAAAAAGAAGAAGATTTTCCCGCGGCAGGCGGTTATGACGCCGGAGGTTTTCCGGGATGAGGTTGGTAAAAAACGGCGGCCGGTTTATCTACCGTATCAAGAGTTCCCATATCTTCCTTATTTCATCGCCGGCGGGACTGTTCCCGCTGTCGATTACGTTCCGACCTGCGGACAACGCTTCGACCACAGCCGGGTCGAAAGGTATTCTGCCGACGAACTGTATGCCTTTTCCACGGCAGAAATCCTCTATCTCAACGCTCATCTCCGGATTGAGGTCATATTTGTTTACCGCCAGTTTAACCGGAATGGCGAAATGAGCTGCCGTTTCAATGACGCGCCGGGCGTCATGCAGGCCGGAAAGCGAAGGTTCCGTGACGACAAGGGCGCAGTCTACTCCAGAGAGGGAAGCTATCACCGGGCATCCTATGCCGGGGGGGCCGTCGATCACGACATATTCCAGTTTCTCTTCTTCGGCGATCCGCTCGGCGGCCCGGCGTATCTGCGCAACAAGCCTGCCGGAATTCCCCTGCGCAACGCCAAGCCTGGCGTGCACGAAAGACCCGCGGCGGGTACCGGAAACGAACCATTCTCCGGATACGGTCTCCTCCATGCGTATCGCCCCATAAGGACAAAGACGGGCGCATAATCCGCACCCCTCGCAAAAAAAACGTTCCACACGAGGGCCGGATTTCACCGCTTTGAACCTGCAGACGGCAGAACATTTACCGCACTGCCGGCAGAGTCCGCGGTCGATGACGGCCGTACTGCCGCCCCTGAATTCATGCCGCTCTTTGATCTCCGGATGCAGCAAAAGATGCAGATCGGCGGCATCAACGTCGCAATCTACCATAACCTTGCTTCCCGGCAGCGCGGCGAAAGAGGCGGCGACCACCGTCTTGCCTGTGCCTCCCTTGCCGCTGACAACGGCTATCTTCCTCATATCTCTTCTTAAAACTCCTTTTTCAGGAATTCCGCGGCTTTCTCAACGCAGGATAAACAGGTGATCTTTTGCCCGGATCTTATTTCCCGGCAGGTCAACGCCCCTGAATGTCCGCGGAAAAAATCTTTACATTTCTGCGAGTTTCCACTGTCTCTAAGCGCAAGGATGTATAAAGCGGCATACAACGCGCCGCAATACCCATGAGGGGCATTACCGCCCCCAAAACCGGCATGCGCCTCCACCGTCCCGGCCGGCAGGCCGAACAATTCGGCATAGGCCTTGATCACCGCCTGGGCGCAGTTATAACGGGTACCGCTTTTCCCCAGAAAATTGTTCCTTGCTTCCTCTATCATAAATGAAGCTCCTCTGAAAGCCCGGGATTTCCGCGGCTTGATCAACTGCCGCCTGATAGAGACTTGATACACGAGAAAAGATCCCGAAACTGCCCGGCAAGCTCCGGGAACAGCGAAACTGCCGTTTCCCCGCGGGAATACGCCCCGGCTATCTCTTTACTGAAAGGTATGCGCATCAAGACCGGGATTTTCTCCCCGGCGCAATAATCGTCCACTTTCCCATCGCCGATGCCGTCGCGGTTGACGGCGACCGCGAAAGGTATCTTCAATTCGCGCAGCATCCCGGCCGCCAGGACAAGATCGTTAAGCCCGAAAGGCGTAGGTTCAGTAACCAGCAGGCAGAAATCGCTGCCTTCCACCGCCGTGATTACCGGACAGGATGTGCCCGGGGGAGCGTCAATGATTACCGTTCTTGCCGAATCCGCGCGCTCTTTGACCTTTCTGATCAAAGGCGGAGACATGGCTTCCCCCACGTTCAGCCGCCCGTGGACAAACTCCATCCCGTCTTTAATCCCGCTCTCGACCACCCCGATCTCCCGACCGGTCTCTTTTATGGCTTTTTCCGGACAGAAAATACTGCAGGCGCCGCAGCCGTGGCAAAGATGCGGGAATACGAGCACGCTGCCCCCGCCCGCGCCGGTTGCGCCCAATACCGCTACGGCGTTATACGCGCAGACCTCGCGGCACTTGCCGCAATAAGTGCATTTCGATTCATCTATTTCCGGAACAGGAACGAATATTGTGCTTTTGTCCGTGAAACACGGTTTCAGAAATATATGGGCGTTCGGTTCTTCCACGTCGCAATCGAGGAACTGCACATCACCGAGCGAAAGCGCTAGGTTGACCGCAATCGTGGTCTTACCGGTGCCGCCTTTACCGCTGGCGACCGAAATGATCATGACGCGCGGCCGTTTTTTTCGGCTATGAGCACGGTTTGATAAACGCTGGAAACCTTCCTGAGCGCAAATCCTTTATTTACAAGATAAGTTTCCGCCTCCGCCATTCCGGCTTTACCGGTCTCATGCACGTTGCCTTCCAGATTATGCATTTTCTCCATAACCTTAAACCCCTCAGACGTAAAATCGGCCAATATCAGCCTGCCTCCTGGCGACACCAGGCGGATAAGCTCTTCGATGACCAGATAAGGATTGGAAAGATGATGCAGGACGTTGACCGAAAAAACGGTATCGAACGAGCCGCCCGGAAAAGACGTGCGTTCACCGTTTTCTATTCTTAGGTCGGCCTGTTCCCGCAGCCCGAAATATTCCAGCAGCAGCCCGGCGAAACGCTGCTCTTGCGCCGATATGTCGAAGCTGACGAAGGAATGACCGGCCTTTGCCAGGGCGAGCGCGAAATGGCCCTTTCCCGTGCCCGCCTCTATGATCCTTCCCCGGACCGGAGCGGCTGCCGCGAGTATAAAGCCCCTTTCCTTTTCCACGTCATAGCCGAAACTTTTGTAAAGGGCCTGACGTTCCAGGTATCTACCGTAATTATCCGGAATTTCCCTATCCACAGGAGACTCTCCGATACGTATGCCGGTTGTTCTGCGCTTATATAACGCTCCCTCATCCATTTTTAACCTGCGTGCCGGACTTGAGAGCCGCGCCGGGCGCTTCCGCCGCTTTGTATTCGCCGTTCCTGTAACCTTCGATGGCCTCTTTGACCGTCCCGGAGATCCCGGTGAAAACGCTTATGCCGGCAGACGATAAAACCCGGTAGGCGTTGGGGCCGACGTTACCGGTGAGCACTGCCGTGACGCCTTTGGAAACTGCCAGCTGTCCGGCTTGTATGCCGGCGCCTCCCTGGAATTGAAGACCGGAATTCTCCTGCGCTTCGAATCCGCCGGTATCCGTATCGAAAAATATGAAATTGCGGCAGCGGCCGAACCGCGAATCGACCGGAGAATCCATAGTCTTTCCTTCAGAAGTAACGCATATCTTCATAATTTCACACCCTCTTCCTTAATGATGGCATCCGCCTGTTTCGTCGTGCCCTTTGCAGGCGTCGAGTCCACCCAACGCGTTGTTCATAAGATCATCCAGGGCTTTCTGCACATTCCCGGAATATCCGAAAACCTTGACCCCGGCCTGCGCCAGTTTCTGCTGAGCGGCAAACCCCATGCCGCCGGCGATTACATGGGTGACGCCGTGTTTCAATATCTCGTCAACCGCTACGCAACCTCCGCCGCCGTGGGATACGGTGTTGGGAACAGTGCGCAGATGAACGATCTTTTTCTTGTCCGGGTCTATATCCGCCAGAAGAAAAAAACCGGCCTGGGCGAAATGAGGGCAGACATCCCCGTGCACCCCTTTATCCTCCTCCAGAACGATCCCAATTCTCATAATGAAAAACTCCTTTCCTGTTTTATACCTCTACGGCGTCAAAAAGACGAGCGGACCGCTGCTTGAAGCCGCCAAGCGCCGAATAAAACTCCCCGGGTTAAAGCCACAGGAACGAACAAGTTTTATTCCGCTTTCTCTTGAGGGTACGCAAACCCTCCGAAGCCGCCTGCCCGCATCCGGCAGTGGCGCCCGCAGCCGTAATAAAACCTCCCGTATCCGGCTCCGCGTCCGCGGCCCCTTCCTCGGAATCCAGCCATAGCCTCTCCCGGGCCCTTCACATTGACCGCGCAATATCCCCTGCCGCCTCCCGTCATCGGTCCCTGTGCGGCAGGTCCTGTTCCGTCGAATCCCGGCATAACGCGCCTCCTTCCGCTGTTAAAAACACAAAATAGTTTTATTTGCCGCTGCATCTATCGCATAAACCGTAAAACTGAATAACATGGCCCGTGATCTTAAAATGATATTTCTCTTCCAGCCCTCTTTCCGTCTCTTTGAGAAGTTCGACCTCTTTATCTATGAAGTCGGTATATTCCACCACCCTGTTACATCCCGTGCAGACCAGATGATGGTGATGCCGCGCGCCCTGGGCCCCTTCGGCGAGCTCATAACGGGCCCGTCCGTCCCCGAAATCCAGCTTACAGATCATGCCGAGATCGGAAAGAAGCTCCAGTGTCCTGTAAACCGTGGTCAAGCCCACGTTTGGATAAGCGGTATGTATCTTCATATAGATATCCTCGGCGCTCATATGTCCTTTGGAACTGGAAAGTAGGCTGAGGATAGCCTCCCTGCCGGACGTAAGCCGGTAACCGCAACCGTGGAATCTTCCCCGCCACCACCCCTGTCCCCTGCAATGACCTCGCGGCATAACCGCCTCCTTATTGAAAATGGTTTCCATTACTAATTATGCCGCTTTTTAGAATTTTGTCAACTACTTTTAATCAAACCGCAGAAATCCCCGGACTTCATAATTAGTTTGCCTAAGGATTACCCCGGGCTTCATTTTTGCACTGACGGAAGCGAATGTATGCGAATTATCGAAGGACATGCGGCGCTCCGGGAGGAAAGCTCACTCCGGCTCACCGCAAAACGGCCGGCGGCAAGGATGGGGCTTATTCCGGATTCAGACGTTCCGGATGGTGCTTGACGATGTCTGCGCGCACCATATAAATCACGTCCTCGGCTATGTTGGTGGCGTGGTCGCAGATGCGCTCCAGGTGGCGGGCGATCAAAAGCAAAGGTATGGCGCGCGGGGCGACCGAAGTGTCTTTGGCCATAAAATCTTCCATTAATTCCTTCTGGATTAGATTACGCAATCTGTCCGCCTCCCTATCCATCATGATTATACCCGCGGCGGCATCGGCGTCTTTCTCCACGAACGCCAGAAGGGCCTCGGAGGTCATGCGCTTGGAAAGCGCGGCAAGCTTGGGAATGTCCACCAGCGGTTTCAGAAGCGGTTTACCGGCAAGCTCGATTACTCTCTGGGCGATGTCCACGGCGAGATCGGCCATCCTTTCCAGATCGGTGGATATTTTCATCGACATGGCGATGAAACGCAAGTCAACCGCCATGGGCTGTTTGAGCGCCAGCAGATCGAGACAGCGTTCATCAAGCGCATTCTCCAGTTCGTCTATGGCGCGGTCAGCGGCGACGACATCGCGGGCGGCGACGGCATTCAGTGTTTCCAGCGCCTCCAGCGAAGCGGAGATCGCCCTCTCCACCAACCTTCCCATTCTCAACAGTTGTCTCTTGAGCTCATCCAGTTCCAGATCAAAATGTCTCTGCATATCCACGCATCCTTTCTTCCGGGGACACGATACTTAATTCGGTTACGGTAACCAACGGAGTTCAACCTGTCTTTCCTCCCCAATTGGTCACACCAATCTTTCCTCCCCTCGATGGGGAGGATTAAGGAGGGGTGACAGTCAAAAAGGATGAAGCAGGGGTCGTAATAGCCGTACCCGATTAAAGCATCGGTGAAACTGAAATAAAGTATCGCGACCGGCAAAAGATAACCGGCTATCCGAATCTTCCCGTGATATACGCTTCTGTCCTGGAGTCCCGCGGTTTTGTGAAGATATCCTGGGTCTTGCCGAACTCCACCATCTCCCCCATCAGGAAGAAGGCGGTGTTGCCGGAGACCCTCGCCGCCTGCTGCATATTGTGAGTCACGATCACTATCGTATATTCCTGCTTGAGCTCCATCAACAGTTCTTCGATCCGGGCAGTTGAAATCGGATCCAGGCTGGCGCAAGGCTCGTCGAAAAGTATGACTTCCGGCTCAACCGCCAGGCACCTGGCTATGCAAAGCCGCTGTTGCTGCCCGCCGGAAAGCCTGAGCGCGCTGTCGTAAAGTCTACCCTTGACCTCCTCCCACAAAGCGGCTTTCTTCAGAGATTCCACCACCTTTTCTTCCATAACCGGCTTGTCGCGCATCCCGTTTATCTCCAGGCCGTATTTGATATTCTCAAAAATGCTTTTCGGAAAGGGGTTCGGCTTCTGAAAAACCATACCCACCCTGCGCCTGATATCCACCACGTCCGTCCCGGGGTCGTGAATATCATCCCCGTCCAGGAATATTCTGCCCTCGAGCCGGCTCTTGGGGACCATGTCGTTCATCCGGTTAAGCAGGCGGATAAAAGTGGACTTACCGCATCCCGACGGGCCTATTATCGCGGTGACTTGGTTACGGTATATCTCCAGGTTAACATCCTTCAACGCCGGGCGGCTGCCGTAAAAAAAATTAACCCCCTCCGCGCGCATCCTTATTCCATTATCCATATATGCTCCTCTGTCTCTGGCGTATAAAAACCGCAGTACCGGAAATCAACAGCACCAGTATAAGCAAAACCAGCGCGCTGCCGTAGGCTATAGCGGTCTGCTGGCGCGGATGCGTCCCTTCAGTCATCAGGGCGTAAATATGATAAGGCAGCGCCATGACTTCCGAGAACGGAGACTGCGGGTACCTGCGCGTATAAAAGGCCGCGGCGGTAAAAAGTATAGGGGCGGTCTCGCCCGCCGCCCTGCCGATGCTCAAAATAACGCCTGTCAATATACCCGGCAACGCCTGCGGGATTACTATTTTTTTGATCGTCTGCCAGCGGGTGGCTCCCAAAGAGAAAGAAGCCTCTCTGAGAGAATTAGGCACGGCCATGAGCGCCTCCTGCGAAGCCGATATTATTCCCGGCAGAATAAGTATCCCCAAAGTCAGGCTTCCGGAAAGCACCGAAACCCCGAAACCAAAGAACTTCACGAACACCGCCAGGCCAAAAAGCCCAAAGACCACCGACGGCACGCCGGCGAGATTATTTATTCCGATGCGAATGGCGTTGAACGCCAGACTGCCGGGCGTATATTCGCATAGATACACGGCGCACGCCAGCCCCAGCGGTAAAGCGACCGTTACCGCCCCAAGGGTAAGATAAAAAGTCCCCAACAGGGCCGGGAATATCCCGCCTTCGGTCATGGCGTTACGCGGCCACTGGGTGAGGAAATCCCAGGTAACGACTTTACTTCCCCCGGCAAAAACGAAGTAAACGATACTGCCGAGGAACAGAAGAGTCACGAAGATACAGCAGAACAACAGGAAGAACCCGGCTTTCTGCGCGGCCTGCTTGTTCTTGCATGATCCGGCCGATACAGAAGCGTTCCCGGCGTTCCGCGCGGACGTCCGCTCAAAAAGCTCCCGGAAATCTCCAGAAACGTAAATCTTTCTTCTCATCTTTGTAATCCCAATTTTAACCGGTATCTGCGACTTAAGATCTCGGCGGCGATATTAAAAATGAAAGTAAGCGTGAAAAGCACCATAGCTATGGCGAAGAGCGCTTGGTAATGCGTGCTGCCCACGGCGGCCTCCCCCATCTCCGCGGCGATAGTGGACGTCAACGGCCTTACCGGCTGAAAAAAAGAACGCGGGATTATCGCCGCTCCGCCGGAAACCATCAGGACCGTCATCGTTTCGCCCATCACCCTGCTGACACCGAGTATGGCGGCCGTGGATATACCTGAACCGGCAGCCGGCAGAACGACCTTAATTAAAGTCTCCCAGCGGGTGGCGCCGAGCGCCAGGGACGCCTCCCGGTAACTGGCAGGAACATAGCTCAAGGCATCCTCGGAAAGACTGCAGACAGTGGGGACCGCCATGATACCCAGGATGAGGCTGGCGGTAAAGGCGCAAAGCCCTGTAGGAATATGCAACAGCCTCTGCAGGAACGGCGCGACCACCACCATCCCGAAAAGACCGAAAACTATGGAAGGGATGCCCGCCAGCAATTCCACCAGCGGTTTCAACACCGCCTTCTGGGTATTGCCGGCGATCTCGTTTATATAAAGGGCGCTGCCTATGCCCAGAGGAAGACAGACCAGCATCGCTCCCGCGGTAACCCATAACGAACCGGCCAGCAGCGGCAGGATCCCGAATTCGGAGTCCTCGTGCGTGGGATACCACGCGGTCCCGGCAAGGAAATCCCATGGGCTTACCTTGGCAAACAACGGCAGTCCTTCTTTAAAAAGTACCAGGGTTATTCCCGCCAGAAAGAACAAACAGGCAAAGGCCAGTATGCCGAAGATAGAGGCGTAAACGCTTTCTTTGGAGATTGAACTTTTCATAATATGCGGGGCGAAGAATGAAGGGAGAAGCACGCTTCTCCCTTCATCTCCATTCTTTCATGCTGCCGCCTTCCGTGGCCCGGCTATCCGCCCAGCGGGATGTAACCCTCTTTTTCCACCAGAATCTGCCCTTGTTTGCTCATGATGAAATCGAGAAAGGATTTGCAATCGCCGTCAGGCTTGCCGTTCGTATACATGAATAACGGCCGGGAAAGCGCATAACGGTTGCGCAAAACCGTTTCTTTAGAAGGATAGACGCCGTTAAGCTCTAACGCCTTGACGGAATCGTTTATGTAGCCGATCCCAACGTAACCTATCGCGCCCGGAGTCTTGGCCACGACCGAGGCGACGGCTTGGTTGGAGGCCTCCATAAGCGCGTCCGGCCTGACCTTTTCCTTGTCCAGGGCGAGCTCGCCGAACGCTTCAAAGGTTCCGCTGGAACTGTCCCGGGAAACCGCCACTATCGGACCGCTGCCTCCCAAGGCAGACCACGAAGATATCTTTCCCGTATAAATGTCCTTTAACTGTTTTTTAGTCAGGGACTTGACGGGATTAGACGGATTGACTATCACGGCTATTCCGTCCATCGCGATTACGTTGGCCTTGGGGTCTTTGCCGCGGCTCACAGCGTCTTCAAGTTCTTTTTCCTTTATGGGACGGGACGAGTCGGCGATATCGCAGGTGCCGGCCAGCAAAGAAGCTATGCCGACCCCGGACCCTCCGCCCCGCACCGAAATCTCCACCTGCGGGTTATCGTCCATAAAAACCTCCGCGGCGCGCTGGGCTATCGGCAATACCGTGGTGGAGCCTTCCACCACGACCTTACCGGCGTAACAGGGTGCCGCTGACGCCAGAAAGATCGCCGCGGCGGCGCATAAAATTGACGTTTGAACTCTCATCTGTTTTTCCTCCTTGATTATGTTCGTTATCCGTTTTATCCGGCGTCGCGCTTCAGCCCGGGCTTAGAACTTCATATTCCAGTCGACCTGCACCACCGTGGAAGGTGCTCTTGGGGCAGTCAACAACTGCGCCCTGTAAATGTCGAAGCCAAGCCAGGTGTTTTCGCCCAATCCGAAATCGAGCGCGATCTCGTGCGCGCGGATATTGGTCTTCCCCTCGTAACGGTCGGAATCCGGCAGGATATCAAGCACGGCGTTCTTTTCCAGCCTGGCATAGTTATATTTCAACACCCAGTCTCCGAATTTGGCGACCTTGTCGGCGCCGAGGCCGAAGCCGAGCATATAGCCGCTCTTGCCGGAGTAGGGATCGATGTCCGCGAAGTTCCTGACGTACTCTCCGAAGAGTCTCAACTGCGGCACGTTTATATGGAACGCCTTGAAAGGATCGCTGAATTTCAATTCAAGGGCGGGCATTATATTGGTGTAGTTTGCCATGGGGACCGCGTAGCTGTTGTCCCCGCTCTTATACGACCCGGTGTTGCTCACCGAACTGCCTTTTAAAGTAAAATCGCGCACCCGGAAATAGTCTGCCGCCACCGAAGCGCGCAGAGAGATACCGTCGGCGATCTTCACGTCCATACCGGGCTGGATATGTATGGAATACGGGTCGTCGTTGCTGGAGCTGATCTCTTCAAGCAGGAAGAAACCGCTCTTCAGAAAAACGCTCATATCGCTGTTTACGTTCCTTGCGAAATCAAAAGCCACGCCTTCCGGGGTAATATCGGTATCCCACATCAGGTCGCCCGGCTCCCAAATCGCGTCCTTAAGCAGCATTTTTCCGCCGATCACCGCGAACCCGGGCATCGGGGTGTATTTAGCATAGGCGTAATCCAGGTTAAACGGCTTCTTCGACCAGGAAGCGCCGAGCGTCTGGTTTGTGGAACGGATGGTGTCTTTGTTGGACGTCGTGTATTCGTTCAAGCCGGTGGCCATCCCAACCGCCACGAGCAGTTTCTCATTCACTTTCGATTCAAGCCCCAGGCGCACCCTGATGCGTCCGCGCTGCCTGTTCTTTGTTTGATTATGAGAACTCTTGGCATGGTCCATTTGATAGCGCAGGCGGAAATCACCCTTCAATTTCGTGTTCTGCACCCATTTCGGCAGGGTGTCCGACTTGCCGGCCGCGACCTCTTTGCGGACATCCTCCTTGGTCTCGGCTGCTATCTGCCGCGCCTCCCCTGCGGTAAGCACTCCTTTATCAACCAGTTTATCCAGCAGGATGTCGATCTCCCCGGCGCGGACGTTGGATACCGGCGCCGTTGCGAATACCGCTGCCGCCGTGAACAATAGATACCATTTTTTCATTTACTCCTCCTCGTTTGCTGCAGGTTATGATAGGTTTATCCCTCTTTGACCTTCAATCTATGGATATACGCCGCACTTATCCGCGGCAGTGGTTTTCCGTTTCTAATCCAGAGTATAGAACCGCTCCGTTACAACTGAATTAAGCATTTGTGAAATCCGTGTGAACTCTTTTTCCCCGGTTTTGCGGACTTTTCTTCCTCTTCAGACCTCTGTTTTCAACATCTCCCCGGCCCTTTGTTTTCCCGCCGTGATCCTGTCATACAGCGAAGGAGGCAGCTCCGCTTTGCCGTAGATATCCAGGCAAAGGTCGTAATATTTTAAAGCGCCTTTGTAATCCCCTCGCGAAAAACAACCGTCTCCGGCGGACGCGTATAACTGAGGGGTCACGTCGATCCGGCTGGAGGGATCACAACTACTGACAAGAAAGAAATTGAACCCGGAAGCATCCTTCCCGGCATCGGCGAGCGCCTGCAGGGCTTTCTCTATCAAGCCATCCGAGAGAGTCGAGAATCCGCCTATCCCTCCCAAAAGCATAAATCCTTCTCCTCCATTCTTAGGTTTTGCCCAAAGGTTATAAACACATTCTTCATTCTCCTTAGGTCTGTTTGCCGGCTTCATAAGCGGCGCAGACACGAACAAATACGCCTCCTGCCCCGTCCTGTCCGCAAGGACAGCTCTTTCGCCGCTGCCTGGCTCCGCGAACATTCCGGTTCCAGAATCAGCCCATCCATATTGAAGCATATATTCCGGAGACCGGGGACCGCCGCTGTAAGACACCAGAGGACCGGCAAATCCCCCGCGCGGCGGCTGGACCGAGCTGTAAAATGCATCGGGGGCCCGCCCTCCGTCCATGACGGCATAACCTATTGCCCGTCCGAAAACATCTTCCCGCAGGCGGTTCTCTGCCTGCGGGAAAACCTCAAATTCTTCTCCCAACACTTCCCCTGCGGACAAAACATTCCTGCGGTATCCCTCAAAAGAATTCAAAGACAATACATTCCAAGCACGCTGATAACTCCATCCTCTCAAGAACTCCTTGTCCAGTCTCTGCCTCAAGGCATTCTGCAGCCTGTCCGTATTCCATAAGAAATCAACGGACAACGGAAACGTGGAGGGAACCGCGAATGCCCGGCCGGCGGCGTCACTGGCCGGCCTGAATACCGGTTTATCCCTACAGTCATTCTTACTTTCAGTCCGGATTCTCTTTTCCATCGAAGTATCCAGAGCCCGACTATCCAGAGATGAATGCAAAACCGGCACGCCGGACGTCTCTTGCCGCAGGCAGGCATTTAAATAAGCAAGCCTCTTGCCGGCAAAGGGACTATGGTCCAGCCTCAGATATGTCCCGTGGGGATGGGCACAAACACTAACCATACCCGGCAGAATATCCCGCTGCTTTTCAAACAACCGTATTATTCTTCTTCTCAAGGCGCATTCCCCTTCGTTCATGACAAATTCCCTGTTTTGTCCGAGCGATACCGCATCCAGGTACGCGTAAGGGTTCTCGTTGTTTATCAACATCAATAAAGGAATGAAGATATCGGACACGAACGACAATTTATCCTGTTCATTGCCCCGGGGCGCGGAGAAGGCGACCGCTTCAGCCATCATCTTGAGGAAACCGGCATAACGCGCGTTGTCCTTGAAACTGATGACGACCGTTCCGGCGAAAACAAGCAGCTGCTGGCGTTCCTTTTCAGCCCAGTTTATCGCACCCGGACCGGCCTCTTTTTCTATCTTGTCGCGTACTCTATACAAGTCGGCTTTTTCATAAATCTTCCTGAGACGGTTACCTTTATTACCCAAATCGGCAATAAGCAACCCGGGTTTTTGTTCGCGCAATTGTTCATAATCCGTCCATACGCCGGAGACCGTGATATCGCCGTCTATCCGCATCGGACTTATCAACAGGCTATCCGCATAGATAACCACAAGGCCGTCCCTGCCTTCCAACGCCATCTGCTGCGTCAATTGATAGCCGTTAAAAATAGCGAGATCGATATTGTTCAAAGGGCGTCCGGATCGTTTCAGCATCCGCTGCGGAAGAGAGATCGGAAGGCGAACGGGAGTCTCGATGTCATCGGCGAGTATTATTATTCCTTTAAGCCCCCGCGGAGACCGGCCTTTCTCCTTCATAAAATCAGACTCAAGGTATTTAACCGCGGTCAGCCAGGCATTCCCGCTGCCGCGGCCGCCGGATAGATATTTCAGAAACATACCTTTATCCCTGACCGGCATTCCTCTTCCCGTGAAATATTTTTCGCTACCCGGCGAGCCGCTGCCGACCACTATCAAAAAATCTGCCGACGGCAGCGGAGCTGACATCTCGGCCTCATACGTCCGGACAAGGGCGTTGAATTCTTTAGATAAGCCGCCTTTCAAAGCGTGTTCCTCCACTCCGGCGTGCTGAAATTCCGCTATAAGTTTCATATTGGACTCATACCAAGGATCGCTTACGCTTACGAAACTGAGGTTATACCAGGAAAAAATCAAGGGAATGACGCCAAGGCAGAATCTGATCGAGGTAAGAACGAAAGCCGCAAGATCCCCGCTTGCATAAAAGGCAGCGATAAAACTGCCGGGGGACTGCACCACCCCCCAGAATAACGACAAACTGCCGGCGCCGATAAACGGCGCAATGGTCAATACGGCAAACAAGACCAGAGAGAGCAGGCTCAGCAATCTAGACATGATTCCTCTATCGCTATCCCAGATACGGTTGACACCCAACTGAACTTTCTGCCTATGCATGAATCTTTTCATACACTTATCGGGGGACAGGGAAACCTGCCCGCTCAACGGTACTGCCGCTCCGTCTTCGCGTTTCAATGATGAATACCGGTTTACCCACTCTTTCCACTCTCTTCTGATATCCTCTTCCCTGCCAGAATATAGACCATTCACGAGATTGCCGTATTCCATCACCTCATCCAGTTGCTTATACAGTTTTTCCTGCGACTTTCGCAGACCTGTCTCGAAAGAGAAAAGACGCCTCACCAACCAGCTCAACCGACTGGATACGGGATCCGCCCTCTTGAATTTATACGGCTCTATTTTCGAGATGTTGGTCACAAAATTAAGCGCGTATTCATATCGAAGAAAATACTCCAATACCGCCAATAGATGACCCCTGTCCGACAAGAGTTCTTCCGCTTCCCGGGCCCCGGCACTCCCGGACTGTTCGCCCAGCATGTTTATGCTTTCTTTCAATAGTTCCGCCAGAACGTATATGTCGGCGGCCATTCTCTCTGGATTGTCCGCCGCGCATTCCGTAGTAAAAGGATTACGGATTACGCAGCGGTGCACGATATTCAATATTTCAATGCGCGCCTTTTCATCAAGATGCCTTCCCCTCTTACCGAACAACAGGTCGGCAAAGTAAGACAGGCTACCTTGAAAATTGTCTTCAACGTCATTATCACCGCCTTTCTTGCCCGGAATGCCCCCCGCTTGTTCGGAGTTATTCCACGGTCTAAAGAACAATGAATTGGTGCCTACGCACACCTTGACCTCCGGACGCAGAGTGTTCCTTTGCGCGAAAATGCCGTTTATCAAATCTTTTCTTACCTTGTATTCCCGTCCGTGATCACCGCCGGAGAATTCTCCGTTTCTGAAACGCGTATCCAGATAAGTATACGGATTCTCGCCGTTCCCGGTCATGACCAAAGGCACCATGATTTCAGGCACGAATGAATAACGCCCGGGCACGGGAGATATCAACGTGTTTATCTCATCCATCAGCCCAAGGAAGCGCCTGTACTGCGCCGGATCTTTGAAGCTGAAGATCGTCATACCATTAAACCCCAGCATCTGTGTCTTATCCTCGTTCTCCCAATCCAACGCCGTGTAAAGAAAAGACCTGCGAAGTTTTTTATACAAACGGGGCGTGTCCGACTTTTCATACAATTTGACCAGCTTGTCGCCGCTGCCGATGTCGGCAACAAGCAGCCCCAATCCCCAATCTTTTATATGCCGGTAGCTGTCCCATGAGCCTATCAACGTTATATCGCCCTTTATAGTCACGGGGCTGATTAGAAAGTTATCGGCGAATATAAAAACCATCCCGCTCCTGCCCAAAGCGCCCATTTCCTGGGTGGATTTATAACCGTTCAACAACGCCATTTCCAGATTATTCAAAGAGCCCCAGCCTGCCGGCAATGCGGCGCCGGATACCGCCTTGTCCAGCAATCCATTCATCTCGGAAACGGAGAAGAAGCGCTCAAGGACAATCACGATGCCGCGCATATCGGAAACACTTCTGCCTTTAAGCCTCGCCGTTTTCTCAAATGACGGACCGTACCTGCCGGACAGAAGATCGCTGCACGCCTGCGTGTAAACGCTGCCGCTTCCGGAATCGGCTTCCGTTATCTCCAGAAGAACATCATCCCTGAGCAGTTCGGGGTTCAAGCGGACGTTTTTTTTCATCCCCGGCTTGCAAAAAACAAGTATGTAATCCACGCTGGGAGCCCGTTTCTCTCTCTGAAAACTGTTTATAGTCTGCGCTATCTCATATTTAATCCGTTCCTTTCTGAAATCGCGAGCGGCTTCGCTATTCCTGAATGACGCGAGCTCCAATATACGCTGCTTATACCAAACGTCGTTGAATCCGACCCAGGCGATACTGTACCAGGAAATAAAAAAAGACGTGCCGACCAGGCCCAATTTGAGCAGGAATAACGGAATGCCGGCGAGAATGTGCCCGAAATCAAGTACGGATACAAACAGGAATAAACATACCGATATCAAACTGACCAAACGGGTGGTGGTCCCGGTGGTCTTCCATGTCCGGTTGATACCAAGCTGGACACTGTTCTTGCTCTTTACGCCCGCCGCGCGTTTAACGCCGCCGCGCAGGCTGTCTTGCTCAGAGATCCACTTTTTCCATTCTTCTCTAACGTATTCCTCTTTACCGGTATAGGCGCGGTTCAGCCGGTTTCCCAGGCGGATAACTTTATCCGTCTGCTCCAGCAGCAATCGCCTCGACCGTCTTAAGCCGTACTCAAACAAAAAGGCTCGCCTTACCGTCGTCTCACAAACACGCCAGAAACGGCCTTCCCGTTTGAACCTGTACGGTTCGATCTTCGGGATATTCACCACGAAATTCAGTGCATATTCGTATTCCGCGAAATACTCGATGGCTACCAGCAATTCCTCCCGTTCCGCGGCAACCGCCCTTCTTTCTCCTTCGTCCACAGGGACAACGCAGTAATCGATCCTGCGAACGGTTTCGCGGAGCAAATCAACGATCAGCCGTATATCCGACGCGAGAGACTCTGCCTTGCTAGCCGCCCGTTCAGGAATAAAAGGCATGATCGTTATGCATTGACTGGAAATATTAAGGATATCATTGCGTATTGACGCCCGGAGCTCCTTCCCTTCGTTAGCATCCAATATCCCCGCCCAGGAACGCAGCAATCTCTCAAGATATTTCTGCCGGCTAATTCCTGAACGCCCAACGGTATTATCGGCGGCCGTGGAATCGATTCCAGTGCCGCTTTTTCCGCCGTCCGATGCGGCGGGATGAACATAAACGAACAGCTTCTCTGTATCCGCGGGCGTCCTGTCCGGCAGAGGATTAACGGTTATCCCCAATTCCGGCACGCCGCCGGGAGCTCCTTTCTTTATGCTTGCCTCAACCACGGCCTTGCACAATTTATCGTTCTCATCTCCGGAGGCCGGTTTAACGGTAAGTGCTCCGGCCGTGAACGGTAAAACCACCGTTCCAGGAGGCGGAAACGCCGGTAGAGCGAAAGAGACTCCCCCGCTGAAGCCGGAGATAACCCTTATCTCGCCAGTCGATAGGAAACTAATTGAGGAAAAGTCTGCGGAATGATTCCGCGCCAGTTTCTCATACTGCCTGAAGTAATCCTGCGCCGACCAGCGCGCTCCGGAGACTAAACCGGAGAGCACGCCGCGTGCGGCAAGTTCGTTATACTCCTTTCGGGAAGCGGATCTTTGTTTAAACCATTGCGCCAGCACCAGAGAATTGAAAACCTGCCTCAGCCGGCAATAACGCGGGGCGGAATTGACCGCCGCGGTCAACTCTTCTGAAACTGAAGGCGAAAGCAGACCACAGACGTAGTTACCGAAAAGGATGACGCGGCTGTCCGTCCCTGGCCCGAAAACCGGTTCAAAAGAAACTTTCAACACGGCCTTCTCTATAAAAGCGCCCTCATCGCCTTCTTTTATCACGACTTCCGACGGCTCTATCCAGAGCCTTATCTCCAGAGGGATTTGCGTCTCCCAGGCGCCGAACAGCTCTCCGCTCTTAATCCTCACTCGCACCCAAAAATTACTTCCCCTGTTCGTATAAGGGGATATAAAAGCGGCAAAGTCTTTTTTAAGCTGTATGTCGGCATCAAGCATGACCCTGCCGGCTTCCGTACCATTCAACTCCGGACCGACGACCCTGCCCGGCTCACGCGGCGAAAGATTTACCCAGAGATTACCGGACGGCGCGTTAAGTCCTGTAAGAAAATACTGGGTCAAACGCCCGGCCTCCTCTTCAAGACAGGATTTCCTGCATATTGGTCCGGATGATGTGGAGAAAACCGGCAGACGCAGAATCTTATTGCTGTTGTCTACAGCCAGCGACCGGAAAACAAGAGCCGGTTGTTCTGAAACGGCGGGATTCGGAGGGATGGACGGAGCGCAGAATGAAAAAGGACGGCAGAAAGCAAAAATGCAAAACAAGAGAACAAAAAACGCTACCGCGTTCCGAAAAGGAACAGATTCACGAAACGATTTGACCATAAGCCTGAACTCTCCGGAGCCGGTGATTTCTGCGATTTGATTCAACCCTGGAATAGCCGCATTCAAGCCCCGGTTCCGGCGTCGCCGCGCCGTTCAAGTATCCTTTGTATCCGAGCTACCAATTCCCTCGGGCTGAAAGGCTTGGTCATGTAATCCTCGGCGCCGGAAGCAAACGCGCGCAATTTGTCGTCCACCTCCCCTAACGCGCTTACCACGATCACCGGGATGTCGTTCCCGCGGAATTCCCTGCGCAGGCAGGCCAGCAGTTCCCAACCGTTCATGCGCGGCATGAGTATATCCAAGACGATGAGATCGGGAAGCTTTTCCCTGATGCTTTTCACTGCTTCAGCGCCGTCGCTTACCGAAACCGTATCGTAACCGCTTATGGATATATGAAAAGACATAAGCCTTCTTATTTCCTGTTCATCCTCCACGACCATTATTCTCTTCCTGGCCACGGAACAGTTACCTCTCTCGCTCCTGACAATACCCATTAAACCTCCCGGTTTGTATTCTGCTCCGGCGTACGCTTGAGAAAAATCGCGCCGTCCCTAATCAAAATATATTACCGGTATGTGACGGAACAGGTAAGAACATGTGAAATTATGGTGAAATGAAGTTCCCAGGGGGTTAAGGCGGGAAGTTCGGATACGGCTATTATCACCACCCCTCCTAAATCCTCCCATATCGAGGGAAGGAAAGACTGGTGGTATCCATTCGGGAGGAAAGACAGGCTGGGTTCTATTGGTTACCGTAACCGCGACCGATATTAAAACTTATCTATCGTTTATCGGTATTTGAAAATCGAAAGCCGAAATTTGACCATCTCGCCGACTCTTCAACGGCAACGGCGGATTCTGTGCGCTGTAAGAAACTTACTGAACAGCGCACTAACGGGCTTCGTTACCGTTGACGTTGCCGAATTAAGTATTGTGTCCCCGGAAGAAAAAAAGGAGGGCTATGCTGAAGGAATGGTAAAACTGAAGACGGAGCCGGAGCCAGGCGCGGATTCCACCCATACGCGTCCGCCGTGGGCCTGCACAATGTGCTTTACTATGGATAGTCCCAGACCTGTTCCGCCGGCTTCCCGCGAACGGGCCTTATCCACCCGGTAAAAGCGTTCAAAAATACGGGGGATGTCCGCCGGAGAAATACCTATACCGGTATCCGCGACGTTGACCTGCAGAAAACCGCCGGCCGCTTCTACGGAGATCGTCACTCCGCCCCCTTCAGGAGTGTATTTCAGGGCGTTATCAAGCAGATTGGTCAAAACCTGGCGGAATCCGAACTCATCCCCGACGGCTAAGGGCAAGACGCCGGAGAAAGCGGTTATCCCCAGCTTTATGGATTTAGCCCGCGCCTGACCGCCCATGCTTTCCACGGCCCTTTTCGCGACGGCCAAAACATCAAAAGGCGCTTTTGACAATTCCATATTCCCGGACTCTATCCTGGCGAGGTCGAGAAGATCGTTGATCAGATTTGCCAGCCTGTCGCTTTCCTGATGGATGATGCCGATAAACTCCCGCGCGTGCCCTTTATCTTCGACCGCCCCGTCCAGCAGGGTTTCGGCGTACCCCTTGATGCTGGAGAGAGGCGTGCGCAATTCATGAGAGACGTTGGCGACAAAATCCTGACGAACCTTTTCCAGACGCCTCAACTCCGTAATATCGTGAAAAACCATTACGGCGCCTTCAAGCCTGCCGCGCCGGATTATGGGAACGCCGTTAACGCGCAATACCTTTTCTTCCGGCACGAATATCCTGATCTCCCCGGTAACAAGGCGTTCTTTCTCCGAGATTATCTTATCGGCCATCTCCTGGACGGCGGTATTGCGCAGCACCTCGATCAGTTTACTGCCCTGCGGGTCTTCTTTCACGGAAAAGAGCCTTCGCAGAGAGGGGTTCATCAAGACGACCTGTTCCTGTTCATCGGTAACTACCAGCCCTTCGAACATGCTGGCAAGAACGGCGTCCAGCTTGGCTTTCTCGGAACTGATGCCGTCTATCCTCCCTTTTATCTCCTCGGCCAATGAATTTAGCGACGCCGCGAGATCCCCTATCTCGTCACCGGAATTTACCAGGGCCTTGCGGGAAAGGTCTCCCTTTGCCATCAGTTCCGCGGTCCTGGAGATGGAGACAAGCGGCCTGGAGACATAAACGGAGGTAACGAAAGTAATGAACAGGCTGGAAAAAAGTATCAAAATCAGCCCCGCCCCGGCCACATTCACTCCGCGCCTGCCTAAAGATGCTGCCTGGCGCTCCGGCACCGAGAAACGCAGGACCCCGGAAACCTCGCCTTTGCCGAAAGGCGCGGCCATATAGAGCATCTGCCGCCGCAGGGTATGACTGAACCTTCTGCTCGTCCCGAAGCCGTTCCTGAGCGCGTCGGCGACCTCCGGCCTGCCGGCGTGGTTGTCCGCCGCCAGCAGCAGTTCAGGAGTCAATCCGGAATCTCCCAACAGGCGGCCGTCCATACCGATAACCGACACCCGCAGGGACAGCGCCTTGCCGATAACCCCGGCCGTATCCTGCAAATCAACCGGCATTTTACCGGATAAACTGCTTTCCAGGACGGCTTTGTTTATGAAGAGTTGGCTTTTAATCTCCGAGTAAAAATTTTCCCGCAGGAAGGCCTTCACCTGCCCGGAAAGATAAAGGTATCCTGCGAAGAATGTAAAAATGAAAACGCAGAAAAAAAAGGCGGTAAGCTTCCAATGCAGCCTAATCTTCATATGCGGAGTTAAAACGGTAACCGACGCCCCTGACGGTCTCGATCATCCTGCCGGCGGGGCCGAGTTTTTCCCTGAGCCTTTTTATATGGGTGTCCACGGTGCGCGTATACACGTCGGCGTGCATATCCCAGACCTCGGAAAGAAGTTTGTCGCGCGTCTGCACGCGGCCTTTCCTGGCGACCAGGACCGCCAGGAGTTTGAATTCCATAAGCGTAAGCTCCACGTTCTTCCCGTTCACTTCCGCTTTATGCTCAGGGAGATTCACATACAGCCCCCCGCAGGAGAATATATCCCTGCCTTGTTCGGGCGCGCTTTGTCTGCGCAAGACGGCTTTAACGCGCAGGGTAAGTTCCCGGGGGCTGAAAGGCTTGACTACATAGTCGTCGGCGCCGAGCTCCAGCCCGACCACCCTGTCCACTTCCTCTCCACGGGCGGTGAGCATGATAACCGGGATATCCTTCAAGGACTGTTCTCTTTTAATTCTGCGGCATAATTCAAAACCGTCCACCCCGCCCGGCAGCATTATATCCAGAATGATCAAAGACGCCTTCTCCCGGGAAAGCGCCTCCAGCGCTTCTCCGGCATTCGACGCCAGAGAACACGCATAGCCTTCTTTCTCCAGATTATAACGCAGCAATCTGGAAATATTCCTGTCATCCTCGACTATCACTATCCTCTCCGCCGCCATCGCTTCTCCTTGCCGTCGCGAAAACCTGCGCGTCTCGGGAATTTCTACGGTTCAATTTAACTTATTATATGTTATGAAAAGAACTAACGCAATAAGCATGGAATTCGCTCATAAACGGCGGAGCAACACCGGCGCCAGAAAAGAAACCGTATAAATAAGTCCGAACGCTAAATGCAGACCGGCCGTGCGCACGTCTATATTCGCGATACCGGAGGGCTGCGCGACTCCGGCGTTCCGCACCGACAACGCGCACGAGACGGCGGCAGGCAGGGTCAGCCAAGTAAAAAAAGCGGCGGGCGGAACCACACCCAGGGAACACATTACCGGTATGCAGAGGAACGAAGAAACAAGCAGGAGGTAATATTCCGTTTTCGCTCCCCGCAGGCCGAGCCAAAGCGCCATAGTCGTGATCCCGGCTTCCCTGTCCAAGCGCATATCGCGCAGATTGTTGGAATGCAGGATGGCGGCGGCCAGCAATCCCGCCGGCAATGAGACATAAGCGGCAGAAAGCGACAGTCTGCCCGAGAAAGCGAAGTAACCGCTTACAACCAGCAGCGGCCCCAGAAGAAGAAAAACCAGCACCTCGCCGAGCGCGAGATATTTGAAACCAAACGGCTTGCCGGTATAACCGTAACCTCCCAGGAATCCGGCAAACCCAAAGAACAGGAGAACCGGGCCACGCAGCGCGACAAGAAACACACCGGGGATAAAGGCCGCCAGAAAACAAAGATAAGAGCATACGCGCGCCCGGCGCGGGGAAAGCAGTCCCTGCGCCAAAACGCAGCCTGAGCCATACGCCCCAGGCTTATCCACTCCTCTGCGGAAATCGTAGTAATCGTTGATGAGGTTTGAGCCTGAATGCATTAAAATCACGGCCAGGGAAAACGTAAAAAAGGCGGGCCAGTGAAAAGAAAAACCGTCCTTCTTTGCCAGCGCAGCGGCAAGCATGACCGGAATCAGCGAGACGCTGAAAAACTGCGCCCGCGCGGCTTTAAAACAAATCTGTAATCTCTTATGCGGACTCAAGCGGCCTCCGCTGAAACAGGTTTCGGATATCAGGTTTTCGGCCTGGAAAGAAAATAAAGCTACGGGCCATAACACAACCCTTTCCGTAGAGATGATGCTCCGCAAGAGGCGCCATTTTATTTCGAAAACTGCCGACCAGGCCCCCGGAGACTGTTTCTATTATACCCCCTGACGACTTTCCGGGAAGAATTATTTGCGCATCATGCCTGAAGCAGCCCCGGCAGAAGGCTGAAAGCGCAACACTCTGTCCGGCAGAAGGTTGCGGCCGGCATTTTTCGGGGATGATTTCGCCTGCCGACGGGCAAACAGGCCGCGTTTGTGTTATATTTTATATAGGGAAAAAGAAACCGCGAATCATAGTGACGGGGAGAAAAAAATGTTCCGCACCGATAAGAAATACGAATTTAAGGGCGCGGTTTTAGCTCGGCTGAAGCCGGCCGCCGCGGCTGCCTTTCTCCTGGTAATTACGGCGGGAGTGAACGCTTACGCCCAGCCTATCATAGGCGGATACACCAGCCTCACCGCTTCCGGACAACAGAAAAACGCCGAACTGCTCGTGAGACCGGAGCTGACGGTAAGTTTCAGGACAACCGTAATTTACTCCAGAGAAAAGAAAGAGCGCGTCTTTCTGGCGTATCTTAACGGCAAAAGCTACACTTCCGCGAGGAACAAAGAACAGCACGAAAAGGAAGATAAGTCGCGCAGCCGCAAAGAATGGGAAGAGTTCCTCGGGTTCGACGTATTCATGCCTTATTTCAAAGCTAAGGAAGCCGAAGAATGGATCAGCGAAAAGGCCAGCGTGCACGTTTACAAAATAAAAGGCAAGCCGAGATTCGACGAGAACCAGATACACTACATCTTCAAAACAGCTTTTTGACCCCGTTCCTGACGGCTTAACCCGAAAGTATAATCCCTTTTCCGACGTATATCGATGGTCCCGGCGCGCGTTATTTTTTCTGCAGCAGGCTATCTATCACGCTGTTCACCAAGTCCGTCACGGAACCGCTCTTATCCCCGTCTGCGCCGGAAGAAACATCGCCTTTATCCAGTGCTTTACCTACGGCGCCGATCAGTTGGGTGCCGATCCCTCCGGAAAGGAGCCTGTCGGCTATATAGCCGGGGTCAACCTCCACTTTCGCTGAACCGGCTTTGCCGGAAAGCTTCAACGGAAGAATGATCTGTTTATCCTTGTTAAAAAGATATTCCAGTTCTTTTACCGCCTTGGTCATAAGCGCCGACAGCTCTTCGGAGATCTCCAGTTGACCTTCCAGGGCGAAAGAACCGTCCATCCCGGCTTCGGTCTTGCCGGCGAGAACGAAATCATCCCCGGCTACCAGGGTATTTTCCGCCGAGGCTTTGCCGCCGGAGAGCTTCACCGGCAGTTCTATTTTCTTCAACATCGTGTCCTTACTGTTAAACCTCTCGCGGTACTTGTCCGGCATGGCGTCGATCACTCTCTCCGTAAGAAAAGGCAATACCGTGATCTTGTCCAGCGCCGCGCGCAGGATGTTGATATCCTTCAGCGCCGGCTGCTGCACTACCATGTCTGCTTCTCCGGAAAGCCCGAATAACGTTTCATCCGGGGAAAATCCTTTGCCGTCGAGAATTATTTTACCCGTTACCTCTCCCTCCATCTTCACAGGCATCTTCTCCTGCGCCAGGAATTTCTGCAGTTTTACTCCGGAGATAGCGGCATTCACATTAAAAGCCCGTCCGGCAGTGTAATCGTTGAGCCCTCCGGAAGCGGTGATCCTGCCGTCTCCCGCGGACGCGGAAAGGTTTTTGAGTTTAATATCGGTTTCTGTGACGCTGAGCGAGGCGGAGATATTTCTAAGAGGAAGAACAAGGTCTTTGATCCCGGCTTCCCCATCGTTTAAGCCGAGTTCCAGCTCCAGGGCGCTCAAACCTTTCGCGCCGGCCGTCATCCTGGAGAGCGTTATATCGACTTTACCTTTTAAGCCGGCAGGCAGGAATGCCCGCAGGTCCGCGGGTAAAAGCGCGGCTACCCTTTGCATATCCAGTTCGGAGAGATCGGTACTTCCTTCCGTATCCGAGATACAGACTTCTCCCCTGACCGGATCAACAGCGGCTTTACCCTGCAGACGCAGATTCTTCCTGGCGCTCAAAACGCCCGCCTTTACCGTGAAAGGGAAAGCCCCGTCCAAGGATACCCCCGAGGCTTTAAATTCCAGCCCCTCCACGCTCACGGACAACGGCGGCTGGAACGACTTGTCCAGATAAACTATGGTGCCGTCGTATATATTCAACGCCGAAACCGATAAAGGAAACGCCAGCGCCGCTCCCGCCGCCGGGATACCCGCCCCGGCGTCCGTTCCCGCGTTCTGCGGCGGCTGCTTTACCAAAGTAGCAGCGTTCACCGCTCCATCTTTATTCCGAATGATTGTCAACCGCGGCCCCATAATGTTGACCGCGGAAACCAGCAACTGTTTCTTGAAAATAAGCGCCGGGATGTCCAGTGAAACGGAGATCTCCTTGATATGCAGGAAATCCCCTCCTCCGAAAGCCCCGTTTTCCGACACCGCCAAGTCGCTGATCTTGAAACTGATATCCAGGTCCCAGGAGATGTCCAATCCGGCCCGGGCGAAATCCACGTCGCGGTCGACGACGCTTTTGACCGCGCCGACGATTTGCGGTTTATAACGGTTACCGTCGAACGTTTTGATAAACACGAGAACGGCCGCGAGCGACACCAGCGCAAGACCGAGGAAAGACAGCAAAACTATTTTTAATATTTTCATATTCCCTCCGAATGGGGATTATTATACTGCGGAACAGAAAGAGAAACAAGAAATACAGAAGGAAGAAATGGGAATGGGAAGAAAGAGGAAAGATAAGAAAGTTCTAATCATCCGCTTATCATTCAGAGAACTCGCGGGCATTGGCCTCTCTCAAACTCAGGTATCCCCCCTTACTGACGATAATGTGGTCCAGCAGTTCTATGCCCAGCAGGATGCCGGAATCGCGCAGGCGTCTGGTAACGGCAATGTCCTTTTCCGAAGCCCTCAGTTCCCCGGAGGGATGATTATGCGCCACTATCACGTTGGCCGCCAGGTATTTCACAGCCCCTTCGAAGACCTCCCGCGGATGCACCAGGCTTGAATTGATAGTCCCTACAGATACAATTTCCCGGCGTATCTGCTGGTTGCGGGAATCAAGGTAGAAAACCACGAAATGCTCTTTCCTGCTCTCCCTTATGTCTTTCAGGCTCTCGAAGACGTCCTCGGGGGAAAGCATCTGTTTTAATTCCGTCTTTTGTCCGCCGAAAACGCGTCTGCCTATTTCCAGGGCCGCGAGTATACCTCCGGCCTTGACCTGCCCGACGCCGGGTATCTTCCGCAGTTGCTCAAGATTGAACTGCGCTATCCCCGGCAATCCCCCGCCTTTCAACAACCGCCCCGCCAGTTCCAGCACATTCTCCTTTTTACTGCCGGTGCGCAGGAGCACTGCCAGCAGTTCCGTGTCGGAAAGGCGTCCCTGCCCGTAACGCGCGAGCTTCTCCCTCGGACGCTGTACGCGCGCCAAGTCGTTTAAGGCAACTCTCTTTTTTTCCATACTCCCCTCCTCTGTCTTTCCGGGACAGGATCACTCCGGCGTTCTCCCATATTAATAGACGAAGGAAAGAACGGAAATCTAACCTTTATTTTTCAAAATCCGCCGCTGTGGCGGTAAAAAACTCCGTTTTCAGCATGCTTTCCTCCCACTCCCCCTCGGGAGTGGAATCCCAGACTATCCCCCCTCCTATGCCCATCTCGCCGCGTCCGCCGCGTATAAGCAGGGTGCGAATGGGGACGTTAAAGAACATCTCCCTCTCGGGAGTGATACAGCCTATGGCGCCTGTGTAGATATTACGCGGCCCGTTCTCTATATCACGGATGATACGCATGGCGCGCAGTTTCGGGGCGCCGGTCACCGAGCCGGAAGGAAAAAGCGCGCGGAATATCTCATAAAAAGGGATCTCTTTCGGTATCACGGCGGTCACGGTGGAAGTCATCTGAAAAAGCGTGGAATAAACGCCGATCTCGAACAGTCCCGGCGCCCTGACACGGCCTCCTATCCTGCCCAGATCATTGCGCAGCAGGTCGGCGATCATCACGTTCTCCGCTCTGTTCTTAGGATCGACGCGGAACCTGCGGTATTCACGCAGATCAGCCAACAGCCCCCTGCCTCTACGCCAGGTCCCCTTCATCGGTTTGACAAGAATGAAACCTCCGCTTTTTCTGAAGAACAACTCCGGAGAAAGCGAACAAATATGCGTATCCTGCCAGCGGAGATACGCAGGGTAAGGCACGGGCTGTTTTTTCAAAAGAAAAGCATAGAGCGCGGACGCGCTGCCGGAGAAGTCGAAAAAAAGTTTATTGCAGTAAGTAAGCTGGTATATCTCTCCCGCGGAAATGAAATCCCTGATCAGAGAAATATTGGCCGAATATTTTTCTTTCCCGGTATCCATTCTCCGGTGTTTGACCGAGAAATCGGGACGGCCGTCTTCCCGGTAGAGCATGCGGCGCGGCGGACGGTAAACACCCATCAGGATAAGCGGGAAATCGCTTTTACCGGAATAAGAGAAACTTTCCCCGAGACAATACCCCGCCTCGTAAGAGAGAAACCCGGCGAGATGATATCCGGCGCGCGACGCTTCCTCCATACCGCGGAAACAAGCGCGCAGTCCTTCCGGAGTATATGCGGTAATAAAAGAAACGGGGGAATCGAATAAAAGCGGGCGGCGTTCGAATTGCAGATTGACGAGCACAGACACCTCCTCCGGTCTTGGGTGGAACGAATAACCGGCCTGGGTGCCTTCGGACAGGCTATGTCATGGCCTTAAATAAAAATAAAGGGTGAAGGACGACGAAAAAGAATAATAAGAAGCAGGATCGCACCGCGCCCCTATCGGATCAGAAGCCGTCCTCTTTTCTTTATTTTACATATCTGACGGCGAAAAACAAGATGTTAATCCTTGATGATACCCGCGAAATTGGCGTATAACTTTTGCGCCATCCGGTGAAAAACGCTGTTCTTGCCGCACTGCCTTCCTGTTATGCCCGTCGTATCCGGACAGCCGTCTCCGGCATAGCGCCCGATCCAGCCGCGTATCATAGCCGGAGTTACCTCGACGTGAAACTGCAGGCCATAGGCGTTCCGTCCCACTCTAAATGCCTGGTTCCTGCAGCCGGCGCTCCGCGCCAGCAGGACTCCGCCGGCGGGTATCCCGAAAGTATCCTCATGCCATTCGAAAACCTCCGGACGCTCCGGGATGCCGGAGAACAAACGGTCGCGCCTACCCTCGGCGGTAAGCGTTACCCTGCGCCAGCCGATCTCTCTGACTGGAGACTTGAATACCTTCGCGCCGCAGGACTTGGCGAGCATCTGCGCCCCCAGACATATCCCCAACACAGGCAGCCCCTTCTCCAGCGCTTGTTTTAGTATTCTCTCTTCTGCCAGGAGAAAAGGATATCTTTTATCTTCATAAACGTTCATCGGTCCGCCCAGAGATACGACGGCGTCGATACCGCGAAGGCCGAGCGGCAGACGCACGCCGGAATAGACATCCGCCTGGAGAACATCCATGCCGCCCGCGGCAAAGAAATCTCCGAGGGTCCCGGGGCCTTCTATATCTACGTGCCTGATGACCAATATCATCGCTCTATCGTTACCGTCAGCCGCCCCGTTGGCGGCAAAAAGGAAAAGCGGCGCTTCCGTCCATAAACTTTATATATATACAAGTAAAACTCAGGCGGGTTTGGTAACAGAATCGCCGTCAGAGATGACGTGATATGGGATAAGAAAGCCGGAACAGTAGACTCGCGTTCCGGCTTTCTACTTGTGAGGCGTCGCGAATCGTTTATTTGCGGCCGGACCTGATTTTGCCGGTTTTTTTAAAGGCGGCGTTGTCGATGTATCCCTGGTGCACGTGGCAATATTCCCCCTGATTATATATGCTCAGGATCTTGCCGCAGGCAGGAAAACGGCATTTCCGGCCTTTGGGATAGCTTTTCACTTTTTTAAACATTTACGCGCCCCTTCCACTAATTCACGGAACAATTCCTTGACGGATACGATCTTATTTATGCGGTAAGCGTTGCTCCCGCACATCGCGAATCCTTTATCCATCCTGCCTTTGGAGGCGTTAATCAACGCCTTAGCGATACAATAATTGGCTTTTTCCGGGTCACAAGTAGAAAGACATTTATAAACGCAGCCGAAATCGATACGTTCTCCCCTGCTTATTTTTTCCACGAATTGATTGCGGATCACCCTGCCGGGCAGGCCGACAGGGCTTCGGATGACCGTGATGTCTTCCTTACCGGCCGACAAATACGCGGCTTTATACCCGTAATCGGCATCGCACTCATGGGTGCACACGAATCTGGTGGCCATCTGCACGGCTCCGGCGCCCAGGCGTATGACCCTGGAAATATCCTCCCCGTCAAAAATACCGCCGGCCGCTATAACCGGTATCTTCCCTTCAGACCCGGGAAAACCCGCGGCGATAGAGATCACTTCCCTGAGTATGCCGTCCAGGTTGACATTTTGCCCGTCCGCCAACTCCTCATTGCTGAATCCGAGATGGCCGCCGGCCAGCGGGCCTTCCACGATCAAAGCGTCCGGAACCCGGTTATACCTCCGCTTCCACACGCTGCAAATCAAATACGCGGCCCTCGCCGAAGATACGATAGGCACAAGCTTGGTCCTGCCGTTCTTTATCAAAGCAGGCAGTTTCAACGGCAGTCCGGCCCCGGAAATGATCACATCCACCGCTTCAGATTGGGAAGCGTCGACCAGATCGTCATAATTGCTGAGAGCGCACATTATGTTGACGCCGAACGGTTTGCCGGTCAAAGAGCGGGTTTTTCTGATGTTATCTATCAGGGAATTCCGGGAACGGGCCTTATAATCGCATCCGGCGCCCGTCTCGTCTTCGCCGAGGGCGACGGCCGCGATAACGCCCAATCCGCCCTCATTAGAAACGGCCGAGGCCAACCCAAAAGAAGAAACCCGCACCCCCATCCCGCCCTGGATAATGGGTATTTCTACTCTTAGATTTCCGAGCATAAAATTGGAGAAAGCTCTGTCCATAATGACAAAAAGCCGTAAAGGTTAGTGAACTGCCCCTTTACGGCTCCTTATTCGCTAATCTTGTCACGCCGGGAGGTGATAAAGATATCGAGTCATTCCCCGCCGGCCGTATACACGCTGGTGTGCCTCGGATCCCCCCGTTAAACTGCCGCCGTTATTCCTGTTTAGCCGCTATCTTGACGTTTATCGCCCTGGGCCCTTTTGGAGACTTCTCCACTTCAAATTCCACGTCCTGGCCTTCGCTTAGAGAATCGAATCTGGCGTCTATCAGGCTTGACTGATGAAAAAATACTTCTCTTCCGTCGGTGTCGCTTATAAAACCAAATCCTCTATCCGCCACCAATTTCTTCACTTTTCCTGTATGCATGTGTACTCCTTATTAAAGCTGCTGCGTTTCTCTCAATGTTATCATTTTTACCGCGAACTTTTTGCAGAGGCCGGCTGCCCCCTTTCTTTTTGACTGCGCGCCCTGTAAAAAAATAAAATCCGGCAGGCGCTATGGTTGAGACCTGCCGGATTCAAACTCCACCATGAATATCCACTTTGATATTATACTGCTCCCGGGAGATTTGTCAAATGGTATTTCCGCCGCGTCAATGCTCGTCAATGCTCTGCGGCCATCAACCCGGCAATCGCCGGGTCCTCCAGCAGGCTGCCGTAATGAAAAACGGCATACGACAATCCCCTCTCCCGACGGCAATAATCCAATTCTTCGCTGAAAGTCAACGGCAAGCCGACCAGTTTATAAGCGCCTATACCGATAGTGACCTTATCCCAGGAAGAGAACTTATCCCTTAGTTCAAGAATACACTTCTTGAATTCCCGCGGATAAGGAGAATAATCCATCAAGGTCACGAAATCCACCGTCCCGCGGGACAACCAGGAAGGCCAATCCTGGAACGCCTCTTCATAGGCGCGACAGTAAGGAGCGCAGCCGGTGGCCGAGACCTTGATCCCGGGCCGGACTGAACGGATCCTCCTGACGAGGAGATCCAGCAGATCTGTTACCTGGGCGCGTTTCCATGCACGCCACTGCCTGTTATCTTCCGTTATCGACTCTATCCCGGTCTCTTTCTTGAAGCGCTCCTCGTTGGCCGACGTATGCCCGTAGAAAGGCCTGGAATCGGGATAACGGATGTAATCAAGTTGTATGCCGTCCAGTGCCGGATAATAACGCGCCGCTTCTTCCACGATATCGCAAAGTTCTTCGCGCACCCGGAGGTCGCCCGGCTCCAGAAAATACTGGCCGTCTATCCGGTAGTCGCGCAGGCCTTTCTTGGGCAGAATGTTCCTGGTCAACACGCCCGTTCCGTATTTACGCAGAAAAAACGCGTTTTCGTTGCGGCTAAGGCTAAGCATATTCATCCAGGCGTGCACCTCTATCCCTCTTTTGTGCGCCTCTTCTATGAGGAACGCGAGCGGATCGACTCCGGCTTTATCCAGACATTCATAATAAGGAGACGCGTCGGCGCCGCGGGAAGGAAACCACGCCCGGCCCGCCCGATAGACCTGCACGAAAAGAATGTTTATGCGCGCTTTCACCGCGAAGTCCAGCAGTCTTTCCATATCCGCCCGGTTTGAGAGCACAGGCGGATCCTGGATCACCGAAACGAAAAGGCCGCGACGCGGCGACGCGGACGCAAAGGAAGACGCCGGAGAAAAGACGATTTGCAGAATAAGAAAACAACAGAACAATTTTAGCATACTATCCTTGAACCCGAAGATCTTTGGGCGAGGGGATTAAAAAACAACATATTTCTCCGCCTGCTTCATTATTTTTCCGCGTTTAACCGCGGGCGCAAGGGAACGCAGCCTTACGCCTTCCCGCCTCAACTGCATTATCCTCTCCACCGCCGTCAGCCCCAGTCCGGGCACGCGCAGCAGCCGCGACGCAGAGGCGCTGTTCACCTCTACCGGAAAGAATTCCGGATGCCTGCGCGCCCACACCGCTTTAGGATCGGCATCCAGGGAAAGATTCCCATCCGGCCCCAGAGGTATCTCCTCGGCGCGAAACCCGTATTTACGCATCAGCCAGTCCGCCTGGTAAAGCCGGTGCTCACGCGTCAGCATTTCCTCGTTGCTGTATGAGGAACTCTCTCCGGGCAAAGAAGGATCGCCTTCTCCCCTCTGATAAGAACTGAAATATATCCTCGACAGCCCCAGTCTCCCGTATAGCCGGGAAGAACAGCCGATAATCTCTTCGTCCGTCTCCCGGGAAGCGCCCACCACGAACTGCGTGGTCTGTTTGATCCTGCGTCCGCCGGAACAGTTGCGCCTGAAACGACTGATGAATTCCAGCGGCCTGATTATATCCTTAATGTAATCCTTGCCTTTGCCGAAATGCCTGAAATTCCCCTCCCCGGCCGTTTCTATATTCAGAGAAACCGCGCTGGCCAAAGAAAGACTCTGTCTGATAGCGTTCTCCGAAGCACCGGGGATTATCTTCAGGTGTATGTAACCCCTGAAACGCTCCCTGCGCAATAAAAGAGCAACCCGGTTGATATTCTCCATGCTGGCGTCCGGACTGCCGCAGACCGCGCTGCTCAAGAAAAGACCGCTGACCTTTCCCGCTCTGTAATACGAGAAAAACACCCTGGCGGCCTCTTCCGGCGCCAGGGAACAACGCGCGGCCGGAGAACCGGCGCGCAGCGGACAGTATTTGCAGTCGTTAACGCATTGATTGGAGAGGAGCGTCTTGAAAAGAAATGTCGTCCCTCCGCCGGGCAGCGTCACCGGATATATCCATTTGCCGTCTTTGGAACGCCGGCGGTGCTCGTCCTCCCGGGTGGCGCAGGCGCAGGCAAGATCATACTGCGAATCGCGTGAAAGTATGCTTAGTTTCTCCCCGGTATCCGGGACCTTCCTGATGAGGACCATGCGCCTGCTCCCTTTTTTGCGGCGGGCGGGAGAACGCCCTGCCTTAAAAAAAACAAAAACCTCCGCTCCTGAAAGCGAAGGTTTTATGGCGTCTTGCGGCGCCGTTAACGGAACTTCGCCCCCAAAAGGCTTTAGTCCCGTTTTTTTAAGGTCCCGGATTTATTCCTTCCAACGCGGGCCGCCGATTATTAACTCTTTATATTATTATAGATCTTTGCGGGCGTTTGTCAATGATTACCGCCGCGGTAAGGCCGTCATTTAACAGACGAGTCTATGCATCTCATCAATTCCGCCAGATTCACCGGTTTCGCAAGGAATTTCCTGCCGCCGATCACATTATTGTTGTCGTCAACCTCCTCTTTTTCCACTATCGCGGTCAGAAAGACTATCGGGATATCCCTGGTCATGCTATTCTCGGACAACTGCATGGCCACATCGGAACCGTCCGTATCCGGCATCACGATGTCCAGCAATATCATGTCCGGTTTGAATTGTATGGCCGAAGACAACCCCATCACGCCCTGATTTTCCACCCGCACTTCGTATTTCCCGGTCTTCTCCAGGTTGAGTTTAACCAGTTGAGTGAAAGCCGCTTCATCGTCTATCAACAGCACTTTTTTAGGCACCATACCCTCCCTCGTTTTGAATGAAACTCCCCGGGCTTCAAGCCCGGGCTAATCCTTGGATAAGCCGGGGATCTCTGCGGTTTGATTAAACTGCCAGCACCATTTGAACTATTACACCGCGCGAACCAACCCTGTTGTTCAAGCTGATCCTGCCTCCGTGCATATCTATTATGTTGCGCACTATTGATAACCCCAGACCGCTGCCTCCTCTTCGGCGCTTGGTGGTAAAGAACGGGTCGAAGATCTTCTCCAGATTTTCCTCCGGTATCCCCGGGCCGTTGTCTTCTATCTCCAGCACCGCCGCGCGGCTGTCCGCGTCTTCTCCCAGGCCGGCCGCGCTCCCGTAACCTCTTATGATCAATTCCCCGTGCTCAGACATAACATCTACGGCATTCATAAAAAGATTGACCAGGACCTGCTCGAATTTATTCCTGTCTATCATGGCCGGGGGCATATCCGGCGCCAGGTTTTTAACGACCCGGACCTTTTTCCTGTCCAGAGCGTTCTTTACCAGCAGCAGGGCGCTGTCTATCACCGCTTCCAGCGGCTGAGACTCAATGCGCATCTCGGTCAGGCTGGAAAAATCCAGTAGTCCTTTTATTATCCTGTCCGCCCGGCCGACCGCCTCGCTTATAAAACCCAGCACCATACGGTTTTCTTCGTTATCGAACGGTATATTACGGGAAAGATATTCGATCCCCTGCAGGATGACCGCCAGCGGGTTTTTCACCTCATGCGCGATTCCGCTGGCCAGCGTCCCCACCGTGTCCATCTTGGCCGCCTGGATAAGCTGAGCCTGATAAACCTTGAGCTGACGGTATGCCTCGGCAAGCTCTTCCTGCGCCTTCTTGCTCTCCGTGATGTCCTGCAGAGTCTCGATCGCTGCCACCACGCTCCCGTCTGCGTCGAAGATCGGGGCGGCGTCAAAAATAATGTACCTGTCCTTACCGCCGAGATTTATGTACCACCCCTCCGAGTGCAGCCCGCCTTCGACGAACTCGGAACGCGACTGCACAGGATAAAGCCTGGCCATGTCTGCGGCGCTGCCGTCTATTATGATGTCCGCCACGCATGGCCGCTGCGATTTGTAGAAAGCCTTCCAATGCATATTGGTGTCGAGCATTTCTGAGGCTTTGATCCCGGTAAGCTCTTCGCAGGCCCTGTTCCAGTAGATAACCTTATGCTCGGCGGTAATGACGAAGGTAGCCACGGCGGAATTCTGTATTATGGATTTTATGAATTCCTGGTTGCTGCGCAGTCCGTTTTCCGCCTGCTTGTATCCGGTAATATCCTTGACTATGCCGCTGAACCCGCAAAAACAGCCTCTATCGTCCGACACGGGAAGAGCGCTTATTTCAAGGAAGACCTGGCTGCCGTCCTTACGCCGGCCTTCGATCTCAAGACGGGAAAAAGCCTCCCTGGCGGACAGTTTCGCGGCGATCGATACCGCGTACTTCTCCTCCGGACCGAAAAACAGAAAATCTTTTACACTGCGGCCCATGATCTCCCGGGGCTCTATCCCGAGTATATCGGACACCTCCCGGCTGACATAAATATACCTGCCGTCGCTGTCCGTAACCCAGACCAATATACCGGAGATCTCCGCCAGCCGCCGGAAATCGCAGGCGTTAAAACAACCGGTTTTCTTTTCGCTATTATCCATTTTCTTCCAGCCTCAGAAAGTCCGCCGCCGGCGCGTAATGTCAGGCAGTCCCGGGCCACGACCGGCAAAATAAAGAGCGGCGCCTACTTCAGGATCCCGCTCGAACAAACCGAAGCGAATTCTTCGGCGCTTTTGCGTATCCTTCTCTTCTGCGTCCTGTAATCCACGCCTATCAATCCGAACCTCGGACGAAACCCTTTGTCCCATTCGAAATTATCCAGCAGCGACCAGTAAAGATATCCTTTAACGTTAACGCCTCCGGAAACGGCGCGGTGAACACTTTTCAGGTGCCCGCGGATGTATTCCCAACGCAGCGCGTCGTCGGAAGTACAGATCCCGTTTTCCGTAATGATCACGGGCAGACGGTACCTTTTAATATCCATAAGGATATCGTAAAGCCCCTTGGGATAGATATCCCATCCCAGTGAATTCTTTTTTACCGGATGGTGGTTCTTCTTGCAGACGTCGAAAACGAAGTTGGCCGGACCGCTGCCTGACATGTGCACCAGTTGACGGGAATAATAATTAAGCCCGATGAAATCAAGCGTCTTCTCTCGAGCGGCCCTCTCCAAGAAAGCGAGATTATACCATTTATGCCGAAAAGCGGCGGCAAGCCGGTCCTTGAGAAGCGGCCTGCAAGGCGCGAAGGCCGTGACGTTCTGGGCTATACTTACCGCCGGATGCGGCAGGTTTTGTTTCCCGTAAATGCGGTGAATGAGACGGTAAGCGCGGATATGCGCCTCGGCCAGGTTCTCCTCGACCCGGACCGCCTTCAGATATGACTGCGCCTGCGGAGGCCAGACCCCGAGGATATAACCGTGCGAAATATAAACGGTAGGTTCGTTTATGGTTATCCAGTAATGGACGTGCTTCGCCAGTGTCCCTACGACCTCTTCGCAATACCTGAGGAAACGCTTGACCGAACTGTTCTTCTCCCAGCGTCCGGACCTGGAAAACCAAAGCGGGTTGGTGAAATGATGCAGGGTGACCATCGGCTCGATATTGCGCGCCTTCAACGCAAGAATAACGTCCAGGTAATGTTTGAGCTCCTTGCGGGAAAACCTCCCCTCGCGCGGTTCTATGCGGCTCCATTCGACGGAAAGGCGGTGCGCGTTATGAGAGAGTCCGCGCGCCAGATCGAAATCCTGCTCATAAAGACGATAGTGATCGCAGGCCGCGCCGGATTGCCGGTGCCCGGTCACTTTCTCCCATAACCACCAGTCGGACGCGGAATTACCCCCCTCCACCTGATATGCGGAGGTCGCCGCGCCCCAGAGAAAACCGCGGGGGAATTTAATCATGCAGCGATTATAACATCATTGCAGGGCAAAGACAAGAAGACCGTGTAAGCACATTGGGAATGATACCATAGATCCTTCCCCCCCTCACTCACGCAGCACGCTCAACTCCCGATTTTCTTTTTTCGGAGTATACGCGGCACTTCCGGCAATAATTAAGTATAGTGTCCCCGGACTTGACTAAACAACCGGGCGACTGTAAAATGAAGCTCCCCGGGATCAAAGCCCGGGGTAATGCTTTTACTTAAAAATATGCCTTACCTGATTAAACTGATAAAAAAGACCTTCGGAATGGCCCACCCGGCTGAACGCAGGGTGGTCATGAGCAATGTCGCCTCCCTCACCTCTCTGCAGGCTATCACTTATGTCCTACCGGTGATAATAATGCCTTACCTTTTCCGGATAATAGGCCCGGAAAAATTCGGATTGATCGCTTTCGCCCAGGCCTTCGTGCAGTATTTCGCCATCATCACCGACTATGGTTTCGGTATATCCGCTACAAAAGAGATATCCCTCTGCAGGGAAGAACACCGCAAGGTCTCCTGCGTATTCTCCTCCGTGATAACGGTCAAGATACTCCTGGCGGTTTTGAGCCTGCTGGCCCTGGGATTGCTCGTATATTTCGTGCCTAAATTCAGGAGGGACTGGCCGGTTTACCTGCTAAGCTTCGGCGCGGTGGCGGGCAACACCCTTTTCCCGGTCTGGTTCTTCCAGGGGACGGAAAAAATGCGGCACATAGCCGACCTGAACATACTGGCGGGAGTTATACTGGCTCTGCTTATCTTCACCTGCGTGAGGACGCCGCAGGACTATCTGCTGGTGCCGCTGATAAATTCGGGGGTAATGATGATAACCGGTGTGCTGGGGCTTTACATAGTATTCAAGAAATTCGGGGTTTCCTTCAAGTTTCCCGGGTACGCGGACATCCGCTCGCAGCTCCAAGCCGGATGGGACATTTTCATCTCCAATGTCGCCATAAACGCTTACACCACGACCAGGGTATTCGCGGTCGGACTACTGACCAACAACACCGCCACGGGATTCTACTCGATGGCGGAGAAGATAGCCAATGCCGTGCAGACGTTCCCGCTCTACTCCTTCTCCCAGGCGATCTTCCCGCGCTTAAGCAGGATATTCCACAAAAACAGGATGAAGGCGTTCCTTCTGATGAAAAGGATACAGCTGATCACCACGCTCATATCGCTGATCTGCCTGCCGTTGATATTCTTTTTCGCTCGTCCGCTGACGGAGATAGCCTGCGGCAGGGCGGACGACGAGACGGTATTATCGCTGAGACTGCTTCTTATCGCCGTTTTCTTCGTGGCGGCCAACGCCTTCAGGATACAATTCCTGCTGGTCTGCGGCAGGACCGGCCTCTATTCGCGGATACACGTGACAACCGCGCTCTTCGGACTGCCGCTGATCTTCCTGCTGATAAACGCCTTTTCCTATACCGGAGCCGCGCTGGCCACCGTTATCATAGAGATCGTGATCTTCGCGGCGACATATTTTTACGTGGAAAATCTGCGTTTCTCCAGGACTGCTCCGGACGCCTGAGAAATACACTCCCTGCCAAACTTTTTCTTTATCCTGTCGACTGACTTGTGCGCCTTTTCCCGTTTCTGCCCGCCTTCCGGCTCGAAAAGCAAGGGTTCATCCGCTTCCGAAAGATTGGAGACCTTGACGCCCACGAGCCTGATCTTCTTCCCCCGGCAGGAAAATCCTCCGAATAAATATCTTGCCGCTCTGATCAAGTCTTCAGTGAAATTGGTCGGCTCGGCCAGAGTCCTTGAACGGGTATAAGTCAGAAACCCTTCCAGCCGTATCTTCAAGGTCACGGTACTGCCTTTCACGCCTTTTTCCCTCATTCTGTCGGAGACAAGTTCGCAAAGCCGGAAAAGTTCGCCTTCCACGGTTTTCCTATCCCCGGTATCCTCTTCGAAAGTGCTTTCGTTACCGACAGACTTGGCCTCGCGTTCGGGAACGACCTCGCTGTCGTCCATCCCGCGTCCGGCCTCCCAGAACCAAACCCCGTTCCTGCCGAAAAGCCCGGTTAATTCCTGCCGCGTTTTGCGGCCGAGCTCGCCGATAGTGCGGATACCCAGGGCGTTGAGCGATGATTTGGTCTTTTCTCCGACTCCCCACAACAGCCCCACATCCAGAGGATCGAGGAAGTCGCGCAATCCGGGAGCCGTAACTTCCAACAGCCCGTCGGGTTTGCAAAGATCCGAAGCTATCTTGGCGGCCATTTTATTCGGCGCGAGCCCCACTGAAGCGGTAAGACCGGTCTCCTCCTTTATCCGTTTTTTCATCGCTGTGCAAGCCAAATAAGGAGTGCCGTGCAGTTTATAGCTGGAACTTATGTCAAGGAACGCTTCGTCTATGCTGACCTGCTCCACCAGAGGGGAAAAAGAATTCAGAATGGAGAGCACTTTCTCCGAAACCAGGCTGTATTTTTCCATATCCACGGGAAGGAACACCGCCTGCGGGCATTTTCGATAGGCCTGCGAGATCGGCATAGCGGAACGCAGGCCGTACCTGCGCGCCTCGTAGGAACAGGTCGATACCACGCCGCGGCCCGCTCCTCCCTTAGGGTCGGCGCCGACCACCACCGGCCTGCCGCGGTATTCCGGGTTGTCCCGTTGTTCCACCGCGGCGAAGAAAGCGTCCATATCCACATGCACTATGTAACGTTCTTTTTCTTGCTTCATCTTCACACAGGATATTGTTCCGAGGACTTATAGATCGCGGGCTATGGAGTATCCGCCGGCACGTCCCTCGTCGCCACCAGATCAGCCCCCAGGCCCAGAAGATTTTCCGCGATCACCTCTCCCGCGCGCACCGGTCTGTCCGTCTTCAACTTTCTGATCGCCGCCGCGGCCTCAAGCATCCTGGATTTCGCTATCGGCCGGTTTGTCCTGACGGGGACCATCTTTAACCGGAGCCCTTCCGCCGGTATAGTCGATGTCAGAACGCGGGCCGGATTTTCTATCTCGCCGCGGGCATAATCCTCTCCCCTGGGGCATTTATTGCCGTTGACCTTTACCATTCTGCCGTTCTCGATCTCAGCCTCCAGCAGGCATCCCCGCGGACATTCTATGCAAACGAATTTCTTTAACATAAAACTTATCGCCCTTCCTCTTTCATTGTCCCGCCTTCGCGCCTTTCTGCTTCAAATATACCGCGGCCATGCGTCCGGCTTCAAGGCTGTCCGCGGAGACGGAATCCGCCAGGTCGTACACTTTAAAGGCGTTGCCGCAGACGAATAACCCGGGGATCGGGGTTTTATTCAACCCTTCGGAAAGTGGAGAATTTGTTTTCTTGTCCAGCGGCACCCCGGCCATTTCTATCAACTCGTTCTCCGGTATCAGCCCCACGGATACCAGAAGGGTATCGCATTCCAGGGTGAACTGCGAACCCGGGACTTCCTCCATGCGATCATCCACCCGCGTCACATCCACCGCCTCCACGCGGTCCCTGCCGCGCACGCGGGAGATCTTGTGCCGCAGATAGAGAGGTATATCGAAATCCTCAAGACACTGCACGACGTTACGGGTAAGACCCCGGCTTTGCTCCCTGATCTCGATGACGCCTTTTACCTTCGCGCCTTCCAGGATAAAACGCCGCGCCATTATCAGGCCGATATCTCCGGAACCCAGAATCACCGCCTCTTTCCCGGGAAGCAGACCCTCTATATTGATCAATTTCTGCGCCAGACCGGCTGAAAAAATACCCGCCGGCCGGGTACCGGCTATATGCACCATTTCCCTGGTCTTTTCCCGACAGCCGGTGGCCATGATCAGGGCTTTTGCCTTCACCCTTTCCACCCTTCCCGGTTTCAGATAAGTCAGTGTCTTGTCCGGCGTGAGCCTGACCGCGAAAGATTTAAGGCTCACATCTATTCCCTTTATATCCGTTATCCTGCGCGCGAAACGCAGCGCGTATTCCGGACCGGTGAGCGACTCCTTGAAATAGTTCAACCCGAAACCGGTATGTATGCACTGGTTGAGTATGCCGCCGAGATACTGGTCGCGTTCCAGCAGCAGAATATCCCTGACGCCGTGCTCATAGGCGGAAAGCGCCGCGGCCATTCCCGCCGGCCCGCCGCCGACTATCACCAATTCGCGTTCAAACATCAGCCCTGTCCTTCTTTACCAGCTCCGAACCTTTTCCCCGCTTGCTCACTCCGGTAAGCGGAAGTTTACGCTCTTGCGCGAGGATGCGCATGATCCTGGCGGTGCAGAAACTCCCGTGGCAGCGGCCGGCCTGCGCGCGCGTGCGGAATTTTATCCCGTCCATAGTGCAGGCTCCTCGCCTGACGGCATCCCTCACCTCTTTGGCCGAAACCATCTCGCAGCGGCACACGATATCCCCGTAAGCCGGGTCCTTCTTTACCAGACGTTCCGCCGGCTTCAACGCAAGGCAAAACAAATGCGGGATCTCCGACTGCCGCGGGCGGAAAAATAATTTCTTTTTCAAGACCAGCCCGCACTCTCTCAAAAGCCCCCGGACCATCAGCGCCGCTGCCGGCGCCGCGGTCAGGCCGGGCGACTGTATGCCGGCGACGGTAACCAGCCCCGGGACTTTCTCCTCCCGACGGATGATGAAATCGTCTCCCGCCGCCGGACGCAGACCGGCGAAATACGCAATAATATCTTTTTCATCTATGGAAGGTATCAGCCGGCGCGCCCCGGCCAGGGCTTCTTTAAGGCCGGCATCACTGGTGCCCAGGTCTTCCTTGTCGGCGGCATCTTGGGCCGTGGGGCCGATCATCGGGTTGCCGTCGGCGGTCTTGATCACCAACACGCCTTTGGAGATCTTGTTGGGAAGGGGAAACAAAAGATGCCTAGAGATATTCTCCAGTTTCTTGTCCAGGATGAACTCTTCGCCTTTGCGCGGGGTGATCCGGAAATCGTTTATCCCGCACATGGCGGCGACGTCGTCGGCAAAAAGGCCCGCGGCGTTGACCAGGAACCTGGAATGGAACTCGCCTTTGGCGGTAAGAACCGAGAATCCGCCGCCGGCGGTACCGACAGCCTGCACTCCGCAGCAGGTATGTATCTCAACCCCGTTCTTAAGCGCGTTCTCGCAGAGATCATAAACCAGCCGGTAAGGGCTGATGATACCGGCGGTGGGCGCGTAGAGAGCGGCAACCGCTTCCGGAGAGAGATTAGGCTCTTTTTCGGCAAGCCGGCGTTTATCCAGGATACGCAGGCCCGGCACGCCGAGCGTCTCGGCTTCTCGCTTCAACTCCCGCAGGCGCCCGGCCTCTTCCCCGTTGAAAGCGACGATCAATTCGCCGGTTTGTTTAAAATCCACTCCGAGTTCGCGCGCTATCTTCCTCACCAGGCGGTTTCCCTGCGCGCAGAGCCTGCCCTTCAGAGAACCGGAGAAATTCTGCGTGCCGGGATGAATTATCCCGGAATTGGATTTGGAGACGCCGAAGGCGTATTCCTCTTCTTTTTCCAGGACGGCGATACGAAGTTTATAGCGCGACAGCTCCCTTGCGATCGCCGCGCCGGTCACACCTGCTCCGATAATTATTACATCGTATGCCTTCACCTGGTAAGCGTCCTTCGCACCGCGTCAAGCCATCCCTTGTAGTAAGCCGCCGCCTCTCGCCTTTCCATACGCGGCTTGAATACCTTGTCCCTCTCCCAATGTCTTTCAATCTCAGCCGTGTTTTTCCAGTAGCCGCAGGCAAGTCCGGCCAGATAGGCGGCCCCCAGGGAAGTGCTTTCTATTACTTTAGGTCTGATCACCTCGATACCCAGTATGTCCGCCTGGAACCGGCAGAGAAAATCGTTGGCGGCGGCGCCGCCGTCCACCTTCAGGCTCTTGATCTTGAATCCGGAGTCCTTCTGTATCGCCGAGAGGACGTCTTTGCTCTGATAGCATATCGCTTCCAGCGCCGCCCGGGCCAGATGCTGCGCCTTTGTGCCGCGGGTTATCCCGTAAACCGCGCCTCTGGCATCCGGATCCCAATAAGGGGCCCCCAGGCCGGTCAGGGCCGGGACGAAATATACCCCCTGATTATCTTTCAGCGACCGCGCCATCCCTTCCGACTCAGACGAAGACTTCAACAGCTTCAAGCCGTCGCGCAGCCATTGTATCGCCGCTCCGGCGATAAAAACCGCTCCTTCCAGGGCGTAGACCGGGCCGCCGTCCTCCCCGCAGGCCAGGGTAGTGATCAAACCGTGTTTCGATACAGGCCTATTCTTGCCGGCGTTCAAGAGCATAAAACATCCGGTTCCATAAGTGTTCTTGAGAGTTCCCGGACTGAAACACGCCTGTCCGAAGAGAGCGGCCTGCTGGTCGCCGGCGATGCCGCAAACCGGTATGCCGGAGGCCAGCCTGCCGCGGCGGACAGTGCGAGCGAATTCACCGCTCGAGCGCCTCACCTCCGGCAGGAGCGCGGGTGGTATGCCGAACTCCTTCAATATATCGGCGTCCCATTTCATCTTTTCTATGTTAAAAAGCATGGTGCGCGAGGCGTTGGTAAAATCCGTAGCGTGCGCGCCTCCGGCGCTGAGCTTCCAAAGCACCCAGCTGTCGGTGGTGCCGAAGAACAACCTTCCTTTCCCGGCTTTGGCCGAAGCCCCGGGGACATTCTTCAGTATCCATTCGATCTTGCTGGCTGAAAAATAAGCGTCTATAGGCAGGCCGGTCCTCCCCGAAAAAAACTGCTCGGCGCCTCCGCGCTTCTTCAACTCCCGGCAGCGCCGCGCCGTGCGCCGGCACTGCCAAACTATGGCGTTATACACCGGCCTTCCGGTTTCCCTGTCCCAGACAACGGTGGTCTCGCGCTGATTGGTGATGCCGACCGCCGCGATCTCAGCGCCCGGCGCCTGTTTAAGAACCTTCTGTATGGAATTGTCCACGCTGCGCCAGATCTCCAGCGGGTCGTGTTCCACCCAGCCGGGGCGCGGGAAATATTGCCTGAACTCCTCGTAAGCCGAGGCTTTCCTGCGGCCGTTTTTGTCGTATAATACCGCGCGGCTGCCGGTTGTCCCCTGGTCAACGGCCAGAACATATCTCATCTTATCCTCCCATTGAGCCAATCCAGAATATCGTTAAACACCTCTTCCCTGCCCAGGTCCACGGAAAGGGAATGCAGCATCAACGGATAGAAAATGATCTTCTTGTCCGGGGTGCGCAGAGCGCGGAATATATTTCTAGTCCCTTCCGGATCGACGAAATTATCCAGGTCGAGCGGGACCTGAAAAAGGACCGGGCAGGAGAGTTTCTTACTGAGCGCTCCCGCGCGCGCCTCGGCAAGCAGTATATTGGTCAAAAGCACCGGGGTGGCCACCTTGATCTCGCGCTTGTCGGACTCCATCACCTGCTGATAAGCGGAGTCGCGCGTGCACATCTGCGCGGTAAAAGGCAGGAGCATCTGTTTGCGCGGGGCGAACACGCGAAAGAAAAACATCCTTAAGTAATCCGTGTATTTCACCTTCAACCTGTTCCTGAAAGACGGGGCCAGGCAGATCAGCCCGTCGAACAGGCCGGGAGCCAGGCAGGCGGCCGTGAAAGAGATCAGCCCGCCCATGCTCTCGCCGCAGAGGAATATCTTCCTCCCCGGGCAGTCCCTGGCGATGATAGCGCGTAAATTCTTTATGTCTTCGTAATAAACGCCTAAAGAACCGACGTGGCCTTTAAGTCCGGGCGTCTCGCCGAAACCGCGCAGGTCTATGGCATACGAAGAGATACCTTCTTTCAGCAAGAACTCCGCAAGAAAACTCCACCTGCCGCCGTAAGATCCCAGCCCGTGCACCAGCAAAAGCGCCGCGCGCGGCTCCGCTGCCGCCCATCTGCGATACACGATACCGCTATGCTCATCGAAAACGGTTTCGCTCATTTTCCTGCTATGCTCCCGACTGCGCCAGATCCGTATCGTATTCCAGCAGGCAGTGCGCGCAGCCGTTATATCCGGCGTTCAACGCCGTCCGCACGTCGTTAAACAACACCCTGTTGGATGAAAGCATGGCGCGCGCGAAAACGCAGTTATCCAAATGCAGTTCAAGCGTCCTGCGGTTGCCCACGTACGTCTTGGGCGCGATGAATATGTTCTCCATCTGGCGGAAATACCTGTAGTAATCGCTGCCCGGCGGAATGGCGCCGTTACGGATGTCCCGCGCGGCGTAGTCCGTATCCAAATACTGATCCCGGCAGTCGATGTTATTCACGTCTTTCAGCATCCGGTAATCGCAAATCTCGTTATCGCTGAAACACAGCAGACGTTTAGCCAGGACACAGGAATTATAAAAAGCGGGAAAATTGAAAAGGTCGATATCTTCCCCGTTGAAAGGCAGGGTATCGCGCAGCGCGGACAAATCGTCCGGCAAGAGCCCGACCGGGCTGTCCTTGAGGTAACGGTAAACGTCTTCCGGCAGCATCCTGCCGACGGTATTATTAAGTATATTGTCCTGCGCATCGGAAAGGAAATCAGAGACGTCCCGAAGAACTTCCGCCGCTCCATCCAAAACCAGATCGGAGAAGAAATCCTGCAGGCTCCCGAAGATACTCTCCACAAGGCCCTTGAGTTTGGAAAATGCCCCGCCCAGGACCGCGTCCCCAAGGTTATCGAGCGGATTTATGTAATCCTTTAACGCGGAGAAGAAATCGTCGTATTTGCAGAGCGCTCCGATCATGGACATAAAGCCGCCCTCTGTGCCGATCTTGCCGGCTTTCATCCCGCAATCAAGATATTTGTCCATCAGCCTGCGGCTCTCGTCCCTGCGGGAGCTGTGCCAGTTACGCACCAGTCTCCATAATTGCCGCGCCGGGCTGAGATAGAAAGCGTCGTCGTATCTGCCGGCGGCCTCCGCCCGCCTCGTTTCATGCCAATCCGCCAGGCGGTACAGATAAGACATAAGGTCGATCGGCAGTCTCGGCAAAACGGAGATGATCGGGAATCCCCGCAGGTGCAGGAACGGACCGGAAGCATTATTGTAAAAAGTGTCCCTCAGATAGGGATACGGAAGCCTCACGTCCTTTTCGTCCATTATCTCGTCGATGTCGGTGTTGCCGTAAATGAACTTCCTGTTCCTGATGTATATATTGATATAATGTTCGACCGCCACATGTTTGCGGATTATCTCGGCTATTCGGACGGACCGGGGGAAAAAAGTGAGGAAGTCCCCGCCGGCGAGCTTGCCCACCCAATGATGTCCGTAAACGTCGGAGGCGCAGTGCGTCAGCCAACCGGCCCAATAAGCGAGTTGTTTCATCTCGTCGCAATGGTCATCATTGCCGGAATAGTTTCTCCATTCCGCGCGGCACATATCTTCGAGCATCTGATGGAGGCAGGCGTAATGGCTCCTGTAATCGTCCTCTAACTCCGGATCGAAGTTCCTGAATTCATGGGTAGGGGTCATGCAGGAAGGAAAATCCGGGGCAAAATCCGGGCCTACCGCCCCGGCGCGGAAATATTCCGGGTTGCCGGTGACGGCGCGAAAAATGTTGCGCCGCATCCTGCCGGTAAGCGCCCGCCGGTCGAGCAGATTGCGAAACCGGACCTCGTATTCGCCGGCCGCGTTCCTCGGGCAGCGTCTGATCTCGTCAAGGAGGATATTGGCGATCAGGATATGCGCCGTGCCTCCCCAGGCGTGGCATAACGTCATACGGGAGAAAAGACGGATACTGCCGCGGAGCCTGCCCAGCGGGATGGCGAACAAGACTCGCCCGGCGATATCTTGTTCTTCTATCCATCCGAAATGGCGGCTGTCGGCGCTTTCCGCGTGATTGTCGCCTCGAAGGAAGAAAAAACGTTTGCCGCCCGAATAAGAGACCGCCGTTATCCTTTTTAAAACGTATCTGCCTCCGGCGGTCACTGCCGCAGCGACACACCCCGCGCCGATACCGGTGAACCTGAAGAAAAACCTGTCGCAGACAAGGATGTCGCCGCCGCGGTAAAAAGGCAGCATAGACCTGCCGCAAACCCTGAATAAGGAAAAAGATTTGATACAGAAGAGAACGGCCGCGGCCGATAAAACGGCACTCATAATTCACCGCCTTTTTTCGGGGACCCGGTTGGTTTTTCGCTGCAACAGCAACAGGTTACACCTTATCTGTCCCCGCGTCAAGTATCTCCGGGCGGCAACTATTTTTTTACGACGGAAGCATGCTGAATGACATAACGTTCCCCGGCGCCGAGGAACCTCTCGATCTCTCCGGACCTTTCTATCGGGAGATGATCCGGGTGAAAGGTAGTGCGGAAATGATATTCCACTCCGGACGAACGCAGGAGAAGCATACTACGCCTGACTTCGAAATCATCCGACTGTCCGCCGCATACGCGCGCATAATCCGGGCCGAAAGGGGCTTTGATATCCATCGCCACATAATCCGCGTAAGGCAGGGCCTCCGCCAGTTTCTCCGGGAACGCGCCGTTTGTGTCCAGCTTGACCAGATAACCCAGCGAACGCACCCTGCGCATTACTTCCGGCAGGTCTTCCTGCATAGTCGGTTCCCCTCCGCAGAAGACCACCCCGTCGAGAAGGCCGCGCCTTCTCTCCAGCAGCGACATTATCTTTTCCAGGGGCACGGTCTCTCCGTAAAGCTCCGGATAGACAAGACGGGGATTATGACAATACCGGCAGCGGAAGGTGCAGCCGACGGTAAAAATCACCGCCGCCACCTTGCCGGGGTAATCTATGAGCGAAGACTCCAGGAACCCGCCGATCTTCATAATCTGTAGGCCTTCCTGGATTTGAACTCCTCTTTCTTGCCGTTGTTCCACTGGCCGACCGGCCTCAGGTAACCCACTATCCTGGAATATATCTCGCAGACCTTGCCGCAGCGCGGGCAGTTTTCGTGCCCGCCCGGCACGTATCCGCAGTCCGGACAGACGCTGAAGGTGGGGGTGACGGAGAAATACGGCAGACGGTAATTGTCGCATATCTTCCTGATCAGGCTCTTCAGGGCCGCGTGGTCGCGGATCTCTTCCCCGACGTAGATATGCACGACCGTTCCGCCGGTATATTTCGTCTGTATCTCGTCCTGCAGTTCGAGCATCTCAAAGACGTCGTCGGTATAATTGACCGGCAGATGAGTGGAATTCGTATAAAAAGGATGCTCTGCCCTGCCGATGGGACCGCCCTGCGCCAGCAGATCCGGATATTTCTTTTTGTCGATTTGCGCCAGGCGGTAAGACGTGCCTTCGGCCGGCGTAGCCTCAAGGTTATAGAAATTGCCGGTGGTATCCTGGAACTCCTGCAGTTTGCGGCGCATAAAATCCATGGTGCGCAGGGTGAAATCCCTGCCCTTCTCCCCGCCCACCCCTTCTCCCAGCAAGTTCAAGCAGGCCTCATTCATTCCAACTATACCGATGGTGGAAAAATGGTTTTTCCAGAACTTCCCGGACCGTTCCTTGATGTTCCGCAGGTAAAATTTCATATAAGGGTAGAGGTTGTCGTTTGTGAACGCCTCCAGGGTCTTTCTTTTGATCTCCAGGCTTTTCATCGCCGTATCCATCAGCCCGCCCAGCCGGTCGAAGAAATCGTATTCTCCCGAGGAAAGAAATCCCAAACGCGGCATATTGACGGTGACCACCCCCACCGACCCGGTCAAAGGAGCGGAGCCGAAAAGCCCACCGCCCCTGCGGCGCAGTTCGCGGTTGTCTATCCTCAACCTGCAGCACATGCTCCTGGCGTCCTCGGGCTTCATATCCGAATGGATGAAGTTGGCGAAATAAGGCAGCCCGTATTTGGCGGTCACCTTCCAGAGGATATCCAGGTCGGCATTGTCCCAGTCAAATTCTTTGGAGATGTTGTAGGTCGGGATGGGGAAAGTAAATACCCTTCCCTTGGCGTCCCCCTCCAGCATCACCTCCAGGAAGGCGCGGTTAAACATATCTATTTCCTTCTGAAATTCCTTATAAGTAACATCTTGCGCTTTGCCGCCTATGATCACCCCCTGTCCGGCGTAATACGAAGGGACGGTGAGGTCCATGGTTATGTTTGTGAACGGGGTCTGGAAACCCACCCTGGTGGGAACGTTGACGTTAAAAAGGAACTCCTGGAGCGCCTGCTTCACCCCTTTATAGTCAAGACGGTCAAAACGGATGAACGGCGCGAGCAGAGTATCGAAATTGGAGAAAGCCTGCGCCCCGGCCGCTTCTCCCTGCAGGGTGTAGAAAAAATTGGTTATCTGCCCCAACGCCGTGCGCAGGTGCCTCGCCGGTTTTGACTCGATCTTGCCGGAGGCGCCGCGGAACCCTTCCACCAGCAGGTCATACAAATCCCAGCCCACGCAATAGGCGCTGATTATACCCAGGTCGTGGATATGCAGGTCTCCGGAAAGATAAGCGTTCCTGACATCCTCCGGGTATATCTTATTCAGCCAGTAAACTTTGCTGACTTCGGATGATATATAATTGTTCAACCCCTGCAGGGAAAACCCCATATTGCTGTTCTCCTTGACCTGCCAGTCGGAGCGGGAAAGATACTGATCGACCAGATCGACGTTGAAACGGGAGGTTATTTCGCGCACTCCCTTACGCTGTTCCCGGTAAAGGACATACGCCTTCGCAGTTTTTTTATAGGGGGAAGCGAGCAAAACCTCCTCCACGATATCCTGTATCTGCTCCACGGTCGGGGTCTCCCCCAGCTCAAGCTGTCCGGCAAGACTAAGCACCTTTATGGTCAGCACTTTGGCGATATCCTCCCCGAACTCGCCGGCGGCTCCGCCCGCCTTGCTTATCGCTTCCGTTATCTTGCGGGAATTAAACTCGACGGTATCACCGTTCCTTTTAACTATGCCTTTAAATCCCTCTTTAATGGATATTTCCATCTTTCCTCCGCTCTGCCGCTTCGTTGCCGAGAACAGCCGTCCCCCGGATAAAAAAATCCTTAAGCCGAAAAAAGCTTAAGGACAACGCCCTGTTTTACCTGGTCCTTCCGCGCGGGGCCGCGACGGGAAAATACTCCCGGCTGGCCGCATTCACAGGCAGGTCTTCTGGCTCCCGGATCAGCCTACTCATCACGCCTTCCCATCCCGGTAATCCCGGCATAGTGGCTTTTTGTGATTTTCGTCCCCGGTTACAGCGGCGGGACCGCGCTTGATCTTACAAGCTTCCCTTTTATCCTCTTGGAGGACCTGTGCTATTTTTACGTATGAAGCTCGCGCAGAACATACGGAACGCCGCATTGCTTTCCATACGCGCTGCTCGGAGCCCGATACCCCGAAACTCACTCCCTGATAAAAAATCCCGCCTCCAAGTCCATTATAGAGAGCGGGAAAGATTATTCTCAGCACCTCTATTCCCGGAGGGATTCGTCACCTGGCTCGCCCCGTAAAGCGGGGCATACAGTTGCGGGTACAGCCGCGGATTCACACCGCGTTTCCTGCTCAATGTCAAAGTTGTTATACCACGGCCCGACGCCTGATGTCAAGTCTCTATTGACCCCGGAGAAAAACGCTTGCCGGCTCTATTTATCCTTTCGCGTTTCTTCTTTCATTTCCCGCTCTTCCTGCTTTTCTCCTGCTGCTGCCTTCTCCCCTCGTCCCCGCGCTCTTTCCCCGCCGCGGCCGCCATGTCCCGCGCGTGCTCCAGAGAAATGCGGCTTTCCTTTTCCCCGCTCATCATCTTGGCCATCTCGCGCACGCTGGCATCGCGGTCCAGCAGGTAGACTTCCGTAAATGTCCGGCCGCCGGCGACCTTCTTGGATACTTTGAAATGCCTGTCCGCGAAAGAGGCTATCTGCGGCAGGTGCGTGATCAGTATAACCTGGCGGTCAGAAGAAAGCTCTTTCAATTTCCGTCCGGTAACCGCGCCCAGCCGCCCGCCGATCTGCGCGTCTATCTCATCGAAAATCAGGACCGGCACGGTGTCCACTTTTGTCAGGGCCTTTTTAAGCGCGAGCATCAGCCTGGCCGCTTCTCCGGAGGAGACTATCTCCGCCAGGGGTTTAAGCGCCTCGCCCGTGTTGGGGCTGATATAAAAAACAACGCTGTCCGCTCCCTCGGCGTTCAAGGGCGCCGCCTCCAGCCGGCATTCGAAACGAGCGCCGGCTATTCCCAGTTCCGAAAGTTCTTTTTCGATCGTATCTTTCAGGAACTGAGCGGTTTTCTTCCGCAGGCGGGTGATCTTGGCGGCGACCGCGCGGAGTTCCTTTTCCAACCTCTCAAACTCCGCCCGCAGTGAGGCGTCGTTATGCTCCAGGTCCGCCAGCAGGCCGTATTTCTCCTTCGCGGAACTGTAAGCCTTTTGCGCGTCATCAAGACCCGGGCCGTATTTTCTGAGGATATCCTCGTATATATCGCAATTCCTGTTGATGCGGGCCGCCTCGTCGGGGTCGAAAGAAAGTCCGTCCTTATATTGAGCGAGCCGGCTGGAAAACTCCTCCGCCTCGTTCTGGAGGCGTTCAAGTGACCGCGCCAGCTCCTCCGTGGAGACATCTATGCGGTTAAGGCGGCGCATGGGCACGAAAGCGCCGGAAAGAGCGCGGCCGACGCCGCCGTCGTCATTCTCGAAAAGCGCCAGCAAGGCGTTGACCTCCTCGAAAAGCTTCTCCGCGTTGTTAAGCTGGAGCTGTTTCCTGCGGGTCTCTTCGTAAACTGCCGGATCAAGAGGGACCTGCTCCAGCTCTTTTATCTGGTGCCCGAGGAAATCCAGGTCGCGCTCGCGGGACTGTCTAGCCAGCGCTATCTCTTCAAGCCCGGCGGCTGTCTGCCTGTATCCGGCAAATATCTCCCGGTATTCATCCTTGAGTGAAGCGAAATCTATGAGCCGGTCCAAGATGGAGAGGTGCGCGCCGGCGGAAAGTATCAATTGGTGGTCGTGCGCGCCGTGGAAATCCACCAGGTTGTTCCCGAGAGCCTTAAGCTGGGAAACGGTGACGGAGCGCCCGTTGATCTTCACCTTTTTGCGGCCGTCGGAGGATTGCTCCCGGTATATGATCAACCGGGGATCTTCCTCCCCGGGAAGGAATTCGGCCACGAGAGGGTCGTTCCTTAATTCCGGGGACACGATATCGAAAACCGCCTCCACAGCGCAGGGTAACGCAATATCGCGTATCTGCGACTGGCCGAGCGTCTCCCCCAGGGCGAAACGCAAAGCGTCTATAATTATGGATTTTCCGGCTCCGGTCTCCCCGGTGAGAATGTTCAAAGCCGCGTCGAACTCGAGGGAGAGCTCGTCGATCAGACCGAAATTGCGGATATTCATCTGCGTGATCATCTGCCTGTTACCTTTGAAATAATCCCAACCGCCCGGTACCCCAGATTATACGGCGTTAAATAAGCCGGGACAACCATTTTTACGTCCTAAAATCTCGCCAGTAATGTCGTCAAACAGCCGCGCCGGTCGGTTCCGCTGCCGGTAAAATCCGTATCCTGGCCGAAAGAATCCAGGCGTTCGAACTTACGCCCTGCGGAACCGGCCTTGAACATCGCCGTCAGAGCGCTCTTCGTCATCCCGCTTAGATTGGTGGAGACGAACAGGCAGCCGCCCGGCTCAAGGACCTTTATCGCCGAAGCGACAAGCCCGGGCATGTCTCTCCTGACGCTGAAGACACCGTTTTCATGGCGGGCGAAAGAAGGAGGATCGAGAATTACCAGCCCAAAGCTGTTCCTTCTTCCCGGGGCCCGCTTAAGGTATTCCGCGGCGTCCGCGCGGATCATCTCATTGCGAGAAGGCTCAAGCCCGTTCAATCTATAATTCGCTCTGCCTCGTTCAAGGGATTTCCTGCTCACGTCAACGTTAACCGCTGCCCGGGCCCCCCTGGCGCGGCAATAAACGCCGAAGGAACAGGTATAAGCGAAACAATTCAGCACCCGCCTGCCGGCGGCGTATCCGGACACTATATCCCTGTTGCGGCGCATATCAAGGAAAAGGCCGCAGTTAAGCGCGTCATCAAGGTCAACCGAAAAATTGAGCCCGTTCTCCCGGACCACCGCGGCCGCCGGAGCCTCATTCAGCCAGAGCAGTTTCCCGAAGTCTTCCGGAGAAGCCCGCCCGCTCCTGTCCTTGACTATAAAATACAGCGCGCCGAAATGTTCTTTAAGGAACGCGGTCAGGATATCACTCTTATCCAGCCAGCGCCTGTCGAAAACTTGCGCGCTGAAGTGCCTGCCGTAGCGCTCGAGCACGAGGCCGTCCATCCCGTCACCGGCTCCGTCCACAAGGCGCAAGGCGTCGGTGACGCGGGCCAGTGTTTCCCGCCTGCGCGCGGCGGATTCCAGCAGTCGTAAGATAGTGTTATCGGACATTTTATCGCGGAAGAAACGCCCTTTATTAGTTTTTCGATTTCACAGCGGCGAGCAGTTCACTGTTGGAAGGGTATTTGCTCAGCATCTCCACAAGTTCCCTTCCGCTTTCCAGCGGATCACGCTCGAGCAGAAGACGCCGCAGATTATCCGACGAATCCAGCTCTTCGGGAGAAAGCAAAAGTTCTTTTTTACGGGTGTTGCTGGCGGCGATGTCTATCGCCGGGAAGATACGGTGATTGGCGAGATCCCGGGAAAGAACTATCTCCATATTGCCGGTCCCCTTGAATTCTTCGAATATCACCTGGTCCATACGGCTTCCGGTATCGACCAGGATGGTCGCCATTATGGAAAGCGACCCTCCGTTCTCGATCTTGCGCGCGGCCCCGAATATGCGCCGCGGAACCTCCAGCGCCCTGGCGTCCACCCCTCCGGAGAGGGTCCTGCCGCTGGAGGCGCTGCCGGCGTTGTGCACGCGCGCCAGCCTGGTCAGAGAATCTATCACCACCATGACGTCGGCTCCGGCGGCGGCTTGAGCGAACACTTTCTTCATCAACTCGTCCGCAGTGCGCAGGTGGTTGTCGTAAGTCTGGTCGGAAGAAGAGGCGTGAACCTCCGCGGTGACGTTGCGCTTTATATCCGTAACTTCCTCCGGGCGTTCGTCTATAAGCAGACAGTAAAGCTTCATCTCCGGGCAGCTCTGCGCCACCGCGCGGCAGATATGTTTCAGAAAGGTGGTCTTGCCGGAACCTGGCGGGGCGACTATCAGCCCGCGCTGCCCCATACCTATGGGGCACACCAAATCCATCGCCCGCATGGTAAATTCCCTGCTGCCGTTCTCCAGGCGTATGCGCGGGGAAGGATCAACGGCTGTCCCGGAAAAGAATTTCCGCTCGTTCTCGTCAACCTGGCGCGGAGCGGCTGACGGAATGAATCTGCGCGGCTGGGCAGTCTGACCATTACGGCGATAATTGTTGTTAGATGGATAATTCAAATTTGTGATATTGGCGGTACTGCGGAAATGTGTTTACGCAGGTAATTCTAATGTTATTATTCTATTATATACATATTCCGGATTTTGACAATTGTTTTTATGCGCCGGAGCGCAGTTGTCTGCGGGCATACTTCTTCCTGAGGCGGAATATATCCGCCAGCAGGCGCAGTGAATCAGCCAAAAGATCGACTTTCGAGCCGCCGATATGCTCCCAGGAAACCGGCCCCTCTTTTATCCTGTAGCCGGCATATTGCGCCTTCAAGAGTATCTCGATATCGAAAGCGTATCCGCAAAGGCAGCCGTTCCCGAACAAAGGGCCGACTGCGGCGGCGCGGAACATCTTGAAACCGCACTGCGTGTCCCGCACTTTTAAAGGCAGCGCGGCATGCAGAACAAGATTAAACATCCACCCCATAACCCTCCTGTACCATTTCGCCTTCAAGCGGCATCCCCGGCCTTTCAAGACCCGGGAGCCGGCGAAAATATGGTAACCGTCCTCAAAAATATAATGCAGGTTCCTGCCGATCTCTTCAGGAGCGACCGAGCCGTCCGCGTCCAGGAATAAACGGACTTCTCCCGCGGCCTCAAGCAGACCCCTGGACACAGCGTATCCCTTGCCCGTGTTTTTTTCCAGGCGGATGACGCGCGCCCCGGGGCAGGCGGCGGCTACCCCGGCCGTATTATCGCTGCTGCCGTCATCCACCACGATTATCTCGAAACGCAGGCCGGCGCCGGCGGAAGCGCAATATGAAGATAACCGCCGGAGATAAGGCGGTATCCGCAGTTCTTCGTTATAAGCAGGTATGATTATGGAAATCAGCGTCGTGCCCGTCATCCCCCCCTTTTCACGTATTCAACCGCGCCGATATTATCCCTGAAGAACCTGCTTTTGAGCCACAGGCCGGGCTCTTGGACCTCCGAACGCATGAACGGCTCGTCCATCAAAGCGGGATCTGCGTGATGAAGATGCCTGACCACGAAAATATTGTCCGCCGGACCCACGGCGGCCTCCAGCGCCGCCGTGAACTGCTCGGCGTTGAAAACCGGGAATAACAGAATATCGTCGTCCAGGTAAAACGACTGCGGCATGGTTACCGTCCTGAAGTTATAGACTATCACCGCGGCCGTCTTACCTTTAGACTCGCCGTTAATCCATTCCGACAACGCCCGGGGCGCCGGGCCTATCTGCCTGCCGGCCGTAAATAAGGAGGAAAGAAACATCAAGGCGAACAGACAATAAACGACGGATCTTTTATCCCGGAAAAGACGGCTGAAAGAATATCCGGCGAACGGAATCATCCCCAGCAAGGGAAAAATCCAGAAACGCTCCTGCCTAAGCATCAATCCGCCCTGCAGAAGATCTAACGCCAGCATTGCCAGCAAGGGAATGAATAACACGCAGCCGCAAAAAAATAACTGCCGGGGGAATTCCTTCAAAAGCCTTTTCCCGGAGTAAAACATCAATAGCAAAAAAAGCAGCGAACCCGCGGCCGGAAGAACGGATGAAGAGGGAAAAATAAAAAGAAGCTTTCCCATCCCGCCGAAAAAACCGGTTATCTTATCGATTATCCCCGGGTAGGCGAATATCCATTCCACCAGGTCGAAACGGTAACCGCGGCCCAGCATAAACAAGCCCCAGGGAAGCAGCCACAACAAAGAAAAAAGTAACGCCGCGTAGAATCCATCCAGCAGACGGCTATGTTCCTTGTGAATCAAGGTAAAATAAACGAAAAACGCGAAGGCCGGAAAAACGAAGAAATAATGCGCGTAAATACCCAGGCAGTTGAAGACGGCAAAGAACAAGACGTCCGGCAGTTTGCCGCGTTTTTCGAACCGCGCCAGGAAGAGCCAGGCGAGCAGTCCCAGCGCAAGGACCAAACTATAGGAACGCGCTTCCTGGGAATAGCGCACCGCTAACGCGGAGACGCTCAAGAAGGCGGCCGCGAAGATCCCGGCCCGCTCGTCGAAGAGCTCCTTTGCCAGGAGATACGCCAGATACACGGAGAGAAGCCCCATCAACAGCGAAAAAGCCCTGACCGCCGCCAGGCTGTCCGAGAAAAAGCGCATCAAGAAAAACACAAACCAAAGATACAACGGCGGATGCGGGTCAAGCCGCGCCAGACTGCCGGTATACTCTCCGAAAGAAAGCGCGCGGTCCGCCCTGAAGAAACGTTTAAGGTCCTTTGCCGCACAATGGAAACCGTTACCTGCCGCCGATGCGTTTTCGGTGAAGGCCTTGACATCCATACCGTGCCCGGAGGCAAGAAAAAGGCTTATGGATTCGTCCGTTCCCAGGGAACGTTCAAAGAAACCGTGCAGGCGCAATGCCAACCCGACCGATAGTATAAGCAAAAAATAAAACAAAATAGTCCGCTTCACAATCATAGGATTCGTCTATCGTTCATCGGTTGCGATAATTGTGTCCCCGGGATCAAGGGATCAGGGTCATAATTCTATGAGATTATATTCCGGATTACCCAGCCCGTTCTCCGCGGCGAACTCTATCACCCGCGAAGCCAATTCTCCGCGTCTGCCCGGCAGAGCCGCTTTCTTGTGCGCGGCGATCTGGTCCAGCGTCGCCTTGTCCACGCTCACGATGTCCCGCGAGGCCAGGATACCGATATCTCCGGCTAACATAACATCGTCCTTATCGGAGATACAGTCGCAGTCCCGGGTGACGCCGAAAGCGAAATTGATGAAGAAAACGTTCTTGAAACGGGAAAGGATGAATTTCGCCACGTGCACCATGCGCCTGCAGAGAACTAACGGCTCCTCTTCCCAGTTGATGAAAATTGCGCCGAATTTACAGGCGCAGAGACATTCGCCGCAGCCGAGACAACGCTCCTTGTCGATGAAGGCTTTTCCTTCCCTGAAGGATACCGCTCCCGCCGGGCATATCCTTTCGCAGCACCCGCAGCCAGTGCATTTTTTTGCTATCACCGCCGGTTTAAGAGAAGAATGCTGCACCTGCTTGGTGGGCCGGCAGACCATCCCCATCGCCACATTCTTCAGCGCGCCGGCGTACTGGGTGACGACGTGCCCGGTGGGATGAGAAAGCACCAGCAGGCTGTCCAGCATCCCGACGAAAGACGGGACTTTTATCTGTTTTATCTCCGGAGAACCGACGGAATACTCCCGGCCGTCCTGGCCCAGCACTCCATCGGCGATGATGAACGGGACCCCGGTGCTGTCATGACCGAAACCTTTGCTTTGCGCCAGGTTCATATGGTCCACCGCGTTCTGTCTCTGCCCGTTGTAAATCACGGAGGTGTCGAAAAGAAACGGCCTGGTCTTCTTTCCCTTCAGCCAGCCGGCCGCCTGTTTCGCAAGTTCAGGATCGAGATGATGAGCCGACATATAATCACCCACCGTAAGCTTAACCGGGACCATCTCGTTTGGGGCGTAAACTACCAAAGGATCCACGGCCTTCAGAAGTTTGTTCAATGCTTCCACCCGCATTTCAATATCTATGGAATCCAGCCTGACAAAATAGACGTCGCTTTTCATAATCCTTTCCTTTCCGGCGGGATATCCCCGGTTCTACGCGCGGACGCTAATCCGGATTTTATTATAGACTTTTATGGGGGAAGGACAAGAAAAAATAGACTCCTGACCGCGGAAGGAACAAGCGGGAATTCTGAACGCGCGCCGGGTGGGCGCGCCTGCTTTATACGGAAGAGGCGTCCCTTAAGGGACGCCTCTTCCGGTTACTCCGCTGCGCGCGATTCGCTGCCCCGCGCCGGATATCATGTTTAGATCGCGCTCTCGCCTTTCTCCTCGGTGCGTATCCTGACCACGTCTTCGACGGGACAGACGAATATTTTCCCGTCGCCGATCTCTCCGGTCCTGGCTATACCGGTAATCAATTTCAGGATACCATCCACCTGCGAGTCTTTGAGCACTATTTCTATTTTCACCTTGGGAATGAAATTCAATTTGAATTCCCTACCTCTGAACTGCTCTGTTATCCCTTTCTGGCGGCCGTGCCCTTCGATATGAGTTACCATCATACCCGGACAGCCGAATTTTTCAAGGGCCTCCGTCATCTCATCCAACTTCTCCACTCTTATTACAGCTTCTATTTTTTTCATCTTTCCATATCCTCCCTATGGGGTCCCCCCGCCCGCGCCAGGAACCGGGCGCTGACGGAGGGCGCGAATAACATTTTAGTTGTTGAAGGTGTAGAAATTCGGGTATGCAGGCGTGCCGTGTTCCTGCAGATCAAGGCCTTTAATCTCTTCATTAGGAGATACTCTGATCCCAAAGTATTTATCCATAAGTTTGAATACTATGAAACCGAGTCCGAACGCCCAGCAGGCGCAGACCGCCGCCCCTATCGCCTGGGCGGCCAATTGTCCGGCGCCGCCGCCGTAAAAAAGCCCTTTGACCAGAGGCGCTTCGCTGGTGCAAAGGCCGTAAGTGCCGTCGGCGAAGAGGCCCACGCTCAAAAGCCCCCAGATGCCGTTTATGCCGTGAACACTCACCGCGCCTACCGGGTCATCGACTCCGACGTTCTCCCAGAAATAAACGCTCAAAATAACGAGCAATCCGGCTACCGCCCCGATAACCACTGCCGCCCATGCCTCGACCCAGGCGCAGGGAGCGGTTATCGCCACCAGGCCGGCGAGACAGCCGTTTAACATCATACCGACGTCCCATTTCCTGGTCTTTGCGAAAACCAGCAGTATCGCCACCGCCGCGCCCGCGGCCGCGGCCAGGTTGGTGTTAACCGCGATTACCGCTATCCTCAACTGATGCGCTGAGAAAGTCGAACCGGGATTGAAACCGAACCACCCGAACCAGAGAATGAAAGTCCCCAGCGCGGCCAGGACAATGCTGTGTCCGGGGATCGCTTTAGGCTTGCCGTCCTTGCCGAACTTGCCGAAACGCGGACCAAGCGCTATTGCGCCGGCCAATCCCACGAAACCGCCTATGGTATGCACCACGCCTGAACCGGCGAAATCAACGTGCCCGGCTCCGAAAGAAAGTTTGGAAAGCCAGCCGCCTCCCCAGACCCAATGCCCGTATATAGGATAGATAATAGCGGTGACCGCGAGGCTGTAAAGAAAATAAGCTTTGAATTTAAGCCTTTCCGCGACCGCCCCGGAAACGATAGTGGCGGCTGTGCCGGCAAAAACCAACTGCCAGAAAAACAACAGGTACCTGCCCACGTCATAGTTTTCTCCGCGCAGGAACCAGCCCGATATACCTATCAATCCTTTAAAATCCGTTCCCATCATAAAAGCGAAACCGAAAGCCATGAAGACCAAAGACGCCACCACGAAATCTATGGTGTTCTTGGCCATCAGGTTGGTGGCGTTCTTGGCGCGGCAGAAACCGGCTTCCACCATGGCAAAACCCGCCTGCATGAAAAAAACAAGAAAACCGCAAACAAGCACCCAGACATAATCGATCGGCGCGGAAGCATTGGCCGCCAGAGTGGCCGCCCCGGCCGGGTCCTGGGCAAAACACAAAGCAGTCTCCCCCAGCATTGCCGCCAACAACAGTAAAACGATTTTTCGCATACTCCCTCCTTGTAAATAAAAAAGCGTCTTTATAATCCACCCTGGATTACAAAGACGCCCGCGTCTGTAAAAAAACGGCGTTCTGTCTGCAGAACGCCTATGTTTGGTTCCTACACGCCGATGTGCCTTACACTATTACAAGTAAGAAAAACGCCGTTTTGGTAACTATTTTTTCGCGATTTCCCGGTTACGCCCGAGCATCCTCCTGCTCGTTTGATAAGAGCGGTAATGATAAAGGCGCGGATGCTATACGATATTTATCCGCAGGCCGCCTGACTCCACGCTGTCACCCCGGCGTAGTTTGCGGCGGACGCGCGTTTCCGTTTCTCCGTTGACCTTCACCGAGCCGGAGCGGATAAACTGCCCGGCCTCGCCGCCGCTTGAGGCGATACCGGCGTTCTTCAAGAGATTGTCCAGCTCGATATATTCACCCTTAAGCTCGAGATCCACCGGACCTCCCATTGCCGTCATAAACTGCACCCTGAAAGGAGTTCTCTTGCCCCGTTCTTATCCTGGATATAGACCTCCGGGACAAACTCCATCGAATTCGGGACAAGACCGGCTATCACCTTTTTCAGCCTCTCCTGTTGAGCCGCGTTCCCGGGGTCGAATACCGGATTCTGGCTGATGTCGTTCAACAGGAGTATAACCGGCTCTCGGGGGAATATATAATCTTTTAAAAGCTGCTTGATGAGCAGATCCAGAAACTGCGGTTTATCTTTGAACACGTTGACCGCGCTTTTAAAGGTGATCTTTCCCCATTCGTAGTCGGCGGTTTTTCTCAGCAACGCGTAAAGAGAGGAATATTTGACCATCTTCATCTCTCCGGGAGACATCTTCCGGGCGATGTTGACGATCACGGCAGAAAGCTCGGCGTGATTAAAAGTCTTGATCTCCCTGTGTATATCTATGGTAAGCAGGTCGAAGATATATATGCCGCGGGCAGAGGAAGCGGCGTTCGCCGTGCCGCGTTTCACGAAATCCTCTATCGCGTCCCAGAGGATCTTCTCATCTCCGCGAATGAAATTCAGCGAAAGAATACTGCAAGGCTGTCCTTCGTGAAGGGCTTTGTAAAGGCGGACCTTGTCCTCATTGTGGCCGGCGTAAGATATCTCGTCGAAACGCGGCATATGCCGCAGAAGGTTAGAGTCCTGGAAGCCGTAAGAGATAAGATTCATAACGGTTTAATGTTTGCCTGCGCGGGATACCCCCGTCGCTCTTTTCTTAAGCCCGGCCTGAAGGCAAAGATGTTTGGCGAACGGCGAGAGTTTCTTGTTCTCGTAAGGGAATTCTTTGCAATGGGAAGGCTTGAATTTGTAATCTATCATATGAATGGAGCACAAACCTCTCGGGGTAAGAAAGGAACACTGGCTGTTGCCGTAACTCGTCCCCACTCTGTACCCGGATGGGAAATCCTTATCCACTTCGAGATGGTAAAACTCGCCTTCCAGCCCCAGGGCGGCAATTCTTTTCGCTTCTTCCAGGTCAACCCAGGCCCCGAAGCTGCAGCAGGCGCTCGGTTTACTGCATTTCTCGCAATTTATCCTCTTCATCACGCGCTCCATCAACAAGTATTGCCGGCACCGGGAGTCAAACGAACAATCCAGATCCTTCCTCCCGATAGCTGCCAGTCTTAGAATAATCCAGGGGATATTTTACATCGTCGCGCGGCGAAGTCAACAATAATGAAGCTCTCGGACAGGCGCGGGAAACATGGTTTATGCCGACTATCCTTCTTCCTCTTTTTCCTTTATATACTTCCGTATCGCCTGCAGCAGGACCTCAATATCCACGGGTTTTACGAAGTATTCCTGTATCCCCATTACATAAGCCTTTTTCTTGTCGATATCTTTATTCAAACCGCTCACCACGATGATAGGCGTGCTTTGGCCGACGGGATCCTTGTTCAACATTTCGCAGGCATCCAACCCGCCCAATTCCGGCATCAGCAAATCCAGGATTATTATATCGGGCAGGAAACGATGGACCTCGGAAATGATCTCCTTGGCGTTCAATAAAGCCAGCACCTGATAACCTTCGCTCTCCAAGCGGTGCTTCAATAAATCAACGGCATTTATCTCGTCATCAATGATCATAACTCTGTGCTTTATCATCCGCTTCCTCCGAGTTGCGATTATCGTTTTTCTTATCTCCGACTTGGAATCCGGAATAAGGATATCTTTATGAATAATACCATTTCGCCGCAAAAAAATCAATCCTCCTGCTCCGCGCACATGGGAATGATACCATAGATCCTTACCCCCTCACTCAAGCAGCACGCTCAACTCCCAATTTTCTAAGTATACGCGGCGCTTCCGGCAATAATTAAGTATCGTGTCCCCGGAAAATGTGGACAAACCGGATAAATCCATTATAATAATTCATCAGACGCAGTATAGGGTCCCGAGTAACCAGGAGGAACGAAAATCAAGAAGCCTCTATTAATTTTCTCGCTCGCTCTGACCTTGACCATCCCTCTTAAGAATGCCTTTGCCGCCGGCTCCGGTTCCTACCGCCTTGAGGCGGTTGACGCCGAAGCCCTGGGCAAAGGACTTGCCTTTGCCGCGCAGGCGGACAACCCTTCAGCAGTTTATTTCAATCCGGCAGGGCTCACCCAGTTAAAAGGAAAAACATACGTCTCCCTGGGCGCCGGAGCAATTCAGCCCTTCTGTTCCTACAAAGACGACACTACCGGTGAACGAACGAACAGGCGCAGACAAACCTTCATAATCCCCAATTTCTTCGTCGTGAGCGACTTCGGCCTGGAAAAGTTCTCTTTTGGCGCGGGAGAATCCTCATATTGGGGCCTGGGAACATACTGGGCTGAAGACAGCTTCTCCAAATACGTGGCCACTAAAACCGACTACAGAACCGACGATATAATGTTAACCGGGGCCTATGAGATAAACGACAACCTCTCCATAGGTCTGGCCGCCGATTATACCAACTCCTATGTGAACAAAAAAAGAATGCTTTCCCAGCAAACCTGGGGCGGCGCGGACGGCGATCTCCAGTTAAAAGGCAGCGATAAGAACGCCTGGGGATACCGGCTTTCCACTTTATATAAGGCGAACAAACAGCATAGTTTCGGCTTTATGTACCGCAGCCCGGTGGATGTTAAATACAAAGGCAAGATATATCTCAACGGTTTAAACGGAGCATACGCCTCCCCAGCGTATTTCGGCGGTTCTTCCTATGAAACCGAAATCACCTGCAAGACCACTCTGCCGCAAAGCGTAGTGTTCGGGTATTGTTATAAACCTAATGATAAATTAAAACTTGAATTCGACACGGAATGGATGGATTGGTCGTCGATAGAGGAAGAAAAGATCGAATACCCATCGGAGTCGAATGCCGGACGCCTAAGCGTGCTGAACGCCGGCAATCCGGCCCCGAGAGACTGGAAACCCTCCTTTGCCTACGCCGTAGGGGCGGAATACAAAGTCAATGAGATTTTGAAACTGCGCGCAGGGTATATTTTTCATGAAACCCCCATCCCCCAGGTGAACTTCGAGACTTCAGTACCGGACGCCAAATCGAATATCGTGACCCTGGGGGCCGGGATAAAGTTAAAAGAGAACGTCGGCATAGATATTGCCTACGCGGCGATGTTCTACGCTGCAAGAAACGTCAAAAACGACGTCGGCTCTTTAAGCGGAGCGGACATAAACGGGAAATATGAAACATTCATAAATATCTGCGTTGTAACGCTGACCTTTAAAATTTAAAAGCGGTAAATAACTGTTTGAGCTTAAGGCATTCTACGGAAGCCTTTACGCAAGAAAGGGAATTACCGATGATAAGGCCGGACGAAAGCGCGCGAAAAGACAAAAGGACAAATCTCCCCCCGGAAGAAAAAAGGGGCCTCCCAAGGATCAAAGCCGTCCTCCCCGCCAGGGTCACTATAAACGGTCCGGCGGACGATGAAACGAACTGTTTCAGCGGAAAAACGGTCGACCTGCACGAAAAAGGCCTCCGCCTGTCCCTGGACAAACCACTTCCCCTCTCATCTTCCGTCAATATCCTGATCAGCCACCCGCGGCGCTATGGCGATCTCCTGGCGGAAGCCTCTCCGATCTGGAACAGGCTCTGCCCTGCTGAGCGCGGATTTCAAACCGGACTGCGCGTTTTGAAGATAAAGGACGTTTATCTCGGCGTTCTGAAGAAGATCATTGAAGATTATAAATCGCTGGAAGAAAAGTTCGCGCTGCTGGTTGAGAATATCCGCGGGGACCTCCTCGGCATCAAAAGAATGTTCGACGATTTTGACCGGGAAGATAATGAAGAAAAACGGCGGATCGATTTCATCGAAGCGAATAAACCCGGTATCTTCGGGCAACTCGACGAGTATTTTCGCCGCGTCTGGGATATCATCAAGGATTTCGGGAAAGACAGATACGCGGTCCACCAGGATTATTATCAGCAGCTCCTGGGCGAACTGCTCCTGGATCCCATAGAAACCAACCGCCACGTGTACCGGAAGCCGCTCGGTTACTCCGGAGATTACACTATGATGAATTACATCTACGATTATCACCGCGGAAGATACCTCGGAGGATCCTCATACGAAAGACTCATCAACAATTACACCTGCAATATACCCATCGCCTGCTCCAACATAAAACGCAAAAACTTCCTGAAAGAAAGTATCCTGCGCGCCTTAAAAAGAAAAAACGACGCCAGGGTATTAAGCGTAGGTTCCGGCTCGGCCCGGGAACTGACTGAATTGTTGAAAGAAAACAGGATAACCGCGCCCTTGATATTCAAATGCCTGGATCCGGAGAGACTTGCCCTCGACCATATCGCGTCCACGATGCAGGAGTTAGGCCCGCTGAAAACGCGGATGTTGTCCATGGAATATATCTGCAGGAACGTTACTTCACTCATACGGGACAAAGGGCTAAAAGAAAGGCTCCGGGGGCAGAATCTGATATATGCCTTCGGGATATTCGATTACCTCAGCGACAGGATAGCCGCGAAGCTTACCGAAGAGCTCATCCATCTGCTGGATGACAAAGGCGTGCTGGTTATTTTCAATATCAGCGCGGATGAGGATAGCGGCCGGGCCTATTATGAACTGTTGGGCGAATGGAATATGCTCCACCGGACTAAAGAACAAATGCTGGCATGGACGGACGGAATACGCGGCCTGGCGGAAATCAAGTTCGAAGAGCTCGCCGGGGGAAGTAACTATCTATGCCTGATCATCACCAAGAAATGACCGTTCGTTCAGAGGATTTCCGCGATTAATCTTAACGGGAGATAAAAACGATGACAAGAACTGTGGAAACAGAGATCGTGATTGTCGGCTCCGGAACGGCGGGAGCTACTTTAGCAAAGGAACTCTCGGCGGCGGGTAAAAAGGTAGCGCTTCTGGAGAAAGGAAAACGGGAGATCAGGCTTGGGAGAATGAGAGACGGCCTGCGGTTTTATGAGAAACATACTTTCCTCAAGTCGAAGGAAGGCACAATCCTATACGGGACCAGCATGGTCGGCGGGACCTCGGTCGTCGCTTCGGGAAACGCGCTCAGGTGCCAACAAAAAGAACTCTCCGATCTCGGGATAGATTTGGAAAAGGATTTTCTGGAAGCCGAACAGGAGCTCAAAGCGGCCCCTCTGCCGGACAAGTGCATCTCACAAGGTGTTATAAAATTATTGCAAAGCGCCCGGTCTCTGGGGCTTGACCCTAAACGTATTCCTAAATTCATTGACCCTAATAAATGCAAAGTCTGCGGATACTGTGTTATGGGATGCAGATATAACGCTAAGTGGTCGGCGGTGAATTATGTCGACCGGGCGCTCAAGAACGGGGCTTTGCTTATGACCGGGACCAGAGCGGTGAAAGTGCTGACGGCCAACGGCAGGGCCAACGGCGTAGAGGCAGTCGATTCCAAAGGGCCGTTAAAAATCCTGGCGGATATCGTTATCCTTTCGGCCGGAGGTATCCATACCCCGATCATCCTGCAAAGATCAGGCGTAGATAAAGCCGGCAAAAAGATGTTTTGCGATCCCTGGATGACAACCTATGGAATTACAAAAAATGTGAATCAGATAAATGGAGTAAACGCTCCTTTTTATATTTTAAAATTGGGAAGATTTGTCATATTCCCCGTAATAGACCCCCCGGTACAATTTTTCCTCTATACCGGGTTAAAGAACTTGACGATGCCATTCCCTAGACACAGAGCTCTGGGGATGATGGTTAAAATAGCCGACGAATCCACTGGTAGAATAAATGTCAACGGTTCGATCGAAAAACCTATAACTTCGAAGGATAAAGACAAATTCAAAGAAGGCAACAAAATAGTAAAAGAGATATTGATAAAAGCCGGCGCCAATCCTAAATCTGTTTTTACGATCCGGCCCATACGCGGCCCGCACCCCGGGGGAACGGCGGCTATAGGAGAAGTGGTGAATAAAAACCTCGAAACGGAGATAAAAAACCTTTTCGTCTGCGACAACAGCGTGTTCCCTTCTGCTCCGGGACTGCCTCCGATCCTGACGATCATTGCCTTAAGCAAATGGCTTTCGAAGAGATTGATCGCTAACCAGAGAACGATATGAACGCATTTTCTTTTTCCGGTCTATTGGTAATAATATCCAGCTTATTCTTCGGTTTTTTCGTTTTCTTCAGGAACCCGGGGAATAAAGTAAATCGGCTTTGGCTGTTTTTTTCTGTAGCCGTTTCCCTATGGGGACTGGCCGCTTTTAAGATCGGAATGATCCCGCAGGAAGAGAAGGATATTGCCCTCTTATGGTGGCGTGTGACTTATTTGGGAATAATCTTTATCCCGGTGATTTTCTACCATTTCATCCACGCTTGGCTTGAAATAAAGAAAAAATCCTTCTTGTGCTTATTTTATTCCTGGGGACTACTTTTCTTTATTCTGGAATGGACCCCTTGGGCCGATTCATTTTATGGCTTAGATACTCTTACTTTTGTGTTCTCATCCTTCTATATAGTACGCCCCGCCACACCGTTATTCACTTTCTTTGTGTTATCCTGGGTCGGCATTATTTTCTATGGTCATAATAAACTCTACCAAACCTTTAGGAAATCAACCGGACAAAGAAGAAACCAAATTAAATATTTCTTTCTGGGGATCGCGATAGCGTTTATCGGAGGCGGGGCCACGTTTCTCATACCTTTCGGAATCAATCTTTATCCATTTCTTAATTTTTCGGTCCCCTTTTATCCGGCGATTATGGCCTACGCTATTCTTAGATACCGGCTTATGGACATAAAAGTTGTTTTTACCCGCGCCGGTATTTTTCTGGCGGTTTATGCCGTTGTTTTAGGTATCCCGTTCATCATGCTTAAATATACCGGCTCCGGACTGCTTTCGACCAGCTTCGCCGTAGTTTTTGCCACAATCGGGCCGCTGATATACCGTTTCCTGCAGGTTAAAGCGGAATCGGTGATTCTCGCCCAGCAGCACCGTTATCAGAAAATACTCCTGCAGACGGCGATCGGCATGGTCACAGAACACAATCTGAAGAAGCTGTCGAAACTGATCGTTTACATCCTGAAGCGAACGATAAGGATAAGCTTCGCCGCTATCTTCATCAAAGACAAGAAAAGCGGTTCATACGACCTGAAAGCCATACGCGGAGAATCGGACGCGGGTAAATGCGTCGCAAGCTTCCGCTCCGATGCCCCGTTCGTCACCTATCTTAAGAAAAAAATGGAAAGCTCTTTCCCCGAAGAGACGCCTAAGGAAATAATTACTTCCGCCGATATAATTTCCCGGGCAAAAGCCATTATCCCGATATCAATCGGGAATGAACTCATCGGATTTGTTTTCCTGGGGGAAAAGATGAACAACCAGCCGTATAGCGATGAGGATATCAACGTCTTTAGAATACTTTCCCGCCAGGCAGCCCTGGCTGTGGAAAACTGCATATTCTTCGAAGAATCAAAAGAGATGCAGCAGAGGATGTTCTCCGCCGAGAAACTCGCATCCATAGGCGGTATGGCCGACGGGATCGCCCATCAGATAAAGAACAGGCTCAACCTGTTCTCACTGGCGGCCGGAGAATTAAAACTCGAGATAAAGGACTTCGCGACAAAACATACCGGCCTGCTGAACAACAGCCCGGAATTGCATGAGACATTCAAGTATCTGGACGGGATATCCTCTTCCATTATAGACAACGTTAAGAGAACCGACGGCATCATCAAGGGAATACTCGATTTTGCCAAAGTGGAGAATAAGGAGAACCTGTTCTGCAGTTTCTCTTTTAGGGAGATCGTTGAGCTCGCCTCCCGCCTTTTAATGCTTAAGCATGAAGCTGCGTCCCTGCCCATCACTTTAACGATAGAAGGATATGAGAACATCTACGCGTTCAAGGCGCAATTGACCGAGGTTATCTATAACCTGCTTGACAACGCCTACGAAGCGATCCAGGAAAGGAAAACGCACGGTACAACCAGAGAATCCGGGACATTCGTGCCGGAGATAAAAGTTGCTTTGACACATACGCGGGAACTGCATATAATAAAGGTATCCGATAACGGCATCGGGATAAAGGGAGAGGACACTCACAAGGTATTCGCCCCGTTCTTTACCACCAAGACCTCATACAAATCGGGTTCCGGGATCGGGGTATATGTAGTAAAAAGGATCATAGAAGAGATCCACAAAGGCAGTATCCGGTTCGATTCCTCCTACATGCGAGGGACTTCCTTCACCATAGAATTACCGCGGCCGGATGTCCGATAGGTGCAACAAATGAACGTCCTGATAGTGGATGACGAAGTCGAAACAACCGAGTTATTCAGCAGTTTTCTCAGGCGGCTCGGTTTAACCGTGGAACAAGCCAACTGCGGACAAGAGGCCCTCATCCTGTTCAACCGTTGCAGACCGGAATGGGTTTTTCTGGATTTCACGATGTCGGATATGGACGGCCTCGAACTTTTAAAAAAAATGCAGCAAATAGACGCCGGCATCAAAGCGATAATGATCAGCGGCAGAGAAGATGATTCGCTAAAGAATGAGGCGCGGGCGCTGGGCGTCAGAGACTATCTCATAAAACCCATAGATCTGGAAAAAATACGCGGGATAATCAGCAAACATATCCCGGAGCAGCGGCAGGCTATGAATTGAAGCTCCCCGGGCTGAATATAACCGTTTCACCAACAAACGGAGGCCAAAATCAATCCCACACCGAGAACAAAAAGAAAGATACTCATTGTTGACGATGAAGTAGAATCGCTTGGTTATCTCGGACAAATACTGCTGCGGGAAGATTATGACGTGGTCTATGCCAATAACGGCATTGACGCAATTGCGCTGGCCCAGGAACATCTGCCGGACCTTGTCATCTTGGATATGATAATGCCGGAAGTGGGAGGAAGCGAAGTCGCCTCCGCCCTGCGGGAAATCCCCGCCACAAAAGACATCCCTTTTCTAATTGTAAGCGGCGCTATATTGAGCAAAAAAGACGAGCTTAACAATAATAATATGTCGGAACACAATCAATACGTATTGGCGAAGCCTATAACGCCGTCCGAGATAATCGAACTGGTAAGAAAGATATTCTCTATCTCCCCGCCGATAAAATAGTATTAGGCTATCTCGCGCACCGCGCTGATCAGATCCTCAAGATTGAAAGGTTTGCTTATATAGACATCCGCTCCGATCACCCTGCCGACGATACGGTCTGTATCGGTCGTCTTACCGGTCAACATGATAACCGGCAGTTTACAGAGAGCGGGGTCGCCGCGGATACTTTTACAAACCTCCTCCCCGTTTAACCTGGGAAGCATAACATCCAAAATAACCGCGTCCGGGGCCGCGCTTTTGATTTTCTCCAACGCCTCTTCTCCGTCTAATGCCGTAATAACCTCGTAACCGTTGGCTTCAAGCACGCGTTTAACTATCATCAAAGCTTCGATCTCGTCATCAACAGCAAGAATCTTTTTTTTCGCCATTGTATTACCGCCCTGATGCTTACCTGATTATCATATCTCTGCCCACGCTTCGCTTCCGCCCCCCCGCCATCTTGCGCAAGGCTGATTTCCCGAAATTAGGGGCGCCCGGATCGAGCCCTTGTAAATACTTTTGTTACTGATAGTTATAAAGAAAGTCGGTTGTTACCACTAACCGGTTTTGAGATAGTAACGACTACCGAAGAAGAGAACGCAAGCTACAATAGCAAAGGCCGGAACAGTTATGTTATATGGTGCATTGATTGCTTACCGTGCCTCAAACACCGTTATGGTAAATTCAAGGGGTATCCGGCCCATAGTTTCCTGTGTCTGTCGCACGGCTCCGGCCTTAACCCGGCTTGAGTCGAATCCTCCGGAGATGATAAAATCATAGACTGCCCGGGCCCGCTGATCAGCTAATAGTTCAAGCGCGGCATTGTCCTCTTTTCCCCGCTCTATGATCAGACGTTTCATCTCCTGCTGCATCGCAAGCTCATCGATCTGTTTGCCGGCAGTGAACTTCTTAGCCAGTTTCCAGAAATCCAGGATCCCGAAATGCAGAACATATATATCTTTAATGATCTCCCAATCGCTGCGGCTGCTTTCCTTCTGCCTGCCGGCGAATTCGGTTGTGTAAGCCTCGGTCTTGATGGCGGTCCAGTCCGTTTTGGGATCATAACTGCCGTTGATCTCCAGGAAAAGTTTAGGCCGCTCTTTTATCACCTGCAGCAGGAGAGTCAGTTTCTCTTTGGTTTTATCGGTCAACTCCGCCTTGCCGGGCTCAAAAGAGACGGAGCTCATCTCCTCGACCCCGCTCTCAACACCCGTCATGGACAAGAGCGACAAGAACGGCGAAGTTACCAACTTCATAAAGAAATTCGTCACGACTTGCCCGACAAGATGCCAGTATTCGAATTGAGGATCGCTCATATCGCCTTTAACCGGGAGAGAGATCGAAATGCGGCCTTGCGGGTCCTCAAGAAGAGCTATTGCCAAGCCAAAGGGCAGGTTCAACGCGTCTTTACTCTCCACCTTCTCCCCGAAATCGAAGTTCTGAATGAGCAGTTTATGCCGGGCATTAAGCTTGTTATCCGATATCTTATAATCCATCTTCAGGCCCATTCTGCCGCTTTTTACGCCATGACCGGCGTATTTCCCCGCATAGGGCGTCAATACGGCAAGATGATACCCATCCATTGAAAAGGTAGAATTCAACTCTATGGGCTGCACAAAAGGTTTGAATTCGGCTTCGGCGTTGATCACTCCTTTGTCGTCTATCTTGACGGAAAATACCGCGGTCGCGGTATCCTCCGGTTTGCTTGAAATACCGCTTATGGTAAGCGTTAAATCGTTAAGCGCGCTGCTGAATTGCGGGGTTAAGGTCCGGTCGGTAAAAGTCACAGTGCCGCCTGTCAGTTCGATACTGTCGATCCTGATATTCGGCAATGCGGGCGCTGAAATTGCTTTTTCCCGCGGAGCCTGTCCTTCCTGCTTGCTTATAGCCGGTTTCTCCTCTGCCGCCGCGGCATCGCCGGAGGCCGGCATCAGATCCATCAGATTGATCTTGTTGCCCGGCAATAGCTCGACATTGACGACCAACCCGGCCAAACCGATAGACTCAATCCGGTACTCTCTTTTGCATAATCCCAGAAAGCTAAAGTCAACCCAGAATTTGTCGAAACCTGTCAGGGTGCCTCTTTTGTCCGGGGTCAGGATCTCGAACTTGTCCACGCTTAACCGCAGCAAGAAAGGATTCACCCAGACCGAACGCACCTTGACCGGATGAGACAGGATCTTTGAACCCCGGCTTCGGATAAGCCACGGAGCTCCCAGCGGAATAACTATGTAGATGACAAAAAAGAAAAAAAGCAGGATACCGATAAGGATTCTAAGCGCTATGCGTCCTATCCTTGCAAACGGTATTTTCATTTTGTCCCTCCCCACTGTGCGGATGAACCCTCTCTTTTTCGCTATACCTCTTTCAAAAGAAGGTTCGCCGGAGAGCCCTCGATCAACTTTTCGAAACTACGCAAACTCTCCCTGATTTTCTCCAGCTCTTTTGTCTTTGTGACCGGCAGCGCGCCGCCCCCGCGGTTATCCAGCTTATCCGTGACGTATTTGATGGTAAGCAGGCCGGTATCTACAGCCGGCTGATAGGCCGGAACGCGTTGTTCATCATCCCTGACCGCGGAAAGGATCCCCACTTCGTTCAATTCAAAGATCATGTCCCGCACTAAACGTATAGGCACGCCCAGTTCGTGCGATATATTCTGCGCGGTAAAAGGTTTGTTTGCTCCGGCGAAATTCTTTGCCACGAGGTTCACCAGCCTTAAGCTCAACACCCTCTTGAAGGCATGGCTGGCGTTCAAACAATCCGGCTCGAATTCATAAGTATCCACGTTCTGGTGCGCGAAAGAGATCTCCGCTCCTAAAAGCACAATCCGCCAGCTTAACTGCAACCATACTAAAAATAAAGGCAAAGCGGCAAAACTGCCGTAAATGGCGTTATATTGCATCACCCCCACCTGGAAACGCAGGTATATCCACTGGGATACCTGGTAGAGCGTACCGGCGGTTATGCCTCCGAGGACGGCGGAAGAAACGTTGACTTTGGTGTTAGGTATAAAAATATAAATGAAGATAAACAGGGACCAGATCATTACATAAGGCAGCAACCCTATCAACGGGCTGACCGCGCCCAAAAGAGCGATCTTTTCGGTGATCATCTTTGTCTGCGCTGTAATGAAGATAGTCGCGCTGCCGCTGGCGATAAGCAGGATCGGGCAGATCAACATCACCGAAAGATAGTCGGTAAACCTGCGGCTGATACTGCGCATGCGCTTTATCCCCCAGATATCGTTGAAGGAGCTTTCGATATTGCCCAGCACTTTGATTACCGTCCAGAATAGAAGCGCGACGCCGACTCCGGCGACAAGGCCCCCTTTGGTATTCTCCAGGAGCGTATGCGAGAACGCGATGATGTTCGTCATGACTTCATTCTGCACCGGGAACTTGGCCAATAGTTGTTTCTCCATTATCTTCTCCAGGCCGAAACCTTTAGCGATACCGAAGGCCATGGCGAACACCGGCACTATCGAAAGCAGGCTGAAGAACGTCAATGCCGAGGCGCGCAAAGAACACTTGTCTTCATTGAAACCGCGCAGAGCCAACAGGACGATCCTAAGATTACGGATAAGAAAAGACCTTTTACGCGGCATATCGTTCAGACGCATCCGCCAGATATCCCTCTGTATAAAATCAATTATCTTCCTTGTCATTACTTCGTTCCCTCCCTATTCCGGGGACACAATACTTATCTCGGAAGCCGCTCCGCATTATTATGCCCATCTTCTTCAATTATATGGCGTTAAAGCATATGAAACAAGGAGAATTATGAGAACCGGAGCTCAAAATACGGAGTATCGAGTTGTGATATGAGGTGAATGCAACCGGCAGAATAAAAAGACCGCGGAGAACAAACAAAAAGATCCCTGTCCGGCGAGAAGCTTAAGGGGACAGCCACTTCTGTGGCTGTCCCCTTAACCCCGCGGCCGGTTTAATGGCCGCCCGAATAATTATTCAGCTTTCCGGCCTACCAGGCGATATACTACGGCGCCGATCAAAGCTCCGGCTATCGGAGCTACCCAGAATAACCAAAGTTGCGCGATCGCCCAATCTCCGACAAACAACGCGACGCCGGTACTGCGCGCCGGGTTTACCGATGTATTGGTAACAGGTATGCTGATCAAATGAATCAAAGTCAAGCACAGACCGATGGCGATAGGAGCAAAACCCTGCGGCGCCCTTTTATCCGTAGCGCCCATAATGATGAACAAGAAAGCCATGGTCATAACTATTTCCGTAACCAATGCCGCCAGCAATGAATATCCGCCGGGAGAATGCGCTCCATATCCATTAGAAGCAAAACCGGAAGCGAGACTAAAACCGGCTTTTCCGGTAGCGATCACATAAAGAACGCCTCCGGCGACGATACCGCCAAGAACCTGGGCAATAATGTAAGGTATCAGCTTTTTTGCCGGAAAACGGCCGCCGGCCCATAATCCGATGGAAACAGCCGGATTAAGATGACAACCCGAAATATGCCCGACGGCATACGCCATGGTTAATACTGTTAAGCCGAACGCCAGAGAAACACCAAGCAGCCCGATACCTAAACCCGGAAATGCCGCGGCAAGGACCGCGCTCCCACAACCTCCCAGAACCAGCCAAAATGTCCCGAAGAACTCAGCGCAACACGCTTTCATTGTCCCCTCCTTTTTCAAGAAACTGGTTTCACATCCACGCAGAAACAAGTTTGTTCGGGAAATGCGCGCATTCTAACCTAAAACCAGCTTGCTTAACCGGCGGCACCTCATTGCCAAAGAAGCAATATCAGATAGGTGCCCTTCGGGTTAAAGCCCGGGGTTTCTTTCTCAATTAACCCCGTGTCGTAAGATACCGGAAAAATCCCTCTTGAAAGCCGGGGATTTCTGGGCGAGGGGATTAAACTACGCCCTGAGCTATCATGGCATCTGCGACCTTAACAAACCCGGCAATATTGGCACCCTTTACGTAATCGATCTGGCCGCCTTCCTTACCGTATCGAACGCAATTTTCATGAATAGTAACCATAATATCATGGAGCTTCCTGTCAACTTCTTCACGCGACCATGACAGCCTCATACTATTTTGGGTCATTTCCAGCCCGGATGTAGCTACCCCGCCAGCATTAGCAGCTTTCCCGGGGGCATAGAGTATCTTGGCCTTCTGGAACACGGCAACCCCCTCGGGAGTCGTAGGCATATTAGCGCCTTCGCCTACCGCTATACAGCCGTTCTTCACCAGCATCCTGGCGTCTTCCCCGGAGATCTCATTCTGAGTCGCGGCGGGAATCGCGATATCGCACTTAATCTGCCAGGGCTTCTTCTTTTCAAAATAATCGCATTTGAATTCCTTGGCGCATTCTTTGATGCGTCCGCGGCGGACATTCTTCAAATCCAATATACATTTTAATTCCTTGTGGTCGATACCTTCCTCATCATAAATAAACCCGTCTGAATCGGAAAGAGTCACAACCTTCGCCTCCAATTGCAATAATTTTTCAGTCGTGTATTGTGCGACATTGCCAGAACCGGAAACCGCGCACACCTTGCCTTTTAACGATTCCCCTTTCGCCTTTAACATCTCCTGGATAAAATAAACGCATCCGTAACCGGTAGCCTCCGGGCGTATAAGGCTGCCGCCCCAAGTCAATCCTTTGCCGGTAAGAACACCCGTGAATTCATTGCACAGTTTCTTATACTGGCCGAACATATAGCCGACCTCCCGCGCGCCGACACCAATGTCTCCGGCCGGGACGTCCGTGTCCGGTCCGATATACCTGAAAAGCTCATTCATAAAACTCTGGCAAAACCGCATCACCTCATTATCCGATTTGCCCTTAGGATCGAAATCAGAACCTCCTTTTCCTCCGCCCATCGGCAAAGTAGTAAGGCTGTTCTTAAATACCTGCTCGAATGCCAAAAACTTTAAGATCCCCAGGTTTACGCTCGGATGAAAACGGATGCCGCCCTTATACGGGCCGATAGCGCTGTTCATTTGAACACGGTAACCCCTGTTGATCCGGATTTCCCCCTTATCATCAATCCACGGCACACGGAACATGATGACCCGTTCCGGCTCAACCATTCTCTCCAGGATCTTCGCTTCTTTATACTTGGGATTTTTTTCGATAAATGTATGTAATGATTCCACGACCTCGCCTACCGCCTGATGAAACTCCACTTCACCGGGGTTCTTGGTTTTGACATCAGCCATGATGTATTCCAGACCACTCTTCATTTTGTATCCTTTCTTACTCGCATTTTTCCAGATACTTGATAATAGAGCCGGCCGCCTTTTTGGCCATGCCCATCGCTTCGATCACCGTTCCTTCTCCCCCCACAATGTCCCCGCCGGCAAAAACCCCATGGATGGAGGTCTCCATAGTTTCCGGATTCACCACTACATCGCCGTATTTATCAGTTTTCAATTCGGGCGTTACGCCGGTAAGTATTTTATTGGCGCCTAACCCGATGGCGATCACCGCCTGATCGCAATCAAGCTCAAAAGCGCTATTCGGGATGACCACGGGCCTGCGCCTGCCGCTATTGTCCGGTTCGCCCAGCCGGCAGCGGCTAGCGCGCATCTTCTTAACAAACCCTGAATCGTCGCCGATGAATTCTTCGGGCTTAACGAGCAGCTCAAATTTTAGCCCCTCCTCTTTCGCGTGCTCTATCTCAAGCCTGCGGGCCGGCATCTCAACTTCCGAACGCCTGTAAACGATAGTAGTATCCGGGCCAATACCCTGCATATGCTGCAGCCGCAAGGCAACACGCGCCGCATCCATGGCGGTATTGCCGCCTCCGACCACCACAATATGCTTACCGACATTTACCGGGGTGTGCGCCTCGGGAAATTCCTGCGCGCGCATAAGATTGACCCGGGTTAGAAATTCATTCGCCGAATAGACGTTGCAGAGATTCTCCCCCGCGATACCCAAGAACGCGGGAATGCCGGCGCCCAGGCCCAGGAATACGGCGCAATAACCTTCCCTAAAAAGCTCATCGATGCTCTTTGCGTTGCCGATAATCGTATTTACCCTGAATTCAACGCCGAGCCTTTTCAACGAATCGATCTCGGAATCAAGCACGTTCCTGGGAAGCCTAAAGGGAGGGATACCGTAGCGCAGGACCCCTCCGGTCTTATGCAGCCCTTCGAATATAATCACCTTTATGCCGCGCCGCGCCAACTCTCCGGCGCAGCATAATCCCGCCGGGCCCGAGCCCACAACAGCCACTTTTTTCCGAGAAAATTTTTCGTCATTTACCGCCGCTACGGACAGCTTTTCTGCCGCGCCGTAATCGCCGATAAATCTCTCCAGGAAATTAATGCCGATAGATTGGCTCGAGGCGAAGGGTTCTCCTCTTTTCGTAAAAACACAGGCTTTACGGCACTGATATTCAGCCGGACAGACCCTTCCGCAGATCGAAGGGAAATTATTCTTCTGCCGGATAGTAGCATACGCGCCCCGGTAATCTTTTTGGGCTACCTGGCCGATGAATGTCTTGATATCAATTCCGACAGGGCAGCCGGAAATACATTTTGCGTCCTTGCATTGCATACAGCGCGCTGCCTCTTGCAAGGCCTCTTCCTCGGTAAACCCCTCGACTACCTCCTGAAAACCCTTGACCCTGGAAGCGCTGTCCCTTTCTTTGATCTTAACCGGTTCTTTCTTCATTACCGACCTGCTCCCTGCTCTTTAAGCCGACAGATATGTTTTTCGTGCGTAGTATAAATACTATTACGGTTTGATAACTCCTGCCAATCAACGAGGGCGGCATCGAACTCCGGGCCGTCAACGCAGCTAAACTTCGTCTCTTTGCCTACCGTTACCCTGCAGCAGCCGCACATACCGGTGCCGTCAACCATGATTGCGTTAAGCGAAACAAGCGCGCGGACCCCCGCGGTTTTAGCCACCCCGGAGACAGCGCGCATCATTGGCACCGGCCCGACTGCGTACACCAGATCATAACGCGCCGCATCGAGCAGCGCCTTGAGCGCCTCGGTGACAAAGCCTTTGCGGCCATAAGAGCCGTCGTCGGTCATCACGATACATTCATCGCAAGTCTCTTTTAGCTGCTGTTCAAGTATCAACAACTCTTTGGTGCGCGCGCCGATGATCGCAGTTACCTGATTGCCCGCGATTTTAAGCGCCCTGGCAACCGGATAAATCTCCGCGATGCCCACGCCCCCGCCTATAAGTATTACTTGCCCGTACTTTTCTATATGCGTGGGATGGCCCAGTGGACCGACAATAGAATAGAGCGAATCCCGGGGTTCCATCCGGCCCAGGAACTTTGTGGTCAATCCTATTTCCTGAAGAATAAGCGTTATCGTGCCTTTTGGAGGATCGGTCTCTACAACAGTAAGCGGGATCCTTTCCCCCTCTTCCTTGACCATAAGCATCGCGAATTGGCCTGCCCTGGCTTTGGCGGCGATATCCGGCGCGTGAACGGTAAGCTTTACTACCCGCGTTCCCTGGCAATCCGCAAGAATTTCTTTAGTTATTATCTTCATAATTATCCTTGAGTGGGAAAGTCGGTTTACTTTCTTGCTGTGCCTATTTTTTAGGCACTTTCGGCATAAAAAAAAGAGTCCTTTTAGAATAAACCCGGACTTCTTTGTCGAATATTACTCAGGGGATTAATAATTACCGTTAACCTAAGAAATCTTGAAAGCCGGGGATTTCTGCGGTTTTATTAATTTACCTCTATTTAAATTATTTGTCAATAATAATACATTTTTTGACCTTTTTGACCTGTAAGTTCAGCGCTAACTCTTACGGGAACAGAGACATACGAAGACCTATAACCGCTTGCGCGGCCCTGGTCAGTAAACTTCGCCATTATACAAGGAGACTGCTATTGCCTGGGTTCCTCATGGGAAACAATTCTAAATTTTGCTCTTTCCCCGGGAACTCCTCCGGGCTAAAGCCCTCTCCGCAAACACCATCCTATCCACAAGCCTTCTGCGTCCTTTTAAAATTCTCGGTAAACTTGATGATATTGTTCATCATAGCCACTGTCTCAACCGGATACCGGCCTGTGGCGGTTTCGGCGGAAAGCATCACAAAATCCGTCCCGTCCAATACCGCGTTGGCCACATCCGTCGCCTCCGCGCGCGTAGGCCGGAGATTCTCGGTCATGCTCTCAAGCATCTGCGTGGCAGTAATGACAAATTTCCCCGCGCGGTTGCATTTTCTGATGATTATCTTCTGTATGACGGGGATTTCATATATCGGTAACGACACCCCCATATCCCCCCGCGCTATCATAATTCCGTCGGAGACCTTGATTATTTCGTCGATATTCTTTATGCCTTCCCGGCACTCTATCTTAGCGATGATCCGGCACCGCGAATCAGGAGCAAGTATTTTTCTCACCTCCAGTATATCCTTGCCGGTGCGCACGAACGACTGCGCTATATACTCAATGCCATTTTTTTCGCAGAAAATTATATCCTCCGCATCCTTCCGGCTGATATGGCTTTGGCTATCGGAAGCCGAACCACTGCCTTCCTGCTTGCCGCCGAACTCAAGTCGTGCCTGCGGGATATTTACCCCTTTATGCGCTTTCAGCAATCCGCCGACGATTACTTTTGTCTTCAGGCTGTTTCTCATCCTGCCGATGACCTCCAAGCATATATTTCCGTCGTCTATGAATATAAAATATCCGTTCTTTATGGCCTTCAACGGGCCCTGGTAATCAAAAGATACCTTCTCTGAAGTCCCCTTTATTCTTTGCCGGGTAAGCCAGAATACTTTTCGTTTAGCAAGCTCTACTGGCCCCGAAAGTTCGCCTATCCTTACGCGATGCCCCTGCAGGTCCCCGAGAAGTTTTATGCGCCTGCGGTATTTGGAATTCAGGGACCGGATGAGGCTTATCTTATGAAGTAACTCCTGCGGTTTGCCATGGGAGAAATTCAGGCGCCCCACGTCCATCCCCGCAAGCATCATCTTCCTGAGTATTGTCCGGCTCGAGGAACTCGGCCCGAGCGTGCAGATTATTCTGGTTTTAATCATGGCATCCTTTCTCTATCCACCAGCCGTAGAAAAAGCTTATAGCCGGAACACCGTGAAGGATGGATAATAGTCTTTGTAAAAGAAGTGCGGGACTTCCGCTCCATGCCTCTATATTGGCTGCCGGTAAACTTCGTCCCAAAACATATATTCCAACTTCATCGCGGTTTCATACGCCTTCCTCATCTTTTCTCTGTCCGCGGGCGCGGCATTCTTCATGTAAAACTCGACCAGATCGACAAAAGCCTTGGCATCACTTTTCTCCCAAGTCTCTGATCCGTAGGCGTCAATCCATTCCTGATATTTATTGCCGCCTGCCTGCCCCCTCTTCTTCATATCGACCCCAACCTGATAATAAATCCAATTGCACGGCAAGGTAGCGATCAATCCGACCTGGAACGGCTCCAGTGTAGCGACTTCCACCAGGTATGAATTGTAAAGTTCCGTGCCTGGATTAGGAAGAACGCCTGATAATTCCTCTTTCGTCACGCCGAATTTTTTAAAATATATCGCATGCACAGCTTCGATTTCTTCATCGACCCCTTTCATCAAATCAGTTATGAATGCCGAACTCTTCCGGTCCGGGGCTTTTGACAAGAGTATCCCGTAAACCTTTTTAAAGTTCTGGAGAAAAATATAATCCTGTATGATGTAATTCTTGAATATTTTTTCATCAAGCGTGCCGTCCGAGACCTTTTGATTAAACGGCAGATCCAGTATCTTTTGATAAAATCCTTGATTTTCATCCCAGATTGTTTGCGTCAGATTTTCCGCGCGAACTTGGGCCGAAAGAATCATTAAAAGATAAACAAAAACGACGGTTAATTTTCTCGCTAAATGAAGGGGATTGAAAAGCATAAAATTCCTTTCTTTTAGGGACTCACTTTGCGGGCGATTGTTTCCATAACCTTGATCATTTCATCCCAATTGTCTTCGCTATCCGGATTAGGCCAGGCACTGGACTGCACAATAACAATCCGACGTTTGGGATTAATATAGATCGCCTGTCCATAAATACCGAGGGCCATAAAAACATGGTCGTCTCCGGGTATCAGCCACCATTGATAACCATAACCCATATTTTCCGAGAACTCATCGTTGGGCCCCGCAGATTGCGGCTGCCAGGATATGCCTGCCGGCGTAGTAGAATCCTGTATCCATCTCTCATCTATAAACTTTTGGCTCGCCAGCCTCCCGTTATTCATAACCATCAGGCCAAATCGTCCGTAATCCCGAAGCGTAGCGTTAAACCCGACTGCGGCGGGAGTTTGAGGTTGCGTCTTGCCGCGGCAAAAGAACGCATTACTCTCTGCCCCGATTTTACCCCAAAGTTTCTCTTCTAAATACTTATTTAAGGGCATTCCGGTTGCCGCTTCGAGAACCTGCCCCAACACTTCGGTATCAATACTTTTATATTGGAACCGTTCTCCGGGCTTCTCTTTAGTCTTACAGGAAACCGCCAGATCCTTAAGAGAAGTTTCTCCGCGCAGCCAGGCGGGCACATAACGATTAAAATCGCAGCCGGGCTTTAAATAATCCTCTTCATCCCATTGGACTCCGGAGGACATCTGTAAAAGATCCTTGATGCTAACCTCCCTGAAACCGCTGTCTGCAAGATAAGGGAGATATTGCGTAACCGGGTCGTTAACATTTTTTATCTTCCCTTCTTCGACAGCGATACCGATCAGAATAGATATAAAGGATTTGACAACTGAATTGGAGATAAAATGCGATCGGGAAAGCGCCCCGTGAAAATATTTCTCAAGTATAATTTGATCATCGTGAAGGACCAGAAACCCCAGGACGAAATTTCTCTTAAAATAATCTTCCAGACTATAATGCTTGCCGCCAAAAGTGTAGCCTGTCGTAAAAATCTCCTTAGGTTCTTTAAGGATAAAAACTTCCCCTCTTCTATACACCCAGTCCAACTCAAAACCCAGTTTATCCATATTATGGAAGTAATAGAAACTGTAAGGCTGGGCCATAAAACTATACTTATCAAGCAATGCCCTTCCCATATCCATATCGGCAACATCTATTTTACCTGTATCCCGGGCCTGGGAATCGGCCGGGAAAAACAGGAACAGCGGCGCAATGAACCAGAAAATAAAGACAGATTTCCAATATGTCATTACGGATTTTTTATCAAGTTCACGCATTTTATTGAACATAAGAATTGCCGGCGACTTTCTTAATGATCCTGCCTGTCCATATAATTCCTATAACAGCGGACAGTATATCTGTCAGCAGCCTGCCCCAAAAAATACCGTTGATGCCAAAGAGCCTCGCGCCGAAATAGGCCAGGGGTATCATCAAGACAACCACGCGGATCGCGGTCAGCGAAGCCGAAAAAAGCGGTTTATGTATCCCGGTAAAACAGAAAGTAGCATAACGATGCACTTCCAGGAAACCATAGCCAAAACAAGTAATATAAATGTAGCGTGCCAGGATATTGATCACTTCGGGATCGGAAGAAAACAGTTTGCCCAGGGGCCGCGCGACAAATAAAAAAACCGTTGCAATAATAAAACCGAAACTAAGCGCAAAGAACATCGCACCTTTGCGCACAGTCTTTATCCGGTCAAAACGCCCGGCCCCGTAATTCTGGGCAACAAACGGGACTAAGGACATCCCTACGGTCATAGGGACCATGAACGCAAACATCTCGATGCGGCTGGCAACCCCCACGGCGGCAACCGCGGCCTCGCCAAACCCGGAGACTATCTTGATCACGATCATCGCAGATAACGGGACCAGGACAGAGCTTAATGTAGTGGGGACACCGATATACAGGATCCTGCGCCAGGAAGCCGCAATACGGCCAAGCGAATGCGAAGCAAAAACGATTAGGTGATACCTTCTATGGACAAATAGGAATACCGCGATCAATATGAGAGTTTCGGAAATAACTGTAGCCAGCGCCGCTCCCCTTATCCCCATACTCGGGAACCCCCACAACCCGAAGATCATAATAGGGTCAAGGATAAAATTCAACACGGTGCCAAAAACCATAAGAAAACTTACTGCCTTAGTGTGGCCGGTACCGATAATGACATCGGCGAACATCATATGCAAGACCCTGGGAACCAATCCATAATACCAGATCGACATATATTGCTGCGTCAACGCTAAGGTCTGCCCTTCTGCGCCCAAACGCATGAAGACCGGCTTGATCGTCAAGAGCCCGATTACTGTTAAGGCCAAGGCTACGCTTGAAGACAAAAAAGCCGCATGCGTCGTAATGCGCGCGGCGGTCTTCTGTTTCCCCCTGCCTAAGGCATGCGCCACTACTGTCATCGCCCCGGTCCCCAGCCCGCGCATAATAAAACCAAGAAGCATAATAACCGGGAACGTGAATGACATTGCCGCCAGGGCATTGGTACCAAGCCGCGACACAAACCAGGTATCGACCAAATTATACGCGTTCATGGCAAATGTCCCGGCTAACATCGGAACAGCCATGCGTATAACAGTAGAGGAAACCCTGTCTTTGACTAAAAGCGCCATCTCGCCTGCCTTAACTCTTCGATAGGATTATAAAAAAACGGCTTATTGAATTTCTTGCGGTAGAAATAATTGTCAATTAATTATCTTGGCTTTCCAATTAGCCAAGGTGCTAAATCCGGCTTGAAAGCCCGGGACTTCTGCGGGTTGATAAAAAGATTATAATATGAAAATTTAGTATTGCTACCTAATTTGAAGACGCCGATACAAAACATCCCTAAAGCCTTTAACCCCCGGGACATAAAAATAGCGCTGCTCCTGTGTAAGGATCAGCGCTATGATCGCAACCTGTTTATCTGTAAGAATTATACAGGGGCCGGCACAACTGCAATAGGCTCAAGAGACATGATTTCGGCGCTTCTAACGCCCATTCCCCTAAATATTATTTACCCAGGTTGGCTGCCGCAAATTCCCAGTTAAGCAATTTCTCAATTATGGCGTTGACATGCTCCGGACGGCGGTTCTGATAATCCAGATAATAGGCATGCTCCCAGACATCAATAGTCAATAACGGCTTCATTCCCCTGGTTAACGGTGAATCGGCATTAGCGGTCTTAATGACCTTAAGATTATCTCCATCCAGCACAAGCCAGGCCCAACCGCTGCCGAATTGGCTGACAGCCGCGGCGCTTAATTCCTTTTTACAGGCCTCAACACTGCCGAATGACTCTTCGATTCTTGCCTGTAATGCCGCCGGAATTGAACTTCCTCCGGGAATCAGGCACTTCCAATAAAAGCTATGGTTCCATACCTGGGCGGCATTGTTGAAGATCGCTGCTTTGTCCGGTTTACCGGCGGTCTCGGTAATAATGTTCTCCAGGGACAGGCCGGCCAACTCGCTTCCTGCTATAAGTTTATTCAAGTTATCAACATATCCCTTGTGATGTTTGCCGTAATGAAAGCTCAAAGTATTGGCGGAAATTACCGGCTCCAATGCCTCCGGCGGATAAGGTAACGGCGGTAATTCATATATAGCATTGTTATCAACTTTCATCGGCTTCCCTCCTTGTGCCAACGTCCCGCCGCAAATAAAAACGACGGCCAGGCACGTAATAAACCCTGCGATTAGATATTTCATTTGCCCCCCTCTCTATTTATCTTGGAATCAAAACCCTCACGCTCTTGCGGCCCGCAAGAGCCTCGGTTCGCTTGAGGGTTAAATATGTGGCCGCCGGCACTTGGACGTCAGGAACCTGATGATCAGCCAGCCGACGCCGTTCAATCCGATATTTTATCAAACTACGAGTTAATGCTCCCGGCGTTTTTGTAACTGAGAACATCAACTGTCTGGCGATGCTGATCTTCAGTGCCGCCATATATCAATGCCGACTTTTCCGTATTTTTTTTATTCAGCTTCTGGTAATAGCGCAATCCTTTGAAATAATCCTCATTGATCGTGCTTCCCAACTTTACCTCGACCGGCTTAATAGACGTGCCTTTCTCAAGGAGAGCATCAACCTCATTACCGACATTATCGCGGAAGAAATAGATATTGCTGTTCTTTCCTTGATTTGTCCGGGCCTTGAGAAGTTCGGCAATGACGAAATTTTCAAATAATTGGCCTTTAAGCGGATGCTGGGCGATATGCTTGGCGTTCTGTATGTCCAGAAGGTACGCCGCCAGCCCGCAATCGGTGAAGTATAGCTTGGGCGCCTTAATAAGCCTCTTGCCGAAATTGGCATGATGCGGACGCACAAAGAAAATGATATAGCTTGCCTCAAGCACGCTTAACCAGCTTTTAGCCGTAACATGACTGATCCCGCAGTCATTAGCGAGGCTTGATAGGTTCACTATTTGGGCCACCCTGCCCGCGCACAGCTTGATGAATTTCTCGAACTTGGCGAGGTCTGTCACATTGATAAGTGATCGGATATCCCGCTCAAGGTAGGTGCTGGCATAAAAGGAAAGCGCCTCGGTGGGGTTAAGCTTCTTGTCATGAATGCGCGGATAGAATCCGGTATAAAGAACTTTATCTATGGACGTTACTTTATCAGAATAAATCTCCTCGTAAGAGAACGGTAAAAGAACCACCAGCGCCGTCCTTCCGGCAAGGCTCTGGCTTACTGTATCCAAAAGATGAAAATTCTGGCTTCCGGTCAGGATAAAATGGCCGGGCTTGTCCTTTGTGTCCACGATCTCTTGAATATATGATACGAGCTCGGGGACGCGCTGGATCTCATCAATGACGGCGCGTTCTTTATGGCACTCAGCGAGAAAAGACCTCGGATCGTTCTTGGCGTAGTTGCGGATATCGATATTCTCAAGAGAAAAATACTTTCGCTTAGGGAATAACGCCTTGCAAAGTGTCGTCTTGCCTGATTGACGAGGACCGGTGATGGTAACAACCGGATATTGACGTGCATAATGCAGAATCTTCTCTGAGATGGTTCGTTTTATCATGCTCCAAGTATATATCAAGTTTTACATTTTGTCAATCTGATTTACAATCTGTAATGGGAATGATACCATAGATCCTTACCCCCTCATTTCCAAAGAGGCAGCAAAGATTCTTATTATTAAGAAGGACATCTTTGAGAAGCTACGGAACCGTTATCAAACGTTTTACCGGAGTATCGCTG